>JAESGJ010000020.1_pt1 | contig 452080 bp, 391 predicted proteins | sample 9266241 | NCBI WGS metagenome assembly JAESGJ01 (sample SAMN14514841, study PRJNA621669) | algae metagenome | isolation source: Brasilonema octagenarum HA4186-MV1 and co-occurring heterotrophs from wet... | place: USA: Manoa Valley, Hawaii | collected 2009-07-20
ATTTGAATAAAAGTGATGTGTTGCGAGAATACATTCAGTCCTTGAAAAAGAAAATAAAGAAAATGAACAGCAATGTTTAGATATGTTCAGAGCTTTACAGTGATTCAACGTTTAGGACGATCTCCTATTCAATAAGCAGCTTGTTAAAGATGCAAAAAAGTTTCTGGAAACAACGCCGGAAACGATTTGTAGGGCTTACTCCAATAAGTTAGCAGGCATTGATAATTCGACTTGGAAAGTGATTGAGAAAGGAGCAACCTCAGCCTTCACAATTACTAAGGCGGTTACATCTGCTTCTACCGCAGGTGCGGGAGCGTTGGCTGGTTATGCCGGAACCGCATCAGCCGTTTCTCAATTGGGAGTAGGCGGTTTGACAACTGCAATCGCTGGAATGATGGGTAGTACCGTTACGGGAGCAGCCGCAACTGCAGTTGTCACATCAGCAGTTGGAGGTCCACTTGTTATGGGCGCACTTCTTGTGGGTGGTACAGGTGCTGTTGCTTTCGGCAGTGATAAATTGTTGAGGTTGGGCTTTGAACATTTGGGCAACTGGGCGGAAAGCTACTGTAGCTTGTCTGCTGCTTTCAAATCACATGATGATGTAGCAATCGCTGCTCATTGAGAGGTCAAAACGTTGCAAATATAAGGGTGAGCATTGCCCACCCTACACAATTATTCTTGAACCACGATCGCTCTACAACTTCGTACCGCACTCAGGGCAGAAGTTATTATTCGGCAGGTTTTTCGCACCGCAGTTGTTGCAGAAAACTGGCTCTAGCGAAGCTTTCTGTGGCTGACGTGGTAAGCCAATCATCTGAGCGTTGCTCTTTCCAGGAGCGATCATTGGGTAACAGTTTTCGTCTCTGGTCACGTGGACATTGACGATAACTGGACCAGGGTGTGCTAGCATTTCGGCGATCGCATCTTTCAACTCCTCTCGGCTTGTGATCACCATGCCCTTGATGCCATACGCCTTTGCCAAAAACTCAATATCTGGCATTCCCACTTCCATATTCGAGCAGGAGTAACGCTCGCCGTAGAAGGCTTGTTGCCATTGGCGCACCATTCCCTGCCAGCCGTTGTTTAGGATAACTGTCTTGACATTGATACTATATTGTGCTGCGGTTCCCAGTTCCTGTAAATTCATTTGGAAACTGGCATCACCGCTAATACAGATGACTTCTTGATCAGGAACCCCCACCTTAGCGCCTATTGCTGCGGGTAAACCGAAACCCATCGTTCCCAAACCACCACTGGAAATCCAGCGCCGTGGACCATTGTTGAGGAATTGTGCCGCCCACATTTGATGTTGACCAACATCTGTTGTGTAATAGGCGTCGGGTGCTTGGCGACCAATTTCTACAATCACCTCTTGCGGTGAGATACTGTCAGCATGGTGTGGCACCTCCAGAGGATATTCTTCCTTCCAGCGGTTGATCAGGTTCAGCCATTCTTGGGTTTGGCTGGGTATGGTGTTGACACCTGTTTGCTGACAGCGACGTAACAAATCGGTCAGTACTTTCCGTACATCACCAACGATAGGTACATCTGGAACGCGGTTCTTACCTACCTCTGCAGGATCGATATCAATGTGAATGACCTTAGCACGGGTAGCGAATTCATCCAACTTACTTGTAACGCGGTCATCAAATCTTGCACCGACACAAATCAGCAAATCACAATCTGTGACAGCAAAGTTAGCGTATGCGGTGCCGTGCATTCCCAGCATTCCTACAGAAAGGGGATGATGTTCGTCAAAAGCACCGATACCCATCAACGTTGTGCTGACGGGGATATTAAACATTTCTGCCAATTGTTTTACTTCTTCGTGGGCATTAGAGGCGATCGCACCTCCACCCACATACAACAACGGACGGCGACTTTCACGGATTAATTGTATTGCTGCACAAACCTGCCGTGGATTACCCTTCACCGTGGGACGATACCCTGGTAACTTCACTTTTCCAGGTTCCACAGGCAGATAGTCAAATTCTTCAAGCGCCACATCCTTGGGAACATCAATCAAAACAGGTCCCGGACGTCCAGTGCTAGCGATGTGGAAGGCTTCAGCAACAATTCGCGCCATATCTTTAACGTCACGCACCACATAGGAGTGCTTGACGATTGGTAGGGTAATTCCGTAAATATCAGTTTCTTGGAACGCGTCCGTACCGATAACCGCCCGTGAGACCTGTCCGGTGACAATAACCATCGGGATTGAGTCCATATAGGCGGTGGCGATACCCGTCACTAAATTCGTCGCCCCAGGACCTGAAGTTCCAAAGCACACTCCTACCTTCCCCGTAGCACGGGCATAACCATCGGCGGCGTGTGCTGCACCTTGTTCGTGTCTTACCAAAATGTGCTTAATCTCACCACCTGCAGCTTCTACTTTGTACAGATCGTCGTAAATCGGCAGGATTGCACCACCAGGATAACCAAAAATATACTCAACGCCGTGTCGCTGGAGACTATCAAGCAAAGCAAAACCACCTGATGCACGCCTGGGCGTCACGACGGGCGAGATCAAAATGTTGGAGATGCTCTGATTTTCGGTTTGTGGGAGACTAATTTGAGAAGGCGAACGCACAGTCAAACCTCACGCAATAGCTAAGTTAATGCTAACTCTTTGTAGTTAAAACTTCATTTTAGTTTAAAAGCTTAGTACAATGGCGACAAAATTTGCTGTAAAAAGTAGAAAATTCATTTTAGAAAAATGTCTCGCAATACTCGACGACTGTTTTGCCAAGCCCAAACGCCTACAATCATCACGACAATACTCATTCCCACAAGCACAATTCTTAACCCATGCGACCCAAGAGCATCAGTGAGTGGGCCAGTGATTGCCAGTGGTACTGAGAGGGCTATGTTCACGGCATGATTTTGAAACCCAAACACTTTACCATGCATTGTGGGTGGTGTTTGTTGTTGAATCAGAGTTTGCATTGGTACCCCAATGAAAGCCGCGCCTATACCCAACAATGCACAAAGTGCTAAAGCTAAGAGCAAGTTGTTAGTAAAACTGAACACTCCTAAAACCAGCGCCATAATTAAAAACCCAATTAGGGGTAAGGGCTTGCGCTGAACTTTTTCACCCCAGTTACCTAAAATCGCTGCTCCCAAAACCATACCTATCCCAGCTGCTGCCAAGAAAAAGCCAAATTGTTTTTCTTCTAAGCCAAACTTTGTTGCTAATCTGATAGCCAGTACTGTTAATGCTGCAAACACACAGTATAATGTCGTCAGTTGCAGCATAGCATTCAACACAAGACGGTTTTTCTTGAGATAACGCAAACCCTCTTTAAAGTCAGCCCAAGCATTGATGGCTGGTTGATTGTTGTCAAAAGATACCTTGTCTCTAAAATTAATGGGTTGCATGACGCCCGCAGACAACAGGTACAATCCTGCTACGATCAGTTCTTGACCATATCTTGCTCCTATTGAGTTTTTCGCCCAACTTAAGATTGGCTCCCCCACAGCAAAGCCAACAATTAAAGCTCCCATCATTGTGCTGCTAAACAGCGCATTGGCTGCCATCAAATTTTCTTTTTTAACCAACTGCGGAATAGCAGCTTGCTCAGCGGGTGCAAAAAACTGCGTCACAGTGGAGATGGCAAAAGTTACGATCAGCAGAATAACAAACTCTCGTGGCAAAAAAGGAATACACAGCGTTAATAGCCCGCGCACGATATCAGAGCCAACCATAATGAGTTTTTTTGGGAAGCGGTCAACAAAGATACCACCCGCAGAACCAAATAAGACTGCTGGTACTGTAAACGCCACCATCAACGTCGAGTACTTTGAGTTTTGCGCTAATCCAGCAGGGGCTGGGTAGTTCTCAAGCAGAGCAATTATCAAAACAAGAAAGACTTTATCTGCTAATTGGGATACCAATTGCCCAATCCACAGCAGCATAAAACCACGGTTTTTGAGAATCGCAGTAAACCCTTTATTAACAGCAGCAGGTTCAGTTGGAAACATTAGAATCTTTTGAGATAGCAACTCGTCATCGTCAGGGAGGAGTAAAGGAAGTGGGGAAGCAGGGGAACTGATGACTCCCATTACCCCTCATCTTCCATTACTCATTCCTACTTGGTAAATCTGTTTTCCGGACTAGTTATCTTCATAATGCTTTAAAAGCAAGTGCAAAAACTCAGCCGCACTCAGACGCTGTTTTGGCGGTGATTCGCTAAAACAAGAGTCTAAACAGTAGCCCTGAACACTTTGGGGCGATCGCCACATTTGCAGATGGTCAACCGGCGGATCTGCACAAAAGTTATTCTGCCCACTTCCCAGCATAGAAGAACTCCAGTGGGTGAAATAATCATGACTCATCCGATGGATCGGAAAATTTCCCCACATAGGAACTCCCCATCCATCTATAGCAATAAAAGCTTTGACATAACCGCCAATTTCTTGCCATTTATGAGCAGCGAGTATCGCCCCAACAACACCAGCACTAAAGCTAATGAATACAACCGGCGATTCTATCCTATCCTGCAAGTGTTTGTGTAAAAATTGCCATAAATGAAATCCTGATAAAGCTAAACCACCCTCACCAGGAAACATCAGTACATCTACTGCTTTTTTCTTTTTGGCTTCATCTGTAAGTTGGTCTATCCACCCTGATACAAAACATTGAGTGAAAAGTGACTCATGAATTCCAGGGCAAATAATTATACTCATCTCTTCTTCTATTAGCAGCTTTTTCCTCTAGCTATGTATAGATACTAGTTATAAAGAAAACATTAATAACCATACTTTCTCGTATATGTAACGGTTTGCAATATTCAAAAAAAGATTCAACCTGTTTGAATTCAGCAAAGCGGTAAGTCGTCCTTATAATTAACAACTCAACATATCAATCCCAGTCTATCAAGCGCTACACAATTTGCGGAACAAGTATATGTCAAGCCTCTAAAGTCATTTTTAGTCATTGTTGTGTTTCTATCTTCGGTAGTAAATAGAGGGTAGTCATGATAACTACAACTCATATTTACTTTTTTATCCTATCCCCCTGGATAGGATAAAATTTGACGAGTATGGAAAACAACAAGACCTAAGGGTGCTGAACCATGAGTACCAAGATTGAAGTGGAAATCATCAAAGGACTCATTGCTTAGGTACTCAGAACTTTTGAAGTTGTATTGAGGAACAATTGTGGTTGCTACACCAGAAAAACTAGATTCAACGCATGAGCGATCGCCCAGTCAACAACGAGTAGCAGTATTACTCATGGGTTACGGTGAAGTCGAAAGCTACGAAGATTTCGCTAACTATAATGAACAAGCCTTAAATCTCCTGACAGCAAAATTTGCACCCGTCCCTACTTGGGTGTATCCTCCCTTGGCAAAGCTTTTGGCATTATTTGACCGTCATGAGTGGGGACATCAGCACCATGATTTTATTTCTCCACACAACGCTATTTTTGAAAAACAACGTGCTGGCATTGAAAAAGACCTACAAGCCAAGTGGGGTGAAGGTGTTCAAGTTTTTAAAGCCTTCAACTTTTGCGCTCCCTTCCTACCCAAACAAGTCCTGGCAGAAATCAAAAATCAAGGTTTTGACAAAATACTCATCTACCCACTGCTTGTTGTAGATTCCATCTTCACCAGCGGTATTGCTATAGAACAAGTCAACAACGCTTTATCCGAGATAGCAGAGGGTGATGAGCATTGGGTGAAAGGACTGCGCTACATCCCCTCGTTCTACAATGAACCAGCTTACATCGACTTGATGGCGCATCTAGTCGAAGAGAAAATTACAGCTGACTTAGCCAGTGCTTACCTACCTTCTCAAATTGGCATTGTGCTGATGAACCACGGTTGTCCCCATAAAGCCAAAGGATTCACCTCTGGGATTACCGAAAGTCAGATACTCTACGACTTAGTCCGCGACAAGTTAATCTACCGCTACCCTCTGATTTCTGTCGGATGGCTCAACCATGACACACCCTTGATTGAATGGACGCTGCCAAATGCTCAACAAGCAGCAAAAAACCTGATTCAATTAGGTGCCAAAGCAATTGTATTTATGCCGATTGGTTTTGCGACAGAAAACCATGAAACTCTACTGGATGTACACCACATCATTCATGCCTTAGAGAAAAAGCATTCTGATGTAAACTACGTGCAGATGCCTTGCGTTAACGACGATCCTGAGTTCTTATACATGGCAGCCCAGTGGGCAAATGCTCATATTAACGAGTTGTTGTCAGAAGAAACTGTGGCAATTAATCCGCAGTTATCCGTTGCACATCATCATCACCATCATCATTAAGGTGTAGGGTGGGCAACATGTTGCCCACCCTACTGGTGCTCTTTGCACGAATGACATTTTAAGTTTAATTAGGTTGAGGTACTTATTCTCTTTGTTGAAAAACCTAACTGTTGCTGAATTTTGATTGTATCCTCATATAAGTCTGTAACTCTAGAATCAAAACTAGGACAACTAATATCAGGAGACGTTTGTTCTTTATACTTCACTTTAGTCGTTGTACCGAACGACGCACTTTTCACACAAGGGGTAAATGGTACATTTTCTAGTGGCTGGGCAGTTTTTATATCCTCAAAAAATCTCTTACTTAGCCCAGATGAAACTTCACCCTTGCCCGTTTTGTTACAAACAGTGTAAGTTGCTGCTCCACCAGGTAAAACAGAAATTGTGTAAGGGCAGGTATTCGTTGAGGCAGAATTTTCGATAACCGCCTTACCTCCACTAACTTCAGAGTTTTCAGTTTGTGCCAAAATTTTCCCTGACGTAAAACTCAAGACCATACTTAGCAAAACTGATCCGAGAATAATCCCGTAGAAACTAAAAGCTTTTTTCATTCTTACAAATAAAATAGAAGTGTTTAATGATGAAACTTATATATAGGAATCCGGTTTGGTTTCTGTTCGCGCTTCGTGGCGTATCTCTTACACCAGACGACGCTCGATAGCGGTGCTAGCCGTGACAGCACCCGCTAGCCACACGAACTCGTTGAGGTAAGGAACGCTGAACATAAACTGTACTGAATTCTCTTCAAAAATCAAGTAGGAATCCTATAGTCAAAAATTATATCTTATGTTTTTTCTTTGTAAGTAGATCAATATAAAAAAACATAAAACTACGATTCTTGCAATTGCTACCCTTGGGGAAGCCCCCTCTGGGGTCTACGCTCCCCCTTTGGGGATGACCTATGCCCTGCATAGAAAAAATCTGCTACCTCTGTGTCGCCAGAAGGATGGAGCAAAAGTCATTAATTTCTATCCTCAAAGTCATAGAGAACAAATTGGATTGCAGGCAAATAATTCAAGATTGTTGAAAAAATAAGAGGTATAAGGATGCACAGGCGTACTTCCTTACACTGTACAAAATTGACATACTCCCCGCCCTAAAAGGGACGGGGATTCTAGGCTCAAACAGCAATTGCAGGCACAGCCCGTCTTACATCGCCTAACCCAGCAGTTGATGCCCCAACTGCACAAATATTCTTAGCTGCGTTCTCGTCTCTCCCATTAACTGATTGACAAGAAGGACAACGCCACTCTCTTATAGACAAATCCAGTTTTTCTAAAACGTGCCCACAATTAGAACAAGTCTTGCTAGACGGATACCATTGATCTATAAATACAACTTGTTTATCCTTCTTTTTGGCAATCCACTCTAGAATTTGTAGAAATTCTCCAAAAGCTAGGTCTGATATCTTGCGACCCCAAAGACGTTGCATTCCTTTGAGGTTTAACGTCTCAAAACACAACACATCAAACCTATTAGTTAGGTCGTGGGCTAACTTCCAAAACCAGTCACGTCTAGCATTACAAATATCTTCATGTTTGCGTACTAAATTCCTTCTAGCCCGTTCTCGATTGGACGATCCTTTTAACTTTTTGGAATGTTGTTTACTCGCTTTCTTGATAGTGTTGAGAGATTGTTTAAGAAATTGAGGAGATTCAATACTGGAGCCGTCAGAACAGGTAAGGAATGTCTTTAAACCAAAATCAAAGCCCGCTATTCTACTAGTCGTGAATTTGGTTTCTGGTTCAGGTACATCGTCAACCACGATAACCATAAACAATTCACCCAACGGTGTCCGTTTAATGGTTAGAGTTTTGACTGTCCCCTCTATCTCCCTAGATTTCCAACATTGATAAACTCTGTTCCCAACCTTAACTCGATTACCACTTAGAAATTTGTATCCTGCTTGTTTAAGGGTGAATGATTTGTACTTCTTAACCTTCTTAAACCCTGGTGGTCTAACTCCTTTTTTGTTGTGTTTAAAAAACAATTGGTATGCTTTCTCGATGCGTTGACAGATATCCTGGACTGCTTGAGAACCTACCAACTGCCAAAACGGATTACGCTTCCGCAATTTGGCTATATGAGATTGAAGTTTCACGCTCCGCAAGTGCTTACCCCACATCCGGTAGTATCGGCGACAAAGGGCGATGCAATGGTTATAGATTACCCCAGCAGCGTTAATTGACTGCTTGAGGTATCGATTCCGCTTGTGTTCGTACAACTTAAACTTCAATGTTTTCATGCTACTGTTATATCATAAATGACGGCATATTGACGGCATGAAAAAACTAACAATTAGATGTTCCGACGATGAATATGCAGTACTAATTGAGTATTGTGCCAGTATAGAAAGAACTCAAAACGATGTACTCAGAGAACTCATCAGAACTCTGAGGACGAAGAGAAAGCCGTCCTAGAAGGACGGGGCTTTAGACCCATTCTTTTGGTAAAGGGAATTCAAATCCCTACACTCTAGAAAAAATAACTACATTAGGAGGTTGATTAATGACAGTGACAAACGGCAAGCGTAAAATTCGCTACGCGGTTGTAGGACTGGGTTGGATTGCCCAAGAAGACGTCTTACCTGCTTTTGCTCACACCGAAAATTCACAACTGGTTGCCTTGTTTTCAGGAGATTCAATCAAGCGTCAAAAACTCGGCAAGCATTATGGAGTAAAAACTTACTCTTACGAAGAGTATGACAACTACCTTAAAAGTGGTGAAATAGATGCAGTTTACATCGCCTTGCCTAATTATCTCCACTGTGATTATACTGTGCGTGCAGCAAAAGCTGGTGTTCACGTGCTTTGCGAAAAGCCAATGGCTGTGACAGAACAAGAGTGTGAGGAGATGATTCGCGCTTGCCTTGAAAACAAGGTAAAACTAATGATTGCCTACCGTCTGCATTTTGATAAAGCAAACATGCTGGCAGTAGAAATTGTTAATTCAGGCAAAATTGGTAACCCCCGCATCTTTAACTCCGTATTTTCTCAACAAGTTGTTGGAGATAACGTGCGGTTAAAAGAACCAATCTCCAATGGTGGTGGTTCCGTTTACGACATGGGGACATACTGCATCAATGCTGCCCGCTATCTATTTCAAGATGAACCTATTGAAGTTGTTGCCCTAAGCGCAAGCATTGGAGAAAAGCGTTTTGAGAAAGCCGACGAAATGACCAGCGCCCTAGTGCGTTTTCCTGGAGAGAGAGTGGCAATATTTATCTCTAGCTTTGGCGGGGCACCAGTTTCTACTTTTCAGGTTGTAGGTACAAAAGGCGACTTGCGGATGGATTCTGCATACTCTTATCAAGGCGAATTGAAGCAACAAGTTACCATCAATGATGAAACGCAGGAACAATCTTTTCCTGCTGGAGACCAGTTTGCAGCAGAAATTATTTACTTTTCAGATTGCGTGATCCTAGATAAAGATCCAGAACCTTCTGGAGAAGAAGGGTTAGCTGATGTTCGCATTATTCGTGCAATCAATCAATCAGCACAAACAGGTCAGCCTGTGCAATTGGGTGAATTCAAGCGACAACACAGACCAAACTCAGACCAAGTCATTCAGTGTCCAGAGAGTGAACACCCAGAATTTGTTAACGCAGCAGACCCCTCAGGTCAGTCGTAAATACTTCACTCTCTTCTCAAGCAAACAAGGGCGATGAGAGGGAATGCCCACCCCTTTAGGGCGCGCCAAGGGCGATCGCTGCTTGCAGTAATGACTTTATATAGCAATCCTATCTGAGTTGTGAACAGTTGGTTTTGACTGTTGAACGCCAGACGCCTAGGTCAGGAAGCCTTCATATATTCGCGCTGGCTCCTGTTAACAGTTGACACTCAACACTCAACGTCAAGAGTCTTAACTCAATATTTACAAATCATTTAGGACTGCTATATCTATTTCTTTTGTTATATTCTTTTTGAAGTTTGAATGCAAGTGACAATAAATCTCAGTTTTTCTCTAAAGTTTCATCAATCAAGAGAAATAAATTATTTTTTAATTATAATTTTGATTAATCACAAAGATATATTTGTGGACTCAAAGAATAACTTCTCTACCTAGGATAGACATAAAAAATTTCAACATACATCTAAACTTATTATTAAATTAATTCTATACTTTGTCCACCAACTTAGTTCTCACACATTTGAGTATATGGAAATCTTTCATTGGATAAGAGAGTATCCACTTTCCATTTAAAACTTAACTTTTTGGGAGGGTTTTTATGCGAATTGCTCAAGTAGCTCCACTCTGGGAAAGAGTGCCACCTACAACTTATGGCGGTATAGAATTAGTTGTTGGACTTTTAACTGATGAATTAGTCAAACGTGGACATGAAGTGACGTTATTTGCATCAGGAGATTCTATCAGTTTGGCAAAGCTAGAATCCGTTCATCCTCGTGCTCTACGACTTGATAAAACTGTGAAAGAATACGGCATATACGATATGCTGCATTTAGGTCGAATATATGAGCAAGCTAACGAATTTGATATTATTCATTCTCACATAGGATGTATCACCTTAAGCTACGCTAGTCTGGTAAAGACGCCGACTATTCACACGTTGCACGGAATTTTTACTCTTGATAACGAAAAGATGTTTCAATACGCAAAAAATCAGCCTTACGTTAGTATTTCTGATGCACAAAGAGAAGAAAGGTTAGGGCTGAATTATGTAGCAACAGTTTATAACGGGATTGATGTTAGCAGTTATAAATTTTATCCCCAACCTGATGACCCGCCATATTTGGCGTTTCTAGGTCGAATTTCTCCAGAGAAAGGAACGCACTTGGCGATAGAAATTGCCAAACAAGCAGGCTGGCGCTTGAAGATGGCGGGTAAGGTGGATGTCGTTGATATGGGATACTTTGAAAAAGAAATCAAACCTTTGATTGATGGTAAGCAAATTGAATATTTGGGTGAAGCCAACCATAGGCAAAAAAATGCTTTGATGGGAGGTGCGGTAGCAACCCTATTCCCGATTACTTGGCGAGAACCGTTCGGGTTGGTTATGATTGAATCAATGGCATCTGGTACTCCAGTGATTGCGATGAACCTAGGGTCTACAAAAGAGGTCATTGCTGACGCTAAAACAGGTTTTCTCTGCAACAGCGTTGAAGAATGCGTGAGTGCTGTGAGCAAGGTTGCAGGATTAGACCGCTCTGAGTGTCGGGAGTATGTCTGGAATCGTTTCAGTGTTCAGAATATGGCTGAGGGCTATGAAGCAGCTTATCATAAGATTCTGACGCAACGGTTTGCTCGCAGTAACGGACATTCGCAGCAATCCGGCCCCTTACATTTTTACGCACGCTAAATCTGGGCAATCGTATAAAAAAGAGCGAGCATCTAACGAATAGGTTCAGTGCTTGGTGACGCTATCACCACTCAAAAATTCAAATACAGCACGCGTCACCTCACCAGAACAAGCGTGTTCAAAGTAGCGTCTCCAGACCAATAGCGTTTGCAAGAGCGCCATCGGTCTTCCCCGGAGGATTGCCCGAATTTACGCAGCTTTACCCAAACTCTAAAAGCGCTGTTAAATTGACTTTAAGGCAGCATTGAGTCAAGAAAATAATCAAATGACAGGGTTAAGAAAGCTTGTGGGCGAAAAATAAGTTAATCAACACCTCGTAACTTCCGTGTGTTCTCAACCAAACTCTGAGCAAATTGCTCGAGACGTTGAGAGAGTTTCTCATCTAATAACTTACCTTCAGGGCTAAATGCTTTCCAGGCTTGCCCAATTGCTACCTGCTCTGGAATAGACCATGCGTGTACCCATCTAAGGATTACTCTCAAATCATTGAGTGCATTGTTATTAGATTGACCACCCAAAATGCTGATAAATCCTGCGACTTTACCTGCTAAATGGTCAAAGCTCATTAAATCAAGAGCATTTTTCAGGACACCGCTTACACTACCGTGATATTCAGGTGTAACCAAAATTAAACCATCAGCACGTGTAAAAGCATCTTGTAGCCTTTTCACATCTGGGTAATCTGGATAATCGTCCCCTCCATCACAAAATGGTAGGTTCATTTTGCGCAAATCAAGAACTTCTACTTCTGCACCTAGTTCCTGTGTTTTTTGCGCTGCTAATTCTAAAGCCAATTGGCTATAAGAATCTGGTCGTAAGCTACCAGCAATGCCTACTATCCTTACCATAACTGAATCCTCAAATTGTGTTTTAATTTACAAAATGGACATTAGTGTATATTGACATTCAAACACTGATTAGTTTGCAAAATGTAATCATTACGAGTATGATTTAATTATAGCTATTTGTGACGTAATATGCCAAATTCCAATAGGCAGACAATTCTATGCTAAAGAGCCAGAAAAATAACAAAGATAAAATGTAAACCTAAAAGTACTACTTCAAAAGGCTTTTGAGCGTCATAGTCTAACCTGTGAGGAAACAACGAGCATCTAATTAGGCGTCTAACGCAGTTATTGGGTATTGCAAGGAAAAACTTATTGTTTGCTTTTTTTGGAAGCTACACTAGAAAATTAGACACCCCTGATATCTACTCTTGGTAGAGGAAAAGGCATAAAAACGAGTGCTCGAAATTAAGAGCAGCAAGCAAAGGGTAATTATTATGAAAAATTTTGAGAAAAAGACATCGAGAAAACAGCAGCCTGCAAAGCGTGCTGCCTTGACTGGAGCGCTAGCAGCCAGTTTAATCATGTTGCCAGGAATGTTAGGGGGGACTCCTGCATTAGCACAAAAAGCAGAGCAAGAGTCTCTATCTTATGGTGAATTAATCAAGAAAATAGACAATAAAGAAGTCAAAAGAGTAGAGCTTGACGAAACTGACCAGCTAGCAAGGGTTTATCTAAACGGACAAAAGCAAGGTGAACAACCGATACAGGTGCGGCTTTTAGAACAAAACAGCGAGCTAATTAATAGACTAAGAGAAAAGAATGTTGACTTTGGCGAGGCTCCCTCTGCCAATAGTAAAGCGGCTGTAGGACTTTTGCTCAACCTAATGTGGATCTTGCCACTAGTTGCTTTGATGTTATTGTTCCTCCGCCGCTCTAGTAATGCCTCTAGCCAAGCAATGAACTTTGGAAAAACCAGAGCTCGTTTCCAGATGGAGGCAAAGACTGGAATCAAATTTGACGATGTTGCAGGTATTGAAGAAGCCAAGGAAGAACTGCAAGAAGTCGTGACTTTCCTCAAACAACCAGAAAAATTCACTGCTGTGGGCGCACGCATTCCCAAAGGAGTGCTGTTAGTGGGACCTCCGGGAACAGGTAAAACACTGCTTGCTAAAGCGATAGCCGGTGAAGCAGGCGTACCGTTCTTCAGTATTTCCGGCTCAGAGTTTGTAGAAATGTTTGTGGGTGTGGGCGCATCCCGTGTGCGTGATTTATTCAAAAAAGCAAAAGAAAATGCTCCCTGTCTGATATTTATCGATGAAATCGACGCTGTAGGACGCCAAAGAGGTGCAGGTATCGGTGGTGGAAATGATGAACGGGAACAAACCCTTAATCAACTGCTCACCGAAATGGATGGTTTTGAAGGTAACACTGGTATTATTATAATTGCCGCCACCAACCGTCCAGATGTGCTGGATACCGCGTTGCTTCGACCCGGACGGTTTGACCGGCAAGTGATTGTAGATGCACCAGACCGCAAAGGTCGTCTGGAAATTTTAAAAGTCCATGCCCGTAATAAGAAAGTTGATCCATCCGTTTCCTTGGAACTTATTGCGCGCCGCACCCCTGGTTTTACAGGAGCAGATTTAGCAAACTTACTCAATGAAGCAGCAATTCTGACAGCACGTAGACGTAAAGATGGTATCACACAGCTAGAAATAGACGATGCTATTGATAGATTGACAATTGGGCTGACCCTTAACCCACTACTGGATAGCAAGAAAAAGCGGTTGATTGCCTATCATGAAATTGGACACGCTTTATTGTCTACACTTCTGGAAAATGCTGATCCTTTAAACAAGGTGACAATTATTCCCCGTTCTGGTGGAGTGGGTGGTTTTTCTCAGCAAATTCTCAATGAAGAAATGATTGACAGTGGGCTTTATACTAAAGCTTGGCTGCACGATAACATCATCATGACTTTAGGAGGAAAGGCAGCAGAAATAGAGGTATTTGGCGAAGCTGAGGTCACAGGTGGGGCTAGCAACGACCTAAAAGTTGTGACAAACCTTGCTCGTAAGATGGTGACTATGTATGGTATGTCTGAGTTAGGGTTAGTAGCTCTGGAAAATCAGAGTAGTGATGTTTTTCTTGGCCGAGATTGGATGAATCGCTCTGAATATTCAGAGGAAATGGCGACTAAGATTGACCGACAAGTGCGAGAAATGGCAGTTGTTTGCTATAGAAAAGCTCGTCAAATTATTCGTGAAAATAGAGCTTTGTTAGATCGCCTTGTGGATTTGCTTGTCGAACAGGAAACAATAGAGGGCGAGCAATTTCGGAAAATTGTCTCTGAATATACTCAACTGCCAAAGAAACAACAGTTAGTTGTATCTGGTTAGATGAAGTCTTGAGTTCTAAATGCTGAGTCATTCTCACTTAAGACTCAGCATTGAGTTATCAGTTATCAGTAGTTTGTTCACTGACAACTGATAACTCTTCACTGACTTAATATCCCGAATCTCCTACAGCTTTTGATTCCTGAATGATGACTTGTGACTGTTGAGAAGTCCAACCCTGCGATGAACTCCTAGTAATTTGCTGCTGGGAGAACATTTCTCGAAGAACCATTGCTGGATCGACATATTGTTTAGCATACTTGAGTCCCCAATGAACGTGAGGACCTGTGGTTCGTCCGGTCATTCCTACTCGACCAATTCTCATACCAGCGCTTAGTTGCTGACCTTCTGCAATTTGAATTCCACCTGTTCTATCTACTAGATAACGGCGATTATCTACAGTTTCAACTTGTCCTTCCATGTGACAGTAGGTGTGTTCCCATTCGCCAGATTGAATGACTATATAACTTCCGCAAGCATTACGATCGCCAACCTTAATCACCGTACCTGTCCACCAATTGCGAATGTAACTCCCTTGTGGCGCGGCGATATCTAAGCCACTGTGAAATTCTAAATTAGAACCGCCAGTTGCAGAACGACGGTAGCCAAATGCGGATGTGTAGGACTGAAAATGTTCTACTGGAAAAGACGCTGCTAACCAATTGTTAGCTCTTGCTATCTTCTTGGAGTTTAATTCTACAGATGGTTTTGTTTTGGGCGTCTGAGAATGTTCTACAGCAATTGAGGCTGCTAAACGATTCTTGGGTGTTGCTATCTGCTTGGAGTTCAATTCCACAGATGGTTTTGTCTTGGGCGTCTGAAAATTTTCGACGGCTATTGAGGCTGCTAACCGATTCTTGGGTGTTGCTATCTGCTTGGAGTTCAATTCTACAGCTTCTACTGATTTTAATTTGGTCAATAGAGTGATAAAGCTGACAACACCTAATCCTAGTATAGATAGACTGACTACGGAAAGTGCTACTGTTTGTCGCCACTTACTCATTTTTTAATCCTCTAGCTCTTACTACATATCCATAAATTGATGTAAATTTCAGCCGGATCAAAGATTGAAATTTTGATTAGGAATTGACATTTGCTTTGGAGTGGGTTCACCCTGTGCACCACGACGATAAAAAGCGTATATTTTTTACTGATTCATCGAAATATATCTACCTTGAAAATATTGATCTGTCAAGTTATTTACAAAAATAGTATTTTTTCAGGTATCAAAATTACTTGATTTCTTTGATAATCAAAAACATAAAATACTTTTTAATTTCATTAGCATTTTAGATGCCTTTGAGCAGTGATGATTTGTTGATAGTTCAGTGCTCAAGTAGCTAGTTATCATTAACCAGAAAATCAAAGTATTGATAATGACATTTTTTGGTTACGTATATACTGAGTGGATAAAAATGTAAACCTGTGCACAATAAAATGTCATAGTGAAAAAGTTGCAAATAAGTAAAAATGCTGTTAGGTTTATCGTTATCATTGGTTAAACTTCCCAAATGCACCCTCCACAAGACTTCCACTAAGCCATGCTGACTGAAATATTGCCTTTGGGCTTTGAGTTAGATAAAATCGCGATCGCCGGAGCAACTTTGTGGTCTTTGGCGCTGTATCTTGGTTTATCCCCAGTCAGGGAATGGGTGATACTGCAATTGAACCGTTGGTTTAACTTTGCTGAGCGATCGCTCTACATCAGTCAATCAGAATTTGAAAAAACAAGAAAGGCAAGAGAATCACAAAATGCTTTTTACGCCTCAGTTTTCAGTATCCTGCCCTTTCTGGTCATTGGTACCCTACTCAATTGGGGAGTGCAAATTAGTTTAGGTTCGAGCTGGGCAATTAGCATGGGGATACTTGCTTGTATGGGTTGTGGCGTGTATGAATTAGGACGAAGAGATGGGGAGTCTTCTGGGAAATAGCAACAAAACAATTTAGCGATCACCGAAGTTTTGTTAGCGTATTTCTGTGTGTAATACGTCCATGCACGCAAGCAAGACAGCAATGATCATCATGGAAACCACATTCCACACCTTGCATTTTTACATAGTAGAATCACTATTATTTATAGCAGGGAACGCTTAACAGACTTTCAAGTCTCTTGGTGACCGTGTTTTCTCATTAGTTCGTGTCCTAATCTACCTGGCAACTGCTATAACTGATTTTTTAGTCGTTAATAATAGTGTTTGACTATAGATAAGATGCTAATAACATTGTTTTGACATGCGTATTCCTACTCATCAAAGAGTATGGATAATGCGCTAACATTAATAATTTGACAAATCTAGCAAAGTATGTGTAAAAAAAGAAAATCAGCAGGATCAAATTTTATAATGTATAAATAAAACCAAAGTTAACTTATGCAGGAATCAGGTGCAAAGTTAACAATTGCTTCCATACTTAAAATTTGTGATTTATTCAGGCAAAAACATGCCAACAAACCTCATAGTTCTCATTGGTGCACTGTTTGTCGCGTATATAGTCTTCCGGGCTTTGCTCAGTTTATTGCAAACAGCGATCAGTACGGCGATCGCCATTTTAGTTATCGTCGTTATCTTGATGTTTTTTGGTTTCAGTCCTCAAGATCTGATGCGAGAAATCAACAACTTACCTCAAATTCTGAGCCAATTCATCAAACAAGTGAAGAAAATACTCGGCTTGTCAGCAATCCCGACTTACAGTCGGGAGTTGCTGACTATTTTTCCCAAAATTTGAAATTAAAACTTCCAGGACGACGACGAAAACGTCGAGTGGTTTTCTTAACTTGGCGTTTGTTTGATTTTTCACCAGAAACTTCAGCTTCGTCAGTTTGTTCTAGATCTTCCTGTGGTAGTTGAGTTCTTGATTCTTCCTTGCTTTGCCACCAAGCAATCGTCCAGCCGCCGCCTATACCAGCGATCGCACCCAAGAAAATACTCATAGGTGGTTGATACCCTGCGAACACAAAGCCAAGTAAGAAAAATAACCAATACTTCAAGCCCGCGTCAACGCCCTCAGAGGTCGCTACTGTAGATGACTGGGGTCCACTTTTGGTTGATGCTGTCACCCAGCCCAAGGCGAAACCACCCAATACACCTAGAAAAATACTGAGGGCTGGATCGTATCCAGTACTCAAAAAGACAAGTGTAAAAAATAACCCTAATAAGATTTGAGTGACGAAGTTTGGTGAAAAGTTGAGTTTTGGTGGTGCCATAAGATGTAGCCTACCTATTGGCGAATGACATTCTTTAATTGTGCCTCTATTGGTTGAGTTGTATCCACAATTTTAGCCAGTGATTTTTCTTTTTCTGTCAAGGGTTCAGCTTGCTGAAGTTGAGACGCTAATAAATCAGCCGTTGCATCAGCAATATCACCAGTACGGTTATTCAGTCGTTGTTCCAAAACTTCTGATGGTGCTGTGCAAGAGATAATTTCTAGGGGAAGTTGATGTTCAACAGCAGCGGCGATCGCCTGTTCACGTAACTGCTGTCTGTCATACTTGGCATCCAAAATCACCACATAACCTGCTTTTGCCAACAAAATTCCTAATTCCAACAGCCGCGTGTAAGTTTTCTCAGTCATTTCGGGTGTGTACAAATCATCACCACCGCGTTTCATCAACGGAATTCCCGCCAAATGTTTTCGCACTGCATCCGAACGAACGTGAATCGCCCCCAATTGACGAGCTAAATATCGCGCTGTTGTACTTTTACCAGAACCCGACAAACCGGACATCAAAATCACTCGTCCCTGACGTGGTTTCGTATATTCCCAAGCCTGCTTATAATAATTAGCTGCTTTTTTGCTCACTTCCTCCTTAACAGAAGCAGGCACACTTGGGTCATCTAATAAAAATGAAGTCACCTTTGCCCTAACATAAGATTGACGGCTTAAATAAATGGGCAACACCTGCAACCCTTCCCAATCGCCAGTCACTTCAAGGTAAGTATTTAAATAAGCATTACTCAAATCTGGACGTTGCTGACCTTCCAAATCCATCACAGCATAAGCAACATCAAACATCACATCGACAAAGCGAAACGGCTCATTAAACTCAATGCAGTCAAACAGCCAAATTTTATCACGCCACAAACAAATATTGCCTAAGTGCAAATCCCCGTGGCATTCTCGAACATAGTTGTTTTGAATTCTCTTCTTAAACAGTTCGCCACGTTCAGCAAAAAATTTATCTGTGTCTTGCTTTGTTTCCTCAAACTGCTTCTGCGTCTGGGGACCATTAATATATTTTTCCGTTTGCTCGTAATTTTCGTCAAACGCAGCCCGAATTTGGGACACCTCACCAAAAGAGCGAATGTAATCATTCGTCACTGTTTTGGTATCATGATACTCAGCGACGACTCGTCCCAACTCTTCCACAAGTTCCTCAGTTAACCGACCCTGCTCAAACATTTTGCTAAACAGCGCATCTGTGGGGAACTGGAGCATTTTCAACACATATTCCACAGGTTCTCCCGTTCCTCCAAGTTGGTACTTTTCCCCTACTTGAGTCACCGGGAACACCTCCAAATAAAGTTCCGCAGCACCGCGCTGATTTAAACGCAACTCCTCCTGACAAAAATGTCCCCGCTTCTCTAAAGTGGAATAATCCAAAAAGCCAAAATTCATCGGCTTTTTCACTTTGTATGCATAATCTCCAGTCAACAGCACATAAGAAATATGCGTCTGAACCAATTCAATAGGTTCCTTCACCTGATGCGGATAAAACTCAGGCTGCAACATTTGCTGAATTAAAGGGGGAACAGAAACTTCTGTCATTTCTTCTTGGCGTCCTTGGCGTCTTGGCGGTTAAAATCTAAGATACAAAAAAACCAGAGGTAACCCCCTGGTCTTCTTCGTAACTATATCAAATTTAAGCTTGTTCTGATGTCGCCGATTCTGACTGTTCCTCACCCTCAGTTTCAGTCTCACCCGCCTCAGCCGCCTCAGCCGCCGCAGCCTCAGCCTCAGCCTCATCCTCAGCCTTAGCATCAACTTGTGGGGGTAAAATTGTAGCGATCGCCTGCTCAGAATCACCCAAATATGTCACATTTTCAGGTAAATTGAGTGCGTCAACATACAAAATATCTCCCACGTGCATATTGGAGACGTCAACCGAAATCGCTTCCGGAATATTTTCCGGTGCACAACGCAGCGACACGACTGTAAATTGTGTATCCAATACACCGTTTTCTAGCTTCACACCTACTGGTTCTCCGACAAAACTCACAGGTACTTCCACATCTGTGTCACCGTGACCTGCAACGGCAAAAAAGCTCAGGTGGTAAGTTGTACGTTTTGCGGGATGAGACTGAACTTCCCGTAGCAGGGTTTTTCCCCGCCAAGGAACATCAGTAATATTAAGGTCAATCAAAGTATTATTAACCGAAGCTTTGATGAGCAGGCGTTCAACAACCTTAGCATCAAGGACGAGAGAAATCGCTTCGGTACCTTTATGACCGTACAAATGCGCGGGGATTTTTCCAGAACGGCGCAAAGCATTGGGCTTAGTGCCTTCTGGTCGCTTCTGACAATCGACTGTTAGCTGCATTTTTCGCTTTTAGATTTTAGATTTGAGATTTTGATAGTATCACTTAGTACGGGCACAAGGCATTGGGCTGTATTGTTCGCTCTAAGCACTCAGCAACGAAGCAGGTGTACCATCCTGGTGCAATAAACCACGTTTTGGACCGTGGATGGGGTCTTCAACAATGATAGTTTGGTCGCGGCTTGCTCCTAAGGAGACAATTGCGATCGGCACTTCTGTTAATTCTGCCAAAAATTTCAAATAGTCTAGCGCTTGCTTGGGCAATTCTTCTAAAGTACGGCAATCACTTGTTGAAGTTCTCCATCCTGGCATGGTTTTGTAGATAGGACGACACCGGGCAAATTTACGGGCGTTGCTAGGAAAGTGTTCGCTGCGTTCCCCATCGATTTCGTAAGCAACACAAACTTGAATTTCCTCCAATTCGTCGAGGACATCAAGTTTGGTAATTGCTAGACAATCCATACCATTGATGCGGACAGCATAGCGACCGATGACTGCATCAAACCAGCCGCAACGCCGCCTACGTCCGGTGGTTGTCCCAAATTCAGCACCACGCGTGCATAAGACTTCTCCCATTTCCCCGTCTATTTCTGTGGGGAAAGGTCCCTCGCCTACCCGAGTGGTGTAAGCTTTTGCTATGCCAATCACTCGGTCAATCATTGTCGGTCCTAATCCGGTACCAACACAAGCCCCACCCGCCACTGGGTTAGAGGAAGTCACATACGGGTATGTCCCATGATCCAAGTCGAGAAGGGTACCTTGCGCTCCTTCAAACAAAATATTGCGCCGCCTCTGAATTGCATCGTATATTTTTAAGGACGTATCAACAACATACGGTCGCAGGCGTTCCGCATACCCCAAGTACTCGTCAATCACTTGTTTGGGGTCTAATAGTGGCAAGTTGTAAAGTTTTTCTAAAATGACGTTTTTATAATTGATTGTCCACTCCAACTGTTCACGGAGTCCCTCAGGGTTCATCAAATCTAATACCCTGATACCAGTCCGCTCTGATTTATCAGCATAGGTTGGACCAATTCCACGACCAGTTGTGCCAATTTTATGGTTTCCTCTTCGCTCTTCCGATGCCTGGTCAATCAATCGGTGGTAAGGCATCGTAACATGAGCCGTCTCAGAAATCAGCAGATTGCGAGTGGAAATACCAAGTGCTTCTAGTTGGTCAAGTTCTGCGATTAAAACCTGTGGATCTATGACTGTTCCACAGCCGATCATGCACTCGGTTTTTGGATACAAAATACCAGAGGGAATCAAGTGCAGCTTGAAGGTTTGACCGTTGACTACAATTGTGTGTCCAGCATTGACGCCCCCTTGGTAACGTACAACAACATCTGCGGAGCGACTAAGTAAGTCTGTTATTTTACCTTTCCCTTCATCGCCCCACTGGGCACCTATAACAATTACGTTAGCCAAGTGTTTATTAAAATTCTAAAGTTTGCACAAAAAACTATTTATAGCAATTTTTATGCACTTTGTCAAATGTTTTAGAAGTCTAAATATCATAATGCTTACATTTTTTTCTTTCCAGGACTTACGCAAAGGAAACGTAGTTGTGTCATTGCGACGTAAGGAAACAATCTCACAATCTTGTTTTTTCGTAACTTGTGCGTAAGTCCTACTTTCTTAAACACCACTAATAGGTTTTTATACCAAAACTTGACATTTACACCAACTGCTATTATTCTTTCAATCAAGTAGTGTAATGTTCATCTACACACTCAGCCCGATCCTTGAAAACCGCATAACTTCGTTGGAGTGTGTCGAGGGCTTGCCCAGTAAGCTTTTCAGACGCCAAAATCAATTTATTCTTGTGAAAGTTTAATCAATTTTTCGGAGTGTGTCGATTTGGGGCTCTGGAAGCCCTTTCCAGTAAGGGTTTCAGGAGTGATCCTTTACAAACCCATTTCCCTGCAAAGGGATGGAAACTCTTGATCTTCTGAATCGCCTCCGTCGTAGAGTAAGCTTTACAAACCCATTTCCCTGCAAAGGGATGGAAACAAAAATCCAGCAACAGTTAAGCCGCGAACTATTACCTTTACAAACCCATTTCCCTGCAAAGGGATGGAAACGTGTACCTACCAGAGGTACCTCTTTGGATATAAACCTTTACAAACCCATTTCCCTGCAAAGGGATGGAAACACTATACCTCCTCCCTCCACACACTCGGAGGAGGATACTTTACAAACCCATTTCCCTGCAAAGGGATGGAAACATTAAAGTAGCATCGTTCTTTGCAGAAGGATTGCTTTACAAACCCATTTCCCTGCAAAGGGATGCAAACGGCCACCAGACTCCTTTGCAAGCTTGGTTATAATGCAGCTTTCCAATACCTCTTCCCCGCAAGGGGATGCTTAGAGCAGTCACTAAAAACTAAATCAATCTCAAGTTTTTTGTTGAGGCGATCGCACTTAATTTTCATTGTCTAAAAAAGCAAAGATTCTTTCCCTAGCTATTTCCTTGGATTCAACTCTATTCTGTTAGGACTTACGCACGAGTTACGAAAGAACAAGATTGTGAGATTGCTTCCTTACGTCGCAATGACACAACTACGTTATTTTTGCGTAAGTCCTGTCTGTGTTCTTCTTAAAATCTCTATCCAAACAAAAAGCCTTCTCCAATCAGCCAATTTTTATACTAATAATTTATTAAGTCTTCTTTTGAAGATAAATCGCAATGCCTTGCAGCATAAGAAAATCTTATAAAAATATGCCCACCCACAACTTGTTTTTTATTTGTTACTGTTAATAATAATTAAATTTTTACCTTTGTTAAAACACTACTATGACTTTATACGCAGAATTACATAGACATCTGGGGGGTTCGGTTGTACCTCGTATTTTATGGCGGTACTTTGAGCGCCACTCGCCTGAATTGATTTCTCGCTTTGCTGACTATTCAGCATTTGAAGATTTCTACACGCGTCCACGCAACACTTTAGATGAGTATCTGGAGTTGCATACTTTGGTGGAAAGCGTGCAAACTGTGGAGACTTTGCCTTATTTTATCTATCGCTTGCTCAGGGGTGCTTACATTTTTGAAAATTTGGCTTATCTGGAGTTGCGCTATACTCCTTATCTGCGAACACCAGACCATCTGAGTCAATCACAGAGAATTGATATGATGGCGGAAGTTGTGGAAGTTGTGGGTAAAGCAAGCAAACTCCCAGAATATCCAATTGTGACTAGCCAAATTCTTTGTATGCACTCGCGCTTACCCTTTGAGGTGAATCAGGCGATTGTTGATTTGGCAGCGCAAAACAGGCAGTATGTTTGTGGGATAGATGTAGCTGGGGGAGATAGTTACTCAAGAGAGCGCATAGACGAATGGATAAAGTTGTATGATTATGCGCGATCGCTCGGACTCAACACCACAGGACACCTCTATGAAACGACTGCTGGATGTGATCCCCAACTTTTACCCTATTTGATGCGGATTGGTCATGGTATCCAAATTCCTCTACTGTATCCCGAATTGCTCAAAGATGTGGCTGCACGAAATCAGTGTTTGGAAGTTTGCCCCACAACCTACTTAAAAACCGGTACTTTGCAGGATATACGTCAACTCAAGTTAGTATTTGACCGTTGCTTTGATGCAGGGGTAGATATCGCTATTTGTACAGATAATGCTGGCTTGCACAATGTGCGTCTACCTTTCGAGTACGAGAACCTCTTAACTTACAACATTATTAATTTTGAACAACTACAAGCTTGTCAGGATGCAGCATTCCGTCATGCTTTTGCTTGGCCCTATAGACAACGCCCAGTTTCCCTGTTGAATGGGTTGCTAAACCCGCAACCCACTAAAGCCCTTATCAGTTAACAGTTATCAGTTATCAGTTAACACTGAGCCAGTGCTGCACAGAGAAGTGCCTTGCGCGGGTTCCCCGCGTTGTGGCAACTTCGGAGAGGGTCTCCCGACCTAGGCGACTGCGCTCTTCGCAGCGGAACCGGAGGTTCTCCCCGATAGCCGTAAGGCGTGGCGTTAGCCATAGGGTTAACAGTTAGCTGATAACTGATAAACTTTTTCTGTGGAATTAGCTGCTGCCTTCCAAGCAGAAAAAACACCACAAGCCTACAACATTGTTGCAAGCAGTGAATTTGTCTTAGTATCCTGCTAACAATGCATCACGCAGAAAAACGTATTGTAGTTCAAAGTCAATCGGCTCAAGCCTAGACAACAACTCTTTTGCTTGAGCAGAAAGTTGATAGTCAGATGGTACTGGAACAATGGTAGAGTTTTCCATACCCTGAGCCAATCGATACCAAAAAGCCAGCTTAGTATTGTTGCTTAACGAGTCATATTCCCGCCTGATATCTGTGCTAGAAGGTGTCAACAAATCTCGCATGATTTGAAGTTGCTCTTCATGGGACTTTCCTTTAACTTTATTAAAAAGTTCATCAGAAGTATCAGGTGCTGTTCCTTCAGGGTCTCCGGGTCTGGTCGAACCACCGATTTTGATATAGACATACCACAGGACGGCAAGTTGGTTATCTATGGACAGGTTTCTGAAAAGTTCAGCATATTCTGCTGGTGGTGACTGAGTATATTGTGTCATAATTACCTTTCAAGTTCTACAAAAATGGGTCTTTAAGGTAGTGAAAACTAAAATAGAAACTCCTTAAAGACTCTTACTTAAATTAACGATTGATTAATGTGTATACGTCTTACTGAGGATATAGATGTAAAAGTTTATGAATTTGTATAATTCCAAACCTGAGTAGAGCGAAGACAAAGGATTAATCACCTTTAGAGGTAATTTATAAAGTCAGTAGATAGAAAAGTTTTGTTTGAAGAGCGATGTGTTTGAGTGAACATTTAATTCCAATAGTGTCAACGCTTACTGGAGTTTCGTGGGGTGCGCACTTCCAAAGTTCCCTTGACAGACTACTAGGGCAACGTCTCTACAATCTTGTCATCCATCCTCTAAACTGTAATTTATGGCGTCAACTATTTATGCTTTACCAGCAGAAGTCGTACATCTGATTACAGCCGGAGAGGTTATCGATTCCTTAGCCTCTGTGGTGCGAGAATTGGTAGAAAATTCTCTTGATGCAGGTGCAACACGAATTGTTGTTTCTTTATGGCCCGGGCAATGGCGTGTACGTGTGGCAGATAATGGTTATGGAATGACTTTAGATGACTTGCACAAAGCAGCAACCGCCCATAGTACCAGTAAAATTTGCAGTTGTGCAGATTTGTGGAAAATTACAAGTTTGGGGTTTCGTGGAGAGGCGTTGCATAGTTTGACGACGCTGGCAGATTTGGAAATATTGAGTCGTCCAGTTGGTGGAGATTGTGGTTGGCGATTTGTCTATGGCTACGCTGGAGAAGCATTGTATGTGGAAGCTTGTGCGATCGCCCCTGGTACAGTTGTGACAGTCTCAAATCTCTTTGGAAATTGTTCAGGTCGTCGTCAGGGGTTACCAACATTAGCACAGCAAATGAAAGCAGTGCAAGCAACAATTCACCAAATCGCCTTATGTCATCCGAATATCACTTGGCAAGTCTGGCAAAATGACAAAGAGTGGTTCACCCTCTGTCGGACTGCTTCAATAGGACAACTGTTACCCCAGATTATACATCAAGTTAAAGAAGCAGATTTACAAGAGTTAAAACTAGAAGTACCACCACCTCAAAACTCAGGACTGAATACTGAGCACTGTGCACTCCATTTAGTAGTAGGATTACCTGATCGTTGTCATCGCCATCGTCCAGACTGGGTGCGAGTTGCTGTGAATGGAAGGATGGTGAAGTCATCGGAATTAGAGCAGACTATCTTGTCAGGATTTCATCGGACATTACCGCGCGATCGCTATCCAATTACTTTTCTGCATCTATTGATTTCTCCAGAGCATATCAACTGGAACCGTAACCCAGCAAAATCAGAAATTTATCTTAATCAACTCAGTTATTGGCAAGAACAAATTAGTACGGCGATCGCACAAGCACTCCGCATCAATTCTACATCTGTTAAAGACGCTGTTCACACAACGCGAGTTGGTAAATTACTCAAAGCTGCAGAAGAAACAGGCGGATACAATGTCAATCGTTCGGTTCCTAGTGAAGAACACAAAACGCATCCAGAGAAGTTGCACGCAACATCTTTACAACTAAAAGCTGTTGCTCAAGTTAATAACACTTATATCGTGGCAGAACATCCTGGTGGAGTGTGGTTAGTAGAACAGCACATTGCCCATGAACGAGTTTTGTACGAGCAATTGTGCGACAATTGGAAAATTATTCCAATTGAACCTCCAGTCATTCTCTATCAATTATCTCCGGCGCAAGTATCGCAACTACAACGAATTGATTTGGATATAGAACCCTTTGGTGAGCAACTTTGGGCAGTTCGTACGGTTCCCACACTTTTACAACAGCGAGACGATTGTGCAGACGCCATTTTAGAACTGAGTTGGGGAGGTGACTTACAAGCAGCACAAGTCGCTGTCGCCTGTCGTAGTGCTATTCGCAACGGTACCATCCTCAGTTTACAAGAAATGCAAACACTTTTGGATGAATGGCAACGCACACGCAACCCTCGTACCTGTCCCCACGGACGCCCAATTTATTTATCTTTGGAAGAGTCGGCTTTGGCGCGTTTTTTCAAACGTCATTGGGTGATAGGTAAAAGTCACGGGATTTAGATTAACAATGAACAGTTGAGCGTAGGGTGGGCAGTGTTGTTAATTGCCAGATTATTTGTCTGCGTTGACAAATTATATCAAGTCCGGTTGATTAATTATTATTCCTAAATCTATACAGAACTTGATAGAAATCTTTCTGAAGAGGGACGGACTTACTCAAACCTCACGAGAATATGGAAAAAGTGAATTTGCTTCTCATAACCAATAAAACCTGTAGTCTGGAGTTAATCATAATGGCCGATGTGACAAATATAGCGACTAAGCTTGCTGATCTAAAGCTTATTCAGAATGTTCTGTTGGAAAGTGAGCAAAAGTTAATAGCACAGACGGACGACAAGACGATTTGCGAGCGGCTCGAAGGAATGATAAAGAGCGATCGCGAAAATCTCGGCATCATCGAAGCAGCTATTTCTAAATACGGCAACGCTTCAGAACCTCGCGACATTACTCAAAAACATGCTGAGAAAGTAAGCCAAATGATGAGCGGCTCCGAGCTAACTCTGTATGACAAGTACTTACAGCTTGAGTTGCTAAAGCATCAACAGACAATGACCGGGCTGGTTCTACACAAGGTTGCCCAGTCCTTGAATGATGAGCTTCAAGATCTGATGGAACCGCTCAACCGAGTTAATTTTGAAAATCGTGCTCACCAAGAGATTCTTAAAGGCGTTCTTTACTTCGTCGGAACGCGAGAGATAGCCGGTAAGGAACCTGACATGGGTCTGTGGGCTAGCGTTGAACAGGGAGTTGCAGCCCTTAAGGGTGCTCTAGGCAGCGCGTTAAGCTAGGAAAGAGTGGCAGAGGGCGCGTCATTCATGGGAGCGTAATAGATTCATATGATTTATGCTACATTGAAGCATACTTTTCAAGAGTGAATCATCTCTAACTCAGAACAATTATAGAGACGTTACCAGGCGTTAAGCTAGCTGCGCCTCCGGCGATCGCTATCGATTCATTTCCTCTGTTCTTAATTCAGGGAAGCACAGTTGAAAAATCCTCATCTGTTTTCCCACGGGGCGGGTTTGTGTACTAGTTTCCATACAGGGCTAGTAAGAGTTGCATACAGTTTTTGTGCCGCTTCTAAAATTCCTGCATAGCCGGCATTTGAATGATTTTGTTCCGCCTTTATATCTAATGAAGGAATCTCACCTTTAACAGAGGTGTATTGATAGCGTTCTCCTGTAATTAACATATCCGCTTTATTTTCGTGAATTATCTGTAGAATTTCCTCTGGAGTATTTTGTTGGAGAATAATGCTATCCTTACCCAGCAACTTTTGAATTCTTGCTTTATCCTCCTGACTACTTTTAACAGCGCTGATAGGGATAACTTCTATCCCTAATTTTTGAGCTGCCGAGATAATTGACCAACTTTTCAGTTCTTGTGTATCAATAACAATACGTTTGCCTTGCACAGAAGTGCGATAAAAAGCAAGTTTCTCTTCTAAAGCACTAGTTTCTAAGGCAATAAATTTTTCTGTACGTTCTTGTAAGTCGGAGTCTCCCAACTTAGCAGCAATATTCCGTAAGCTTTGATTGATGTTTTCTATACCGTAGAAACACTCTTGAATGTATGGAATACCAAAGCGTTCTTCCATCTTTTTTGCCATTTTAAGCAGTGCAATGGATGAGGTGATCACATTCAGCTTGGCACGATGGGCATAACAAACTTCCTTGTAGCGAGTATCACCCGTAATTTTGGAGAGGACTCGAATACCTAATTTTTCAAATAGCGGTAGAATGTTCCACATTGCAGCAATGTTGGATTCACCGATAAGGTTAATATCATAAGGTGTAGTAAAGTCTGGTTCAGCTGTGCCTATAACGTGTTCCAACAAAGCTTCACCAGCGATGCGCATACCGCGATTTTTACGACCAACAAATCCGGGACAGTCTACAGGAATAATTGGAGTTCCTGTTTGCACAGCAGCGTCTGTACAGGCTCCATTAAGGTCATCACCGATAAGGGCAGAAACGCAAGTAGAATAGACAAATACCGCAGCAGGTTTGTAGCGCCTTTGCGTTTCTATAATGGCGTTGTATAACTTTTTTGCTCCACCGAAGATGATATCGTTTTCATCCATATCAGTGCTAAAACGAGCTTTATATAGTATGGAATTAGAAGAGAGACTGCTGCGATTTCCCCAACAATTGTTGATGCAGCCGCTTGGCCCGTGAATTAAATGAGCAGCATCGGTAATTGGTACTAAAGTAAGCATTGCACCATCAAAAGCACAATCTTCTTGACCTTCTCTCAGGACAGATTCTCGATTCTGCGTTTTGTGATCTGGGCTTTTATTAAATACGTCTTCACTTTTCATATAAGTAGAAATTATCTAGAAACATCGGGAAAAAAAAGGAATGGAAAAGAGCGATTTCCCATTCCCTAAAATGTAACCAACCAATAAAAGGAGAAAACAAAAAACTAAACTAATCGTTTTACCGCGCGAACATTTACAGATTCATGCTGACACGGAAAACCTAGAAATCGTAGAACTATACATCAGCCATTCACACTACCTCCACATCTCTATCTTCACCAGTGCTTTGTAGCGCACTTATTTCTTAACAACTTCTACGTTGCCTTTTTTCAATGCTTCTAACGCTTCGCCTTCAAGATCTTCTTGCTTTTTCTCGGCATCTTCTTGAGCTTGGGCGACGCCAACCAGTTTCGCGGCATTTTCTTCACTTTCGAGAATACCGAATTCAATCAACAACTCTTCTAACTCCTCCATTTCAATGGGTGTAGGAATGGCAAGCATTTTATTGTTGATAACCTTGTCTGCTAATGCACGGTATTCGTTACCTTGATTGCTATCAGGTGCGTACTCGTTCACAGTCATCCGGCGTAACTCAGCGTGTTGCACGATGTTGTCACGGGGGACGAAGTGAATCATCTGGGTGCTTAACCGGGATGCTAGTGTGCTAATCAGTTCGTCTTCCCGGTCAGTTTTGCGGCTATTACAAATCAGACCAGCCAAGCGCACACCACCAGAGTGAGCATACTTGAGAATACCGCGAGCGATGTTGTTAGCAGCGTACATCGCCATCATTTCACCAGAGGTCACAATATAGATTTCTTGTGCCTTACCTTCACGGATAGGCATAGCGAAACCACCGCAGACAACGTCACCCAACACGTCGTAGCTAACGAAATCCACGTCTTGGTAAGCACCGTTTTCTTCTAAGAAGTTGATGGCGGTGATAATACCACGACCAGCGCAACCGACACCAGGTTCGGGACCACCAGATTCTACGCAACGCACACCACGGAAGCCGGTGAGCATCACTTCTTCGAGTTCCAAATCTTCCACTGCGCCCCGCTCAGCGGCGAGGTGAAGTACGGTGGTTTGGGCTTTGCTGTGGAGCATCAAACGGGTGGAATCAGCTTTCGGGTCGCATCCCACAATCAAAATGCGCTGACCCTTTTCTGCCATAGCGGCGAGGGTGTTTTGAGAGGTGGTGGACTTACCGATACCGCCTTTACCGTAGAATGCTATTTGTCTAATTTTTTCGTCAACGGACATGATGAGTTTTCTCCTGTAATTGAGAAGTTAGTGAGTGGATCTGGTAGTTTATCAGGCGTTCACTAATGGAAGTGACAGCTCTGTTTGTGACCGGATGTAGAACGTCGCGCCTTGGTGTAGTACTTCTGCCAACAGGAGGCCATTGGCAGACAACAGCGCCTACGGGGGGCGATCGCTCTACCGCATACATAGGAAGAATAAATTTCATGTTCGTCTTTAGTTAGTGATTATTTGTCCTACCCAACAAGAAATTACTTGAAGGGCATTTTTTTCAAAAATTAAGCATTTTGTTGAGGTTTTTCCCTCATCTACAAAAAAGCGCTCTTTAAAGTCAGAATTCTTATTTATTTTTTTACTTATGATCAGGCAAGGTATGTACCATTCCAATGGCGTTTCGCCACCCTGAGGAGATTTCCCTGTTCCCTTTTAAATTGTTGCCACTAAATCCCCAGTTTTGCTGGTATCACAACCACCGATAATTTGTAGTTGTGAATGTACAAACCGACGCTCTAAGGTATTGAGTAACTGCTGTACTGGTGCTTCTTGCAAGTATTCCTTGAGAATCACTAAGTCGTAGCGTGAAGAATGCCAAGGGATGAATTCCAATCCAAAAGCTGTAGCTACAGACGCTGTAGAAATTCCTGCATCCGCAAGTCCTGAGACGACAGCATCAGCAACACTATGATGGCTTCTGGCGATACTGTCAAATCCTTTAACAGAATCACATGACAGTTGCTCCTCTTGCAGTTTACGTTCCAAAAGCAACCGAGTGCCAGCTCCTTTTTCGCGGTTAATAATCTTTGCTTTTGCTTCTACTAAGTCAGTCACTGTTGTGATTTGCATCGGATTGCCAGACTGTACTAATAATCCCTCTTCCCAAATTCCAAGGGTGATTAAAACAGCTTGTTTTCCTGCTAAGACTTCACGAACAAAGGGAATATTATGCTCCCCTGTTTGGGAGTCATACAGGTGCATCCCAGCAATATGAGTCTCACCTCGGCACAAACTCTCTAACGCAGCCATGCTGTTAGCGAATTTATACTGGACTCGCAGTTGAGGATACCAGCGTTGAGCTGCTCTTGCCCATAGCGAAAGCACAGGCGCACAACCAGCAATCACAACTGTATTTTCAAATCTGTCTATATCGTCAAGAAGTCTGACTAGGCAGGTATTTGTATCTATCTGACTATCGATTTGGGCATCAGCCCAAATCATCTCCATGCGAAAAGCATCATTCCCAACCAGGGGATATGCAATCCATTGCCCCCCAATCCGCGCCAAACTCACTCGCTGTTGTTGACTGTAAGGGATAGATTTTGCCAGAACTGCTTGGACTTGAGGCAAATCCTGTTCTAGCCAGAATAAATCCTCGACTTTGCAACCAAGCGCCTTGGCTAAACGCAGCGTCATGACGACTGAAGGAGCACATTGTCCTGACTCTACACCACTAATTGCTTGACGAGTAACACCTGCTAAGGTGGCCAATTCTTGCTGACTCATGCCTAAGCGGGTTCTAATGGACTTCAGGTTGTTACGAAGATCATTATCCGTCTTCATTTGGCTCTATCTCTTGGTTACAAAAAGCGTAGGGAGTTGATGCGGATTTACCAGAGTAATAGACCAAAATTGAGATAATCTTAATTTACCCTTAAGATTATTGCAATGAGCGCTTTTTTGATTCCTAAAAATAAGCTTAGCATGGATATCGCTAATTTATTTGCCTGTGGAAATTTTTTTTGCTCACTCCTGATTCAGTTGATTACATGTAGCATAATTTTTTACTTTTTCTTGATTCATCAAAGAGTTATAATATTCCTAACTGCAACAGTTCAAGTATTCTGTAATAGTATTATTTTTTCTTTTTTAGTATCAATAAACTAAAAAAGAAATTGCGTAGAGCGCACCACCCTTATGGGGAATTGGGCAAGGCGACGGGCCTAAACTTCTTCAACACGGTTCGGTTAAGATCAGAACGCCTGCGGCGACAGAGTTAAAAAGCAGGGCTGTTTCATTCCCTCAAAGGCTCATAATGTCAAGGGTTTGTGAAGCGCGATTGCTCTGTATTTTATTTTCTGGAAGTTCCTTATTAAATGGCGACTTCCACTTTAAAATCAAACTCAACTCTAACTTCACCCATGAGAAAATGAGTTGAGGGTTGAAGTAGGAAAATCAATGAGTCCATTTGACTTAGTTATCTTTGATTGTGATGGTGTACTTGTAGATAGTGAACAAATTACTAACTCGGTTTTTGCGGCAATGCTTAGTGAAATCGGGTTACCGGTCACCTTGGAATATATATCTAACACATTCGTCGGTCAACCTATGACAGCATGTGTAGAAATTATTCAAGAGTCTCTTGGAAAACCTATTCCAGATAATTTTGTCACCGAATTTAGGCAACGCAACAAAAAGAGTTTATCAGAAAATTTAAAGCCAATTAAGGGCATACATGATGTTTTATCTCAAATTAAAACTTCTTATTGTGTAGCTTCAAATAGCACACATGAGATGATTCAAACAAAGCTAGGTGTCACAGAGTTACTGCCATATTTTGAGGGAAAAATATTTAGTGTTACAGATGTCGCACGCGGTAAACCACATCCAGATCTATTCTTATATGCAGCCGAGAAAATGAAAGTTCATCCACAGCGATGTGTGGTAGTTGAAGATACTCCAATCGGTGTGCAAGCCGGATTTAGCGCTGGGATGAAAGTTTTTGGTTATGCAGAATACAGTAATCCACAAAAATTGCAAGCAGCAGGCGCATCAGTTGTTTTTAGTTCTATGAGATTACTGCCAAATTTACTTGAGCAATTTGATACTCCGTTAACCTAAGCATGGGAGTCACCCCCCATGCTCGGCTTCAGAACCGGACATAAAAGTTTGCCGTCCGCTCTGGCTCACTTCTGACTCAAAAAGTGCTGAATTCTTACGTTTTTAAAACCAAATAACTAAACTCCAAGGTTTAACGGCTCATTGCTGGTACTTTTGATGCTTGCACAATAAACCCATATTTCTTGAGTACAGTCTGAGATGGCTCGGTGGTTAAAAACTGGACGAATTCCTTGGCAGCATCAACATTCTTACTGCTTTTAAGCACTGCCATTGGATAAACAATCGGGGAGTGGGACTTGTCATCAGCGACAACTGCCACTTTTACCTTATTAGAGATTTTGGCATCCGTTGCATAAACAAGACCAGCATCAGCATTACCACTTTCCACAGATGCCAGCACTTGACGCACGTTGTTGGCGTAAACAAGTTTGGGCTTGACTTGCTGCAAAAGGTTCAATTTCTCAAGAACTTGCTCACCGTATTGACCTGCAGGAACGCTTCTGGGTTCGCCGATCGCAATTTTCTTGACTTTGGCGTCTGTGAGGGCGTTAAAGCTGGTGACACCTGTAGAATTACTAGGCACAACCAAGACCAGACTGTTGTTTGCCAAGTTAGTACGGGTTCCTTGAACCAATAACCCCTTTTGTTCCAAGGCATCCATTTGCTTTTTCCCAGCTGAGATAAAGACATCTGCGGGTGCACCTTGCTCTATCTGTTGCTGTAAAGCACCGGAAGCACCAAAGTTGTAACTTAAGTTGACATTTGGTTTACTTTGTTGGTACGAAGTCTTGATTTCCTCCATCCCATCTTTAAGACTGGCGGCTGCAGATACGAGGAGGTTAACCTTGGATTGTGCGATTACAGTAGATGGATCAAACAATCGCAAACCAACTACCAACAACAAGCTAGCAACTACTATGCTGATGAAGGGAAAAAATTGTCTTCTTTTCATAACAGGGCTGGACTTACAGAGATCTTCTTTTAAATTGCGGTTGGTAGGATCGTACCAGGATAACCCGATAATTACCAACAATATTAGTAATGTAATACCAACAAAAACTTGAAAATTTGATCAACGATGATGCTCCCAATGGATCTAATCCAAAGGGAGCATGGCGCGTAAGGTAGAGTTATGAGGGCGTAACACCGTCAGCCTCTCATATCATGTCCGCTTAATGACTTATCACTAACCCTCTCCTTAATAAGGAGAGGGTGCCGGAGGCGGGTGAGGTTCTTCCTCCTTAATAAGGAGAGGGTGCCGGAGGCGGGTGAGGTTCTTCGTTTTTTTATAAGTGTTTATCCGGATCTGATCTCATACCCAAACACTCAAATATTACTCTTGCGGGATAAACTTTAGAGCAACACCATTAATGCAGTAGCGTTTACGAGTGGGTGCAGGACCATCGTTAAACACATGACCCAGATGCCCACCACAGTTATCGCAATGCACTTCAACTCTGGTCATAAACAACGACTTATCTACAGATGTGCCAATTGCACTCTCAATTGGGTTAAAAAAGCTAGGCCAGCCAGTACCGCTGTCAAATTTAGTTCCAGATGTAAACAGTGACTGACCACACCCAGCACACACATAAGTGCCTTCAGCATACTGCTTATTGAGTGGGCTGGTGTGAGGACGTTCTGTAGCATGTTGACGCAAAACACAAAACTGTTCCTGTGTCAACTCTTCACGCCATTCTTGCTCGGTTTTGTTGATTTGTGAGTTGCTGTTTGAAGTTGTCATAATTGCTAAAATTTTTGTTGTATCGTGTGATTGGTGTCGTTCAGTTGCTAAGGAACTCTCTCATCAAGTTATTAAATCAAGACATACCCTATTTACTAGAATGAGTTTTATTCTTAAACTAGCGCTGATAAATGACTTAAAATAGCTTTTGAATGCTGTTATGTTTTCTGAAAATGTTGTAGCCGAGCCATTTCGTCAGTGCCTGATTTAGGACTTCACTTAACTCTCACCAGCTTGATTGGTAAATAACTTATCTACCTGGTAAAGTTCTCACAATATTTAGTTTGACACAAAACCAAAATAAAATTTATTGCAGATACCACGAAAAAAGATTCGGTATACACTAATAAGGAGGCTAATCATACCAAGTTGCTGTCAAAGATAGTATTCTGTCCGCAGCGACTGTAGCAAAGCGGAAGGAAGCAATCTCACCAACTTCAAGCTACTACAACAGAATGCAACGCGCGTATCAACAGTATAACTGACGAGCCTAGACAGGCTAGCATAAATATGCTATGACCTTTCCTATTTGATTTGTGAGAATTGAAAGCCACAGATCCCCGACTCCTTTAAAAGTTGTCGGGGATCTTATTGAGAAGTCGGGGATGTTATTGCTATATTCATCCAAACTGTAGATAAAGCCTCCATATCTACCTTGTTTTTCTCACCCTCGTCAGTATTTTTAAACAAAACTGTAAACGCACCTGCACCCAATCTATCTTGAGGAAACATCCGATAACAAGGCACAGAAGTTAAATGCGACTGATAGCTTTGTAAATGACTAATTTCAACTGCCTTAAACTGAGGAAATCTTTCCAAAAACCATTCACAAACTTCCTCATTCTCCTCTGGAGAGTAAGTGCAAGTCATATAACTAAGATATCCTTGTGGTGCAACAACTTGAGCAGAGTTTGCTATAATCCTCTTTTGCCGATTAGCACTTTTATTAATAGCAGTTGGATGAAAACATCCAGGTGCTTTTCCCCCTTTAGCAAGTAAAGATTGTCCAGTACAAGGGGCATCCACTATCACTAAATGACTAGATAATGGTATTCTTTCCGCAAACAAAGTAGAGTCTTTACTAACGACGACAGAGGAGTTAATCTGACAACGCTTTAAGTTAGAAATTAACATTCCCAAGCGTTTACCAATGACTTCGTTACTGATTAACAATTCTGGTTGTAAACATTTCCAAGCAAAGATACTTTTGCCTCCTGGCGCAGCACACATATCAAAAACTAACTTAACAGGACTAGGAATTGTTAACAAAGTAGAAGCGGCGAACACAGAAGAAAAATCTAGACAATAAAAATATCCTTGTTCATGTAGGGGATGTTGACCTGGTTTTTCTCCAAGTGATAAACGATCTATGAATTGTGGTTGCCAAACTGTTGGTGTTTCTACAGAAAAGGGAGAATCTTTAGGCTTTTCTTTACACCAAAGGATACAGGGATGAAAAGGTTTAGGATGAATTAATGTTTCAACAAATATCTCTTGTTCATCTAAGTTGTTAAATAAACGGCGTGAAAGTTTAAGTAATAAATTAGAAGCTTTTTCCATAAAATTTTGTGAAGTGAATAAGTATGTCAATGTAAATATGTTCAACACTCAAAAACCCGGCTTCTCCAAAAAACCGGGTTTCCTTATTGCCATCATTTTAAGTTTAAATCTGTTTCTTGATTCAATTAAGTATAAGTAATGGGTTTGCAGCTGCGCTTAAAGGCAGCTATAGGATAATTAAGTCAGCAAATTTCAATCTTCATGCCGATGTTGCCATGCTGCACCAAAAGCTGCCCCAGCCCCAACTATCAAACCAGTGCTCATTCCCTCGATAGTTTTAGTAGTTTGATCCTGGGTTAGACATTCATTCGTAACTGTGCTGGCTTGCAAACAGGAATTGCTCTCTGCCCAATTTGCGGTACCTCCGACAATCACACCAGCCAAACTACAGGAAAAGACAAGAAGCAAAAGACGTTTGGTTTTTATGTCCTTAGGCAGTTGCATAAAATCTCATGAATGGTAAGTAGTCCATAACTACTTTACACATCCATGCTGCTCTTGTCACCAGCTCAGATGTTAACTCTTTTTGCACAGATGAGGACTTGGAGATGGAAAAGTGAGAAAGTGAGGGAGAGGAGGGAGAGACTTCTAATCCGTGAATTTTGAATTGATTTGTCCCCTTGCTCTCCACTCTCCTGATATAGCTGTTGCCAAGTACATTGGCACATGAACTAATGAGAAAATACGGATACTACTAGAGCATCAAGCCTGTTAAGCGTTAAGAGTTCCCTATTGCGTGCTGTATCACTCAATCTTCAAGTTAAAGGGTAAGCGAGCATATATGCCCTGTGGGTCGTTCATTTTCCGCAAAATTGCTAATTCCTGTTGCAGTTTTTGGAATTCACTCATCAACGGATCTGGTGCTTTGAGTTGGACTTTATCTACGCCTAAAACAGTTCGTGCTTGTTCACTCACCTGTCCAAAGAAGCGTTCTCTGAGATTGCCTCCTTTGGGATATTCTTGTAATTGCCAGTTATCTCCCAGATTTGCGGCAGTAGCTGCGTATTTAACAGCAGCATCCAAACCGCCAATGTCATCCACCAAACCTATTTTCTTCGCTGCAGCACCAGACCAAACTCGTCCTTGAGCAATTTCAGCGACTTTTTGCTTAGGAAGTTTGCGACCTTGTGCGACTTTATCAAGAAACGTATCGTAAATTCGGTTAACACTACGCTGGTATATTGCCAATTCTTCGGGAGATTTAGGGCGAGCAACAGTTTGAGTATCAGCATAGCGGGCAGTTTTCACTGAATCCCAAGTCACGCCATTGTCATTTGCCAGTTTTTGGAAATTAAGAATTTGTCCAAACACACCAATTGAACCTGTAATTGTGTTAGGTTCAGCAAAAATGCGTTTAGAATCTGTAGCAATCCAGTAGCCACCAGAAGCGGCGACATTACCCATCGATACAATAACGGGTTTGTCTTGACCAGTCAGCCGCACTTCCCTTTGTATCACGTCAGAACCTGTTACGCTCCCACCTGGACTGTTTATCCGCAAGACAACAGCTTTGACATTTTTATCTTGGCGCAGCCGGCGGAAAATTCTGGCGAAGCGATCGCCCCCCACATCTCCATCATCTCCTTGTCCATCGACAATCTCACCTTCAGCATAAACGACCGCAATTTTATTTTGCGAGTCGCGTTCTACACCCAAAGACTTTCCGGAAACTTCCGCATAATCTTTCAGGCTGATTTGACGGAATGTCTTATCTTCTTTATCGCTGTTGGTCAACTGCTTAAGCTCAGCAACTACCTGATCGAAATATCCGACTTTATCCACCAAGCGATTAGCTTTGGCTTGATCAGCCAACAACAAAGCTTGATTATCTGCGATCGCCTGCAACTGTTGCGGATTTATTTTGCGACTTGCTCCTACCGTAGCACGCCACTCTCCCCAAACATCATCCAACAATTCCTGAGTTTGTGCGCGGTTTTCTGGACTCAGCTTTTTGAGTATGAATGGTTCAACTGCTCCTTTGAACTTCCCTACCCGTACAATTTGAACACCAACGCCGTACTTCTCCAAAGCCCCAGCATAGAACATTGGCTGAGTGCTCAAACCATTGATTTCCATTCCTCCTAAGGGGTTAACCACAATGCTATCAGCCACAGAACTTAAGTAATATTCTTTTTCCCCCCATTCCATCCCATATGCTATGATTTTCTTTCCAGCAGCACGGCACTTCTCCAACGCCTGACGGATTTCTTTGAGGGTGGCAAAGCCTGTTACTCTACCTTCTGTGGCGGCATCAGTTGCATCTAAGTATATACCAACAATTCGTTTGTCACGCTGTGCTTTGTCCAAAGCCTCCAGAACTGTGCGCAGTGACATCCTTTTATTATCATCACCTGATAATGCTTGTTGAAGCAATTCACTAGAACTTGGCTTGCCATCAGTAATGTTTGTAGACAAGTCAAAAACCAGCACTGATTTATCTTTCACAATAGGACCGACATCTTTGGATGAGGCTGCTGCAAACAGTAGAAACAACAGTCCAGTCGTTCCCACACCGCAGAAAATGAACAGTCCCAATAGGCTTCCGACTAGGCTGGCAAAAGTTTGTTTGAGAAAATTACGCATATTTGTTATTAGTCATTAGTCATTAATTATCAGTCATTAGTCGTTACTCATTAGACTAACGACTAATCACTTCGTATCTTCTTAATATTTCCACTTAATTCCTCACTGTTACTACCCAATAACCTAAAAACTAAAGGTTTTTATTTTTCTTTTATTTGTTGTAAATTTTTTGAACACTTTAGTTGTTCTAGTGTAACGTTACTAGTACAAAATAACACCGTTAAGAATCCTCTTGCCCAGAGGCGCAGGCGTAATATCGTGTCCGGTGAAAGACTTATCATTAAGACGGCAGGGAGCACCCGAGCAGGGAGCAGGGGGAAAGAGGATTTTCGGGTTTTTGCACATATTTGGTAATCACAACTAATTAGCCGGACATGATACAAGACAAAAAAAGCGCATTTTTTCGTCCCCCTACACCCCTACTTTTGGTCAAAATCTAGAACTCTCCGGTGACAGCACGGGCGATACTGCAAGTGTGTGAGATGACGCTGCTCATAGCGTTGACGACTTCGAGATGGATGGCGGAGGCATCTAAACTGGATGCCGCACCAGAACGCAAGCGGTGGAGATGTTGTAGATGAAGTTCACGCTTAGTTTGAGTCAGTGATGTTCTACGCAATAAAACATCATTAGCAACCATTGAGTCGAAGGACGCCAGCCCTGCCAGTGCTTGTTGCAGGAGCGACATTGTTTCACCATGATAAGTTGCTAGGTCATTCCACTCTTCGTTGGAAAAAGCAATTTGTTTGCGACGCTGTCGCTTAACTAGTCGCATGAGTTGCTTGTCAATGATATCGCCAATAGCTTCTAAGTCAGTGCAAATATAAAGTAATACAATCTCCCGACGTGCCTGTTCCTGAGTCATTAAATTTGTATCAAGCTGTGTTAGGTAGCGCTTAATTGCTATTTCTATCTCGTCGAGATGATCATCTAACTGGGCAATGCGTTTGGGTATGTCTTTGCCCGCGTCTTCAAAAGCGTGGATGCTCAACTGCAACATCTGTGCTGCCAAATCAGCCATCCTGAGGATTTCACGCATTGCTTGCCCGAGTGCTACAGCAGGAACAGACAAAGCAGCGGAGTCAAGGTAACGTGCCCCTGACTTCTGGGTACTAGTCGGTTCAGGTAATAGTGTAGTCGCTAGCTGTGCTATCTGATTAACCAGTGGAGCGAACAGAAGTGCCAGCAGGAGGTTAAATCCCAGGTGGAAAAGCGAAATGAGAGCGGCAATTGAAAGTGGCAGGCTATGCAGTAGTGCTGTCAACGGGTTGAGCACAAACAGCGCTACGGTAGCCCCGAGTAGTCTGGTACCTACATATATGAACGCCAGTCTACGCCCAGTGATACTGCCTCGATTCAAGGCTGTTAACAATGGTGCAATTGTCGTCCCTACATTGGCACCTAGTGTCATCGCCAGTGCTGCAGACAGTGGTAGTGCCCCACCTGCTGCTAGCACCAACACTAGACCAATAGTGGCTGTGCTTGAGACAAAGACGATGGCAAGGATTGTGCCTGTCAATGTCAATATCACAGGTGAACTAGAAAGCGTCTCAAGAACTGCTTTGGTAATAGGACTAGCGGTGATGGGAGCACTACTTGCATCAATCATCGCCAACCCTACCAACACGAGTCCAAAGCTGAAAATCCCCCTACCTATTGGACGTAAAGCTGTGCTGCGGTCAGTGAATATGGCTACTGCCGCGCCCAGTCCTAATAGTTCTAAGGCGTAGTCAGTGATATGAAACGCCAGCAGTTGCACGACCAATGTAGAACCAACTGCAGCTCCCTGTAGCATGATTGCTGCCGCTGCTAACGGCACTAACTGAGTACTCACCAATCCAACGAGCACAGAGGCAGTCGCGGAAGAACTTTGAGTAAGCACAGTTGTTATAACACCGGTCACAAAAGCTGCAAAGGGGCGCTCGGCAAGTGTCATCATCGCAAGGCGCAAACGTGCCCCCAAAGCCCGTTCCATAGCATCTGTGACTAGCCGCACTCCATATAAAAGTAACATCACACCACCGAAAAGCAGCAGCAAAACAATGGTGGGATCGTTGGTTTTGACCATAGTGCTGTAACCTACGGCAAATTGAAAGATTTACTGTAAATTAAGTTTAGGTTAAAATAAGATTAAAAATAACAATAAATAATTCAGTGTGCTCAAATTTTTTGCCCAGAACTTTACTTAATATTCCGCAGGTTAATTCAGAAATTTAGATATTTTAGAAAACGTAGACCTAGTAAGGTTTTCAAGCACCAAAATCCAATACCCAAGCATCTACTCACCCTCCACCGTTTTAAGTGAGAACAAGCTAAAGATAGCTGGATTGTGTTTGAAGCTGTCATGTTATAGTTTTAAGAACCTTCATTAAATACGGTTTTTAGCTCGATTTATCGTACTTAAGGATGAAGTTTCGGTTAAAAAACGCATATTTGATGGAATTGTTGAAAAAACTTGTGAAGTAAAAATTAATCTAGCGCATAGATTAATCAAGGCAACCAGCTCTAATTTCGCTCTGTTTCACTAACTTAGTTGGTAGAATATAAAATTCGGAAGAGAATATGTAAATAAAGCTGATCTTATTGTAATAAAAATTACAATGGTTAAATTTAAATTAAATACTATTAAAGTAAATTTATGAATAGGAGGTAGACTCATGGAACACTCTGATCAAAGAGACAAAGAAAAACTTCTCTATCCTCGCGCTCGCTACTACGGTCAAATCAAGCCAGAAAATCTCGTGTTTAACGCCAATCTCCAAGAATTTTCTCACAAGGTTAGCTACATCAGTTGTTTAGAAACATCAGGGAAACTAGCACCACAAGAAGCTTATCAAAAAATTGACGAACTTTGGAAACAGCTTAAACGCAGCAAAAAAGAATTGGGAATTGGCAACGAATGATCCTCAGATATCACCTAAGATATCTCAAAATCATCGCTGACTACCTCAAATTCTTTTGAATTCAAAGATACGATAATGTCTTGTGAATCCACCCGAATCAGCCAGCGTTCCCTAGGATAATCGCCTGATAAGACTTCTTTGGCACAGATTTTTCCAACTCGTCCAGCCACATATGCTGGACGCAAAATCAACACTTTATCTCCGACTTTGGGGGCTATGGCACTCCTCACTACAACTTTCAAAAATGAACTGAATATACAGTGAAAACTGATGTATTTATAACCTTTAATTAACCAAATTTTGGTGTATGTATAACCTTATGTTAACCATACATATGAGAAAATCCCCCATTAGACAGACATAATTGGGGATTAACAGCCAAAAAGCCGAAGAAACTAAGCGAAAATGAGTGAGGACTTGTCACAACATGATTAAACCCAGCCTCACACCAACAGTCACAGCTTCTGTACGTGTAGAGACACTCAGCTTTTGAAAAATAGATGAGACATGAAACTTAACAGTGTGTTCGGAGATATTGAGACGTTTGGCGATCGCCTTATTACTCAATCCAGAACCAAGCATCTGCAAAACTTCTATTTCTCGTGGTGTCAGTGCTTGCACAGGATTTGTCGTCTGTTTGTCCCGCACACTCGACTCTTTTAAAGGAAGCAGAAACTCGATAGTATCAGAGTGCAGCACAACAAGTCCGAGGGCGATCGCCTCAACAGCCGCGACAATTTCCGACTCTGTACTGCTACTTGGCAATATACTGCGCACACCAGCACGCAGCGCTGCTTCCAAGTCTAGACTATCGAGTTCATCAGTTAGAACAACAATTGCAGGGTATGGCTGCTGTTGTGAAGAAAGCAATTTTTCCCAGACTAATTCTTGAAAGTGACCACTGACATCCAACAGCAGCACATCGGGTTGTAGTTGCTCAAATTCCCTTGTCAATGCATCCAAATCTGATGCAGTACCTACGACTGTGAGTTTAGAACTCGTCGCCACGACAGCTGATAACCCAGCTCGCACCACAGGGGAAGCAGCAACTACAAACACTCGAATCATACCACCTCCGCCACCTGACAAACTAATTGCCGTCCGCCGCGCAGAATTTGTAACGGTAGTGGTTCGCTGTTGTTGGTGTGTTCAAGATAGTTGCTTAAATCATGAGGACTGGTAAACAATTTTCCTGAAACTCCAATAAGGACATCACCAACAAGGACACCAGCAGCTTCAGCAGCACTTCCAGAATTGACCGACAACACCAATAAACCCAAATTGCGTTTGTTGGTTGAATTCACCAGCACAGGTTGCAGCGTCACACCAAGCTTTTGACGATTTCCATGCAAAAAATGTTCTACAGTAAGGCTTGGTATTGCTACAGCCAAATTGTTGACAATCATGGTGTTAATTCCGATGACTCGCCCAAGACAGTCAGCAAGTGGACCACCAGAATTACCAGGAAACAGCACAATATCAGCCATGACTACACGTTGATGATTGGCGTGAATAATCCCGGTTGTCACAGCACCGCTATCACCAAAAGGATTACCAACAGCTAAAACCAATTCACCCACGCGTAAAGCATCAGAATGACCGATAGTTGCAGTGGGTAAATCAGTCGCGTCAATTTTGAGAGCAGCTAAATCCTTTGTTGGGTCTATATTAGTACGTACAGCCTCAAAAACTCGTCCATCCCAGAGTTCCACAGTTGCTCTGTTGTTGGTAGCGACATGGGCATTTGTAATAATTAAACTACTTCCCTCTGTGGTTTGCCAGATAACACCAGAACCACTTCCAAAAGAACTACTACGCACTTTCACAGTCACTTTGCGTAGATTTTCAGCCACCGATGCGAATTCATCACTCAAGTGTGTGATTGTTGTGAGATTCATGTTATAGTCCTGTACCTTATGAATTTTGAATTTTAAATCAGTGAACAGTGATAACTGATAACTGTTCACTGTTCACTGATAACTATTGCTATCACTCTTCGCTTGCGGATCTTTCGCCAATTGCGATTGCTAACTCAACTAACACGCCACCTCGGATGACTTGCACTTTGACGGTTTTGCCAACGCGATCGCCACTATTCAAAAATGCCAACACATCACCCGTATCATCTACCAAAGTCCCATCAAAACTGACCAACACATCCCCAATCAACACACCAGCCTTGTCAGCAGGTGCATTTGGCTCTACATTAACAACAATCACTCCACCAACAGAAGTTAAATTGAGTGCTGTTCTCAGGTTGTTTGGTAAACGTACGGGTTGCATTCCTAAACCCAGGTAACCGCGTGCAATATGTCCTTTTGCCAAAAGTTGGTCAATCACCCGATTAACTGTAGAAGCTGGGATAGTCAGAGCAGTACCGCGTCGTCCCGATGTATTCATTCCTACCACGCAAGCCGCCGCATCTACAAGTGGTCCACCAGCAAAACCAGGATAAAGTGTGATGTCTGGACGGATGAATTGGTCTATATTACCACCGTTCATACTCCGCCAAGCACCACTGACAACACTCACTGCACCTATAGCGGCTCGGATGTCACCTTCGCTACTTCTTCCTAGCCCCAGTACCAGATGACCAACTTTTAGTGTTTTGGCGTCGCCGATGTTCGCCACCGGGATTTCAGGATTTTCTACCTTGAAAACAGCGATATCAGTGGTAGAGTCACGTCCTATGAGTGTGATGGGTACAGTACTACCATTTGATAGAGTAACTGTGATTTCGTCATAGCGGCGGAGTGACTCGTCGGAAGTGATGATAATTCCATTGCGCCAGTGGATACCGCTAGGGGAAAAACGCTGACCAGCATTCACGGCAACAACAGCACCGCCAACTTGCTCTACAATGTCAGCTATATTGTTGGACAAAGCCAGTAAGGCGTTAGGTGAAGACATTTTATTCCTCTACTTCTTGATGGATAAAACAGGAGTAACTTTTCTATATGTTGCGATCGTGCCGTTTTATCCATATAGATGACATCAGAAGAATGGGGGGAATTCACCCTAGAAATATGGCTAGGTGGAGGTAGGAAGGAAGGGAAGGGATTATGTCTTCTGTTTGTATACTCCCAAGAAACCGGGTTTATGTACGAAAAATCAAGGTTTTAACTCTGAGCCGTTCTCAAGAAACCTGGTTTCTGACCCTAGTGCAAGATCTGAGTATACAGAAATTATCGAAAAGTTTACACTCAAAGACAAAATTTTATACATGAGCAACTGAAAAGTTAGAATTAGCTGAGAAAATCATAAGAGCTTTCTAGATAAAATATAAGGTTTCTAGACGGAAATCCTTAGATAGTCATAATCTGTCGACTAATTCTTCAAGCAACAATAAATTTAAAGTTCAAGCCAAAAGTTTCACTGCTAATTGATGTTGCATAGAGGATTTTATCATCATAAAATTAAAATGTTTTTTACTACCGAGTCTAGCGTTTCTAGTAATAGTTAGCTGTGCAAGAGAAGTTCGGTCTGCTGAAACTGATATTGCTGTGAAGACTCAAGCAAATCCTGTCGTTCAGTTAGCACAATCCGAACAGTCAACTGCTGCAAAGTCTGGCAGTTTTGTTTCTGGAGAACACAAAACTCAAGGAACAGTCAGTATTACGACCAAAAATGGTAAATTATTTCTAGAGCTTGAGAAGTCGTTTAAGACTTCCAACTCAGGACCAGATTTGGTCGTGATTTTGCATCGTTCAGATAATGTGATTGGTTCTACCAAAGCACCATCGTATCCATTAAAAAAAGGAGATTATGTCATCCTTGGTCGCTTACAAAAATTTAGTGGCGCTCAAAGTTATTCTATCCCTAACAACATTAATTTAGCAGATTACAAATCTGCTGTTATTTGGTGTCGCAAGTTCAACGCCACCTTTGGTGCTGCCAAGTTGAGCAATAGCTAAAAATTAACAAATAATAACAATTCACAGGGGTAAAGTTAAGGATAAAAAATTAGCTTTTACCCCCTCACTATCAACTATCAATGAATCCTCACTAGTCACAACAGAGGAATTATGACAAACGCCCTAGCTCCTTCCGGTTGTAACCTTCATTTTATTCCGTTTCGGCAAAATTAAACCGTGGGATGCACTTTTTTATATCTTGGCTCATACCATTTCACAAAATGCTTGATACAAAGGAATGTTAGAAAATCTTCGACGAATTAAGAATCCCATTTTTAGAAGTGCTGCAGCTGCAAGTATTGCATTTTCAGTAGTTACCATCGTTTATGGTGTGGCTGTTGGCTTAATCAATCCCAAAGATAAATCTGCTGCTCAAGTTGGCGTTTATTCCTCACTCTTGGGAACAGGTTGCGGTGCCATCTTTGGCTTAGTCTTGACGAGTAAGGCAAGTCAGGAAACATCAGTATCTACAGAGGTTAAACCCAGCAGCAAGACTTGGAAAGATTGGCGAAATTTTGTAGTTGTTCGCAAGGTGAAAGAAAGTGAGGAAATTACCTCTTTCTACTTGCAACCAGAGGATAAAAGCGAAATTCCTAACTTTCAACCGGGGCAATTCTTAACTATCAAGTTGGATATTCCCGGACAGAATAAACCTGTTATTCGCACCTACTCGCTTTCTGATTACTCTGAGCCTTGTAAATATTATCGTCTATCTATTAAGCGCGAACCTACTCCCAAAGGTTTAGATGTACCGCCTGGTGTAGCGTCTAACTTTATGCACGATCGCATTCACGAAGGTTCAATAATTCCGGCGAAACCACCAAACGGTAAGTTTGTTTTAGATGTTAAAAAGTCCATCCCTGCGGTGCTGATTAGCAATGGCGTTGGTATTACTCCCATGATGAGTATGGCAAAAGCTGCAATTCGTCTCAACCCTAACCGTCCGATTTGGTTTGTGCATGGTGCTAGGGATGGTAGATTCCATGCTTTTCGTGATGAAGTGATACAGTTAGCTCAACAAAATCCTAACCTGCATATACATTTTCGCTATAGTCGTGCCACTCCTGAAGATGAGGGACACTACCACAGTCTTGGTTATGTTGATGCTGCTCTTATTAAAAAACTAATTAAACAAGAAGCTGAGTATTTCCTGTGTGGTTCTCCATCCTTTATGCAGTCTATTATGCAAGGACTCAAAGAATCGGGAGTGCCTGACGTGGAAGTCTTCTTTGAATCTTTTGGGAAACCGATGAAAGTCGCGTCCGAAAACCAACCCCCTGCTGTAACTGTAGGTGAGGAAGTGCAAGAGGCAGAAATTATCTTTACAAATTCGGGTAAAACCCTGAATTGGAAGCAGGGAGATGGCAGCATTTTAGAATTTGCGGAAGCGAATAATATTAATCCTCCTTTTAGTTGTCGTGCGGGTATTTGTGGGACTTGTATGTGTAGAATCAGCGCAGGTGAGGTTGCTTATCAGGAAGAACCAACTGCTGCAATTGATGAGGGTTCGGTGTTGATTTGTATTTCTCAACCGGGGACTTCTAGAGTGGTGTTGGATATTTAGCGATGGAATACTAAGATAAGGCAGTCTTGACTAAGAAAGTGGTTCTAGCTACGCTCAACTTGCCATCAAACAGTAATAATAGTTAGATGTCAGAATAATCTTAGTGTAGTAGATAGAAGTTGATGTATTTCTGTCAATGCTTCTTAGCGAATTTTAATGATTCTATCAGGACGAATTCAGGGCAATCGCTCATGATAGTTATTCAGCGAACAGTTAGCAGTAACTGAATTATGAAAAAACGGTATTTTTTACAAGCTGGCGCAGCAATGCTGGGCACAGCATGGTTATCACGTTATTTCTCAGGAAGGTCACAACTTCTGGCAATTGCAAAGAATGAGTTTGAAATCACCAAAACCGAAGAAGAGTGGCGCAAAATTTTAACGCCGGAACAGTTTTCTGTGCTGCGGGAACATGGGACTGAAAACGCTCACACCAGCCCTCTCGATAAGCAATATGCAAAGGGGACTTATCTGTGTGCTGCCTGCGACTTGCCACTTTTTTCATCTAAAACTAAATTCAACAGTGGCACAGGTTGGCCCAGTTTTTACGCACCGATTGAAGGGGCGATTGCCACAACTGTAGACAACTCACTTCTTATGACTCGCGTTGAAGTACATTGTCGTCGCTGTGGTGGACATCTGGGTCATGTGTTTGACGACGGTCCTGCGCCGACTGGGAATCGCTACTGTATGAATGGTGTGGCAATGAAGTTTATTGAAGGTTGAGATTGTTGCTTGCAGGCAATAGGGTATGCCTGCAGCACCACTGGTTTTGGGTGAGGTTGGTGGGGTTTTCAACGATGTTCCTTGTTAGGAGAGTAATCAGAGCAATTGATGGCTTCTTCGGTTAAAGCAGTCGTTGGATGTATCGCACATTTGAGATAAGGATTATTTTTAAAGTATTGACATTTCTTACAGGGAACTAGATCGAGGGTTTTGGCGCTTGTCGATCTATGTTGTGTAACTTTCCTAGCATTTGAAAGCCGAAAAGCAACAATCATCAAAAAGGTGATTAGGCTGAAGGGAAGCCAAAACAGTATTTTATCGGGCGTGGCTGTTTGTTGCTGTTTTGTCCCGTGTGACGGTGTGATCTGCGGTTCTGCCCTCACCAATTGTATTTCTATGAGATTAGCTTTCGGAAAAGTATTATTTATAGATGTATTATCTTTAATAAGATTTTCATGCATATTATGCACTTCCGTTAAAAGAAGAAGATATTTTTGTGCGCTTGAGCGATCCATACAGATGTATGAGAAAAATCCGTCTCAAGTCGTGCAACTTGTGTTAAGCTTTGCTACTTCTGTTTTATAGCTGAAAAAAATTTTTGATATCTCTATCCAAGGTTTTGCTTGTTGTTTGTAATTATTTACCTAACTTATTCGGAATTCCTTCGCAACCACCAGGAATAGTACCTCTAGTTTTTTCGCCCCCCCAAGCGCAGCAATAGTAACGCGCAGCCTCAGACATTCGCTGGACATCAGTGAAATTAACATCTTCTACAACAGCCCCTGTGTGTTCACCAGTTTGATAATTGGGCGGTTCAGTGCGGCTGCGGGGTGAGGCGGTTTCAGGAAAACCATAAAATAAGCGAATTCCGTTCAAATCTGCACCATCAAGTTTTGCTTCATATAATATAGTCCGGGAGAGGTTGGCTTTTACTAAGTCACAACCAGTCAGATCAGCGCGGACAAGATTTGCTTCCGAAAGATCAGTCCAACGCAAATCAGTACCACCAAGATCAGCCCCAGCAAGCATCACCCCTAAATCGATGACACGCAAACCCGCCTTTCGATCTTCTGCATAACCACCATTACCATCGAGAATAGCTCGACCAAGGTGGCGATCGCGCTTCAAAGGTGTCAGCAATTTGGAACGCGAGAGAAAACGGAGAATTTTCGCTTTACCACTACCATCCACACTACTCAAAATTGCTGCTGTGCGTCCTTCAGCAATCATCCTCTCTTGGGGCCAATCTTCTAATAACCCTTCTTCATCCAATACTAAATCAGAAACACCTTGGAAATAAGAATCAATTGTCTGCTGTTGGGTAATAATATTTTGTTGAACAGTGAGCAGGTTTTGCTGAATCGTCAAGTCTTTGGAAATAACGTACTGTCGCCAAGCAACATACACCGCAATAACGGCGATGAGAATTTGTCCCAAAGCGCCAAACCATTCCGCCAGTGTTCCAGAGGCTTCCCAGTTGATTCGGCGTCCAACAGCTAAGATGCGATCGCCCAATCCACTGAACTTCACAAAGCCAATCAGACTTGCTACAAGTCCTAAAAAAGCAATAAACAGCGCCCGTTCTTGAGCCGAAAACCAATTTCGTATTCCATTTATGACTGCTGGTAACAGCACAGCTAATGAGATCAGCAAAGCTAGCAGTGTTCCCGACATACCAATCAACCAGTTATTAATGGCAATTCCGAAAAAGGTGATGGCGATCGCCACAAAGATAAACAACAAAGCCCTAGGTTTCACTGTTAGAGGTTGAGTACGTCCTTGCAGGATGGAACGTGCTTGTTGAAGAACTGCTGTATTGCGCGGAGATTGGAGAGCAGAAACTGCGGAAAGGGCTTTTTGAGTAGCGAGTTCATCTGGTACAAAGCCATTTTCACCTACGTCCTCGAAATCATCTGGTTGTAAGTTGTCTTCAAGAACAGGTTCTGGTTTACCAGACTCGGATGAGTTGGAATTGGATTCTATCGGCATTGTTATATTATCGCACCAGGACGCTTGAGTTCAACCGCTGCTTTATAGTATCTGCCAGAGGGTGGGGTTAAGCAATAGCTGCACGTAACAAGACAGGGCGATCGCTTTTTGGTGCAACCTCTTAATCAACTCAAGTTATTGAAGGTGCCAAGCAACTTCCACAAACAGATGTGCACAGTGTTCGCACGATTTGAGTAAGTTTGTATTTGATAGCTAATACCTTGGATTATTATACCAGAGAATGTAAAGATACCAAATGGGTTCTATAAGGTTTTGCGATTAGGAGTTCGCCTATCGACTTCTTTCCTAATCGCAATCATAATCTCACCCAGTGAATTTTTAAAAAGACTGTAGAAGATTTTCTTTGGGGTTCCCGATTTTGGTTGAGCTTCCACCACCTGGGTAATTAAAACTTGATTCGCCTTTGCACCAGAATAGGGAGCTACAGGTTCAATTTTCCAGTATCCTTCCAAGCTTTGCAAATCTCCATCAATTTGACGGAAATCTATGCGGCTTTTTGGAGTTTCAGTAGTAGCTGAACGGATGCGTGATTGAACATTCATTAAGAATACCTGACGCGTATCTACCTGTTCCACCACTTTCTGATTGCCATTCACCGTAATCACTTTACCCGACACAGTATTAGGCAAAAATTTAGAAAAATGATCATAATCAGTCAGCACTTCCCAAGCAATATCTTGCGAACCTGTCACCAAAATAATAGCGGTGTATTTTCCTTTATCTCCAGTGACTAAAACCTGACCATTCCTCAATTTTACCCGTTCTGAGACAGGCAATTGATCAACAGGACTATTAAATAATCCAGCACGGACAGATGGAGCAACTGCAATTGTAACCATCACTGAAAAGTATAGTGTAAACAAACAACTACGCACAAACCCTGAGTTCTGGTCATTCCCTCGATTTAAATTTGTCAATTGACATCCTCCCATCGCCAAGGTGTACGAGTAAAGCTGTGTTTTACGTTATATAATTGCCGGAGGATTATCTATGCGTTTTCCCCAGGTTCAGGCAATTCTTGCGGGCACTATAGCAGCTTTTGTATCAGTTGCACCCGTACAGGCAGAAACTTCAACTTACCAAGTGCAGTCTGGAGTCACCAGCGTCTATCATGACCTGAGTTATCTCAGCAGTATTGGGCTAAATTTGACAGGAGCGCGTAATACAGTCCAAGCAATTAATACTAACTTTTTGGTTGGCTAGCAGTGGGTACCTCATTCAATACTCATTTCACACTGTATGTTATTTACTACTATTTGATCCAGCTTTGAGATCCTCAGCTGCCAGGTGTTTTGGGGTCAGAGCGATGACTAAATCCAATTAAACCATCTTGGCGAAAGCTTTCCAAGCGTTGGGCGATAGTATCGCACCGCTTCTGAGTATTCCAGCCATCACCAAAGCTGTTGATCATCTTGGGCCAGGGCTTGGTCCCCTGATCATTACGATACATTACCATCCACACCTCACCGCCGTTTTGTGTGTCGGGTTGCAAGGCGCAAGAAAAGCGGTCTTTTGAGCCGAAGGCGAATATACCTGGAGTCCAGCCAATAGCAACACCTTACGCCAAGACTAAACCAGCAACACCCGCCGCAGCACCAATAATGCCTACAGTCAAATTATTTCTGTCAAATATATGTCTTAAAAAAGACATATATTTGACAGAAAATTACACAATTTTGTGATATTTTTAACATAGCTTAACTGCGTTAGAGTATACATTTTAAATATGAAAAAACTATTAATTACTGGTGCTAGTGGTTTTTTAGGATATCATCTTTGCCAGATTGCAAAACAAGAATACTCAGTCTATGGAACTTACTTTTCTCATTCTTTAGAAATTCCAGGCATCAAAATGCTGAAAGTTGATTTGACAGATTTTCAAGAACTGAAACAAATATTTACTGACTTTCAACCAACAGCCGTCATCCACACCGCTGCACTATCTCAACCAAATTTTTGTCAAACTCATGTAGAGGAATCATATGCAATCAATGTCACAGCATCCTGTAATATTGCTGGACTTTGTGCTGATAATTCTATTTCTTGCGCTTTTACTTCAACAGATTTGGTTTTTGATGGTTTAAACGCTCCTTATCGTGAAACTGATCCTGTATGTCCTGTGAATATTTATGGTGAGCAAAAAGTCATGGCTGAGAAAGGTATGCTAGAACATTATCCTATGACTGCTATTTGTCGTATGCCATTAATGTTTGGGATGGCAACACCGACAGCAACAAGCTTTATACAATCATTTATTCAGACTCTTCAAGAAGGCAAAGAATTAAATTTATTCACAGATGAATTCCGAACACCCGTCAGTGGCAAAACTGCAGCGAAAGGGTTGTTATTGGCATTAGAAAAAGTTAACGGACACATTCACTTAGGAGGGAAAGAAAGAATTTCACGCTATGATTTTGGCCGTTTATTAGTAGAGATTTTTTACATTCCTGCCAATCAACTAAAAGCGTGCCTACAGCAAGACGTAAAAATGTCAGCACCAAGACCATCTGACGTTTCTTTGGACAGTACCAAAGCTTTTAATTTAGGTTACCAACCTCTCTCCTTGAAAGAAGAATTACAAGACTTATACAAATTTCCTGCTAACCAATCTTCTTGATGAATACCGTAGATAACCGCCTCACTTCCAAACATTTCTGTCTTTCCTTCCAGTTTTTCTCCTAATCTCTGGGCAACTCTGATTGAAGCAGTATTCTGCGGACGAATTAAACTAATCACATGGGATTGCTGTAACTCACCAAAAGCATAATTCATCGTTACCTTTGCTGCTTCTGTTGCAAAACCATGTCCCCAATAAGTTCGTCGCAACGTCCAACCAATTTCAAAACCAATCCAGCCTTCAGGTTTCCAGCAGCCTATCCGCCCAATCATTTCACCGCTAGAACGTTCCTCAACAGCCCACATACCATATCCTCGTAGTTGCCAATGACCAAGCATCATTGCCATACTTCGCCAAGACTCCCAACGGGATAAAGGTTTTCCTTCGCCAATGTAGCGCATAACTTCGGGGTCGCTGCACATCTGAGTGTAAGCATCAAGGTCTTCCTCGCGAAATCCCCGTAGGATAAGACGTTGGGTTTCAAGTTGAGGAATTTGCATACGATTTAAGCACCATCCTTGTTTGTTCAGGTTGGATATGGGCTATGGGGTGTAGTGAAATTTTCCGTACCTACACTCTTACGCTTTGCAACAGAAAATTATTACATTACATCCATTTTGTAAAGCATTCTTAACAAAATGTTTAAAATATTATTTAATAACAAATTTAAATATAAAACTTAAAAATATTCAAAGAATAACTTATGACATTCTTGATATATTGTGAAACGAGCTACAAATTACGCAACGTGTAACCTTTGTCTTTCAAAGAACACATTTAGGATGTTTTGTCAAGAATTGCAGGCAAACCACAATTGACTGCAAGAAGCAACCCATAACACAAAATGTTTTCTACCTATCCCTCAATGACAGGGGATAAATTTGAAGTCAGGAAAGCAGCACGTGACGCAATTTGTAAGTAAAAAGAGTGACTTCTTGGAAGGGAATTATGTCTTACGCGCAAACCAGGACTCAGACGAAATCAGGCTACCAAGCTGGGGTAAAAGATTACAGACTAACGTATTACACCCCCGACTACACTCCAAAAGATACAGATATTTTGGCGGCATTCCGCGTAACACCCCAGCCTGGAGTTCCACCGGAAGAAGCAGGCGCTGCGGTGGCTGCTGAGTCTTCCACCGGTACCTGGACAACCGTATGGACAGACTTGCTCACCGACTTAGATCGCTACAAAGGTCGTTGTTACGACATCGAACCAGTTCCTGGCGAAGGTAACCAATTCATTGCTTACGTGGCCTATCCGTTGGATCTGTTTGAAGAAGGCTCTGTAACCAACATGTTGACCTCGATTGTAGGAAACGTGTTTGGTTTCAAAGCCCTCAAAGCGCTGCGTCTGGAAGACTTGCGGATTCCTGTTGCTTACCTCAAGACGTTCCAAGGACCTCCACATGGTATTCAAGTTGAGCGCGACAAACTGAACAAGTACGGTCGTCCTCTGTTGGGTTGTACGATTAAGCCCAAGTTGGGTTTGTCTGCTAAGAACTACGGACGCGCAGTTTATGAGTGCTTGCGTGGTGGTTTGGACTTCACCAAAGACGACGAAAACATCAACTCCGCACCATTCCAACGGTGGCGCGATCGCTTCTTATTTGTTGCTGACGCTATCCACAAAGCACAAGCGGAAACAGGTGAAATCAAAGGTCACTACTTGAACGTGACTGCTCCTACGTGCGAAGAAATGCTGAAGCGGGCAGAGTACGCCAAAGAACTCAAAATGCCCATCATCATGCACGACTACCTAACAGCAGGCTTCACCGCTAACACCACATTAGCTCGCTGGTGTCGTGACAACGGTTTGTTGTTGCACATCCACCGCGCGATGCACGCGGTTATCGACCGTCAAAAGAACCACGGTATCCACTTCCGCGTTTTGGCTAAGACTCTGCGGATGTCTGGTGGTGATCACATCCACACGGGAACCGTTGTTGGTAAATTGGAAGGCGATCGCGCAATTACAATGGGCTTCGTCGATCTACTGCGTGAAAACTATGTTGAGCAAGACAGAGAGCGCGGTATCTACTTCACCCAAGACTGGGCTTCTATGCCTGGTGTAATGGCAGTTGCTTCAGGTGGTATCCACATTTGGCATATGCCTGCACTGGTAGAAATCTTCGGTGATGACTCCGTACTGCAATTTGGTGGTGGTACTCTCGGTCACCCTTGGGGTAATGCTCCTGGCGCAGCCGCTAACCGCGTTGCCCTGGAAGCTTGTATCCAAGCTCGTAACGAAGGTCGCAACTTGGCTCGTGAAGGTAACGACGTTATCCGCGAAGCTGCTAAGTGGTCTCCTGAACTGGCAGCTGCTTGCGAACTGTGGAAGGAAATTAAGTTCGAGTTTGAATCAGTCGATACCGTCTGATCATCAAGTAAGAAGTTAAAAAGTAAAAGAAAATAATCCTTCTTTCTCATTACTTTTGACTTATTACTTCTTACCTATTCTAGGGCTGGGGTCAAGCATGGATATTAAACAAATTGCGAAGGACACAGCCAAGACGCTGCAAAGTTACCTGACTTATCAGGCACTAAAAACGGTATTGGCTCAAGTTAGCGAAACAAATCCTCCCTTGGCACTTTGGCTACAACGCTTTTCTGCTGATAAAATTCAGGATGGAGAAGCGTACGTTAAGCAACTCTTTCAAGAGAAGCCCGAATTGGCTTTGCGGATAATGACTGTTAGAGAACACATAGCGGAACAAGTTGCAGAATACTTACCCGAAATGGTTCGCACCGGTATTCAACAAGCCAATATGGAACACCGTCGCCAGCATCTTGAGCGAATGACGCAAATAAATACATCAGATCCCAGTCCTGAATCAGAAACACAAGCAACTTCAGATCCAAACATTGAACAGTGAACAGTTAACAGTGAGTAAACGCGCGTATTCGGCGTTTTCCCATGCCCAGGCGACCCGCGTTCCCGATAGCCGTAAGGCGTGGCCGAGCGCCATACGGTGAACAGTTAATAACTGATAACTGATAACTGAATATCAACCGCAACCCATTATCATCACTTATGCAAACCTTTTCAAAAGAGCGTCGCTACGAAACCCTTTCTTATCTGCCTCCTCTCTCCGATGCTCAAATTTCCAAGCAAATCCAGTACATTCTCAACCAAGGTTACATTCCAGCCATTGAATTTAACGAGAATTCGGAGCCAACAGTATATTACTGGACTCTGTGGAAACTGCCTCTGTTTGGAGCAAGATCTACTCAAGAAGTACTAAACGAAGTCCAAGCTTGCCGTTCTCAGTACGGTAATAACTTTATCCGCGTTGTTGGTTTTGACAACATCAAGCAGTGCCAAGTTCTCAGCTTTATCGTTCACAAACCCAATAGCAGCAGATACTAAAGCTGATAAGTTGGAATTAGTTCGTAAGAGAACTGTAAATAATTGATTCATCTCCCAAAAAAAAGAGGTAGATAACTCTACCTCTGTTTTTTTACTATTTAGCTAGTGTCGCGCGCACTTTTTGTAAAGTATTAAGTAGATGCAAAAAAATTAATCATCGAACTATCTTTGTGATTCCAAGTTGTGCTTCCACTCACAGTTAAAAAAATATACGTATATTTTAAAATATAGGATTTATATTTGATTTCGGAACGGAACTTAGTACAGTGTATGTTAAGCGTTCCCTGGCTCAACGAGTTCGTTAATAAACCAAACCGATTTCCTATATAAGAAAAAGTATTTACTTAAATAAAAACAGAAAATATTTTTTATTTCAAAATGAATGAAAATTAGTTGTCAAAAAAAATAATATGATTTGAAGGAAGCCAACCAACTATCACCTGAAATCATTGTAGACTTTAGGTTGGCAGGGGTTACTCATCCCTATCAGGGATTCAAATTATTGACGAGATTTATGAGCTACTACATTTCTCCCCGCTTTCTGGATAAACTTGCAGTTCACATCACCAAAAATTATCTCGATATTCCTGGTGTTCGAGTTCCCTTAATTTTAGGAATTCACGGACGCAAAGGCGAGGGCAAGTCGTTTCAATGTGAGTTAGTCTTTGAGAAAATGGGTATTGAAGTGACTCACATATCCGGTGGCGAACTCGAAAGTCCAGATGCAGGAGATCCAGCACGTCTGATTCGTCTGCGCTATCGAGAAACAGCGGAACTCATTCGCGTGCGTGGCAGAATGTGCGTGATCATGATTAATGATTTGGATGCAGGTGCGGGACGCTTTGATGAAGGGACTCAATACACAGTCAACACTCAGTTGGTGAATGCCACACTGATGAATATTGCCGACAATCCCACAGATGTGCAACTTCCTGGTAGTTACGACGCAACGCCTTTACATCGTGTACCGATTCTGGTAACAGGTAATGATTTCTCCACTCTTTATGCGCCTTTAATTCGGGATGGTCGGATGGAGAAATTTTACTGGGATCCAGACCGAGATGAAAAAGTTGGCATTGTCGGCGGGATTTTTAGTGAAGATGGACTTTCACGTCAAGAAGTTGAAAAGTTAGTCGATACATTCCCAAATCAATCGATAGACTTTTTCAGCGCTTCGCGTGCCCGAATATATGATGAACAAATTCGCAACTTCATACATGAAACAGGAATTGAGCGGGTATCTCAACGTGTGGTTAACAGCCTTGAAGGTCCACCACAATTCAGAAAGCCTAATTTCAGCTTATCTAACTTAATTGAGATGGGCAAGTTGATGGTTGGTGAACAGCAGCGAGTCGAGAATTCTCAACTGGTGAGTCAGTATAATCGCGGCTTGTACTCTCGTAATCAATCCGCAGCTTCTGGTGGCGTGACACCAAATACTCAACCGTCAAGCGATTTGTACTCTCGTAATCAATTTGCATCTTCTGGTGGCGTGACACCAAATACTCAACCGTCAAGCGATCGCGCAAGCGAACCTGTAATATCTAATAAATTCCAGAAACAACAGGTATCGAATAGCCATTTGAGCTTAGAAGCCCAAGAACAGATACGTCAGATATTGTCTCAAGGTTACAGAATAGGTATTGAGCATGTAGATGAGCGCCGCTTCCGCATAGGTTCCTGGCAAAGTTGCATCACAAGCCCAATAACCGGCGAACAAGATGCAATATCAACTGTGGAATCCTGTCTAGGGGAATATAGCAATGAGTATGTGCGCTTGGTAAGTATTGATCCAAAGGCGAAGCGGCGGGTTCTAGAAACAATTATTCAGCGCCCCAATGGGAGAGTTGATAGTCGATGAATTATAAGCCTTGGCTTTTGACAAAACCCGTGTCTATGGCTAGCCCAGTGGTGCAACCCATAGACATAGCCTGGGCTTATAGTTTCACGGGTGAATGCCTCTTCGATTTGATAAAATTCTCCTCAAGTCAAATCGCGAAGTACTTGACACTACCCCCTCAATTGTTGCTATATTATTTAAAGACAAATTGATGGGGCGTAGCCAAGTGGTAAGGCAGCGGGTTTTGGTCCCGCCATCCCTAGGTTCGAATCCTAGCGCCCCAGTTAGAAAGAGAGAATAAGTTCGGCATATTGGTTGAAAGCACCCTACAGCCAGTGCGCCATTTGTTATGCATGAAACAGACATTTCACTCTCACTTCCTCACTCCCTCCCTCAAGAGTGTTTCTTCGGAGCGCCCCACGGGCGGTGCACCACCCGCTACGAATGAAGCAAACACCTTTTTCCTTACACCCTTACAACGCCAGGTGCTTCAAGTCGGGAAACCCGCCCAACGCACTGGCTCCCCTTACACCCTTACACCTTTGATTGGCAGTGCAAGATCGCAATCAGTGTATACCTAAAATAAATAAAGTTAAATTAATATCATTAAATTTTATCCGGAAGAGTATTGAGTGTATAAGAATAATATACTTAAGTGCATTGCTGCGGTGTTATTAGTATTTTTTCGGGACTTCAGACAGGGTTAAAGTATCTATCACTTGGTTTAGGGTAAAACTTAAATTGCCTTAAGAGTATCAAAACTGCGCCATTCACTAATGGGTTCACCAACGTTGATGTTAATATCAAACAATTTGGTACTTGAGCACATTAGATAAATGTATACCAAGGTTTAGCTCGAAAGCGTGCAACTACGGAAAACCACAACTTAGAGAAGTTACTAAGGCTATGCTGAAGTCAGACAAATATCCTCACCCGTTGTCACAAGCCTACACAGCCCAGTCAAATGAAGAAGGTGGATTGAATCTCGGTCAAGTTGGGGCAACTCTACGGCGTCGCGCATTATTGATTGCTGGTGTAACAGGCGTGATAGCCACAGCAGCCGTGTTGAAGGCAGAAACAGATCCCCCAGTGTATCAAGGTCGGTTTGAGATTTTAACAAAGCCTGTGACTGGTGAGGGTCGGGCAGTAGCCAATATCCCTCAAAGCCTGAGTTCACAACAAGGAATAGCATCTCCTGAGTTAACAGAACCAGTTATAACGACGATTCAAGTTTTAGAAAGTCGTAAAGTGCTAGACAAAGTTGTCGAAGAGCTTCAGGAGAAGTACAAAACTAAATATCCGAAGCTAGATTACGACTCAATAGTCGGCGGCTTACAAATAGCATCCGGAAAACCAAACATCTTAGAAGTCACATACACATCTGCAGACAAGGAACTAGTTCGCGATGTCTTAACTAAACTTCAAAAAACTTACGTGGAGTATAGTGTCAACGAGCGTCTAGAGGATGTGAATCAGGCAATTAGCTTTGTTAGACAGCAAGAACAGCCTTTAGAGAATCGGGTTAGAGCTTGGCAAGAAAGACAGCGAATCATTCGACAAAGGCATGACTTGGTTGAACCAGCACAGAAAGCTCAAGAAATTTCTCAACAAATCGCGACTTTAACCCAACAACAAGCAGAAAATCGCGTACAGCTAGAACAAATGCTAGCTACCTATGAAGATTTAAAACGGGAGTTAGCCCAACAGCCAGGTGAAAGGGCTGGGAATTCGGTGCTGAGCGAAAACGCTCGCTACCAAAAAATATTGGATCAAATCCAAACAGTAGACATTGATCTCAAAAAAGCAGGAGCAAAATTCACAAATGAAAACCCCAGTTTGCAATACTTAGAGGGGCAGAAAGCAAATCTGCTGCCAATGCTAGCTGGGGAAGAAAACCGGGTGAAAAAAGATTATCAAAGCCGTATCCGGACCTTGCAAGCACGTGATAAATCTTTGGGAGACAAAATTGCTTATTTCAATAATTACCTCAGAAATTTAGCAGTTGTGATTCGTGAATACGATGATATTCAGCGGAACTTAAAGATTGCGACTGAAGGTCTAATTCAATTTTCAGCTAAAAAACAAGCATTGCAGATTGAGCAAGCTTTGAGATCGCCCTCCTGGAAGTTACTCGATCCCAAACTAGAGGAAGTCAATGAACCAAAAACTGGCCCAGGCAGTGCCAAACGAAACTTAGCTTTGGGGACACTGTTAGGTTTGCTGTTGGGTACAGGTGCAGCTTTAGTTGCAGATAAGCTCAGTAACGTTCTATACTCTTCCAAAGACCTCAAGGAATCGACTGGATTACCGCTATTAGGAGTCGTTCCTTTAAGGAAAGAAATAGGAGCACTAGCTTGGCAAGAAACATCTGGTGGAATGCAACAAGCAGCCAAAGCATCCTTTTTTGAAGTTTTTCGCTCTCTTTACACCAATATTCTTCTTCTAAGCTCAGATACACCGATTCGTTCACTCGTCATCAGTTCGGCGGCAAAGGAAGATGGTAAGACGACTGTAGCAATACACCTAGCGCTCGCAGCAGCAGCAATGGGGCAGCGAGTACTACTGGTAGATGCAAATCTACGCTCTCCCACAATCCATAATCGTGTCGGTCTGATGAATATTCAGGGATTAACCGATGTTATTGCACAAGATCTAGACTGGAATAATGTGATTGAGCGATCGCCCTTAGAGGACAATCTGTTTGTTCTCAGTGCTGGTCCAATTCCGCCTGACTCAATTAGATTGCTCGCATCTCACAAAATGCAGGATTTAATGAGTGACTTACAAGCCTCTTTTGATTTGGTAATCTACGACACGCCACCTTTGGTCGGTTTTGCAGATGCTAACCTACTGGCTGCTAATACCAATGGACTGGTACTAGTCGCAGGATTAGGAAAGCTAAAACGTACCATATTCCAACAAGCTTTAGACGATCTGCAAATGTCTGGCACACCGATTTTAGGAGTGATAGCTAATAAGTCCAAAGATACCACGCCTGCCTCATATAGCTATTACCAACAGTATTACAAGCACAGCATGAGTAGTGAAAGAATTGGAGATGATGATAGTATTGACTTCACTCATTCCAGGTCTAGTTCATCTTCTTTTAGAAACGGTAGAAGAAACTCATAAAGCCTCGTGGGATGTGTGGAAACCAGCATGTTGTGTTTGAGCGAGTCAGACACAACTGTTTTTTGCAGATCAGAAAAAACAAGGCGCGGGGGACAGAATTTGACTCGCAAACAGAGCACCGGATTTCTGCCTGTAGCGCCTCCGCGCTTTAGGTACGCCAGTTCCCAAAGCGCGGGAAATTCTTCTGTTCCGACTAGCTTAACTTTGTTCAAAATTCTCTGTTTGCCCCCAGACAGAAATTCAGAGCATTGTGTGTGTGAACGCGATGGAATTGTTTACCAAGAGCAAGAAGAATCTCACTCAATCCAGCAAGTCAGGTTGCTGACGGACAATCATGTCATACAGTGACTGGAAATTGAACCAACCCATAAAATGTGAGCCAACTTGACGATAAGTCAGACTAGCAGTGTCGGGGTTAATCAGCACTGGCTTTCCTGCTGCTTGGGCCATCAACTGCGATTGACAGCAGCGGTCCATTGTGATAAACCACCATGCTGCTTCATCCACTGAACGACCAACACTCAGTAAGCCGTGGTTGCGAAGAATCGCCGCTTTCTTTTGTCCCAGAGTATTGGCAATACGCTGACTTTCTTCCAAATCCAGTACCACCCCAGTATAGTCCTCAAACAAAGCGTGGTCTTCATAGAAAGCGCAAGCATCTTGAGTCAACGGATCAAGAAGACGTCCCAAGGTTGACCAGGTTTTGCCGTACACGGAATGTGTGTGAGCAGCCCCTACTACATCTGGTCGCGCTTGGTGGATTTGAGAGTGTATGGCGAAAGCAGCAGCGTTTACTGGCTTATCACCCTCAACGACCTCACCCTTGTGGTTAACCAGTAGCAGATCCGAAACTCGGATATGACCAAAGTACATCCCAAAAGGATTTACCCAAAAGTGGTCACAGAACTCAGGGTCACGAGCAGTGATGTGTCCAGCAACACCTTCATCAAAACCGTAACGAGCAAACAAACGAAAGGCAGCAGCCAAACGCTGTTTGCGATGGAGACGCTCATCTTCCACACGGTCAAACTCAGGTGGATGGGGAAGTTGCCCAGCCAGACACTGTTTGCGATGGAGACGCTCATCTTCCACACGCTCAAACTCAGGTGGATGGGGAAGTTCCCCTTTGGATAATTTTGAGGGATCTATTGTGAGCATAATTTTATCTCCTCATTAACTTAAGGGAAATTTAGCAACAAAACTTTTATTAAAGAAAATATTTCAATTTTCGTAAAATTGTATGATTTTATAATAGTATCTTAATACAAAAACCTTTTCTTGTCAAAAGATTGTTGATTTACAAGTTTTGAAAAGAAAACTCACAAAAATGAAATATCTATAACCGGAAGTCTGCATTTTCCAAATTGAAATGCCTTTATGCGATCGCATTAAAATAACATGGCGCTTTTGAAGTTACAACAATAGTCGTTATACATTAATACGAACTAAAATTTTTTCAAAATCCTCATATCTTGACAAGAATTTTACGCCAAAAAAGAAACCCAATTTCTTGAGGTAATTGGGTTTCTTAAGATATAACTTATTGACTAAAAAGTATGAAGAATAAAGGAGAATTTTTTCAAAATTTATACTTTATCCTTTCCTCAAAATCTACCTAAACTTTCTGTACTGACGCGGCCACGGTCCCCAAATACAATACGTAATACCAACACCTTGAGTGTTGACAAATAACGTGTCACCATAAGGAGAAAAGCAAGCACCCGCAAACTCGCTATTATCAGGTTCGCCATTACGATCTGGTCTAACAATGGCGTTACGTGCAAACTGATAAAGCTCACCCTTTTGATTGACTCCGACAACGAACTGTTCACCACCACCATCTTCACAAAGGAAAAGGTCTCCGAAGGGTGCAACAGTAATGTTGTCAGGTTCATCAAGGAGTTCTCCGCTAGGGGAAGCCTCAACAAATAATGTAATTGTTTCTTCTCTGGGATTATAAATCCACACTTGACCATTGCCGTACGTACTATCCACCGCAGGCGGACCGCCTTGAGTGGAGATGAAATAGATCAGATTGTTATCGTACCAAGCTCCTTCACCTCGATAGAAGATGGCTGCACCTTTAGATTGAGCTTCTTTACGGACAGTATCTTGTACAGGATCAACATCTTCTATTTGAACCCATTCTACAGGTAAAGGCTGACCGACAGGAACTAACCCTTCAGCGCCTCCAGCGTTGTTAGAATTATTAGATGTGTTTAGTGTGGGCTTATTTTTGATCACTAAAGCATAAAGAGTGCCGCCTTGGGCCAATTGTCCAGGCGCATTTGCTTTTCCTACAGCAGGTACAAAACGATAAAAACAGCTATCTCCTCTATCTTCAGTTTCGTAGATGTAGCCTGTCTTTGGATCTAGTGCGATCGCTTCATGGCTAAAGCGTCCCATCGCTTTTAATGGTATAGGATCGGCTAAACCAATTTTGGAACTAGCAGGAACTTCAAAGGTGTAGCCATGTGGAACACCTGTACTGCTCTGGCTAAAGGTTTCTTCACAACTGATCCAGCTTCCCCAAGGTGTTGGACCGCCAGCACAGTTGCGAATTGTGCCAGCCAGGGAACCAAAGTGTTTCAACAACTCACGATTTTGTCCTACAACAAGAGTCGTCGTACCACCTGAATTAATTTGGTCATATTTTTTATCACTAGGTGCTATGACTCCCCTAGTATTACCAAACTTATTTTCATTCGCGTCTAGTTCATGATTGCGAACTAGGATAACACTTCTTCCAGGACCACGGAAAGCAGCCATACCATCATGATCACCAGGGACAGGATTACCATCACTCATAGTTTGACCAGTGATTGAGATAGCAGTGTAATTGAAACCAGGTGGAAGCTCAAGAAGCGGAATATTCCTGAGATCACCGATCACGGTGTTAGCTAGCTCTGCATGATTCACAGCTAATTTAGGTTGGAGTGGACCAAACCCAGCTCCGGTTACTCCTTCACCACGAGCAATCCTAGCATAGAAAGCTTCTAGCGGAGAAATAGCCGTAACACCAGCAGCAGTTGCTCCAGCCAGCGTCAAAAACCTACGTCGTGAGAAAGCCACTCGCTTATTTCCTTTCAACTTTTATACCAGAAAAATGTATCAATTCATAGTTAACGACAAGTGAAGAAACAGTAAAAAGAACTATTTACGTAATAAATCTTTGGGTTTTGAAAAGTTATGTTTTAGCTACCTGAGACGACTGTTTATACACAAAAGAAAATCGCTAATTGCTGCTTCTTTTTAGCAATTAGCGATGGCAAGGAGCATAACTGTATTGCAATAATCCTTTGTATCATCTGCAATTATCTAGGCTCACAAAGTGTTTGCCTCAAAGGTGTAATGCTTCTTTGAAGCAGCCCCTTGAGCGATATCGCATTAACACTTACCTTGAATATTTTTATTAGATACTTTGTCAATAGAATTAACAAAGTATAACTTTTGAGTAGAGAAAATAACACAGTGTTATATTTAAGTTAATTATATAACAGTACACTAGTACTGTTAATGAGATTTAATGGTCAATATTGATGCTAAAAGCTTCCATCTTATTTTCACGCTATGTAGATAATACTAACTTCCATAGTCCCTTAAGCAACACCCGGAACAATTCCTAAAGTTAGGCAAAAAAATTAAAAGATATTAGCGTTATGATTTATCCAGAGTATTAAGTTGCAAAATCTGGAGTGCCTTTATGACAGCCGATTTAACTTCCCTTGCCTCAGGTGATTTTGTCACTGTACTCTCACTGGCTGCGACTGCGTATCAAGGACAAAAGAATAATCGCCCTGATGCTGAAGTCGTGGTCAATGCTTTGCTAGAAGCGGAAAAAGCTGCTAAACAGCAACGACTGATGTATCCTTTTGAGTCCTTGGTTGGTGGATGGCGACTATGCTTTGTCACTGGAACCAAAAAAGTCAGAAATCAAGCCGGAATTGTCTTGGGCAAAGGTTTTTATATCCCGAAATTGGCTCCAACTTATATTTCCTTTGACACCACGCCAGCTGTAGATGAAACTCCAAGCAGAGAGGGAATTGGCAATTCAGTTCAATTTGGTTTTGTTTCGTTGAAGCTTAAAGGTCCAGCACAATATTCAGAGAAGAAAAACTTATTGGCGTTTGACTTTCTCCAGATGCAAATCAGTCTATTTGGTCGTGTGATTTACAGCGGTCAGATTCGAGGCGGTAAAACTGGGGCGGAAAATTTTTATACTCAACCTGTAGCGAAACTACCCTTCTTTGCGTTTTTCTTAGTCACAGAAGACTTGATTGCAGCTCGCGGTCGTGGAGGTGGGCTAGCATTATGGATTCGAGAAAATTGAACTTCGTTAAATGCAATATTCTCAACTTAGGTAAATCATACCAAAGTCTCTACCACCAAATAGAGGAGACATCAAGAAAGTAAATGATAGTCTAGAAAAATATTACGACTACAAACCAAATATTCATAGTGCGCAAGGAGATCTTTCACTTTGAATAAATTAGCACTCATAATTCCCTTACTAGCATTTGTTATGCTACTGCCGGTAAGTACATTCGGTCGTGCTCATGCTTCAACCAATAATTCTGCAAATACGTCCTCTTTCAACCTGAGTTCTCAAAAATGGAAAAATCGCGTACTACTAGTGTTTGCTCCCTCTAGTAGTAATCCTGCTTATCAAAAGCAGATGCAACTGTTTGACAAGTATAAATCAAGTTTTCGTGAGCGGGATTTAGTTCTTGTTCAAGTTGTTGCAAATGGCAAGAGTTTTGCTAACACAGAGCAAATAGATCCGGGGGCGGCGGCTAGGTTGCGCGATCGCCTAAAAGTCAGTAACCAAGATTTTTGTGTTGTCTTGGTGGGTAAAGACGGTGGTGTCAAGCGTCGTGATACAACTCCTATCCAAGCAAAAGCCATTTTTAACGAAATTGATGCCATGCCCATGCGAAGACAGGAAATGCGAGAACGAGGCAGTTAACAATTCAAAAATAAACTAATGTCCCGCTCCTTTGAGCTGTTCGTAACATTACTTGGTTAAGAAGAACGCAGAACACAGAAAATCCCCACGGATTCCATTCGTGGGGATTTTACAAGGAAACATTTTTGCTTCCACGAATCAATTCGGGAGGCAGTGCGGTTTTGGGCTCTAGCCGGGGAGTTCTTTCTTGGGTCATATTTAAATTTGACGCAAATATTTTAGATACTAAAGTTTTTACCAGAAACAGAAGAGACATTAACAAAGTCGATAATACGGTAGGACAAATATTCACACCTATAAATTTAACGTCAGATGTTTCCAGTGTTTGTACGTCGTTTTTGGCTTTCGTTTGGAGTGGTTATTCTGCTTTGGTTCATGTTGCTTCCAGTCAAAGCACAAGAACCATCTCTAACCCCTTTATCTCCAAGCATCACTGAGTCATCCTCACAGCAACTTGAGCAACAAATTCATCAAACCTCACCGCTTGCAGATAGCATGATGAAAGTAAGCGCTGTTGTCACTACGGGGCAGTCTAACACTTCATTATTTCAAGAGCGGTTAAAAAATCTCGACGTTTCAGCCGCTCAAGGTAGGGTTGGTATTGGAGTTTTGGATCTTAATAACGGTCAAACCTGGTTTCTCAATGGTAAGCAGCGCTTTCCCATGCAAAGCGTGTATAAGCTTCCTTCTGCCATAGCCGTGTTAAAACAAGTAGACGAGGGCAAGATTTCGCTCAGGCAATTAGTCACGATTATGCGTCAAGACGTTGCTCCTGGATGGAGTCCTATCATCAAAGAATTCAGAGGTGATAGAGTACAGATCCCACTGCGAAACGTTCTAGAACGCTCTGTGGGAATAAGTGACAACACTGCAGCTGACGCTTTGGTGCGATTGCTTGGTGGAACAAAGCAAGTGAATGCTATTTTACGCAAGTTGCAAATTCGCAACATCAGCGTTGATCGATTAGAACAGCAGCTACAGCCCCAGAGTGTGGGACTCAAAAACTTTCAACCGGAATTAGCTGACGAACAAAAATACAAGGAAGCTGTGGAAAAGATTCCAGATCGCGATAAGAAAGCTGCTTTGGAAAAGTACCTTCGCGACTCACGGGATACTGCAACTCCTGAAGGTATGGTTGACCTTTTGGCAAGGTTACGCTCGAATCAGTTATTGTCCGAGAACTCTACCGCTTTGTTGCTAAAAATAATGACTGATTCTCCAACGGGACAGAAGCGGCTAAAAGCAGGGCTACCCAATAATTGGTCGATCGCACACAAGACTGGTACGGGTGCAGATGTTCTTGGGATAAATACTGCAACAAATGACGTTGGGATTGCTAGTTCACCAGATGGAAAGCGTGTGGCGATTGCCGTATTCATCGCCGGATCAAAAGCGCCTGAGGAAGTGCGCGAGAAAGTTATGTCCGACATCGCCTCAGCAGTGGTAAAGGCGGTGCAATAGAGAGCTTATAGTTGACCAGTGTAGTTATCAGGGGCATACGCCAAACCGTCATGAGTATACGATTTCGTTGCATTGGTTGATATTCCTTCTGGAAGTGAGATTACATGGGACTATGAGACAACAGAGTACGTTTCCATTACTGCAACAAATGACGTTGGGATTGCTAGTTCACCAGATGGAAAGCGTGTGGCGATCGCCGTATTCATAGCAGGTTCAAAAGCTCCTCTGGAAGAGCGCGAGAAAGTCATGTCCGACATCGCCTCAGCAGTGGTAAAGGCGATGCAATAAACCTCAGTTGAAAATAGCAGGGCAAGCATTCGTCATGTTAATGGTCATATTTACATGAGTCATATTTACATGATCCTAAGGACTGGATGATTCAATATATTCGATAGGACAAGGCAGACACTACTCAGGCATAGCAGAGGAATGGTGGTCAACGATTAGCCAGTCGTTGCCATCATGGCGATAGACGAACGAGTAACGTGCCACAACCTTTTCAGGTTTACCATTCTTGATTATATTGAAGCTGTAGACACCCGAGTTGATGGCGAACAGCTTGTCAATGATGCGGACGTTTTGTTGAAGGATTGTACCTTTAGGCTTGTATTTGAGGAAATGCTCGAAGTAGTCTCTCATTTGTGAGTGAGTGCTCCGCACCTTATTAGATACCGTTGGCAGGAGCACACCATCTTTTGCGTAGAGCTTCACTACTTCATCAGGATTTTCTGTTTGCAAAGCAGCATTCCATTTGTCAAAGAGCGCGGCGATATCCCGCTCTTTAGACCCCACAGCAACTTGCTGTGGGGTTGTGCTTCCTGCTGTTCTATATGATTGAGTTTGAGCAGATGCCTTTGCAACGGTTAGCATAGTTTCACCAACAGAAGTCATCGTTAAAAGCGCTAAGGCACTCAGCTGTTTGTTGAATTTAAACATAATTTACTCCTTAAAATTTTAGTTTATTTGCTTAGTACAACTTGTCATTAATAGGAGTCGGAAATCAAAATTATGCTAAGACAGGGAAATGAATTATCTCTTAAACCTATTCCGAGCACCTTTTATGTCTTGTTAGTTCTCAATTTCTTCCCAAACAGCACTGCTCTACATCTGAGAAATGTCATCTTCACAGCATTACATCTGTCATTAGAAGCTCTAGCCCACTTTTCTTTAGCTGTTTTTCTTCGCTCCTCAACAGCCTTCTGAAACGACTTCAACCACTGCTTTTCACGATAGTGCATGACTTCCAAAATAAGTAGCCGTCACTCGCAGCGCCGGGGGGATACTCCTTCTTGCACACCCTGAATCAGCGCCGCCATGTCTTTGGGTGTGCAGTAGCCGACGGTGTCAGGAATGTTGATCGTGATTGCACCTGCAGCAATCACTTGTTCTAAAATTTGGTAGAGGAATTCTGGATCAGTGCGGCTTGCATCCATCGGTGAGAATTCCACATCATCTACAAAAGACCTGGCATAGGCTACCATTTCTTGGGCGATCGCCGTATTCATCGCTGGTTCAAAAGCTCCTCTGCAAGTGCGAGAGAAAGTTATGTCCGACATCGCCTCAGCAGTGGTAAAGGCGGTGCAATAAACCTTAGTTGAAAATAGCAGGGCAAACATTCGTCATGTCTAACGTCATATTTAAATTTGATTTAAATTTGAGGCAATTCTTACAAAGACTAACTCTCATTAATGAGGATCGATAAAACATGACGGGCATAGTTTGCACCTGCTGGAGTTCCTTCAATCGTTGCCATCAGACTGGCACCACCAATTAACAGTAAGTACTGCTGAGAGAATGCTTCTGGATGACGAACCCCTGCTTCTATTGCTAGTTTCATAATATGAGTGCGAATTGCTTCACGCAACGATATGGAAACATGATGAGCCGGATGATTTGCATCTGCTATTTCAAGAACTGCATTAATGAATGGGCATCCCCGAAAGTCTGGTTGAGCATACCACTCTCCAAGCACATCAAATGTTGCGAGTAGTTTTTCTTTAGCTGTTTGTCCTCGCTCCTCAACAGCTTTGTGAAACCACTTCAACCACTGCTTTTCGCGATAGCGCATGACTTCCAAAATGAGTTGGTCTTTTGAGGGGAAGTATTTATAGAACGTCCGTTTTGCAACCTCTGAAGCAGCAATCACTTCGTTAATCCCAACATGTTGAATCCCCTTCTGGTAGAAAAGCTGGGAGGCAGTTTCTAGGATGCGATCAGAAATTTGGTTGATATTTGATGCCATATTTTAGTTTTCTCAACAGTAGACAAAGTTGTCTACTTAAAGTATTCTACTAAATCATGTAGACAAGTTTGTCTACTCAGCGACAAGTGTGTGATGGGCGTAAATATTCAGGTCTTTACCTTAATGCACACAATGTTATTTTATGTCAATACTTCAAAAGATATAGCATAATGGAATTCACTATTTACACTCCGGAAACCGCACCCGAAGAGTCCAAAGAAGCTCTGCACCATGCCAAGGAAACATTTGGCTTCATTCCCAACCTAGAGGGTATATGCGCTCTTGCACCCGCACTCTTGAAGGGTGGTATGGCTTTGTGGGATCTTTTCAGCACAACCAGCTTTAGTCCACTCGAACAACAGGTAGTATACCTAGCAGTTAATTATGAAAATGAGTGTCACTACTGCATGGCAGCACACTCAGGTTTGGCAAAAATGGTTGGTATGTCAACCGAGGATATAAATGGCATGCGAAATGGTGAGCCTCTGCAAGACCGAAAATTACAAGCACTTCGTCACTTTACACAGCAAATGGTGCAAGCTCGTGGTTGGGTTACTGATGACGAAATCGAGAGCTTTATGAAGGCTGGTTACACAAAGCAGCAGGTTCTAGAAATCATTCTTGGTATCGCTGTGAAAGTCATCCACAACTACACCAATCACATCGCCCAAACGCCACTCGATAAAGCGTTTGGGCGCTACGCTTGGTCGAAACCCACCGTGTATGAAGACGTGAATACATCACAGCAAAAATCGACATTTTGAACAGCCGTGCCTAAAACGCCAAGAAAATAGGAGCAGCCGTGCGCCGGTTCCCCCCCTGTCCCACGACTACTGCCATCCAAGCTTCTAGCCTATTGAAATGCGGATTTATACCAAGTTGCAGTCAAACAGGCAATTTGTCATGCTGTTCGCGTAGCGTGCCTTCGGCGATAGCCGTGGCGTTTAGCCATAGGCATACGTAACACAGTGGAGCAAAGTATCTCGGGGATTCTGAGTCCCCTTGGGACTAGCTGCGCGTTGGCGGCAGCCCCCGCTTTGCGCTTACGCTTCGCTGAGAATGACATATTTGAACGCAACTTGGTATTATACCAAATCCGCTACCATTACCCTTTTATTCTCTTCCTCTTCTCTGTGCGCCCTCTGCGCCTCTGCGGTTCGTTATAAAGGGGGTAATAGAACCGGATTTAGTATTAACCCAAGTTGCTAGTGATCAAAAAGCGCCCCTTTTTAAATACAAAACTTTAGTTTTTTGTAACTAGCAATACTTAAAAACCAAGTTTTTGTATCTATAAAATACTGTTTAGGGGTACTAACTAGCAACTTGCGTTATTAGTCTCATTTATGAACTGGCGCAGAGTCTTGAGACTGTGACTTCTGTGTCTCCCTTTGCAAAAATCGATAAAGGCGATTCAGTGCATTCATGTGGGCGTAAGCTGCTGCGACTACAATATCAGTGTCAGAAGCTTGTCCAGAGAAAATGCGCTCCTGATATCGTAAGCGAATTGTAACTGTTCCCAGAGCATCAATTCCACCTGTCACGGATTGAACGGAAAACTCTATCAGTTGGTTGGGAATCTGCACAAGTCGATTAATGGCTTTATGGACAGCATCTACCGGACCAGTTCCCACTGCTGCATCCGTTGAAATTTCTCCGTTGGGAGTTACAACTGTGATCGTTGCAGTCGGACAGGTGCAATCACCACAGGTGACTTGGACGTGTTCGAGTTGAAAGCCTTTGTCTACTTGAATTTGCGTTTCATCCCGAACGATCGCCTCTAAATCCCAATCGGACATCTCCTTTTTCTTATCTGCAATTTCTTTGAATCGCATAAAGGCTTTGTTGAAATCTGCCTCGCTCAACTCAAACCCCAATTCCTGAAGTCTGGTTCGCAAAGCATTCCTTCCAGAGTGCTTACCCAAAATAATGCTGTTTTCAGCAAGACCGATGTCAGCAGCTTCCATAATCTCATAAGTCTGGCGATGTTTGAGAATTCCATCTTGGTGAATTCCAGATTCATGAGCAAAAGCATTTGCTCCAACGATCGCTTTATTCGGTTGAACCACAATTCCTGTGAGTTGTGAAACCAAACAAGAAGTTTTGTAAATCTCTTGCGTGTTGATGTTTGTCAAAGGTGCATCGCAATCAACCGCACGACCAAAGTAAGGATTAAAATGAGGTTTGCGAACTTGCAATGCCATGACAATCTCTTCGAGCGCTGCATTTCCGGCTCGTTCACCAATTCCATTCACCGTACACTCGACTTGACGCACACCATTTTCAATTGCTGTCAAAGCGTTCGCTGTCGCCAAACCCAAATCGTTTTGAGTGTGAACCGAAAGAATAACTTGATCAATATTAGGCACATTTTCTTGCACACCCTGAATCAGCGCCGCCATGTCTTTGGGTGTGCAGTAGCCGACGGTGTCAGGAATGTTGATCGTGGTTGCACCTGCAGCAATCACTCGTTCTAAAATTTGGTAGAGGAATTCTGGATCAGTGCGGCTTGCATCCATCGGGGAGAATTCCACATCCTCTACAAAAGACTTGGCATAGGCTACCATTTCTTGGGCGATCGCCATAACCTCACTCCGAGACTTTTTCAACTGGTACTTCAAGTGAATATCTGAAGTTGAAATGAAAGTATGAATTCTCGGATGAGCCGCTTCTTGCAATGCTTCAGCCGCAGCTTGAATATCTTGCCGAATCGCTCTTGCCAAAGAGCAAATAATCGGTCCACCCAACACACCAACTTGTTGAGCTATTGTTTTGACAGCTTCAAAATCTCCGGGACTGGCTACGGCAAATCCGGCTTCAATCACATCAACACCTAAAAGAGCCAGTTGATGAGCGATCGCCAGTTTTTCTTCCACCAGCAGCGTTGCGCCTGGTGACTGTTCACCATCTCGTAATGTTGTGTCAAAGATAATGACTCGGTCTGGTTGAGGTTGAATGCTCATCACTGTCTCCCGTGGTATCAATAGAGGGATTGTTAGACATCTTTTGAATATTGTATACAAAAAATTGTATACAATATAAATTATGAACTTAATAAATTATGAACTTAAATGATTTAGCAGCCAATGTGCTGCAACAACAACGCAGTACCCCAGATTTGATTGCAGACGCTTTGCGAGAGGCGATCGTGCGGGGAATTTTTCAGGAAGGACAATCCCTCAGACAAGATGAAATTGCGACTCAGTTTGGAGTCAGCCGCATTCCTGTGCGGGAAGCTTTACGTCAGCTTGAAGCTGAAGGATTGGTGAAGCTGCATCTCAATCGGGGAGCAACGGTATCAGCACTTTCTCCAACAGAAGCGCAAGAAATCTTCGAGATTAGGAGTGCATTGGAGGTGAAAGCAATTCAACTGGCAATTCCCAAGCTAACTGCAGCAGATTTAGAAAAAGCCACTGTCATTTTAAAACAGACAAACCAGACAACTGACGCAGGAATGCTTGCGAAACTAAACTGGGAATTCCATGAAACACTTTATAAGAGTGCTGAACGTCCTCGGCTACTAACGATGATTAAAACTCTACACTTGAATGTAGACCGTTATGTGCGGCTTCAGATGAGTCAAATGGATTATTTAGAGCGTTCTCAAAAGGAGCACTACCAATTATTAGAAGCTTGTCAACAGCACGATACCAAAGCTGCTGTTAAGCTACTCAAAAAACACATTGACACAGCAGGAGAGCAACTAGTTGCATACCTGCAACAAAATATTCACAGCTAAAACATATAATTGCCACAACTTATTCATACTAATGAGAAATAATACATTTATGACCGTTGATTATGCTTGAAGAGGCTTTTTGTGGTACTTAAATATTCTGATGAAGTGCTGATTACAATGCTACCCGATCCATGTGTTGAAACAAATAATAATGTTCCTATTTATTCTAAGTACTGTATGCAACTAATTGTTCAAGATGGAGTGGCTGTGCCTTTTGCGTTTGCTGATACTTTAGAAGAATTGCTTCCTTACCTGAAAATCATTGAAAAATCTATAGATGTATAAAAAAAAATTAATGTATTTTGGTGCGTTAGTATGAGTATAACGCACCAAAATACATTAATTACCAAATAATGCAATAGGAGTGTCAAGAACTTTCAACTGAACTAATGCCAAAATCACAAGAGTATAGAGCGTTGAGGAAACTAAACCCGTAAGTAATTCTTTTTTCAAATTACGCTCCTTAGATTGATTTGGCAAAACATCCATAGCGCCGAACTGCATCAAAAGGATACCGACAATGTTAGAAAGCCAGTACCCTACAATTGAGCAAGGCAAGAGTAACTTTGGATTAAATAAGCTACAGACATAGCCAAAACCATAAGCAATTGGCAAATTGAATAACAAGTCATTCCACCAACACAGTGGTGATAGCAAATATCCAAGAACTAGAAAAAATCCGCCTCTAAGTTTCTTAAACGTATTTTGTTTCCAGTCCCCAATAACAGCCCACTGTAACTGCTTTGGGGTTGTTTGTCCTGCTGCGCTTGATTCCTGACTGACGGCTGGAAGATTTATCATAATACTTCATAATTTTTATGTCCTTTCCGTACTTTAAACGAAAAACTAAGAAAAAGTCTAGTGGGGATCAAACATTTAGCATAGATTGATCTACTTTTTCTAGTTTCCACGCTTTGCTTGGAGGATGAAGACGTATCAATTTCTACTTTCTGTAGAGAGAAAAAATCAAACCTGCTCCTGTAACATTTTTATTGAATTTGTGACAAAGTCAGTAAAATAACTGTATAAAATGCAGAGAACAAGAGAAGAAGCACAAAGAGAGAGATTTCACAATTGACTGAGAATTATAATAGCTATAATTAAGATAATGCTTTCTATCAAAAATATGACTAATTCACCTTTAACTAATTTGTTGTTAATAGCAGGAACTGTTTTCCTTGCAATTGCGGTTATAGGGCAAGCCAGATTGGGTTTTGCTGAAATTAATCCTGGTTTTTTTGGAAGAGTTTTAGCTCTCATTATTGGTTTGTTTAGCTTAACTGGTGCTGTTGTCTTAGTATTATTTCCAGTAGAAATCGTTGATTTGATAAGAAATTATTTGGCACAGCAAATTCAACAAAACCTAGGCTTTATTTTCGACGTAAAAGCTTTAATATAACTGAGAAGCTGTAGCTAAAGGGGAGCATCCCAATTTTACCAAAAAGATGGTAGTGGGAGCCGGAAAGCTCCCTTATAGAGACGCGAAATTCTGCGTCTCTACAACGAGTGCGTTATCACGTGAGATAAATTCTTATTCCTCACCTATCAACTGCGTTTCCTCTGGAAGTAATGTTGTTTCCTCCGCAGGAGGAGTTTTACTAACAATGGTGTCTTTAGTCAAATGAGGTCTAATAACCAAACTCACGCCAATTGCCCAGCCTATAGAAACCATCCATCCTGCTAGAATATCACTGGGAAAATGAACTCCTAAATAAAGTCGTGTCCAGCCAATACCTAATACAAATAAACTCCCAGCAATCGAAACCACCCAGCACCAAACACTACCCCAGGTTAAAATGACGAGAACTGCTACCAGTGTCATACTTGCCATAGAATGAGCACTGGGAAATGAGAAACTTGGCTCAGAAACAAGTGATTCCCATTCCCAAAGGTGGGGACGCACTCGATGCATGAATTGCTTTGCTGTACCATTAATGATGGCGCTTCCGATCTCAGTGGTGAGTAGATAGGTGAGCGATCGCCACCGTTTTTGGATCAACAACACCAGTGCAATCACACAGACAACGGGAAGGACAATCTCAATTTTCCCAAACTGAGCTAGCGTTACGGCTATAACATCCAGTTGCGGCCCTGCTGTAGAATGAACTGCTAGGAGAATAGGTACGTCCCAGGGGAAACCAGCTTCATTCTTCCATACCTCTAGTGTCAGCAAACTAAAGATTTGCAAAGGTAGATAAACCCCAATCAAGAGCACCACAAGAGAACGCCAACGAGCAACAAGCAGCTTTTTAGAGAAGTTGAGGAAGGACGGGATAAGCTTGCTCAAATCAGTGCTAAACATTTTCAATGGAATTTAAGAGAGTGTGTACAACTAATGCTTGTAATATACGCACTTTACCGCATACACCATACACCAACTCTCTTTACTAAGGTAGATTGGAAGCATTTGCACTATTAAGAAAAGATTTTTTGGGAAAAGAGATATGGGATATAGCACACTGTTTAACCTTAAACAAGAGTTGATTTCTATTTCAACAGCTACTGATATTGGATTTAACAGCAACACAACGTATCGTCAGCAAATTGAGAAAATAGCTGAACAAATTGAGGCTGTTAATCAAAACAGTGAACCGACGAGCCATATGGAATTGGTTCAAGGGCGCTGGCGGCTTTTGTACAGTACGTTTGGATTAGAACAACAAACAACTCTTTCTCGTCTTTCTTTCGGTAAGTTGCCTAATGTAACAATCAGCGTTACTGGTTTGTTCCAAGAGATTTCCACAGCTACTGCGCAGTACAACAACCTCATTGAGTTTATCGCAGGCTCTGGTGTCAAGGGTGTTACTGTGGTTATGGGGCGCTACACAGTGATGGACTCTAAGCGTCTTGCTATTGATTTTTTGGAAACTTCTGCTTACAGTGCAACCGATGATTTGAATGACGCCGCTTTTCGAGAGGCTTTAGGAGTAGATCCGGCGTTACCTTTGAAATCAACACTTTCTGGCAGTGGTTGGGTGGATATTACCTATTTGGACGCAGATTTGCGCCTTATGCGTGGTAATCAGCAGAATTTGTATGTGCTACAGCGAGAGTGAGTTACTACATCTCCTGCTTCAAGTATGGATGTAGCACGTAGCCGTGCTACGTGCTACATCCTCAGGAGTTTTGTTCCTCTCGCCGAAACCTCTATAAAATATTTACCAGCTCATTCAGGTTGTGGTTTTTGAAAAGCATACACATCTTTCGATAACGAATTTCAGCCAGGTTGGTACTCGCTGGGAAAGCAGCATCTTTTGTTTTGTGGTGATACAGCCTCACCCCAATTTTTTGAACGTATACCCTCAATACTCAATAAACTTCCTTCTGGCTGTTCTGGCGGATACTCTGCAACCGCAGCGTCCATTTTCACTTGTTCTGGTAAAATAGCCAGCATCAGGCTAGTTTCTGCATCCCCTGCATGAATACCGACTTGTTTTTCCTTTAGCGTCACTAATTCCGAAGTGATATGCGGGACTCGCCAAGTAAACAGCGGAAATACTAAAAACTCATCATACTTAATATGCAAATCCCGCGCCACAATTTCCATAACTTGGGGTTGTCCCCCGTGGGAGTTCATCAACACCAATTTCCTAAACCCAGCACGGTAAACACTTTTTCCAACTTCCATCAGAGTTGCTATGAGAGTTTCAGCGCCCAGAGTCATTGTACCAAGAAAGTGCCAGTGTTCATTCGATTTGCCGTAATATAAGATTGGCAGAGCATATGCTGGGATGCTTGTATCTAGCTTTTCCAACGCTTTTCCCAGAACCGCCATACCAATGGCAGCATCGACAATTAACGGCAGATGAGGACCATGTTGTTCAATTGACCCTACTGGTTGGATAATGACTACATCTTCCTTGTTTGGCATTGCTTGAATGTCAGTCCAACTGAGGTAGGGAAAAAAGCGTTTTGGGGGAATAAAGCTGTGGATATATTCAACAAGGTTTGGAGCACTCCTTGCTGATTTTACAAAAGTTATGAGGAACAAAGCTAGATTTTTCAAATGTTGAAGTCAGAAGCAGAAAAAAGTATGATAAATTCCCACTTTTGTAAGCTATTTCAAATACAAAATCTAGCTAAGTATAGATTGTATAATCGGCAGAAAAACCTAACCTCAATTGGTTATTGCTTAGATACTGTAGACAATATCAACCAGTTAGTAAACACTCACGAAAGAAAACCCAATGGTTGAAAATAATGGAGCTATCCGCACCCTATCGGTTGACATTGGTGGTAGTGGTGTCAAAGTTATAGTTTTGGATATTACGGGAAAAGGCTTAACAGAAAGAGCGCGAACAGAAACACCGCAACCTGCGAAATCAGAACCTATAATTGATGCAATTGTAGAGCTAGCAGCGACTCAAGGTGAGTTTCATCGCGTTTCGGTGGGTTTTCCTGGTGTTGTGCGCAATGGAGTGACGCAAACAGCCGTGAACTTAGATCCAGATTGGATCGGGTTTGATTTAGCTACAGCATTGTCAAAGCGTTTGGACAAACCTGTACGGGTGATAAATGATGCCGATATGCAAGGTTTGGGGTCAATTTCCGGAAAAGGTGTGGAATTGGTGATTACCTTGGGTACAGGCTTTGGTTCGGCCTTATTTGTAGATGGTAAACTCGTGCCGAATTTAGAAATGGGACATCATGAGTTTCGTAAAGGAGAAACTTACGAGCAACAGCTAGGACGTGCTACCTTGGAAAAGGTAGGTGAAAAGAAATGGAACAGGCGCTTAGAAAGAGCGATCGCATCTCTGGAACATCTGTTCAATTACGATTATCTGTATATCGGTGGTGGTGAAGCGAAAAAAGTAGATATCAAATTACCATCAAATGTGAAGATCATCCCCAATATCACTGGTTTATTGGGTGGTATCGCTTTGTGGAAAGATTGAAGAGAAAAAGAAGACAAAAGGACTAAAGCAAAAGCTTTAGTCCCGATTGTCGAAATTTCGCAAATAACACAGCAGTAGACAACTCATCCCTACTATCGTCGGAACTGACGGATACTCAAAGTTATCAACACTGTGGCAAAAACCAGTAAATCAACGTTGGTGTTCAGGATGTCGGCTGCTTGATCTAACTGCCCTACGGGTAGATAAACTTCTAGTCGTTGGACGTCCAAGCTGGCTTTCATCATAAATACATCTTTGGAGAGAAGACAAAAAAAATTTATTAATTATATCAATAGTCTGTTAGTTAACAAATAAAATTCCTCCCTAGTGGTGTCTTCCTGGCTCGAATTGTTAGTCTATATTTTAGTTAAAGAAGAATAACAGCTAAATCTAGCAAAAAGGACTAAAAAGTTTTAGCAAATAATTGACAGTTTGAATACACCTGATATTAAAGTTGTTGCATTTAACTAAAACAATAAATAAGCTTTTGGACTGTAAATTTCTGACTTTTGATTATGATTATGATGCTTTCTCGCTTTTCTAAATTGCGTAAAAGCCTTGCCCTCTTTCTTGCTGGTTTGGGGATTACTTTAGGAGTGGGACTATCTCCTTTCACACCAGCTAATGCTATTTCCTGGGGTCAGTTACTTTTTAATGGCGCTCAGCTTCTGCAGCTTTCCAACCTGTCAACAGAGCAAAAAGTCGGGTTAGGTCGCGAAATTGATCAACAGGTACGCAGTAATTACAGACTCAGTACCAACGCTAATGTTAGTCGAATAGGTCAACGGTTAGCTAAAGCTAGTGATTGTTCTCAAACTCCTTTTAAATTTTCTGTCGTTCAAGACCGAAGCATTAATGCTTTTGCAACCACGGGTGGTTATGTTTACGTCCATACTGGATTGATTAATGCGGCGGATAATGAAGACCAGTTAGCAGCGGTTATCGGTCACGAAATAGGTCACATTTGCAACGACGACTTAGTGGCTAAGCTAAAACAAGCGCAACTCGCTCAAGGCGCAGCCTCACTGGCTGGATTAGATCGCAGCACCGTCGCTGCTGCAGCTTATAAGCTTGCTGTAGATCTACCCAACAGCCGTCAAGCTGAATATAATGCTGATGATAAAGGACTGCGATATCTCGAACGAGCAGGTTATAACCCTAATGCTATGCCTGCATTTTTGAGCAAATTGGTGAACCAGCGTTCTGCACCAAGCTTTTTGAGTAGTCACCCAGGAGCGCAAGAACGTATTTCTGTATTAAAAAGAAAAATTGCTGCTCGTCAGTGAAGGTAGTTAGGAACCCGGTTTCATCGAGAAATTGGGTTTCCAACCTATAAAGTTATCTTGTCGAAGTCGTGTGCGAATAACTCAAGTCGCGGGTTATCAAATTCTGGGTGCTTTGTAACTGTCTTTTCATAAGATGGTGTTCAGAGATCTTTGCCCACAAATGATACATGAAGTTTCTATTGATAAAAAAATATATCGTATTATTAACTTATGTTTCATGCCTGCTTTTTTTCTACAGTGAATATATAATCGGAGATAACGTTTATACTAAGAACGCAATATTACGCTGAAACCCAATATCAACTTAATGTTTTCACTTGGCGATACCGCCAGATAATGCTGTTAAGTGTTTGCATACACTTGCAATGGAACATCATGAGAGCACATGATTGCTTGTAGTTAGCAGAAGTTAATTTCACAAAGAGGTTGACTTAAGTCACGTTTACAGCTATAATTCTTAACAAATTTACATGAGTCTGCCTAATCCACGGATTGCCCAAAACATTTTGTTACATCGGGGTAAGCCTGGAGCGGAGGAACCAAGTTTGGGGCTAATCTCATAGGAGAGCGAAGAATGAAAAATGAAGAATGAATTAAGACAAACAAAAATTACTCCAGTTTTTTCTCCTGTCTTTTTTTTTCTTTCTTCTGTTCTGTGAGAGGGACATCTCTCAGTCCTAGCCCGTCAGCTAACTTCGTCGGCATTGAGAGGAGACTGAACGAGCCGCATTCTTATGAGTAATGCATTGTTCTCGTCAGTGTCCTTGGCTGGTATCTGTGCGCTTCGTTGTACCTGCCCTTGACTATGAGGAAAAGACCATATTACCTTTTCTTCCAGTCTGTTGAGGCAGGAAAAATTGTTATATGGTGAAGTTTAACTATGTTACCGACCAGAAAACATCGCATTGCTCTGATTTCTGTTGATGGAGATCCTGCTGCAGAAATTGGACAGGAAGAGGCTGGAGGACAAAATGTCTATGTGCGTCAAGTAGGTTATGCCCTTGCGGAACAAGGTTGGCAGGTGGATATGTTCACCCGCCAAAGTAGTCCTGAGCAGGCTACGATTGTGCAGCATGGGCCATTATGTCGCACGATCCGATTGAAGACTGGACCTACTGAGTTTATAGGGCGAGATCACTTATTCGAGCATCTACCAGAATTTATTGCAGAGTTTCAGACATTCCAGCGGGAGCAAGGATTTCAGTACCGTTTGATTCATACTAACTACTGGTTGTCCTCGTGGGTGGGTATGGAACTCAAAAAACAACAGCCGTTGATTCAGTTGCATACTTACCACTCTTTAGGAACAGTCAAGTACAGTGCGATTTCTGATATTCCAGCAATTGCTAGTAAGCGAATAGCCGTTGAAAAAGCCTGTCTAGAAACCGTGGATCGAGTTGTTGCAACTAGTCCTCAAGAACAGCAACATATGCGAAGACTCGTTTCCACCAAAGGGAAAATCGAAGTCATTCCTTGCGGAACTGATGTCGATAAGTTTGGGTTGATTCAAAGGTCTGCAGCACGGCAAGAGTTAGGAATTGCACCTGATGTTAAGATGATCCTCTATGTCGGTCGCTTTGACCAACGTAAGGGGATCGAGACATTAGTACGAGCCGTTGCAAAGTCTAGTTTGCGGGATCATGCTAACCTGCAACTTGTTATTGGAGGTGGTTATCGTCCAGGTCATAGTGATGGGATCGAGCGCGATCGCATCGCAAGCATTGTCGCAGAACTCGGATTGGAAAACTGTACAACCTTTCCAGGTCGCCTAGATGAGGCTGTTATCCCCTCCTACTATGCAGCCGCAGATGTTTGTGTTGTACCTAGTCACTACGAACCTTTTGGTTTAGTTGCAATAGAAGCAATGGCTAGTCAGACTCCAGTCGTGGCTAGTGATGTTGGGGGGCTGCAATTTACAGTCGTACCTGAAGTGACTGGGTTACTCGTTCCCCCTAAAGATGAAGTCGCTTTTGCTACTGCTATTGACCGGATTTTGCTCAACCCAAATTGGCGAGATCAATTAGGTGAAGCTGGTAGACAACGAGTAGAGATTGCGTTTAGTTGGTATAGTGTCGCATCCCGCCTGACTCAAATCTACACACATCTACTAGCTCAAACCATGCCCTCAATAGAGAGCAAACCTCAAATTGCAGCTTAATTTCTACGGCTTTAATAGTGTTGCGAAGTTTTTCGTAAGGGTGCTTTGTGGTTTTACCAAGTAGACCTCTCCAAAAATGGCTATTTGAGATGGCTGAAATTTGACAGGCTGCGCCCGAATTTCAGCCATCTCAATGAAACCTTTACCGCGCTTGCACTAAAAATCATTTTTGGAGAGGTCTAGTGCAAGATCGTAAATAATCCGGACTTAGCACTAAAAACGCAGCACTAATAAAGAGAGCGATTTTGCATCATGCTGCACCAAATCGCACCTAACGTGCAGAAACAGTAAAAAAACAAGTCACTAAACCTTTCACGTCAGGGAGTTATTAATATGCTGAACATTGGAGATTACGCACAGCATCAAATCACAGGGCAGATAGGTCAAGTTATTGGTTATGGACATCAAATACTGCATGGAGTCTATTTAACCACCTTAAAAGTACAAGCAAGCAACCTTCAAGGAGTTGAGAATCACAAAAAATTTATTGAGGATGTCTACTCCGCCTGGATAATAGCAAATCCAACACAAGGCGACATGGCACTGCAAGGTTAATAAGTTTGGAGATATCGGGATTATGAATAAAGCTAGGGGAAGCCTAATCGGATTTCCCCGGCTTTGTTTGTAGACTTTTTGTGAAATAGTATGGGAGCATTGCAATGCCGTGCTCCCATACCATGTGGTTTGTGCAAATCAAAAGCCCTGTGATCTCAAGTCCATCTAATTTTTGATTCGACTGGTATGATTATTTTTACTTTACAGTTTTGATGTTGGCAAATAACGTGAAATTAAGGTTTACTCTTAGGATAATAGGCTGTACGCTGCTAACGGTTTTAACGCCTACCATACTAACTGCTCAGACTCTTCCGTATGGAACAGCCCGCCAACCTCAGACTTGCTCATCGAGGGTAGAACCAAAAAAAGGAGCGCCTAGTATCGAGCAGGCAAAGATGTATTTTCTGTGCGACCAAGAATCGCAGTTTGGGACTCCTGGTCAAGGTGGTAGCAATTTTGTGCGCCTTATCAGCGATCTCACTCTTCACGTTGCCTCCAACTCTCGCCCAGCCAATCTAACCGACCTGGAATATAACACTAACCAAAGAGGGGAGCATTTAAGCATAAGTATGGACAAACCCGTATACGATATTCGAGGAAGCTTCACTCATCATACTTGTTATGAGATTAGGGGTAGAAGTTATTTGCCTGGAAAGAATTGCACTGTGGAGCAATACCCAAACAGCACGGGCATCTGTTTCCAAAATACCTTTGGCGACTGGCACTGTCGTATGAAAGGTTCATCAAAAAAAATTGGCCGCGACTTACCACCACCTGAGAAGTAGTGAACTGTACTACTGCCACTTCCAATGTTTATCAATTCCTTAACGTAACTTTCTGCACCACTGCTTATTTAACCCCGAAGATAAGGAGAAAAGGGGCGGTTCCACAAATAAATTTAAGGGCTTGCGACCAGATTGCACCTTGTGCAGGGGACAACAATTTTCGAGTTTTTCTTTTCCCCCTTGCCCCCAGCAAGAACTGCACCCCTGCTTGGTTCGGTCAATCCACTCTTAAAAGCGCTTCACCTCGTTGATAGAGTTCGCGAGCATAGTCAGTCCAAACTCCTTGTCCCCAATATCGGAAACAACTTGTTTGCAATAATAAGTTGTAGAGTAATGCTCTTTGATAATCGGAACTCTGTGTCACTGAAGGATCTCGCTGAACTAATGAATCATATTTTTCATGAAATAAAGCACTGAGTTTCTTCATTGGATCTAACACATTTTCGTAGCCTTGAACCCAACTTAAATTGTTCGTCCAAGAAGCACCATCCATGTGAAATTGATGGTCTGTTTCCTTTAATTCTGTTATTGCTTTTTCCACAGCTTCTGGTGTAGAATTTCCTGGTTCTACTCGCTGCCAAATTTTGTGTTGCTGTACGCCTTGACAGGTTGGATATTCATCTGGATTCACACCAGCAGCTTCAATTAATTCCAAATATTCAGTACCGTTGAGTGCGACAATTCCTGAATGATTGTTTCCGGAATCGCGAATTTCATGATAGATTCTAAACAAATCGCGGGGATATTCGTTCATCATAACGCCGCCATTTTCCCCATCAGCAATTTGAGTGACAAGCGAGGGAACTTTAACATTACCAATTTGCTGTTGACTTCTTCCTTTCGCCTCAAAATAAGGCTGCATCTGAGCCACTAACTTTGTGTCGGAACCTTGAGTTTTGATTAATGCTGTAATGCTGATGGTTTCACCTTTAGAATTGCGGGCAAGCAATCGATTTGGAATATATTTATCCTCATGACGTAAGCCTGAACCATCCAGACGTTCTACTGAATGTTCTTGCACCATCAGCCAACGATATCCGCATTCTTTGAGAGCTTTGATATATTCAAACAAAGTATCTGGATGGTTTGGTAAGTGCATTTCTGGGGGAGAAAAGCCCTTCACGCGCTGTAGGGCTTCATAGCCGAAAATGGCTGCAAAGTAATGTTGCCAAGCTTGAATTTGGAGTTTAATGTCAGGAATTGGTGTGGAAGGAATAACCGCATGACTCCACATTGTTCCCAACCATTCGACGTAAGGCTGATATTGAGAGTCACAAGTTAAACGTTTGAGATTATTGATAATATCCTGTCGTCCCATTTGTTGTAACCCCCACAACAAATTACCCGAGTAATCGAGCATAATTCGAGGATTGCAACCTTCGGATATAAGTTGAGGAATAAAATCGCCCATGCGGCTATAACACCAGGCAAATGGTTCTGCGTTATGGTTATCTCCTTGATGGGGATGTTCAAACATATACTGGAGATGGCTGATAATTTCCCCGTGATCACCCGCAGGAATGCTGGGTTGATGCATATGGAGAGCACAAGCAAAGCCAGCCGTGATATTTTCTAAGCGGAGATTGGTGGTGTTGAGAAATACAGGGTTATCTTGCTGAACCACAGAATTAATTTCTGCCTCACAGCCGCAAATATTGGGTAATCCTGTCCGGAATTCTTCCAAAATTGGTAGATTAGCAGATGATTTTGTTGCAGTCATAGTCGTTCCAAATAGCTTATTGAAAGACGAAACCAGCCAGCAAAAGAGGTAAGAGTAGAAGGACAGACACTATTAACAACAGAGTTCCCGGATCAATCTTAATCTGTGGTTCGCGCATTGTACACCCTTTTAGAATAACAGGTATTGCAAATCATGAGTTACAGGATTTACGCAAAAATAACGTAGTTGTGTCATTGCGACGTAACAAAGCAATCTCACAGTCTTGTTTTTTCGTAACTCATGCGTAAGTTCTAACTACAGGTCACCATACCTTAACATGCCTCTTGAGACAAACAGTCCAAATCCCCATCCAGAAATTTAAAATCAGGGAGAGAAGGTATGGACTCAAGAACGATGGTTGGTGGGCGTAATTCCCATTGTTTCGTTGAGACTTGCAAGTCTTTGATTAATCCTGTTCGGATATCCAGTACCCAACCATGAACCACTGGTGCTTTTTGATCATAAAGTGCTTTACGCATAATAGAAGTTTGGTATAGATTTTTAACCTGTACCAGAACATTGATTTCTGCTAGACGATTTAGACGTTCTTCTTTTGTGAGCAAAGCATCGATGTCGTCTTGGTTTTGTAAGTAGATTTCTCGGATCGGATTCACCCAATTATCAATGATTCCAATGGTTTTGCCTTCTAGCGCCGCCTTAATTCCACCGCAACCGTAGTGACCGCAAACTATAATGTGTTGAACTTGAAGATGAGAAATTGCGTATTCCAAAACGGCTAAAAAGTTAATATCCGTTAGAGACACTTGATTAGCAATGTTGCGATGGACAAATAACTCTCCAGGTTCTGTGCGCGTAAAGTTGGTTAGCGGTAAACGACTATCAGAACACCCAATGTAAAGATAGGGGGGTTTTTGTCCGGTGGCTAATTGTTCAAAGTAGTTGGGGTTCAAAGCCAGTTTTTCTGCAACCCAAGCTTGATTATTGTTCAGGAGTTCATCAATGCTGTGATATTTCATTAATCTTTAGCAAAGTCTAGGGTTCCAGGTATTTGCGCTTAGTACAGCATTTCATAAATTCATAACGCAATTCTATGAGATCATTTGGCTAGCCTTTTTGAAAGAAGCGATAAGAGCGTTGTTTATAAACCCCTACTAACGCCATATGAAACTCAAGGAAAGAAGCTGTCAGTTGTTGTGAACTTGTGCAATACAGTACTTACTTCTAGTTTGAATTGGGCAATCCAGTTGACGCTATACCCAGCCACTAAATTTAGCATTTTGATAATAAATTTAATGATAATAAATAATTCTTTATCCTCGTGATCATCATGTTATTGACTGATACCATACTAGCTTTGATACAGGTTGATACTGGCTAGAATTTCTTAATTTTGTTCCTGATGAACTACTTTTATTCAAGAAAAATATATGAATTAATATTATATACGATAACTGGAGATTAAAGATATTTTTTTCATCTATAGATCACATTGTTGTTTGTTAATCAGTATATTATATGCTAGGTTGCAAATCATGGTTTTGAATGAAAACCTCATGTTAGCAAGAGAGAAACCTTTCATAAAGAGCAATTAGAATTAAACTCATTCAACAGGAATCATTGAGACTGAGAATTATCAGGAGAGAAATTGTGGCTCAAGATTATTCAGCAAAATGGTGGGCGGCGTTTATCTGTATTACAGTTATCGAAGGAGTTTTGCTTATTTTGTTAATTTCTAGACAACCGACTCCACTTCTTTTTGTAGCAATCATTGCTATTGCATTGCTACTGTTTTTTATTCCTCAGCTTGATGATGTTATTGCATTGACTTTTGATAGAGGAAAGCTAGATAACAAAATAAATTCAATTGGAAAAAAACTCTCTGCCACAAAGGCAAGAACTGACAAGCTCGTTTTGTTATCTATGTCCAAATCTATGTTTGAAAATCTCAAGAAACTGGCTGGGGGTAACTTTGGTTCTTATGAAATGAATGATAATCTAGAAAAAGAGATTTTTCACCTGAAAGATATAGGATATATAGATGTTGGTAGAATTCGTGACATTCCTTATAAAGATAATAACCTTTCCGAGTACGTAAAAGTCACTGATTTAGGTAAGCAGTATATCGAGCTTCGTAAAAGTACAGAAGAGGACAACAAAGGTTAGTTTTAACTTGATTAAATTTAGCCAGGGAACTCTACACTTGATTCTATTTGATGCTAATCTTTCACCCTTAAAGTCATAACTTTATATGTGGTTTGAGTCAGATAAAAGCTGACATGTTGCTCTAGACTCGCCCAACTTACATCTTGCACCAGAAAAGACAGATGTCAAACTTATTACATCTTCTTTGACTCGTTCCCGTCCGCCTAGGACTTGAAGTCCCAGGCTCATAGACAAAGTCCATTAAAATGGAACGGCACGTGCTACAACGGGGGGAACCCCCGCAACGCAGTGCCTCCTAAAAAGAGATACAATTTGTAAGTCAATTTAGATACTGTTTAGTACAAGTCTTGGTGGTTTACTCGTAATAGTGCTAGATTTCAGCCAAACAACATCGGGAATGACGTTATCGGCTTTTTGAAAACACCAAACCAAGGTAAAGCGTCTCGGTTTTTCCTGGATATCCGTCAATTGTAGTGAACTATATATAAAGCGCACGCACGATCCGCTGCAGGCGGCAGCGCTAGCCCCTAAGGGGCGCACTGTCATTGGACGCGATGCTCCAGCTCTTAGCCGCCCAAAGAGCGCGCCGCAGCGATCGCCACACAATACAAAATCTGTTACCTTATAACACGTAGTTCTGAAAGCACGTATGTTAAAGAGTAAAATTACTTACGTTTTATTTACCCTGAGCTTAATCATTGTTCTTAGCTGGACTACTCTTTCAAGGCTACCAAACCTTCTCACTTGCCATGAATCAAATGTTATTCGAGGAACAGGTGAAAGATTCTACACACATCCCCAGAAAATCATAGTTGAGCCTTGGCGGGGTGAGCATCACGTTTACGCAATTTTTATGATTCCTGGTGGAAATCTCAATGATAAGCTGTTCACAGTCACTATAAATGGTACTGGCACTTTCTGCGGAGAACTTATTTTTGCTGGCACCACTGTTGCAGACGGCGTTTATGCTAAGCCAGGATATTACCTGATGAAGGCATTATTCCATACTCGGGCTGCTGTATGGTTGATTTCTCAAGGTAAGAAAGATGAGTTAAAGCAGCCTCGTAATTGGAAAGTTGGTTATGGAAAAATACAAAAACCGGGATGAAGCTTGGCATAATTTTGATTATTGATCCCTATTAATGATTAGTTGTACAAAGGATCATTTTACAAAAAATTATGCTACGTAGTTTCCGACGATACCATCGCCAGATTGCCATTATTTTGTGCCTACCATTATTTCTGACTGTGCTCACTGGTATGGCGTACACTATTCTCAATGAATGGTTCCACCAGCCTGAGTTAGCTGTATTTCTCATCAAAATTCATACCCTAGAAGTCTTGAATCTACAAGGAATTTATCCCTTTTTGAATGGTTTAGGATTAATCGGTTTATTGATTACTGGTGTAAGTATGACAGGTTTGTTTCGTCAACGCACTAATAAAAATACGCTGGGATAATTTCACATTAAGGGCGAATAGGGAACGCTTAACAGGAATTAAAATTTCCCTATTCCCTCCAAAGAGCGAAAACCTGTGGAGCACAACGCCGCACCTATGACTACAATAAATCCATGACTGTACGATAATAAGCTTCAAGTTGAGCAACAGTCTGCGACTTGCGTTTTGTATCCCACTGACTGTGATCAAATAATTGTCGCCGCAATTCATCCACGTTAATAGTAGTCACTTTGCCATCAGCGACTATCTGTTTACCATTTACCCAGACACTAACTACCGCATTGGTGGGACGACCAAGAATTAATAAGCCAATCGGGTCTGTACGCGGTAGTAGTGATAAACTGGTAAGGTCATACATCACCAAATCGGCTTTTTTGCCGACGGTTAGGGAACCGAGTTTGTCAGCCATGTTCAGTCCTTTTGCACCACCCAGAGATGCCATCTCCACTGATTGACGAGGTGTAATCCAGTGTTGGTAATCGAAATCTGTGATGTTGTGCAGTATGGAACCGATTTTGATGGCTTCTAGTAAATCTTGAGAATCGTTGCTAGATGCACCATCACAACCAAAACTGACGTTGACTCCAGCTTGACGATATTTCAGAATGGGGGCGATACCGCTGCCTAGACGCAAGTTACTTAAGGGATTGTGGACAACTGTAGATTTAGTTTCGGCTAGGATGGCAATATCGGTGTCAGTTAAGTGAATGCAATGGGCGAGGGATGTGCGATCGCCTAAATACCCAATCCGCCCCAGATGTTCAACCGCACTACAGCCATATTTTTCTTGTGCGAGTTTCTCTTGCGCTTTAGTTTCCAGTAAATGGGAGTGACGGCAAAGATTGTACTTATCGCTTAACTCAATACATCCTTGGAACAAAGCATCAGAACATAATTGTATTCCTGTGGGGGCAACTAAAATACTCATACCCTCATCTGGGCGATGAAACTGTCTGACAGCTTCTTCTATGAGTTCGAGTGTCGCCTGAGTTGAGCGAAAATAAGCCTCATGATTTTGCTTTGTTTCTCCGGATGGTATCCCAGCAGTCATGGATTCATCTTGAATTAGAGGAGAGACAAAAGCACGAATGCCAACTTCCTTGTAAGCGCGAACAGCTGTTGCAATTGTTTCCAACTCTTTGCCTGGAATGAGGATGAGATGATCCACCACACTCGTTCCACCGGAAAGTAAAGTTTCTACTGCCGTTCCCAAAGCACTAAGGTAAACTTTTTCTAGATCAAGAGGCGCAAAGTCGTAAAGTTGTGCTAACCATAATTCTAGAGGAAGTGGTGGAATGATACCTCGTTGCCACATTTCTGAGGAGTGGCTGTGGGCGTTGAAAAATCCTGGCAACAGGAGTTTATTTTCACCATTAATCGCCGTACCGATAACCTCTAGACTGGGTGCAATAGCGGCGATGGCCCCATCTACGACTTGCACATCCACAGTTGCATAATCATCAACAGTGGCAATTAAAACATTTTGAATTGTAAAGTTCACGGCTTAAACCTTGATTAAGTATAAGTAATAGAACGTTTTGGAAATTTTCAAGTTACAAAATAAAGGATGGTGTTGGGTGTAGCAATCTATGAAGATACCTGTTCGGAATTTAGGAATTGCACCAAACGCATGGGCAGTAAACCATACGTTTGCAGATATCACTCGTTCTCCCCAGATCCCACAACCCGTTATTTTATCAACAGAAACCAAAACCCTCCGCCTTGACTTGGCAAAAACTGCCATTCTCGTCATTGATATGCAAAACGACTTCTGTCACCCTGATGGCTGGTTGGCGCATATCGGTGTGGATGTCACCCCAGCGCAGAAACCTGTTCAACCTTTACAAATCTTATTACCTGAACTGAGAAACAAAAATGTACCCGTGATTTGGGTGAATTGGGGAAATCGTCCCGACTTACTTAATATTAGTGCCAATCTGCTTCACGTCTATAACTCGACTGGTGAGGGCGTGGGATTAGGTGATCCCTTACCGAGTAACGGTGCTAAAGTACTCATGGCGGGTAGTTGGGCGGCGGCGGTGGTAGATGAACTCCAACAATTACCCCAGGATATTCGTGTAGATAAATATCGTATGAGTGGTTTTTGGGATACTCCTTTGGATAGTATCCTGCGGAACTTGGGCAGAACAACACTACTTTTTGCAGGAGTGAATGCTGATCAATGTGTGATGGCTACCTTACAAGATGCCAACTTCTTAGGATACGACTGCCTACTAGTTAAAGATTGTACTGCGACAACTTCGCCTGAGTATTGTTGGTTAGCGACAATATACAACGTCAACCAGTGCTTTGGTTTTGTGAGTGATTCGCAAGCAATCTTAAACGCACTTCAACAAAGCCCTGGATGTTGAATAGTGATTTCCTTTGCCTCTGTATGACCATATAACCATAGAGAGATGGTTACCACTTCCAAACTCAGGACTCTTTACACAGATAACTTTAAAGGAAACAAATTATGTACGCGACTGGTTGTATGATTCCGGTGATCAAATCTCCCAAAGATTACCAAGCATGTCGCAACTTCAACAAAGCGCTGAATGTTGAATAGTGATTTCCTTTGCCTCTGTATGACCATATAACCATAGAGAGATGGTTACCACTTCCAAACTCAGGACTCTTTACACAGATAACTTTAAAGGAAACAAATTATGTACGCGACTGGTTGTATGATTCCGGTGATCAAATCTCCCAAAGATTACCAAGCATGTCGCAACTTCAACAAAGCCCTGGATGTTGAATAGTGATTTCCTTTGCCTCTGTATGACCATATAACCATAGAGAGATGGTTACCACTTCCAAACTCAGGACTCTTTACACCGATAACTATAAAGGAGATAAATTATGTACGCGACTAGTTGTATGATTCCGGTGATCAAATCTCCCAAAGATTACCAAGCATATCGCATTAGTCCCAATGACTCAAACCGCTTGGCGATTATATTCGACACCGCAAGCGCTAATACTTCTTTGACTTGTTGCGTAGAAATTTTTGATGTTGGTGGGAAAACACCACCCAATCGTCATCAATTGGCGGTGGAACTGTTTTTTGTCCTCAAAGGAGAAGGAATCGCCAGTTGTGATGGCAAAGTAGTCCGAATTAAAGCAGGAGATAGTTTGTTAGTTCCTGCCACTAGCACTCATGTGATTGAAAATATCGGTTATGGTCGTTTATATACGCTAACTATTATGGTTCCGAATGAAGATTTTGCGGAATTGATTCGTAGTGGTACGCCAGTGGAGTTGGATGAGGAAGATATGGCAGTGTTGGGGAGAGTGGATAGCTTAATGCCATGTAAAGTGTGATTTATAGGAGTTACGCAGAAGAGATCCCCCAGCCCCCTTTTTAAGGGGGCTTCTGTCATTTCGAGCGTAACAGAGTGAAGCGTAAGCGCAAAGCGCACGCTAAGAGCGAACGCGTTCGCGTAGCGTGTCCGTTCGGCTTTGCCGTGCCCGTTCGCGCAGCGTGTCCCTTTGGGACTCAGGGCTCAGGACTCAGCGTGTCCGTTCGGCTTTGCCGTGCCCGTTCGCGCAGCGTGTCCCTTTGGGACTCAGGGCTCAGGACTCAGCAATCTCCCCTAAAGCGCTACTACAACAGAACGCAACTTGGTATAAATAGAGGCAGCGCCTAGATCTCTGGTTCCCAGGCTAAGCCTGGGAACTAGCAGTAGGAGGTTCTACCTCCTGAGTCATAGCTAAATGACAATAGTGCAAGAACAGAGAGCTTTTTATTGGAGCGATCGCCTACGGCAGATCTACGCTTAACGCCATCCCATAATTGCACTACCTAGAGCGCAATCGTAGTATTATGCGCACAGTTGCCAAAACACACCAAAAAAAGTATATTAAATATACCTTTTAGGGTAGAACGCTGGATTCCTTTTACTTGCATGGAATTTGAGTTCGACGAGCACAAAAGCGCCTCGAACAAGGTGAAACACGGCATCGACTTCATTTCGGCGCAAGAACTGTGGCTCGATGCTGATCGAGTAGAGGTTGCTGCTCGCACCGAAGGAGAGCCGAGGTTCCTTGTGATTGGCTGGTTCAATGGAAAGCATTGGGCTGCTGTGATCACGTACAGGGGGGAACGGGTGCGGATTATTTCAGTACGGCGAGCACGAAATCAGGAGGTAGAGCTATATGAAAGCCCAAGAGTTTGACGAAAAGTTCGACAACGGCGAGGACGTAACTTCATACCTTGATCTTTCCACCGTTCGCCGCCCAGGTTATGAGCAGCGGCGGATCAACGTCGATTTCCCGATATGGATGATTGAAGCACTTGATCGTGAGGCGGCGCGGCTCGGTGTCACTCGACAGTCCATCATTAAGGTATGGATTGCTCAACGGCTTGAGTGCCATTCGTAATTTCTGCTTGCTAATTTTTATCGTTCCCAGGCAAAGCCTGGGAACTAGCAGTAGGAGGTTCTACCTCCTGAGTCATAGCTAAATGACAATAGTGCAAGAACAGATACAAACAGGCGATCGCGCGAAGACGCACGGTGGGCGATCGCACGGAGTGCCCGCCAAGGGCCAGTGCGCCAAGGCGCACGCTGCGCGATCACACTTCATTAAGGTGATTTTTCAGTTTCGGAGTACTTCTCAACTAAATATTCCAAAACTCCTGTGCCATTGCTTCAATTGTTCTTTCTAGAGAAGGCAAATAGTTTTCAATGACATTCCAAACAATATCAAGGTCTACACTTAGATATTCATGAGTTAATCTATTACGAAAGCCAGCAATATTACTCCATTCTGTCTCAGGGTATGCATTTTTCCAATCAGTTGGTAATTTTTGTACAGACTCACACATCACCTGAATATTTCTTAAAACTGCATCTTGGGTTTTAATGTCATTAAAAAATACTTCTTTTCCTTAAGCGTGTATATTGCTTAATTCTGTTGAGACAATCGCGAATGTGAATAAGATAAATCCGACTGTTTTTCATAAAGGAATAGCCCCTTTTAAGACTTTATCTTGAATCAAATAATGTAAAGAATTAGTTGTTACCACATCAACCTTCCGATTCAACAAGGTTTCTAACTCTTGAACTAATACCAATTCTCCATGAAGATGCACTTAATATTTATTAAACGAACCGCCAAGACGAGCCAGCGCTGCAGGAGGGTCTCCCTCCGTAGGCGACTGGCGTCGCCAAGAACGCCAAGAATTAAAGAGTAAGTATTAAGTGCAAGTTTACAGAGAACTGGTATAAGCCACCAGGAAACCAAGGCGTAATTTTATTCAAGTCATAATCAATCAAAAAATCAATATCACTGCTTGGTGTTTCTTCTCCTCTAGCTACACTACCAAAAATTCGGAGATTATAAGCACCATGTTTAGCAGCAATACTGAGAATTTCTGCTCGTTTTTCTTGGAGGATTTCTTTTAATTTCATTTTCAATCTCTCATAACACTACAGTTTATTTGAATATGGATTATGACGAGCATTGAGTTGGGCAACTTGTTCAGGTGTAAAATCTTCTAACTCAATAATCTGCCCGACATTAAACGGAGACTGATTCAAATCATCAATTAACTGATATGGTTCGGTAGAAGTAACCAGTACCAAATCCAATTTGTCTAAACTCGGATAAATCGCACGATTATTATGCCAGCTACGCAACATCCCAAAAAAATCATTGCGGAATTTGGTGTCAAAAACTCTATCGACTTCATCCATTGCCAATACCAACGGATGTCCCAATCCTTTTAAGATATGGCGTTGTAAATAGCGATCGCCCTTGGCGCGCCCTATGCCCCAACCAAACTCCGTTTGGTTGCCCCAAATCGGAGATTTGGGGAGAGGGGTTTTGGAAAAACCCCTGTGGGCATATACGGGCGATCGCAACGTTGAATCGTCGTTAAGTTTCGATTAAAATACTCCTCGACTTTATCTTCCAGTTCCAGTTCATCGCTGATCCAAGAACAAAAGTGACGGAAGAACAGTTCCTCATCGTTAAGTACAGAATTGTTCAACTGTTGAAAATCAAGATAAGCAACTCGCTTACCCGCATTCCTTGCAGGTACAAGCCCATATTTCTGAGTAAATTTTATAAGGGGTGAGATGAAAACCCCGTGCATTTATGCCGGGGACGCCAGATGCCTAGGTCGGGAAACCCTCTTGCAGCACTGGCTCATCGACTATACACTAAAAAAAAATACTTTTCCCAAAATATTTTCAGCTTGCTCATAACTAAATATTAGTATATTTTTTTTGTTAAAAACTAGTAATTTCTACGGAAATCTGAAGGTCGGCAAGTAGTGTTGAACAGGTATTAACAATTTATGGGATAACTGCTTCTACTTACTTTGTCTGACAAGACAAAGCAATAAAAATATCTAAATAGGACTTACGCACGCGCTACTAAAAACAGTCTGTTGCGTTCGCAAAGCGTCCCCGTTCGCCCAAGCCGCGTGCCATAGGCATAGGGCTTATGCTTCCTTCCGACTATAGTTACGTTGTTCGTGCGTAAGTCCTGCTAAACACAGAGTATTAACCTTGTGTTATAGCAGTCGCCAGGTAGATGAGGACACGAACTAATCAGAAAACACGGTCACTAAGTGACTTTCAAGTCTGTTATTTGTTAAGCATTCCTTGTTAAGCGCGATGCACTGAGTGTGTTTGTTGTGTTCCTATATCAACTAAAACTCTCATAGTTAGTGAGTGTCTAGAAAGAGTGACAAAGACCTAGAACTCTCTCCATCATTTAGTTTCCTATAAGTGAACGGTTAGTAATCAGATCTAAAACGTAATATTCTTTTATAAAGAACCAGATGAAGATTACAGGCATTCTTTTCATTGATCCATCTGTCAACAACTACGAAATTTTACTTGAGTTTGTTGTTGCAAATATCAAGGCTATTGTTCTTGATCCCGAGCAAGATGGAGTCGTACAAATTACCCAGGTACTATCTCAACACCGTGGAGTGGAAAATGTCCACATAGTTTCCCACGGCTCTCCGGGAACTTTAACCCTTGGCAATAGTGAACTCAGCCTCAACACTCTAGAACTTTACGCTGACCAACTCAAGAATTGGTTCTCACCCTTACGGGTTCGCCCTTCGGGTATCTCCTGCGGAGACGCTACGCGAACGCAGTCGCCTAGGTCGGGAGAGCCGTCATTCGCGCTGTCTCACCAGTCGCTACCCTTCGGGAAGCCTTCTGGTGGGCGTCTACAAGTCGGGGAACCCGGACGCCCTTCGGGTATCTCCTGCGGAGACGCTACGCGAACGCAGTCGCCTAGGTCGGGAGACCCTCCTGCAGTACTGGCTCACGCCACATGCCTCAACGCGGGGAACCCGCGCACGGCAGTGGCTCCCCAACGCGCTGGCTCACTAGATTCTCACCTTCGGTTCTCTCGAGTTCCCTCCCTTTTCTTATATGGTTGCCATGTGGCTGCAGGTGATGCTGGGGAAGAATTCATCACCAAGCTACACCAACTCACCAAAGCAAATGTTGCCGCCTCCGCCAACCTGACTGGCAATGCTATTTTGGGGGGTGATTGGAACCTAGAAGTCAACATTGGCAACATTTCAAATCAACCACTGGCATTAAGCGCTGAGGTTACGGAAGCGTATCCATATGTACTCAATAGTGCTCCCATCCTCAATAATACTGAGGTCATCCTGAGTGCCGTTAACCAAAATGCAGGCGCACCCATAGGGGCAGTTGGTACCCCAATTTTCTCCTTAGTGACTCTTGGTGGTAACGTTATTGACCAAGACCCCGATGCACTCACAGGTATTGCCATTACAAATGCTGACACTACCAACGGCAATTGGTTCTATACCATCAACAATGGCAGCAACTGGGGAGCTTTGGGGTCTGTATCCGATAACAACGCTCGCCTATTGGCGGCTGATGCAATCACCCGCGTTTACTTCCAGCCCAACCCCGCCTTCAGTAGTCCTAGTCCTATTGCCAATGCTCTGGCTTTCCATGCGTGGGACCAAACCACTGGTACCAACGGCAGCACTGCGGATACAACACTCAACGGTGAGGCGACTGCCTTTAGCACTGGGATTAACACTGCAGCAATTACCGTCAATGCCGTTAATAGTGCTCCTACCCTCAATAACACCAACCTCACCCTAACTGCGATTGATGAAGACGCAGGTGAACCCACAGGACCAGTTGGTACCCTTATTTCCTCCTTAGTCACGGCTGATAACGTCATCGATCCAGACAGCAACGCACTTAGAGGTGTTGCGATCACAAATGCTGACAATACCAATGGCAACTTCTTTTACAGCGCTGACGATGGCAACAGCTGGGCACCTTTAGAGTTGGTATCTAATACTAACGCTCGCTTATTGGCGGCTGATGGAATTACCCGCATTTACTTCCAGCCCAAAGCCAACTTTAATGGGACCATCAACAATGCCCTCACCTTCCGTGCCTGGGACCAAACCACTGGTACCAACACAAGCATTGCGAACACCACCATTAGTGGTGGCACTACTGCTTTTAGCAGTACAACTGGCGCTGGAGGAATTACGATCAATTCCGTCAATGATGCTCCTACCCTCAGTGAAGCTAATATCACCCTAACTGCAATTAATCAAAATGTAGGCGCACCCATAGGCGCAGTTGGAACCCTTGTTTCCTCCCTAGTCCGTCTTGGTGATAACGTCATCGATCCAGACAGCAATGCACTCACAGGTATTGCCATCACAAATGCTAACAATACCAACGGCAATTGGTTCTACAGCACCAACAACGGCAGCAGCTGGATACCTGTAGGCATTTTATCCGACACCAACGCTCGCCTATTGGCGGCTAATGCAAGCACCCGGATTTACTTCCAGCCCAACGGCAGCTTTAATGGCAGCATCGAGAATGTTTTAACCTTTCGTGCGTGGGACCAAACCACTGGTACCAACGGCAGTACTGCGGACACCACCCTCAACGGAATTGCTAGTGCTTTTAGCACTGGGGTTAACACTAGCACAATTACCATCAACGCCGTCAATAATGCTCCTATCCTGCTTGACACCAACCTCTTCCTAAGCACAGTTGAAGATGCAGGCGCACCCACAGGACCAGTTGGTACCCTTGTTTCCTCCTTAGTCAGTCTTGGTGTTAACGTCACCGACTCAGACAACAATGTAACTACAGGTAATGGATCTGCAAATAATGCACTTACAGGTCTTGCGATCACAAATGCCAACACTACCAACGGCAGTTGGTTCTACAGCACCGATGATGGCAGTAGCTGGGCAGCTTTAGGAGCTGTGTCTGACACCAACGCCCGCCTATTGGCGGCTAATGGAACCACTCGCCTTTACTTCCAACCCACCGCCAACTTCAATGGCTCGATCAGCAATGCCCTAACTTTCCGTGCTTGGGATCAAACCAGTGGTACCAACGGCAGCACTGCGAACACCACCCTTAACGGTGGCACTACTGCCTTTAGCATTGCAACTGACGCTGTTGCAATCACCGTTGATGCCGTCAATGATGCTCCTATCCTGCGTGACACCAACGTCACTCTAACTGCCATTGACAAAAATGCAGGCGCACCCATAGGGGCAGTTGGCACGCTTGTTTCTTCGTTGGTGAGTTTGGGTGCTAATGGTAACGTCACCGATCCGGACACTAATCCACTCACAGGTGTTGCGATCGCAAATGCTGACACTACCAACGGCACCTTCTTCTACAGCACCGACAATGGCAATAACTGGGCAGCTTTAGGAGTTGTATCCAACACCAACGCCCGTCTATTGGCGGCTGATGCTAACACCCGTATTTACTTCCAGCCCAATGCCAACTTCAATGGCACCATCAGCGATGCTTTGACTTTCCGTGCGTGGGACCAAACCACTGGTACCAACGGCAGCACTGCGGACACTACCGTCAACGGTGGCGCGACTGCCTTTAGCAGTGCGACTGACACTGCTGCAATTAGCATTGGTAGTGTCATCTCTCCCATCAATCCTGCCACCCCTCCTCCCAACTTTTATAACGGCAAAGTTGCTTCTACCCTCAAACAAACTTCTAACAACATTTTCCAGTTAGAAGGCAGCAACCCACAACTTGAAGTCACTCTCAACAAAGCCAATTCTAATCAGGTGAATGAACTGGGAGTGTTTGTAGTTGACGATGACCAAGGAACAATTAATGGTATTGCTCCTGGTGCAGAAAATTATGCCCAAGCTGCACTTTCAAGAGCCAAGACTATTTTCTCAGCCATTACCGATAATCCCAATGGGTTTAATACTGACTTAACACGTCTACTTGCATTTAATTCAGGGGCGCGTCTGCAATTCTTCTTAGTCAACAATAGCAGTATTGACGCTGTGCAAGGTGGTTCAACCTCTGCCAAAGACCTCATCTTTTCCAACCCCTTAACGCAAAAAGTGACAAACTTGGGGAATGGTGAGTTTACATTGGCTTTGAATGATGCATCAAATAGCAACAATTCCGACTTCCAAAATCTGGTAGTGAAGGTTAAGGCAACAAATCAATCCTTACCTCTGGGTGCTGGTCTTCAGGGAAATCCTTTTGGAGAACTGATTGATTTGCGCTACGGTTCAACTCAGGTCAAAGCAGACTTTGTCTTAAACAGAGAAGCAAGGAATAACGATTTCGTTGGCTTTTATCAAGTGGCTGATGCGAATGGTGGTATTGATCTTGATGGTAACGGCACAGTGGACTTGCGTCCTGGTGATGCAGGTTATGCTCAAGCTGCAGTGCAGCGACGTGTTCCAGGTATTGACTTAACAGTCGCCAACCAAAGTACTGCTACATTCACACATAATCTTAGCCCTGGTTCACTCTTGGCACCATTCATTATTTCTAATGGTACGCCAGATGCAATTTTAGATGGAAATCCAAATAACGACCCTGCAGTGTATTTTTCCTTCTTAGGAGCTAACTCAGATAAGGCTGACCATATTCGCTTGTTGGGAAATAACACCTTTGGCTTTGAAGATTTAGCAAGTGGGGGTGATAAGGATTACAACGATATGATTGTTAAAGTGAATTTGAGTAATGCTTAACCCACTTACAAAGAGTGTGTTTCTTATAGCAGGGAACAGGGAACGCTTAACAGGGAACACCCGAAGGCTTAACTCTTAACAGCCTTGAAAGTCTCGTGGTGTCGGTATTTTCTCATTAGTTCATGTCCTAATCTACCTGGCAACTGCTATAACTCTCAAGAAATACACTCTTTGTGAGGGAGTCAGACAACTACAAGCCGTGGGACGGACAGATACCTACGGCTTTTTACGGAAATTAGCGCAAAGCGCGCTAAGCAAGTGCTGTGGCAATACGGTTGTTGTTAAGGAGAATTGTAGGTTGGGTTGAACGTAGTAAAACCCAACAAATCTTCCCCTATACCCTTACACCCTTACCCCCTTACACCCCATTCATTTCGGAAAAGATGTGCGAGAGTGACGACGCAAAATCACCCAAGTCACAACAGGAGTTCCTATCAAAGCGGTAACAGAATTCAAAGGTAACACTATCTCACTTCCCGGTAGCTGTGAGATCAAATCTGCAATTAACGCCAAAATTGCACCCATGAAAGTCACAGCAGGGACTAACACCCGATGTTCACAAGTATTGAACAGACTGCGACAAAGGTGAGGAACTGCTACACCTAAAAAGGCGATCGGTCCACAAAAGGCGGTAATCGCACCTGCTAAGATGGAACAAGTGATAAGAATCCAAAATCTGACTTCTTCTACACCTAAACCGAGACTGCGAGCATAAGCTTCACCCAGAAGGAGTGCGTTCAAAGGTTTGGATAGCATCAACGAAATTAACAACGCTATCAGTACCACAGGCGCTAGAACTAGCATTTGTTGCCAGGTGACACCACCAAAACTGCCAAAAGTCCACAGCAAGTATGATTGGATTTGCTGACTTTCACTCAAATGCAGCAAGATACTGACAATAGCACTGGTTGCATAGCCAAACAACAATCCTAAAATCAATAGCGTCATCGTGTCTTCGACGCGGTGAGAAACAAGTAACACTAACCCCAACACTGCTGCTGCACCCAGACTCGCCGCCACAACTAAACCAAAATCGCCAATCACCCCTAAATCTTTGAACAACGTACCCGCACCCGTTACACTGGTTGCTAACACCACCAACGCGACTCCTAAAGAAGCACCGGAACTAATTCCTAATACAAAAGGTCCTGCTAAAGGGTTTTTAAAAAGTGTTTGCATTTGCAACCCACTCACGCCTAAAGCTGCACCAGCAAGGGTTGCGGTTAAGGCTTTGGGTAAGCGAAATTTCAGAATAATATTAGTCCAAGTTGCTTTTTCGGGTTCTCCGTTTAGTAGGATTGTAATGACTTGGGTTAAAGGTATGTGGACTGAGCCAAGGGCTAAGTCTAGCAAGAACGTGAGAATTAATGTTATGAGTAGTGTGGGAAAGAAGAGTGTTTTCCAACTGAAATGTTGAAAAGTTCGTAAAATTGGTTTTAATTTATATTTTAGAGATGGCATTGAAAAAAACGAACCGCAAAGACGCAAAGGGCGCTAATAAAGAAAAGAGAAGAGAGAGATTTTGGAGATTCTTTTACTTGATATTGAGCGATTGATTACTCTTGCAGGTAGTTGTGGTTTGGACATTCATTTTTGCAGGTGCAAGATGTCAGTTAAGGAAGAGCACGTCCAGTAATCGAACAGCCATCTCCAAACTTAACAATAGTAAATTCATAGAATTTTTGAATTTCATCATTCTTACAGTAAATTTTTTTCTTGATTGGTTTTCCTGTCTGAACTACCCATACTAATGTATCAAACAATTCTGGATTAAGCTGATTGAGCAGGTTCTTCACCCCTGACATACCTAGTAAGCTCGACTTTATCCAATTAAGCAGCGTAAACCTTGTTATCTGGCAAAAGTTGTAGCTTTGTGGCAAAAACTTTTTCATATATCACTAATTTTGTCGAGATCGAAAAAGTCAAAGTCTTGGTTTCATGAGGGTTTTAGCGTATGTTATACCAGTTCTCTGTAAACTTGCACTTAATACTTACTCTTTAATTCTTGGCGTTCTTGGCGACGCCAGTCGCCTACGGAGGGAGACCCTCCTGCAGCGCTGGCTCGTCTTGGCGGTTCGTTTAATAAATATTAAGTGCATCTTCATGGAGAATTGGTATTAGCGCGTTGCTGGAAAATGGATTTTGTCGAGCTTAAGGGTTTTTGCTCTTAGTTTCAAAGTCCCTGGATTTGGGACACTATTAAATCCCGTAGCCAAATGTGTTGCGGATCGTAATCGCAACGCTCATGCCAAAACTGCATATAGTCGTATTTACCAAGTTCAATCGGTGGTTCAAGCAGAGCAAGGTTTGTATAGTTAGCAAAAAGCATGGCAATTCGACGGGGTAATGTCAGAATCAGATCGCTCTGAGCGACAATCACAGGAGCCGCGAGAAAATGCGGTAACTTCAACATCACCCGACGCTTCACACCTAAGTCTGACAACGCATTATCAACATGCTTGATCGGCGAGTGCATGATTGGGCTTGCAGGCGAGTTTGGAATTGTGATTGAGGCATGTGGCCAAGCAACGTAAGACTCAATCGTTACATCTGTTTGAGTGATCGGATGGTCAGATCGAACCACAGATACCAAATCTTCGACAAATAACGTTTGGAACTTTAACTCCGAGGGTTGGGGTAAATTTAGAACTCCTAAGCCTAGATCGATCCCGCCATTTCGTAAGTTATCTAATATGTCAGAACCCCAATGATGACACTCCAGATTTAGATGGGGTGCATTGTCACAAACAAGGTTAAGAATCTTTGGCAGAACCACAACCACTGAGTAATCTGATGCCGCTACGTGGATTGTACCTTGTGCTGTTTTCGGTTCAAACACGGTTGGTTGAACCAATTGCTCGATATTTAACAAAATTTTTTGTAATGGCTCTACTAACTCAAGGGCGCGTGGTGTAAGAACCATGCCTTTGGGAGAGCGCACTAGCAGTGGGTCGTTGAACACTTGACGTAATCGCCCAAGCGCATGACTGGTAGCGGATTGACTCAAGCCAATTTTTTCTCCAGCATTCGTGACGTTACGCTCTTCCAGCAAGGCAGATAACACCACTAGAAGATTAAAATCCAATGTCAACAAATTTATTTTATGCATAGCAATCATCTATATCATGCATTTGACAAATGTTACTAAATTTTTTAACATAAATCTTAGTTTTTAAATAATTGCAGAAAAAGTCAAAATAATTCGTAATTTAAATCAGTGGGAACTTGAATCCAGGTAATTGTTGACTGCTGAATTAAAAAACAGCGTGTTTGCAAATACTAATAAATTATGAATTATTAGGTCAAATTTATGCTGCACTAGTACGAATTAAGATTATCAACTCTGCTAATTGGAGCGGATACTTTTGTGTGAATATGTACTAATTTTAAGCACTTGTCGATGTCACAAATATGTATGATAAATCGCACTCGCGACTTATATTTTCCTGCTCACCATCAGTTATTATGCAATACTCTGCAAAGCTGATTGTCATCCAGAAGTAGACAGTTTCTATTACTATGTTTAACCGGCAAGTTTAATAAAATTTCAAAGAAAACTTCTCAAAAAAATACTGAAAAACCTATTGAAAAATTTGTGAGTTAGTATTATTGTACTTGAACATAGTCAGATTTTAAAATGTTCTATTAACAATCGTGGTAAAAACCAATAATAGCAACCTATCTGTTGCACAAAATGATGATTATCCCGGACGTGCCTACTTTATTCGGCATGGTGAAAGCACCAGCAACGAACGCAATATTTTTGCAGGAGTACTGGATGTTGATCTCACTGCATTTGGTAAGTTACAGGCACGCCGTGCAGGCGTTGACATTAAGAAAAAAGGTGTCAAGTTTGATGCAGTATATGTCTCTCACATGAGACGGGCGCGACAAACTTGTGAAATCGCTCTTGCTGAAAGTCAAGCCTTGAAGTCGCCCGATATTCCTGTTGAAATCGATCATCGAATTAGTGAGAAATCGTTTGGCATTTTTGCGGGACGTAATCTGAATTTGCTACGTCTTGCCCTTGGCTACGAAGGCTTTGAGGAAATGTTGCATTCCCATAACGAAGCACCTCCAGCTGGCGAGAAGATTGCACAAGTTTATAATCGCGCTGCACGTTTCTACGAGGACAAGGTTGTACCGCACTTGAAGAGGGGTGAAACTGTTCTGGTAGTGTGCCACCAATATGTGTTAGAGCCTTTAGCACTTTATTTAAGTGATTTACCACCGACTGATTATAAACATCTGAAACTCCCCAATGGTAAAGCTTTGAGTAGTGAAGAGCTAGTCAAGTTTCGCAACAAGGAATCTGGCGGTGCAGCTTCAGTGCGTAAACAGATCAACGATCTGTCAATTATGTGGGCAATTTTGCTTTATGCGGCTGCTTTCTTGCTGGGATGCTTAGTTAGGACAATAAGCGCCTCTTCAGTAGGAATTCCCTCAGAGGTATTTCGAGCGATGATCGTTGTTTGTCTCGCGGCTTCAACGTTTTATACTTACCTGGACATTGACTTTGCAGCGAGTAAACGCAAAGTAACTTCAACTGTGAAGTATATAGTCTATGCGTGGATGTTAGTGAGATGGATAGTTGGGCTAGCTTTAATATTTTCTGGAATCTTGTATCAAGCCCCAGGCGATTTGTACAAAGTTATGTGGGTGCTTTTTTGGATGGTTCCACCCGCCCTTACTTCCCCTGTTTTATCGGTACTTTGGGGCGGTAATCTTTATCCCTCGGCTATCTTATCAAGGACGTTATCAATCATCGCTCCAGTTGCACTGATTGTTACATTTGGTTTGGCGAAACAATTACCAATTAACAGTTCAAGCCTGATATTTTTTGGTGTCATTCTAATTGTTGGTTTGGCAATACCGGGAGCGATCGCCCAATTTTGGCGTGACAAATCCCCTGTTGAATCAAACCACCACAGTAAAAACTGGAAATTTATTGGAGTGCTTGCTGTTGCATTTATGGCTTTGGCAACTGGGTTTCAGTTTACTCCATCAACATTCCTAAGCGACTTATTTTACTCGACAGATGCAACGCGCTCGCTAGCCTGTCTGCAACAATTGGCAGTGGCAACATTAGTTTTTATCTTAATCCGCGTTTTTGCTGTATTAACTTCGGTATTCTCAAAAGGTAAGCTTTATAAGGCAGAAGCTCAAGATGCTTATATCCTGCTTGTTAATCCCAACTTTTTCCTTTGGGCTGCTCTTTTCCTCGGAGTTAGTGCAACTGCAAATCCGGAAGCTGTAAGATATGCAATTTTTTGGGCAGCACTAGGATTCTTCTGTATACCACTCGTCGAGCAGATATTGTTTATGAATTCATTTGGTAATGAATTATTGCGAGAAACACTGCGTTCTTCGAGAATGGCAACAGAAGATGTGAAAAAACTTTTCCATCAATTGGATACAGATGGAAGCAATTCACTCGATAAAGACGAGATTATGGAGCTTTTAGGTCGAATAGAAGATATGACAACAGGCGAACGCTCTTCTGAAGATGTGAGGAGATACGTAACTGATTTTCTTTTCAATATTCTTGACGCCGATAAAAATGGCACAGTCGAATTACAAGAGTTAGAAGAGTATGTATCAACGTATGGATTGGTTGCTAACCTTAACGTTGTCTCTGCTGCTGCATCCCCAGTAACAAGTTAATATTGCTAAATCAGTAGATTTAGCTGATAAAGACTTTTTAAATCTCATCGGGGATGGGATTTAAAAAACCTTTATTTTTATCATGAAAAGTATTATACCGCATTAATTCTTATAGTATAACTTTGTATAAGGTACATTTTTACTGGCTAAATCCAAAAACAAGCCTTTTTCAAAGTGTTTTTAAATGAAAAAAGTATGTATTTAAATGTTGAAGTTTTAGAACAAAGCTTTGAAAAAGTTAAACCCCGCGCTGATAAATTTGCAGCCAGTTTCTACAATAATCTTTTTCAAACTCACCCAGAATTGAAACCACTGTTTACTAAAACAGATATGAAAAGCCAAGAGAAAAAACTATTAAGTTCTCTGGTTTTGGTAGTAGAAAACCTCCGCAACCCAGAAGCTTTAGAACCAGTTCTCAAGGCTCTAGGAGCTAGACACGTCGGCTACGGAGCCATTCCTAAATATTATGGATCGGTTGTGGAAGCATTACTGCTAACGTTTGAGCAATATCTCCAGCAAGATTGGACTCCTGAAGTAAAAAAAGCTTGGCTAGATGCTTTTAGAACTATTACTGCCTTGATGTTAAAAGGCGAGGGAGAAGAATCTTCACCAAAATCTGTCCAAGCTGGAAACAAAACTGAAACTTTAGCAAAAGCTGCAACATTAAAAATAGAAAATAAAAAAGAAGATCGGCTATTTCAGTCCACAGTAAAACAAGAGAAAAAATCTCTGATCTCAATTCAGTTAGATGGTGAAGGTTTAAAAACAATTATCAATCATTTTGCAGTTAATTATCAGCAATTTCAGACCAAAGTATCAGAACAGCCATTAAGTGAAGTCCTCAAACAAATTCCCAAGAAACTTATTGATGCTTTCTGGATAGCACCAACATGGTTAGTCTCTATAATTTCAGTTGTTATTTTTACCGTAGTTGTTATAGTTGTCGATGAGAATTCTTTGCTAGGAAAGGCTTTGGGTGCTGCTGACACGATCAGTTTAGTGGTGGCGCTAGTTCTATTCATTAAAGAAGCTCCAGATCGCAGAAAACAATTTCATTATCAAGCCTGGAGTACGATTGATGCAGCACACAATGTGAAAGTTAGTTATGCCAGAATTTTGGCACTGCAAGATTTGAATGAGGATAGTGTTTCTTTAAGAGGTTTGGATGCTCCCGGTGCGGAGTTAGTAGATATTAATCTTTCCCATGCAACTCTGAGTAAAGCTAATTTAATGGGAAGCGATTTTACTAATGCTAATCTCAGCTATGCCAATTTAGATAATGCTAATCTCAGTCATACTAAACTTAGTGGTGCAAATTTAAGTTATGCAAAACTGGGTTTTTCTCGATTGAATCAGGCTAATCTTAGTAGTGCAAATTTGAGTAGCGCTAATTTGATTTGTGCAGATTTGAGTCATACCAATCTGAGTGGTGCAGATTTGAGAGATGCTAGTTTGAGTGGTGCTAATTTGGAGGGAGCTTATCTAACTGGTGCTAATCTCAAGAATGCTAAAGTGAGCGACGATGAACTGAGTAATGCTTTCCTCGAAGGTGCGATTATGCCTAATGGCTCACGATATAAATCTTCAGTTAGCGATCGCTGAAGTTACAATTGGCAGAAATATCTAGATATCTTGCAGAAATATTTTTTTGTCTCACGCATAGACGCAAAGCGGCTTCTCGTAGATTAGGCGCAAAGAATATCTCAAAATTAGGACTTTTGCAAAAGGTTTATTAAATAATCGACCGCTCCAACAACTAGACTAAAATCCTTTTAGCATCACAGCTAAAGTAGAATTTCCTCCATCTGTCTAATGAGAGAAATAAGGCAAAGAATATCAATCAAATTTATATGCAAATACTTAATCAATTAAGTATAAAAACAAAACTTATAGTCATGTTGCTGGTAGTCAGCCTTTGCGCTATGCTCGCAAGCACCTTTACATGCTCTACTGCTGGTAGGTCTCTTCTGACGGAAAGGGTATTCAATCAATTAACCAGCCTGCGGGCTGCCAAAACTTATCAAATCGAAGATTATTTTGAAAACCTTTACATCCATAGCCAAACTTTAAGCGAAGATTTGACAATCGTCGCCGCCATGCAGGAGTTTCAGACAGCTTACCGCGAACTGGAAAAATCAACAGTACCAGCGGATTTTGACAAAAAAATTGATACCTACTACCAAACACAATTTCTCCCCAGACTGGCGCGAACTAGCGAAGGTTCGCCTGTTGTCGCATCTTACACGCCAAAAACAACTGCTGCCCGTTACCTACAATACTACTACACCGTCGCTAACCCCAACCCCGTTGGTAAGAAACTTCTCCTTGACGACCCCGGCGACACCAGCTCCTACAGCCGCGTTCACGCCCGCTACCAGCCGATTTTTCGCAATATAGTTGAAAAATACGGTTACTACGATATGTTTTTGGTCGATCCCCAAGGAACCGTTGTCTACACAGTTTTTAAAGAAACCGATTTTACCACAAACTTTACCAACGGACCTTACAAAGAGAGTAACTTAGCAGAAGCGATCGCCGCCGCACGAGGGGCAAACGGAAAGGGCTATGTGAAAATAGTAGATTTTAAACCGTACAGCCCTTCCTATGGTGCGCCTGCGGCTTTTATCGCTGCCCCAATCTTTAACGGCTCCCAATTCATTGGTATTTTGGCGTTCCAGCTTCCCGTTGACAAAATCAACAATGTGATGACTGGCAACAAAAATTGGAAACAAAATGGTCTGGGCGATTCAGGAGAAACTTATCTGGTTGGATCGGATTATCTAATGCGCTCTGCGTCTCGTTTCCAGATTTCAGACCCAAAAGGTCATGCAAAAACCCTACGTTCTATCGGTACTGATGAAAATACCGTCAAGAAAATCAAAGAGTTCAATACTACAATTCTTTTACAACAAGTGCAAACAAAAGCAGTGAAGGAAGCGTTGTTTGGTAAACAGGGTACGCAGGTTATCAACGATTATCGTGATATTCCAGTTTTGAGTTCTTATGCTCCACTAGATATTGATGGCTTGAGGTGGGTTATCTTGGCGGAGATAGATGTTTCTGAAGCTTATGCCCCAATTCACTCGTTTGAAAAAACAGTTTTGATTGGGGCTACTTTAGTCATCGCGCTGATCACGCTTGTTGCCATGTGGCTGACTGCAATCTTTGTCAAACCTATCAATACTTTAATCAAAAGCGCCCGTAAGGTAGGGGGTGGGGAATTTGATACCGTTGTCAAATCTGGTTCGCAAGATGAATTTGGAGAGTTAGCGAAATCATTTAATCAAACGATAGACAGCCTTCGTGCAGAAACTCAACTAATCGAACAGAGAAATCGTGAAAATGAGGCATTAGTCTTAAATATATTTAGTCCTGCAATAGCCAAACGCCTCAAACAGGGCGATAGAGAAATTGCCGATCAGATTTCTAATGTCTCGGTTTTATTTTCCGACCTCCACCGATTCACCAGGCTTTCTCAAACGATGTCTGCTCAAGAAGTTGTTGCCCTGCTTAATGAATTGGTAACTGGTTTCGATGAAATGACAGATAAATACGGTTTGGAGAAAATTAAAACTATTGGTGACGGTTACATGGCTGTATGCGGACTATCTGTACCGCGTCTGGATCATGATAAACGCACGGTAGATTTTGCTTTGGAAATGCAGGCGTTTGTCCGCCGATTTAATTATGAAAAAGGTTTGCATTTAGATGTGGAAATCGGCATCAATTCAGGAGATGTGGTTGCAGGCGTCATTGGCAAAGATAAATTGCTCTATGATGTTTGGGGGGATACTGTAAATATTGCCAATCGGTTGAAATCTGCTTGTCCTGTAGGATCAATTTTAGTTTCTCAAAACGTGTGCGATCGCCTGCACGATCTCTACGATTTTGAATTCTTTGGTGAAATCCAACAACCTGGAAAGCAAAAGCTAGTGGCTTGGCAACTCAAAAGTTCTAAGCTTCCAGTAAGTGTTCCAGAGGAAGAAGTGTATGAGTAATGTAAGCTTTTCAAACGACTGGCATATCTGGGCGATCATTGTCGGATTAGGTTTCCCACTCCTGGTCGTTTTACTAGGAGAGATTATTTATCATCTACAAAAGCGCAACAGACCGCTGGCAGGTACCTTGCGGGTTGTGAAAAACCTCGTTCTGCCCGTCTTAATGCTGATGATTTTAATCACAAATGTCCTGAAGCTTGATGTTAAGGGGAATTTTCCCAAGCTTGTCGCAACGCTGTTTTGGATATCTGTGATCTACGCTTCTCTCTCGCTGTTTAATGTCATTTTGTTTGAACAAGCAGAGGCGAATACATGGCGGGCAAGGATGCCCAAACTGCTAATCGACCTTTCTCGGCTGTTTTTGGTGCTTGTGGGAAGCATGATCGTGCTAGCAGCAGTGTGGGGTACAGATTTGGCTGGTCTTGCTACCGGATTAGGCGTTAGCTCAATTGTGATCGGTTTGGCGCTTCAGGATACATTGGGTAGCATCATGTCTGGCATTGCGCTGCTTCTCGAACGCCCCTTCAGCGTGGGTGATTGGTTGCGCGTTGGGAATAGCGAAGGCGAAGGCAAAGCGATCGAAGGGCAAGTCATTGATATCAATTGGCGATCTGTTCGCCTGCTAAATCTCCAGCAGCAGGTAATTGTCGTTCCTCATCAGTTCATTGGAAAACAAATAATCCATAATTACAGCCAACCGGAACGCATTTATAACCAACGCATCAATATTGGCTTCTCCTACGATTGCCCCCCTAACCTCGTGAAGCAGGTACTAAAAAGCACAGCTCTGGCTACACAGGGCATATTAGCGGAACCCGAACCAGAGAGCAAAACCACATCCTATGATGAGACTGCAATTGTTTATGAGGTGGAGTTCTTTATAAAAAACTTTGAGGATGTGGAGCAGATACTGGATAGATTTATGACGCGAGTCTGGTACGCAGCGCAGCGAAACAACCTAACGCTACATCGTTATCGATACGAGTATGCTGTGGAAACTACTGACAAGGCAGATAGCGCTTCAAGTAAATTAGCCCAAAGCCTGCACTCAATTCCCGGATTTATGCCTTTAGCTCGTGAGGCAAAAAATTTGGATGACTTAGCCAAGAGGACTATCTTACAACAGTTCGGTACTGGCGAGAAAGTCATCCGGCAGGGCGAGCCTGGTAATGCTTTGTACATTATTATTGCAGGTCAAGCTTTAGTCACCGTCACGAACAAGTTTGGCAAAGAAAAAGAGGTCATGACTATCTTGCGTGGTGAGTTCTTTGGCGAGATGGCACTATTTACTGGGGAACCGAGTCCAGTATCAATCACCGCTGTTGACGATTTGCAAGTTCTTGTCATCTACTCTGATGCTGTAAATACCATGATTGAACGCCAACCAAGCTTGGGGCGTGAGATAGGTCAAATTATAGAAGCGCGAAGCAAAGCCGTCAGTATCGCTCAACTCTGAGAGGAATTTTTTTCGGCGGATATCGGAACAACGCCATAATCAAGCCCTTAACCTGGGGAGATTAGCTGAGTTTTTGATAGTAAACTAACTGGTGATTTGGTAATATTTCTGGATGGAAAATCCTAATTAAGTCGGATAAAACGACATCAGGGTTACTAATTCCACCTTCCCAGTAATCGTTGCCACCAGTCTCATTGATACGGGCATTGTTATTATAAACGTTTCCTTTCTGTACTGCTTGAAAATCAGTATAACGATTGTCTTGATCCCGTAAATCTTTTAAATTTTTCCAAGATTGACTGGAATTTAGCCAGTAGTCAGCGTTGGCAGCACGTTCTAAAATAGTTTCAAATGATAGGGGAAGACTGCCAGATGATTTCTTGTTATTCCAGAGATAGTCACTTCCGGCGTCAGCCAAAAATTTTGCGACATAACTATTACCCCCTGGCATATACCAGATACCTTTAAAGTTGAATCCCACAAACACAGTCGGACGATTTTTGACAGATTGTGCTTTGGCGGCTATAGCTTGATATTTTTTGACAGTTTCATCAAAGATTTTTTGGGCTACTTTCTCTTGATTAAAAAACAAAGCCGTAAACTTGAGCCATTCACTTCTTCCTAAGGGAGAATTTTCCATATATTCGGCATTTATCGCCACTTTTAAACCTGCTTCTTGAATTTTAGGATAATTATCTGTTTGTTTGTCTCCTGTACCATAAGTCATCACTAAGTTAGGATTAAGTTCTAGTAATTTCTCAACATTGAGACTAGCATTATTTCCCACTTTTGTTATTTTACGTTGTTTAATTTTTTCTACTACTTCTGGTGTATTGACTTGTTTGCTATCACTCACACCAATGAGTTTATCTACAATTCCTAACTTTGCTAAATGTGGCAAATGAGTCGTAGAAAGAGAGACAACGGTATTTATAGGTACTGTAATAACTTGGTTTTGGTTAAACCCTGTTGGTGGAGGTGTCCCGCATTGCACTAAAATATATTGAAAACTAACTTGTGCATCCCGCCAAGGATTTTTCACCGTCACAACCTTATAGTTTTTGTAATATTTCACCTCAAAACCCGTGGCATAATTGACGGTTACTTTTTCCGGAAAGTAGTCGGTGTTTGGATTATAAGCTTGAGCGCATTCTTTGATGTCTGTTGATAGAGTGTGAGGAGTTGTGGTGCTGTGACAAGCGATCGCCAAAACAGCAACCAACAAAAACTGACAGAAAAAAGCGAACAATTTAGCTTGACGAAATATTCTAATTCTCATCGGAAAGTTTTCCAGAAATAACCACAAAGATACACCAATAACTTATCCGCCTCCAAAAATCGTGCATGTGCGGTTACTTTTTTTCAACAGACTCTGGAGGATAGCAATGTACAGTCACTTTCTTACCTTCAACCAGATGTTGATTAACAATAGTTTCAACCACCTCTGGTTTGACGCGAGTATACCAAGTCCTATCCTCTGAATAAAACACAACTGGACCAAGTTTGCAAACTTCCAGACAGCCAGAAGTTCTGACTTCCACATCCAAACCAGCTTTATCAACTGCTGCTTTTAGCTCATTAAAAGTAGGTTCCCAATTTTGGGAAGGGAGACAACGGCTAGAAGTACAAACAGATATGTAAGCATGTTTTAGGGGATTTTTATCAAACGGTATCGGCTTTTTACCCAACACATAAATATCCCGTAGTTCATGGTAAAGCTCTAATTTTGTTAAGTTCGGTTTACCTTCCGGTAATAAGTTTTCTCCCTCGACATAAGGATTAGGCAAGAAGATAGTCATCAAATTTTCACTTGCACCATTCCAGAAATCAATTCCCCAACTTCTGGGGATTCCTTCTGCATTAAACCGTCGATAAAAAGCAGCACGACTGACTTGACGTTGTTTCCTTAATTCTAATGGTGTTTTACAATGGGGACCACCTAAATGTGCTTCAATACATAAGTGAAGATGCCAACTTTCTGTGACGACTGTCAGATATCCATCATAAAGAATACAAATTTTGGGTGCTGCAGGAAATTCTAGTTCCAACACACCACCTTGTACAATGTGTCCTACTCCTACTTGATGCCAATTTTGCTGAAATAAGGTGTAAAGTAGTGATGATAAAACGTCGCAACTACAATCAAAATCTTCATATTCAATGTATCCTCCTGTTAGCGAAGGTTCTTTGAGGACACGGTTTAATGGTGTTACCCAAGGATTAAATTCACTCATAGTAATTTTGAATTAGAAATTGTTTGTTGTTGATTGTTGATGGTTATAGCAATCCTATCTGATTTGTGAAAAAGAGTTTGATTGAACCGCAGAGAGCGAATTTGCGGTGTGGATGTTCCTCCCGCAAAGTTCGCGGTGGGCGCAGAGGACACAGAGGAATCACTAACCACTAACTATAGCAGTCCTAAATCATAAGCCCTGCGGGCACGCTGCGCGAACGTAAGATTTTATCTTCTCTTTCTTGGCGTCTTGGCGGTTCGGTAATTTCCACAACTCATATAGGATTGCTATAGTAGTTTACTACCATCTAAAATGTGGCATTTAAACCTACTTGAAAAACTCTCCCTGCATCAGGATAACCAGGAAATAACTGATATCTCTGATTCAAGATATTGTCTACACTACCAGTAAATATCAAGTTATCGCTCAGAGGAATTCGTGTTTTGAAATCAAAAGTCGTATACCCGGACAAAGATTCTGTGTTGGTATTGTTGGTAGGATATGAACCGAGGGAGTGCATGAGTATTCCTGCATATAAGCCTTGAGGTGTTTCATAAGAAATTCCCAAATTTAAACTATCTGCACCTGCAAATCTTAATTCTTTGTCTTTTTCGGCAGAGTTGACGCTCTCTTTAATGCGTGGATCATTGAGTGTATAATTGGCAAAGGCATAGACATTTTTCGCAAGTTGTACATTCAAAGCAGCTTCAATTCCAGTGGTGCGCACTAAGCCAAGATTTTCATATGTGGCTACGGGAACAGCAAAGTTATAGGCAATTAAATCTGATATGGTATTGCTGAAAAAGGTTAAGCGCAACAAACCAAAATCCCACAGTTTTTGGTCAATTCCTATATCATAACTATCACCATTTTCTGATTTCAAATTCGGATTACCAACGAAAGTAGAACCTCTTGCATATAAATTGAAAAGAGTCGGTGCGCGGAAATTCCTGATATAGTTAGCTCTAAGGTTAGTGGAGTCAGAAATTGTCCAGCGTGCGCCTACACTAGGTGATGTAAAAGAGCCATCTGCTAAAGAACTAAAATCTTGGCGTAAGCCTAAATTGACACTGAAGCTAGGAGTAAAGTTGATTTCATATCTGGCAAAAAGCGCTCCTTGATCAAGGGTATCGTCGTAGCTGAGGGTTTGTTGTTCAGTGGAATAGTTGAAGGTGCTGTTACGTGCTGAAGTGTTGCGGTAATCAAAACCGTAGACTAAGGTTTGATTTTTCGCAAATTTCCAACTGTGTTGTGTTTGAATTCCGTAAGAGGTTTGCTCGTTATCAAATCGTCGCTGGGATGAAAGTGTCCCACTACGATTCTCAAAACGAGTATTGAGAAAATCGGCGTAAACTCTTGCTGTGATTAGGGAATCGTTTCCTCCTCCTAGTTTTGAGTTCCAGGTTAAATCGGTGAGAACTTGGTCTGTGTATTTGCGATTGTTGTCAGTCAAGGAGTTAAAATAACCTTGTCCAAACTGAGGTTCGGGTATGGGGACTCCTCCTGGAACTCCTTGATTTTTGTTTAAGTATAGGCTTGAGACAGTAAGAGTATTGCGTTTTCCTAAATTCGCCTCCAACTTAACATTAAAGTTGTTGTAGAGAGTGTCATTGTTTTTCCTGGTTCCTTCAAAGTTGGCTTCTGGGATGGAAAAAGGATAATTGTTATCTGCTTCGGTGCGGTTATATCCCACAACCCAAGAAATATCACCTATTTTCCCGCTATTCTGGATAGTCTGTTCATTGAGTCCGTACGCACCCAGAGTCACTCCCGCTTGTGTTGTCACTTTCTCTGTCGGACGACGAGTAATAATGTTAATCACTCCACCCACCGCATCGGAACCGTATAGGGTGGAACCTCCTCCAGGTAAAACTTCTACTCGTTCAATGTTGTTTGTGGTGATTTCTGAAAGGTCAAAACCACCGCCACCAAGATTATTAATCGGTCTCCCATCTAGTAAAATCAATACTTGTTCGGAGTTAGAACCCCGGATAAATTGACCGCTTAATGCGTTCACTTCTGTCCCTACTGTTCCATCAGGTAAGATTCCGGGGAGAAATCGTAGCGCTTCTCTGACGGTTCGCGCACCCTGCGCTTCCATTTCTTCACCTGTAATGACGTAGACTGGACGGGTAGAATCTTTCACTGTCCCCTCTCGACGAAAGGGAGAGAAAACAGGCTGATTCAACACTTTACCTGTGACTGTAATTTCAATAGGGGGTTCTTGTTCATTTGTTGGCGGACTTATGCTTTGTGCTATTTTTTCTGGTTGTGCAATTTCTCCAGCACACACAGCATAGTTCCACAATATCAAAGTCGTCATTGCACTCATACTAGACACAACGACTTTTACCGCACAACGGCAATTAAAAAGAATATTTAGCATCTGTACCTCGCAGACGATTTTATGTTTCTTACCTCAGGCGGGCATTCTGACTTAGAGACAAAAATTTTGAGTCTCATCACAGCTGCGGGACAGTGTCGGATTTTCACCGTTTGCCTACGGCGTGGCGCAGGCATACTTTCCCCGTTACCTCTGATGGCTGAACCCCATCAGAACCTAGGATTTGCTGTAATTTACCATGCTCAATATATCAATGCAAATAAGAATTGTTGCATTTAGCTTGTTGTTATATTGCAAATACAGCGATAGGCGAAAACCCTTATTTATCAGTAGCTTTGACTTTTTCGATGTCACCACAATTATCGAGCTGCAAATTGTGAGCATGCGCTGCATCCACTTTTGACTCCCATCTATTAATCAAATGAAAAAGCGCCCCTCTTATTCGAGAAGGGCGCTTTTCACTTGTAGAGGACGCGAGACATCGCGTCCTTAGGCTATTAAGAATTAGCCGTTGATCGCAGGAGCAGAAAGTGCTACTGGAGCAACTTCTGTGCTAGCTAAGTCGAGGGGGAAGTTGTGAGCGTTACGCTCGTGCATTACTTCCATACCCAAGTTAGCGCGGTTGAGCACATCTGCCCAAGAACCAATCACACGACCTTGAGAATCAATCAACGATTGGTTGAAGTTGAAACCGTTGAGGTTGAATGCCATTGTACTGATGCCCAGGGCGGTAAACCAGATACCGATGACAGGCCATGCAGCCAGGAAGAAGTGCAAGCTGCGGCTGTTGTTAAAGGAAGCGTATTGGAAGATTAAGCGACCAAAGTAGCCGTGAGCAGCAACGATGTTGTAGGTTTCTTCTTCTTGACCGAAGACGTAACCGTAGTTCTGAGATTCGGTTTCGGTTGTTTCACGAACCAAGGAGGAGGTGACCAAAGAACCGTGCATTGCACTGAACAGTGAACCACCGAAGACACCTGCAACGCCGAGCATGTGGAAGGGGTGCATCAAGATGTTGTGCTCTGCTTGGAACACCAACATGAAGTTGAAGGTTCCAGCAATACCCAGAGGCATACCATCAGAGAAGGAACCTTGTCCGAGGGGGTAAATCAGGAATACGGAGGTTGCTGCTGCAACAGGTGCAGAGTAAGCTACGCAAATCCAGGGACGCATACCTAAGCGGTAGGATAACTCCCACTGACGACCTAACCAGCAGAATATGCCAATAAGGAAGTGGAATGCGACGAGCTGGTATGGACCACCGTTGTACAACCACTCATCTAAGGAAGCTGCTTCCCAGATGGGGTAGAAGTGCAAGCCGATCGCGTTGGAGGAAGGAACAACAGCACCAGAGATGATGTTGTTTCCATAGATTAAGGAACCTGCAACTGGCTCACGGATTCCGTCGATGTCAACGGGAGGTGCTGCGATAAAAGCGATGATGAAACAGATGGTAGCGGAGAGGAGGGTGGGAACCATCAGTACACCGAACCAACCTACATATACGCGATTTTCCGTGGAGGTGATCCACTGGCAGAACCGCTCCCATACGTTACCGCTTTCGCGACGTTGTATTGTTGTGGTCATTGTTGTTATAAGTGCGATAAACTTTTTGAGTCTTATTTATCAGGTAAGTCAGTGATTTACCTGTCATTTATAAATTTAGATCAATTCACTTAAACTGAAGTGCTTATTTAATACTTTGTTACATATTATATTTTCTTTAACAAAAGTAAAGTTATTCATAGAAACATAACGATAACTTTTAGAATGTGTTATCTACCAAAGAAAATATAAACCTAAAATTATCTGTTTATTAACAATCAGATCAAAGCATCCCACGGTCAGTGCATCAGTGCTACAAGTAAAAGAAACACTCTTTCCCTGTTCCCTTAGAAGTCAAAATATATGTAAGGTAAACTGCCTTCAGGAGCGAGTAACAAAACACTGTAGAAACACAAAGGTACGAAAACAAGCTTTAGAGGCCAGATCAACTGTAACTTCAATGTTCGGTTAAAAATGTAGACAAGAGCCATTGCAATATATAGAACGACTAGCAAAATTGCCAGTTGGTATTGAGTTATGTTTAAGGCATCAACGTACACCTTTTGAGCAAATTGCTCATTGGCAGAAAAACCCCAAAGATGCTGAAATACAAAAGAGGAATCTTCAAGGTTGGGCAAGCGGAACCAAATCCAAGAGGTGAAAACCATAAATTGCGTAAGTAGCCAAGCCAAAACTGTACCCAATGGTTGTTGCCAGAAATTTTCCAGATCTTCAAAGCGATCGCTGATAACATCAGTGAAACGATGAACAGCCAAAGCTAATCCGTGAAAAACCCCCCAAACCACAAAACCCAATCCTGCACCGTGCCAAATACCTGCAATCAGCATGATAATCATTAAATTAAGGCAGGTCCGATCTAATCCTTGGCGAGAACCACCCAAAGGAAAGTACAGGTAATTACGCAGCCAATCTCCTAGAGTGATGTGCCAGCGCCGCCAAAAGTCAGCAATACTCGTACTGAAGTAGGGAAAGTCAAAATTTTCCGGTAAAACCACCCCAAATAGCAAAGCACTTCCACGGGCAATATCCACGTAACCACTGAAATCCAGATACAACTGGAAGCCGTAAGCAAAAGTTGCTAACCACAAATCTGTGCTACCCGCCCTTTGCAAGTTCCCAAAACATAAGTCAACAAAAATTCCCAAATGGTCTGCTATAATCACTTTTTTGACTGCACCCCTAGCAATAAGCCATAGTCCCTCTGCCACAATATCAGGAGTTAGCAAGCGGAAATTTTTGAATTCATTCGCTAAGCTGTGAAAACCAGTAATTGGACCTGAAATCAGTTTGGCAAAGAAAAACTTGTATGCGGCAAATTGAAGAAACTCCTGAGTAGCGGGTGCGCCACGGTAGACATCAACTAAATATGCAATACACTCAAAGGTAAAAAATGAAATTCCCAAAGGGGTAATCAGTTTAAAAGAGTCAGCAGATAAAGTGATAATACTCGGGTAAAAGAATTCTAAGAAAGGTAGTAAATATTTGAATATCAGTAGTAAAAAAACATTAGAAATTATACCTAACCACAAAAGCTTGAGACGGCGATGGTTCCAATCAATTTGAGCGAAATACCATTCTTGTTCAGAATATTGCCACTCTGAAAAATGGGGATGTGGTATCGTTTTTTCATCAATTTCTTTTCCAATACGAAAATTAAAAAAAGTGAGTACTAGTAGTAACGGGATGTAATGAACTTGCAAAGATGCGTAAAAAACTAGGCTAGCAAGTAGCAACGTCCATAACCGCAACTTTTGTTGTGCCACAGACCAATAAATTCCCAGGACACTCAGCAAAAATAACCCGTATAGAATTGAAATAAAGTTCATGTTTTAGTTATTAGTCATTAGTCATTAGTTATTAGTTAGGAGTTTTCACCTCACTCCCGACTCCTTCACTTCCTCACTCCCTCACTCCCTCACTCCCTTCTCCCCACAATTTATTTGCTGAACCAAGGAATAGTAGGATCATTCGCAAGCTTTTTCGATATTTTATAAGCACCGTAGCGGTTGAGATGGCTGGGATCGGAAAAGTAGTCATTTGCCTTAGGCCATAATTGGCTTAAGTCTTGGTAAATAAAATTTGGTTTGCCTGCCAAACTTTGCATATACTGCTGAAATTCTTGCTCATATTTTGAGCGTACTGAGTCTAAATAATATGCTGTAACAGGCATATTGACAAAGACTAAAGTTATTTTCTGAGACTGGGTAAATCTAAGTAGTGTTTGTAGAGCAGTATTTTGCTCACCTTGCAGTCGAAAATATTTGTAGTCGTTGTCGTAGTTACCAGAGACTAGAGAATATTTTTGATAGTATGTAGTTGGTTGGAAGCGAGTCGAAAGAGGGAGAAATCCATCAAATTCAACTGCTTGCACCTGAATATCTTCTGGATTTTTGCTGTGTGATTTTTGAGTAACTGCTTGGTTTGTGTTGCTAATAATAGGCAAATATTTCAATTGTTGTTTCAAAAGATTTTTAAGATTGTCACGCTTTTGATAAGTCGCGGAAAAAGTAGCTAAACCTTTACTTAACCAAGTATTTACAGCTTGATAAGTGCTCTCACCTTGCGGAGGTTCTTCCATTGCCGTTTCTTGCTCTGTGCTGGCTGCTTTTTGCAACACATATTGATATCCTGGTGATGCAGCAATTGTGCTAAAAGTTATATCCTCTCGACCGCTGTTGAAAGCACGAGCACCATCTGCCCAAATAATAAGTTTTGGTAGTTCCGATGGCTTAAGAACTCGACGCACAACAAAATCGACGACTTTTGCTGTGGCACCATTAATGCCAAAGTTAAAAACATCAATATTCTGAGAACCTTGAGTTGCTAAAGATTTAGAAATAGCAACAGGATCTATTCCCCTCAAAGCGCGGGAAGATCCAATAATCAATACATCTGGTGGATGCCCTGTTTTTGCTAAACGCTGTTTGTATAGTATGAGTTGCTCATCTAATTGGGAAGCATTGAAACTTGGTATTTGCCTGAGTAATGATCCTGATTTGTGAGAACGTGCTGCAAGAATAATCGCAGTTGGTGTTGCTTTTGACTTCAACGGTGAGGCTTCCAAATCTGGTTGCGTAGAATTCGATGCATTGAATACATTGTTCTCATCTTTAGGAGATTTTTCTTTAGAAGTACTTGTAAAAAATGCAGTTCTCTGTTTCTGGTCAGCCGAATCAGTATACGATGTTTTAATAGTAGAAGATGATTTAGGCGAAACACTGCTAACCGTGGATGTTGGGGGTGTGATGCGGGATAAAAATTTCCCCAATATCCAATCTGTTTGTAAAGTCAGTAGTAATCCCAACGCACCCCATACTAAGGCAACTTTGAGTCCTTGTCCTTGATGATGATTTTTAGTTTTTTGTTGTGATTTGTTCTCTGTAAACAACTGCGTTGCTAAAAAAAGCTTTCTGACATTTGCGCTCCAATCTTGAGTCACTTGTGTGACAAAAATGTAAATTTCCTCTGTAGATATGTTAGGGCGCAGCACAGGTTCGTCAGTCTCAGAAGTTGGAAGCTCGTGAACATAAGCAGAGGTTGGAGCAAATTTTGGAGTTGCTTGTGCTACCAATGGTTCACGGTGTTTATAATCGACACTGTAGTCCCAAAAAGGTTCCTTGTTACCAGCACACCGACCGTAGACGCGCACACCAGCAATTCCGGAGATTTTTAGCTGATGCACAAACTCAGTCACTTGTGAAGCAACTTGTTCGCGTGCTGGACAAAGGGGTGCATCACACATGATGTGCAATAAATCCCCAATGCGTTGCACAAAGACGCGAATACCTCCGGTTTTGAGACGCATATCTAAATCAGGGTTGAGCAAACGCTCAAGTAGGAAAACAATAGCACGTTCATCCCCAGAAGTCGCCAGTTGCTGGGCTGAGATTGCAAGCGCTGGGTGTTCGTTAGCAGGTAAGGACAACCAATCAACCCATGCTGGTTGGTTATCTGTTATTTTTTGTCCATACACTGTCGCTGCAACAATACCTTGGGGGGCTATTTTTTCTAAAACAGGTCTTACGGCTTGTAAACACAGTGTCTTCTCTAAAATTGGATCAGTTGCCAATGTTTCAGAAACTGGGGTACAAAAGATATGTAGTGTTGATTCTTTGAGTATTGCTTCTACTGTCACTTTTGACTCTAACAACGTCTCACTTAACAAACGTGACAGGGCTTGCACATCTCCCCAACGCGCCCATTCCTTAAGCATTACCTTAGATGGCGTCAAATCCACTTTGAACAGCCAATCTATCCTCTTTTCACCCTTGACACGCGAAGCGATCACAGCTTCTTGGTAACCAGAAAGTTTAAGATGCCGTAATTTCTGGGCGACTGGTTCGGCAATTAAAGATGGATCTGGGTTAGAATAACTCGATTCACAAAATACCCACAGCTGAGTTTGATTTTTGTAATTGTTTTGTGTGGATTTTTGCTTGATGACTTCAACTTGTACAGCAATATCAAAAGTACTGAGTGTTTCACTCAGATAACGAGCGATCGCCTCTGGATCTCCTTGGTGCGCTAAAGTTTCGTTAGAAACAATCAGCCCTCCACTAGCAGCTTTTTGCGATTTTCCCTCATCTTCTAGCAGCGCTTGCTCTACCTGTTCTAAATGCCGATCAAGTTGATTGAGATAAACTTTATGACACCATCTCGGTTGATTTTCCCCTTTTTTGCGTCCGTAGACAAAGACTTGATAAATTGCAGGTTGCTCAATGCTAGTCAGGACATCCAAATCTGTTTGTTGTAATGCTCGCAGCAAGTCAGACAGAGTTTGCCAACGCTGAGGACATTCTCGACCTTCACATAAAATGTGTAGTTCGTTTCCCTGCAACCGGATTTTTACCCCGAAAGTGCTAATCCCTGTTGCTTGGCTAACCCACTGCACTAGAGATTTTTGGCGATCTGGTAATTCTGTTTTCATGGAAAGTTGACTTGACAGGAAGCTGTGATTTTTAACAGTGCTTTCGTTGAGCAATAAATTACTTACTAGCTCAAGGGGATTTTGTCAATCCGTTTTGACTAAGAATTTAGTGAAATGATTCTCAATGGCTATTCCCGAATCGCCAATCCCCAATTCCTTGTAAACTAGAACTATAGAATTATGACACTATGTCGTTTTTTTTAACACTTTTGTTACCTTATAACTTTGTAAAATCGGCAAAAATAGTTGTGTACAGTTACAAGACTGACTTTTGTTTGGTTTTGCATTTTATCCCTTTCATTCTTGAACCCCCACCGAAAACTAATGCCACCTGTGACCCCCGGTTCTTTATCTGATTCTGGACTAAATCTAACTTTGTTTACCATTCCTCAGTCTTTGCTTTTGCAAGTTGGTACCGCATCTATACTACTTTTGCAAATAGCAGAAATTAGCACAACAGAAACTCTACAAGCGTTTGGGGAGGCGACAGTTGAATTGTTTCGAGGCGATCGCCTGCCGATTCTTAATTTCCCTGATGAAAAAGAATCTTAAAATCTCAAAAATGCACTTTGCCTCCTCAATGATTCTATGGCAATTGTCATAACTCAGTCAGCTCATAGAATCAAAAAATCTTAACTTGCTTAACCGGCATAAAGGATATGAATTACCTTTTATACTCTTTTACTCAGGCAGTGAACATCTACCCCGCCTCCGACTTATTTTTGCGCCATCGCCTGCAAGTCGTAGAGGAGTTGTGGGAGTCGGTTCTGCGCCAAGAGTGTGGTCAAAAGATGGTAGACTTGCTGCGGCAACTACAGGATTTGTGTTCCCCAGAGGGACAAGCAATCAACGACCAAGCTTCCTCTGTGTTCAAGTTGATAGAACAGCTCAATATCAACGAAACAATTCGAGCTGCTCGTGCTTTCGCTTTGTATTTTCAGTTGATTAACATCATAGAGCAGGACAACGAACAAAAACAGCAATTAATTCGTTATGAGGTAGAAACAGAGTCAACAACTCAAGAAACTCTACCAGATTTCATCTGTTCATCAAACCAAGAAGAAGCAGAAAATCCTGTTAACAGTGGACTTGGAGCAGACTTATTGACAAAAAGTTGGCAAGCAAACTCCAATAATAAACGAAAAGGAACTTTCGCCAGTTTGTTGCCTTATTTATTCAATTTAAACGTCCCACCACAGCAAATTCAACGTCTGATTGCACAGTTGGACGTGCAGCTTGTATTTACAGCTCACCCAACAGAAATTGTTCGGCATACAATCCGTGATAAACAACGGCGAGTGGTTAAACTGTTGCAACAGCTAGATGTAGTGGAAAAACGTTCTACAAACGGTAGTCCTTCGTGGGAAGTCGAGGAAGTACAAGAACAACTGCTCGAAGAAATTCGCCTGTGGTGGCGTACCGATGAACTACACCAGTTTAAACCCTCAGTACTCGATGAAGTAGATTATGCCTTGCACTACTTCCAAGAAGTTTTATTTGATAGTATTCCTCATTTGCACAAACGTTTAAAACACGCATTGTCTAGCACTTTTCCCTGGTTGGAACCTCCTGGGAAAAACTTCTGTAAGTTTGGCTCTTGGGTAGGAGCAGACAGAGATGGAAATCCATCTGTGACACCAGAAATTACCTGGCAAACAGCTTGCTATCAGCGCAACATTGTGCTAGAGAAATACATCAAGTCGGTGAGGCAGTTGATAAACTTGTTGAGTTTATCGCTCCATTGGAGTGATATATTACCAGACTTGCTGGAATCTTTGGAGTTGGAGCAGTCCCAACTGAGTGAAGTTTACGAGCAACTGGCCTTGCGCTTTCGACAAGAACCATATCGACTGAAGCTATCTTATGTGCTCAAGCGGCTGGAAAATACTCGCGATCGCAACCTAGCTCTGTACAAACGAGAACCCCTAAAGAATGAGAATATCCCAATTTACCATTCAGGAGCAGATTTTTTAGCAGAACTACGCTTGATTGAACACAACTTGACAGAAACAGGTTTGAGTTGTCGAGAATTGGAACATCTAATCTGTCAGGTAGAAATTTTTGGTTTTAACTTAACACATCTCGACATCCGCCAAGAATCAACCCGTCACTCTGATGCTTTAAACGAAATCTTGGAATACCTGGGAGTTTTAAAAGTCCCCTACGACGAACTATCAGAACAGGAGAGAACTGCTTGGCTAGTTGAAGAACTGCAAACACGTCGCCCGTTAATTCCAGCAGAACTGCCATTTTCCGAAAAAACGAACGATGTGATTCAAACTTTACGGATGGTGCGATCGCTCCAACAAGAGTTTGGTCATCATATTTGCCAAACTTACATTATCAGCATGTGTCGCCAAGTAAGCGACGTGTTGGAAGTGTTGCTACTGGCTAAAGAAGCTGGACTTTATGATCCGGGTACTGCTATTGGAAGCATTCAAGTTGTTCCCCTGTTTGAAACAGTAGAAGATTTGCAACGTTCCACAAGCGTTATGCGGGAACTGTTTACATTACCCTTGTACCGCGCTTTGCTAGCAGGAGGGTATAAAGCAGGGGAACAGGAAGCAGGGAGCAGGGAGCAGGGAGCAGGTGAGACAGCGCTGCGGGAGGGTTTCCAACGCCAGATACCTCTGTCGGGAAACCCTCCTTCAGTACTGGCTCCTCCGCAGGCGACTGCGAACCCGAAGGGGAAAGAAATAACTCCTTCATCTCCCCTAACGCCTAATTTGCAAGAAGTGATGCTGGGGTATTCCGACAGCAACAAAGATTCAGGTTTCTTAAGCAGTAACTGGGAAATCCACAAAGCTCAAAAAGCATTACAGAAAATTGCAGAAGAGTATGGTGTGAATTTGCGGATTTTTCATGGACGAGGTGGTTCTGTTGGACGCGGTGGTGGTCCATCTTATGAAGCTATTTTGGCTCAGCCCGGTCACAGTATCAATGGACGAATCAAAATTACCGAACAAGGAGAAGTTCTGGCTTCTAAATATTCCTTACCGGACTTAGCACTGTACAACCTAGAAACGATCAGCTCTGCTGTTATTCAAGCTAGCTTGCTGCGGACGGGGTTTGATGATATTCAACCTTGGAATGAAATTATGGAAGAACTAGCAGCGCGATCGCGTGTTCACTATCGCAACCTGATCTACGAACAACCTGATTTTATTGACTTCTTCCATCAAGTCACCCCCATTGAGGAAATTAGCCAGCTGCAAATTAGTTCTCGTCCAGCCCGTCGTCCATCTGGTAAAAAAGATTTGACTAGCTTACGGGCAATTCCTTGGGTTTTCAGCTGGACACAAACCCGATTCTTACTACCTTCTTGGTACGGTGTTGGTACAGCTTTGCAAGAATTCTTGAACGAAGAACCAGAAGAACATTTGAAGTTACTGCGTTATTTTTATATCAAGTGGCCCTTCTTCAAAATGGTGATTTCTAAAGCAGAAATGACCTTAGCTAAAGTAGACTTGCAAATGGCACAGCAATATGTTCAACAACTGTCTAACCCTGAAGACAAACCCCGTTTTGAGCAAGTTTTTGAACAAATTGCTAGTGAATACTATTTGACAAGGGGTTTGGTTTTGCAAATCACTGGTCATCAACAACTTTTGGATGGAGACCCCGTATTGCAGCGCTCAGTCCAGTTACGTAATGCTACAATTGTGCCCCTAGGTTTCATTCAAATTTCCTTGCTCAAACGCCTGCGCGAATCTCGAACAAATGTGACATCCGGAGTAATTCACTCTCGTTACAGTAAAGGCGAGTTGTTACGAGGAGCATTGTTAACTATCAACGGTATTGCCGCAGGCATGAGAAATACTGGTTGATTTATTATACACAGTCATTAGTCAAAAGTCCTGAAATATCGACTAATGAACGGCAGTCCCCACAACGGTCAAAGCTCGCCGCTTGGGTTGCTTCCCCCGGCAGACTTTGGGGGAACCCCAAGGCCCTTCGGGTTCGCCAGTCGCCTAGGTCGGGAGACCCTCCTGCAGCGCTGGTCTCACCAGATCCCTCTGTCGGGAAACCCTCTCCGTTTGCGTAGCGCCCCCTTCGGGGCTAGTTGCCACAACGCGCTTAACCCGACGCCAGATACCTCTGTCGGGAAACCCCTTCGGGTTCGCCAGATGCCTGCGGAGGGAGACCCTCCCGCAGCACTGGTCTCACCTCCTGCAGTACTGGCTCCGCAAGGCACAACTCTTGGCAGGACTGGCTCCCCAAGGCGCTGCCTCCTAATGACCAATGATTAATAACTATAACTAATGACTAAAAATCGAACTCTCACTTGCACCTTTGTAGCCCTGCTGTCAGGATTTTTGGGAGGTTACATCGGAGGACAAATCACCTTAAGTCTCCACAGTCACAAGTGTCAAAACCAAACTTGGGGATTGAAGGAGATGTGTAATGTTTTGATTACACCAGGGGCAGTTTGGCAGGGTAGCACAACAGGACTGTGGACAGGAACTGTGTTGGGTGCATTTGTTGGGGGTTCACTGACACGCCGAACTCAGGAGTGAGGGAAGGAGGGAAGGAGGGAGTTATTTCTTCCCCTGCTTCCCCTGCACAAGATGCTTTATCTAAAAGAGGGGGTTTGGGGAGCTATAAGACCCAATGCCCCACGGCCACCCTATCGGAGTTGACGTGGGACTAGAAAAGTTTTTGGCAACCAGTGATGGTGTTCTCGTAAAGCCGCCTAAGTTTTTCAAGACAATGCAAAGCAAGCTGAAATTGCTGAGGCAAAAAGCGGTGTGGATTTTCCTCCCGCTTTATTGCCGTGCAACGCAGATTATCTAGAAAGCAAAAACGGTCGAAGAACTACGACAAACAGCGTATTAAAGTTGCAAGAATGCATCACACGATAGACAACACTCGTAAAGACTTTCACTTTAAACAAGCTCACGCCCTTTGTGATGCCGGAGATATGATCTTCATCGAAGATCTGGATTATTCTAAGATGGCAAAAGGGATACTGGGAAAGCATATGCTTGACGCTGGCTTTGGACAGTTCCGAACTATCACTAAGTATGTGTGCTGGAAACGAGGAAAGTTTTTTAGCTGCGTTGATCGAAGGGGAACTTCTCAAGAGTGTCCAAAATTTGGTGCGCTTACAAACAAAGACTTGAGCATTAGAATACATCATTGTTCTAGCTGTGGATACACCACAGATAGAGATGTTGCTAGTGGTCAAGTCATTAGAAACCGAGGCTATGCCTCAATTAGTACGCCAGGGCTTAGCGGAAAGGAAACTGCCTGTGCAGCCGATCTACCGGGGGCTGAGGTCACTCAGTCTAGGCAAGTGGCGAAATCCCGTAAGGAAAAAACTAGGAAGTCCAGTAAGTGATTACTGGAAGCCCCCGCTGAATCGAAGATTGCAGCGGGGGAGGATGTCACAACCCGTCAGTAGGGGCTGTTGGCGTTTGTCGATGACTCAAAGTTCTCCAGGTGTTAGTTCTGGTGTCAAAACAACGCCAAGTAGCTTCAGAAGAGTCTCGGTAGCAAAACACAGAGCGATCGCCAGCGTTAAGATTATCAGTTAAATAGTAAATAATTCCTCTAAAAGGATGAGTTTTTCGACTCAACCGCTTAGCTACTGCTTGATTGGGACATTCTACGACAAACACGGATTGTCCATCTAAATGACCCAAAGAGAAGATGCACATGCGCAAAATGGCTCGCAGCCAGCTTTCTGAGCTATCAAAATAATCATCAATAATTTTGTTAGTGAGAGCTTTTTCTAGAGCACGGTCTTTTTTATGAGGAGTGTGAGGGTCTGACATAGCGCAACAATTATGCTTTACCGTTGGTTTGAGATTAAACCAAAAGCTCCAAAAGTGACAAGCGTATGTCGAAACATACACTCATTTAGTTCAAAGTGAGTCAAGAACTTAGGGTGTAAGAATGTAAGGGGAGCCAGTGCACAGGCTAAGTTTCCCGCAAAGTCGAGCCAGCGCCGTGCCAAGAGTTGTCTGAGCGGAGAGCAGCGCCTTGCGGTGAATCCAGTGCTGCAGGCGGGTTTCCCGCCGTAGGCGACTGGTGAACCCGGAGGGAGCCAGTCCTGCAGGAGGTGAGACCAGTGCTGCGGGAGGGTCTCCCTCCGCAGGCATCTGGCGAACCCGAAGGGGTTTCCCGACAGAGGGATCTGGCGTTGGGGTTCCCCCCGTTGTGGCGACTGCGGGAGGTTTCCTCCGTAGACGCTTTGCGGCTTGCCGCAGGCATCAGAACTTCGGAGGGTTCCCCCAAAGTCTGTCGGGGGAAGCAACCCAAGCGACGAGCTTTGACCGTTGAGGCGTCTGGCGTTGCCGGGCCCAAGATTCCGTCCGGCGAGCTTTGCGACTTGTTGCACAAGCGCGTTGTAAGGGAATAGGGGATATAAGAGTGTGGGGGCTTGTATCTTGCAGTTCCAGGACAGAGGTGTACAAAAATACAAATCCCTCTTATCCCTATACTTCTACGCCTTAGCTTCGGTCAAAAACAACTGCCTGATGTAATCCCCCATATCCCTTGCTTTTTGCCTACGCTGACTTTGTTGTGTTCACAAAGCCTGGTAAAATTCTCTAGTAAGGTGATTCAAACAGTGAACAGTAATAACTGATAACTGTTCACTGATAACTGGTAACTGATAAGAAACTGCCATGACTGCTGAAATTAACCAACAAAGCCAAACAACTAAAGGTGCTGATGCAGTTGATGAAGCAATTGCAAGCGGAATAGATTTTGATGGTTCCCCTATTCCCCCCACGAAACTAGAACTTTATCACAAAGTCATGGGGCTAGAAGGAAACAGACAGCGCAGTGGTGTCAGCAACACGATGCGATCGCGCATTGTGCGAATTGGTGCAAAGCACATACCCCAAGAAGAACTCAACCAACAACTCACAGATGCTGGTTTTGCAGCGTTAAAAGAAAAAGAAATTGCCTTCTTCTACGGTGGGAAGTGATACCATTTAGCCGTATCTTCACTTAAGGTGTGAGGCATGAAACTTAAACAAGTTCTTCTTGTAGTCTTGCTTGTAGTCATGCTTGGAGTTGGGTACTCTAGTATCTCATTTGCACAGGCTACACCAAACCAAGTTACATTAGAGCTAACCAGCGTTCTCAAACTAAAAACTAGCGAGTTACCGAAGGTATCGGAGTTAGAAGGCGAAATTTAAACGCTAACCATAGCACCCGGAGACGTAGGTGTCTGGCATACACATGGTTCGCCTGCATTTGCTTACGTAATTAGCGGTGAGTGTATCGTTGATTCTCGCTCAGGTGAGCCTTCAATTACATTACCTGCTGGCAAAGCCATTATGGAACCTATTAATGTTGTTGGGCGTGCTAGAAATCCTAGTTTAACAGAGTTAGTCCTAAGAAGCCAATAATGTAAACAAGCCTAGACATTTATCAACAATTATTGACATCTTTAATCAACTCATCAACAAGCTCTCTAAGCCGTTTTTGCCAGTCAGGGACGGCTTTTAGCTTATCTTTAACTCCAGGTGCCACTTTAAAACACACAGGGTCTTTATCAAACGGTTTGTCACTAGTGAAACCTAATTTATGGTTTTTCCTGAAAGGCATTGTAATTGACTTTGTATATTCGTATACTAATTATCAAATAGCATTAGAGGTCAACGCACTTGGGCAAAGAAAAAGAGCCAGCCCAGTTTTTGTTGATCTGTCAACACCCACGAGTACTCGTTGTTTGTGAGTCACACTTGGCACAAGAAAATGAGCCAAGCCTAGTCCCTAAAAGGGACGCTACGCAAACGTCTGTTAATTCGTCGGCGTAGTAGGGTACTCGTTCTAATAAGGCTTGGCTCATTTTCCCAGTCGGAACCCCGCAAGGCTCTTTTTCCCAGTCATACCCCCGGTGAGCAATGCTTTTATCCATCAAGACAAAGCTAAAACTGAGTAAAGCCCAAGAAATAATAATGAGTAAACATGCAGGTATTGCAAGATTTAGTTACAACTGGGGCTTAGCTACTTGGAATAACTTGGTTAAAGATGGATTAAAGCCTAATAAATATATCCTTAAAAAGTTCTTTAACAACCATGTTAAACCTGAGTTTGAGTGGATTAAAGAGAAAGGTATTTGTCAGAAAATCACTCAATATGCTTTTGATAATTTAGGTGATGCTTTTTCTAGATTTTTCTCTCTTAAAGGTGGTTATCCTAACTTCAAAAAGAAGGGTGCTCACGACTCTTTTACTATTGATGCAAGTGGCAAGCCTATCCCTGTTGGTGGCAAGTCTGTTAAGCTCCCCACCATTGGATGGGTTAGAACCTATGAAGGATTACCACATACCACGTGTAAATCAATCACAATATCCCGAACTGCTGATAGCTGGTTCATTGCTTTTGCACATGAACAAGAACATGAACCAACTGTTAAGTCACACGAAATTGTGGGAGTTGATTTAGGTATCAAGGAATTGGCTACACTGTCTACTGGCGTGGCATTCCCTAATCCCAAGCATTACAAGACTAATCTAGAAAAACTTTGTAGACTATCAAAAAAGTTTGCCAGAAAAGCGAAAGGTTCTAAGAATAGAGGCAAAGCCAAAATACAACTTGCAAAACATCATTTAAGGATAGCTAATCTTAGAAAAGATACTCTTCACAAAATCACCCTTCGGGTTCGCCACTTTGCCATCGTGACGGAAGCCGCCAAGACGGCAAGTGGACTCACTACTTTCTTATGCAAGAACCACGCAAAAATAGTAGTAGAAGATTTGAACGTTTCTGGGATGCTATCTAACCACAAAATGGCGCAAGTGATTGCTGATTGTGGATTTCATGAGTTTAAGCGCCAGTTGGAATACAAAGCTAAAAAATTTGGCTGTGAAATCATCATTGCTGACCGTTGGTTCCCATCAAGTAAAATCTGTTCCAATTGTGGACATATTCAAGATATGCCGCTAAAAGAAAGGACTTACAACTGTAAAAGTTGTGGGCATTCGATGGATCGAGATTTAAACGCAGCAATTAATTTGAGCCAGTGCTCCGCTTGTGTTAAGGGCGTTGTAGACGCCCGGAGGGCGGCTTCCCGATAGCCGTAAGGCGTGGCGTCAGCCATAGGGTAGCACCTGGCGTATCACGTTCGGCTAAAGCGTGTAAGCTTACTGAGGGATAACCGCTCCCATGCTCCCATTGAAGTAAGAAATAAATGTCTAGACTTGTTTAGGGTTTATATAGCAGCCAGCGAAATTGGTATTATTTCAGCTTAGAAAGCCTGGGACTGCTTTCCTAGACGTAGTTTCTCAATAAGAATTTAACACCAGTCGGCTCTGTTTGAACCGGAGGGAGTTTTTTGGTTAGCTTGAATACCAAAAATCCGTGACACCATATCCCAAATCTGCCAACATTTGCCGTAGCAGTGGTAAACTTAGCCCAATCACGTTGCTATGGCAACCTTCGATTTTTTCCACAAACAAACCACCGCGACCTTCAAGAGCAAAAGCACCAGCACACTTTAAAGGTTCACCTGTGGCGACATATGCCGAAATCGTCTCACTGCTAAGTTGAGCAAAGTAAACTCTTGTTACCTGACATCTAACCAAAGTATGATTTTGGCAAAGGTCAATTAAGGCATGACCTGTGTAAAGATCACCAAAATGACCTTGCATTTTTTGCCAGCGTTGACTTGCTTCTTCGGGATTTGCTGGTTTACCATGAATTTCGCGGTTAACAGCCAAAACAGAATCGCAACCCATAATCAAAGACGATGGAAACTGAGGGGCTACAGTTTCTGCTTTTCGCTGAGCTAAAATTTGGACTAACTGTGCAGGATCATCTGTTTGGACTTGTGACTCGTCAAAATCACTGGGACAAACCAAAGGTTCAATCCCAGCTATTTGTAGTAAGCGGCGTCGTGCGACAGAAGCAGAGGCGAGTACAAAGGGTGGAATACCCATAGCAGATAGTACTAATCACTAGTAAACTGAGAAAGACTTCAACGATTCTTCAATTAATCCTTTCACTCTACCCCAACGCCTTTCAGGAATTGAGGCGTTGAGTGTAAAAAGTTTGCCACGGCTAACAGCAACACTAGCAAGGTTATGGCGTTGTTCGTTATTAGATAGTGCGATCGCATACTCTAAGAGGTAGTATGTTGTTCCGTTCGATTCGCGCTCTTCGGCATTGACTAATTCAGCTTTGCGACCGGAACCTTCAGGAGCAAGAGCCTTTTTTCCCAACCTATATCCTACCTCTGTTGGTGTGCCTAATTCTTTGAGAGTTTTGCCTTCTGGAACTGGACTAATCACTACAGAGATATTTTCACTAATCTCAATGATGTCGTGGAACACCACATCTGGACCGTCGGCAACTTTAACTTGCACCCAGCCGTTAGGATATGAAAACTCATAACCATTAGTAGTGTCTACATAACTTCGTCCAACCGCCGCCGCTACATTAGAATGACTGAAGCTGAAGGCAAACACCAAGAGCAAAATGAATATAATTTTTTTCCACATTTCTACAATTTCCTTTAGGCTGGAAGCAACACAAGGGAAGTTCATATTTCGTTTTTCATTGTCCCATGTATGCTGACAACTTACGAACTGCGCTGGTTTTCTTCTGGCACGATACCGGAAAATATTGAAACTTGGTTTAAGCAGAATTGTCTGATAAACCCTATGCAACTACCAGAAGAACGCGAAGATGTATATCTTTACTCACCAAAGTGTGATTTCTTAGGAATCAAACTGCGTCAAGGACGGCTGGAAGTCAAGTGGCGCAAAGCACAATTAGGCGCTGTGGGTTTTGGCGATTTTGTAGAAGGTAAGGCTGAGAAATGGAGTAAGTGGCTGTGTTGTGATGATACAGAAGAAACTTTTCAGCCAAACCTCGTTATGGGCAATTCCTCTTGGGTGAATGTCCAGAAAGTTCGCTATTCCCAACTTTACCAAGTTTTACCAGAATTTCCACCACAACCCGTTTGTGCAGATGAGCATATCGAAAACGGTTGTACAGTAGAACTTACCCATCTGATCATTCAAGGGAATGCTTGGTGGAGTCTTGCATTTGAAGCTTCTGGTGAGGATGCTTGTTTGATGGAGAATCTTCAGACAACAGCAAGTTGGGTATTTGATACTTATCGCGAGTTAAAGTTATTGGCTGTCAATTCTTACGCATTTCCTAGTTGGTTAGCACTGGTTCATCAATAAGCATCAAAAAGCAAGCAAAAATCACCCACAAGGGTACTGCTGGACTCAAGAATATTGAGCTACCATTTGAGAGAATCAAGTAGTTTCAAGGTTGAATTTGTAACTATAATTACATCGTGTAACGGAAAAGTCCAGCAATAACGATAAAACTAGAGTAAAATTTTAGACGCTAAAAATACGAAAGTACTCAGCAATCATTAATCCGAAAAATAGCACTCACTTATAATGAGTAGCTGGCTAAAAAATGAATAGCCTTTGCCTAGGAAAAGCTATATCCAAAATGAGTTCATGACAAAGTCATGAGCAAACTTGAATGGCGAGATGAATCACAGTCAATTTCATTAATAAGGAACAAGTCTATGAATTTAAGCGAAGGTTATGGTGTATTAAAGTGTCATGCGATCGCCGGACAAAAGGAACTTGGTAGTGACACCCCGCACTATCAAGTTCATGTGAAGGACGATCAGTTTTCGTATCGTCTAGCAATTAATGTTAGGTCAAGTCAGAAACCTTTCGATTTATTGTATTTTATCGATGACAACTTTGAACATTTCATCACCGACAAACTTGATCAATTGGACTTTGGTTTTAAAAAACTTGAGGATTCTGATAGACAACCTGGAAAAATTGCCCTAGACTACATCCGGGGTAATTTATTCAAAGTCAATCAGATGAAACCATTGCCCTTCAATGTACCAGGAGAAAACAACGATCTCAACGAGTTGATTGACTCATACTTTCAACGGGCAATTGAAACTCAAGCAGTTGTGTATGCTTTCGGCGAACCTTGGGGACCAGAAAATAAGTCTGACAAAGTGTTCGGCTTCCAACCAGGAAGAGGCGTTCATAATCTTCATATGAACCAAGGTAACAGCGGTAGCTTTGCCAGAGAAAATGGAGTTTACCAAGATGGGGCGTTATTAATTCATTACCCTTCTGCACTATCGTCTGGTGACCACTGGGTTGCAGTATTCTTTGCATTTCAGTCCCAGTCCTTCCATACTGATGATCGCACTGGTAACCCCATAGATAAGATTGTAGGAAGTGAACCAGTACAACCAGGAACTCCAGCAGTGAAGGCGCAGGTCAAAATCATTGCTGCTTTAGTAAATCCTCGTGGAGAAGATTCTGGCAAAGAGTCAGTTACTTTAATAAATTCTTCACCAGGGAAGATAGAGTTGAATGGCTGGGCAATTGCTGATAAACTCAAACGCAAGCAACCTCTTGATGGGTTTAGCATTGAGCCTGGTGGAGTTATTACAGTACCTTTAAGTCCAGAAAACATTCAACTTTCTAATGATGGTGGAATCCTCTCTATTCTTGATTCAGAAGGGACAAAAGTTGATGGAGTTTCCTACACTAAAGAAGATGTTAAAGAGCAAGGGTGGACTGTAGTTTTTTCAAACTAGAACATCGATTTTGATGGTGTGAATTTGAGCGCAAGCAAGGTCTTGGCTTGACTTTTTTTCCTCTCCATACTCCCCTTTGGGGAATTGATATTTTTTAAATTCAAAGTATGCCCTTTGAGTAGCTAGGGCATACTTTGAGTTTTTTACTTCCTACCGTGAAACTACGAATTGCCCATAGCATCCCGTAGGGCATATATTTGAATTATTTCGTCATGGTCGAATTGAAGAAGGACAGTTGTTGATGCAACAGTTGATTAAAAATCTTGAAAGCTTATTAAACCTTTTTCTAAAATCTAATTGTCCTTTGTGTCAGCGTCCAACCTCCCAAGAATTCTGTCAAGACTGCACGAGACAGTTACAAAAATGCCATCTTAGGGATCATAATCTTAAGCAAAAATCAGTGCCCGTATTTGCATGGGGAACATATGGCGGTATCCTCAAGTCAGCAATCACTACAATGAAATATGCAAATCAACCCCAAATTGCCCGTCCTTTAGGTCGATGGTTGGGAGAAGCATGGCTATTACATTCGCCTGTGCACAATAAAGTTGTAGTTGTTCCTATCCCACTCCACCCCGATAGGCAAAAAAACCGCGGATATAACCAAGCTGCATTGATAGCACAAAGTTTTTGCGAAACAACTGGATTAAAATTGAAACAGAATGGTTTGGCAAGGGTGCGAGCAACAGAAGCACAACATTCTTTATCAGCCTCCAAGCGAGCAAAAAATTTAGCTGAAGCCTTTGAAATAGGAAAAGATTTTCGTAGCCACCCAAAAGTATCAGTTCTTTTGATCGATGACATTTATACAACGGGTGCGACTGCTATGTCTGCTATGCAAACACTCAATCAAGCTGGAATTAAAGTTGTCGGGTTAGCAGCAACTGCTGTTACCAGCAAAAGCAGCAATCCGATTTGATTTTTTTAACAGGCTTCGCCAAGGTGAACGTCAGCGGCTCGACTGACTTGTGCTGAGCCGGTCGTTGTAGCGGAAGCCGCCTCCGGCGTCGTTCGCGTAGCGTCTCCGTTCGGCCTCAAGCCGTGCCCGTTCGCGCAGCGTGTCCCTTTGGGACTCAGGGCTCAGGAGATAGCTTCGCCGAACGTCCGAACGGGAACAGGAAAGAAGCAATAAAGGTGTACTGAGTTTTTTAAGCACAAAGTGCAGGCACTTTCACAAAAATCAAATAAGAATTCTATAGAAATTAATTTGATTGAATCTTGAATTATTTTTCCACTTTTTTTTACTCAATAGGCAAACTCTGCCTAAGAAAACTATAATTAACCAGATGATTCTGTTTTTGTGGGAATAATCTTTGGATGAGAAATAAGAGTCTGGCTGTGGGATTGAAACAAGTTACAATCATTCCTGCCACGTTACTAGCGATTGTAATAAATACAACAGCAGCTTTTGCTCAAGCTAATAAGTTTTATAATCCGATTTCTATACCTGTTGGTAATCAAATTAACGACACACTCTCTGACAAAGACATTCCCACTGGTCAAGGCGGATTTGCCCGTGATTACATGGTGAAGTTGAATAAGGGCGATAATTTAGTAATTGATTTGGCGTCTGAGAGTTTTGACTGTATGGTTACACTGCTATCATCCAATGGAACAACAGTAGCAGAAAATGATGATGGTCCTGATGGTACCAGCAATTCCCTACTTTTTACCCGGATCGTGGAAACAGATAATTATGTGATTCGCGTACGCTCTTTTGGAGAAACTGGAATTGGACTTTTTAGACTTAAGGTGACACGACTACAGCCAGCGAAATGAAATTATGAATTCCAAATTATTGCAAATTATGAATGACAAAACTTTTTGATAATTTACAATTCATGCTTTTCCAAAATAGTTAGTACACAAAGAAATAAAGCTTCAGTCCACTCAACAACCGCGCCGTAAGTATCTCCTGTATGTCCACCTAATTTATGGTTAAACCAGGCACCAGTGAGAGTGGCGATCGCACTTCCAGCAAGTACCGTTCCCAAAACGAAAAACAAACGTTGTTTATCGAAGACTATTTGTAAACCACTTAAACCTATCATCAATAACAGTCCCGGTAACAAATCCCTATAGGAACAAATAGCTTGTTTGTGAAAGGCACCTTTACCAGTTGGTTTGAGGTAAGGATAACGCAAAATTGCCAGTTGTTGACCCCAGCGTCCCCACCCACAAGCAGCCATCAAAGTTAACCAACGGTTTTTACTTAAATCTGTTAACGCGGCTGTTTTCATTAATATCAAGGCAATTGCTGCCATAGCCCCAAAGGCACCTGTAGCACTATCTGCCATCACCTCTAGTCGCCGCTTTGGATCACCCACTGCTAAACCATCCGCAGTATCCATTGCTCCATCTAAGTGTAGTCCACCAGTCATAAAAATCCAAAGACATACCACCAAAACGCTGCGAGTCAGTATCGGCACACCCAAAAAATTCATGCCAGTGTCTAATACCCCTAAAATTCCGCCAATGATTAACCCTACTTGCGGTGCGAGTCGCGACACCCTCGTGAAGTTTAACTCATTTACATATGGGAGAGAAATGCTAGTATAGAATATAACAGAAGCGTAAAGCTCTAACAGTAGTTGTTTCCACCACTGGTACTTGTTAATCATGTTTATCACATTAATGAACAGTTTTTGTACTTTATTCCTAAAACATTACACTGTTAATTTAGGTACATATATGGAGATAAATGTTTAAAGGTTTAGATAAGATTTACACTTTATACAAAGTCATCGGAAAAATTTTGTTATTCTTGTCTTAGTGTTAAGGTTTCATTTAATATTTTTAACAGTTTTCTGTCATGGCTTAAGCACTAACAATTGTAGGACTTACGCACGAGTTACGAAACAACAAGATTGTGAGATTGCGCACTCCTCCTCGCAATAACACAACTACGTTATTTTTGCGTAAATCCTGAGTTGAACTCACTTGCAGTTTAGTACTGCTGATAATTAGAAATTCGTTATTACAGCTTTTTAGTTATTCGCTCTACAGATCCCATATTTGATTAAAATGTAGAGGGTAAAGAAGCTGTTGCCTTAAGCGAAACGATTTTAGATTTTAGATTTGAAATTTTAGATTGGGGGCCCTTTCGGTACAAGCCTCGTCCTTCGCTGGACGGAATCAATTCTTCAATCCCAAATCCCAAATTCTTCAAGCTCCTCACCTTTAGGGTGGAGTCAATCCAAAATCCAAAATCCAAAATCCAAAATTGGTTGGCTGCTTGACTGCGTTACATCTCACCTGCGCTCTTGAAGTTGTTTGATTATGACTCATCATCTACCTAATGCGAAGATACCAGCTCCGTGCATTATCAACACAGGCGTTGTTGTGAAGAAACTTGATATGCGACGATTGCTGTCGGATTTAGGTCGTGTCCGCTACATCTACACTTACCAAGGTCAGTTGCAGAGTGAGGGTGAGGGAGATGTTATGGAAGTGTTTGCCAATCCACAACGCTCTACCCTAATCGCAAATCATGCTCTTTACTTGAATATTTCCAGTTTTGATTACTTGGAACTCAAACAGTCAAAAGAAAAAGAAACTTACTTTGACTTAGTACAAGAGGGGGTGTGTCTGCGACTGATTCCCCTCTCGACACCTGCTCAAGAGCGTCAACAGCGTTCCTTGAATTTCAACGATCTAGAGGTGATGATGGAGCAGGTGCTATCAGCTAGATGGGATGCGGAATTTGATGACGATAACTCCGATTTGCTGTGATCGCTGTCACATAGTTTCTGTTTTTGCCCAAAGGTTTCACACCCAGTTAAATTAGGATAACCAGTGAGCTAAAAAGCTGACGCTGAGTGCTGAGCGTTTGATAAAGGTTAATTCTATCTTGAGTGCAAAATTTTCTTTTCAACATCTTGCCAGCTGTAGCCAAACCAAAGCTAGAGCCGGGGTTTTTTTTACTCCTCATGGTCCGGTGGAAACTCCACGATTTATGCCAGTGGGGACTTTGGCAAATGTCAAAACTTTAACTCCAGCCCAACTCCAGGACACAGGAGCACAAATGATATTGTGCAATACTTATCATTTGCACCTCCAACCAGGTGAAGCAATTGTGGCTGGAGGTGGAGGACTGCACAAATTTATGGGCTGGAATGGTCCAATTCTGACTGATTCCGGTGGGTTTCAAGTCTTCAGCTTGAGCGAAATGCGAAAAATCAGTGAAGAAGGTGTCACGTTTCGCTCACCCCATGATGGTCAAATTATTAACTTAACACCAGAACGCTCGATTGAGATTCAGAATATTCTGGGAGCAGATGTGATCATGGCGTTTGATGAGTGTCCGCCCTACCCAGCCAGTCGGGAAGATGTGGAAGCAGCGACGCAACGAACTTACCGTTGGCTAGAACGTTGTATTGTGGCGCATCAACGTAGTGATCAAGCATTGTTTGGGATTGTACAGGGAGGAGTGTATCTTGATTTGCGCTGTGATGCGGCTATTGCTTTAACAAAGTTAGATTTGCCGGGATATGCTATTGGTGGCGTGAGTGTCGGCGAACCGCCTGAACTGATTGCAAAAATTGTCCAAGCAACAGCGCCACTGCTACCACCAGAAAAACCGCGTTACTTGATGGGTGTGGGGACTTATCGGGAGATAGCTATTGCGATCGCCTCAGGTGTAGATTTATTTGACTGCGTGATTCCCACTCGCTGGGCGAGACATGGTACAGCGATGGTGCAAGGCGATCGCTGGAATTTAAAGAATGCAAGGTTTCGTGAAGATTTTACGCCTTTAGATGAAACATGCCCTTGCTACACGTGTCAAAACTTCAGCCGTGCGTATTTGTCTCATTTGGTGCGATCGCAAGAAATTTTGGCTTACACCTTGTTAAGTATTCACAACATCACTGAACTCATTCGCTTTACCCAAAGAATACGCAAGGCAATATTAGAAGACCGATTTCTTACAGAATTTGCCCAATGGCTGACTCCAGAAAGTGGCGAGTGTTCAGTAGATAAAGACTCAGGACTAATAGAGGACTAAACCGTGTTAAGATACTTGTCAATTCTGAAAGCTGTGTTGGATAGGTGGATTTAAAAAATTATGGAAGCAGCATTGTTGTTAGCAAAATTGCCTGAAGCTTACCAAATCTTCGACCCTCTGGTAGATGTTCTACCACTCATTCCTTTGTTCTTCTTGTTGCTGGCTTTCGTTTGGCAAGCAGCGGTTGGTTTTAGATAAAATTGGTGGGCGCAATTATCGCGTTTTCGCCATTATAAAAATATGAGATATCAAGTGGGGTGGGCATTGCCTACCCCACTTTTACAGCAGTTTTGAATCGGGTAGAACAGAGGTTCTGACATCTTGCACCAGAGTCAAAAACCGGGTTTCTTGAGAATGACACCACTTAAAAAGCTTAACTTTTCGTTGATAAACCCGGTTTTTTAGGTCTTGTTGAGAATGCTTTGTGCATTTAGCACGTGTTTGTAGTTTATGCAAATCAAAAGAAATAAGTCTTACAGAAAGTGACATTTATTAATATTACGTAATAATATAAAACAAGAGATAATACATCATTCTTAAAGCTAGTCAAAACTTAGCTTCGCACTCAGGCTTACAGTAAAAGAGGTATCAGGCATGGGTAATATCACATTCGTCAAAGAAAATAAAGAAGTCGTAGCGGCAAATGGTGCGAATCTACGGCTCAAAGCCATGCAAAACAACGTAGATATATATAAAGTCTTTGGCAAGATGATGAATTGTGGAGGCAACGGTCAATGTGGCTGCTGCGTTGTCGAAGTCGTCGAAGGAATGGAAAATCTTTCACCCCGTACAGATACGGAAAATCGATTATTGAAGAAAAAGCCTGAAAACTGTCGTCTTGCTTGCCAAACCTTAGTTAATGGTCCAGTTAGTGTGGTAACAAAGCCTTAAGGGTGAATAATTAGCAGGTAAGAAATAACTCCTTGAACCTGAGATAATGATATCCTTAAATTGTCTAGTGGATATCATTGAGAGGCATTCTTTCCATGCAAGTTAATGACCTGGGGTTCGTGGCGAGCATTTTGTTCGTTTTAGTCCCCGCTGTTTTTTTACTCATTCTTTACATCCAAACTGCTAGCCGCGAAGGCTGATTAACAGGAAAAAAGATAGTTAAGACCTATTTTGTCAATCAGACGAAAACCCCCACACTTGCCTGTGTAGGGGTTTTGTTTATCAACCGCAGTAACTTTAATCTACCGTCCGCGCTAATAATACAGGACAGGTAGCATTAACTCGAACATAGTCAGATAAAGAAGATCCCAAAAGTCGGTCTATATCGACCAAATTCTTGGCAATTGAAGGACGCCGATCTGGAGAACCGAGCAATAATAAATCTATCTTGCGTTCATCTGCCAAGCGACAAATTTCTTCACCTGGTTTACCACTGCTGATAAAACAACGAGCTGGCACGCCATATTTTTTAGCTTCTGCATAAGCTGCAGCTAAAATAGGATTTTTTTCTGGACTAATTTCAGTGATTTGAGATTCTTTGCCGCGTAAATCTGTGCTAACATTAGCCAGAATTAACTCTCCTCCCTTAATATCTCGTAGCAAGAATAAAGCCAAACTCAAGCAACGTTTTGCAGCATCAGAGTTATCCATTGCCACCATAACGCGCTTGACTGTTTTGACATAAATGTCATCTTTCACCAGCAACATGGGGCGAGAAGATAATTGAAAAACGTACTGACTGACTGAGTTTGATAAAATCGATTGCAACCGCTTGAGTCCGCGTGAACCCATAATAATCAAGTTAGCGTCGATTTCGTCCGCGACCTCGCAAACAACACGTTTAGGATCACCTTGCCGTAAAATCGAAGAAACTTTGCTGGGATCTAAGTTCAAATACTGGATTGCATTAGCCAGAATTTTGCCACCCTCTTCCCACTTTGTTGTCATAGCTTCAGCAGAAGATAGGTGGGGAACAACATGCAAAACTGTAACTTTTGACCGTTGAATTGAGGGGACGTCTGCCAAAGTTTTGAGCATTTTTTCTGCATGACCCAATCCAGAGACAGCTAGCAAAATTTTTTCTATCATCATGGCGTCTTGTTGTTCAGGTTGCTTTGGGAATTAGCCATTGGTCATTAATCAATAGTCAATAGTACAAGTCCTGAAAGAATGACAATTGACAATGACATTTAAGTTTATTTACGCCTAGTTACCTAAAGTTCCAACTAGGCTTCATTAATTTCAGCTTACTCTTAATTCTGACTGATGAGCTTAACGAATAATTATTAAATTTATTAGTTTTAATCTATGTTTACTATTTTTCATTAATGAATTAGTTAAGTATTGCAAAGAAGTGATAATTTTTGATAAAAAATCAAGTTTGCTATAGGATTTTTCTTTGATTTTTGCTCAACTAAGTACAATTTATGTTAACCAGTTATCAGTTATCAGTTATCAATTGCTTGATAACTGATAACTGTTCACTGTTCCCTGTTCCCTGTTCCCTCTAGTCGCAATGACTGGTGCATAAGTTGATTTCAGTTTCATCTATAAGAATTATGTATAAATGTTTTTCATATAAGTAAGTAGTGTAGGGTGGGCACTGCTAATCAGATCCTGCCCACTATATTCGGGTTTTAGTGGCAGTGCCCACCTACGTGTGTTTCAAAAATCAAATAGGATTCCTATATGTATAAGTGTTTTTCATATAGCACCTTTGGATTATGATCGTATAAAATTTGACCCTTGTTCTATGAACTCTCCCCAACCTGATGATGATAACAACCGTTATGTCAAAACAATTTTGATTTTGGCAGCCAATCCGGCAGGAACTTCTAGGTTGCAATTAGATAAAGAAATACGGGAAATTGATGAAGGGTTGAAACGAGGGAATAAGCGTGAGCAGTTCAAGTTAGAGCAAAAGTGGGCAGTACGTCAGCGTGATTTTTACCGAGCAATTTTAGATTACGAACCCCAGATTGTTCACTTTAGTGGGCATGGTGCTGGAGTTGATGGCATTGTCCTAGAAAATGAAGCAGATGAGCCAGCGTTTCTCAACGCAGATGCGCTCTCCAGTATGTTTGAGTTATTTGCTACTAAGGGAGTTGAGTGCGTACTTCTCAATGCTTGTTATAGTGAAGTGCAAGCAAAAGCCATTAGCCAACACGTCAACTATGTGATTGGCATGAACCGAACGATTGGGGATAAAGCAGCGATAGCATTTTCTGTGGCATTTTACGATACAATAGCCGCTGGAGAACAGATAGAGTTTGCTTATAAATTAGGTCGCTCGGTTTTAATGAATTATTTAGAGCAGCAAACTCCGGTTCTGTTGAAAAAAGACCTTCTTGGTACTGTTCAGCCATTATTTGACGTTATTCCTCCCAATCCATATGTTGGATTAGCTGCATTTACGGAAAATGATGCAGCATTCTTTTTTGGACGGGAAACGTTTGTCAATGGTTTAGTTGAAGCTGTCAACAAACAACCCTTAGTAGGAGTAATTGGTCCTAGTGGTAGTGGAAAATCTTCTGTGGTGTATGCGGGGTTGTTTCCTCAACTGCGGATTACTGGCAAGTGGTTGATTGAATCATTTCGTCCTGGGGATAAACCATTTTATCAGTTAGCTTCTGTTTTAGTGCGTTTATTGGAACCAGAAACTGGAGAAACAGCACAACTGCGAGAAGCTGTGGGATTAGCAGCAGATATGGAAGTTGGGAAAATCACTTTATCTACGGTGATATCTCGGCTTAATGAACGTGATAGTAGTAAACGCTTGTTGCTGTTCGCAGATCAGTTTGAGGAACTTTACACCCTTTGTCAGAATAAGGAAGTAATTGAACGTTTCGTTGATGCGCTGTTAGCAGCGATTCATCTGGACAACTTTACACTCGTCTTCAGTTTAAGGGCTGATTTTTCCGGCTTTATGCTTGGGTATCGTCCATTCCGTGATGCATTGCAGCAGTTTTCACCTCAATTCTTAAGTTCAATGAATCGTGAGGAACTGCTTAGAGCAATTGAGCAGCCTGCCCAAAAAATGGTAGTTCAATTAGAAGCACAATTAACACAACGAATTTTAGATGATGTCGGCAATGAGCCAGGGAACCTGCCATTACTGGAATTTGCCCTCACCCGACTTTGGTCATTACAGCAAAAGCGCAAGTTAACTCATCAAGCTTATGATCAGATTGGGGGTGTGAAAAAAGCTTTGGCTAATCACGCCGAGGAAGTTTATAAACGACTGGATGAAACACAGCAAAAAATTGTACCACGAATTTTTGTGCAATTAGTGCGCCCAGGAGAAGGAACAGAAGACACTCGCCGCATCGCCACCCGTGCAGAAGTTGGAGATGAAAACTGGGGATTAGTCAGTTATTTAGCAGGATACCCAGCCCGTTTGGTTGTCACTGGGCGCGATGAAAAATCCAAAGAAGATACAGTAGAAGTTGTCCATGAAGCCCTAATCCGCGAATGGCTGACTCTGCGAGAGTGGATGAACGCTAACCGTCAGTTTCGCGTTTGGCAAGAACGATTGAAAGTGGCAGTGCTGGAGTGGAGGAATAGTAATCATGACACTGGGGCATTGTTGCGAGGTGTGCCATTGGGTGTAGCTCAAGAATGGTTGGACAAGCGGGCTGAGGAAATGACACCCCAAGAGCGAGATTTTATTAGTGCTAGTGTACAGCAGCGTTCTAAAGAGCAGGAGGAAAAAGAGCGTAGGCGGCGGCGTATCACTCAGGGACTAATTAGCGGTTTAGTTGCAGCTCTAATTTTATTAGGATTTGCTTTTTGGCAATGGCAGCAAGCAGAAAAACAGCGATCTTACGCTGGGAATCAAGAGATTCTGGCTCAAAGTGTAACCACAGAAAATTTTTTTGCCTCAGGTTCTGAACTAGATGCTTTATTATTTGGGTTGAAAGTTGGGGTAAATTTGAAAAAATATGGTGACACTATAGATTCAGATAACCGCATAAAAGCAATTGCTGATCTGCGACAGGTTGTTTACGGAGTAAAAGAACACAATCGATTGGAAGGGTATGGTGTAGTGCTCAGCCCGGATGGCAAGACGATTGCAACTGCTGGTGATAACAACACAGTAAGACTGTGGAATCTCTCTGGACAGGAACTGCATACGCTTAAGCTTAAGGGGTATGGTGTAGTGTTCAGCCCGGATAGCAAGACGATTGCAACTGCTGGTGATAACAAGACAGTTAAACTATGGAATCTCTCTGGGCAGGAACTGCATACCCTGAAGGGGCAAAGCAGTCCAGTGGTGTTCAGCCCGGATGCTTCGACGATTGCAACTGCTGGTGATAACAAGACAGTTAAACTATGGAATCTCTCCGGGCAGGAACTGCATACCCTGAAGGGGCATAGCGTAGTGTTTAGCCCGGATGCTTCGACGATTGCCACTGAAAGTGAGAACAACACCGTAAAACTATGGAATCTCTCTGGGCAGGAACTGCATACCCTGAAGGGGCAAAGCAGTCCAGTAGTGTTCAGCCCGGATGCTTCGACGATTGCCACTGAAAGTGAGAACAACACAGTTAAACTATGGAATCTCTCTGGGCAGGAACTGCATACTCTTAAGGGGCATAGCGGTTCTGTCATAAGTGTGGTGTTCAGCCCGGATGCTTCGACAATTGCCACTGGAAGTGAGGACAACACAGTAAGACTGTGGAATCTCTCTGGGCAGGAACTGCATACCCTGAAGGGGCATAGCGCTTATGTCATTCGTGTGGTGTTCAGCCCAGATGGTAAGACGATTGCCTCTGGTAGCTTTGACGACACAGTAAAATTGTGGAATCTCTCTGGGCAGGAACTGCATACCCTGAAGGGGCATAGCGCTTATGTCAATAGTCTGGTGTTCAGCCCGGATGGCAAGACGATTGTCTCTGGTAGTAGTAGAGACAACACTGTAAAACTGTGGAATCCCTTTAGGCAGGAACTCCAGACCCTGAATAAACATAGCAGTATAGTCTATAGTGTGGTGTTCAGCCCGGATGGCAAGACGATAGCTTCTGCTAGTTCTGACAAGACAGTAAGACTATGGAATCTCAACGGGCAGGAACTGCATACTCTTAAGGGGCATAGCAGTGAAGTCTTTCGTGTGGTGTTCAGCCCGGATGGCAAGACGATAGCTTCTGCTAGTTCTGACGACACAGTAAAATTGTGGAATCTCTCTGGGCAGGAACTGCATACCCTGAAAGGGCATAGCGTAGTGTTCAGCCCGGATGGCAAGACGATTGCTACTACTGGTTCTAACAAGACAGTAAGACTATGGAATCTCAACGGGCAGGAACTGCATACTCTTAAGGGGCATAGCAGTGCAGTCTATAGTGTGGTGTTCAGCCCGGATGGCAAGACGATAGCTTCTGGTAGTTATGACAGCACCGTAAAACTATGGAATCTCAACGGGCAGGAACTGCATACTCTTAAGGGGCATAGCCGTCTAGTCACAAGTGTGGTGTTCAGCCCGGATGGCAAGACGATTGCCACTGGTAGTTCTGACGGCACCGTAAAACTATGGAATCTCAACGGGCAGGAACTGCATACTCTTAAGGGGCATAGCCGTGAAGTCACAAGTGTGGTGTTCAGCCCGGATGGCAAGACGATTGCCACTGGTAGTTCTGACAAGACAGTAAAACTATGGAATCTCTCTGGGCAGGGACTGCATACTCTTAAGGGGCATAGCCGTGAAGTCTGGAGTGTGGTGTTCAGCCCGAATGGCAAGACGATTGCCACTGGTAGTTTTGACGGCACCGTAAAACTATGGAATCTCAACGGGCAGGAACTGTATACTCTTAAGGGGCATAGCGATAGAGTCACAAGTGTGGTGTTCAGCCCGGATGGCAAGACAATTGCTTCTGGTAGTAGAGACTCCACAGTAGGATTATGGAATATGGATTTGGATAACTTATTAATACGTGGTTGTAATTGGGCTTCTGATTATCTGAACAATAACCCTAATGTTAACAAAGAAGATCGTCACCTTTGTGATGATGTTCTTAAAAGAAAGTAATGTCGGATTCAAATCTCCAGCGATTTAGACAGTGTTTGTCAGTCAATCTCAGGACTTATATCAAGTCCGGATGATCACTTGTCATTGCGAGCGGAGCACTTCTCCAGCCCTTGCGATTGCTTCGCTCCACTTCGTTGCGTAAGCGCAAAGCGCACGCTACGCGAACGCAATGACAATTCATAACCTGGATTCAAAAAGTGGGTGACGAGGGATTTGAACCCGCAACCAATGGATTAAGAGTCCACTGCTCTACCGTTGAGCTAGTCACCCTAAGCAACATTAGGATTTATATCTTATCACCTCAAAGCAAAGCTTGTCTAGCAAATTCAGTCAAGTCGAGGCGAGATATAGCAGGGAGCAGGGAGCAGGGAGCAGGGAGCAGGGAGCAGGCTGGGAATTGTCCCGTGGTTTCCATGTTTTCTCATTAGTTGATGTCCTAATCTACCTAGCAACTGCTATACAATTATTTTCATCCCGCTCGACTCTGGCTTGTTTTACATTCTTATTTCATTCGAGTCTTTTTTATACTGCTTGAAACCTATTGAATTTACGTCAATTAACTGCTAGGAGTTGACTGCTTTAAATTCGCCGGAATTTGTTTTGGAACAGTCCAGAAGTAAATTGTTCTTCCATCCACTTGCTCGGTTTTCTCAGGTTTCCATTCACCCATATCAAAAGCGTGCGACACGATACGGGTACCAGGTGGAAGTTTTAAGAGCTGCGGACGCAACTTGACATTGAGTTCAGGTAGCAAGTAGAGAGTTACTACTGTTGCATCACTAAAATCAGTAGTAAATAAGTCTTGCTGGAGAAACTGCACTTTGCCAGTGAGTCCTGCTTTTTGAGCATTTTCGTTAGCCTCTTTGATGCGTTGTGGATCAATATCTATACCAACAGCCTTCTTGACACCATATTTTTGTACTGCAGCAATGGGAATTCGTCCATCTCCACTACCAAGGTCATATAGAACATCATTTTTGCCAACCTTAGCAATTGTCAACATTCTATTGACGACTTCCGGAGGTGTTGGTACGTACACAACATCAGGTGTCCGTCCCGCAGGTTGGGCACTTGGTGTAGATCTTTGCTGAACTTCTACAGCAGAAGGAGATGCTTCATTCTGTGCTTGGGAATTCAGTTGCTCTTGCGGAGTGCAACCAGCCAACATTAGGCTACTTACACTCACTGTTGCAAACAAAACCTTTAAAGTTGCCTGTAATTTCATGATATGTATCTCCATGAATTAAGGATTTGTGGAAGTGGTTCGTTGACGGTTGAGGAGTAGTAAAGGAATACCTGTTAAAAGAATAATCAATCCTGTGATACCTCCAATACCTGCATAAGTTAGGCTAGAGTATAGTAAGTATGCACATATTGCACAAAAAAGCAATGGTGTCCAAGGGTAAAGAGGTACACGGAAAGGACGGGGCACATTTGGCTCTCGGGAGCGCAGAACCAGTAATGCTACCCCAGACAGGAGGAAAAACAACCAAAACACTGGGGCTGTGTAGTCTACCATCGTTTCAAAACCTTTGCGAGTTAAGGCACCCAGTACTATCAGTGCTAAGGAGATTGCCCCTTGAACCACCAAGGCATTCTTTGGGGTACCAGTATTCTCTTGCCAACGTCCCAGAAATGCAAAATTCCGAAAGTCACGCCCTAAAGCGTAGTTAGTACGGGCACCAGTAAAAATGGTGGCATTGATTGCACCTAAGGCTGAAACCGCAATTAAGAAGCTGACGAATCTTGCTCCATTTTCTCCAACAGCGCGACGCATCAAATCAGCTATTGGTGCTGACGATGAAGCCAAACCTGCAAGTCCCAAGCCGTAAATGAATGCTAGGTTAATCAACACAAAAATGACTGTGATGATGGCAATACTTCCTAACAACACACGCACCATGTTGCGTTTGCCATCCCGTACTTCTGCTGAGATGTAGGCAGCTTCATTCCAACCACCATAGGTTAGCAATACAAAAATCATTGCCTGACCAAAAGCGGCGTTTTGAGTAGCTGTAGTCGATGTATTTGGCGGTACTTGTGGAGCAAAGAAAATACTAACAATAATTATTAGCACTAAACCGAGGACTTTTGCTGCCGTTAGCCAGTTCTGAGTCCACTTCCCTTGCTGCACACCTACAATATTCAAACTTGTCAGGCAAATGACCACACCTATAGCGTAAATGGCTGAAGAGTATTCCCCTAGAGGTAATAACTGAGAAGCATAATCCCCAAACACGAAGGCTGGTAGAGCAATCGAACCAGTTTGAATCACAGTCATCCGCGCCCAAGCAAACAAAAACGCAGGGCTTCTGCCAAAAGCACGCATCAGATAATGATAAGTTCCCCCAGCATCAGGATAAGCGGTGGTCAACTCTGCATAACAGAGTGCACCCACTAAGGACATCCCTCCACCGAGTAACCATGCTAGTAGTGCAATACCTCCACTCTGTACATTTGCTGCTACTAAAGCTGGTGTCTTAAATATGCCTACACCAACCACCATGCCAACAATCAAGGCAATTGCGTCGATTGTTGAAAGTGTAGGTTTTGGCACTGTTACTTTTGTTGCCATATAAGAAACTACCTGGAATTTTGGTAGTTAGCCAGGAGTAAACAACTTGAATAAAAGCTTAAGCTTTAGTGGAAATTTTTTTATCTACTTTAGGTATATTCCTGTTTTCCAGATATCTTTGGGCGAGGAATTTATTTTACAGATTGTGTTTTTTGTCAATACCAAAAATTTCCTTTTGTTTGAAGAGTGTTTATTGCTTGGGACTTTAATACGGAGTTGATTCATGATTATTCCTCTTTAGGTAATTTTCAAATGCTTTTCGTCTTTGCCTTTGTCGTAATCTTTAGCTTAGTTAGCGAATGTGACATAAAAATGTCAACCCCAGTTAGACACTGCTCTCATAGACGAATGGCACTAACAAAAGCTTTAAGCTATACTCCAGAAGTAGTGTGCGAACTGGTCAGGCGATAAGCTGGAGGCTTGACGCAAAGCGTATTGCCAAGAGTACAGATACGCCTGTCAGGATGGGGCGATGATAGGCGCGTTGTCAAAAATTTTTTTTAGGCAGAAAAAGCTTTTATATTACAGGCTATTCACTAATTGGCTGATCCTCATCATTAGCCTTCTTTTGGGCAGATTTATCTGTTTGTTGCTCATCAGAAACAAGCACAAACTCAGTTTTTATATGAGATTTCTCACCCCATTGATCTAGAACATCTCTAATCAACACTTCTTGCACCCAAATCTTAGCCACAACAGTCAGAGGTAGTGCAAGAAACAAGCCTAGAAAACCAAAGAATGTGACAAAAAACAACTGAGCAATCAAGGTGACAGCCGGTAACAGCGACACTTGATGCGCCATGACAACGGGCGTAATGAAATTGCCCTCAGCTTGCTGGATGATAAAGTAGAGAATGAATACTGCAAGAACTTTCCAGGGAGCATCCAAAAGTGCGATCGCCATTGCTGGTACAACACTCATTGTCGGACCAAGATTAGGAATCAAGTTCAAAAATCCTGCTAAAACTCCCAAAGCCAGTGCTGAACGCACACGCAAAATTGATAAGCCAATCAGGCTCATCAGTCCTACAACACCCATAGCTATGGAAGCGCCTGTTACCCATCCTTCTAACGACACCTCGCATTTATCTAAAATTCCATCCACCCGCCGCCGATAAAATGAGGGAAACAGGCGTACAAATACTTTGCGGTAAGCTTGGGGATCTGCTAATAACATCCCTGTCAAAACTAGTACCAACAAAATCTTAAGAACAACTTCCAAAGAGCCGGATACAAACGCAAAGGAGTTTCCCAGTGCTCGATTAATAAATGGTTGTGCTTGTTGAGTTAGGCTGTTGATATCAGGTATATACGGAATGATTTCGTCAGGAATGCGAGATCTGAATTCGTCAAACCAACCATTAAAACGATTCAAACCCTTGGGTACTTGATATGTTAAGTCTTGAAACTCCTTTGCAAAAGGCGGTACAACCACGAAGAAGAAGAGTACAATCAAGCCTAGAAAAATGGCTACTGAGAACAAAACCGCAATTCCACGCTTCATTCCAGAGCGCTGGAACCTTCTAGCCAGTCGATTTAGGGTAGTTGCTAAGACAACTGCGGCAAACATCAGCAACAGGACTTCCCGAATCTGCCACAGAATATATAAAGAAATAACTAAAGCGATTAACCCTATCCATTGACCTAGATTCACTACCTGACTCCTGGCTGTTGACGAACTGCTACTTCTTCTTGCTGCAGTTAGGCTAGCTAATTTTAGCAGTTCCCGCATAGACCTTTTTGATTAATTTTGCCGTCGTTGGAGTCGCCATAAGAAAACACTTGTCAGAATGACGCTCGGCAAAAAAACGATCACGAGGGCGTTGGTTGCTGTGGCTGGAATATATAAATTCGGAAGAATATACTTAATCAAAGCTGAGAGTCCAGCCGAGAGAAGAAACACTTTGAAAACAAATCCAAGCTGATTTTGCATAACAAGTACGGCAATTCACATTTATCTGGGGGGGGAGACACGAAATATAAAAATATGTCTCATTCTTTAAAATAAATTTAAGCAGAGCAACAGACAACACTCTGCATTGTAAACCGCCATGATTTACTTGCCAGTGTCGCTGCTGCTATTTTTGGTGTTATTATTGCTGCTACCTTTTTTTTCGTTTGTTGTAGCAGTAGACGTGGTGGGAATTGCAGTTGCAAAATTAGGGTTTTCCCCATCTATCGCAACTTTATTATTTACGCTAGTGATATTGACCAGTACCATCAATGTCCCTTTGTACCGTACCGAATCCTCTGTAACAGTGGCAAATGACCTTGCTTCTTTGTGGGTGAGGGAATATTGGGGTATACCCCTTGGGAAAGTACAACGTTATACTGTGATAGCTCTGAATGTGGGGGGAGGCTTGATCCCTGTGTTGTTGGCACTTTATCAATTTACACAAGGAAACGCTCTCGCTATTTTATTAGTAACAGCTATTGTAACAGCTGTTAGCTATTATGCAGCACGTGTTGTCCCTGGAATTGGCATACAAATGAATCCGTTGCTGGCTCCTTTGACTGCTGCTTTGTCTGCAATGTTAATTGCGGCAAACCATGCTGCTCCCGTTGCTTTTGCTGGTGGCATTCTTGGAACATTAATTGGTGCTGACTTACTGCATCTGAAGGACATTCAAGCAATGAGTTCGGGAGTTCTAAGTATTGGTGGTGCAGGGGTATTTGATGGTATCGCTTTGTGTGGTTTATTCGCTCTTTTATTAACGTGAGATAGTTATTTGCTATTTCTATAAATAAAGAACAAATAACGAGCAATAGAAAAAAGATTGGAGGGTAAATCAACAAATGCCAGTTGAAACTAATAATAAGAAAAAACGTCAAATCAAACTACCAAAAATACGTCAGTTTGGTGGTAGCTTACTCATTCTATTGACCCTTCTTTTTCTGCTGAACTTGATTGTTCCTAGCTTTTTTGGTCCTAAATTACCGCAAGTTCCTTATAGCGATTTTATTGCTCAGGTACAAACAGGAAAAGTAGAACGGGCGATTGTGGGGGGCGATCGCATTGAGTATGCGATTAAAACCCAAACCCCAGATGGTAAACCTACAGAACAAGTCTTTGCAACAACACCAGTGGCGATCGACTTGGATTTACCTAAAATTCTCCGCGACAATAAGGTAGAGTTTGCCGCACCACTACCAGACCAAAATGGTTGGATTGGCACTCTTTTAAGTTGGGTTGCACCACCATTAATTTTCATTGCTATTTGGGGCTTTTTCCTCAATCGAGGCGGCGGTGGTCCCGCTGCACTGACAGTAGGTAAAAGTAAGGCTCGCATCTACTCTGAAGGTAGCACTGGTGTGAAATTTCTCGATGTTGCTGGTGTAGATGAAGCCAAAGTCGAACTAGAAGAGATTGTTGACTTTCTCAAAAATGCTGAGAAATACACCACATTAGGAGCGAAAATACCTAAAGGTGTGTTGTTGGTAGGACCTCCAGGAACGGGTAAAACACTCCTCGCCAAAGCAATTGCTGGTGAAGCTGCTGTCCCTTTCTTCAGTATCTCTGGTTCTGAATTTATCGAACTGTTTGTTGGTGTTGGTGCTGCACGAGTCCGTGACTTATTCGAGCAAGCAAAACAACAAGCCCCCTGCATTGTCTTTATTGATGAATTGGACGCACTGGGTAAATCTCGCGGTAGTGGTTCAATGATGGGTGGTAACGATGAACGCGAACAAACCCTCAACCAGTTACTCACCGAAATGGACGGCTTTGATGCCAATACTGGAGTCATCATCATCGCCGCTACCAACCGTCCGGAAATTCTAGATCAAGCACTGCGTCGTCCTGGTCGGTTTGACCGTCAAGTGGTAGTGGATCGTCCTGATAAAATTGGTCGTGAAGCGATTCTCAAAGTTCATGCCAGAAATGTCAAATTGGCTGATGATGTGAACTTAGCAACGATCGCCATCAGAACACCTGGGTTTGCTGGCGCAGATTTAGCGAACCTAGTCAACGAAGCAGCACTCCTTGCTGCACGCCAAAATCAACAAGCAGTGACGACGGCTGATTTTAATGAAGCCATTGAGCGTGTTGTTGCAGGTTTGGAAAAACGTTCTCGCGTTCTCAACGAAACCGAGAAAAAGACAGTTGCTTATCACGAAGTTGGTCACGCTATCATCGGCGCTTTGATGCCAGGAGCTGGTAAAGTCGAGAAAATCTCTGTTGTCCCTCGTGGTGTTGGTGCTTTGGGTTACACCATTCAAATGCCAGAAGAAGACCGCTTCTTGATGATAGAAGACGAAATTCGTGGTCGGATTGCAACCCTATTGGGTGGACGTTCTGCAGAAGAAACTGTCTTTGGCAAGGTGTCCACAGGTGCGAGTGATGATATCCAAAAAGCGACTGACCTTGCAGAACGCACCGTTACCCTGTACGGTATGAGTGATAAACTTGGTCCTGTGGCATTTGAAAAACCTCAACAGCAGTTTCTTGAAGGATACGGTAACCCGCGTCGTTCAATTAGTCCGGAAGTGGCAAAAGAAATTGACCGCGAGGTGAAGCAAATAGTGGATAATGCTCACCATATTGCCTTGAGTATTTTGCAAGAAAACCGCGACTTACTGGAGGAGACTGCACAGGATCTGTTGCAGAAGGAAATTCTGGAAGGCGCACAACTGCGGGAACGCCTCAAGCAGGCAAAAGCACCTGATGAACTAGCGCAATGGTTGCGGACGGGTAAGTTATCGGAAGATAAGCCCTTGATGCAAAGTTTGTTGGTTTAGGGATTTTGGATTGAATCTATATTGATTATTGAAAAGCGATCGCCCTCCTAAAGAGCGATCACTTTTTTTGTGAACCTACTCTTTCTAATGTATTCCACGCTGGTAAATTGTTGGCTCTGTGGGAAGCTGGCGCACCCTATGAAATCCGGCTTCCAGATTTAGAAACAGTTGGTGTATATACCTTTAAGGACAAAATAGCTTCTACCTTTACAGCGCACCCAAAAGTTGACCCAGTCACCGGTGAAATGATTGTGTTCGGCTTTGCACCTATTGCTCCCCCTTACCTGGAATATAGCGTCGTTTCAAAAGAAGGGGAATTAAAGCGAACCGTGCCTATTGACATACCAGCCCCGGTGATGATGCATGATTTTGCTATTACTGAACACTACACCATTTTCCTAGATATGCCGCTGACTTTCAAACCGATGCGAATCATGCAAGGTCAGCTACCCATTAAGTTTGAGCCTCAAAACCCCAGCCGTATTGGCATCCTTCCGCGCAATGGCGATAATCGGACAATCCGCTGGTTTAAGGTTTCTGCCTGTATGCTCTACCATGTGGGTAATGCTTGGGAAGAAGGTGACGAGGTGGTACTGTTGGCTACCCGAACACCCGATACCTATCTATTTATTCCTCAAGAAGACAAAGGTGAAGGTGGGGAAACTGAGTTTGAACACTTCCGGCTGTATCGCTATCGGATCAACCTAGCGACGGGTGTTGTCAAAGAAGAGGCTTTGGATGATGTTGCCACAGAATTTCCTCGTATCAACGATGATTTCACGGGTCGGAAAACACGTTATATGTACGCTTCACAACAGGCTACCTACATGAGACCCAGACTATTATTGGATGGTTTGATTAAGTATGATTTGCAAACTGGTAGCTCCCAAGTGCATGAATTTGGACGGGGACGCTTTGGCGGTGATAGTGCGTTTGCACCTCGACCTGGTGCTGCTGCTGAGGACGATGGTTGGTTACTGACGATGGTCTGGGATGCAGTAGCCAAGCAGTCTGAGTTACTGGTTATTGATGCCCAAAACTTCACATCTGAACCTGTAGCGCGGGTACTTATGCCTCAACGTGTTCCTTACGGATTTCATGCTACGTGGATCTCTCAAGCAGTTGTGACAACTCCTAGCTAGAAGGCGATAGCACAGATACTAACCTGTGGGTGTCCGTTTACGTCAGCCTACTCTTTGCACAGCAGGTGAGGACATCCTCACCTACCGCGCCTGTTATTTCCGTTTTGCTACTACAATGGACGATACACTCGGTAGTTGATATTCGGGAAAATATTGTCCATAAATTCAACCTTTTCCAGCCAACCGCTACTGCAGAGGATCTGTTGCACAAGAAAATTCTGGAAGGCGCACAACTGCGGGAACGCCTCAACCAAGCCAAAGCACCCGCTGAACTAGCGCAATGGTTGCGGACGGATAAGATATCAGAAGATAAGCCCTTGATGCAAAGTTTGTTGGTTTAGGGATTTTGGATTGAATCTATATTGATTATTGAAAAGCGATCGCTCTTCGTTTTGAGCGATCGCTTTTTTTCGCCTAAATTTTTTCACCTGCAACTGACCTCAAATCACAGTTAAGTAACTACAAATGTCTTCAACTGGTTGATTTATATAAAGTTAGTAATAGTTGATTGCCCAATAGCCCATTACGGCATTGTGCTTTGTTGCAGTCGCAATATTCGTTAAACTTTTGTTTGTTTGACTTCTTCCTGTTCTACTTGTTGAGTTGTTGGTTCTGCATCGGTCGGTCTTTGGACAACAACCCCTAGCAAAACAGTAGCAATACCACCAACGCTACCGCCAACTTTCTGATCAATAACCCCTTGGGTAGTGAGGACAGTGGAAACACCTGCAACAACACCCAGGAAAGTTCCAAGTAAATCAAGTTGCTTTTTGTTGAGTTTCATAGTTAGTAATTAAGATTAATTAGAGTGTGCCGACAAAGTATGATACAATTTCGATTCTTTCTATTCCGGAGAGATTGGCAACTCTGATTTTTCACGGGATGTGGAAAGTTAGGGGCATGAAATTCCCCTGCTCCTCTGCTGTCTATCTGTTATATCTTTTTAGATTGAATTTGTAGGGAGCGCAATTTTAAGAGTGCGATCGCTTTTTTTATCCTAAATTTGCTCAAGAGCACCTCAACTCAAAGTCAACCAGCTAAAAATCTGTTCAACCGTCAGTTCTAACTCAATATTATTAAGTATGGGCAATTGAGCCGAACCTTCATAGACTTCCACTCGTTGATTAGGGAACACTGCCAAAACACTTTCTTCTTCAGGGTCTATTAACCACCCTAACTCAGTGCCACATCGTGAGCAATACAAGAAGTTACCAAGAACTTTTGTTTGTCTTTGGTCTGGGGAAAGAATTTCAATTGCCCAGTCGGGGTGAATTTCAAAGCGGTTAGCAATCCTACCAGATGGTTTTAATGGGATTCTTTCCCATCTGAAGACAGTAACATCAGGAACGATTGATTGACCTCCGTAGACGCTCGAAGAGCGGTGAGGGGGTCGCAGTCTTGGACGCCACTTGACGCCAGACGCACGCCACATGCTTCAACGGAGGGAACCTCCGCACCGCAGTGGCTCCTCAAGTCGGGAGACCCGCCCAGGGCGCTGGCTCCTTTATGCCGGGAGACCCGTCCACCCTTACGGGTTCGCCAGTCACCTGCGGAGGGAAACCCTCCCGCAGTGCTGGACTCACCGCAGTGGCTCCGTTTCCCGTCGATTGCGAACCCCCGAACCCGGAGGGCTTCCCTCCGGGTAGGTGCAGCGAAGTTCTGGAAAAGCTATGGCAATTTTCTGTTTTTTAGCGACTCCATTGATAACTTCGCAAAGAGTAGTTTGAAGTAAGCTATGTTCACCTTGGGGCATTGGCTTTTGGATAATTTCTCCATTAAGAAATTCTGATGCTGGCTTAGTCTCTGAAAGTTTCAGGAATTCTTCTAAAGTCAGCTTAGATTTACTAGCTATAGTCATAAATCAATTTTCCTTTAAAAGCTTTGTATAGATCTTGTGCAAACACCATAAAAGCGCAAAGAGACTCTTGGCGTCCTCTGCGCTTTGGCGATTATTTTCCTAACTCCGCTGCCAAATTTTAATCGTCTTATCCAAACTCCCACTCACCAATAGTTCCCCTGAAGCAGTAAAAGCCAATGCTGTTACTGTATGTGTATGACCTGTAAATGTACCCAGCAGTTCTCCCGTTTCTACATGCCACAACTTAATCGTTTTATCTGCACTGCCACTGGCAATAATTTGTCCATCAGGACTCAACGCAATAGCGTATACTCCGTCCCTGTGTCCGTTGAGGGTGTGAAGTAATTCCCCATTTTCTAAGTGCCAAATTTTAATCGTTTTATCTCGACTACCACTGACTAAAATTTTGCCATCCGTAGTGACAGCTAAGGAACGAATAATATGGGAATGACCTGTAAACGAGTGCAATAACTCAGGAGCGAAAGGTATCTGACTTTCCTGTTGGCAGATACGCCAGACTTTAATTTTGCGGTAACTCCCTGTAATCAGAGTTTGTCCATCAGGACTCAACGCTAGTGAATGGGCTGCTGTATCTTCTAGAGATAAGGCAGTAGCAACCTGACGCTGCATCAAGTCCCAAAACATAATTGTTCTATCATCGCCCCCAGTTGCTAACATTCGTCCATCTGGAGTAAAGGCAACACACCGCACCATTCCATTATGCTTGTGCAAAATATCAATCAAGTCTTGTGCCCCTACGTGCCAAAGTTTAATTGTGGAGTCTGCACCAGCACTGACTAATGTCTGCCCATCTGGACTGAAAGCCAGCGAATTCACTTCATCAACTAACCCAGAAAAAATCCAAGGATGTTCTGATAATGTCCCTACTAACTCACCTTTGGTCAAATCCCATAGCTTTGTCTCCCCACGACTACCACTTGCCACAAGAGGAGATGTGTTCCCATTGTTACCCCTGTGACTGAAAGCTAGGCAATTAATTCCCCTGGTATGTCCTTTTAAGGTCTGCCAGCATTCCCATTCACCTACTATTGTCTTGAGTGGATGGTCTGATGGTAAAGTCTGAATTGTTTCTGTAATCGCAATTTCATTCAAGACTCGTAGCTTATCTTTTTGAGTACTCAGTGATTCTAAATACCAACTCAGCCCTCCCGCGTACAACAACTGACTTGGGGTAATGTGTAGTTTTGGCTCACTAAATTCAATTTGATTTGTGGGTAAAAAACCTGCTACGATCACTTGCTTTTCATAACCTCTTTGACCAGTAAATGGGTAAAACAAACATAGAAAAATTAAGACTTGATGATTTTTTAAATCTTCTTGTGTGATCGACCATCTAACTTTGTCTTTTTTGATACTGTTAAAACTTTCTCCATCAGCAGCATAAACCTGAAGACTGACTTTGGGATTTAAGCTAAGCACGTAGGGAAATTTGCTTTCACCACGTAAATTTCCCTCATCATCTAGAACTATATTGTTCAAGCTATCTTGTGCCACTTTTTTCACCTGCTTGCCTAGGCGATCGCCCATGACTCGGTCAACAATTTGCTCTCGCAAAAGATAATCTTCCGCTTGGTGCTGGAAGTATCTTGGAAAGGGAATTGCCCAGTCAGGAGAATCAGGATATTCAGGCGGTGTCGGAGGGGGATTTTTGGCGATAATTTCTGCTTGTTTGCAAGCAATCTCCAGCAGTTTTGCCAATGATTCGCCCCAAAATGCCATAATTTCGCTATGGCAACCTTTGACTTGACTTTCCAGCAAAAAAAGATCGTAAGTCTTAGGTTTTTTGATTCGTTGAAGGAAATCAGCTTGTTGAGCCTTTAGTAAGCTAATCCAATCCATTTGCATTCCTGCCGCGCAGTATTTGCATACCTACGTTAAGTTAAGTCAAGGCAATCGCTCAAGTTAGTATATCAACTTCAGTTGTTTAAGGAGTCGGTTATTTCAGTAGTTAATGTAACACAACCTTTTGGTGTTGATAGACACTAAATGACTATAGTCAAGTGATGACGTAGCCAGTTTGCCTTGAAAAAATTGAGATGATAGATGATTTTACCTAACCAAAAGCATGAAATACTGTTTCACCGGACGCAGTTTTAGACAAAACTGTGCTCAAATTTGAACAAATTTGAAGACTCGTTGAAAAAAAGCTCTATCCTAGCTTTTTAAACATAGACACTTACAGCAATTTTCAGCTACATAGACTAACTTTAAGACAGGGGGTAGAAGATATATGAAAGTGCATTCAAAAAATGTATTTTCAAATACTTTTTATTATTGTAATGTATTGGAACGAGCACATGGCGTGGATCTATCTTTTTATTGCTGGTTTATTTGAGGTAGGGTGGGCAATTAGTTTGAAGTATGCACAAGGGTTTACTAAGTTTGGTTCCAGTGTCGCCACTATTACCCTCATGATACTCAGTTTCACCTTTTTGTCTAAAGCCCTGCGTACACTACCGCTTGGAACTGCTTACACTATCTGGACAGGTATAGGAGCTGTTGGTACGGTTTTGTTGAGTATAGTTTTATTTCAAGAACCTCTTGAAGTGCGCCGCCTCACTTGCATTGGCTTAATTGTCATAGGTGTGATAGGACTGAGGCTAGTTTCTCCACATTAACCGTGAGCGTACAGTACAGTATGTTTTAGGTAAAACACACCACCGGAAAATCAGGAAGTGAAGAAGTAGGCAAATAAGCCAGTCTTGTGAAGAATCGTTAAATTTTCTACCACAAGTGTGAGTCGTAAGAGCCACAAATCTGCAACTATTGCTGTGGAGAAATAGAGAATCATTCATGGATATTCAAACACCAGACTGGGTTAAACACGCTGTTTTTTACCAAATCTTTCCAGATCGGTTTGCCAAAAGCAAACAACCCCGGAAACGGCTTTTACAAAATGCTGCTTGGGAAGATTGGGAAGCTATGCCTACACTCCAAGGTTATAAGGGAGGAGATTTGTGGGGGATTCTAGAGCAGTTAGATTATATACAAGACCTGGGAATTAATGCCATTTACTTCACACCGATCTTTCAGTCAGCTTGCAATCACCGCTATCACACACACGACTATTATCAAGTTGATCCAATGCTGGGTGGTAACGCGGCTTTTAGGGAATTACTAGACGCTGCTCACGCACGGAATATCAAAGTTGTTCTGGATGGAGTATTTAACCATTCTAGTCGTGGATTTTTCTTTTTTCACGATGTTTTGGAAAATGGCCCTCATTCACCTTGGGTAGATTGGTTTAAGATAGAGGGCTGGCCCGTTTCTGCTTACAATGGTGAATTTCCTGCCAATTATGTGGGTTGGAATGACAATCGAGCGCTGCCAGCGTTTAATCATGATAACCCCCAAGTGCGAGAGTATATCATGGAAATCGCCGAATATTGGGTTAAATTCGGCATTGACGGCTGGCGGTTGGATGTGCCTTTTGAAATTAGAACTCCTGGTTTTTGGCAAGAGTTCCGTCAGCGAGTCAAAGCAATTAATCCCGAAGCTTATATTGTCGGCGAAGTTTGGGGAGACTCCCGTCAATGGTTGGATGGAACTCAATTTGATGGGGTGATGAATTATTTGTTTGCGGGACCGACTATTGGTTTTACCGCTGGCGATCGCGTCGTCATGGAACAAGTACAAAGCCGCGACTACAAACCCTACCCACCGTTGTTCGCGCCTGAGTATGCTGAGAAAATTGAACGACTCTTGAAACTTTACCCTTGGGAGATTCAACTGACTCAACTAAATCTACTTGCGAGTCACGATACAGCACGCTTGCTGACGATTGCTGGTGGTGATAAAGCAAGTTCAGAATTAGCAACTTTACTGCTTCTTACCTTTCCTGGTGCTTCCAGTATCTATTATGGTGATGAAGTTGGTTTACCAGGAGCTATTGATCCAGACTCTCGACGTGGTTTTCCACTAGAAGCTAATTGGGATAGGGAAATTCTCAAGACTCATCGCGAATTAATTGCCATAAGACACGCTTACCCATGTTTGCGTACAGGCGATTACAAAGTCCTATATGCTCAAGGAGCACTCTATATCTTTGCGCGAGTTTTGGGAACAGAAGAATTGATTGTTGCGGTTAACGTTGGTACTGCTGAAGCAAAAGGAAATGTTGAGATTACAAATTTGAACACTCAACCTAATAAGCTTTTGTATGGCGCTGCACACGTAGAGTGGAGTGTTGAGGGAGAATCTAAGAGTCTGACTTTAAGTCTTCCTCCACGCTCAGGCTCCATTATAGGTGTAGGGTAAATGAAAGGGGTGTAGGGGTGTAGGGGTATAGGGGTAATTAGCCCCGAAGTTTAAGGTTCCAAGCCCCTTAATTCATTAATGGAAAATATGAAAAATATCAACCGAGATAGGTAGTACTTGGTTGATGGCGTCAAAAATCAACCCCCTCAATTTATTGATGGGAACCCTTACACCCTTACACCCTTACACCCCTAGTTGTTGACTTCTCCTACCCTTGCAGGAGTGCAGTAGATTGCACTGTTATTTTCCTGCAATGATTGCAGGCATCAACACTGCATCAATAACATGGATGACGCCATTGTCGGTAATAATGTCAGTTTTGACGACATTGGCGTCATTGACTTTCACTTTACCATCAGCAGAATCAATTGCCACAATTGACCCCTCTAGTGTTTCAGCATGGTCAATTTCAATTAAATCCTCATGCATAGCATCCCCGTAGGCTACATGATACATGAGAATATTTTTTAATTTGGGGATGTCTTGCAGCAATGAATCTAAAGTTCCAGGTGGTAGCTTATTAAACGCTTCATCCGTGGGTGCAAAAACTGTATAGGGACCAGGACTTTTGAATATCTCTAGGAGTTCTGCAGCTTCAACCGCCTTCACCAGCGTATTGAAATTTCCGGCGTTAATAGCAGTGTCAACAAGGTCAGGCATGAGATAATGTTATGAGGTTACAAAATATTTATAAAGTGATAAAAAAGTATCAGCCTCTATCAACAGAAAGGTTGCTTGTAACTAAACAGCGGGCGGTAAGCATGTTGGTGCTGCTAAACTGAAAAGAATGACTTCACTCAACCAGTAATTTATGCTAAAGCGTTCTAAGTTCGAGACGACTCAATCGCAAGTTATGCACCGTGCTGAGGATCTAATTAGTGCAGCCTCAAATCGTTACCGCATTACAGTTCAAGTGGCAAATCGTGCGAAGCGTCGGCGTTACGAAGACTTTGACAATCCAGATGATACAATGATGAAGCCAGTACTGAGGGCAATTATCGAAATGTCTGATGAACTGACTCAACCAGAAATTATTGGTGAAGTCTAGAGTGATGTCTACTGCAAAGAAGCAGGAGACAAGGAAGCAGGGGAATAAAAGACTCCCTCATCTCCCTCACTCCCGCTTTCTCTCACTCTCCTTCCCTCCCCATCTCCCCTTGCAGCACATGATTAGGGGAGTTGGGATAATACTGATTAGTCTACTTGTTTTGAGTTCTTCCCAACCGGCTGACGCTCAAAGAGTTACTCCTGGTGAAGCTTGGCAAGCAGTTTATCAACAATTACCCGACTTAGCGCGAGAAAATCAGTACGTTAGCAAAGAAACGGGCAAAGTTTCAGAAAATAACACCTTGGTCAGTCGTATGATACGGTATCACTCCTATTTGAAGGGACGTCCATCAAACTATCGACTGGATTGGAAGCTGACTTTGGCTGATTACCTGGGTGCTAATGAAGTGATGTATGAAACGACTTATCCTGGGAATGATACTCTGAAAAAAAATCCTTTTGATGGCGATCGCGCTGTTATTGCACGGCTAAACCGTCGCCAGCGGGATGCGTTGGTGCAAGCTTTAGTAAATGTTTTTAATCCTAATTCCCAAAGTACACCAGCTTCTACCCCCACTCCCTCCTCATCAGCGCCAGAGAACACAACCCCAACTCCCAGACGAGTACCCAAACAAGGCGGTGCGCAGTTACTTAAGTGATGACTTGAAAATAAAGACAGAGGGAGTGAGGGAGAGAGGGAGTGAGGGAGAGAGGGAGAGAGGGAGAGAGGGAGAGAGGGAGAATATTTTTATGCGTTATTGGTGTACGCAGTTCATGACGGCGGGAACATCCCAATTTTGCCAATTTACCAACATGATGAGTTGTCATTGCGAGCAGAACGTAGTGGAGCGAAGCAATCGCAAAGTCTAGATGTTGCGATTGCTTCGCTTCATTTCATTACGCTCGCAATGACAAAATATATTTTTACACATTTGGGATGCTCCCATGACGGCTACTTATAAGTCTTGATCAAATCAGGAAAATCACTCACGAAAACTAAATATTTTAATATAGTTTCATAAGGATTGAAATAACTATGAAACTCAATTTATTTGCGGATATACTCAGTCCGAAGGTTCGTAAAAGCAGTGCGCTTTACGCCGTCGCCTTCACCATCACCTCCACAGCAACTCTGACTCAGCCAAGTTATGCTCAAAACCAAAAGTTCTTCTGCGGAATGAGCAAGGGTGTTCCAGCAACACTGGTTCGCACCTCACGAGGAAACATCCCAATGATTCGCTGGGTTGATGCAGGATTTGCTCCTCCTTGGATTCCTGAAAGGCGCTGTGAAGATATCTCTGCCAGATTCCAACGATTCTACGAGAACGGCACGCTAAATTTCCTCCGCGCTGGTAAGTCCGAACGTCAACCTGTATTGTGCGTTGCTGGCGAAAAAGATGGTCCTTGTCTGCCTGACGGGGTATTGCTCACCCTCAAACCTGGTAAAGATCCTGAGGATATTCTACAACAACTGCTTAATGGTCGCGGTGGGGCTGGTCCTGGAATCGTTGAACTGAGTGGTAACACCAACAGAGATGTTGTTTCCTCAGAAAAAGACGCAGCTTACCTTGATGTCCAAAAACTCCTCTCTAAGATGGAAGCTAGAGGTAGCACATCTTGTCCACCAGGACAACCTCTTTGGAAATGTTAAGCAAATTGCAAACTAAATCAACATGCAATGGCGCTTACTTCTACTGGTTGCCTGTATTGGTAGTTTATCAATCTCCTCGGTAACATCAGTACCGAATGTCGGGGTTTGTGTTGAGCAACCGTTAACCCAACGTTTGGGAAACCAACTGCAAAACAAAGCCAGGTCGATTACAGTCAAAGTCTTGTCAAAAGACTTTCTGGGGTCAGGTATTCTGATTCACAAACAAGACTCAGTTTATACAGTACTGACGAATGCTCATGTACTCAAGTCAGGCAAGCCTCCCTATCAAATTCAAACCCCCGATGGTTATGTGTATGTAGCTGATGTCCCTAGCACCAAAGACTCTCCTCCCTACTTTAAAAACAATGATTTGGCTGTTTTGCAGTTTCGCAGTCCTAAACTCAGCTATGCGATCGCCTCTATTGGTTCAGCATCAAGTCTGAATGTCGGCAATGAAGTGTTTGCAGCTGGATTTCCCTTTGATTTTGACACAAATCAAGACCAAGGCTTTGTTTTTAGAATAGGTAAAGTTTCTTTAATTCTGAAGAAAGCTTTAGAAGGTGGCTACCAAATTGGATATACTAACGATTTGCAAAAAGGTATGAGTGGAGGACCACTGCTCAATCGCTTTGGTGAGGTAGTGGCTATCAATGGAATGCACGCAGAACCTCTTTGGGGTAATCCTTACGTGTATCAGGATGGAACTCAACCGGAACAACCTTTGCGAGAGAAAATGAGTAAATCTAGCTGGGGGATTCCGATTGAGACATGGAAAAATGCGAAAAACCCCACCCCTTAATCTCCTCGCTTTTGGCTGCGCTAAAATCTTTCCCTCTCCTTCCCTCTCCTTTATAAGGAGAGGGATGCCCGACAGGGCAGGGTGAGGTTTACCCCGCACCCTTTGGTGTACATCTCGCGTTTTACCTCACCCTTGATTTTAGCTGCGCTAAAATCTTTCCCTCTCCTTCAAGGAGAGGGATGCCCGATAGGACAGGGTGAGGTTCTTCGGGATTACCTGGTGGTAGCTCAGGAGGCAAAGCCTCCATTACTGGATTCCTTGCCAGAGACAAGGAACGAGATAACTTGATACTACTAATTTTGATATAACAATTATTGGGGCAAAATTGAAATATGAATTTCTTTTCTCGTCATCTACCACCGGTGCTGATGGGTGCAGCAGTCGTAATGGTGCAACCTCAATTAGCTGTTGCATTATCTCAAACACAAATCAGCGACATTGCGAAAGAATTTACCGTTCTGATTACTGGTGACGGTATTGGTTCTGGGGTAATTTTTGAACGTAAAGGTGACATTTATTTTGTGATCACCAATCAGCACGTGGTGGATAACGATGGAAGATATGAGATTCAAACACCTGATGGCAGTCGCTACCCAGTTTACTACAAGCAAGAACTACCTGGGTTGGACGCTGCAATTGTGCAGTTCACAAGCAAGAAAAATTACCGCCTTGCGAGTTTAGGTAACTCTGACCAAATGAGGCAAGGGATGAGGGTTTATGTGGTAGGTTGGGGTTCGGTTAATGATTTATCAGATAAAACCAACAAATCCAGCTATCTTACCTTTGCTGGAATCATTGAAAGTCTGAGCAAAAACCCACCGCAGGGTTATGGTTTGGCATATAACAATCAGGCGATACCCGGAATGAGTGGTAGTCCGGTACTAGATGAAAATGGTCGTGTGGTGGGGATTAACGCAGCAAGACTTGATGAAAATCGCACGGTAGAAGGAACACGACTGTTGGCAGGTTGGAGGTTGGGAATTCCGATTAACATGGTTTTAACAACTCGAAATCGTCCGGTAAGTTCGCCGGTAACCGCACAACAACCAAGTGCTATACCGTTTACAACACTAAGGAGAACTGAAGCTTTAATTAGTTCAGGGGGAGCAAAAGCAAATAGAAAAGACTACCAAGGAGCGATCGCTGATTACAACCAAGCCCTGCGGATTAATCCCAACAATCCTGATGCTTACTACGGACGAGGTAAAGCTTACTATTATCTGAAAAAGTACCGAGCAGCTCTTGAGGACATTAACAAGATGCTGCAACTCAGTCCTAAAAATGCAAATGCCTACAACAGCAGGGGTATTCTCCGCGCTGAGTCGGGAGACAAGCAAGCAGCGCTCTCCGATTATAACCAGGCAATTCAGTTAGACCCCAAAAATGCAAAAGCCTACACCAACAGGGGTAATCTCCGCGCTGAGTCGGGAGACAAGCAAGCAGCGCTCTCCGATTATAACCAGGCAATTCAGTTAGACCCCAAATTTGCAAATGCCTACAACAACAGGGGTGCTCTCCGCTATCAGTCGGGAGACAAGCAAGCAGCCCTGGCAGATTATAACTGGGCAATTCAGTTAGACCCCAAAGATCCAACTGCCTACACCAACAGGGGTATTCTCCGCGCTGAGTCGGGAGACAAGCAAGCAGCCCTGGCAGATTATAACCAGGCAATTCAGTTAGACCCCAAATATGCATCTGCCTACTACAACAGGGGTAATCTCCGCTATGAGTCGGGAGACAAGCAAGCAGCCCTGGCAGATTATAACCAGGCAATTCAGTTAGATCTCAAATATGCACCTGCCTACTACAACAGGGGTAATCTCCGCTATCAGTCGGGAGACAAGCAAGCAGCCCTGGCAGATTATAACCAGGCAATTCAGTTAGACCCCAAATATGCACCTGCCTACTACAACAGGGGTAATCTCCGCTATGAGTCGGGAGACAAGCAAGCAGCCCTGGCAGATTATAACTGGGCAATTCAGTTAGACCCCAAATATGCAAAAGCCTACACCAACAGGGGTTTTCTCCGCTATCAGTCGGGAGACAAACAAGCAGCCCTGGCAGATTATAACTGGGCAATTCAGTTAGACCCCAAATATGCACCTGCCTACAACAACAGGGGTGCTCTCCGCTATCAGTCGGGAGACAAGCAAGCAGCCCTGGCAGATTTGAACCAAGCAATTCAGTTAGACCCCAAAGATGCAAGTGCCTACACCAACAGGGGTATTCTCCGCAAGGAGTCGGGAGACAAGCAAGCAGCGCTGGCAGATTTTAACTCCGCAATTCAGTTAGATCCCAAAGATGCAAAAGCCTACTACCACATTGGGTTAATCAAATACGAACAAGGAGATATACAAGCAGCTATGCGTCAGTTTCAAACTGTGATTAATAACAGCAAATTAGTACAACCTCAATTAGCTCTCGCAGTCGCACTTTATAGTAAAGGAGAGCAGCAACAGGGTTTAACGATGGCAGAAGCAGCTTTGCGTTTGGACAAAAGGTATGCTGATGTCAAGTTTCTCAAAGAACAATTCTGGGGGGATAAGCTAATAGCAGATGCGAAAAAGCTTTTAGAAAATCCTAAGATTAAGGAGATAATATCTCGCCCATCTCGCAGTCAATGATATTTATATAATTACGAAAAAAACAATATGACTACTAACCTTTTACAACGCATTACCTATAATCCTGACGTGTGTCACGGCAAGCCTTGTATTAGAGGACTTCGTTATCCTGTAGAATTAATTCTCGAATTGCTTAGTTCTGGCATGACAATAGGTGAAATTTTAGCAGATTATGAGGATTTAGAGCGGGAAGACATTTTAGCTGCTCTACAGTTTGCAGTTCGCCTTAGCCAAGTAAAAAGTATCTATAAAATTGCCTCGTGAAATTTCTTGTTGACGCTCAATTACCTGTTCGACTCGCTCGATTCCTGGAATCTGCTGGTTACGATACAATTCATACAAAAGACTTACCTCACAAAAATGCGACATCAGATACAGAGATTAATTCTATTTCAATACGGGATAACCGTATAGTAATTACCAAGGATTCTGATTTTTTAAATTCTTTTTTAACGATTAAAGAGCCTTATAAATTACTTCTTATTACCACAGGTAATATTAATAACCTAGAATTAGAGGCAATATTCGCAGCTAATTTGCAATTCTTAAGTGAGTTATTTGTTAGTCATTCCTATATTGAAATGACTCGCGATTCAATCATCGTTCACTATTGAGGCAGAGCCTCAGGTTATGCATTCCCTGGCAGAGCCAGGGAACGAGGAAAATTCTGTTTTTATTACTTGGGTGATGTGGACGCACTTTCCCGAATCTTCAACGAATTCATCATTGCTTGTGCAGTTTTTAAAAACGTATCATATTGACTTTCTTCTGCTGTGTAAGTCACGATGTATGCTTTGCTATCCTTTACTGCCCAAACTGCCATCATCTTAACATTAACTTGCTCTTGCTTTCCTGTGTAAATAACTTGATGTGCTGGAAGATTTGCCAGTTTAGTTGGATGCGATTCATGAATTCTAGGACTTGTTGAATACTGAGTGATTTCATTAACTTTTGAATTTGTATAATCAGGTAATAAAATAGGTTTTTGCAAGTCTTGCATTTCGACAGATAGTTCTGGTTGAAAAGAATTGGAACTATTGTTTTGAGGAAGAAAGAATTTAGCAACATCACCCGTAAATCTATCTTCTATCTTTTGAATTATCCAATCTTTAGGATATTTCATCCTAATCAGAAAATAGTTAGAACTATCATAAGTCAAAAATGACGTTTTAGTTAACGGTGAATCATTATGTAATGAAGCGAATATTTTATCTCGTATTTCTGGAACCAACACGGCTATACAAGGGACAAGAGCAACCAACACCAAAGCTAAGGCAATCTTTGTATTTTGCCACTTCTTGAATTTCCTTTTTGTGACTAAGCTTGAAAGCGCTTGCGAAACCTCATTCACTGACTGATAGCGCTTACGAGAATCATAACGCACCATTTTGTCTAAAATATCTGCTAGCTGAGGTTTAACTTGTACCAAATCTCGCCAAACAACTTCATGAGTCTCTGGATTTTTTGGGAGTTGTTTAGGCAAAATTCCTGTCAGGGCTTGGATAGCAGTGATACCCAAAGCATAAATGTCGCTGTTAAATTCTGGATTGCCAATAGCTTGTTCACTTGGCACATAGCCGGGAGTGCCAATAGGGACTGTCTCTCCTTGAGAGTTAGGTTTCAAGGTACTGATTTTTTCTTTGACTGCCCCAAAGTCAATCAGAACTAACTTGCCATCTGAGGTACGTCTAATAATATTTGAAGGTTTAATATCTCGGTGAATAATATTCTGCTGATGAACAAACTCTAATATTTTTAAAATATCCTGCAAAAAGTTAATAACTTTATCTTCACTCCACTGTTTACCTGGTATAATGTCGTTGCTTAGAATATCACCGTTTATAAATTCTTGAACTAAATAAAATTCTCCATTTTCCTCAAAATGCGCTGAAAGTCGCGGAATTTGGTCATGGTTACCCAACTTATACAAGACTTGTGCTTCCGTTTCAAATAAACGTGTGGCTGTTTGTAAGACAAACGGATCGGAAAGCTGGGGCTTGAGTTGCTTAACTATGCAATATGGTTTGCCAGGTAAGTCTTTATCTAGAGCCAGATAAGTCTCACTAAACCCTGTTCCCAAATGTTTTATAATTTCGTAGCGCCCCCGGAGCGTTCTTCCTAGCATTTGATTCACCATTAGGTGCACAAGTTCCTCACCTGATGCTTGATACCGATTGTGGCATAGAATCTGATTTGGCAAAAGATATCTACGCCATGATACGGAACCTCACCCTGCCCTGTCGGGGATCCCTCTCCTTATTAAGGAGAGGGAAAGATTTTAGCGCCGATTCAAGCGAGGGTGAGGTTTTGAGCGATCCGGTGTGTACACTGTAGGATTAGGAGTGGAAGAAGTAACACAAGTGGGTGGAGATGAAGAAAATAAGTATTAATTAGAAATATTTGGTCTAAAATCTAAATCTAAAACCCACAATCAACAAAGCATGGCAGATCTGACTCCTAATTCTAGTTTTAGCTTGACACTCCGCTTGGAAATTCCTAACCGCGTCGGAATGTTGGCTCACGTAACCAAGGCTATAGCAACCAGCGGCGGTAATTTTGGTCAAATTGATTTAATCGAACAAACAAGGGATATTTCGATTCGCGAAATCACCGTTGATGCAGCCAGCAGTGATCATGCTGAGATGATTGTGCAAGCGGTGAAAGCTGTGCCAGATATTAAGGTTATCGATGTTTACGATCGCACCTTTAATTTACATCGTGGCGGAAAAATCAGCATTACCAGCAGAATTCCTCTAAAAAGTGTGTCTGATTTAGCGATGGCTTACACGCCGGGAGTTGGAAGAATTTGTACTGCGATCGCCGAAAATCCAGAAGAAGTTTACAACTTAACCATCAAACGAAACACTGTAGCCATTGTGACTGATGGCACAGCTGTTTTGGGGTTGGGAAATCTTGGTCCAGCAGCCGCCTTACCAGTAATGGAAGGCAAAGCCATGCTGTTTAAGGAATTCGCTGGAATTGATGCCTTTCCTATCTGCCTCGATACCCAAGATACTGAGAAGATTATCGAAGCTGTCAAAAATATTGCTCCGGTATTTGGGGGTGTCAATTTAGAGGATATCGCTGCTCCCCGCTGTTTTGAAATTGAAGCAAGACTACGGCAAGAATTAGATATCCCCGTTTTTCACGATGACCAACATGGTACGGCAATTGTCACTTTAGCAGCGTTGTATAACGCCCTCAAGCTAGTACAAAAGTCGATGGGAGATATCCGCATTGTGATAAATGGTGCTGGGGCTGCTGGCGTAGCCGTCGCCCGGTTACTCAGAAAAGCAGGGGCAGAAAAAATTTGGATGTGCGACTCGAAAGGTATTCTTTCTACCAGTCGCACTGACTTGACAGAAGAAAAGCGCGAATTTGCCGTCAAGGCTCAAGGAACCTTGGCAGGTGCTTTGCAAGGTGCAGATGTGTTTATTGGTTTGAGCGCACCGGGGGTTTTAACACCAGAAATGGTGCGTTCTATGACAAAAGACCCAATCGTGTTTGCAATGGCAAATCCCATTCCCGAAATTCAGCCAGAGTTGATCAAAGACGATGTTGCAGTTATGGCAACAGGTCGTAGTGATTACCCGAATCAAATCAATAACGTTCTAGCATTTCCAGGTGTTTTTCGTGGTGCTTTGGATTGTCGGGCTGCAACAATTACTACTACAATGTATTTGGAGGCGGCGAGTGCGATCGCATCCTTAATTAAACCCTCAGACCTTGACAAACAACACATCGTTCCTTCTGTATTTGATGAACGAGTCGTGAGTGCAGTTGCTGGTGCTGTGCAACGTGCTGCGCGTCAAGAGGGTATTGCTCGTGGTTAATTAACTTAAGAATATTGTTTGTTGGATGGGCAAGACGCCCATCCTGAAAAGATTGTAATATCATGTCCGAAAAATTACTTAATCCTTAGCTAATACCGTTTCACTTTAAAGTTATACAAATACGGAGCAGGGGGCAGGGGGAAAGAATTAGAGATTAACCATTTGTATCAGAATTTTCGTGAAATGGTATAAACCGTATTGGTTCATTAAAGTGCTTTTAACTAGGTTGACTTAGTACTATAATTTTTCTTGTTTGTCTTCGTTCAGAAGACGGATTCAAAAAAATAAAAATTACGACTATTCTTAAAGCAAAGCTCCTGAGTAATATTACTTATGCATAGGACATTTAGTAAGAAATTTCAGATGCCTATCATTATAGGCATTCTGTTATTTGTTCTCACTTTGGGGGAAGTTGTTATCTCTGCGGAAAAAAGCAACTTGTTTAGACTGTTTCGACCGTTGAATGTCGTGGTCAACTCTAGCTTTATTAGTCCCTTGGTCGAACAATTTGGTGATGTTTCGGTAGGACAGAAAGTTTTTATTGCTGGCAATACGACTCTGCAAGCCGATCCTGATACCCGTATTTGCATTAACAGTGAAACCAACCTCCAAGACAATATTGTATTCTTGGCGTCGCGTAACCAACAAGCTCCTGCATCAAACTGCGGTAAACTCTCAAGTAGTACCGGTAAACAAGTGAGCATTGCCCATCAAGCAAAGATTAAGAACTCAAAAATTGGCAACTTCACCTTCATAGGTTTCCTTGCCGATCTCAATAACGTGGTGTTAGAGGATGGTGCTTTTGTATTACATGGTGCAAAACTATCTAATGTGCGTATCGACAAAGACCGCTTAGTGCCAATCGGGGCAGTTATTACGACGCAAGCGCAAGCAGATGCGCTCCCTTTAAAGACAGAGGCGAATTCAAAATTCCAAAAAGAGGTGTTGGAAGTCAATAAGGAGTTTGCCGAAAACTACAGCGAACTTTATAAACAACAGGGATACGACGCTGTAAGTGGAGTCAGCGCTGCACCAAGAACTTCTTGGAATCCTCAGCCTGTTCAGCCGACTCTTGGTAAAAACATACGGCTTGAAGAATTTGCTCGCATTGTTGGCGACGTGCGCATAGGAAACAATAGTATTGTTGGACGGCGCACTTCAATTCGTGCTGATGAAGGTTCACCAATTATTATCGGGGATAGTGCTGATATTGAAGACCGTGTTACCTTCCATGCCCTTAAGGGTACTAGCATTCGTATCGGCAACAACCTAGACACAAATGATAATATTGTTTTTCATGGTCCTTTAGAGGTAGGAGATAACCTGACTATTGGAGATGATGCAGTACTATTTCGCTCTAAGGTTGGCAATAATGTGACGATTGGAACTGGGGCATTGGTCGTTGATGTGACTCTACGTGATGGTGTACAAGTCCCAGATAATGCAGTTATCACGAGCCAGAAGCAAGCAGACGCCTTGAAATCAATTACATAGAAGATTTAACTTGTAGACGAGCCAAGCTACTTGCTCTACATTTAAGCAGGGTGGGCATTGCAATGTTCACCTTACACCAGATATTGTATTTCAGTCAATTGAAAAGCGCTATAAAATCTTGATCCCCCAGCAAGTTTTAAAAGGGGGGGAATCTTAAAAGCCCCCTTTTTAAGGGTGTTGGGGCAATACGCTTGGTGATAAGCATTTCTCACTTTGCGAATTGGGTTTGGGCAAAAGGTTACTGGGTTTGAGTTAAAGGTTTTTTCTTCCCCTTTCCCCCTTTCCCTTTAACCGAACCGTATTGGGGGTTAGGGGATCAAGCCTTGTGATCATTCAATCCGCGTTTAAAAACTCCAAATACCCGTTGCTGAGTTCTTTCACCGCCAATTCATATAACTGTTTCCCATGTTCAGGTGTCGCCAAAGCCGGATTTGAACCCATTCTGCCATCTGGATATTTCTGACGAAAGTCAGCAGCACCATAAATCCTGTGTCCAGTAGCAACTTCTTCTGAAAGAGGTGCTTGCTTTATCGCTTCTGGATACACAAATTGAGTCACTGCAACTTCGCTTGGTGTTGCATGGGAACCTTCTTGATCCCCATATAATTCCTTTGCCAACTTGTAAACTGAACCGCACATAAACCAGTTACCAACTTGGCATTGCACTCGTTGCGCGTTGGGAATTTGTATATCTTCCAAGTGGGCGTATATTTCAGAAAAAGCAGCCTTGAGGGTAGCTATGTTACCGCCGTGTCCGTTGATAAAGTAAAATTTTGTAAAACCAGCTTTAGCTAAACAGGTGATGTAGTCTCGCAGCACTAGAATCATCGTGCTGGGACGCAGACTTATACTACCAGGAAAAGCAGTATGGTGTAATGCCATGCCCACATTAATTGTCGGACCCACTATTGCTTGAGTCGCTTCACCCACACCACGGGCGATCGCCTCCGCACAAATCGCATCAGTCCCAATTAATCCTGTAGGTCCGTGTTGTTCTGTGGAACCAATAGGGAAAATAATACCCCTAGACTGTTGGAGATAAGCCTCGACTTCCTGCCAGGTGCTTAAATGCAATAACATTTTTCTTCCACGTCCTTATTAAGGTTGCACCTTTTTAAGGATAGATTATTAAATGCTGAATTAGGTATTCTGGAAATACTCTTAATTCAATAATTCCTAAATTCCTGACGAATCAAGACAATAATGTTTCTTGACATCGCTTCTAATATCCCAAGTGCAGGACATTCCAGCCGGAAAAGTCACCAAATCACCTTTACCCATCTGCACTGATTCGCCACCCTCAGGTGTAACGATGACATCACCTTCTAAAAAATAGCATGTTTCTTGAGTGTCATAAGTCCAAGGAAACTTTGAGACTTCCTTTGTCCAAATCCCCCATTTGAACACACCCAGTTCGTTAAGCGGCTCAATGCTTGGTTGATGCTCTACGTTAATCTCCATTATTTGTTCCCTTCAGCCAAGGTGATATTGAAAGAAGCTATCACTTCTGTGGAAAATTATAACCTTGGCTCAACAAAACAACCTAGCTGATACCTATTAGAAAAATGATTGGGACAGATAAAACGCATTAATAAGCGATTACCAGTAACTCTTTCACAATCGGTAAATCTAAAATCCAACATGGTATGACTTGTTGAGCCTGGTGAAGGTTCATCAATTATCATTTGCAAAATGGAGAATAGAAAACCGCGTTACTTTCCGTGCTCTTGAGGGTGCTAGAAGATCATAAGATCGTCTTTCACGGTTCTTTCGAGGCGGGAGATAACTCAACTATTGGAGATGGTTCAGTACTGTTGTGCTCTATGGTTAGCAATAATCTCACGATTGGCACTGGCAGACATTAATCGTCGTTGGTGTGAGTTTATCTGATGGTGTACAAGTCGTCTGAGAATGCAATCATTATAACGGAGGAGCAAGCTGACGCAAAGACATCGATCATATATAAGATGAAACTTGCACTGCGAGCCAAGCTGTGACCTTACATAAGTGATTTTTTCACAATTTAACAGTAAGATTGAATATCCTCACCGCAAACATCAGCCAAATAACACAAAGCACGAAAACGTAATCCCACAAGTTCGTCGTACAGCGGATTTATCTTGCACATTGGGGGAATGTGGGCAATTTTGCGACCAAACAGCAGGATATCTCGCTCAAAAGGACATTGAGCCGGGATCATTTTTGCAAGAAACTTAGCCAACTTCGGGTTTTTAATTTCTAAAGAATCAAGCTTACGACGCAATGGTTGAAGTAAATCAACTTTCGGTTGAGCTATTTGATTTGGATTGAGTGTTTGATGAGCTTGCAACTCAGAATGAACAAAACCAGGGAAGAAAATACGTTGACCACGATTTGGAGTTTTGAGAGCAGTCATAGCTATGTTACCCTTGAAAATTTGAATGGTTTGGTTACGGGTTTTTGGCTGTCCATAAAATCTATTTACCTAGCTTTTGAAATAGAATCATGGCTATTCCAAATATATGTATACACGGAAGATTTAGTTTTGTAAACACCGTATATGATTTTTATTTAAACTGACCGTACTGTGAAAAACTGTTCACCCTAATACAATACTATAAAAAAATTATAAAGAAAGCTTTTATACTGATTGAAATCTTAAATTTGTTATTGTCGTTTCATATTTTGAATGTAAACGACCTCGGCAGAAACCACATACCACCTTGAGGTGTAGTTTTTTTGCCCAGAAAAATCGTTTAGCTCATACCTAAGCTATATATGATTCTTATGTGATTTATATATACTTCTTATTATAACTATCGCTTCACTAATTTGGTGTGAGATATATCACAAAATACCAAGACAGAAATGAGCTATGTAGTAGCATTTTTTCGGGTGGACACCGCCAACCCTGCGCTCAAACCCTTTTTAGGTTGTGTCGAGTGCCCACTCTACAGTTATTAAGCAATTTTTGTCGAGAGTTAGCCTGACGATAACAAGGTATCCACAACTGCACACCACCGATATAGACTCGATTTTTTGAGTTTTGTCAGGTGAACCGAGATACGTAATAAAGCTTGCTACTCAACTGCTGCTAGAATTTTTCTTATTCTCAGGAAACTTACATTTCACTTGAATTTCAAAATTGCCTTCGCTAGAACCTTCCACCAAGATAGGAATACCAACTTTGCTACCTAGCTTGATGCCAAATTTGATTGTGACTTCTTCAGCTTCAGGTAAGTTGCTGAATGCCCCAAGAGCCAACTTAGTATAACCACGAAGCTTCGCGTGAAAGTCTTGAATGTTAACTGTAGGCAGAATATCGCCAATACCACGATAAACTTCTTGCTCGTCGTTTATTTCTGGCACCTCAGCGACGGTTTTTGACTGAATATAAAGCTCGTACTCTTCACCGTCATCTTTAATTATCAGGCGTTGTACTTCTGACATTGGTAGCCTCTAGTTATTGCAGATTACTATGTTAGTTAGAATACTATTAAAATGCCCATATGCTTGGTTGGACAGTATGGCTCGATATGCCTTGGTGATTGGCATTGCTAACTATAATAATCCCAGAATCAGAAATCTGCCAAAGGCAGCTACCGATGCAGAAAAAATAGCGCAGGTACTCCGTAAACACGGTCGCTTTGAAGTTCAGCCGTTACCTGGTAAGTTAATCGAGAGTGAAAATCGCTGGTGTGTCGCACCAGACAAAAAGCTACTTGGTAAAGAACTGGGTTCAGCACTGAGCAAGTTTATGCTGGAAAAAGCGAAAAATCACGAAGCACTGATTTATTTTGCTGGACATGGATTTGAAGCACCAACGCTGACAGGTAAGCAAAAGGGCTATCTGGCAACTTCTGATTGTACCAGTGATGGACAGAATGCGATCGCCTTTGACGACTTCAACGATTTAATCCGCGAATCTCAGCTTGCTAGTTTAGTGGTTCTGCTAGACTGCTGCTATGCTGGTTCATTTCTAGAAAAAAGTTTTCTCAGCTCAAGTTTCCCTATTTTCAACAGCAAACAGGATTACTGCTTGATAACCGCCTCTCGTGAATTTGAAAGAGCACGGGAAGATGTGGAAGGAGGCATTTTTACCCAAGCAGTTCTGAGAGGATTATCTCACGATAGAGCTGATGAAACGACTGGTGAAGTAAATGCCAGCGATTTGTTTAGCTTTATATCGCGGGAACTTAAGCAGAGTGGACAAGAACCAATCTACATGGGCGGAGGAAGGTCAATTCCTCTTGTCTGGTATCCGCCAAAGAATCCGGTGGTTAGTGCGGTTGTGCGTGAGGAGTGTCCTTATCGAGGTTTGGAAGCTTTTGACAAGCAGCACGCTCAATTCTTCTTTGGTCGTAAGAAGGTTATTGAGGACATTTTACAAAAACTTGCTCAAGCTCAGTTTGTCCCAATAATCGGCGCGTCGGGAAGTGGTAAGTCTTCCGTAGTGCGTGCGGGTTTGATTCCTCAGTTGGAGAAAAATGGCTGGCGAATATTAAACCCAATTAAACCAGGAATTGAGCCGTTAGCAAAATTGAGAGCAGCCTTTGAAGGATTCTTTCAACGTCCGAGAGAAATTCAGCAGCTTTATGATTTCATCCACAATTCCCCAGATGGCTTGCATCGCGTAATTGAACGTCTCCCAGGTTCAGAGCGTTTTTTGTTAGTTGTGGATCAATTTGAAGAGGTGTTTACGCTTTGTTCCAAGGAAGAGGAAAGACGCAAATTTATTGAACTGTTAACAAATTGTTCTCTTTGTGAAAGGTTGGCAATTGTCACCACAATGCGGGCAGATTTTCTCGAACCCTGTCTGAGCTATCCATCGCTGACTCAACTGATTCAAAATCAAGCAGTATATATGCCGCCGTTGGTGGGGGCAGAATTGGAGGAGGCGATCGCATCTCCCGCAAACCTGCAAGGTTATCGCTTTGAGGACGGGTTGCTGGGAGAGATTATGCAAGATGTGGGTAAAGAGCAGGGATGTTTGCCACTGTTACAGTTTGCCCTCACAGAACTTTGGGAGAAAAGAGACAACCAAAAGTATCAGCTAACAGTTGAGCTTTATCGAGTAATGGGTGGCGTGATTGGTGCGCTAGATTGTCATGCAGAAAATATATATCACAGTTTTACACAGAAGGAGCAGGAATGGGTTAAGCGAATATTTTTGAAGCTGGTGCGAACAGGTGAGGAAGAAAAGGATACTAGACAGCGACAACTCAAAGCCAAACTGTTAGGGATTGGTAGTGACAGCGTAATCAGTGATGTTTTAAATGAGTTGATTCAGGGACGTTTGTTGGTAAGTGGAGAAGAAGGGGTTGATTTAGCCCATGAATCTTTGATGGAGGGGTGGCAGCGTTTTGCTGACTGGCGTCAGGAAAATCGGGAGGTGCGGAGACTGATTGACAGGGTGGAAAATGCTTTTCAGGAATGGTCGAAGAATCCGCAAGATGAAAATTTAATGATGGGCGGATTGCTTAGCCAAGTACAGAAGCAATGGCAAGAACTGGAACCAGATTTAGATGCCGCAGCTAGGGAGTTTTATCAGTGCAGCAATGCTTATCAAAAATACAAACTTGCATATGTAGAGCAAGAACTTACCCGAGCCAGTTTAGAACAAAAAGCTGAAAGAGTAATGGATTTACTATCTTTCAAACCGCTAGAAGGTCTAATTCTAGCTATTCAATCTATGGGCGAGAATCTTAAAAGAATGCCAAAGCAGGTTCTCATTCCAGTCAAGAATAGCCTGCATAGAGCAATAGAAACAGCCAGAGTGTCAATTCCTTTACAAGGGCATAAGGATGGTGTCAATTCTGTAGCCTTTAACCCCGATGGACAAATGATTGTTAGTGGCAGTGATGACGGAACAATAGGGTTATGGGATATTCAGTGCAATCCTATCAGTCAATCTTTACGGGAATATAGCAGCTGTGTCAATTCTGTAGCCTTTAGCCCCGATGGACAGATGATTGTCAGTGGCAGTGATGACGGAACAATACGGTTATGGGATATTCAGTGCAATCCTATCAGTCAATCTTTACGGAAATATAGCAGCTATGTCAATTCTGTAGCTTTTAGTTCAGATGGACAGATGATTGTCAGTGGCAGTTATGACGGAAGTATTAGCTTATGCGATATCCAGGGCAACTCCATTTGTTTAGTTTTACAACGATTTAAGAAATATTTGGATGCTTTCTATACGGCTGCCATCAATCTAGATAAGCAGATGATTGCTATTGGTGGAGATGATGAGGGTATAGTTTACTTGTGGGATATCCAGGGTAATCTTATTGGTAAATTTCAGGGACATAAAGAACCTGTCTTTTCTATAGCTTTTAGCCCTGATGGGCAAACCATTGTTAGTGGCAGTTCAGATAGCAAAATATGGCTATGGGATATTCAATGCAATCCCATTACTGAGCTAAAAGGGCATAAAGGATCTGTAAATTCATTAGCTTTTAGTCCCGATGGACGAATGATTGTTAGTGGTAGTGCAGACAAAACAGTGCGGTTATGGAATATCCAAGGTCATGTTATCTATGAACTCCGGGGGCATGAAGATGTCGTTTTTTCAGTAGCTTGTAGTCCAAATGGACAGAAAATTGTCAGTGCTAGTGCCGACAAAACAGTGCGGTTATGGGATATACGACCTGTGCAAGGTGATAATTGGGAAACTTTACTCCAAATTGGCTGCGATCGCCTCCGCTACCATCCCATCTTCATGAACCCGCAAACTGAAGAAGCAAAAGCCGCCTGCGAAACCTGTCGTAAATATGTTTGGGGCGCGTAGGGGTTAAAAATTGTGTATTTTGACAATGTGAAAGTGCTGCATTGAATTGTGATATTCATCCACGAGTACCAAACACTCGCTCACGAGTTAACAATCTTGTCCACTCACTGCATGATAATGAAAAATATTAAGCGATTCTATCGAATTGATAGTTGGCGGGTAGAGCAAATGAATGTCTGTGTAAAAGACTAAAAAATCGTTCTTTCTTTGCTTCAAGCTCATCTGTCTCTACAATAATTATTTTGAGGGTTTTACCTTCCATTTCAGAACTTAGTTTTTCCTTCAGTATGAGATTGCCATTTTCACAAGTAGCTTGCAGAACTTTATACATAAACTCACTGTATGCCATTTAATTTTGAATTAGATATTGGGAATTTTGGATAGTCAAGACGCGATGTTCCTCGCGTCTCTACAATTTTAAACAACCGCCTCCTCCACAACAGCACCCTGCATCTTACCAAAAGCATCAATCAACGTTTGCAATTGTTGATCTGCTTTCATCACTCCTAAACCCCGCACTGTCACTTTACCAGGAGAGTAAACAAAGCGTGATCTGAGGGTTTCCGACAAATTTTGAGCCAAGTTCTTCCAACCAGGTTCTTCCATTTGCGTTTCTAAAACGATGTGCTGTTTGTTTTCTGGTTTAATGCGGCTAAATCCTAGTTTCTTCGCCAGCTGTTTGAGTTCCATCACCCGCAATAGTTGAGTCGCTGGTTTAGGAATTGCGCCATATCGATCATTCCACTCAGCAGCAATCTGCGATAATTCTTCTTTAGATTTTGCAGCTGCAACCGCACGGTAAGCACTCATCTTTTGATCCAAATCGGTGATGTAATCGGCTGGGACAAACGCTGTCAGGTTGAGATCAATTTGAGTATCATCAACTTTAGGAATTTCTTGCCCTCTGATTTCACGGATAGCTTCTTCTAGCATTTCCATATATAAATCAAAACCGATCGCTTCCATTTGTCCTGACTGTTCTGCACCAAGCAAATTACCCACACCCCGGATTTCCATATCCCGCATTGCTAATTGATAGCCAGAACCCAGTTGCGTAAATTCCTGGATGGCTCGTAACCGCTGACGTGCGGCGTCGGATAACGTCCGCTGTTTGGGATAAAATAACCATGCATGGGCTTGAATTCCCGCACGACCAACACGACCCCGTAACTGGTACAGTTGAGCTAATCCGAAGCGGTGAGCATCTTCAATTAAAATAGTGTTGACTCGCGGAATATCCAAACCAGATTCAATAATTGTGGTACAAACAAGGATGTCCGCTTCACCATTGCTGAAAGTTAGCATCGTTGATTCTAATTGGCTTTCATCCATTTGACCGTGGCCGATCGCAACTCTCGCACTCGGTATCATCTCCCGCAACTGTGTTCCTATTTCCTCAATTCCCTCAACTCGCGGAACGACGTAAAATACCTGTCCCCCTCGGTCGAGTTCTTGACGAATTGCAGTGCGTATGCTATCAGGATTCATTGGTGACAAATGAGTTTGAATCGGTCGTCTGGATGGAGGTGGTGTCGCAATCAAACTCATTTCTCGAATTCCTGATAAGGACATATATAAGGTCCGAGGAATCGGAGTCGCAGAAAGAGTTAGCACATCAACCTGAGTTTTCAAGCTTTTGATTCTTTCTTTTTGGTTGACGCCAAACCGCTGTTCTTCGTCAACTACCAAAAGTCCTAAGTCACGAAAGGCTACACCTTTACCTAAAAGTTGGTGTGTCCCGACAACGATATCTAACTCTCCTGTCGCCAGTCGTTTCAAAATATCGCGGCGTTCTTCAGCAGTCCGGAAGCGGTTGAGTAACCCGACGTTAATCGGGTAGGGCGCAAAGCGTTCTTTTAAGGTGTGGTAATGTTGCTGAGTCAAGATGGTGGTGGGTGCAAGTAGCGCTACTTGTTTTCCGCCAGAGGTGACAGCTTTGAAAATAGCGCGAATGGCGACTTCTGTTTTTCCAAAACCAACATCCCCACAAACTAGGCGATCCATTGGGCGATCGCTTTCCATATCGCGTTTAACATCCTGAGTCGCTTTAAGCTGATCCATTGTGGCTTGGTAGGGGAACGAGTCTTCCATCTCCTGCTGCCAAGGTGTATCGTGTGGATAAGTAACGCCTTTTTGTTGCGATCGCGATGCATACAGCTTGAGTAAGTCCACTGCCAATTTCTTGATCGCTTTGCGGACTCTATTCTTTGTATTTTCCCAAGCCTTACCCGTCATTTTGTTGAGTTCTGGTGGTTTATCGTTTGTCGTACGCAAGCGCGACAAAACACCAACTTGGTCTGCGGCGACACGCAATAAGCCGTCTGCATACTGCACCACCAAATACTCACGGGTTTCGTTGTTCAGTGTGAGACTTTCTAGCCTGATGAATTTACCTACACCGTGGTTCTTATGAACGACAAAATCTCCCTGACGCAGCTTATTGGGATCAACTTGTTTAGAAGCAGCTTTTCTCCGCTTACGGATGTAGCTGGGAGTCGCCAGGGAGTGCTGACCGTAAAATTCACGGTCAGTAATAACGACCACCCGGAAGGTAGGTAAAATAAAACCTTCGAGTTCAGCAAGACCGGAATATTTCAGGGCGACTGGTGTGCGATTAATTTGTTGCTTGTCAATTGCGTGGTAGTCGCGGGGGTTAGGAATAAACTGGGCAGGACAGTCGTGTTCTTGCAACAGGGACACAGAACGCGAGGGTTGGGCAGACATTAGCCAAACCGAGAAGTTGCGATCACGTTCTTGTCGCAGTGTTTCTGCAATTTTAGCGAATTGGTGCGGCATAACTGGCACCCTGCGACTGGCAAGATTAATCCCGGTGTTTTCCTCAACCAATTCTGATAAATTTAATTTGGGAAATTTTGCTGTATCAGCCAAACATTCGTCAAAAGAGCGATGGATTCTTGGTAATGAAGTGGAAATCTCCTCATTTTCCTTGCTGACAAGCAGTTCCCATTGTTCTTCTGCATTTTCTACCCAGCGATCGCTATGGGCGTGACACTGTTCTGGTTCATCAATAGTAATTAACGTATTTTCAGGTAAATAATCTAACAGAGAAGCAGGTTTCTCAAAAGCTAACCCCAAAAAGCGACGGCTACCCTCCACAAGTGTAGAGTCCTGAATATCAACTTCTGAGTCATCACTTAATTGGGCACTCAGTACTTGAAACTCAGCGCTATCTTTGAGTGCTGTCATCAGAATGGGGGCAAAACTTGTGGGAGTTAGGATCAATTGGTTTATTTTGTCAAGGGCGGCAGAACGTTGGGTTACTGGGTCAAATTCCCGTATCTGCTCAATTTCGTCGCCAAACCAATCTAGCCGTACGGGTAACTCTGAGGACACAGGAAACACATCAACAATATCGCCGCGCCGACTCCACTGCCCTTCTGTTTCCACCAAAGGAACTCTTTCATACCCCAGTTTCGTGATTTCTTCACTGAAGGTCTTCAGGTCAAATTCCATACCACGCTTCAGGGTAAAGCAGAAAGGTTTAAAAGCTTCTGCTGGTGGTAGATGAGGTTGTAGGGCGGCGACAGTAGCGACAACCGCCATTTTGGGTAAGGGGGATAAGGAAGATTTTGCTTCCCCAACTCCGTGATCTGTTCCTCTGGTAAGTTGTATCAAATCCGCTAGGACTTGCATCTGTCCCCAAGTCATCTCAGTTTCGGGGTCAAATGGTTCGTATGGAGACGCTTCTGAAGTTGGGTAGAAATGTACAGTTTGCCACCCCATTGCTTCTAGTTGTGTTGTCCAGCGTCCGGCTTCTTCCAGAGTCGCACAGACCACGAACAAATTCTTGCTCTGGGTTTGAGCCAACGCTGAAGCGACCAAACCCTTGGGCAAGCGAGGAATGCCACTTAAGAGCAACTCTTGTTGCCGATTAAGTTTAGAGAGGAGTTCAGTGGTGAGCGCAGAACGCCCCAAAGCACGCACAATGGAAGAAAATGCCATAGGTCACAAAATTATGAAGAAGTCCTTCTCGCTCGCAAGCATAATACTAACGCTTACCACAACTATTTTAAAAGTCCAGACACAGAAAGAACTCTAGCTATAGAGTCATGAATACCTGGTACAATGACCACTTACTAATCCACTGACTCATGGTTCATATACGAATCAGTGTTAAGCTGCTAACTTATAACTTATAATTTATGACTTTTTTGTATGCAGAGTGTTTCGTAATCACACGTTGCATACTAGATACTAAGAGGTTAAGGTTAAGCACAGTTTGCCGATGGTATCGGTAGTTTTTACAGATGTCTCCAACAATCGAAATTCTAATTATTGTTTTTTTAATTCTTGCCAATGCTGTGTTCGTCATGTCAGAATTGGCGATTTTCTCAGTACGAAAGGTGCGTCTCCAACAACTTGCTGACCGGGGTGATGCTAAAGCACGCGTCGCTTTGGAACTGGCATCCTCGCCGAATCAGTTTCTAGGAACTGTTCAGATTGGGATCACACTCCTCACCATCATCTCTGGTGCCTATGGTGAAGAAACGATCGCCAAGAGAGTAGCGCCTATTCTAAATTTTATCCCTTTGGAGGCAGATTTTAAGGAACACCTAGCTAAAGGATTAGCAATTTTAGTTATTACATTTTTGACACTAATTCTTGGTGAACTGGTACCTAAGCGGCTTGCTTTAAACAACCCGGAACCAATTGCTTCCGTTATCGCTATACCGATGCGAACATTGTCTCAATTAACATCACCTGTAGTGGGACTTTTAAGTTTTTCTACTGAGGCAGTGCTGCGGTTGTTGGGTACCAGACCGTCCAAAGAGCCACTCGTGACAGAGGAAGAAATTAGAGTCTTAATCGAACAAGGTACTGAGGAGGGAACCTTTGAAGAAGCAGAACAAGATATGGTCGAGCGGGTTTTTCGCTTGGGCGATCGCCCCGTCAGTTCATTCATGACACCCCGACCGGATATTGTTTGGCTGGATTTGGAAGACTCTACCGAAGAAAACCGCCGCAAAATTATTGATGGTGGTTATTCCCGGTATCCAGTTTCTCAGGGGGGACTTGACAACGTGCTAGGTATCATCCCAGTCACCGACTTGTTAACCCGGTGTTTCAGCGGTGAAAACTTGGATTTAACAGTAGGATTGCGACAGCCCGTGTACGTGCCAGAAAGCACCCGAGGCTTGAAAGTTTTGGAGTTGTTCAAGCAAACTGTCACTCATATGGCGCTAGTTGTAGATGAATATGGTGTGATTCAAGGATTAGTCACTCTTAATGACGTCATGATAGAAATTGTCGGTGATGTTCCTTCTGTTGATGACCAGGAAGACCCTCAAATTGTACAACGAGAGGACGGTTCCTGGTTGTTGGATGGTATGTTGGCTGTAGATGAGTTTTTTGAACTATTCGATGTTGAGGAGTCGTCACACGAAAACCGAGGAAGTTATCAAACATTAGGTGGTTTTGTCATGGCGCATCTAGGTCGGATACCCTCAGCTGCAGATCATTTTGAATGGCAAGGTATGCGGTTGGAAGTCATGGATATGGATGGTAACCGTGTTGATAAGATTCTCGTTGTGCCTCAGGAAGTGAAATCTAGTAATAGTCAAAAACCAGATTAGCTTCTTCGCGCCCTCGCCCTGCACTATAACGGTACTCCGTTCACCAATACATCCAAAGAAGAAAGTTTAAAATAAAAAATATGCCCTAAGGGCATATTTTTTATTCCGCATTTTATTTCAGCAAAAATGCCATTTCGCTCCACGCGAGCAACCTCAACCGTGCCTAGCCACGACGCAGTACACCTTGACTGTGCCAAGCGGCGAGTTGATTATACGCGGGATGATGAGCGTGATGAGAGTTTCGCTCACAAATCGGGGCTGATATTTGGGCTGCTATATCGCCTGTAATTTTCCTGCTATTGCAGCTAACAAGTGTCAAAATATGTTAGCTGTAGAGCGATGAGTTATAAATGGGAATGGCACAAGCAGAACGTACTGCCGAACAGACACGGGAACTGATTTTAGCAACGGCTGAGGTTCACCTACGGCGGTATGGCTACGCCCGCACCACTATCAGTGAAATTGCTCGTGCCTGTAAAATGTCGCACGCCAATGTTTATCGCTTCTTCAAAACCAAAGCTGATGTGATGGATGCCGTCGTAGAACGATGGTTCAGTGGTATAGAACAAGCCCTGCGAGATTGTGCGCAACAACCAGGTTCTGCTAGCGATCGCCTGCAAGCCTACGTGTTAGAACTGTATCGGCTCAAACGAGACAAACTTGCCGCTGAGCCAGAACTCTTTGATGCTTATCTGGCTATTTTGGAAGCTGATCGCACTGTCGTTGAGCATCACTTGCAAGTCTTGTCTTCCATTCTCAACGAAATTTTGACCTGTGGAGTCAAAACCGGTGAGTTCCAGATTACCGATTTATCGCTAGCAACTGAAGCGGTGAGCGCCGCTACCCTCAAGTTTCACCATCCCTTAATGATTCGAGAATCTGCTGATCAGCCGATGGAAAAACAGGCGATCGCCGTCGTTCAACTGCTCACCGCAGCACTAGCTACAAGGAAAATCTAATCAGAGAAGAGTTTGTGACACTTTTCAATAATTGTCACTTGTCATTTTTTCGGCAAGTAGGATAGTATTTCAGTGTTGATGTAATTACAAATTTCAAATTTTGTAATTAGTTATCAAATCAGCCGCAAATAAAGGAGTCAAAACCAATGAAATACCGCAAACTCGGAAAATCTGATGCTCAAGTATCAGCTTTGGGTTTGGGCTGTATGGGCATGTCAGATTTTTATGGTGGACGGCAAACGAATGATACCCAAAGCATTGCAACCATTCGTCACGCGATCGAACTCGGCGTGAACTTTTTGGACACAGGCGACTTCTATGGAGTCGGACACAATGAAGAACTGATTCGCCAAGCCATTAAAGATATTCCGCGTGAACGAGTTTTTATCTCAGTGAAATTTGGTACACTACGCAACCACGATGGTGGTTTTCTCGGTTCCGATAATCGCCCCATTGCCGTGCGTAACTTCTTGTCTTATAGCTTACAAAGACTGCGCGTTGACTACATTGATATGTACTATCCATCCAGAATTGACCCAAACGTGCCAGTTGAAGACACAGTTGGAATATTGGGAGAACTCGTCAAAGAAGGCAAAATTCGCTACGTCGGATTGTCTGAAGCCGGACCAGAAACATTACGTCGTGCCTACACCGTTCATCCAATTACCATGCTACAAACCGAATATAGTCTCTGGACAAGGGAACCAGAAACTGACGTACTGCCGGTTTGTCGTGAACTGGGAATTGGATTAGTCGCTTACTCACCACTCGGACGCGGATTTTTAACTGGTGCCTTTGAGAAACCAGAAGACGTTGCACCTGATGATTTTCGTCGCCACACACCACGCTTTCAAGGCGAGAATTTTGAACGCAATTTACAACTTGTGAAAAAGATTAAAGAAATTGCAACCGAGAAGAAATGTACACCAGCACAACTCGCTCTCGCATGGCTGCTTGCACAGGGCGAAGACATCGTGCCAATTCCGGGAACAAAACGGCGTGAGCGACTTGAAGAGAATTTGCAGGCGATCAATATTGAATTGAACGACGATGATTTGCGGCGTATTGAGGAAGTTGCACCGATGGGAGCCGCAGCAGGGACACGCTATCCCGACGCATTTATGCACACGGTGAATCGTTAAGATGTAGGCGAGCAGAAAACACCTAGTGAAAAACCGTCTCGATGGGAGGATCTACAGTAAAACTCTGTATAATAAATTGTTAGGCGGCTTAAGTTATCGCAAAGGACTTATTTGGGAATTTTTCCTTATCTGCTTGGTGTTAAGCAAAAAATGTGATGTGGTAGGAGCAAGTCTGGTCAATACACTGTCAATAGTTAGCCGATGACTAAACAACAATGATTTATCAAACTTATCTCCCGCAATCGCTCCTCTCACAGTTCATAGAATTTTTCTGGATGAGGGAAGGTGAGCATTTATCAGCAGTACAAACCCGCTTGCTGCCAATGGGGATGATGGAATTAGTCATTAATCTCCAAGAGGACAGCATTCCACTATTTGATCGTCAGAGTCGAGTTCAATGCGGTAGCACCAATGGCATAATGCTTTGCGGCACACATTCTGAAAATTTTATTGCCCAGGTCGATCGCAAAATATCTGTGATGGGTGTACATTTTAGACCCGGAGGAGGGACTGCATTCTTTGGACTACCTGCTGGTGAACTCCATAATGAAAATATTTCATTGGATGAACTGTGGCAAGGTCATGCCGCAGAATTGCGCGATCGCCCTTGGCGCAAGCCGTACCCGGCTTATCGCTTGTTAAAAACGTCCTTGAAAAACCGATTTTCTGTATTAGAACGGTTTTTGATGCAGATGCTGCGCTCGCCTGCTCTCCATCCTGCTGTCGATTTTGCAGTGCAGCAGTTTCAGCGATCCACGCTGCCAACCGTTCGAGCTGTAACCGATCAAATCGGATTTAGTACCCGCCATTTCAACCAACTCTTTCGGGATCAAGTCGGGTTAACGCCAAAGCTGTTTTGTCGCATTCAGCGGTTTCAGCAAGTCCTGAATCTGCTGGCTCTTAAAAACCAAGTTAACTGGATGGATATTGTTTTTACCTGTGGCTATTTCGACCAAGCACACTTGATTCACGAGTTTCGGGCATTCGCGGATTGCACACCAACGGAATATTTATCACGACGAGGCTTTCATCCTTGCCATGTGGAGTTGCCCCATTGAGGTCATTTTTTTACAATTCTTGGGTCTAGGGAGTATGTCATGCTGACATAAACTACCCAAGTAGAGTTACCGAAATCTCATGCAAATTACAGCTTCAGCGCTTTCACTCAATGTTGATGATGTGATGGCATCGGCAATGTTCGTCAAGCAACATTTTGGCTTCCATGAAGAAATGTCAGCCGAGGGCTTTATCTCTCTCTCCAGACCAGATGCTGGTTTCAATCTAATCTTTCTTCAAACTAGACTGGCAAGCTTCAAACCTATCCATATGCGAGGACATCGAGCGGACGGTCTGCTTATTGTCTTTGTGGTCGATGACATCGATCAAGAATACATGCGAATCCAAACAGAAGGTGTACCCATTACAACTGCGATCGAGACCGAACCTTGGGGAGAGAGATTCTTTCAGGTTACAGATCCGAATGGTGTCGTCATTCAACTCGTCCAGTGGGTTAGTGAAAACACAGGAGAACCAAAATGAAAAAAATCAACGGTCTTGCTCTGATTATGATTGGATTATTGCACAGTGCGATCGCATTAGGAATACCAGGAGCATTGGGATTTAGTGGAATTTGGCAGGAAATAATGGGTATTGGTGTGGTTGATGCTGTCAAATCGAATCAGCTTCGTATCTGGGGATACTACTGGTTCCTTGTGCCAGGATTCTTGATGATTCTTTATGGTTTTCTGTGCCATTGGATTGAAAATCAGTTGAATCTACCATTACCAGCATTTGTAGGTTGGGGACTATTCATAGTTTCCTGTTTTTGCATTCTACTGGATATTGATACGGGGTTCTGGCTGGTGTTGCTCGTTGCAGTGAATGCGATCGCAACATCACGACCTGCAAAAGTGGAAGGATAGCGTGATGGCAGTCATTGAGCATAAGTTAGTAGGTGACAAGGTTAGGTTTTTGGGAGATTACGGATGAAAGTACCTTTTACGGGTGGTTGTCTGTGTGGAGCTATCCGCTACGAATGTTCGGCAGAGCCAATTGTCATGGGCAATTGCCATTGTCGCGATTGCCAGCGGGCAACTGGTAGCGCATTTGCGGCGGCGCTCCTTGTCCCGCGCAATGCCGTCACAATCGCTCTTCGAAGTTAAATATTACGAGGTTATCGGCGATAGTGGAGCCACAGTCGGTCGGGGATTTTGTCCCAACTGTGGTTCTCGATTGTTTAGCAAACCGCAGAATCCCGAACTAATGGGCATTCTTGCAGGCAGCCTTGATGAGCCAGGTGAGTTTCAACCTCGGATTGATTTTTATACAGCGAGCGCACAACCGTGGGATTATATGAACCCAGATTTGCCGAAGTTTGCTAAGGTACCGCCACCGGAAACTGTTATAGCAATGCGCGATCGTAAGCGGACGAGGCTTGTGTAGTGATGATTAATCTACGCCCTGCCACCCCTGCTGACTTGAAGTTGCTGCAACACTGGGATCAACAACCTCATGTCATTGCCGCAGATCCCAACGATGATTGGTATTGGGAGGTAGAACTGAGTCGCAATCCTGACTGGAGAGAGCAACTAATTGCCCAGATCAAGGATCGTCCCATTGGATTTGTCCAAATTATCGATCCAGCGCGTGAGGAAAGCCGTTATTGGGGCGATGTTGCACCGGATCTTCGTGCCATTGATATCTGGATTGGGGAAGAAACAGATTTGGGCAAAGGCTACGGCACAAGAATGATGCAGCTTGCCCTCGCTCGATGTTTTGCCGACCCGCGTGTGACGACTGTCCTCATCGATCCACTTGCCAGCAATACTCGCGCTCACCGCTTCTATGAACGTCTTGGCTTCCAATTTGTTGAACCACGAAGGTTTGGCGACGATGACTGTTTTGTTTATTGCCTGAACCGAGCAGATTGGCATCCTGAAAACACGATCACATCGCGGTAGCGGCAGCTAGTGAGCGATACCTTCTCCTGTCGGAGACGCTTTGCGAACGGCACACTTCGTGAACGCCGCATAACAACGCCCATGCACACCGACCGTCGAGAGTTGATCGGTTATGATGCAAAGGTGATCTGCGGTGGGTGATGGGCACCGTTAGGCGCTTGAAGTTATATTTAGGAGTTGCATACAAAAATGAAAACTCAGTACTTCACAGCGACAAGTCTTGATGGCTTCATTGCTACTGAGAATGACTCACTAGATTGGCTGTTTCCGCTTGGTGACCTGAATGACTCCAGCTATCCAGAGTTCATTTCAGATGTGGGTGCGTTGGCAATGGGATCAGCAACTTACGAGTGGATGGTACGCAACGCGGAAAAGGTTGCCACTGAGACTGGCTTTGCGTGGCCATACACTCAGCCAGCCTGGATATTCTCTAGTCGCAAGCTTCCAATAATCGAAGGTGCGAACATCCGATTCGTCAATGGAGATGTGCACCACGCCCACGCTGAAATGCGAGCTGCTGTTGGCACCAAAAACATCTGGATAGTTGGAGGCGGAGATCTGGCTGGTCAGTTCTACGATGCTGGTTTACTGGATGAGCTTATCATCCAGGTTGGCTCGGCCACCCTCGGCAAGGGTAAGCCGCTATTCCCTCGCAGAGTGCTAAGCCCAGTTCTGCGCCTAGTGTCTGTTCATCAGATGGGTGCTGGCATGGCTGAGTTGCGCTATGAAGTACACAAAGGCGGTGTGAGTGGAGCCGCCTAACAATTGCAATGCAGCGGACTGTTGAAGATCCTGGTTGTGATGCAGAGGCTGTTTGCCGCCGCTGATTGCAACCGTAGTATGAATTGCTAAAGGAGGGAAACTGATGAGTTCATTTGTGCTTTGTCTTCAAGATGTTGATAAAACAAAACTCACGGTTGTTGGGGGTAAAGGCGCAAACCTGGGGGAGCTTTCCAAGATTGAAGGAATCCGCGTACCGGATGGCTTTTGTATTTCTACTGAAGCTTTTAAAAGAATCATTGGGGAAACGTCGTCGATTAACGAATTACTTGATCAGTTATCGCTTCTAAAGGTGGAAGACCGGCATAAAATCGGTGAACTTAGCGGTGAGATTCGCAGGGTTATCGAAGGGATAGCCATTCCTCAAGACATTAATGAAGAGATCACCCGCCTCCTCTCCAGGCTTGATGAAAAAAACGCCTATGCAGTACGATCCAGCGCAACTGCAGAGGATTTACCGACGGCCTCTTTTGCAGGCCAGCAGGATACGTATTTGAATATTATCGCAAAGGAGGCAATCCTAAAGCATATCAGCAAGTGCTGGGCATCGCTATTTACCGAGAGGGCAGTAATTTACCGCCTTCAAAACAGCTTCGACCACCGTAAAGTCCACCTATCTGTGGTTGTTCAGAAGATGGTCTTTCCGCAGGTGGCAGGAATTTTGTTTACTGCCGATCCCGTCACTTCTAATAGGAAGGTGTTATCCATTGATGCCAGCTTCGGACTTGGTGAGGCTATGGTTTCCGGCCTTGTGAATACTGATATCTATAAAGTGTGTAACGGCAAGGTTATCGATAAGAAGATATCCGCCAAGAAACTGGCTATTTACGCCTTAAAAGATGGCGGTACGAAAGAACAGGAGATTGAGCCTGAGAGACAGAACAGGCAAGCGTTGACGGATGAGCAGATTTTGCAGCTTGAGCACATGGGCAGAAAGATCGAAGAACATTTCGGCCGCCCCCAGGACATCGAATGGTGTTTGGTTGATGATACATTTTATATTGTCCAGAGTCGGCCAATCACTACTTTATACCCGATCCCTGAAGCAAATGATCAGGAAAATCACGTTTATGTATCTGTTGGTCATCAACAAATGATGACCGACCCCATGAAGCCATTGGGATTGTCTTTATTCCAGTTAACAGCTGCCCGACCCATGTATAAAGCTGGTGGAAGGTTGTTTGTTGATGTCAGCCAGGATCTGGCTTCTCCTGCCGGAAGAGAGGTTCTAGTAAATGTTTTGGGAAAATCCGATCCGCTCGTAAGAGACGCACTGACGACCATCTTAGAGCGAGGAGATTTTATAACGTCGTCGCCAGACGATGAGACAGAACCGAGTCCCGGTAGTAGTAATAAAGGTATGTCGCCTGCGGCCTTTCAAGTGCAGCTCGAAAACGATCCGACGATCGTTTCTGATTTGATTAAGGACAGCCAAGCATTGATTGAAACGTTAAAGCATGACATCCAGGCGAAGTCAGGCGTGGATCTGATAGACTTTATCCTGGAAGACAGACTGAAGCTAAGGCAGAGTTTATCTTATCCGAAAAGTTTTGGTGCGATTATGACTGGCATGAATGCTGCATCATGGATCAATGAAAAAATGATGGAGTGGTTGGGTGAGAAAAATGTAGCGGACACGCTTTCTCAGTCTGCGCCAAACAATATTACGTCGGAAATGGGGCTGGCGCTGTTAGATGTCGCAGATGCGATTCGTCCGTATCCGGAAATCATTGAGTATTTGCACCACGTAAAAGATGACAGCTTTCTGGACGAGCTGGCTAAGTTTGATGGTGGACAAGAAGCCCGAGACGCTATCCGTGCTTATCTTGACAAATACGGAATGCGCTGTGTCGGAGAAATCGATATCACGAAAACCCGTTGGAGCGAAAAACCAACGACACTTGTCCCCATCATTCTCAGTAACATCAAAAACTTCGAGCCCGGTGCAAGCAATCGGAAATTTGAGCAAGGGCACCAGGAAGCTCTGAAAAAAGAACGAGAGCTGTTGGAACGATTGAAGCAATTGCCGGATGGTGAACAAAAGGCCGAAGAAACAAAACAACAGATCAGCCTGCTCCGAAACTTCATCGGCTATCGCGAGTATCCAAAGTACGGCATGGTCAATCGCTACTTCATTTATAAGCAGGCTCTTCTGAAAGAAGCCGAACGACTCGTACAAGCCGACGTTATTCATGAAAAAGAAGATATATACTATCTCACGTTTGAAGAACTTCGCGAAGTCGTACGCACAAATAAACTTGATTACCAGATTATCAGCAAACCAAAAGACGAGTACAAATTATATGAAAAACTAACTCCCCCACGTGTTATCACGTCTGATGGTGAAATCATTGCAGGTCGGTACAAACGAGAAAATCTCCCTGCCGAAGCTATTATAGGTCTACCTGTTTCCTCCGGAGTTATAGAGGGACGAGCACGTGTCATCTTAAACATGGAAAATGCTGATCTAGAAGATGGAGATATATTAGTCACCTCCTTTACTGACCCTAGCTGGACACCATTGTTTGTATCCATAAAAGGCCTAGTCACCGAAGTTGGTGGACTGATGACCCATGGAGCAGTTATCGCACGTGAATATGGCTTACCAGCAGTTGTCGGAGTAGAAAGTGCTACCAAACTGATCAATGACGGACAGAGAATTCGGGTTAATGGAACGGAAGGCTATGTAGAAATCCTATATTAATATGAGTACGGTCAAAGTACCAAAGCCATCAACTTGCGTAAAATCCACACCACTAATACGGTACAAGTGAGTACGCAAATCAAATTGGGGAGCATTTCCTGGTTGCTTTTTGCCGTGTACCTCACGCTCAATGAAAAGCGCTATATATAGTAGTTATCGTTTGGATACTGCATCCAAACGATAACTACTATAAAATCATTTGCGCCAATTCACAAAAACCCTCTCCTTCAGCAGCCGAAGTCATGTATACAGGGTGATGCTGAAGTTGATTTGCATACTCCAGCACATTTGCCACACCTACAGACAGTGGAAAATAACGGTGATCAAATAAACTTTCATCGTTAGGACTATCGCCAACTGTCACAACTTGTTCTGGAGTATTGTACTCAGGAAAGTATTCTTGCAACACCTGTAATAACCCATTTGCCTTGTCTTGTCCCAGAGGTTTGATGTGACACTGTACGTTACTGTAGGTAAAACCCCAACCCATTTCCTGACATAGATGACTCAGGGTTTTGAGTTCATCTATGCTTAAAGATTGCACATCAAATGTCCAATCAGTCACGCGAAATCGATTATCAGCAGATTCTTGGATCTGGGGACATTGAGTTTGTAATTGTTGAAAAGCCGATGCCAAATTTTGACGATGTGCTATTAAGTCAGGAATGGGTGTTAAAGTAACTGGTTTGTCACTTCCACCCAAGAAAAACAAACCACCGTTTTCAGCGACAGCACCAACAATGGGCAGATAATACGCTAAACCACTTACCCAACCAGCACTCCGTCCGGTAATAATCACCACCTTGATACCAGCAGTTGCTAAATCCTGCAAACTTTGTAATAGTTCGCTGGTAAATTTTCCTTTCCTGGTCAGGGTACCATCCATATCCGTAGCGACCAGACGAACATTGCTAAAGCATTGAGTCGATGAAACCTCAGACAAGGGCAGGAGTCTGTGCATAAAAGTTTAGCAAAAAGCTGTCAAACACTAATTTACAGCAAGATGGCACACGGGCGTCCCCAAACATTCAGGCATTCAAAATTTTTTTAATTTATAATGCGTCAATTCCCTGGAAGGGGGTTGACTAAGAAAGGGGTGTAGGGGTGAAGGGGTGTAAGGGTGTAGGGGAAAACAGAGAATTTTCCAGCGTGGTACACCGCTACCCCGAAACAAACGGGTACAAGCCCCCACTAAATCTTTGATTTAGTGGTCAATAAGATGGTGGTGGATCCAACCCCCCACCAATTACTCTCCCTACAACGCCAGGTGCTTCAAGTCGGGAAACCCGCCCAACGCACTGGCTCCCCTTACACCCTTACACCCTTACACCCTTACACCCCTAATTATTGACTTTGCCTTGTGAATCACGGGCTAAAAGACCATCTTCCATTTCCACAATCCGATCAGCTATATCTAAAATGCGGTTGTCGTGGGTGACTAACAATATAGATGTTCCTTGCTCTTTCGCAAGGTGCTGCATCAATTGCACAACATCGCGTCCTGATTGCTTGTCTAAAGCAGCTGTAGGTTCATCTGCTAATACTAATGGGGGATTATTCACCAAAGCACGGGCGATCGCAACCCTTTGTTTTTGTCCTCCAGAAAGATTTTCTGGATAGTAATCAATCCGTTCTCCTAAACCCACTGCTTTTAGTATGGTCTCTGATTTAGCAATGGCTTGTTGGTGAGAGACAAATTTATTCAACTCTACCGCCATCTGCACATTTTGCCTAGCAGTTAAAAACTCCAACAAATTATGAGCCTGAAAAATGTAACCAATCTTTCGTCGAATATTAACCAGTTTTTTCTGGCTAGCCTTATACAGTTCTATACCTAAAAATTGTAAACTTCCTTCTTGCACAGACCGCAAACCGCCAATCAAGCTCAGTAATGTTGTCTTACCTGAACCAGATGGCCCAGTCATAATAACAATTTCTCCTGGATAAATGTCCAGATTAATATCATAGAGAATTTGTCTTTTTAATATGCCTTTGCCGTAATAATGATTAATATGTTTTATGGAAATTACTGGTTCTTTATCGAACATAAATATATCTGGAAATATTCTTAGTTTACTTAGTTAATTTTTAGATATTTTTAGAAAATATCAGCAGGGTCAGCAGAACGTAGCTTCCGCATAGCAATAGTGCCAGATATAAAGCACATAATAAAAGTCAAAATGAGTACCATTATGGCTCGTCCAACGCTCATCAAAACAGGTAAGAGTGTGGCATCTCTCGCCCGGTCATACAAAAACATAGTTATAGCAAATCCTGGAATATATCCTAAAATTGCTAAAATCAAAGCTTCTTGTAGGATAACAATTAACAAATAATTTTGTGTATACCCTATTGCTTTTAGGGTTGCATATTCTGCTAAATGATCCGCTACCTCGGTATAAAGTATTTGATAGACAATGACAGTTCCTACTATGAAACCCATAATAGTACCTAAAGTAAAAATAAAACCTATTGCTGTACTACTTTCCCAGTAATATCTCTCATAATTAATAAACTCTTGCTTAGTTAAAACTTTGATATCTCTAGGTAAATAATTTTTCAAATTTTGAGTAACAGTGGTTGCATCTGCTCCTGGTTTTAATCTAATCAGACCGATATCAATTAATCCTTGCTTATGAAGGGGGAACATTCGCAAAAAATTTAAATCACTAGTAATTAAATTACCATCTGCTCCGAAAGAAGCACCTAAAGTAAATAATCCCCCTACTTTCATTCTTCGATTATTGACTTCTGCTGCTACAGTTTTTCCTTGATCAAACTCAGTAGCGATCGGTCCATATTCCTGTCTAGAAGAACGGTCATATAAAACAACATCAGGCAGTTTCAGTTTATCTAAATTTTCATTAACACCAGGTAAATCTAAGACATTGACGGCTGGATTTACTCCAATAACTAGGAGATTACGAGAACGACCCGTGAAAGGATTTTTCCAGGCAGTATAATCTAGATAAATTGGATGCACACTTTGCACTGCCTGTAAATCTAATGCTTTGTATAAACGCCTCTGAGAAAAAGTCTTCATGGAAAGCAAAGCATTAGATTGATTATTGATCAGAACAATGTCAGCTTGTAAACTCGTATGAAAACGAACGTTACTAAAATATAGAGAATCCCGGAAACCAAGCTGCATAAACATTAAAATATCAGCAAAGGCAATTCCAGCCAGAGCTACAGCTAAACGAGTTTTTTCTCGCTTCAGTTGTAACCAAGCTAGAGGAATCTTTGTCATTATCTTTTGTCCTCGGTTGTTAGTTATTAGCGCATGAAGAGTTGAGTTGTCAAAGATTAATTTCAACAACCACCTTGGCGTAAGTTAAGCCTGTCACTTTTTTACTATCTTGTGGAGTCAGGACAATTTTCACTTCTACTACTCTGGCATCAACATCTGCGGCTGGATCTGTATTTAACACATCTTTTTTGCCAATTTGCCTACCAATTTCAGCAACAGTTCCTTGTAATCCTCCGCCAAAAGCTCCATTATCACTGGTTATTACAGCTCGTTGACCAAGGCGCACCTTACTAATACTGTCTTCGGGAACTTCAGCTATGACTACCATCTGATCCGTTCGTCCAATCTCAGCAATACCATTTGTATTGATACTTTCTCCTGCTTTCGTATGAAGTTTGATAATTTCGCCCGAAATTGGTGCTTTGATATAACTTAAATTCAATTGAGCTTGTGCTTTTTTCAGTGCCGCGATCGCATTACTAACTTGTGCTTGTGCAACTAGTAAATCAATCGGACGAATATCTTTGAGTCTGTTAAATTTGGCTCTTTCTTCATCAATTTGTCTTTGCAAAGTTGCGAGAATTTTGTTCCGGTTGACTCTAGCTTCAACCAGTTGCTGTTGCAAAGTTCCTATAGTTTTTACTTGATTGGCTCTAGCTTCAGCAAGTTGCTGTCGTAAAGTTGCAACTGTTTGTTTTTGGTTTGCTTGGGCTTCTACAAGTTGCTGAGTCGAAGTTTCCGCACCTAATTGCCTTCTATCACGTTCCTGCTGAGAAATTGCACCTTCTTTGTATAACATCTGATAGCGTTGAGCATCGACTTCGGCATTACGTTGTTCAGCTCGTATACGCGAAACCGTAGCTTGGAAAGCATCCCTTTGCCCTTGGACTTGAGCTTGGATACGATTAATTGTTGCTTGTAAGACTGTTTTTTCCCCGCCTAACTCTGCTTGCAGGCGATTAATTGTTGCTTGTTGAGCATCTAGTTCCCCACGTAATTGTGCTTCCAAGCGAGCAATTACAGCTCTTTGAGCCTCAATCTCTCTTGGTGAACCGGCTTTGACATTTGCTAAATTGGCACGGGTCTCTTGCACTTTTGCCTTAGCCTCTTCCATTGCGGCTTGGCTACTGGAAAAGTTATCCAAAATAGCAATTATTTGATTTTTTTTGACTTGCTCTCCTTCTTTGACAAAAACTTGTTCTACTCGCGACGTTCCTTGGACTCCCACTGGTGCAGACAGTTTAAAAACTTTCCCTTGAGGTTCCAAACGTCCTAAAGCATTTACACTTGTGATTGGCGCACTGGATACGGGCGGATTCAACTTTTTCACTTGCTCCATTTTGGCTATGCTTAGGACTCCAGTAGCAACTATGACTGGCAAGGTTACAGCAATTAACCACCAAATCTGTGGTTTATCATCCTCAAAAAATTGCTCCCTTACGCTTGAGTTATCACTCACCCTTGACATGATATTGCCCATTAGTTGGAATGTTGCATATACAAAGTAAAAAAGCGAGTTAGGCGCAATTGAATTCAGTCAAATAATGAAAAAACCTATCTTCTGCACAGACGCTGAGATCTATGTCCAAAGGACATAGCACAAAGCACAGCGAAGCCGTGTCGTATCTCCTACACCAGACGCTGCGATCGCCGTGGCGGAGCGCCATAGACATACCCGTATTAGCCCTACCCGTGCCGCAGGCATAGGGTTTCTCTTAGGATAGGAATAAGAATTTCACGACTAATTCTTGCGTAAGTCCTAACACAGTTACAACAGTTTGGTTTGTCTATCTGAATAGATAGCAAACAAAACTGGGTAACAACTGCATTGTCTTTGAGAAAAAAAGTATGATTAACAAGGTAAGTTGATTGGCTTGAGTTAACGGCAGCTCATTTCAACTTGACCCAGAACATCATAGACAAGCTGTTTGAAAATGAAGGTTACATTGAAGGATTTTGTGACTCGATTTTGCTTAAGTTAAATGAATTCTACATTTGTAAATTGCTGGAAAACGTAGCAGAACCTACAGTTGAACCTTTAAGACTAAACTTTGTGGGCTATGGTTTGAAATTCTGAAAGTTTTTTTTCTCTGACTGGACTATCTATACATTTATAATTTTACTGTCCGCCTCTAGAACGAATAATCTGCCCTGTTATCCATTGTCCTTGCGACGAGGCGAGAAATAACACGATACGTGCGGCGTCTTCTGGTGTACTAACGCGACCAAAAGGTGCCTTGCTCTCAAGCATGGAACGGATTTCGTTGCTCATCCAGCCCGTATCTGTTGGTCCTGGGTCTACAGCATTGACAGTAATGCCTTTGCTTGCCAAGCTAGCACTTAAACTCAAAGTCAGTGCCTCTACTGCTCCTTTGGTAATGGCATATGGTAGGTTTTCAGGCATTGGTGCTAGACTTTGACCAGAAGTTAGATTGATAATTCGTCCTCCTGGTCTTCCATCATGGCGTTTGGCAAACTCGGCGCACAATAGTGTAGTACCGCGCACGTTGACAGCGTAATGAACATCTAGCAATTCAGCTGTCAAAGAGTGGATATCTGCTTGTTGATCATGGACAGCATTATTAACCAGAATATCCACATGCCCAAGAGTTTCCTCAACAAAATCAAACAGGTTTTTGGGTACCAAAGGCTCAGCTAGGTTAGCCTCAAGCCCCGCAGCTTTTACCAGGTGCAATTTCAGTGATTCAACGATTTCTTCCGCCTCAGTGAGTTTACTACCCCAAGACATCAGCTTGTCGTATGGTCGATAGTAAGTTATGAAAACATTAGCACCAGATGCAGCAAGTGAACGGGCGATCGCTGCACCAATTCCCATGTGTCGGCTGACCCCAGTAACTAAAGCAACCTTACCCGACAAGCCATAATCTATCATTTCTACTAAACCACAGATGATTCACTTGGTATATCAAACAGAACTGTGGTCATATATTGTTCTGCCCAATCTGAACCAAAAGCTTTTTCCAGTACGCGACGGGTTTTATCGTTTTGCTGCTGTTTTGTGCAGTAGTTACGTTGTCCAGCCAAACTTAGGATCGCCTGTTCTGATGGAAGGGGTTGAGATGCCCTGGCTTGCATGCAATGTATTTCTAAAAATTCCCGAGTGCGAGAGAGAAATAGATTTTCTTCTTCAGGAGAACTCAGACGAACGAAAACACAAAAGTCTGAAAAAATATCTCCCCACTCAGGTAATTCTCGCGGGTGGGAAAAGTTCAATTGAGGGAGTGCAGCCAGTGCAGAAGTATATGATTTTGGAAGAGTGTACTGAGAGTTGACTGGAGAAAGGTCTGCGATCGCCGCACTTATTTGACCCCTCGCCCCAACTAAATCACAACCAAACATTGGCAGTTCGTACTCTGGACGGGGAAACATAACGCAATGCAATATATCCAGCATATTTCCCACCTTTGCCAGTTCCAGGTGCATTTTCCGGAACTGGGGTGTTTGATAGCACTGGTTTTCAATCGTCAGCTTCTCACCTTCTAGGCGACCTTCCACATACCCAAATTCATGAGGCAAATGATAAGGCGATAAGTCCAAGTGCTTATGCCACACTGCTTCTATACAATCTGCTAGTTGACGAATCAGCGGATGTTGTTGCTCGCGCAGGGATGGTAAAGGAGTTGTTGTCATAATCTTCTGGGATTTCTAACCGGGTAATGTGATTCAGTTATTAGTCTACCGTTCACAAAGTCTCACCCGAAGTAGCTCGCAACACAACCAAACACTTGCAACTGACAAATGTAAAGTTATAAAACACTCGCTTTTCAAAAATAGGAGTTATTTTGTATTCTTAGTTACAGAAATAATTTTGTTTTAGCCCAATAAAGAAGGCTAAGCAGAGCCATGAAATTAGATTCAAGTAAATCAGATCATGCCATACAAAGCTCCTGGCACAATCTAAATTGGTTAAACAAGTGCTTCTCCACAGAATCTCCAGAGGATTTCCAGGCTTATAGTTGGGTAAAGCTGTTGGAACTTCCCAACCCCTACAGTTTTGATGAAGCACTGCTACTGTGCCACGTTTCAAGTCAAGAGTGGTTAGCCTGGATTCCAGATCATGGGGAAGTACAATTGCACATGAGTAAATTCAGTTATTAGTCATTAGGAGGCAGTGCGTTGCGGAGCCAGTGCTGCAGGAGGGTTTCCCGACAGAGGCATCTGGTGAGTCCAGCGCTGCGGGAGGGTTTCCCTCCGCAGGCGACTGGCGTTAGCGCAGCGGAACCGGAGGTTCTCCCCGAAGGGCGTTGGGGTTCCCCGCGTTGTAGCACCTGCCGTTCATTAGTTAGGAGTTTTCACCTCACTCCTTTTAAATCTTTGTTCGACGATAAACTGGCTACTTTAATTTTATTAATAGTCCTGAATTGTCATGCTTTTTTTTAGTTATCTATCTCGTTTCAATAAACAGAATTTATTCTTATCAGAGATAATTATAGAATTATATTATTAATTGACTCGTGAATCGCTTCTATTTCTTATTGCTTCTTATTGAGAATAAAATTCGTACGAGTTTTCCCTTATAAAATCTCTTTCTTTCTTATTTATGTATGATTAGATTCTATTTCTATTCATCAATTTACGTAATAACCGCTTGTGACAGTTCTGGGTGCGGAATGTGGGATATATCCTATGAGGAAGTCGAAGCAATTTTTAAATCTAAGTTAAATCAAAGTGAGTCGTAAAGCTGTATTTCGGTGGCAAAACATTAGATGGGATGGAATGTGCCATCAAGTTCAGCAGCTTTGATAAACGATATAAACCAAAACCAGCTTGCCGGCCTTACTGAGGAGGTAAGCTGCTCGCTGGTTAACACCTTTGGGGAATTCAAAAATCAAAAGCATGCCCTTGAGTGAAAGGACATGCTTTTGATCTTGAGCTTAAGCGTAAAGCGCAGGGTTCACCAACGCCCAGCGTACTCCTCTGGCGTTCAAAGAGTACCAGGTATCGAAACGCACTGAGATAGGGGAAGTAGTAGAGAAGTTTGCCATCCCTAATCGATTGATGCACGCATTGAGGTATGATAGGGGAATGATCGGGTTCTTATACCCATCCTCTCATTATAGACCCACACTCGCATCTATTTGTGCTTGCAACCTAGCATTTTCAGCGTCTTTATTCGCCTCCGACTGTGCGTCAGCGAACACTCCACCGGCTACTGCAATTAAATCCATATCGGACAATTCGTCACAATTCCACCCCCCGAAAAGTTCTCCTTGTCCCTTGGAAGCTTCATTTGTTGATTGTTTTGGTTGGATTTTTTGTTTTTGTTGGTTCATTTTGTTTAATTTTGTTTTCTTTGTAAGATTTAGTACTTCATGATTCCTATGTAAAAATATATCATCATTAAGTACTGCATTTCCCCTCCCTAGAGAGTAGATGTAAACGGAGTTTTTTTATACCTTAAGATGTATTTGAAAACTTTGCCTAGTATGTGTAGCTGTTGCCAAAGCTGTTAGGACAAGTTGGTGATAACCGCTTACAGAGCGCGTATTGTGTGAGTTAATCAGTGCCCTAAGCTGCTTGTCCGTTGCTATATAGCTGTCGCCAAAGCTGTTAGGACAAGTTGGTGATAGCCGATAGCCGAGGGTGCCCGTACCAGATATCGGAATTGCTCCACTAAGAAAGCTGTTGAACCGCTACTGGTAGGGGCAGGGAAGCCTTAGCCCCTACAATATATGGGATCTGTGCGGCGAGTCCTGTAATTGTTCCTGATTCAGCCACGTTGCCGCAAGTTCATTAAAATCCCATGGCGTGCTCGCAGTGCAGTTATCATCGGTTCGAGTTCAACCCGATGTCCCGGCACAAGTTCCAATTGGTAGCGCTGCGCAACGGTAGCGATAACCAACTGAGTTAGCATCAGCGCAAAGTTGTTGCCAATACAGGTGCGCGAGCCGCCGCCAAACGGGTAGTAGGCATACTGCGGACGCCCAGCAGAACGTTCCGGTAAGAAGCGTTCCGGCTCGAAGCTTTCTGGATTCTGCCAAAAGTCAGAATCTCGGTGGGTGACGTAAGAACTAATAATGACTGTAGAGTTGGCAGGAATATCGTAGCCGCCAATTTTATCTGCTGCGATCGCTTGACGTGCAATTTGCCAAATAGGCGGATACAGCCGCATTGATTCGTTCAGTACCATGCTGGTATATTTCAGGTTCTTCAGATCCGACAAAGTGGGGACGCGGCCTCCCAGTACCTCATTTAGCTCAACGTGCAAGCGGCGCTCTACCTCTGGATGCTCAGAAAGCAGATACCAAGTCCAAGACAGAGCATTTAGCGTAGCGTCGTATCCGCCGAGAAGAATTGTCATCACTTCATCTCGGAGTTGTTTGTCGCTCATGCCCTCCCCGGTTTCTTCATCACGGGCGAACACCAGCATCGATAGCAAATCGCCAGTGTCTGTGCCAGACTGCCGCCGCTGATTAATTAAGTCAAAAACAACTCGATCTAAGGTGTGTATTGCTTCCTCGAACCGGAGATTTTCACCAGTTGGGATGTTTTGTGGCGTAGTGAGAAATATATTTATGCGATCATCGGCGTGCTTAAAAACAATATTGAACGCCTGTTCTACAACGCTTGCTTGCTCGCTGATATCACTGCTAAAAAGCGTCCGGCAAACGATACTCAGCGTCAGCCGCATCATCTCTGTTGTCACATTAATCGGTTCGCTCCGCTCCTGCGTCGAATGCCACTTTTCCAGCATTGCTTCAGTTGCGTCCGTCATTGTCTTAGAGAACCTTGCAATACGCTCGTGGTGAAATGCTGGTTGCATCAGCCGGCGATCGCGCCGCCATATCTCGCCTTCGCTAGTTAGCAGTCCCTGCCCCAGAATGGGTTCAAAATTTTCGTAACCTTTGCTTTTGCGGTAATTCTTATTATTATTTTGAAGTACGTATTTAATATCTTCAGGATGGCTAATGAGATGAAGCGTGCTAGCTCCCAGCCGGAAGCGAACCACATTTCCATACTGGCGTCTAGCGCTCTGGAAAAAATGCAGGAGGTCTTTCTGAAATTCTGGTAAGCTGCCCAAGATTGGGTCACCTTGTGGTCCAGGGGCAACTTGTAGATCGCTTTCGTTTTGGTTGACTATAACTGTCTCGTTTTGAATTTTTCCATTTAATGATTTCAACGATCCTTTATTCTCTTCAACAGAAGTCAAGTACGCCAACATACGTTTTTTCACAAAACCGACCATTGGCATATTTTTGTTACTAACAATCCAAATTCCGTTAGGAATATTAGCTTTATCCTGAAGTCGAATTGCATTTACCAGTAGAGCAATCCCTCTGGCCATTTTTTGCAGGTCTTGCCTGACAAACATGGAGGTGTAACGGATGGTATCGGGTGCAATGCGATGGGTTAATATCCATCCAACCACCTGTCCTTTGTAACGCAGACCTAAGCTATTTAATGGCTCCAAGTTATCGGTTTCGTGTGTAGAAGGAACATGGAAGTCAGGAATCCACGGATTTGCTTCCTGTTCCTGCTGAATTGTCTGCCGCTCTTCGGATGTCATTTCTCCCCAAGGAAAAATCGTAAATGACGGGGGAAGGCGGTATTCTTTGTGCATCCAAGGAGCATTCAAAATGTTAGTTAAATTAGATTTGCAGACCAGGAAATTGAACTGGGGATGTGCCCAATTGCACTTAGTGAGCAAACTTTCCAGGGCAGGTGTTGTTGGCTTACCAGTTACATAACGCAATTTAGCCTCGGTACAACCTCTAATTGCTAACTCTTCCCCCAAACGAATGAGCAGCGTTGTGCCAATTCCCTGCGAACGGTAATTTGGCTTGACAAAAATAGAGAGTACTAAGGCAAATTTACTATCTTGCCCAATTTCTGCTAGGGCTAAACCAATTGGCTCACCTAAGTCAGAATTCGCCGCGATCGCTACAACAAAACCTTCTGGTTCTATAGCTTGTAATTTTGCACGATAATAGGGATAGGTAAATGACTCATACAAAGATGCTGTTTCGCGATTATTAATACAACTTAATGCGTACACTTGAAACCTCTCCAGTATCAATTAAATTCATAATTCTGATCCTAAAATATCATCAGAATAATGCTGCTTTTCTCAAATGTGTTGTAGATTTGGCAGCATGACTGTGCAACAGCAAACAGAGCGCGTTCGCTCTTGCCGAGTGAAGGTTGGGTAGTTTTGTATAACCTTGGTATGATCCGAGTGAAGAACTATCTCAGGACGACGCGATCGCGTCCCTTTCGTTTTGCTTGAATCAGCGCTCCCTCAGCAGCATTGATCAGAGTGTCAGGCTCAGTGTCAGATTCTGGTATCATGCAAGCAACCCCCAAACTCACAGTTAAAACATTGGCTGGAAGACCATCAATACCAGGATAATCGCAGGAAATTTCCAAAGCTTTGACTTGCTCGCGGATATCTTCAGCAACTCCCACACTCCCAGCCTACGGCTCGCTGCGCTAACACTCCCTCACTCCCTCATCCCCACTCCTAGATCAAACTGCTGGTTGAGCTTCTTTGTGCGCACCCAATGTGAGAGGATCAACTGATTTGAGTTCACCGTGATTGAGAGTCCAACAACGGTCTGCTATTGGCAACAAATCCCCTGCGTCGTGTGTCACAACCAGCAGTGTCCAATTTTTTTTCAGTTTCGCTAATAAATTTACCAATTGCCGACGCATTGACCAATCCAAGCCAGCTGTGGGTTCGTCTAATAATAATAGATGTGGCTGGCGAATCAACTGCACCGCCAAAGCTAAACGCCGCTGCTGACCTCCACTCAAAGCATGAGGTGATGTACTCAGTGATAAATGCTCTAAACCTACTTCTCCAAGTGCTTGCGTAACTCGCTCTTTTCCTAACTCTGGATGTCCCAAGCGCAATTCTTCTAAAAGAGTACCGCCGCAAAAATGCCTTTCTGGAAACTGAAAGACCAAACCAGCCAGCTGTTGCATCTCCTCGGTGCCGAGTTCTTGCTCGCGCCACAGGAGTGAACCTGATGTCGGTTCGGCAAGTCCAGACAAAATTTCGAGTAACGTACTTTTGCCTGAACCACTTGGTCCAATAATTAAACCCAGTTGTTGGGATGGTAATTCCAAGTTGATTGATTTAAGAATAGCTGTTGGGCAAGCCGTGGGATGATAAATGAGGTTTCTCAGATAGAGCATTTGTTAAGTTTACCAAAAAGTCAGCAACATACTTATTAACTACACTGCCAGCTACTGTAGAATTCCGAAAAATTTACAAGGATTCAAGACGCTGGCAACGTCTATCTTGCAGCAAGAAACATGCTTTTGAGCCAAAGTTACGTGTCACTCGTTAGAATAGAGCCACGCAAACGGGGAAAACCGTCACCCCTACTTTCGTTCATTGTCGCAAAATCACTCTTAAAAAATAGCCAAAACACACGCTTGGGAACTTAGAAAAATTACCGAAGTCAAACACTATACAAAATTCTGGTCCAAACAGATCCACGTTCAGAGAGTGACAAGTCATCTAAAAAACAAACTTAAATTGTAAATATACTGAGGAAGAAAATGAATGCACGGTTTCCAGGTTTGCAAAAAGTTGTACCCGCCAAATTTTATCGCTCTATTATAGTGGCTTTTTCAGCTACCATTGCACTGAACATCTGGGCAAATCCTTCTTGGGCTGCAGATCCCTTTCGGATGAAAGAGCCTCGTAATATTGGCAACAAAACAGAAGCAGCATTCAAAGCCATATTCCAACAGGGAAACTATCAAGCAGGAGATCGTTACTTACAAGAAGCATTATCTGCAGAGCCAAAGGAACCTTTAGCCTATGCTATGAAAGCATCTTTAGCATATACAAATAAGGATTTGGCGGCACTAGACACTTACAGCAAAAAAACATCAGAAACAGCACAAAATTTAATTTCTAGTGACCCCTTGCGCGGGAATTTATATGCTGCTGTTGGTTTATTTCTAGAGGGGTCTGCGATTATACAACGTGAGGGAACAGTCAAGGGTGCACCACAAGCCCTGACTAGACTACAGCAAGTCTATCAATATTTGGACAAAGCTGAAGCAGTTTCTCCTAACGATCCAGAACTCAATTTGATCAAAGGGTACATGGATTTACTGCTAGCTGTCAATTTGCCCTTTGCTAACCCAGAACAAGCAGTTCAAAAGCTAGAAAAAAATGCAGCTCCCCAGTATTTGGTAGATAGGGGTATCGCTCTTGCTTATCGGGATTTAAAACAGTACTCTCAGGCACTAGACTATGCTAATCGTGCTTTAAAGGTGACAACAGATAACCCAGAGTTGTATTATCTTAAGGCTCAAATTCTTAGGGAAAAAGCGAATAAAGACAAAAACTCGCAACTTATGCAGGAGGCGATTAAGAATTTTGATACAGCCTTAACTAAGAAGTCTCAACTCCCAGATGATGTGACACGACAAATTGAGCGTGAACGACGTAAGGCTGCGGAAAATCTGAGTAGTTTTGGTAAGTAGGAGGTCACTAACCCCGGGCTAAAGCTGCTGGGCTTGCAAAAGGGAAAATAACCACTTCCCGAATCAAGTTAAACAAGTGTCTAGCTAATTAAACTGAACTGCTTGGGTGTGGTAGCTCGGAGCACGTTAAGAATGCCTCCCTAGTTTTTAACCTCTGTGGCAGTCAGTAGCGAAGGGATATATACACCCAATTGGGATTTATCGTAAATGTTTGTTCCCGTGGTTGACCAAAATAATCGTCCCTTGATGCCAACTACCCCAAGTCGTGCAAGACGTTGGATGAAGTCAGGTAAAGCTACACCATTTTTCAAGAAAGGAGTATTTTGTGTTCGATTAAATATTGAACCATCCAATAGGAATACTCAACCAATAGCGGTTGGAATTGACCCAGGTAGTAAGCGAGAAGCTTATACAGTTAAATCACAATCCTACACTTATCTGAATATTCAAACCCACGCCGTTGATTGGGTTAAAGACCATGTAGAAGTGCGTCGTAATATGCGACGCGCCAGAAGATTTCGTAATACTCCGTGTCGTCAAAACCGAAAAAACCGATTGGTTAATAAACAGAGAATGCCTCCTTCAACCAAGGCTAGATGGCAATGGAAATTACGTATTTGCAAGTGGCTAACATTGATGTTTCCTGTCTCAACTTTTGTTGTCGAGGATATCAAGGCAAAAACTTTTAAGAATGCAAGGAAGTGGAACGTCATGTTTTCGCCTCTAGAGGTCGGGAAGAAGTGGTTTTACTCGGAGCTAAAAAGAATTGCCAATTTAGAAACTCGAACGGGTAATGACACCTACGAAATGCGTCAAGCCTTGGGTTTAAAAAAATCTAAAAACAAGCTATCTAGCAAGTTTGACGCGCATTGTGTTGACTCTTGGGTATTAGCCAATTGGTTTGTAGGTGGACATCAAAAGCCAGAGAATACACAGCTAATTGAGGTTATTCCGCTAGAACTTCATCGTCGTCAATTACACCGATTGCAACATCAAGTAGGGCATATTCGCCCTAGGTATGGCGGGACAATTAGCGCTGGTTTCAAGCGTGGTTCGGTTGTTAAATATCCTAATTTTGGGTTGTGTTACGTAGGTGGTTGGCAAGAATCACCAACCAAAAAAGATCCAAGTCGCAAAACTATTAGTTTGCACAGTCTAGCAACTGGCAAACGTCTAACTCAAAATGCAATACCTTCAAATTGCAAGTTCAAAACTTACGGCACATGGAGAATATCCACGGCAGTTAAAACTGCTTGAGCCGTGTTTCCTCTCAACGCTGAAGCGACTGAGTTTCCACACATCCCACGAGGTCTTATGAGGTGACAAGAAGAAGAAAGGAGGGAGTGAGGGAGTGAGGGAGTGAGGGAGTTATTTGTTTGCCTGTAACCGAAGCACTTTTCTTGCTTTCCCACTTCTCGATTAGGAAAGCACACTTTTTGTACCTTCTACTCTTTTACAATGAGATCTGAAAAAAGTGATCTAAATTTAGTCTCTTAAAAAAATGCAGGTACAATTTCGCGAAATTAACCCTTTTGATTTATGGATTTGGTTGGAGTTCAGCACAATTCCTTCTCAACAAGAAAAACAATATGTAGAAGAGGCTTTCAATTCCTGGTTTTATTTGGGTAAATTGGGTGCATTTAATGCCGAAAATCTCCAGGTACAGGACACTGGATTAGAACTGAGCTACATGAATTACGACTCACAAGGATATGATAAAAGCTTGCTGGCGCTGATGCACAATATGGGTGAGTTTGAGTATGAGGGGACATGGGCGCGTTGCTGGTTTGACTTGGGAACTTCTGATGCGATCGCTCTCGATCTTATCATTAACGCCCTTAAGCAGCTCAGTGAGGAATATGTCACCATTGAGCAATTGTACATCGGCGGCGAAAATGAAGATTGGCCCATTGAAGAGAGCGAAAGCCGTCCTTCATTTATTTACGATAACTAGCAACGAAAATGCATAAGCCAGGGGAAATTCGTATCATCGCTTTGGGACTGATTCGCGATGCTCAGTATGCCAAGCTGGGCAAAGGCATACGTATCTTCGTATCTGTTGGCTACGATCCAGTCAAGCAACAAACTTTTTACCGCGCAATGGGTGGTGGAGTTGAGTTTGGTGAAACAAGTAAAGATGCTCTCAAACGAGAATTCCAAGAAGAGATCCAAGCAGAATTAACAAATATTCGTTACTTGGGTTGTTTGGAAAACATCTTCACTTTCAATGGTCAACCAGGTCACGAAATTATTCAACTTTTTGAAAGCGACTTTGTTGATGCCAAATTTTATGAAACTGAAAAGTTAGTTTTTTCTGAAGGTGAGCGACAAAAAACTGCTTTGTGGGTAGATATAAACCGTTTCCAGTCAAAAGAGTTGAGGTTAGTGCCTGAGCAGTTTTTAGATTATTTGTCAAGTAGTTAGATACGAGATTTGGCTTTTAGCCCACGGTTGTTAAGCGCCAGCTTGCTAACAACTAACGACTAACTATTAATTTGCAGCACAACTAATGTCATATCATCGGTGTTTTGCTTATCGGCACCGATGAATTGTTGCACTTGGTCAAACAGGTAATCTAGTATTTCCTGGGGTCCATTACAAATTCTACAAGCGTAGTTAAATATCGTAATCAGGTTTTCTTCATCATAGCGATCGCCACTTGCTGCTGCTGCATCAGTCAAGCCATCTGTGTAGTAAAGAATGATATCTCCAAACTCTAATTCTACTTGGGCATCTTCGTACTGGCTATTGGCATCTAAACCAATCAGCATTCCAAAAGTATCTAGACGCGTGATTGTTCTGGTTGTTGCATGCCACCATAGAGGAGGATTGTGCGCTGCATTGCTGTAGGACAAAATCCGGCTTTGAGGGTTATATTCTGAGTAAAATAGAGTGATAAAGCGGTGAGAATTTTCCAAATCCGCGTACATGACTTGATTCAAGTTTTGCAGAATTCGTTGAGGAGAATGACCGTGTAGCACTTCTCCCCGCAGCATTCCCCGCATCATGGTCATAATCAGTCCGGCTGGAACTCCTTTGCCCATCACATCACCAATCACCAAACCCCAACGACCATCTGCATCTAAACTCTCTTTGTTATTTAGTTGAATTTGGTTGTGTTTTGTGGGGATAAAGTCGTAATAGTCTCCGCCAACACGATTAGCAGGTTTACACCGTGCGGCAATAGCAACACCTGGAATTGTAGGGCACTGACGTGGCAGAAGCCGCCTTTGAATTTCTGCACCAATTTCTAGTTCTTGATCTAGGCGTTCTTTTTTCCTGAGTTCCACAGCAAGTTCATCATTTTCTATTGCGACTGCGGTTTGATCTGCCACTAGGCGAACTAACTTTTGTCTGGTTTCTGTCCAAGTATATTCTGGATCGCGGCTTAAGACATAGAGCCATCCCCGTTCTGTATGCTTAACCAGAATAGCTGTACCAAAAACTTGTATACCTGGTCCTAAGCTACGGTGCATATAATCATCCAAAATACCCGACATTATTGCTAAAGGCTGGGTATTGTTGGGTATACATAGGATTTGACTGGTTGCTGTTTCTAGTGCCTTGCGGATATTCTTACGCTGGTGACTATCTTGCCAATGTAACTGCTCTAATCTGACTTGACCATTCGGTTTGTATACAAATAAGGCGCTACCATCTGCATCAGTGACTCTTGTTGCCATCAACGGAATCAGTTCCAAGAACTGATTCAAATTATTGAAGCTTCGTAGAGCAAATCCCAAAGAACTGAGTAAATCTTGAATTTTTTTTTGTTCTCGGTGTAACCGTGCCACGAGTTCTTTGAGTGCCACAACTGGTGTGACCTCCGTTATCGGGGTACGACTGTTACTATCAGTAGGTTGAGACGGTGGTTGAGGCACAGTTACCATTGTGATTTACATCAGCAAGGATTAGATTCCTTTAATACTTTCTTGTTTTAAGAGCTAAACCATCTTGTGACAAGATTATCGGTTTAGCAAGAGTAGAAAAACGTAGAGTGGAAATTTTAAAAGTCTTTCATATTTCATGTGCTTCTTTAACTTAATATTTCAATTTAGAGTTAAGTCTTTTTCGCAAAAAACGATTCGCCAAAACAGTTTTCTGTAGCATATGTGTAATAGGGGTTTAATTTTATCAATTTTTATTCATTTGGTCATACCTCTTTAGACATAAACATTTTATTGAGAAAAGTTAACCATTACGTTTCAAAAAATCTACTTGTGTTTCACTGTCTAAGGCATCTATTAGCTGATAAACATTGAAACCGAAAGCCTAGAGGCTCCTATCCGTAGACACGGGCAGTTTCCTCAAGTCGGAGAACCGTTGTTTAACTATTGCTCTTCAAATCTTTAATTTACCACTAGAGAATATTTAAAAACTCTAAGTCAGGAAACTTTGACAAAAAAAGATCTCAAAAATAATATGGTTCGGACAAGCTTACAGGCACGCATCGTGTGGCGATACGAACAAAGCCTGCGGAGGCAGGCTTGATGTGTGTGTCCGTAAACTCCGCAGTCTGAGGGGTACTTACGCCGACTTTGTTAACTACCCCTTCCAGGTACAAAATTACCTATCTTTTCCTTGATGTTCTTGGCGACTATGTCCTGTAGACACCCTTTGCCCTTGGCGTTGTCAATAGATAATCTTTGGATCGTGACAGGAGTGGTCTAAAACCATTGAGGCTAACCATTCAAAAGTGCTTCCACAAACTCGTAGCTAGAAAAAGGACGCAAGTCTTCAATTCCTTCTCCAGCACCGATAAAGCGAATAGGTAAGCCTAACTGCTGCACAACGGCAAGAGCAACCCCTCCTTTGGCAGTGCTATCAAGCTTAGTCAAAACAACACCACTCAGTTGTGCCGCTTGAGAAAAGATTTCAGCTTGGCGTAATCCATTTTGACCTAGAGTTGCATCTAAAACCAAAAGGGACTCTATTTTAGCATTGGGGGCTTTTTTATCAATGATGCGGCGGATTTTACTGAGTTCGTCCATCAAATTTTTCTTATTTTGTAGTCGTCCTGCGGTATCCACCAAAAGTAATTCTGTTTCTCGTGCTGTAGCAGCAGAGATGGCGTCAAACACAACTGCTGCGGGATCTGCATTTTTAGCAGGATTGAAAATGACTTGCACACCACTTCTTTGTCCCCAAATCTTGACCTGTTCTACGGCTGCGGCGCGGAAGGTATCTGCTGCACCAATCAAGCATTTATAGCCGGATTTCTGGGCAAGGTGGGCAATTTTACCGATGGTGGTCGTTTTACCAGCGCCATTAACCCCAGTGATTAACCAAACATTGAGAGTTTCTTTTTCTGGGACAAAGATTGGCTTGTGAGATTTTTTCACTGGTGCATCCAGCATATCTCGCAAGATTTTTTTGAGGTAGGCGATCGCCTCCTCTGCTGGCAGAACTTCTTGACGAAGCTTGTTCTGTAAAGTAGTGATGATGTAATCTGTTGCTTCGACACCAACATCAGCTTGCAAAAGCAATGCCTCAATCTCCGTCACTGCTGCTTGGTTGAGTGGTCCCTGCCCAACAATTGACTTGAGTTGATTAACGATGTTACGACGAGTTTTGTCTAAGCCTTGGCGCAGCTTTTTCAACCAACTGATTTCTTCAAAAGAAATATCTTCAGGACGTCTACCTTGTGCAGCAAGAACTTCTGTTGACCACAAGAACCCTTCATCAAAATCAAATCCAGTGATTTCTTCTGTACCTTGTGCAGTAGTTGTTTGGGCTCTTGGGTGTACCACCTCTGGTTTTGTCACTTCAATGGCGGTGGCTATCAATCTTTCCTGCTTTGCTTGTCGTTCTGCCGCTGCCCTTTCTAAAAATGATAAAGTTGTGGGTGCTGTTGGCTGAGTGACTTCTTGTCTTGTCGGTGGTTCGGTGGCTTCTGGTAAAGCGACACTTTCTGTTGTCACACTTTCAGCATCTGGTTCTTCGGCAATTTCTGCTACCGCTGGCGCTGTGCTGAGTTCCTCTGTACCTTCTGGTTCTTCTGGCGTGGTTTCAGTCGCAGTCACATCAGCTTCTTCTGAGGACTGTATTTCTTCTACTGGTTGTGGTCGTGCCGTTTCTGTTTGTGCTGGTGGTACTACGTCGGCTGTGACCTCAGTTACAGGAGTTTCTGCTGGTTCGGTTTGTTGCCTTTGCTGAATATTCTTGTATACTGCTTTGGCGTAAGCCAGCAGATCCGTGGCTACTTCGGGTGCAGTTTCTGCTGTTGACGTTTCGGCGCTTTGGGGTTCAGGTTGTTTTGCAGCAGGGGTTTGTTCCTGTTTCTGTTGCGAGGGAGTAGCAGAAGGCTCGTTATGTTGACGGCGGAACCAATTGAAGACCATTGCAGATAACGTGTTATGAAACTATAAGCTTTTATCTAAATTTTGACACTTCCGCTTCTCATAACAACAGGATTCTTTAGGAAGGATGTAATCATGTTCGACATGACTACATTACCAAAAAAGAACTCAGAACACAGTTATCAGAACTCAGCAATATTAAACTTTCATGGGTTGGTCGGTGTAACGAGGATTTTATAAGGCTCACTAATTTTTTGATCCAATGCGATCAGCCAAATGTATTCTTCATGGAGAACAAAATTTGTTCCTTGTTAAATCCCTGGCATGCGCAGGTTGCAACGCTACGCTTTTTATTTATGCGTATATTCTGTGTTCTGTGTTCTGTGTTCTTCTTAACGATAAAGCTTTTGGCTACGGACTCGTTGGTACCTTTTTTTGCTCAGTTACTCGGCGCAGAACACCATTAATAAATCGATGGCTCTCTTCTTCACTGTATCGTTTAGTAAGCTCTACAGCTTCGTTAATTGCGATACTGTCGGGAACTTGAAGATACTTCATTTCTGCTACAGCGATTCGGAGTATATCTCGGTCAATGTGGGCAAGGCGAGTTACTTGCCAATCTACTAAAGCAGTGGAAATTTCCTCGTCTATGGTGTTTCGGTTTTCACTGACAGCAATGATAATCTCTTTAGCGTACTCGCGGACTTCTTTATCTTGATTAGCCAGTTGAATGAGTTCAGGAAATTCGATAGTCGCAGCTAACTTGTTGATGGCTGTTTGCGTGTATACAACAGCTTCTTTGAGCATTGTTCTAGCAGTATTTAGGTCACTGGCGCGTGTTTGGCTACTCAGAAGCCGATCATTACTGCGTTGCAGTTCGCCTGCAGCATTGTCTAGAGTATCTTGGACTTCGGATCGCAGCGTACGTACTGCTGCTAGGACTAACTTTGATACCAGTTGTTCTGGTGGTATCTTGTCTAATTTCTTTGGGTTGATTGGCAGTTGGCTGAGGCTTAAAAGAGCCAATTCACGAGAAATTTGACGAGGTTTACGCTCTTGCATAAAAGTGAGTTAGGGAGAAGGGGATAAAGGGAGTCGGGGAGTGAGGGAGTGAGGGAGTGAGGGAGAATAATTTTTAACTAATAGAACTCTCCAAAAATGATTTTTAGTGCAAGCGCGGGGTATTGGTTTCATAGCCATTTTTGGAGAGGTCTAATGACTAATAACTAGTGACTAATGACTACTGATTTTAAGTTTCTTCGAGAGGAAGAATCTGCCGCTTTGCTTCTTTGGGTGGCATTTCTAGTTTGCGTTCTTTGGGGATAGCCAAGGTCGTCGGGGAGGTATTGGGAGCAACAATGCCACCGGAGACTATGATTTTAAATGCATCTTCAATTGATAATGACAGGTTGACGACTTCCTCTTCTGGAACAACTGCATACCATCCAGTGGCGGGATTGGGAGTTGTTGGGATGAAAACGCTCAATACTGGGCAAGACATCTGAGTTTGGATTTCGCTGCTGATCATACCTGTTACGAAGGCGATCGCCCACATTCCCCGTCGAGGGTATTCTACTAAAACAACACGGCGAAATTTGCCATTGCTGTCTTTTAAGAGTGTTTCTAAAAGTTGCTTGAGAGCTTTGTAAACCTGTCCTGCAAAGGGAATTGCCTGTAATAGCCGCTCACCCACATTTAGCAACCACTGCCCCGCAATATTCCGAGCCATCAAGCCAATCAGCAGTATACTCAGCAGTGGCACCATCAGTCCCACCAAGAGATTCAGTAGATTGACCAAAATGGGATGCATTCCACCAAACGGATTCAGTTGTTTGGGAATCTGGGTGAGAAAGTTGACGACCCAAGTTGCAACAGTTATTGTAAGCCAAATGGTAGTTGCCAGGGGAATCACAACCAACAACCCAGCAATGAGGTCATTTTTGAGATCCTGTTTCCAGCGATTGATTGCCAAGCCCCTATTCTCCTTTTTTAGGCAAGTGGAACTTCTTTTATTGGTACTCATTCCAGTAGATTAGTCAAATGGGGAGGACAGTTTTTTGCTGTTTAGAGTGGTGGTTTTAACCGCTTCTACTTTTTGCTTAATGGGCAAAATCCCATTAATTACTGTCCATGAGGGTGCTTAGGTAAACTTATGTCACCAAAATATTGGTTTTTTACGCCAAATCCAGCCATTTTTCTACTTAATGCAGATAGAAGTATATAAACCAGCGTAGCGGTTGGCTACTCTAAAACTTATTACTTTCTTTTTAAGAGTTGTAAACGATTGTTGCAGCTATTTTAACGTATTATTAATACTACTGTGGTGGATAAAACGCTGCTAAACCAATTAATCGTGTCTTTAGCAAGTGCCAGACGCAGAGCGAAGAAAATGAGAACTGCGCCCATAATTCGCTCAAACCAATCTGAAATTGACAAAAATCGACGTTTGATTGCCGCTACCGATTAACCAGCAGATGACATGAATGAGGTCGCCAGCAGTTACTCCCAACGCTGTGTAGATTCCGGCTTGTCTGGAATGAGCTAGGCTATTGCGGAGTGTTAAGACAAAGTTTGGTCTAGGACTCATAATCACTAAACACCCAGCGCTAAAGATAGTCAACCAATCGCCTAAAAATTGCATCATATTGATTTGCATATAGTTCATTAGCTCTATTAAAGTTTAGAAATTCCAATTCCGTCGGAATTGAAAAAAGCTTTCCAGACAGTCTTGCCAAGCAATGTTGCCATTTAATTTTTGCTGTTTCCACGTCTGTATAATTTGCTCAAAAATCTCTGAGAAACTGGGACACAGAGGAGCTAAATCAGCTAGACTATTGACTTTTCTTGTTTGGGCGATCGCCATTGCAATAACATTAATTAACTCTGTTGCTTGTGCACCTAAAATCGAAGCTCCTAAAATTTCACCATTACGTAAGACAATGAGTTTACACAGACCCGTGGTTTCGTCTTGGATTTGGGCAGCAAAGAGTGTTTTAAAAAACTGTTGTAAAACCATAACTTCATCAGGACTGTATTGGTGTTTAGCTTGCGCCTCTGTTAAACCGACTTGTGCAAACATCGGGTTAGTAAAGACTGCCCAAGGAATATGCCGATAATTAACTTTCAACCTCGGGAAAAAGAGCGCATTTTGCAGAGCTATTCTTGCTTCGTAATTAGCTATATTGGCGAGTTCAAAGCCACCAATAACATCACCACAAGCCCAAATACGCGGATTTGTCGTTTGTAGTTTTTCATTCACCAGTAAACGACGGTGATTCCATTTCACATCTACCGCAGCTAAATTTAAGGATTGTATATTTGGCTGTTGTGCAGTTGCTACTACGATTTCATCAGTTTCAATTGCCTTATCTCCCACTTGAAGCCATTTTTTATCCTCAATTCTTCTCACGTGAGTGATTGACGTTTTAATAAAGACGCGTACACCTTCTGCTTCTAACAAACTACAAAGCAATTGAGCCATTTCTGAGTCAATATTAGGAACAAGATTGGGATGTTCGATAATCAGCGTCACATCGTAACCAAATCGCGCCAAAGTTTGAGCGAGTTCGATGCTTTGGGGAACACCACCAAGAATGACCCACTGTTTAGGCGATGTAGAACTGCTCAGAGATTGCCAAACTTGAGGTATTGTCAGAAAACCAGTTTTTTGCAATCCTTCAATTTCTGGAATTGCTGGGCTTGAACCCGTTGCAAGTAAATAAGTGCGTGCGTGTAGTAAGCGAGTATCAACGGCAAATGAAAGATGGGGCGACGATTGAAATTGACCATTACCTACGATAACATCCACGCCTTGGGCAGCCAGAACGGCAAGTGAATTCTGCTCTTGGAGATTGGAAACAATGCTATGAGCATACAGCATTGTCTGAGGCGTATCTACAGAAATTTGGCATTTTTCTAGAGTATTAGCACACGAGGTATGAAACCCAAATAGTGCTGCGTCACCTATTTGCTTGCTAAGGTTACTGGTGTGGTTTAGAGCATGGTGATAAATAAACTCTAATGGTGCGTTAACTTTGGTAAATGCACCGTTTGTTATTGGTTCTACCAAGGCAACCTTGGCTCTTAGTTGAGAAGCAGTAAGGGCAGCGTAGCGTCCCGCTAAACTGCCGCCAATAATCACTACATCGTAGTCAATAGTCACGTGATTTGTCCCTAGTCCTTTGTCAATTGTCCTACCTTTATCCGAAGCTTTATGCCTGCGGCACGGGTTTGGCTTTCTTTTTAATTGTGCTTCGTCTTTGATGACTAATGATTAATGACTAATGACAGTGCTTCTAGTAAGCGCTGGTTATCTGACCAAGAGCGTACAGCTACCCGGAAATATCTGTCGCCAAGTTCAGGAAAACTCAGACAATCACGAATGAAAATTTGGTGATGCTGTAGTAAATTTTGCTGCAATTGCGAACTCGATTGCTGTGATTCAACGAGTAAAAAATTAGCAGCACTTTCTAGAGGTTGTAATCCGGGCATTGAAGCTAAACCAGCGAAGAGTTGGTTTCGTGCTGGTGGCAGCCATGCCCAAGTCTGCTCCTGAAACTCCTTATCCTGGACCACAGCGACTGCTGCCGCTGCTGCTAGGGTATTTACGGGCCAGGGGTCGCGCCAGGACTGCCAGCGCCGCAAACGCTCAGGATGGGCGATCGCATATCCTAGTCGCAAACCAGGCAAACTGTAGAACTTGGTCAGCGATCGCAAAATCACTAAGTTTGGATATTCCTGCACAACTTCTATCAAACTTTGTTCCTGTCCTGGGGGCAGAAAATCCATAAAGGCTTCATCTACTACCACCAAAGCGAATTTCTCTAGGTACGGCAAAATGGCTTCTCGTGAAAATAACACCCCCGTTGGGTTATGGGGGTTATTCAGCAATAGTCCCTTATCCTTTGTGTTTTCAACTTTGTCAAAAATTAATGACAAAGTCCGAAAAACTAACAAAGAAAACTCCAATACCTTAGCGTGGTATGCAGCCAGCGCCCTGTAATAATCGCCAAAGGCTGGAGTTATCAAAGCTGTTGCAGCTAACTGTGCTAAATCCCGACCTGCCAGAGAAAGTAATTCTGCCGAGCCGTTCCCCGGCAAAATCCATTCAGGGGGTAGTTGATGAAAGTGACTCAGAGCAAGTCTGAGTTCACCATAATCCGGGTCTGGATAATGCCTGAGATGATCCAATTGGGACTCAATTGCCGCTATTGCGCTTTTTGGTGGTCCCAAAGGGCTAATGCTTGCAGAAAAATCCAGAATAGCACTTGGGGGACAGCCAGCTAGTGCTGCTGCCCAGGCTAGATTTCCCCCGTGTGCTGGTTGCCGCATAGAAAAAGGGTGACCTAGATGAGAATCTAAGATTTTGGGGGTGCAACCTTTTCTCTAAAGAGTTTTCCAGCAGAGAAGGCAGGAACCTTTGTCGCTGGAATTTCCATCTTTTCATTGGTTTTGGGGTTACGACCTTCACGGGCTTTACGTTCCCGTGATTCAAATGAGCCGAATCCTACCAACGTAACTTTATCGCCAGAGGAAACAGCTTCGATAATCGTTTCCAAAGCTGCAGTTAAAACGGCATCAACTTGCTTTTTGGTAACACTTGCCTTTTCAGCTACGGCATCAACCAATTCACCTTTATTCATGTCAAACTCCTTGAGGTTTACTTGAGATTGTGTACAGATGCATTTTTGATGCATCGTTACTTAAATCTCTGTTCAGAGATTTACAAAAGTCGGATTTTTGAGTATTTATGCTCACAAAGGCTGTAATCGCTGTAGATTCGACTTTTCAATGAATCATTCTAAAGTGTCATAGCCAGAAGTGGATAGATGAAACCATTAATTTATATAGATTTCAGGATTTTTTTTGAAAAAAGGGCAATTGTTTTACTAAAACCCCTCTTTTTTTAGGAAAAAATACTTAGTGAAATCGCCTATTGTCAGAGAAACAGGCAGGACCGTTTCATACAAACAAAGAAAAAACTCTATCAAGCTGGTTTAATAAAATACGTTGTGCTTGGCGAATAGTTCAATGTTGGCTAGTTCATTCAGCATAATAAAAATTTTTACTACCAGTATTGTCTTAACTGCCGTATAATGTTGTCTTAACTGCCGTATAATGTATTATTTATTGCAAAAAAGCTTCAAGATACAAAATGAAGATAAACAAAATGTTTTTATTTATACATTTTACGACTGCAAATTTACAGTACTTTTTGCTACAGTTGAGACTGACTGATTTTTTAACTAATTTACACAATGTATTTTTTATTATATTTCCCGGTGAGAAAGCCCGGTTCCTTCTGCAACAGGGACAGATAGTCACCAAGTGTCCTCTTCGATAGTGCTGTTCTCATGAATAACCCTTCACTTATGTGCAGAGGGTCTTAGTTATTAGTCACGCTAGAACACCGATTCAGTATTCATAATTGTGACTAAAAAACCCGGTTTTTTCTTGTTGAGTTAACGAAACTTCGGTCTTCCCAGTAACAGAAACCGGGTTTTTGGGATTAGTGAATCGGTGTTCTAGATTGCCATGTTTGAGATCTGACTAAGGACTTCGATTTACCTCAACCATAAAACACAGCAAGAGCGATAGTTTCTATGGTTACGGGATGAATTAAATTTCTCTCCCAAAAGGTAGCGTAAGAATAGGATTTTATTATTGATTTATCAATAGACTATACGAAAACCTTTTTGTCCACAGAAAGTTGTTTGATCCCACACCGAAGTTTAGAAAAAATTCTATTTTTCAGGTTACAGCCTTTGTGTAGCAAGTATCTTACACTTGGGAATTAGAGTATGCCTATAAATGAGGAAAATCTCTGTGAATAAGAGTTTTGCGGTTTGATAGGCAAAAGTAGTCTCAGTTCCAATCCTACACTGGGTGGTGATGCATTGTAATAATTCTGAAACTGTAACTTGTGAAGATTATACGTCCCCAATATCATTCCTAAGCAGAATTACCCTACACTGAAATATCATAATTGTGATTGCTATTAAAACATAAACTTTACAGTTGATTTGATATGCTTTTCTAGTATGTGGAGTTTTAATAATCAATAGGTAGTTCAGTAAAGAACACCTATCCTGCTCTCAAAACAATAATACTGCATCCACCTTAAGAAACTTTCTAAACTTCCACAGTCAAGACAAAGGCATCTACTACATACAAGTAAATTCAGTTTGTGAGCTTACTTGAGAACCCCTAAACCAAGCATCTTTTTGCAGTCAGAATTATCCATCTTTTAGCTGAGTGCTAGCTAAGGGATAAATCTCCTATCAAAAATAAGTATAGCTTTTGCGTCATTAGCTATAACTAGCTTCATTTTGTATAGGTTAAATTGTGTTCCTTTATTCATAAGTAAGTTTTTCTAAAGTAGTAAAAATGCAACTCTACACACCTACTGATATTAATCAGCTTCAACAAGACCTTCCCTACTTAATTAAAAGCATGCAGTGGGTTGAAAATTTTGTTGGAAAAGCTCACCCTGATTTAGGTAGACTCGGTCCTGTTTGCCCTTTTGTGCCTCACTCAATTAGAGCAAACGTTATGTCCCTGACAGTTATACGTGCTAAAAATGTGGCTCCTGAGCAATTTTTTGAGAATGTTCTACGCTGTCGAGATATCTTCCTTGAGCAAGAACCACGACAGGGGGTAGCTGCTTTAAGGAAAACACTGTTAATCATTGTGCCTGATATCGATATAGAAGAAGCTCCTAAAATAATTGACGAGAATCACAAAAAACTTAAGCGTTTTTTTGTTGAGTCAGGACTGATGATAGGGGAATTTCATAAGCTCAACCAAGTGCCTGGTGCACACAACCCAAACTTCCGCCCATTTCAAAGCTCCGTTCCCATGTTTGTTATTCGCTATATGGTTGAATCGGATATTCTGTTTCTTCAAGATGAAGATCCGCGCTTGCGTATTAAATATCTCCAAGCTTATTTACAAAATATTGAATCGGGTTATTCACAGCAGTTTAACCAGAAAATCAAAGATGAAAACAAGTTAAAGACTGCTCGTCAACTATTGGAGTTAGCACAAGAGCAACTGCAAGAAGAAAAGTTTATGAATTTAGAAATTGCTCATTCATAAGCTAAGTTGTTCCTCTACAGAAATGATTAATTCACCAACTTAATCAATAAGATCAATATTGTCTGTCGTAAATTTGCATCACTCGTTTTTAGTGATGAAAGTTGGTAACCAAGCCGAGAAATTAATAGAGTAATTTTCTTTACAAGGTGTTTATGCAGTTAACAAACAAAAATTTATACCTTCAGTCAAATATTCAGGCAGCTAGCTTAACCGATGTTGAGGACTGCCATGGTACTCAAACAAATGACCTTGAAAAAGAGCAACTTAACTATTGGAAGCAGCAGCTAGCAGGTGCTCCTCCAGTACTGGAATTGCCCACGGATAGAGCGCGACTACCCGTACAAAGTTACCGAAGTGCAAAACAATCTTTTTTACTACCCAAGAGTTTATCAAAAGCATTACAGACACTGTCACAACAAGAAGATGTGACACTGTTCATGACATTGCTGGCGGCATTTGGGACTCTACTGTACCGCTACAGTGGACAGGAAGACATTTTGATTGGTTCTCCGATTTCAGGGCGAAATTCTGCTGAGATAGAAGGGCTAATTGGATCTTTTGTCAATACCTTGGTTATACGCACAGATGTGTCTGGCAACCCGAGTTTTCAGGAACTGTTGCAAAGGGTGCGAGCGATGGCAACGTCCGCCTACGCTAACCAAGACTTGCCGTTTGAAGAGCTAGTAGAACAACTGCAAGCAGAGCGTTCGCCTGCGTCGCGGTTTGCAGCATCGCTTTCCTATCACCCTCTGTTCCAGGTGATGTTTGTTTTGGAGAATACACCCAAACAAACATTGGATTTATCCGGATTGACCATCACACCCTCTGAATTAGATAAGGTTACATCCAAGTTAGATTTGACCTTGTTAATGGAGGAGACAGAACAAGGATTCCAAGGAGAGTGGGAATACAACGCCCAGTTATTTGATGATGCCACGATAACTCGGCTGAATGGGCATTTCCACAGATTGCTAGAGGGAATTGTTGCTGATCCTAATCGCTCGATTGCAGAATTACCATTGCTAACTGTTCAAGAACAGCAGTTATTGCTGGCGTGGAATAATACTCAGGCAAATTACCCAGAACAACTTTGCATCCATCAATTGTTTGAGGCTCAGGTAGAACAGACACCAGATGCAGTCGCAGTTGTCTTTGGTAACGAACAACTAACCTACAAGCAGCTCAACCAACAGGCAAATCAACTAGCGCATTATCTCAGGCAGCTAGGAGTCAAACCAGATGCCCTTGTGGGAATTTGTGTAGAGCGATCGCTTTTCATGGTGGTAGGACTACTCGCGATTCTCAAAGCTGGTGGAGCATACGTACCTCTAGATCCGGCATATCCTCAAGAGCGCCTAGATTACATTTTGTCGGATGCTCAGGTATCAGTGCTGCTAACTGATTCTTCACAAAAAATGAGTTCTCCCGAACTCTCCTCTAACAAAAAAGTTAAGGAAGATGCGATATCCCATAAGTTTCAAGTCGTTTGTATAGACACAGACTGGGAAAGCATTGTGACTGCTAGTACACAAAATCCTGCACCGTATTCTACCGTCGAGCATCTAGCGTACGTTATTTATACATCCGGCTCGACTGGCAAGCCCAAAGGAGTGCAAATTCCGCACGGTGCTGTGGTCAATTTCTTAACATCCATGCAGCGCCAACCTGGATTAACACCAGCGGATATCGTCATAGCAGTCACAACAATATCATTTGACATTGCCGCCTTGGAACTTTATTTGCCTTTAATAACAGGTGCGCGTGTTCATTTGGTGACGCGGGAAGTAGCAAGCGATGGCAGATTGCTGAGCAAGCAAATCGCTGCGGGTGGTGCGACAGTGATGCAAGCTACCCCAGCCACTTGGCGGATGTTGCTGGCTGCTGGATGGGGTGGTGTTCCTGGTTTGAAAATTCTCTGCGGCGGTGAAGCCTTACCTAGTGATTTGGCGCAGCAATTATTAGCAACAGGGGCTGCGATTTGGAATATGTACGGTCCTACGGAGACGACGATTTGGTCAACCGTCTTTGAAGTAGGAGCAACACAATTATCTCAAACCTCAATCCCCATTGGACGCCCGATCGCCAACACGCAAATTTATCTGCTCGACTCTCATCTGCAACCAGTGCCCATTGGCGTGCCTGGGGAACTGCACATCGGCGGTGATGGGCTAGCGCGAGGTTATCTCAACCGCCCAGAGTTGACACAGGAAAAATTTATCCGCAACCCCTTTAGTCAGGAACAAGGATCACGACTGTACAAGACAGGAGACTTAGCTCGGTTTTTACATGATGGTAATGTTGAGTACGTAGGACGTATCGATCATCAGGTAAAAATACGTGGATTTAGGATTGAATTGGGAGAGATAGAGGTTGTACTGCGACAACACCCATCTGTTCTGCAAGCTGTCGTCATTGCCCGTGAAGACGTTCCTGGAGACAAGCGGCTCGTGGCATATGTGGTGGTGAAACAGGAGCATATTCCTGCTAGTCCGAGTGAACTGCGCCGCTTTTTGAAGGAGCAGCTACTCGATTACATGGTGCCCACAGCATTTGTGTTCTTGGATACACTGCCATTAACACCTAATGGTAAGATAGACCGCCGCGCTTTACCTGCACCAGATACATCCCATTTCATTAGTGACAACAACTTTGTTGCACCTCGTAATTCTACGGAAGAGATTTTAGCCGCTATTTGGGCGCAAGTATTGGGTCTGGAGCGCGTAGGCATCCATGACAACTTCTTTGAATTGGGCGGACATTCTCTGCTGGCGACACAAGTCATTTCTCGGGTACGCCAAGCGTTAGGTGTAGAAATGCCCATACAGTTGCTGTTTGAAACACCAACGATCGCCGACTTAGCAACTGCCATTACCCAAAGTCAAAACCAGGGTACAGAGGAACACCAGACTATTACCCGAGTTGCCAATCGACAGTCAGCCCCCTTATCCTATGTGCAGCAACAACTGTGGTTTTTGGCACAGTTAGAACCAGACAGTGCAGCATATAACATTGTTGAGGCAATGCAGTTGCAAGGCGACTTGAACGTGGATGTCTTGCAACAGTCATTAGATGCAATTGTTGCTCACCACGAAATCCTGCGAACCAACTTTATCGCCCAAGATGGCAATCCTGTGCAGGTTATCGGCGCTCCTCGGGCAGTGGAACTGAAGGTGATCAACCTGATCGATGAGTCGCTGACTGAAGACACCAGTGTTGTACAACAACTGCTACAAAATGAAGCGCTGCGCCCCTTCAATTTAACATCAGACTTGATGCTGCGTGCGTGCTTGATACAGCGATCGCCACAAGAGAATATCTTGCTGTTGCTTTTGCACCACATTGCCACCGATGGTTGGTCGATGAGCATTTTATATGACGAGTTGACAACGCTTTACCAAGCGTTCAAGGACAGCTTGTCTAATCCATTGCCAGAATTACCCATTCAGTATGCCGACTTTGCAGTTTGGCAACGCGAGTGGCTCTCTGGTGACGTGCTGCAAAAGCAACTCAACTATTGGAAACAGCAGTTAGCGGGTGCAACCCCAGTACTGGAACTACCCACAGATAGACCACGACCACCAGTTCAGTCTTACCGAGGTGCCAGGCAATTTTTTCTAATACCCCAGAGTTTATCGCAAGCACTGCATGGACTGTCACGGCAAGAAGGTGTGACGTTGTTCATGACATTGTTGGCGGCGTTCCAGACCTTGCTGTACCGCTATAGCAGACAAGAAGATATTTTAGTCGGGTCTCCGATTGCGGGGCGAAATCGCGAGGAAATAGAAGGGTTAATTGGATTTTTTGTCAATACCCTGGTTCTACGCACCGATATGTCTGGCAACCCCAATTTTCGGGAACTGTTGCAAAGGGTACGTTCAATGGCGATGTCCGCTTATGCTCACCAAGACTTGCCGTTTGAAAAGCTCGTAGAACAACTACAACCAGAGAGATCACTAAGTTATCACCCTCTGTTCCAAGTGATGTTTGTTCTGCAGAATGTTCCTACACAAACATTGGAGTTGCCAGGACTGAGCATCACTTCCACAGACGTGGATCATTTGGCATCGCAGTTTGATATAACTTTATCAATTGAGGAAACAGAACAGGGACTGCGGGGATTATGGGAATACAACACTGACTTGTTTGATGCTGCCACAATTGTGCGGATGAGCGAGCATTTCCAGACATTGCTCGAAGCAATTGTGACTGATCCACAGCAGCAAATTACCCAATTGCCACTGCTCACCCCAAATGAACGACAGCAGTTACTTGTTGAGTGGAACAATACTCAGGTAGATTATCCACAGCAGTGTATTCATAAATTATTTGAGCAGCAGGTGGAGAAGACGCCTGATGCTGTGGCAGTAGTTTTTGAAGACAAGCAACTTACTTACCAACAGTTGAATAATCGCGCCAATCAATTGGCACACTACCTACAAACTCTGGGCGTAGGACCGGATGTACTTGTGGGGATTTATATCGAGCGTTCCCTAGAAATGGTCGTAGGACTACTGGGAATTCTCAAGGCAGGTGGTGCTTATGTGCCTCTGGACCCAGAGTATCCCCAAGAGCGCTTAGAGTTTATGCTGGAGGACACTCAGACACAAGTGTTGCTTACTCAAGAGAAATTGGTCAAGAGCTTACCGACTCATGAAGCGCAAGTCATTTGTTTGGATTCTGAGTGGGAACTCATTGCCCAGCACAGCGAAGAAAACCCTGTGTCTGATGTGACAGTTGATAACTTAGTTTACATCATCTACACCTCTGGCTCTACAGGCAAGCCTAAGGGTGTCATGCTTGCTCACCGTGGAGTTTGCAATCACCTCTGGTGGCGGCAAACAACGTTTCAATTAACTGAACAAGACAAAGTCTTACAGACCTTTTCTTTGAATTTCGATCCATCAGTCTGGCAGATATTCTGGACGTTATCGTTTGGTGGACAATTGGTTATGGCTCGCCCCGGTGGACATCAAGACCCTGCCTACCTGGTGAAGGTGATTATCGAACAGCAGATTACTATCGCTGGGTTAGTACCATCTATCATCCGCGTTTTACTTGAGGAAAAGGGAATTGAAAATTGTACTCGCCTGCGGCACGTCACTAGTGGTGGTGAAGGTTTGGGAGTCGAATTCATTGATCGCTTCGTTGAGCGTTTAAATTTGCACAATGTTTTGCTCAATTGCTATGGTCCAACTGAAGGTTGCATCGATGTAACTTCTTGGACTTGCCAGCGTGGGAGTAATTACACCATTGCTCCAATTGGTCGCCCGACTGCCAATGTACAAGTTTATATATTAGATGAAAATTTACAGCCTGTGCCTGTTGGTCAATCGGGTGAGTTGCACATTGGCGGTGTCGGGTTGGCGCGAGGCTATCTCAACCGTCCCGAATTGACGACAGAAAAGTTTATTCGCAACCCCTTTAATAGCACACCAGGTGCACGTCTTTATAAAACTGGGGATTTAGCGCGTTACTTAAGCGACGGAAACATAGAATTCCTTGGTCGTATTGACCACCAAGTGAAGATTCGTGGCTTCCGCATTGAATTGGGAGAAATTGAAGCTACCTTAGGTGAACATCCTGCAATACAACAGAATTTAGTCATCCTAAGAGAGGATATTCCTGGCGACAAACGCCTCGTGGCTTATGTGGTGCTACACCCAGAACAAGTTGCCCCAACTTCAAGTGAATTGCGTGGCTTTTTACAGGGAAAACTACCTGAGTACATGGTGCCAAAAGCATTTGTCTTTTTGGATGTCATACCATTAAACCCTAATGGCAAAGTAGATCGCCGCGCTTTACGTGTACCAGATACATCAGATTTCGATAACAGCAACTTTGTTGCACCTCGTACTCCTACTGAAGAAGTTTTAGCTGTTATTTGGGCGCAAATTCTGGGTTTGGAACAAGTTAGCATTCACAGCAACTTCTTTGAGTTGGGAGGACATTCGCTACTCGGAACACAAGTGATTTCTCGGATACGCCAAAACCTGAATGTGGAAATTCCATTACAGTTGCTGTTTGAAACACCAACTATTGCAGGTCTAGCAAGTGCGATAACTTCGTTAAGCTTCGCTAACGCTCAAATTCAGAACAAGAGTACAGGTGTTATAGAACACCAAATCATTCCTCAACTAGAAGATCGGCACTCAGCCCCCTTATCTTTTACTCAGCAGAGAATGTGGTTTTTGGATCAGATGGAGCCAAACAGCGCGGCTTATCTCATCCCGATCGCACAACGTTTGCAAGGGTTACTCAACGTCGGTTTATTGCAGCAGTCTTTGGATGCGATCGCTGCCCATCATGAGGCACTGCGAACCAATTTTATTACCTCAGATAATGGCAGCCCCATACAGGTCATTAGGGAGTCTAAATCAGTTGAACTCAAGGTAATTGACTTAACACAAAAGCCAGAAAGCCATCAACACGAGCAAATACAACGTCTGTTGCATCAAGAGGCACAACGCCCCTTCGACTTAACATCTGACTTGATGCTGCGAGCCAGTTTGTTCCAGATAAACCAACAGGAGCATATACTCTTATTGGTCATGCACCACATCGCTTCTGATGGCTGGTCGATGGGCATCCTGTGGCAACAGTTGGCAGCAATCTACGAAGCATTTTTGAACGACTTGCCAAATCCCCTGCCAAAATTGCCCATCCAGTATGCCGACTTTGCTGCTTGGCAACGGCAATGGCTATCAGGAAAAGTTCTTTCTCAGCAGCTAGACTACTGGAAAACTCAGCTAGCGGGTGCTACCACTGTGCTGGAATTGCCCACTGACAAACCGCGACCGCTGGTTCAAACCTATCGGGCAGCAACGCAATCTCAGATGCTACCCCAAACCATAGCAGCATCGCTGACAGCACTTTCACATCAAGAAGGTGTCACCCTATTCATGACATTGCTGTCAGCATTTGGGACGCTACTGCACCGCTATACTGGGCAAGAAGATATCCTCATCGGTTCTCCCGTGGCTGGTCGCAATCGGGCTGAGATTGAACAGCTCATTGGATTTTTTATCAATACTGTAGTTTTGCGGATTGACTGTTCCGCTCACCCTAGTTTTCGTTCACTACTCAATCGAGTCCGCCAGATGGCATTGGGGGCATATGCCCATCAAGATATGCCCTTTGAGAAACTGGTGGAAGAACTACAGCCAGAAAGAGACACCAGCCGCAACCCACTGTTTCAAGTGTGGTTTAATATGCTCAACTTGGGAGATATCGAAGTGAAACTGCCTGGGATGGTTGTAGAATCTATCTCAATCCCAGAAACTGCTTCCAAGTTCGACCTCACTTTGTATGTGACAGAACAACAACAGGGAATCCTGCTGGAATTAGTTTACAATGCAGACCTTTTTGCACCAGAGCGGATGATGGAGATGCTCCATCAATTTCATCATTTGCTCATCCAGATTGTGGAAAACCCACAACAAGATATCGCTTCGCTGTCTCTGGTTACGCCCAAAGCAGAATTACTTTTACCGAATCCACAACAACAACTTCTTCCCCAATGGGAAGCAGCCGTTCACACCAGGTTTACCCAACAAGCTCAAAGGATGCCACAACAACTGGCAGTTGTGGATGCACAATATGCCTGGACTTACGCCGAACTTGAGGAACGTGCAAACCAATTCGCTAACTGTCTGCTAGCAAATAACATTCAATCTCAAGATATAGTTGCTATCTACGGACACCGTAGTGCTTTGCTTGTTTGGGCAATACTGGGCGTTCTTAAGGCTGGTGCAGTTTTTGTGATTCTCGATCCGGCTTATCCCGCTTCTCGTCTGATTGATTGCCTCGATCTCATCCAGCCTCGCGCCTGGCTGCAAATTGCTGCTGGAGAACTTCCTGCCAGTATCCAAACCTATCTAGAAACTGTATCTTGTGACTGTCGCCTTCAACTTCCCTCTAGCTCAATGGCACAGGTTGATAGCTTATTGCAGGATTATGGAACTGATGATCCTGGAGTGATAGTTGAGCCAGATCAATTAGCCTATGTCGCCTTTACCTCTGGTTCAACAGGAAAACCGAAGGGAATAAAAGGTACCCATAGACCCCTATCCCATTTTGTGGAATGGCATGGAAAGACATTTGGTCTGAATCAGTCTGATAGATTTAGTATGCTCTCGGGTTTGTCCCATGATCCTTTGTTACGAGATATCTTCACGCCACTGTCGATGGGTGGAACTTTATGTATCCCCGAGCAACAGGATATCGAGACGCCTGGTCAGCTGGCTGATTGGATGCGGCAGATGCAAATTAGCATTGCTCACCTTACACCAGCTATGGCACAACTAGTAACTGCAAACACCAAGAGCAAGACAACAGATCTGCGTTATGTCTTCTTTGGTGGTGATGTGTTAACACAGCACGATGTGACCGTAATCCGCAATTTCGCTCCAAATAGCACCTGCGTTAATTTTTATGGAGCTACTGAAACTCCTCAGGCAATGGGTTATTTCATTATCCCTAACCAGTCATTGAGTGAGGAAAGTAGTTTTAAAGAGACGATTCCTTTGGGTCGAGGTATTGAGGATGTGCAATTACTAGTTCTTACCTCCAAGCTACAGTTAGCTGGAATTGGAGAAGTTGGAGAAATTTATGTCCGCACCCCTTACCTAGCTTCTGGTTACCTTGGGAGTGATGAATTGACCCAAGAGCGATTCATTCTCAATCCCTTAACAAACCTTACTGAAGATAGATTGTATAGAACTGGGGATTTAGGACGCTACTTACCTAACGGAAACATTGAGTTCTGCGGTCGTATTGACCACCAAGTAAAGATTCGTGGCTTCCGCATCGAATTGGGAGAAATTGAAGCTATATTGGCTCAATTTCCTGCAGTGCAAGAAACTGTGGTCATAGCAACAGAGGATGTTCCCGGTGACAAGCAGCTAGTGGCATATGTTGTTCTCAAGCCAAAGCAAGTTTGTACAACCGATGAACTGCGGCGCTTCCTTAAGGAAAAACTGCCCAACTACATGATTCCCTCAGCTTTTATGATGCTAGACGCTCTACCTTTAACTCCTAACGGTAAAGTAGATCGTCGCGCCTTGCCAGTAGCCTCTCGAATCAGGCAAGAGGAAGAAAAAACCTTTGTTGCCCCCAGCAATGAGTTAGAACGTCAGTTGACACAGATTTGGCAAGAAATTTTAGGTGTAGAACCCATTGGCGTCAAAGACAACTTCTTTGACTTAGGGGGACATTCCTTGCTCGCTGTGAAGTTATTCGCGCAAATAGAGAATAAATTCGCGCAAAAACTGCCCCTAGCGACTCTCTTTGAATCAGATACAGTGGAAGCTCTTGCCAAGATACTTCGCCAAGGAGAAGAAAAAACTGTTAATCAGGTGAAAGCTCTTGAGGAGGAGAAATCTGATCCTAGTTGGTCATCCTTGGTAAAAATTAAACCTCAGGGTTCCAAACCACCTTTGTTCTGCATACACCCGCTGGGTGGAGAAATTCTGTGTTACCGTCCTTTGGCAATGCATCTAGAATTGGATCAACCAGTTTATGGGCTGCAACCACAAGGGTTAGATGGAAAACTACCTCCCTACACCCGAGTTGAAGACATCGCATCGCACTACATTAAAGAAATCCAGAGTATTCAGCCCAATGGTCCTTATTATCTAGCAGGCTACTCGTTTGGGGGTACAATTGCCTTTGAGATGGCTCAGCAACTCTACTCTCAAGGTCAGAAAATGGGTTGTCTAATTATCTTGGATACTTGTCGTCCTGGTTATGAGAAACGATTGCTATTCTTTAGACGAGTTTTGGTGCATTTAAATAATGTTTTACAACTAGGACTTACCTACCTTTGGCAAAAGCTTATAGGCTGGAGGAAGTGGGGTACGTACCATCTCAAAGCAAGATATAAGCGTCACTTAAGTGTTGTGCATGATTTACCAGAAACTGACAAGCATTTAAGTATCATAGATGCTAATGTGCAGGCAGCAAGCGAATATATCTTCCAAGTTTACCCAGGTCGAATGACCCTTTTACGGACTGAAGACAAGAATCGGGACGACGCTGTAGGCGTACAATATGATCCTCAATTCGGCTGGGGTGATCTGATCACTGAAGGAGTTGATATCCATTACCTTCCCGGTTCTCACCTGACTTTTCTCGAGGAACCCCATGTACGGGTTCTGGCAGATAAATTGAAAGATTGCTTGGAAAAATCGTATAATTCAATACATTTAGTTAAACAGTAGCTGTCACCCGTACATTCATTACAATGTACGGGCTGTACAAGTCAAGCCTCCAGAGCAGGCTTGACTTGTATAGCCGAGGCTTTGCGTTGTTCCCGAGTTGTTGGAGCAGCAGCAGCCACCGCTGCAAACTATACACTCAAGCACGCTATATCAACTTTTGAATTTAATACATCTGGTGACAATTTAAACACAGTGTGATAGTTTGTAACAAAAACTCATGCAGTCAACTCAAACACAAATCCTTGAGAAACATAATCGTTTTAGTATTGGAACACAGCAGAATCAGCCCAGCAGTGTTCTTTCTAGAAGCTTAGTATTCATAGACACAGCCGTAGCGGATTATCAAACCCTAGTGCTTGGAGTGGAGAAAGGCACACAGGTGATACTTTTGCACCCAGAATGGGATGGTGTCGAGCAAATCACCGCTGCATTGTCTCAGCGAGCAGACGATGTAACCACAGTCCATATAGTCTCACACGGTTCACCAGGATGCTTGTATCTGGGCAATAGCTGCTTGAACTTAAAAACCCTAGAATTCTACGCCAGTCTCTTAGAGGAATGGTTTCCAAAGGGTTCTACTCCCTCGTTGTTGCTCTATGGCTGCAACATAGCAGCCACAGACATCGGCATCGAATTCATATCCAAATTGCGCCAAAAAACGGGAGCACAAATAGCTGCTTCCACTACCCCCACAGGGAATCCAGCTTTAGGCGGTAACTGGAAACTGGAAGTAAGTACACAGAAAACGACGATATCGTTGGCATTTCCTGTTGCAACTCAACTCGCATTTACTGGGGTGTTAAACCCTAGCCGCGTCTCCGTAGGTGCAAGCGGTAACCAAACAAATAACAACTCGTTCAGCCCAGCCATCTCCACTTCCGGGCGTTATGTAGCATTTCGGTCTGATGCTAGCAACTTAGTAGCAGATGACACGAATAACTTAAGTGATATTTTTGTCTACGATACTCAGACAGGTATTACCAACCGCGTTTCTGTAGGTTCAGGCGGCGTTGAAGAAAATAACGCTGCTAATGGGCGTCCTGCGATCTCGGGAGATGGACGTTATGTGGCGTTTGAGTCATATGCCAGCAACCTAGTAGCAGATGACACGAATGACTTTAGTGACATCTTCCTCTATGACACTCAAACACGCACCACCAGCCGTATTTCCGTAGATTCCCAGGGAAATGAGGGGAATAACGTATCCTTATCCCCCACCATATCGGCAGATGGACGTTATCTGGCGTTTGAGTCATTTGCCAGTAATCTAGTAGCAGATGACACGAATGACTTTAATGACGTCTTCCTCTATGACACTCAAACACGCATCACCAGCCGCGTTTCCGTAGATTCACAGGGAAATCAAGCAAATAATGCATCTTTCTCTCCTGCCATTTCGGCAGATGGACGTTATCTGGCGTTTGATTCATTTGCTAGCAACTTAGTTCCTGACGATACAAACAACATTCGTGACGTCTTCCTCTATAACACTCAAACACGCACTACTAGCCGTGTTTCCGTAGATTCACAGGGAAATCAAGGGAATAATGCATCTTTTTCGCCCGTCATTTCGGCAGATGGACGTTATCTGGCATTTGAGTCATATGCTAACAACTTGGTGCCAGGAGACACTAACGACACTGGTGACATCTTCCTCTATGACACCCAAACACGCACCACCAGCCGCATTTCCGTAGATTCACAGGGCAATCAGGGAAATAACGAATCCTTCTCGCCCAGCATCTCGGCAGATGGACGTTATGTGGCATATGCTTCATATGCCAACAACTTAGTAGCACCAGACACTAATAACACTGCCGACATTTTTGTTTACGACACTCAAACACGCACCACCAAACGTGTTTCTATAGATTCACAAAAGAATCAAGGAAATGACTTATCCTATAACTCCGTCATCTCCGGTTCAGGACGTTATGTCGCGTATGAGTCATATGCCAGCAACTTAGTAACACCAGACACTAATAACAGCCGTGACATCTTCCTCTACGACACTATTACCAACAACGCCCCAACAAACTTGGCGTTGAGTGCTACTAGCGTAGATGAAAAGGTGCCTGCGGCAACACAAATTGGTCTTTTCACTAGCATAGATCCAGATACAAACGACCAGCACATTTACAGCTTAGTGACGGGCACGGGCGATACTGATAATGCCGTCTTTACTATTAATGGCGACAAACTACTTATTAATAATTCCCCCAACTTTGCAAGCAAATCTAGTTACAACATCCGCGTCCGTACTACTGACAACGGTGGACTCTACTTTGACAAACAGTTCACTATTAACGTCAATCAGAGCGTCAATCCGGGCGTCAATCCGGGCGTCAATCCGGGCGTCAATCCGGGCGTCAATCCGGGCGTCAATCCGGGCAATAACTCTACTGTAACTACTCAGCCGCCAACAACTCCTCAGTTAACTCAAATTGCTTCTGATGTTTTCAACATTAAAGGTAATAGCAGTCAAACCAAACTTTCAGTTAAGCTCACAGATCATAGTTCTTCACTTGTCAATGAAGTAGGAGTATTTACCGTTGACGATGCACAAGGTCGAATCAACGGTATTCTCCCTGGTAGCGCTGGTTACAGCGAAGCTGCCTTGAATCGATCTCAGGTTATTTTCTCTGCTCTTGCTAATACCCCAAGTGGATTTGATACTAATCTTACACGTAAATTGGCGTTCGACTCAAATGCCAACTTGAGATTTTATTTAGTACCTGACAGCACCACAGATTCAGTGTTGTTTGATAATACCTCTTCAACAAAAGTGGTGTTTCCATCTGCAGCAAATTTCAAAGTCGAAAGCTTGAACAACGGAGAGTTCTCTTTGGGTTGGAAAGATCCATTAACTCAAAATGGTGACTTCAATGCTTTGGGAATCAACGTGAAAGCAACAAATGAAGAATTTTCTTTAGGTAGCAGTCTGCAAGGAAAACCGCAAGATCAACTCATCGACTTGCGACAAGTTAACACTCAAGTCAAAGCTGATTTTGTTCTCAACAGAGAAGCTGCTTTTAGTGACTTTATTGGTTTCTACAAAATAGCAGATGACAAGGGTGGTATTGATACGAATGGTGACGGTATAGTTGACCTGCGTCCGGGAGATGCTGGTTATGCACAAGCTGCTGTTAAGGGACGTGTTCCTGGCATTGACTTGACGGTAAACAACCAAGCGACGGCAAATTTCACTGGAATTTTCAATGGTGGTTCGCTGTATGCCCCGTTCATGATCGTCAATGGGAAACCTGATGCACTTTTAGATAGTAATTCCAATAACGACCCACAAGTTTATTTTTCATTCTTGGGTGCTAATTCTGACAAAACGGATCATGTTTCTTTGTTGGGAGATAACGTTTTTGGTTTTGAGGATCTGGTTAATGGCGGTGACAAGGATTACAACGATGTAACTGTCCGAATCAATTTGAGTCAGGCATAATTCTACGTATTATACATATTAAATTATACTGTACTGTAAACAAGTTTGACTATGAAGAGAATCAGCAGACGTGAAGCAATGAAGATCGTAGCCCTTGCGGGAGGTACCGTTTTACTTCCTGTAGGACTTCAATATCGAGGATACACTCAAACAGTTAGTGGAACAGTCACACCATTTACACTTCCCTTTCGTACACCACCAGTGTTGAACCCAGTACGTAGCGATTCAACAACTGATTACTATCAAATTAGGATGCAGAAGGGTCAAGTAAACATTTTACCTGGACGCACTACCGAGGTTTGGGGTTATAACGGTATATTTCCCGGTCCGATAATTAAACAGCGTGCAAACCGGGTATCAACTGTACGGTTTATCAATAATCTTGATGTGAATACATGCGTTCACCTGCATGGAATGACATCTTCGCCCCAGTACGATGGCTACACTTTGGATTTCATTTCTCCAGGGTATTACAAAGATTACGTTTATCCCAACTCCCGAGCTGCTAATTTCTGGTACCACGACCACGGGCTTGCTCAGACTGCCAGAAATGTGTATATGGGGTTAGCTGGAATGTATATTGTTCAAGATGATCAAGAACTTGCGTTGCCACTTCCCAAAGGAAATTATGATATTCCTCTGATCATTCAGGATAGGCAATTTGCGTCTGATAATTCACTCATTTTTGATAATCGAAATCAGACCAGTGTTATGGGTGACACAATTGTAGTCAACGGCGTACCTTGGCCCCGTATGGAGGTAGCCAACCGCAAGTACCGTTTCCGGGTGTTAAACGCATCAAGTTCCCGCTCTTATGGACTTGCTCTGAGTACAGGTGATGCGTTGACTGTGATTGGTACTGATGGTGGGTTAATGTCTGCACCAGTGAATACTCAAAACATACGTCTTGCTCCGGCAGAACGCTATGACTTAATTATCGATTTCTCCAGATATCCTTTGGGGACTCAGGTAGAACTGCAAAATCTTCCACTACCAAATAACCTTGTTTTCGCCAACACAGACAAAATTATGCGCTTTGATGTAGTGCGATCCGAAACAGATGACAGCGTTGTTCCTAGCACACTACGCAATATTCAATCCATTCCAGAATCCTCAGCTGTACGAACTCGCGACTTCACGGTGCAGCAGAGAGCTGATGGAGTTTGGGCGATCAACGGTAATGGGTGGGACCGAAATCGAGTCGATGCAAATCCTCAACTAGAAGATGTGGAAATATGGACATTTAGAAACACCGCAAATCTCTCGTTTCATCCAATGCACCTCCACCTCATTGATGCTCGAATACTTGACCGTAATGGTCAACCGCCTTTTCCTTATGAGGTTGGCCTGAAGGATGTCTTCTACGTTGGTGAAAACGAGACAGTACGCGTGATTGGGAGGTTTAGACCTTTTGCGGGTAAATTTATGTACCATTGCCACAACATGGTTCATGAAGACCGCGACATGATGAGTCAGTTTCAAGTGGGGCAAGGTGGGATTAATCCGATGTCAGCCCCAGCCAGACCGCTTCCAGCACCACCGCTTTAAATTTATATTTCCTCAAGCCAGGAGTGTCTAAACCGTTAATGAAAGCGCATGGTGGCGGATGTGATCCTCAATAAAACTGGCGATGAAATAATAACTGTGGTCATAGCCGTCTTGATAACGCAAGTTGAGCGGCTGGTTAACTGCTGCACAAACTTGCTCAAACACCTCAGGTAGCAACTGCTGACTAAGAAATTTATCAGCCGTACCTTGATCGATGAGAATGGGACTGTGGTATTCTGTTTGCCTGACCAATTCACTGGCATCGTAAGCACGCCAACTTTCCTTATCCTCACCAAGGTATCGGCTAAACGCCTTTTCACCCCAAGAACAGCGCATTGGTGCGGCGATGGGCGCAAAAGCTGATACTGATTTGTATTGCTGAGGATTTCTCAAAGCGCAAACAAGCGCACCATGTCCCCCCATTGAATGACCGAAAATACCTTGTTTCTCTGGTTGTGCAGGAAAATGTTCGGCAATCAAAGCAGGCAATTCTTGCACAACATAACTATACATTCGGTAGTGAGACGCCCAAGGTTCAACAGTTGCATCCACATAAAAGCCAGCACCTGTGCCAAAGTCCGAGTCGTCATCCTCACCAGGAATACCAGTGTTGCGGGGACTAGTATCTGGTGCAACCAGCATGATACCGTATTTTGCCGCATATTGCTGTGCCCCTGCTTTAATCATAAAGTTTTCTTCTGTGGAAGCCAAACCAGAGAGGAAATAAAGAACTGGTACTGGTTTTTGAGTGGCTTGCGGTGGTTGGTAGACAGCAAAGCGCATTTCCCCGTTACAGGTAGAGGAGGGATGACTATAGAAGCCGAGTTTACCACCGAAGGATTTATATTCTGAGGTGAGGTTGGGGTTAGTCATGAGTGTTTGGTTAGTGTTCAAATCTCGATAAATTCTAACCCCAAGGGTTCCTAAATATAGCTATTTACTTGTGTGACATTCAAAAAAATAGTATTATTTATCACTTTTAGTATATTTAATTCATGCGGCTATTTCTGCGTCTGTGGGTTGTGGGGTAATATCAAGTTCGGATGAACACTTATAATTAAGCAGCGCGAGTCATAGGCCACCAGTGGTAGCAAGTTAACCCCCGAATTAAATCATGTTGTTCAAGTAATTGTTGGCAACGATAAACTAACAATTCTTCTAACTCGTCCAAGTTGTGAGGAGAGTGATTGGCAACAATTTCATTCGTGAGGGGCCACAGTCGAACTGAAGAGCTGTAATTCTGCGGAGTAGGCAGGCATGGGGAAAAAATGTATTCCCTCTGGAAGAATAACATCGTTGCTCATATGCCAACCCGCTTGATCAATAGTTAGAAGAATTCGTTTGTTGGCATCAACGTTAAATTCACTCGCAAAGTCTGTCAGTACTCGATTAAATAATTCAATGTTGACTTGAGGCAGAATCCACCAATATGTTTCGCCGGATTCTGGGTGTACAAAACCGTAAAGCCACAACCACTCATATTTTTAAAGTCAAGATTTGATTTGTAGTCGGTTAGTCGCGGAAGGGCATTCCGAGACTTTAAACGGACATGGAGAGAAGGTAAGACTGGCTTGCCAGCACATCTCGATGAAGTGTCAACCCCAATCGGCGATCAGTTCTCCTACCTTGAGTAGGTTGCTGACGTGGCGAAGAATCACCGCACTTTTAGGGCGGTGAGGATGTCAAAGAGGTTTCATAGTTAGTTCATAGCTGTGGTCTTGACCGCTATAAGAAGCTTCTCAGAATCTTGGCTTGTTTAGGGAGCGTTAAGCGTAGCTGCGCCTCCGGCGTTAAGCGTAGCTCTGCCGTAGGCAATCGCCCATCTTACTGTAGTAGGCGCAATGTGTTGCTTTTATTTTATTTTTTATATTCATACCTATGTGACAGTACTAGGTGCTGAATGTGGGTTAAAGGTTTGGCAGCGTTTAACGTAATTGCCAATCCCAATTTTGAATAATTTGGCAGGCATGTGGTAAATTTTATAACATTATTCCAGCTAAAGTGAATATTATCATCGTTGAAACTCAATTACTTCCTGGTTAAGAGTGTGGTCTCAACTAGACCATTTATCACCACAAGGCTTAAGTTTCAAGACTATATTTAAAAAAAATTCGAGACATGGGACAAACTATTACTCAAGTAGATGCATTTAGCAACACACCTTTTGCAGGTAACCCGGCTGCCGTCTGCATTTTACCTACTCCCCAGTCTGAGGACTGGATGCAAAAGGTGGCGCAAGAGATGAATTTATCTGAGACTGCGTTTTTGGTGAGGCAGGAAGATGGTTTTGCGCTGCGCTGGTTTACGCCTACAACAGAAGTGCCATTATGTGGTCATGCTACCCTAGCTAGCGCTCATGTTCTTTGGTCACAGGGGCATCTTTTGCCAGATGAGGTGGCTCGTTTCCACACCAAGAGCGGAGTGCTGATTGCTAAAAAGCATGGAAATTGGATTGAACTCGATTTTCCTGTAAATTATTCAGAACAAATAGCCGCCCCTCCTGAACTCGGTGAAGCTTTGGGTGTTCCAATCAGAACGGTGATGAAAAATTCCTTGGGTTATCTGGTGGAGGTCGAGTCTGAAGATTTAGTGCGACAAATGCAGCCGAACTTCCAGCTACTCAAAGCGTTACCCCTTGCTAAGGTTATTGTTACTAGTTTAACACACCAAGACTCAGAATACGATTTTGTCTCTCGCTTTTTTGCTCCGGGAGTGGGAATTAATGAAGACCCAGTGACTGGATCTGCTCACTGTTGTCTGGCTCAGTTTTGGCGCGATCGCCTTGGCAAAGATGAATTCTTAGCATATCAAGCGTCTAGTCGGGGCGGTGTCTTGAAGGTGCGTTATGAGGGCGGTTCTCGTGTCTATATAAGTGGACAAGCAGTTACCGTTCTGCGTGGAGAATTAATTTGAAAATGCAATTCGTCACTCCCTGTCTCAAACCTAGTTTAGATTCTGTGAAAATCCCTGTCAGGTTATACACTGCTTAAGGAAACCTTTTTTTGTATACGAGTTTGTAAATCTGCCAAAAGTGTTTCTCCACTGCGTCGGGCTTCCCAAGGACCAGAGTCCCAAAGTTTAAGACTCCACTGTCCTTGCATATAATCTTCATTTTCTGAGATTGTGCCGACGTAGGTAATTGGATCAGGTGAAGTTGTGAAGTAGCGCTTGATAAAGCTGATACGACGCCCAACTACCTCACCGGCAAGCTGGGCTTCTCCCAAATTGCTGTCATCCAAAATCCTACCAGTCAATGTGTTACCACTTTGAATCAATGTCACTTCAAAACGGGTAGGAATTCCTTGTTGCCAGTAAGTTCCAAGCCAAGTGCCATTTACATCAGCCATAGGGAGTATTTCGTAACTTCAATCAAGATTTATGCTTAAACTACGAGTAATAAATATATGTTGGTCAAAGTTTTCGCATATTTCTACTGACGGGGTCAAAACCTCTAGAAAAACGCGTACTATCGTCGTACCAAGCCCCACTCAAATTTGCTCCATAGAGCTTAGCAAAGTTTAGCTTCGCTCCCCTAAGATTAGCTTCATGCAAGTTGGCACCGCTTAAGTTAGCTCGTGTCAAGTTGACACCAGCTAAGTTAGCAGCCCCAAGGTTTGCTCCCCACAGTTTAGCTTTAGCTAGGTTTGCTCCGCTTAAATCCGCTGCAAATAAATTGACTCCAGCGAGCATTGCTTGAATTAACTTGGCTCTAACAAGCTTCACTGCTGGAAAATCTCTCTCTCCTGCTACATAACGCTGCTTCAGTTCATTTGCATCCATGCTTGGTTCACCTTGCTCAGCAAACTGGAAGCTATCTGCTCCCATTCCTGGTCTAATTCTACTTTTGACTCTGACTGACCGCTACGTCTATACCAATAACGAGCATTGATCAAATCACCCTCTTTGCGGTGCAAGTAGGCGTGAACCCAAGCACTATCAGCATCGTTAGCGTCTTCTTGTACTATTTCGTGTGCAGTATCCCACTCACCTTTTTTATCATACCAAAGGCCCTGCAACGCTTTTGGCAGTGACTCAAGACATTTTGGATTTTTTTCTATAAATTGCTTGAATGTTACCGCAGTCATCATACATTTACCTAGAAAATATCAAGCCTCTATTTCTAGGATACAAATTCTAGGCTACAAATAAGTTCTGACTTATGAAAGAATTTTCATACATAGCACAGTAGCTATCTACCCTCTTAAGTAGATGTTCCCTAGCTTTGCTAGGGAACCAGACAAGTAGCTTATGTGTGAGCAACAATATCTAGCTTGAGTACTACAACTCTATTAGACTTGAGTGACATTTTCCTGATTTAATTGCTGCTCGACACTACTGATCGCAGCGTTTAGACCAGCGAGTCTAGTGTCTAGATCATCTCGCATAGTTTTGAGGAATTTCAGCTTACGCTCTAAGCGAGTTTTGCGAGACACGGGTTCGCTACCGTAGCAGTTGTTGTCCCAAAAAGGAAAAGGAAACGGAAACATAGTTTGCTTTTATAGAAACGACCTTATTTAAATTGTCGCTAAATCCTAAGCGAGATAACGGATAAGAGAGTGGGGGATAACCGACTATCGTGAGTGGGGGTTGAGCTTCCAGTAGAGTTGGATTAGTTATGTAGCCATATTATTAACAGTTTGTCTACTGTTAATAATACGCGAATTTTGTTAATTCAAGTACAAAAAAAGCTCTTTTAGCACTTATTTTTCTGGCTTTACTCAGGTGAACTATTTGATTTCATTCTTTAGATAGAAGCTTTATGAAACCGAGGCATTATAAAAAGTTATTGTACTTCGTGCGGTGAAGAGCTTATTGCTCTGTACTGGCAAGGAAAAACTACCAAACTTGAAAGCGTAAATCAGTTGCTAGTACTAACAGCTTGTATTCTTTTATCAAAGACTTCGATTTGATTTCGCCAATGTGTTGTCGGTATTCCAGACTCAAATTCTCAAAGGAAGAACAAAATCTAAGAAAATTATAAAACTTAAGTTTTTTTTATAAAATGTGATAATTTGAGAATATAGGTCAAAATACGGTGATCATTCGATAGCTATCAACCCTGCGAGACATTAGGATCTTTCTGCAAAAAGTAGAAGTCTAACATATGTCAGCCAATTTTGCTGAAAAGTGAGCTAATTGAATTAAAGTTCCTTACTAAAGTATGCTCAAAACCTTTTAAGACGGAGGGTTCTTTATTTTTTCTAGTTTTTTAGCCTCCAGTCTTCTTGTCCATTGGGCACTTTGCTTATGGATAGTGGTGTAGTTCTTGGGTGTACTGAGGTAAATACTGTCTTGCGAATAGTCTCCCATTTTTTTTGGGGGATATTGTCAACATTGTAGGTCAAAAATAATGAGTACCATCCAAGCAAAGTTTGAAGCTACTGAAACTGCTTTTCATGTAGAGGCTTACGAAAAAATTGAGTACAGCCTCATCTATGTTGATGGGGTTTTTGCAATCGAAAATCCACAACTGGCAGAAACCTATAAAAAATTTGGACGCTGCTTGGTTGTTGTAGATGCTAATGTTCATAAGCATTGCGGCAGTCAAATCGAGCAGTATTTCAAATATTACGACATTGACCTGACGGTTTTTCCGATCACGATTACTGAGCCAAACAAGACTATTGAGTCTTTTGAGAAGGTCATTGATGCGTTGGCCGAATTCAAGCTGGTTCGCAAGGAACCTGTGTTAGTGGTTGGTGGTGGACTGATTACAGATGTTGCAGGTTTTGCCTGTTCTGCTTACCAGCGCAGTAGCAACTACATTCGCATTCCTACCACTCTCATTGGTTTGATTGATGCGAGTGTTGCTATCAAAGTAGCAGTGAACCACAAGAAGCTGAAAAATCGCCTTGGTGCTTATCACGCTTCGCAAAAGGTTTTCCTGGATTTCTCGTTTTTGGGTACTTTGCCAACAGCGCAAGTCCGCAATGGAATGTCAGAACTTGTGAAAATTGCAGTGGTTAACAACAAAGAGGTTTTTGATTTGTTGGATAAGCATGGGGAAGAACTGCTTTCCACACACTTTGGCAACATTAACGCAACACCAGAAATCAAAGAAGTGGCGCATCGGGTCACTTACGAGTCTATTAAAAGTATGCTCGAGTTGGAGGTTCCTAACCTACACGAGTTAGACCTAGACCGTGTTATTGCTTTTGGTCATACTTGGAGTCCGACTCTAGAACTTGCACCTCGTGTGCCTATTTTCCACGGTCATGCAGTCAATATTGACATGGCTTTTTCTGTCACCCTTGCAGCACGACGAGGCTATATTACCAAAGAAGATCGCGATCGCATTCTCAGTCTGATGAGCCGTATCGGTCTAGCTCTGGATCATCCCCTCTTAGACGAAGAGCTTGCATGGCGTGGAAGCGAATCCATCACCTGCACACGAGGCGGTCTGCTACGAGCCGCTATGCCTAGACCAATTGGCGATTGCTTCTTTGTCAATGATTTAACTCGTGAGGAACTGGCTGCAGCGTTATCAGAGCATAAGCATCTGTGCGAAAGCTACCCTCGTGGTGGCGATGGCGTAGAACTCTACCCAGATGCTTACAACCCAGAACTTGTTGGGAGTGAAGCCTAATGTCGCAAGTTGTCGAAAAGCCAACCGCTAGACCTGTTACACCATTGGGGATTTTAGCTAAGCAGCTAGAAACCATTTTGCAGACACTTGATAAGATGTCTGCTGATGAGCTACAAGCTAACCTCAATCAAGCATGGCTTTTGGCAGCAGGTTTAGATCCCTATTTAGAAGAATGTACCACCCGTGAATCACCAGCCTTAGCAGCGCTAGCTCAAAAAACGGCTCAGGAAGCTTGGAATCAAAGGTTCCACGAGGGAGCGACAGTACGAGAACTAGAACAGGAAATGCTTTCTGGACATGTGGAAGGGCAAACGCTCAAGATGTTTACCCACATGATCAAAGCTAAGAAAGTGTTGGAAGTTGGTATGTTCACTGGCTATTCTGCATTGGCGATCGCAGAAGCTTTACCGTCTGATGGAGAACTGGTCGCTTGTGAAGTTGACCCTTACACCGCAGAGTTCGCGCAAGCTGCTTTCCGGGAGTCTCCCCACGGTGGAAAAGTTCGCGTCGAAGTGGGTCCAGCACTCTCAACTTTGCAGAAACTGGCAGATGCAGGGCAGTCATTTGATTTTGTGTTTATTGACGCAGATAAACGCGAGTATGTCAAGTACTTCCAAACCTTGTTGGAGACAGATTTGCTCGTTCCTGGAGGGTTTATCTGTGTAGACAACACTCTACTTCAAGGACAAGTCTATCTTCCAGAAGAAAATCGCACTCCCAACGGTGAGGCTATTGCTCAGTTTAACCAGGTTGTCGCCGCCGATTCGCGTGTGGAACAGGTATTGTTGCCACTGCGAGATGGCTTGACGATTATTCGACGCTTACCGTAATTGTCATCCATTGAGCCTGCACTCTTGTTGTGTACACAGAACTCAGAATTGCAAATCACGAAAACCGCACTTATACTGTTCCCTTTTTGTTAGTTCTTAGCTGTAGTGAGTTCTGAGTTCTGAGTTCTTCAATGACTCTGGTTTATTACCTCCTTCTCTTATAGCCATGATAGGTGAAGGAGGAAATTTAAAATTTATATATTATTATTTTGTTCGCGCAGCCTCGTGCCCGTAGGGCATATTTGTGATATTCGCGAATGCGTGAATGTTTTATAAATGTAGAGTTATGGCTACTTAGCAGACAATTTCATACAGTTGAATTTGTACTCTTGCAATTTTTCTCAATTGCGAAACTATGAATTATAAATCACGATTTATGAGGCACGATCTCTTCCCTTATAATCTAATACAGAAGCAACATCATCAAGTTCTTTTGTGGCACAAGTAAAAGCTTTATTCCAGAACCTTGCGACCTTGACAATACTTTTTTTAGTGTTGCCCATTAACGCTGCTATAGTTCTGGCATCTCTATTTTGGAATCGCTTAAGGCGTCTTGTTCGTCCTCAGACAGTTGTCGCTGCAAACCGCAAAAATATCTTGATTAGCGGTGCCAAAATGACGAAGGCGTTACAGCTTGCCCGTTGTTTTCACGCTGCGGGACATAGAGTTATTTTAATAGAAACCCACAAATACTGGTTATCGGGACATCGGTTTTCTGATGCAGTTTCTCGCTTTTATACAACTCCTATCCCACAGTATGACCCAGAAGCTTATATCCAAGCTTTACTAGACATTGTTAAGAAAGAAAACATTGATGTCTATGTTCCTGTCACGAGTCCAGTTGCCAGTTACTATGAGTCTTTAGCAAAGCCTGCACTCTCACACTACTGCGAAGTTTTTCACTTTGACGCTGATGTCACCCAAATGCAGGATGATAAGTTTGCTTTCAGTGAAAAAGCAAGAGCGTTTGGCTTATCGGTTCCCAAGTCCTTCAAAATCACCAACCCTGAACAAGTTCTGAATTTTGATTTTTCTGGGGAAACTCGCAAATATATTCTCAAAAGCATTCCTTACGACTCAGTATGGCGCTTAGATTTAACTAAGCTACCTTGCGATACCCCTGAGGAAACAGCAGCATTTGTCAGGAGTTTGCCAATCAGTCCAGAAAAACCCTGGATTATGCAAGAGTTTATTCCTGGCAAGGAATTTTGCACTCACAGCACAGTCAAAAATGGAGAATTACGGTTGCACTGCTGTGCAGAATCTTCAGCTTTTCAAGTCAATTACGAAAATGTAGAAAACCCGAAAATTCTAGAATGGGTAAGGCATTTTGTTGGAAAACTGGGAATTACTGGACAAGTTTCTTTTGATTTTATCCAAGCTGAGGACGGGACAGTTTACGCTATTGAATGTAATCCCCGAGCGCATTCGGCAATTACAATGTTTTACAACCACCCACAAGTGGCAGATGCTTATTTGAGTGAAGAACCCTTCACTCAACCTCTCCAACCACTGCCAAACAGCAAGCCGACATACTGGACATATCACGAACTATGGCGACTGACTGGTATTCGTTCCTTTGCCCAATTGCGAACTTGGATACGCAATTTTTTAAGAGGTACTGATGCCGTTTACAAACTGGATGATCCACTGCCGTTTCTGATGCTACACCACTGGCAAATTCCCTTGCTTTTGTTCAAAAATCTGCGGCAACTCAAAGGTTGGACAAAGATTGATTTTAATATTGGTAAACTTGTGGAATTAGGTGGCGATTGAATTAAGGCAAGAAAGTTGTTAATGTAACAGCTGTTAATTATACAAGATTCCATAAGTGAGATTTTAAGAGGTTTTTTTCTCTGTTAAGAGCTTTAAGAAGAATCCTTACAATCGGTCTAATCCGAAATTCGGTCATCAAGTGCTACTCCTGAAAATGAAATAGCCTTAGATTGTTTCACTTGTCACTAATTATGGTATGTATATTCTTTAGAGGTTTTTCTGAAGGTAACTTAAATACAAGCGTGTTTTAACAAAAAACTTTGTTCATATAATTGATCAGCGCAATACATCAAAAACTTGTCACTATTGTAGTCAGAGGCAAGATACGTCACTTGACAAATGTACTTGTTTCTGTAGGGTTGGCATTGTTATCGACTGGGATGTTAATGATATCTAGTCGTAATATCTTACTGCGGTTCATGGCGCGGCTCGTACCACACAAACTAGTTTCAGTTTGCAGTGTGTTTGGAGTTATCCAAGAAATCAACACGTTTATACATGTTTATAAAAGCAGGTGAGTCAGAGAATTTTAGCTTGGTAATTTTGGACTGGACTAAATAAAAAATAATTGGCGTCTACTATTTTACACGGAGAAATAGAACTTGTTAGGAACTACTTCAGCATCCAAGAAGCTTGCTCAAATGGTCTATGGTTACTGGCAAAGCCAGTGCCTTTATATAGCAACAAACTTAGGTATACCTAACCTCTTACAGTCGGAATCAATGACTGTAGAAGCAATAGCAAAAGCAACCTCTACGAAAGTAGAAACTCTTTATGTTCTTCTCCGTGCTTTAGCTCATTTAGGGGTGTTCGTAGAAAAGCCCGGACGTGTATTTGCAGCAACAGAACTCTCCCAACTGCTGATTACAAATGCAGGACCTTCTGTTGGACATTTCCTGATGCATATTACAGAACCCAGTATGTGGGATGCTTGGAGGGAATTAGGAGACTCATTGAAAACAGGGGAAGTCGCTTTTGAGAGGGCACATGGCAAGAAATTCTACGAATTCTTCATGACGGAAAACCCCGATAGCAGAAATCTGTTCAATAATGCCATGAGCTTTTTAACGAATCAAGCAATTGATTCGTTGTTTGAGGTGTATGATTTCGGTCAATTTGATACAGTTATGGACGTTGGAGGCAATCAAGGCGCACTGATTGCCTATATTGTCAAAAAATTTGGCTGTAAAGGTATATTGTTTGATTTACCGCATGAGGTTGAGACAGCACCAGATTACCTATCAAAGCAGGGAGTCGACGAAAATCAAGTGAAAGTCATTGGTGGTAATGCCTTGGAGGAGATACCAAAGGGTGCAGATGCGATCGTGATGAAGTATTTTCTTTCCGTATTCAGTTCGCAAGACACAATCAAAGTACTAACTGGGTGTAAAAAAGCTCTCCCAAAAGAAGGTAAAGTTATACTTCTACAGACACTTGTTCCACCTCGTGGTGCGCCAGTAGAATATCCAGACGGCACTATCCCAGCCCTTGCCGCAGTTCAGATGATGGTGACAAATCCTGGGGGGTACTGGCGCACGGAACAAGAATATAAGGAGTTGTTTGAAACAAGTGGCTTTCAACTTGAAAAAGTCATTTACACGGGAACTAGCCTGACGGTGATGGAATTTAGTACGCTGTCTTGAGCCTCGGGCAAATACAAACAAAGTTTTACATCCACCGCAAAAATTATGGATATGTCTTTTGGCTTGCTACAAGACATATCCTGGCATGATTTGAATTTTGTGCGATGCTTTATGATAACAATTCTCTCAAATCACTTTATACCTAGTTAAGTATTTATATTTATATATTTTTTGTGAACGTAGTTTTTTGACATAACAGCTACATGTGAGGATAATTAGTATACATGTATTACTTGAGTTGACTAAGGAAGGCAACAAAGTAGTCAGAAAGATAAGTACACCTAGTCATGTTATTGGAAAATATTGATGCTCAAAGCTAAACTGAAATTCCCATACGAACAGTTATTAGCAACACCAACTACCGCAGCAGTTGCTTCATTGGTAGTCAGCTTAGTAGCCTTATCTTTCTCACCAATTCTGATCCGCTTGAGTGAAAGCGAACTCGGTCCAAATGCTACAATCTTTAATCGCTTTTGGATCTCTACTGTCGCCTTTGTGCTGTGGAATGGATTCGCAGCCGCGCGGCGGCGACTATCTAATGGCCAACCAGAAAAACTACAACTTTACCCAATCCGGCTAGTTTTGCTCTTACTTGCTGGTGGAATTGTAATTTTTGCTACTCTTGCTCTGTGGGCTTTGTCACTAACTCAGACCAACGTCGCTAACGCTACGCTCATGCACTATTTGGCTCCACTGTTCACCGTCTTAGGAGGATGGCTGATTTTTGGGAAGCGCTTTGATGGTAAATTTCTTATCGGTATGTTTGTAGCTATTGTCGGTGCTGGTATTATAGTATACAATGATATCTCGTTGACGAGTGACAAACTCCAAGGAGATCTAATGGCATTACTATCAGCTGTGTTTCTTGGTTTTTATCCACTCATCGTCGAACAACTACGAAGTCAATTGAGTACGACAATAATCATGACGTGGTGTTCTGCGATCGGCTCGGTGTTACTTTTGCCTATCGCTCTACTCACTGAAGATAGGCTTTTCCCCTATTCGTTGGGTGGGTGGCTTTACGCGATTTTGCTAGCCCTCATATGCCAAATACTAGGCTTGGGACTTTATGCGTATAGCCTCAACAAGTTATCTTCAGGATTTGTCTCCTTATGCGATCTGTTTGTTCCCGTCTTTAGCTCCCTAGAAGCTTGGGTTATCTTTTCGGAAGGCCTCAACTGGTCTACATTGATAAGTTTTGTTGTGATTGTTTCAGGGGTATATCTAACTTCATCTAGCGAATTTGCTGTCAAGGAAGAGGTAGAATCAGCTATGTAGAGAGATTGGAGAATGGGGGAAGAGAAAGGTTATTGGTCGATTGTTAAGTATATCATTTTTTCACTCTATGAATACTATCCATAATCTCCCAATTTCAATTTCTTCAGATATGAGATTACGGTTTTTGCAGGATGATGAGAAAACTGTTGCCAGTACTGAAAAAGAACTACCTCTAGTTATTGAGCCAGTCCAAGAAAAATCCTTTGCAGTCCTTAAAGCATTGCTGAAGGAAAGTGCGCAGTGGTTCAATAAACAACTAGATACATACGGAGCGATTTTGTTTCGGGGATTTGAGGTTGAGGGTGCAGAGCAATTTCAAAAAGCCCTAGAGCTATTGAATATCCAACTGGAGTCTGTTTATCATTTTGGCAGCGCTCATCGTGTACGAATAACTGAGAAAGTCTTCACCTCTTCTGAAGCTCCACCAGATGTGATTATAGCTCCTCACAATGAACTCAATATGGTGCCGGTGCGACCAGGCGTACTTGCTTTCTTTTGTCAAGTTCAGCCCGACTTGTATGGGGAGACTCCCATCATCAATACAGAAAAGCTATTTTATGACTTATCTCCCAGCTTACAGCACAAAATTGGAAACTTTCCTCAGCAGTTTGTGCGATATGTTCCCAACCATCTATTAGAAATGGTCTTCGAGGATCTCTCGCCAGAGGAGATTACCAAACTTCTCCAGGAACAAGGATTTGATTTTAACTGGGAAGAGGATGGCTCTATTTCTTTTGAATGTTCTTATATTCCCTTATTCAGTCACCCAAGAACGAGTAGACTCTGCTTTTGCCTTAGTATTGTTGATTGTTTAGTTAGTAGAGAATGGTATCGAAATATTGGGCAACGGTATTCATTTAAACAAAGGCTCTATTACAACTTGCTGCCAGCCAAATTGTACAAAAATATTCAACAAAGAGCAACAACAACAGCAACTGTTGTTGATGGTTCCCAAAAACGAACCAGTACCTTGAACGCATATTTTTTGAACAAAGATGGTCAAAGCACCAATATGACGGAAGCAGAAGCGAAAGAGTTGGGGCAAGCTGAATGGAAAAATGCAGTCATATTTCAGTGGAAGCAAGGCGATATTCTCGTAATCGATAACCTACAAGTTGCTCATAGTAGACTCAATACTAAACTGAAGCGAAAAATACTGACTGCTTTTGGGAATATGTGCAACATTCGCGATATGAAACCAGCTTTATTAACGACTTTTTCAAATATATAAACATAATAAAGAATCGTTGGATTTGCAGCTACCCATGAATCAATCATTGAATATGAAAGCCTCATTTCCTCTTTCGGAAGTTCAGCATAAAATTTGGTTTAGCCATCATTTCATGCCAGAAGAGCTAAACGATAAAGTTTGTTTTGCTTTCAAAATTAATTCACCTGTCAGTATTTCTGATCTCAAAAAAACATTTCAAGCAATAATTGACCGTCACGATATCTTGCGCACGACTTATCATGAGTCGGAAAAGAAAATTTTTCAAGAAATACATGATAACGTTGAAGCTAATTTAGAGGAGATAGACGCTTCAAGTTGGGATTTTCATGAGTTAACTAACTCTTTACTACAGTCCGCTAAACATCCATTTAATTTAGAGAAAGCTCCGATGATTCGGCTAAGCTTGTTTAGTCGTTCTGCTACGGAGCATATTCTTTTGCTAATCGTTCATAGTTTGGCAAGTGATTGGGCTTCTTTATTACTACTGGTAGATGATTTTCTGCAACTCTATTTATCAAAAAATAATTTTTTATATTCAAACAAGAATATTAAGACTTTAGAGTCTTCACAATATTTCTATAAAGAATATGTAAAAAAACAAGTTAATCTACTAGAAAGTTCCGAAGGAAAAAGACTTAAAGATTATTGGGAAAAACAGTTTTCTGGAGAATTACCTTTACTAGAGTTACCGACTAGATTACCTCAAGAGCCTCTAAAAAATAACAATGGATCATTCTATAGTTTTGTCATAAACAACAGACTAACTGGATTACTAAAAAAACTGGGAAATGATGAAAATGTCAGCCAAGAAAACCTTCTTTTGACAGCATTTAAAATTCTGCTTTACCGTTATACAAGTGAAAAAGATGTTCTTGTTGGTTTGGTAGTAAATCAGCAAGATAGACCAGAATTTGAAAGAGTTGTTGGCAACTTTACTAACGTAGTTATTTCACGGGATTTGATTTGGGAAAGTCTTTCATTTAAGAAGTTTCTCCATCAAGTCAGTCATACTGTTTCAGAAATAAAGGAATATCAAGATTATCCGTTTGCTTTATTGGTAAGACAACTACAGTCAAAGTCTAATTCAAGTCATTCACCTATTTGTCAAGCTTCATTTACTTACCAGAATGTAAATCAATTAGAAAATATATCAAAGTTATTCGAGGCCGTAGCTAAGAAACAGCCGACAAATTGTGGCGATCTAGAACTAGAATACTGGGAACTACCCCAGCAAAAAGTAGAATTTGATTTAAGCTTGGAAGTGATTCAGCTTTCGGAATCTAGTTTAGGCTACTTTAAGTACAACAGCAATCTGTTAGATGAAGCGACGATCGCTCATCTAAGCGAACATTTCCAGAATTTATTAGAAAGTATTGTATCAAATCCAGAACAGCCAGTAGCTCAGTTACCATTGCTGAGTCAGAAGGAACAAGAGAAAATACTGGTTGAATGGAATGGGACTAGGACTGATTATGACTTGAGTATATGTCTCCACCAATTAATAGAAGCACAGGTAGAGCGAAACAGTGATGCGATTGCAGTCTCTTTTCTAGAAGAACAGCTTACCTATGGTGAACTCAACAGAAAAGCAAATCAACTCGCGCACTACTTACAAACACTGGGAGTTAAACCAGAGGTTTTAGTAGGTATCTGCGTTGAGCGTTCTTTAGAGATGCTGGTGGGACTTTTGGGTATCTTGAAAGCTGGTGCAGCTTACTTACCTTTAGACCCAGGTTTTCCACAAGAACGCTTGGAATTAATCTTATCTGATTCTCAGGTGCCAGTGTTGCTGACTGATAATAAAAAATTATTTGCTGATGATGAACATAGGAAAGTCATCTGTTTACGTACAGAGAAGGAAAAGATTGCGAGTCATAGCAAAGATAATCCTACACCATGTGCAACTGCTAAAAATCTGGCTTATGTTATCTATACCTCAGGTTCAACTGGTAAGCCTAAGGGAGTAGAAATTCCTCACGGTGCTGTGGTCAATTTCTTAAAATCTATGCAGCATGAACCTGGAATTGCAGAGTCAGATGTCCTTTTGGCAGTGACTACAATATCATTTGATATTGCCGCCCTGGAGCTGTATCTGCCTTTAATTACGGGTGCTAAGTTGGTATTAGCAAGTCGAGAAGTCGCTAGCGATGGCAGGCGACTCACAGAACTAATTCATACTTCTGGTGCTACGATTATGCAAGCCACGCCAGCGAGTTGGCGGATGTTGCTTGCGGCTGGATGGACTAGTTCTCCTCAATTGAAAATTCTCTGCGGTGGCGAAGGCTTAACTAGTGACTTGGCAAAGCATTTATTAGAAAAAGGTGATACTGTATGGAATTTGTATGGACCTACTGAAACGACTATTTGGTCAACTGTCTGTCAAGTAGAAGCTACGAAACTATCTCATGCTTTAGTCTCCATCGGTCGTCCGATCGCCAACACACAAACTTACATATTGGATTCCCATCTTCAACCAGTTCCCATCGGAGTTTTGGGCGAATTGTATATAGGTGGTGCTGGGGTTGCACGCGGTTACTTCAATCGTCCTGAACTCACTGCTGAACGCTTTATTGCTAATCCCTTCTCACAAGGTTCCTGTTTTTACAGGACAGGAGATTTAGCTCGTTACCTGGATGATGGCAATATTGAATACGTTAGTCGAATAGACAATCAAGTAAAAATTCGAGGTTTTCGGATCGAACTTGGGGATATAGAAAACGCTTTATCTGCTCATCCACAAGTGCGAGAAGCGGTTGTCATTACCCGTAGTGATCAACCAGGAGAAAAACAAATAGTAGCTTATATCACTACTAAACAGGAAGAACCAACTCCAGACATCCTGCGCGATTTCCTCAAACAGAAGTTACCAGATTACATGGTGCCAATAGCTTTTGTAATCTTAGAAGCATTACCCTTAACTCCTAGTGGAAAAGTCAACCGTCGCGCTTTGCCAAAGCCAACACTTTCTAGCTTCAGCCAACACAATGAATTTGTCGCACCGCGCAATGATACCGAAGGGAAACTGGCAAAAATCTGGTCAGAAATTTTAAACATTCAGCCAATAGGTGTTAAAGATAACTTCTTTGAAATCGGTGGAAATTCTCTTTCAGCAATCTACTTAATAGCTTCAATTGGGCAGCACTTTGGTAAGGAATTACCCTTATCAGCAGTCCTCACCAATCCTACCATTGAAAAGTTTGCAAATCTTCTTAATACCAGTTCCAATACTTTTGAAAACTCCCTCTTAGTTCCCATCCAGCCAAAAGGTAACAACCCAGCCTTTTTCTGCGTACATCCTGCTGGAGGTCATGTTATGTGTTACTTCAAATTGGCGCATTCTCTCAGTGACGAGCAACCGTTTTATGGCTTGCAAGCGCAAGGGTTTCATGGGGAAGAAAAACCACTCACACGAGTCGAGGATATGGCAAGCTTGTATATCCAAGCAATTAGGAAGTTTCAGCCCAATGGTCCTTATTCTATTGGTGGTTGGTCATTTGGGGGAGTTGTGGCGTATGAAATGGCACAACAATTACACAAACAGGGACAGGAAGTCTCTTTAGTAATACTTGATTCTTATGTTCCAATTCTCTTGGATAAAAACAAGAAAATTGACGCCCCCTATTTGGTTGGTGTTCTTTCCAGATATTTTGGCGGAATAGCAGGTCAAGATAATCTGGTAACACCTGATGAAATTAAGCACTTGAGTATTAACGAACAAATTAACTATATCCTTGACAAGGCAATAGAAGTTAAGATATTACCGCCATCAAATCAAAGCCAACAAAACCGACGCATTCTTGATGTGTTAGTTGGAACACTAAAAGCAACTTATTCTTATCTGCCACAGCCATATCCAGGAAAAGTCACTGTCTTGAGAGCCAAAGAAAAGCATATCATGGCTTCCGACCCAACTCTGGTGTGGGTGGAATTATTCTCTATCATGGATGCGGAAGATATAAAAATCATTGATGTTTCTGGTAATCACTACACATGTATTTTGGAACCTCATTTACAAGTCTTAGCAGAACGCTTGAAATCATCTCTGGCAGAATGTTAGTCAGAAGGTAGTTTTTGATTGGGGCTGGGCACAATCAAAAAAACTAAGAATTCAGTCCCCAGAATGGACTGCGCCCTTGCACTCTTTCAAGAAGGCCTTGATCTTTATGAAAGATGGTAGTGAGAGCATCTTACTTCCTACTTTATTACTGAAGCGGGTTGTCTGATACGCCTTTGGCGTCTGCCCTTTGGGCAATCGCACTACAAACAAAATACATTTACACATTTGGGATACTCCCGTTTTTTATGAGAATAGCATATATAATTTTGGCGCATAAATATCCAGAACAATTAGTACGTCTTATTTCTAAACTAAACACAGATGATGTTTCATTTTTTATACATATAGATAAAAAAACAGACCAGAAAATTTATCATCAGATAGTGACTCAACTCAAGGATTTTTCAAATGTCTCTTTCATTAAGAGATACCATTTAGGATGGGGAAGTTTTGATATTGTCAGAGCTAGTCTTGAAGGAATAAAATCAATAGTTGAAACGGGTAATACCAATTCTCCATGAAGATGCACTTAATATTTATTAAACGAACCGCCAAGACGCCAAGAACGCCAAGAATTAAAGAGTAAGTATTAAGTGCAAGTTTACAGAGAACTGGTATAAGTACTTCGATTATGTTATATACTTCTCAGGTCAAGACTATTTGATCAAGTCAAATGAACAGATTAAGAAGTTTTTCCAAGAGAATAATGGTAAATAATTTATAGAGTATTTTTCATTACCTTGTAAAATATGGTATAAGGGAGGCTTAACAAGATTAGAATCTTGGTATATTCGTTGGAAAGATAAGGAGTTTTTTATTCCGCAAAAGCGTGAGTTTAAATCTCCTATTAACTCTTTGTTATATTCATTGTTGATTTTGCTTTTACCGAAAAGACCTAAATTGCCTGAAGGATTTGCTCTTTATGGAGGTTCAGCATTTTGGTGCTTAACAGGAGAATCTACAAAATGGATAAATAATTTTGTTAAGCAAAACCCCAAGTTTGTTAATAGTTTTAATTACACTTATTGTCCAGATGAATTTTTTTACCAGATTTTAATTGCAAATTCCCCTTTTAAGGAAAAAATTATTAACACTAGCTTGACCTATCTAGAGTGGCCGAAGGATGATTCCCTTCACCCCAAAATTTTAGAAAAAAAGGATTTTGAGAAAATTAGAAAATCCGAAAAATTATTTGCTAGGAAGTTTGATCTGACTATAGATGCAAATATATTAGACATGATTGATAAAAGAATATTAAGCGAATCTGAAAAAATCAAATAAATTTGTAATTCTGGTCGCATCAGGATAAATGATTAATGTTCCCGAGCAACATGAGACATTTGTTCTAGAAGCCCCATATCCAAATTTTAGGAAAAGAGTTTTCATGCTTTTAGAAGCGGGTGAAAAATAGTGCGAATGCTATATTAAAGGCAAAGCTATGTGCTGACGTTTTGAGGAAAAGGCAATGACGACAACACTATCTGCGCCTCATTCTATTGAGTCCTTGCTAGGCAAAGAAGCAGAAGACTTGCTCACCTATAAGGCAAAAGTTTCTAAGGATTTGCTGCATCTACCAGGACCAGATTTTGTGGATCGAGTTTGGTTGAACAGCGATCGCAACCCCCAAGTCCTGCGTAATCTTCAAACACTATACTCAACCGGACGGCTGGCAAATACTGGCTATCTCTCTATTCTGCCAGTAGACCAGGGGATTGAACACTCAGCCGGTGCGTCATTTGCACCCAATCCCATGTACTTTGACCCGGAAAATATTGTTAAGCTGGCAATAGCAGCAGGCTGCAACGCTGTTGCGACAACTTTGGGAGTTTTAGGTTCAGTTTCACGCAAATATGCTCACAAAATTCCCTTTATAGTCAAAATCAACCACAACGAATTGCTAACTTTCCCCAATCAATCTGACCAAGTTTTGTTTGCTTCAGTTGAACAAGCTTGGAATTTGGGTGCAGTTGCTGTGGGTGCGACTATTTATTTTGGATCGGAAAACTCCACCAGGCAAATTCAGGAAATTAGCCAAGCCTTCAAACGCGCCCATGATTTGGGGATGGTGACGATTCTTTGGTGCTATCTGCGGAACAACGCTTTCAAGCAAGACAAAGATTATCACCTCGCGGCTGATCTGACAGGACAAGCGAATCATCTGGGTGTGACAATTGAAGCTGACATTATTAAACAAAAGTTGCCTGAAAATAACAACGGCTACGGAGCAGTAGCCAAGGCGACTGGTAAGAGTTACGGTAAAACCAATGAGCGGGTTTACACAGATTTGACAACCGACCACCCAATCGATTTAACTCGTTATCAGGTACTCAACTGTTATTGTGGACGTGCAGGACTGATTAACTCTGGTGGCGCGTCTGGAAAAAATGACTTTGCAGAAGCTGTTCGGACTGCGGTGATTAACAAACGCGCTGGTGGAACAGGATTAATTTCTGGACGCAAAACATTCCAACGTCCGTTTGAGGAAGGAGTGAAATTGTTTCACGCGATTCAGGATGTTTATTTGTCTGATGCGGTGGCGATTGCCTAGGGCAGAGCTACGCTTAACGCCTAAACGACTCTCAGACGAACGTGTCCGCCTGCGATTCAAATCGCAGGCTAATAGCCAAAGTCCTCTCAAGAGGACTAAATGCTTTCAGTGTAAAATATGCGGGTAGCGTGTAGTTTATCAAGAATTTGCTCGTAACAAAGCGCAGCGTGGAGATCGATGACTAAGCAATTGAGAATGTAAAATGTAAAAAACTTGACAAGCATAGATGATACATTCTATGTTTGAGGGAGTGTGTTGAAACTCATCGACACCACTCCCCCGATCCTTGAAAACCTCATAATTCCGTTGAGTGGTGTCGATTGCTCTTGTAGTAAGGGTTTCAGCCTACAAGATGAGGAGTTTATTGCAAATAATCTTGCTCTTATTGACACTTAAAAAAGTGGTGTCGATTTGGCGTCTGAAATCCCCTCCCACTAAGGCTCTCTGAGCGAACTCTTTCCATAACCTCTTCCCCTAACGGGGATGAAAACCAGATTGAGGCACCGAAAAAACGTGGAAGCTACAACCTTTCCATAACCTCTTCCCCTAACGGGGATGGAAACATTTGTATACTTTCGCCACTGAAAAATCTTTTTACACTTTCCATAACCTCTTCCCCTAACGGGGATGGAAACGGTTGTATTTGTCTGTGACCACTGCTTGGTAACATTCTTTCCATAACCTCTTCCCCTAACGGGGATGGAAACAGTCCACATGTCGCGTCTGTATCAACAAATATTACTTCTTTCCATAACCTCTTCCCCTAACGGGGATGGAAACCAGTTAAGATCGTTCTCATAGTCTATTCCATCGTAAAGCTTTCCATAACCTCTTCCCCTAACGGGGATGAAATACTACTTCCTTCCCGCCAAAAGAATACCGATTAAATGAACCACGAAGACGCGAAGGACACGAAGCAAGAAAGGAAGAAGATTAGGTAATCTTGAACCGGGAAGGGAGTAAATCTTTGTACCAAATTCTGAATTATTCAATGAGCGAGAAAATTCCCGATGGGAAAACTAAATCTGAGGCTTAAACACCTTGCGATTTCTAGTTCCTACAGTTAGTTGCTCAAGAATTCCCAAGTCATCCCCCACACTTGATAATGCCGCTTAAGTTGGTAGGGATGCTGGGATTTTTCTATTTGTGGGGGTTGGTCGCAATACGGTTCAGTTAAGCATTTTTTCTCTTCTCTTTTCTTCTCTCTGCGCTACGCCAGGTGCTACAACGGGGGGAACCCCAACGCCAGATACCTACGGAGGGAAACCCTCCTGCAGTACTGGCTCCGCAACGCACTGGCTCCTCTGCGCCTCTGCGGTTCGTTAAAAAAATTAACTTTGACAAAGAGTTTTAGCCTTAACTGAACTGTATTGGGGTTGGTCGTTGAGTAGAAAATTACGTAGATAAAAAATTACGAAGAAATACATTTACTCTGTGTATCCACTATCCACAGTTCATCCCAGAGATAACAAACAGCGAAGCGATCGCCTACGGCAGAGCTACGCTTAACGCCCCATCAATTTTATTCTTCCAACAAAGGAATTGTTAAGAGACAAATATCAATCTTATTTTCTGAGATATTGTAAAGTAAGTCAGAAGTTTGCCAAACGAGTGACATGAAGCTGGCGCAACGAGTAAGTCAAGTAGCACCTTCTATAACTTTAGCTATTGCAGCCAAGGCTAAGGCAATGAAGGCAGAAGGAATTGATGTTTGTAGTTTTAGCGCTGGAGAACCGGACTTTGATAGTCCAGCGCACGTCAAAGCTGCTGCACAGAAAGCTTTGGACGAAGGTAAAACTAAGTATGGACCGGCATCTGGGGAACCAAAGTTAAGGGAAGCCATTGCTCGCAAGTTAAAAACTGACAATGGTCTTGATTACAAAGCAGAAAATGTTATCGTTACCAACGGTGGAAAACATTCTCTGTTTAACCTCATACTGGCGCTGATTGAACCAGGAGATGAAGTCATCATCCCCGCGCCCTACTGGTTAAGTTATCCGGAAATGGTGACGCTTGCTGGTGGAGTCTCTGTGATTGTCCCCACAGATGTTTCGACAGGTTACAAAATCACACCAGAACAGTTGCGTAAGTCGATTACGCCCAAGACAAAGCTTTTTATCCTCAACTCGCCATCTAATCCTACTGGTATGGTTTACACACCAGAGGAAATTCAGGCGATCGCCCAAATTATCGTTGAGACTGACATTCTTGTCGTTTCCGACGAAATTTATGAGAAGATTCTCTACGATGGTGTTAAACAGGTCAGCATTGGTTCGCTAGGACCAGAGATTTTTGAGCGAACTATTATCAGCAATGGGTTTGCCAAAGCTTACTCCATGACAGGATGGCGCATCGGATATTTGGCAGGACCTGTTGATTTGATTAAAGCAACAATTACTATCCAAAGCCATAGTGTGTCGAATGTTTGTACCTTTGCTCAATATGGGGCGATCGCAGCTTTGGAAGGTTCGCAAGATTGTGTCGGAGAAATGCTACAAGCTTTCGCCAAACGACGAGAAGTCATGTATGAAAGACTTAACGCTATTCCTGGGCTGACTTGTCCAAAACCAGACGGCGCTTTCTACTTATTTCCCGACATTAGCAAAACAGGACTAAAATCTCTGGATTTTTCTAACAGGTTGCTAGAAAAAGAGCAAGTAGCAGTTATTCCTGGAATCGCCTTTGCTGGTGATGACAATATTCGCCTTTCCTACGCCACCGATATGGCAACAATTGAAAAGGGAATGGATAGATTTGAAAAATTTGTCAAATCACTTATTTAGTCATTAGTCAACGCCCTAAGTCCTTACGGACACGCTGCGCGAACGGGCAGGGTGTAAGGGGGTAAGGGTGTAGGGGTGTAGGGGAACCCCATGAATAAAACGCGCAGCGCCGTTCGCTTTAGTGGCGGTTTGGGCTTGAAACTTCCCTTTCTTTTCTTTCCAATATTAAAATAAGGGGCTTGCGTCCTTGTTGGTTCCGGCGGCGTGGCAACAAAGAAAATTTTCTCTTCCCCTTACACCCTTACACCCCCATACACGCCAGAGCCCTAGGTCGGGAGACCCTCATCAAGTACTGGCTCCCCTACACCCCTTTCTTGGTCATTAGTCAACTGTTGACTAACGCAACAAGCCCATTTCTTTCAAACCTTGGCGCAGTCGTTTCGCCTCTTGCGGATTTTGCTGTTCTTCGTGAAGGGCGATCGCTTTTTGAAAACTGACAAGACTATCTTTTACATAGCCAAGTTTCAGCAGCAATACCCCCAAGTTTTGGTACGCATCAGCATATTTAGGACTTAACTCAATTGCTTTTTGATAAGCTAAGATAGCATCTTTGAATAAACTCATTTCCTTTAGCGTCATTCCGAGATTGTAATATCCTGGGACGAAACTGGAGTCAATCTTGATTGTTGCTTCGTAAGCAGTTTTAGCACCATTGAAATCTCCAGTTGCTTTGAGTAAGTTACCAAGATTGTTGTATGCTCCTAATTTAAGAATTGGGTAGATAGGCAATTTCACTGCAGCATCATAGTGGGCGATCGCATTTTTATAATTTTGCAAACGAGAGTAAGCAATACCAAGATGATAGTAGAGTTCGTATAAAGTCTCGTACTCCTCCTCACAATTCGCAACTCCCTGCGCCAACAACTTGATACCTTCTACTATTTTCCCGATTTTTACATAAAGCCCCCCCAACTTACTACAAACATAAGGATCATTAGGATGAGAAGCAAGAAAACCTTCCATCGCTGCTTGTGCTTTGGTAAATTTATCTTGTTGAGCTATGGCATTTTTTTGGTATCCTGTGTGTGAAATAGCAACCCCTTCCAAATAGCCAACTTGCAAACCTGGTTCCTGAGTTAAAATTTCAGACACGCTATCATCCACTAACCCATGGTAAGGGCGAGAAAAGCGGATATCTGGATGATTGCGGAACAGGCGCGAAACCAGCGAGTAAGGAGATTGTTCTGCTTCTACCTCATGGCGCAGAAGGTTGATCAGGAGGTATTCTTCCCTTCGTATCGCCTGCTTCAACTGCGGTACAATTTTCTGGGTGAGAGTTTCATCTGCATCTAAGACAAGAATCCAATCACCTGTGACGTATTTTAAAGCTTCATTGCGAGCAGCACTAAAGTCATTACACCATTCAAAATGATGCACTTTCGCACCAAATTTTTGAGCAATTTGTGGAGTGCTGTCTGTAGAACCTGTATCTAATACTACCATTTCATCGACGACATTTTTCACACTGCCAAGACATTTAGACAGCGTTGCTTCTTCGTTTTTGACAATCATGCACAGGCTTAGTTTCATATCAGAGGGGCAAACAAGCTTATACTTATACTGTGGATTTTAGATTTGAGATTTGAGACTGTAAAAATGCTACTGCTAGATTATTTCAAAGATACAAGTCTTGCAACAAGAAATATTTTGTAAATATTAGTAACTTTATTCTGTGTAAAATTTTCATCAGATGAAGTGACAACTTCTAACAAACATGGTGACTTAAATGCAGAGTCATATGCTAGGTGGACGCTACCAAATTGTCGAACAGATAGGAAAAGGTGGGTTTAGTAGTACCTTCCTAGCTTTAGATATGCAACGACCAGGGAATCCCAAGTGCGTTGTCAAGCAGTTTAAACCAATGTCTACCGACCCATACACTTTACGGGAAGGACGACGTTTATTTGACAAAGAAGCAGAAATTCTGGAAATTTTAGGAACCCATGCTCAAATTCCGCGACTTTTAGCTCACTTTGAGGAAAATCAAGAATTTTATTTGGTTCAGGAATTTATAGAAGGTCACGATCTCAACGAAGAAGTGTTTCCTGGCAAACAACTCAGCGAAGCATATGTCATTAAACTTTTACAAGATATTCTGGAAGTTCTAGTCTTTGTTCATGGACATACAGTTATTCACCGAGATATCAAACCATCAAATATACGGCGTCGTCAAGATGGGAAAATTGTGCTGATTGACTTTGGCGCGGTCAAACAAATTAGTACCCAAGTGGTTAATTCTCAGGGGCAAACGAATGTTACTGTTGCTATTGGCACTCCTGGTTATATGCCCAGTGAACAAGCTATTAGTAATCCACAATTCAGCAGCGATATATACGCAGTGGGAATAATTGGTATCCAAGCCCTCACAGGAATATTCCCAACTCAACTATCAAAAAATTCTCAAACAAGTGAAATTGATTGGCGCAATCAAGCACAAGTTAGCCAAAAGCTAGCAGATATTTTAGACACGATGGTGCGCTATGACTTTCGTCAGCGTTACCAGTCAGCAACGGATGCTTTGCAAGCTTTAACAGTCCCTCCAATTACGCCACCGCAGCCCCCGCCACCAACCAATAAATTTTTAATTGCAGCGGGAATAGCAGCAGTAGTTGCGACAAGTATTGTAATTGTGCCTAAATTTATAGATATAGTAAATCTAGATCCAAAAACAGAAAATTTCTTGGCCTATCAAAATTCTACTGCGGGGATAAAGATGAAATATCCCCAAAGCTGGGAAAGGCAAGATATAAATAACCCTTTGACTGGCGAAGTAGTGGTATTCTTGTCTCCCAAACAAAGTAATGCAGACAAATTCCAAGAAAAAGTAACTATAAGTGTTGAAGATTTTTCTGGGACATTAGATGAATTTACGGATTCCTCGAAGAAGGATATCAGCAATCATCTAACAGAAGCTAACATTATTAATACAAGCGAAATAAATCTCGCATATCAACGAGCCAATCAACTAGTTTTTACTGGAAAAGATGGCAACAATAGTTTAAAAAATTGGCAAGTTTTAACTTTAAGAAATTATCAAGCATATATAATTACCTACACAGCAGAAACAAACAATTATGATGCCTTCAGCCAAAAAGCAGAAACAATGGTAAATTCATTTGAATTCCTTGAGTGAGCTACTCGTCCTCTCCTTCTCATACTCCGCATTCTTTCGTTCCCATGCGATCCATTCTCTCGTTCCCATGCTCAGCATGGGAATGCCTACGCGTGGGCTGCTGCCTCTCGAAATCTCGAAATCTAACATAAACGCAAATTAAGTTAAATACATTACAGTTATCCTTGAAAAAAGCAAGGGCGGGATTTGGCTGCTGCACAAAAGTTAGCTGATGAAATAGTAAGCGATCGCTAACTCCGTTTTACCAAAGTGCTTTGTACAGGATTAATATCAAGTTCAGATGATGACTTATAATAAAATTTATCAATGTAGGTTGGGTTTCGTTCCTCAAACGCCAGACACCTCTGTCGGGAAACCCTCCTGCATGGCTAGCGCTCCCCAACCTACGAATATTATAAGTATTTAACCGAACCTGATATAAGTGGTAAAGCATCGCATTCAACAACAGACGATATTAACTCTGGCTACTGCTGAAACTTTTTAATTAACTCCTGCGCTTTTTGGTACATCTGTGTGTTTCCTTGCTGTCGAAGAAGGTCAGCTGCTTTCTGCAAATCAGCAATTCCCCCCTGCTTGTCTTTCAAGTCAGCGCGGGCAAGACCCCGGGCAGCGTAGGCTAGGGCTAAGTTGGGATTAATCTTTATAGCTTGGTTGAAATCGGCAATAGCCGCCTGGAAGTCTCCTGAGTCGTAGCGGACAGCACCCCGACTGATGTAGGCTAGGGCTAAGTTGGGATTAATCTTTATAGCTTGGTTGCAATCCGCAATTGCCCCCTGAAAGTCTTTTAACTTGTAGCGGGCAAAACTCCGGCCAGCGTAGGCATTGGCATAGTTGGGATTAATCTTTATAGCTTGGTTGAAATCGGCAATAGCCGCCTGCAAGTCTCCTAAGTAGTAGCGGACAATACCCCGGTCGTTATAGGCATAGGCATACTTGGGATTTAGGCGAATCGCTTCTGTATAATCAGCAATGCCTCCTTTAAAGTCCCCTTTCTTAGACTTATCCAAACCCTGAATATAAAAGTCGGAAGCTAGGGGTTTTGTAACTACTTGAGTATTAGGAGCAGAAACTCCTACATCTACCTTAGCTGTTGCTGACAGTCTCAAAAAGGTGTTGATGGGAATGCCTAAGTTAGAGCCTGTTCTGGTTTCTTTGGTATCTAAGTCTGTTCTGCCGTGAATTCCTACCAATTCACCTTTGTCATTCATCACAGCACCACCACTCATACCATATTTGGTGTCATTGCTGTAGACTAAGGCATAGCCATCATCCAGTGCTTTCGCGGCATTAGCAGTAATGTCCCCAGTGGTGAAAGTGTAAATCGACTGATTAATCGCCAAAGTCGGTTCAGGATACCCAGCTACATAAGCTGTTGTACCTTCTGTGCTGGTGTCAGAGTTACCCATTTTCGCAACGGTGTAATTTCGACTGCTGGTAAACTGCACCACGGCTAAGTCTACTCCTGGCAGTTGTTTCTTTGTGCTGTAGTTGAGCGAATAACGTTGACCATCAGAGGTGACAATTTCATATTTATTTGCTGTATCTACCACATGAGCAGCTGTGAGGACAGTGTAAGTATTGCCTTCTCGCTTGATAATCACCCCTGAACCGTACTTTGGCTTTTGACTTTGGATCTGCACTGTGACTTCTTTGGCAATTTTAGATACCTCTGTTGCAGATAGCGCCACTGCAACGTGCGGTTGCACAAGGGCGATTGATACCCCAATGAGTGCTGGTGCAAGTCGATAATAAAAGTTCATTATCTAATCTCCAATAAGATTTATAGCGGTTCTCAGTTGCTCGTTTGCTCGTTCCCAGGTTCCACCTGGGAACGAGGGATTCCCACGCAGAGCGCGGGAACGAGGGACCACGCAGAGCGTGGGAACGAGAGAATCTTTCCCTCTCCGAACTCGCGGAGAGGGATGCCCGATAGGGCAGGGTGAGGTTCCGAACGCGAGTGCGTCTCGTAAAGACGGACTTGTGTGTACACCGTCGCCCCGCAAGCTGGGAGGGGTAGGGGTGGGGTGACGTACTGTCTCAATAGGCACAGCCCAACTGAGGCGAATAATCCTTTGGTGCAAAGCTGGATCGGCTTCGGAACCATCAGCAAACTCAGAAGGAGCATCCCACAGCGGATAGGCGTGCATGCCATTCACACCGACAACCTCTCCCTGACGATTGAGCAGTGATCCTCCGCTCATGCCCTTTTGGATATCATTGGTGTAACCAATCTGATATCCCCCCTCCAAAGGTTTGTCCAGCACTAGCGACACCTTACCAGTGGTGAACACAAAGCCTTTGTCCCCAGATCCGTCTTCTGCAAAGGGAAACCCGCTGGCAAATACCTCATCCCCCACTGCTGGGGAAGAACCAAGTGATGCCACAGGATAGACAGTCTTAGTGCTGCGAAACTGCAATATCGCCAAATCATGACCTTCTAGAGACGTTGCATGCAACGTCTCTACATTTTTGGATAATTGTGCTTGCCAAATGCGATGATCGCTAATCTGAATGCGATACGGAGGATTTCCTGCTCGCAGCACATGAGCATTAGTCAGCACAGTATAAACTGAACCTTGCCTTTGTAGTAGAATTCCTGAACCTAAGACATCTGACTGGGACATCACTTTCACAGTGATGGCTTGCGCAGAGGAGCGCAGTTGTTTTACAGATAGGTGAGTGGGTGGTTGTTTTGGTTGAGAAAGTTTGCTAACACTGACATTTGCTACCCATGTTGATAGTGTGATTAATAAACCGCTAACACAGACAACCAGTGTCAAATTACGCCAATTCATTTAACGAGTATTGCTTATGCCTACACCTGGTTGAGAGATGGACTTACTGTTGGGCTGTTGATGGTGCGAAGTATAGGTACGCTTCCACATTAATATTGACTGGCTCATTGCTGTTGTCGCCGCCTACTTGATTGACTGCGTTTCCAGCTGCCAAGGCACGGCGGTCAAATAACTTGCGTACAGTAGCGTCGGGATCGCTGCCTCGCTGAAGCGTGAATAACAAATTTTTGTCCGTACAAGCAGCGTCTTTTTGCGTAGTGGCGCACACGACGGATTCTTTGTTGAGCATACCTGACTTGATATATTTGAGCGTACCGTTGTCATAGTTGCTCTGAAATCTTCGAGAGACCTCCTGACAGCGCTGCTGCGGCGTCAACTTTGTACCTCTGAAAATATCGGAAACCCAGCGAATCATCGGCAGATTCTTCCCGTCTTGGGTGCGAACAAATGTTGTAGGTACACCGTTGGTTTTACCGCAGTAGAAGGTTGCGCCAAGCGCATTGCTAGGTTGATTGAGGGTTACAGTTGTGCCAATGGCGATCGCACACCCTGTCAACACAGAGGCAAATAACCGCAGTTTCATAAGTAAACCAAAAATCGTTTTAAACAAATTATATAGATAGAAGATATAGATTGATTTCAATACGATTAATAAAAGTTGAATTTCGTAATCAATATGATTTAAAATTGAGATAAGACAGCTTCAGATAGGAAAATATTGATGATATTGCAAGAATTGCAAAAACAAGCATTGCAATTATCCATTAGCGATCGCTGGCAATTGGTACAAACTTTGCTGGAGTCCCTACAACAAGAAACTCGCCCAGCGCTGAACAAAGGTAACTTGTCCCGGTTGCGAGGTATTGCTAAAGGCTTAGAGATATCAAGTGATGAAGAGATGACAGCAGATTATGTCACCTATCTGACTCAGAAGTATCAGTAATGCGAGTTTTGATTGATACGAACGTTGTTCTTGATTTCTTACAAGAGCGAGAGCCTTTTGTGGAGGATGCAGCAAGACTGTTTGAGAAAATTGATGCTGGTGAAGTCAAAGGGTTTATCGCAGCAACAACGATTACCAACATCTATTACATTGTCCGAAAAGCAGCAGGTGCGATAGTAGCTCAAGATGCAATTGCACAAATTCTGACAGATTTACATATTTGCGCTGTTGATCGAGATGTTTTGGAACAAGCAATCACGTTGAATTTTCAAGATTTTGAGGATGCAGTGCAGTGTGCTTGTGGAATAGCACATGCAGTAGATGCAATTGTAACTCGTGATGCATCTGGATTTGTGAGTGCGGAAATTCCAGTGATGTCACCTGGAGAGTTGGGAAAAGTTTTATAGTAAGCGTTAAGCGTCCTTTGAGTGCGCCCCCTTAGGGACTAGCTCTGCTGTAGGCGAATGGGCAATTTCACTACAGCATCATAGTGCCGGTTTCTTCGAGTTAAGCATACGAGATATCAAGTTTTCCGACACAGAGAAACTGGGTTTTTTACCTCCTTTTTGACTACTGTACCAGCGCTTTAGAAGTATAAACGGAACTTTAGAAAAGTAATCCTAAAGACACAAAGGGCGATACTTCCTTGGAAAGACGTAATCACACTACTACGTTCTTAGGATTTTAAGGGTTAAAAGCTCACAGTCCACGCAAACCATCTGGTATCGAAAGACTTGCAAGTCATAGCAAACAAGCGTGGAGTCATCATATAGGAGTTTCGACGGTTATGAAGAACAGTTCCTTAATTCGACCTCTGGCTGTCGTAACGGGTGCCTCTAACGGTATCGGCTACGAACTTGCCAAACAGTTTGCCCAAAATGGCTTTGATTTGATCATCACAGCTACTGGCTCAAGCATTGACGAAGCTGCTCAAGCTTTGGTTGGACTAGGTGTCAAAGTCGAGACGGTGCAGTCCGATCTTGCCACCTATGACGGGGTTGAGACGCTCTACAACAAGATTAAGGCAGCGAACCGACCAGTGGATGCGATCGCGATCAACGCAGGTGTTGGTGTTGGCGGTGACTTTGCCCGCGAAACCGATCTACAGGACGAACTCAATCTGATCAATCTGAACGTCGTATCGACTGTCCATCTCGCTAAGCGGGTGGTGAAAGACATGGTTACTCGCGGTAAGGGTCGCATCCTCTTTACTTCCTCGATCGCCGCTTTGATGCCTGGACCGTTCGAGGCAGTCTACGCAGCCTCCAAGGCGTTTGTCCACTCCTTTTCCCAGGGACTGCGCAGCGAGCTGAAGGACACGGGCGTCACCGTCACCGCCCTCATGCCCGGACCGACCGATACCAACTTCTTCCAGCGCGCGGATATGAACGATACCAAGGCGGGGGTGAGTCAAAAGGACGACGCAGCCGAAGTCGCCAAGCAGGGTTTTGAAGCTTTGATGGCGGGCAAGGATGAAATCATCGCAGGCTCACTCCAAACCAAGATTCTGGGCACCGTGAGCAAAATCTTGCCTGATACCGTCAGTGCCGAACTGCACCGCACGCTTACTGAGCCGGGGTCAGCTAACAAGTAATACTGATTCAAAAAGCGATAGCTTCCACGCGGACACCATATCCAAAAGTTTTGCTTCTTTAACAGGACTTACGCAAACAAACCCGGTTTCTACCAAAAATCCTCTGTTTCGTAACCAAATACGAACGAAGAAACCGGGTTTCTGGCAGATGGTGCGTAAGTTCTATTTAAGAAAGTTGCAGTCAAGTTAACGACTGCATTAATGATACATTTCTAAACTGAATCTTAAATCTGTAAGGTTTGTTAACAAAATACCGCAATATTTGAAAGTGGTGCTATCACAAACAAAAGCGAGTGAAACAAAAATCCAATACTCCTAGATTACCCCTACCACAACCACTTGTGGCTGTAGAAGCTGGTACGTTTACCGAATTTACAGTTACTCAACGGATGCCTAGTATTGCCCGTAGAGTTATCGCTGAAAATAAGTTTCCAGCCAATATTAATGCCAGCTTAGAGAAACTAGCCAGTGAACTGCCATCGGGATATTTGCCAACTCTTGTAGATGATACTAGTTCAGATTTTGCAGATTGGTCTAGATATTTAGAACCATATAAAGAACAGCGTTGGATAGATATTCCCTGGTTTTTCGCGGAAACTTATTTTTATAGATATCTTCTACAAATTACCAACTACTTTCGTGCTGGTGAGTGGCAAGGTGTAGATCCATTTGAGTTGCAAAAACGTCAAGGTTTAGAAACATCCCTTGACTCAATCGTTGCTTTATGCACTCAAGTGAATGGATGGTTGAATGTATCAGAGCAAGAAAATCAATCAAGGCAAACAGCTTTGATAACATTATTATATTTTGGTTTGTGGGGAAATCGAGTTGACCTTAGTTTGTGGTCAGCATTTGAGACTGACCGCAGTCGTTTTGATATTCAAAATCAACAATCTCACATATTAGTAGATGATGCACTCAAAGTCACAGAATTGCTATTCACTAACAATTCCGGAGGTGTTGACTTTGTTGTAGATAATGCTGGCTTTGAACTTGTCTGTGATTTGTGTTTGGTAGATTATCTTTTAGGTAGTGGTGTCGCGAGCCTTGTGAGATTGCATTTAAAGTCTCACCCAACATTCGTCTCTGATGCCATGATAAAAGATGTGCATCAAACAACAGAATTTTTATTAGCCTCAAGCAATCCAGAAGTGACATCCTTTGCTCAAAGACTACAAGAATATATTGCATCAGAGCGATTGGTACTATGTGACGATTATTTTTGGACATCACCTTTAGCTTTTTGGGAAATACCTGAGTCTCTAAAAAATGAGTTATCTCATTCCAATTTGATAGTTATTAAAGGAGATGCAAATTATCGAAGATTGTTAGGAGATAGACATTGGGATTTTACGACTAAAATCTCAGATATCGTGTGTTACTTACCCGTCCCAATGGTAGCCCTACGCACTTTGAAATCGGAAGTTGCAGCAGGAATTAAACCGGAAGTTTTGGAGGAAGTGGAAAAGTCAGACTCTGCTTGGTTAACGAATGGACAATGGGGAGTTGTTCAGTTGGTGGATAATAATTAAAGGAGTTTAGAACTAAAACTAAACAGGAGGAATGGAGTGAGTATTAACCTTGACCTACCAGAAGAGCTGGAGAATGAACTTTGCATTGAAGCTTCTGAGCTAAACTTACCCTTGTCGGAATACATTCTCCGGATTCTGTCTACTAGACAAGTTCTAGCTCATCCGCCTAAGACCGGAGCAGAGCTTGTTGCTTATTGGCAGAGTGAAGGCATCATCAATTCACGACCTGACATCACTGATAGTCAAGCATACGCCCGCCAGCTGCGTCATGAGGCTCAAATGCGATCAAAATTATAGGTAGAGTTGATGTACCTGTTAGACACTGATGTTCTGATCGATATTCAGCGTGGTCATGCTCCTGCAATAGCTTGGTTTGCGAACCTACCAGAGGTGCCCAGTGTTCCCGGCTTTGTGGTTATGGAGCTCATTCAAGATGCTCGCAATATGCAACAAGTTCGTAATGCCCTCAAGCTCGTTGCTCCATTGCCTGTGGTTTGGGCTACTGAAGCTGATTGCGCTCGTGCTCTGTCAGATTTTACAACCTATCACTTGTCAAATAGTTTGGGATTGCTTGATGCTTTGATTGCTGCCTGTGCAGTTGGACGAGGTGCAACACTCTGCACCTTCAATGTGAAACATTATCGGATTGTGCCTGGTTTAATGACAGCACAGCCCTACACGCGTTGAGGTAGTCTCACACCGCAGTGCAACGAACGAATCCTATCGCAACTGAAACTCATCAAACTTCACAACTTTTGAATCTGGCTGACTTGTATTGAAACGATAACTGCTGACTGTACCCTTACCCGTATCAAAAATGCTGAAAGCTGTAAGATCATTACTGGCAATATACGGTATGGGTTTGCCATCTTTGTCGGGTAATGGAGCGATCGTTGGTAAAACTGGTTCTAACCCATTGGGATCCCCAAGTGCAGCATAATCCTTTTTGTCACCTGATGGAACTGATCGCTTATCGCCACTCAAGAAAGCACCGTAAGTATTGCCAACATTTGATGTTTCTAAAAAGTGCATTCCCGACTGACTAAGAAAACGGTTCCAGATATGCGAGTGCCCATAGAATACCATCTGTACTTTAGCTGCTTCAAGTAAGGGAATCACATCGCGAATCAAATAATCTGATTTTTTGGGGTATTTGTAACGTACCGTTTTAACATTGCGATTCGCATCACGTTCAATAATCTGCACGGGATTAGTATAAGCAGGAACAATATTGTCGCCTAAAGAATGAGGTGGATGATGAAACATCACGACTTTATATTTTGCTTGTTTAAACTCAGGACTGTTGAGTTCTTTTTCTAACCAGTTGTACTGCTGACTTCCTTTGGCAATTGGTTCAAAAATAACTTGTCCGTAACCCCAATTTTCTGGATTTTGCAAATCTTTATCTCTTTCCCGATACTTCCCCCTCGCTTCTGCATCCATATTGGGAGTCCGCCACATATTCGTCGCATATAGAACGACTAGACGCACATCACCAAAACTGACTGCATAATAACTTTCTCCACCTTCTTTACTCTCAGGTAAAGTGAAAATTTCTTCGTAGGTATCAGTATTATAAGAATTATTTTTCAGCGATTTTTCCCCATACAACTTCATCGCAACTGGACGCGGAAACGCATCATTAAATTCATCGCCTAAACTTCCACCCTTGCCAAAGCGTCCCATCACTTCATGATTACCAATACTGGTAAACATTGGGGCATGTTGAATAATTTCTCCACCAATAAAAGATGTCTTTATTCCATTCACATCTGTTTCAAACTTGGCACGACCTTGTAAACAAGGGAAGAAAGCACCACCTCCATTATCATCAAACCATTCTGAGGCACGATCTGCAATATTCACTGTATCTCCTGCTAACCAAACTGCATCCACTTTACCAACAGTTTCCACGACCTTTTGCAGATTTGCTGCTATCATTGGTTTCAATTGATGATCAGAAGTTAGGAGAATTTTTAATGGTGTTCCGGGAGTTGGGGTAGGTGCAAGCGTGAAAGTATTGCTGCTAATACTCTTACCATCTTCTCGTACACTCGTGACACGATAAGACACTCGTTTAAGCCCAGTTAAGCCAACGACTTGGGCCTCATGTCGCCAAATATCACGTGAGACTGGTTGCTTGTAAACTTGTCCATTTTCCTTTTGGTTTCCTACTTTTGATTCTTGATCTTCTCGTGTACGGCTGAGTTTAGTCGTATTCGCTACGGCTGTTTGCTGGAGATTGTCGCCATATGCAACATTATGTTTGGAACCAGCAAACTCAGTAAACCACACAACTCGCACTGAAGATTGCGTGGGGAGTTGTAGAAATGGATCTGTGAGCAATTGGGGTGCTGATGAAAAGGCTTTTTGCCCAGAAAAGCAACCGTATACTACGCTAAGGCAGATAACTAGTATAAATAAGGCAGCTAGTATTTTGCGCTTTGTGAGATATCTGAGCATTGCGAGTGTTCCAGAACGTCAGTGCATCTCAGTTGTATCTAAAAAAACACAAACAGCTACAAAATAAAGTTGCACTGTTCCGGATTATGGTTTCAATACTCGCATTTAGATAATCTCTTACTCGACAACAAGGCAATTTCTTACTGCCTTGGAGATGAACCTGGGGAGACGGGTGAAGCTGGGGAGACAGGTGAAGCTGGGGAGACGGATGAACCTGGGGAGACGGGTGAACCTGGGGAGACGGATTGAGTTCCCTGTTGTGGATCTCGTACCACCCACTGACACAGTTTTTGATTAGGTTGGTTGTAATTAATTGCCATTGTGAAAGTGCGCTCTTGGGCGCGGTTCTCGCGGAAATTTACAACAGCCTGAGTATAGTTTCCTCCTGCAAGTGCAGTCCATTGCAATCCATTACGCGCATAAGGCTGATCAGGAGCGAAGCGCACTTCATATCTGACTTGCTCTGGCGAGTCACCAGGGCGGACAAACTGCAAATCCTGAACAATGTCCGCCGTCTGTTCCAGAACATCCCTGGAGGTAAAGCTACAACTGTTAGGAGTGTCTCCTTTTACTAACACCAAATAGGGACGATCAAAGGTAGACTCTACTTGTTGGGCTTGCGTTCTTTGGTTGGGGAAGAGGATCAAGGCAATAGGCAGTATCAGGAAAATAGCTTTTCTCATAGTTCAAAATCCAACTCTAAAGCCAGGTAGTGAGTAGCAGCACTTGGTTTTAAGTCATTTATCTTCATTCAGTTACAGATGAAGAAATTCATGCATCAATCAAATATTGTGGTAATTCTTCTGGGCGTTAAGCGTAGCTCTGCCGTAGGCAATCGCTATTGTAAATAGCATAAATCCTGCCGTTTTACTAAACGTCTACCATAGGAACAAATTCACTTGCTCTACAGACAGAGTTTTAAATTAACGAAATCTATGATTTTCAATACATCTTGTTAGGACTTATACATTGACACATTAGATAAAACGCCCATTCATTCTCTAGTCAGGCGATACTTAGCTCTAGGAGCCTAACCATTGGCGATCGCCCGTATATGTCCAGAGGGTTTTTCTCCAGAAAACCCTCTCCCTGAGCGTTCGCGTAGCGTGTCCGCAGGACTCAGGTCAGGGCAAGATGCTGAAGGCATCTTGGGGCATAGGGCAGGCGAAGCCATCGCTAACCAGTAGAGATATTGAAAGACGGAGAATACTTACGTGTCAGGGTAAACGGGTTCGGATCTACACCTCGTTCCTTTTTTTTAGATTACACATAATAGAATCCTCCGCCTTAAAACCTTTGTAATATAAGAATTTAACCAGAAATTCGTGCCATTGCTCTAAACAGTAACGTGTCGCTTTTCGGTTAAACCCATAGCAATTCCTTTCTCGTAGTAAGCAGCTTCATTGATGAATATTGGATACACAGTTGATTCTCCTTCATAAACAATCTCTTTACCATCAAAGGTTAAAAACATTGGATCGCCAGGATTAAGAGGTTCATAATCCCGAAACTGAAGTTGTGGGTGAATCATTGCCTGAATTTCTCCCAAATCATTTCTGGGATAGTCGATATCCTTCACATATTCATAAAGTGTAAGCGTGCTATTGGTCTGTGAAATTGAACCTTGATTATATGCTTCTAAATAGTCCAAAATTGTCTCAACAAGTTTTTCTGTTTTCTGAAATAACTCTGCATTCAAGACTGCCTGAGCTACAGGACCAACTTCAATAGCAAAACCGAATTCACTGATTGATTGGAGGCAGCGACTTTCAATTAGTGGTGCCCAACAAACCTTCACTTCTGGATGAGTTAAACTGAGATGGGCAGCTAATTGTAGATTGAACGGATGGAGAAAGTTGTCTAACAAGATGCTTAGTCCCATATTTGAAGTTGTTGAGTGCAAATCCAAAATGATATCTACCGGAGATTTGCCTTTGCCTCCCAGCATTTGGTTAATGTCTTTTGCCCTGATTTCTTCATAACTGGAAAGCGTCGGATTTTCCAGATCTTGAATTTTGAAGCAACGATTCAAGTCCTTATCAATGTAACGCCTTGCTACCTCAAAAGCTTTGGGGTTGCCAAAAAAGGTTAAAGTTTCAAAGCTATCTCGCTGAATGAGATGGGGATATTGCTCAAACTTTTTAATTAAGTATGCACCTGTGAATTCATTTCCGTGGGTACCACCAACCAGCACTACCTTATTTATTCGATTCATAATATTGCCCCTTCTAGATCAGAGATATCTTTTTTCAGACTAAACTATAGCAGTCCTAAATCATAAGCCCTGCGGGCACGCTGCGCGTTCGCCTTTGGCGTGCGCTTTGCGCTTACGTAAGATTTTCTCCTCTGTTTCTTGGCGTCCTTGGCGTCTTGTTGCTAATCGATAAATTCTCACAACTCATATAGGATTGCTATATATGTCAAAGATATAGTAGTTCCAGTCATGATAGAACTCCGACATCTACGGTACTTTATCGCCGTTGCTGAAGAATTGAACTTTAGCCATGCTGCTAGACGCTAGCCCATACAGCCAGGGTTTGCATTTACCACAACCATATAAAAAAGAAAAAGTTAGGACTTACGCACTTTACAAATAGGCGCTTTGTGTGTGAAAGCCCCAGACATCAAATCTGTAAGCCATCTGCTGGCATTTTTTCCCATATATACTCTAACTGCATAATTTGATGAATCTGACCGCTATAAAAAAGAAGATACGAAGGTAAGCTCTTAATCGCAAACTTCCGTTCAGTAAACAGGTATAACTCGACGCACATAATCAGACTTTAGTCAATGGGTAAGTCCTAAAAATAATAAATCTTACATTGTAAATGTATGTTATGCTCGATTTACATTTCTTCATATGTTAAAAATGAGCAGAGCTACTCTGACGCAAATGCTTAAGATTGGTTAATAAAAATAACAGTAAAGAAATAAAAGGAAATAAATCTTATGGTGAACACAGTAAAAAATCAGCCACCCCATCATGTGGTGATTGTCGGTGGTGGATTCGGAGGATTATATGCAGCCAAAGCACTCTCGCGTGCTGATGTTCATGTGACTCTCATTGATAAACGTAATTTTCACTTATTTCAACCGCTTTTATACCAAGTCGCTACTGGTGCGATATCTCCCGCTGATATTTCCTCTCCCCTGCGTTCTGTACTGAATAAGAGCAAAAATACGAAAGTGCTGTTGGCAGAGGTGAATAATATCGATCCTCAAGCACAAAAAGTTTTCATGGGTGGGGAAGCAATACATTATGATTCTTTAATCCTGGCGACGGGTGCAAAGCATTCCTATTTTGGCAAGGATCAGTGGGAAGAATTTGCTCCCGGTTTAAAAACTGTGGAAGATGCGATAGAAATGCGTCACCGCATCTTCATGGCGTTTGAAGCCGCAGAAAAGGAAACTGATCCCGAAAAACGTCGTGCTTGGTTAACTTTTGTGATTGTTGGTGGTGGTCCTACTGGTGTGGAATTAGCAGGTGCGATCGCAGAACTAGCTTATCACACCATGAAAGAGGACTTCCGCAATATTGACACTTCCGAAGCGCAAGTTTTACTCCTAGAAGGCTTGGATCGAGTTCTCCCACCGTTTGCACCAGAGTTATCAAAACAAGCAGAAACATCACTAACCCGCTTGGGTGTTACTGTACAGCCAAAAACAATGGTTACGAATATAGAAGGTGATGTTGTCAGCCTCAAACAAGGTGATGAGGTGACGCAGATTCATGCCAAGACAGTATTATGGGCAGCAGGTGTGAAAGCTTCGCCTCTGGGAAAAATGCTCGCAGAAAGTACAGGTGTTGAGTGCGATCGCGCTGGACGAGTTATTGTTGAACCTGATTTGAGTCTTAAAGAACACTCCAATATATTTGTGATTGGAGACTTAGCAAATTTTGCTCATCAAAACGGCAAACCCCTACCTGGTGTTGCACCCGTAGCGATGCAAGAAGGACAGTACGTTGCCTCACTGATCAAACAACGGCTCAAAGGTAAAACCTTACCACAATTTCGTTATTTTGATTGGGGTAGTTTAGCAGTTATTGGACAAAACTCTGCTGTTGTAGACTTAGGGTTTTTCAAATTTACAGGCTTCTTGGCGTGGCTATTTTGGCTATTTATTCACATCTACTTCTTAATTGAGTTTGACAACAAGCTGGTAGTGATGATTCAGTGGGGCTGGAACTATTTCACTCGCAAGCGTGGCGCAAGATTGATTACAGGTAAGGAAGTTTTGGAAAACGCGAAAGCTGGAGGTAGCAACGGTTGTTACACGCCAGGAAAGAATGGACAGGCGTTTAATGTATGAGGGGCGATGCTCTGCAGAGCCGCCCAAAGGGCGATTGCGCTCCGCACACTGCCAAAGGCAATCGCTCTCAAGCTGCACTATGAACGCTATCATCCCCAATGAATGCTTATACTCAAAGTCGAACTGCGGACTTTTCTGATTCTAAGTTAGTGATCGCCAATGGTAAGGCTTCCTGCTGGAGCATCGCCAACTGTATTGCTACTGCGAACACGCTATCAAAAGTAAACAATGAATAGCTTGTTGGCTCTCAATTTTTAATCTTTTAAAAAGTCAAGGTCTGAGTCGCTTAGAGTGTAGTTAAAATGCAGGTATATCCTTCTTTGGTAATGTTTCATTTTTAGGTTGCTGCATATCAATACTACGGCTAAAAATAACTACTCCTATCACGATAGGCAACAATAACGTAATAAATACACCAATTAGCTTTTTACTAACTATTACTTTTCGCCGACTTTTAAGTTTACCAACTACCTGCAATGCTTCTTCTGCTGACTGGTAACGTTGACGGAAATCATAGCGCACCATTTTGTTTAAAATCTCTGCTAGCTTGGGGCTAACTTGAGTATGATTACGCCAAACAATCTCACCAGTACTTGGATCGTCTGGTAATTGATTGGGGTGTAATCCCGTCAGGGCTTGAATAGCAATGATTCCTACAGCATAGATATCACTACTCAAAGTGGGTTTACCATTGGACTGTTCATTAGGTGCATAGCCAGGAGTACCAATGGCAACAGTTAGACTGGATTGCCCATGAAAAGATGTTGCTTGGGAGAGAATTTCTTTAACTGCTCCAAAATCAATCAGGACAATTTTGCTATCCTGTTTGCGTCTTATTAAATTAGCAGGTTTCAAATCTCGGTGAATCACTTGATGCTGATGAACAAAGGCAAGGGGTATTAAAATATCCAGCAATAATTTAATCACTTGCGTTTCATTCCATTGTTGTCCGTTCTTGATTTCCTCTCCCAAGACATTTCCGTCAATGAATTCTTCAACAAGGTAAAATTCTTGATTTTCCTCAAAGTGAGCGAATAATTTTGGAATCTGTTGATGTTCACCTAATTTGTGAAGGACTTGGGCTTCCGTATCGAACAAGCGTTTAGCAGTTTGCAGAAAAAATGGATCAGCTGACTGGGGCATGAGTTGTTTGATAACACATGGAGGATGACCTGGTAGATGTGTATCTTCAGCAAGAAAAGTGTGACCAAATCCACCAACACCAAGAGGTTTGATGATTCGATAACGTCCTCCAAGTGTTCCAGACATAATGTTACTTTGCCTCCCCAACTAGCATGAAAGCAGCCCAGTTCTCTGGTTCGGGATAATTCTTCATGGTTGTCAACATTGCCTGATATAAGAAATTTGTTGGATTAACAATTAATATTTGATACTGTTTTAGGATTTACGATTAAGTATTAGAGTTTAGACTAATTTTGACTCTCAAACCGCCAAAGCTTTATCCAGACAGGCTTTCTCAATTTATGGCCACGATAGAATTCCGAAATCTCAAATGCTTGCTATACAAGGGTTGTAGCCTAAGAAATGGAATTTAGTCTAAACTCCAGTTAAGTAAGTCGGCGTTAAAAAAGAAACCTATGTAACAAAATGTAAAATCAGTAAACAGCTTATAAATGGCTTATTCCACAGTTTTTACAAAACTCAACATACATTGGTTTTATCGTGCCAACTTACTTACTTTTTAATGTCAACAATTTCTGTTTAGCATCCCCTAAAAATTCTAATTTTCCACTATAGCTACAAATAGAACGGCTAGACACCATCATTGTAATCTCAAAAGAACCGTCTGAATTAATGGTAAAAGGATCTTTGGTGTAAGCAGACAGATTCCAAGGACTACCGTCTGTGCTCGCAGACTGCACAACAAGGTTATTATCAAGCTTTAGTAAATCTTCATTTCCCGATTCAACGATACGCAAGTTGAAACCTTGAAGGGTTGATTCAAGGGTAGCTCGCTTAATAGGACGACCATTAGAATTTAATTGATTACTGTCAAAAGCACTTGAACAAACCGTTTGCCCAACTACTTGAGTACGTTGAGAAGGAGAGACAGTTAATGGTGGCATATCTGCAAGACCAATGAGTACAAAACCAGCCCAATTAACGGGGTCAGGATGTGTTTTCATAGTTGAGAGCATTGCCCCTCTTAAGGCTCGTGCTTTATCAGGATTAACTTTTAAATTCTCATAAAACTTAACCATCAGTTCTTTGGTAGGAGCATCCGGAATCTCCCAAAGAGAAGCAACTACACTGGGAATTCCTGAAATTAAAAAAGGATTCGCTAATCCTAAAACCCCCTCTACTGTTACTTCTCCTGAAGTTGTATCACAGGCACTAAGTACTGCCAATTCACCAATCAACGGAGTTTGATAAAGTTCTTCAGTTGTTAATAGTCCATCATCTTTACCTGATGGATCATTACCTGATGGAGTGAAAGTAAAAGCCGTAAATTCATTAACATATTCACCAGTTTTTTTAAAAATATGGGCGAAACCATGAGTCGCTAAATGAATAGTTTTTGCATTGATAATTTGCTTTGATACGGCAGATTCAGTAGCTTGACTGCCAATAAGAGGAGTCGTACCAAGTATTTGAGCAATTTCTTTTGCTTCCTCTTCCGCACCTGGTAACGGATCTAAAGAACTAGCTTCAGACAATTCGCTGAGGGCTACTTTTGGCATTACAGGATTGCCAACAACGAGATTGTCAGACGCGATAAAAGAATTTTGCTTGGCTCTTTCTCTTAAAAGATCAATTACCTCTATCGTAGGAGAAAGATGAATGGTATTTTTTTCGATCAAGTATTTACCATGTTTATCTCTAAGAGCAGCAAATGGCACTGAATACAACTTTTTATATGGCAAAAATACAACATGAGACTCTGGGTTTTCGGGAATAAATTGCTCAACAGGCTGAATTAAAACTTGGTATAATTTCTCTAGACAATCCTTCTGAGAACTACATTTGCTATTTTCGATTGTTTTGGAATTATCAAAGTTGTAAGTACCGCTTATTAAGTCCAATACATTGGATTTATTATGCTGACTATCACTTTCAGAATTAGAGGGTCGGCAACTGGATAATATTAGTAAAAATGCAATACTAAAAAAAGCTAGGGCAGTAGTATATCGTTGTCCAATTCTTTCTTTAAATACCCACACAAGTAGAAATACAATCATCAAAGTAGAAACAGCGATTAAAGAATAACTCTTATTGGGAAGAGCTAATATAGAAGCAGAAACTTTGGAAGCAGTATCAACACTCTGGAAATGTAATTTTCCATCTGGTTGAACAATCCAAATTAAAATCTGTTCGCTAGATTGTTTAGATTGATTGTATATTTCAAACGGCAACTCCAAAATTGAATATATGACAAAAGTAGAATTTTGAGCTTTTGCCTCAGCTTGGATTTGAGAAAAGCTAAATAGATTTGATTCTCTTTTTTCCCTTACAGAAGAAGAAAATCTAGATAATTGAGTTTTCAGTAGAGTAGAACGTGCTCTTTCGGCAAATTCTAATGCATCTTGATATCTACCCTGCTCAATTCGTAGTTTTTGGAGTGCAGCATAAAGAACACTATTGCGGTCTTGAACTTTGAGTAGAACAGAATTATATTTAGCAATACCTTTGCCAGCCCCTTCGTCTAAGGATTTCAATGCAGGTAGCAATTCTTGTTCGGCTTTATTTAGTTGACCTGCGCGTAGCAAAGCATAACCAAGCTTAGTTTGTATTTTGACTAATTCTTCCTCTACTGGGCTGTAGGTACTATCCCCAAACAAATTAAAGTCTTGCTTTTCTAATCCTTCTTCCTTATTTTTCTGATAAGCTTCAACCGCTTTATCAAAAAGTCCCATTTCTGAGTATGTATCTCCTAACATTTCCAATAGATATAATCTAACTTTAAATTTAGAAGAATTTTCAAATCTTTCTTCTTCTGTTACTGTTTTATCTATTTTAATACGCTGTAATTCGTCTTGTAAAAAATTGATAGCTTCAGAATATTTTCCTTGTTCTCGATAAATTCTATTAGTTGCTAAATTAGCTATAACGATGTTGTTAGAAAACCTAGGGTCACGATTTCTAAAGTCATTGATAATATTTAAACAATATTTAAAAGTACTGCTTTTGTCTATAAATTGAAGCTCGGAAGGAAGAAAACATCTTTGTGAGAACGCAAAATCGAATGCTTTTTGATTCTGTTTGTAAGTAGACAAATTATTCTCAAATTCTTGAAAATACTGGTTGCAATAGTTTACTGTTTTATTTTTATCACCAGCGTCGGAGGCAAGTTTGCATAGACTAGCCAAAACAGACTCTTTACAAGATACTGCTTCATTCTTATTTACATCTTTTGATTCTGGAATACATCCATCTTCGGGGCTAAACACATTGGAATATTTAGAAGAAGGAACTACTAGCAATTCTCCCTTGGAAGTTTCTAGCTTACGTACACTTTCTAAAATTTTTTGTGCTTCTATTAAATCTTGACTTAATATTTTCCGTCTGGTAGTACTTGCAGTGGAATCAAAACTAGAATTCGATTCTGCAAATCTTTTTTGTGGAGTGCTATTAAAAAGATAAAGAGAGAATAAGGATTTAATTTTAGTAATATTTTTGCTATTTTGATCCGCATCTTCAAGAGTTTGTGGAGAATCATTAGCTTCCTCTGCAGAAGCCCACAAGGTAGTGATTTTTTTTAAATTACCACTGAAAGAAATTGAGTTCACAGCTAAAAAAGCAAAAGTTGAAATTAAAAACAAACGTGTGAAATTCATGGAAAGTACTATTTTGTATTTATAAACTTTAAAACGCTGATTTATCTTGAGAAGCTTCTTTCTGCTTTGTGTTTTCCAAAACACCAGTAAAATCGTAGTAAACGCGTTTGCCTTCCGCAAAAGACTTTGGTTGATTTTGTCCCCTAGTCAAACCCTTATTTGTAGTTGGAACTTGACGAAATGCTATTAAATCTTTCAAAACTTCGTTTGGATCGTCTTTTGTTTCTAGAGTTAATAACAAATCATCCTCTTGGCATCTAGCATTAGATTCTTTCACGCTACAGACAACGTTTATTTTCTTATCTGTAACCCACTTAGCCTCATCCGCAGTAATGTACTTTAACCCATCTCGGTCATATATAGTTTGAAATCGCTTAGACACTTCTTCACATCGCTGCCGAGGAGTCCACTTTTCACCAAAAAAGTTATTATCTGGGTCCCAGCGGATGACTGTTAAAGGTTTATCTCGCTTAGGATTACTGACAATAGTAGCAGGCATCGTTTTACCCTCATGTTCATCAGTACCGCACGAAAACTTAACTCCTGTGCTACCTTCATTAGAAGCACCAGCTTCGTTTTCTTTGGTACAAGCTGAGACAAAAACTACTAAAACCCCAAGAATTAAAATCGAAAACGGGGAATGTAAAACTTTCATAACTTTCAGATGTTGTTGGTTATTTTTGTGTAGGTGTGAAATATTTGGAAGAGTGACTCTAAGCTTGAATGAGCAATGAAAACAAAAGTACAGCACTCAAAGCAATTCATCCAGAAGCCATGATCTTACGCACATTCATGTGATTTTCTTGATTTTGGGTATGGTTTGCTCTGCTCAGATTATACGTATCTGCAATCTACTAAAAATCTGAAACTTCATAAATGTTTAAACAAAGTCACACACCTGTACTTAAATTTTGAAAATTTTAAGGAAAGTAGCACTAAAATCAAGACATCAAGAGAATTGCTTAGGATTACTTACCCAGAGATGACATGGAAAGGATGAAACTGCGATCACGAAGTGACTCTAAAAGAGCAAAGAAACACTTCTCTCTCACTCCCTCCCTCTAGAGTGTTTTTTGTAAATGTAATTAGACGGTGCAACCTGTTTACATCTAGCTCAAACATTTGACAATCGGTAATTTCGTGGCGTTTGCCCTGTCCATCGCTTGAAAGCACGGTGAAAAGCACTAGGTTCAGAGAAGCCTAGTAAAAATGCGACATCGTGAATTGGTGTATTCGGATTTTTCAAATGTCGCAGTGACAGTTCTTTACGAGTTTCGTCAAGCAATTGCTGAAAAGATGTGCCTTCAGCTTGTAATTCTCTCTGTAATTGACGGACGCTAATTGTTAAACTACGAGCGATCGCCTCGATTGAGGGCAGTTCTCCTTTCAATTGTTGAGCGATCGCGCTCACTACCTGTCGAGTATAATTGTCCTTTCGATTCATCGCATCAAGCATTGCTTCAGCATGTTGCTCAAATACCGAGAGTAAATTTGAATTGGCTGACAAGACTAACCAATTGAGACAATTTGCATCGAAGATGATACGATTGGTGGGCATCAAGAAGTGTAACGCGGTTTGAAAGATGCGTTCATGTTCAGAAATATCGTCAGGACGCGGGTACTGAAACCAGATAGCATGAGGACGCAGTGGCTTTCCTGTAAGTGTTTGTGTTCCTGTCACCAAAGATGCGAAAGTGCTTTCAATCGCGTGACGAGGTTCTTCTACTAAGTAATTTCTCAAATCATCCACAACATCGCAGTCACACAACACCATTCCCTCAGATACAGAAAAGTGAATATGAGCACCCTGGCTAAATAGACGGGTATATCGCGAGAGTTTTTCTAACGCTTCCCCGAAGGTTTGGCAGTTGACTAGCACGTAACCAACAATGCCAAATGTTGCCAGATTAAACACCTCACCCAAATGTAAGCCGAGGTTTTCATCACCTGTGCGCTTGACGGTTTCTCTCCATACAGCACTGTGTAGTGTTCCAGGAATTCGTTGATCGGGCATCTGCAATAAGGTAGGATCAATCCCAACTGCTGCACACAGTTCATCTGTATTGACTCCATATCTTGCCGCTGCATACTGAATGATACCTCGTGTGATGTAAACGGAGAACGTTGCTTCTTTCATACATCAGGCTATTTTTTAAAAACGGCGCAATCGGTCAACTTCCTGGCAGGACGTGTCAATTTGCGATTGTGCAGAAAGCTTACTGTTGAAGTGTACTCAAACAGTGCATCTGAAGGCAACAACACAACAACTTCAGGGCGCTGCATTCTCACCAAACGGAAGCTTTTACAATGAAATCGATGAATCTTGAAACTTACAATCAACCTATTGCACAGACAACTGAGCAACCAGAAGTTATTGTGAATCCAGTGACAGGTGACCGTATGACCATTCTTCACTCCAGCATCAGAAGCGATGGAACCTATGCAAAGATTCGCTTTGATTTACCTCCTGGAGCTAAAGGTAGCCCGTTACATTATCATACCAAAATGAGTGAAACTTTTACTGTGCTGCAGGGTTGCCTTGAGATGGAAGTCGGACGCAAAGGTAACCGCCGTATTCTGCGAGCAGGAGAACGTTTACATGTTCCTGCTGGTATGCATCACAGTTTTCGCAATACGTCTGACGAGTGGGTGACGTTTACGAGTGAAAACCGTCCTGGCGAGCAGTTTGAGCAATTTATTAGAGGAATGTTTGGTTTGGCGACCGATGGCAAAGTTGACCGTGAGGGAATGCCAACAAATTTACTACACCTGGCGCTGTTGTTGAAGAAGGCAGACACAATTCTAGTTGGTCCGCCGGTAGTTGTGCAAAAGGTGTTGATTAGCACACTCGTACAAATCGGTAATTGGTTGGATGTAGAGCGATCGCTTGTCAAATACTGGTACAGCCAAAACAAGCATCGATACAGGACTATTGCTAAATAAACCTTTCCAGAAATTAAATATTAACCCAGACAGAACAAGGGTTTTTTGATTATTTTTCCAAGATGTCTACTGGATATATATTTCAGTCCGTTTTCTGAGATCTTGCACCAGTCGGATTACCCGCCTGGGGTTTAAACCCCAGTCTCATAGTAAAAGTCGTCTAAAGACGACTGCATAAGCTTTTGAGTCTACTTTAGTAGACTTGAACTGTGAGCCTGGGAATTGATTCCCAGGCGGACGAGGTTGCGTTCTTGAGAATGGTGAGCCAGCGCGGTCTTGGGGGTTTCCCCCATGAGCGACTGGCGAACCCGGAGGGTGCAAGATATCAGTTTTAACGGACTTCGGTTATGAGCCTTGAACTTGAGTTCAAGGCGTACTCACCCGTGAGGTTCAAGATTTAAGGTATAGGGAGGGAAATTTGATGAATCGTTTGCAACTCGTCAGAACAACAGGAATTTTGTTCATTACTCTAGTTGTGCTGCTGAATGTACCTTATGCACTGCTCATTCAAAACTTCGAGTATGACGATATTCTACGACAGCCTGTTGATTCTGTTCTCACAAAATTTCATGCAGGTGGAGTTGGGCTGATTCTGACTTGGTTTGTCTTTGCAGTTGCAGCTTTATTGTTTATCCCGGCGAGCACATTTTTGTACAAGATTATTAACTCTGAAGATACACCATTACTGACGGCTGCTACAGCAATGGGTGTTCTTTCTGGAATTCTACAATCTGTTGGGCTAATGCGTTGGGTATTTGTCGTTCCGATTCTGGCAAACCTGTACACCAATCCAACGGCTGGTACAGCAACTCGTGAAGCAGTCAGTGTTGTCTATCAAGCAGTTCATCAATATGGCGGAGTTGTGATTGGTGAGTATCTGGGGCAAACGTTGCTAGTTTTTTGGACACTAGGAGTTGGAATCGCAATCAGGCGATCGCCACTGTTCAAATCTTGGGTTGCTTGGTTGGGATTGATGACAGTACCACTGTTAATCTTGGGTCAAAGTGAACTCCTGGCAACAGTAATTTCCCCGATGCCCGTTTTAGAAGCTACCCCTGTGGGATTTATTTTGTGGGAAGTCTGGTTGTTCGTTATTGGTATTTCTTTACTGCGAGTACCCCGTCAACGAGTTATTCGTGACAAGTTAAAAGCGATGAAATCTTGTAAAAACGTCCAAGTGTAGAAATACATTTGTACGTGTTGCGCTCATCTTTGTCTTTCTAAAAACTTTTCATTTGCTTGTTTTACTCTGGAAATCCAACCTTTGTATGAATTCAAAATTTCTGAGTAGGGAATGGTTGTTTCAGAGAGAAGTTGTAACAATGACGGGGAAAAGTATCTGGGAAAGAATTGATGCATCAATTGAGCAGTTCGCAGTCTGATAAATAACTCTAAAAACAGCAGTTTACCGGATAACGGAAAGACATAGTCACTTAGCTCGACTAGTGCATGAGCATCTGGCTTTCGACGTAGGGTAAATTGCTTGAGTACCTTCCCAATATCATTAGGATATTCATCTAATAACTTATCAAAGAAAGCAACATCTTCAAGGGAAGCATTACAGCCTTGACCCAAAGAAGGAGAGGTTGCATGAGCAGCATCACCAATTAGTAAAACGCTATCACCATGATGGTAGCGATTACAACGAATCGTCAAAATAGTTGAAATGGGACGATTGAGAAATGCTTCGACTTCCGATTCTGGTAAAAGCTCAGCAATTTCTGGTAAGTATTCACGAAAGAATTGCCATACTTGTTCTTTTGTAGAAAAATTGACGATGGGGTTGTTCTCGCGAGGAAAGTTAACAGTTCCATTTATCAAGCCATCTATATCATGCACCAAGGTAGCAAAAATTCCATCGCTACTTCTCCAAGTATGGATATAACCTGCTTTCAATGATGCTGCACTCTCAGCAGGTAGAAAAATGGATTTGTAAGCAGAGGGAACGTATTTTTTTTCTAACTCGAATTGGTTAGTTGAGAGAAACTGCTCTCTAACTCGCGATCGCGCTCCATCTGCACCAATTAATAAGTCATAACCAACAGTAACTTCTCCTATAGAATTGACTGCTGTATTTTCAAAGGTGACTGTTTTTGCTTCAAAATCAACTTGCTTACATTGATGGTCAAAATGAATTTTGAGGCGATCGCTACTATACTGTTGAGTCAACATTTTCAACAGTGTGACCACCAATCGCCTGCGATCCAGAATCAGAATCGGTTTTTTCCTTGGAAGGAACTGCGTTTTGCCTTTTTTTTGGTGAACGAGTGAGCCAGTACTTTCTAAGCTTACTGCCTTAATGGCTGCGAGAATCCCTTCAACTTTGCTCAGTGCCGTCATTCCGCGTTGATTGAGGACAAGAGGAAAGGTTCTAGCGGAGGAAAATGGTACTGTTTGTGGGTCACTGCGACGCTCATAGAGTTCAACGTTATAGCGCTCATCGCGTCGTAGCAAATAGTGAGCTAGAAGAACTCCACTCGGGCCTGCACCTACAATTACAACTCGTTTGATCATATTAACATCTAGCGTCTTAGTTCAGATTCGCGCCCCTAAAATCCGTCTCTCGAATATCTACATAACTAAAATTTGCCCCTGCAAGGTTTTGACCTTTAAAAGAACGACTATCTGAGTTTGACAGGAGTTGTTTTGGGACATCCCTAAGCTGTAGACTGAAGATTTATGATTGTTTACCACTGTAGCGCAATATGCTGTAATAGCCAGAACAATCTCAATAAGTACCACTGACTCAATTAAATCACCAATGCGCTATACAGCAAGGCTTTCACCAAAGCTGATAAAAATGTGCTTTTTTCATGAACCGTATTGATATATTAAGAGTCTAAAACAAACAAATGAAAGCGCTAGCCTCTTGTTTTACATCTATTGTCGGCACAGAAAATGCTGTCTGTTGGGAAGATGTACCAGTCACTCAGCAAAAATCTATATTACAGGCGATCTCTGACGAGAAGCCGCTAGCCCCTAAGGGGGCGCTGCGCAAACGCGTCAACGCTTCCCCAACTCCTCCCGGTTGTATCGTCTACCCTCACACCACAGAACAGCTAGCGCAAGTCATCACACAAGCACACCGTAACAAGTGGCGCGTTTTGCCATGCGGTAGTGGCAGTAAACTGAACTGGGGTGGGTTAGTCAAAGATGTTGACGTTGTAGTCAGCACAGAACGCCTGAATCAACTCATTGAACACGCCGTTGGTGATTTAACGGTGACAGTCGAAGCGGGAATGAAGTTTTCTCATCTCCAAGAAATGTTGGCAAACTCTGGGCAATTTCTCGCTGTTGACCCCATAACACAAGATACAGCAACCATTGGCGGTATTGTTGCTACCGCTGATACAGGTTCCCTCCGGCAACGCTATGGTACTGTACGAGACCAACTCTTGGGAATTACCTTTGTACGTGCTGATGGACAAATCGCCAAAGCTGGTGGGAGAGTGGTGAAAAATGTTGCTGGATACGACTTGATGAAGTTGTTTACTGGGTCTTTTGGCACATTAGGGGTCATTAGTCAAGTGACGTTTCGTGTTTATCCTATGCACGAGATATCGGGGACGGTGGTGCTGACTGGTGATGCAAAGGCTATATCTCAAAGTGCTAGCGTCCTCAGAGGTTCTGCGTTGACACCAACCCAAGCTGATTTGCTATCAACAAAACTGGTGTCTGGCTTGGGATTAGGTGAAGGATTGGGATTAGTTGCTCGCTTTCAAAGTATAGCTGAGAGTGTCAAGGAACAGTCAAACCGACTTTTGGAAGTCGGGGAACAACTTGGGTTAAAAGGAACGATATATTCAGCGGCGGATGAAGCTGATTTATGGCGCATATTGCGAGAACAAATAGATTCTTCTGTTAATGAGTCGGCAATAACTTGCAAAATAGGAGTGTTACCGACTTCTGCTGTTGAAGTTTTGACTCAAGCAGATGTGGGTTGGATTCACATCGCTAGTGGTTTGGGGGTGTTGCGGTTTGAGAGTGACAACCAGATTGATCAGCTGTTGGGGATACGAAGTCTTTGTCAAGCCAATCGGGGTTTCCTCACTATTTTGGAAGCACCAGTGGAGGTTAAGCAACAGTTGGATGTATGGGGCTACACTGGTAATGCTGAGGAGTTGATGCGTCGGATAAAAGAGCAGTTTGATAAGGAATGTATTTTAAGTCCGGGTCGTTTTGTGGGTGGGATTTAGGATAAATAAACCGCAAAGACGCAAAGGACGCAAAGAAAGAGGGGAGAAGAAGAGATAATATGCAGGTTTCTCAAGGTTCTGAGAGTAAGAAGGCTAGTTTGGAGAATTTGACTGGTTTTGATGGAAATCATCCGCCAAATCCAAAGTTGATTGATACTTGTGTTCATTGTGGGTTTTGTCTCTCGACTTGTCCTAGTTATCGGGTGATTGGGAAGGAGATGGATTCTCCACGGGGACGCATCTATCTTATGGATGGGATCAATGAGGGTGAGATTCCTCTGAATAAGGCAACAGTAGAACATTTTGATAGTTGTTTGGGGTGTCTTGCTTGTGTGACGACTTGTCCTTCTGGTGTGCAATATGACAAATTGATTTCTGCAACTCGTCACCAAGTTGAACGGAATTACCCGCGTAGTTTGCCAGATAAGTTGTTTCGTCAACTGATATTTTCTCTGTTTCCTAATCCTGATGTTTTAAGGGTTCTGCTGGTTCCATTGTTTTTTTATCAAAAGTTGGGTTTGCACAAATTGGTGCGTGGAACTCAGTTGTTGAAGCTTGTGTCTCCTCGCTTAGCCGCGATGGAATCAATTCTGCCAGAAGTTACTTTGAAATCTTTTCAAAATAATTTGCCAGATATTATTCCAGCACAGGGTAAGAAACGTTATCGAGTTGGGGTGATTTTGGGATGTGTGCAAAGGTTATTTTTCTCGCCAGTCAATGAAGCGACTGTAAGGGTTTTAACGGCGAATGGCTGTGAAGTTGTGATTCCCAAAACTCAAGGATGTTGTGCGGCGCTTCCCGAACATCAAGGACAAACAGAACAAGCCAAAGCTTTAGCAAGGCAGATGATTGATAGTTTTGCAAATACTGGTGTAGATTTTGTAATTATCAATGCTGCTGGTTGCGGTCATACATTAAAAGAGTACGGTCATATTTTAGGAGATGATCCAGAGTATCGCGAAAAAGCGAAAGCATTCGCGGCGAAGGTTAGAGATGCGCAAGAGTTTTTGGTTAGTGTTGGTTTAACAGCAAAATTATCACCACTTACAAATCAACCCTTGAGTTTGGTTTATCAAGATGCATGTCATTTGTTGCACGGACAAAAGATTAGCTTGCAACCGCGTCAGTTGTTGCGAGAAATTCCAGGCGTGAAGTTGCGCGAACCAGTTGATGCAGCTATATGTTGTGGTAGTGCGGGAATTTACAATCTACTTCAACCAGAGGTGGCCGAGGAGTTGGGTAGACAAAAAGTTGAGAATTTGCTGAATACTGGTGCTGATTTAATTACTTCTGCCAATCCGGGTTGTACTTTGCAAATTCGCAAGCATTTACAGTTGGAGGGGAAACAGATTTCTATCATGCACCCAATGGAGTTGTTGGACTATTCAATCAGGGGTGTGAAGTTGAAAGTTTAAAAAAAAGCTACAGGCTTGAAGCCTGTGGCTTTTTGTAAAGAGCTATACCTGCGCGGCTTTAGCCGCGAAAGGCACCCTGTCATCTAGTTATAGGTTTCAGTTCAGCAAGCATATGCAGTAAGTTGCTAGATAAGCAGACCTCTGTGGTTTAATTGTACCGACCTTACTTAAGTGAGGCTCTGGTGGAAATACGTCTTGGTATACAGCATAATAGAGGCGTCAGTCGTCTTTCATCCCCTCGCGCTCATCGTAGGGGTTCTCATCTTCCCACTTGAAGGCTGATAGAACAAAGAAATAGAGCCATCCAGATGAGTTTTGGTCTGACCAAGTTTTCATGAATTCTATAAGCTGTTTGTAAAGAAAGCTTAAATTTTTGGGATGCTTTAGTGCTACTCCATAGCGCCATGTCAGATTGTGCCTTTGAATACTTAATTTTAACCTTATAATTTACCTATTGTTCATACTTTGTTAATCATATGAGCGCACAATAATATCATAAAACTTACCCAACTTATATTGTCTGATTTTAAATTTGTATAGCTACAGAAAACTCTTAGAACAATAAACAAACAACAGTAGTTTGATGATTGACTTTTATAACTAGCGATCGCACAATATAACAATTCTGGCTTTTTTAAAATAAAAATCAACGGTGCATCATTGTCGGTATAAATTATTTTGTTTGTGTTCCTAGTTAATCACATCACAGGAAATTGGGGGCTGAAGTGCCGCATTCACACAAGGATACGGCTTAAATTCAAAATTCATTATTGATAATTTAAAATTGATTTTTAAATTTGAATTATGAATTCTAGTTGCGAACCATTTTGCCCCATACCCACAAGGGGATATGTCTCCTCGCCGCTGATCGTGGAAGCCTTCAATAGCTAGCATTCGTGTGCAACAGTTAACTAATCAACATTTAACAACATTGGTGGTTGAAATTACTTAACTAGAGCTATGAGTATACCCAAGCCAGTACCTTCCACATATCTTCATGAAGGATAGTATCTCCATGAATCCAGTAGTGTATATTACTATGTCTCTTCGAGATTTAACTAGCTACACAACAAGAAGAAAGTACGTACTAAGTAAATTTTTGTCTAGTAAGTACTTTCCTTGAAACAAAATTAACTGATTTCCTTTCAAATAAGCTAGAACTTTCATTCAAATAGTGTAATTTTACTTACACATAGATGAAGATTTGGCAGACATTGTTAGTTCCTGAAATACCCCCTTGATGAAAGTTTTGAGCGTAGCGTACATTAAAATTCCACCACTGAAACTCCTTCACTATTGACCCATTGAATATGGTTTTTATTAACTTCGCTAACGGTATCCATTGCTAATCACTCGCCAACACTTTATGAATATCATTGTTCGTTTGCTTGGCGCATTTGCTATTTTGCTTCCTACATATGCTGCTGTATCTTCTTTTGCAGTAGCGCAGGAGAGTCCTACTATTCTCCAACCGGGAACAATGCAGAAGCCTCCAACTTCTCCCCTGCCGGGAACAACCCCGAAAACTCCGACTACTCCCCTGCCGGGAACAACCCCGAAAACTCCGACTACTCCCCTGCCGGGAACAACTCCGAAAACTCCGACTACTCCCCTGCCGGGAACAACTCCGAAAACTCCGACTACTCCCCTGCCGGGAACAATCCAAAAAACTCCGACTACTCCCCTGCCGGGAACAATCCAAAAGACTCCGACTACTCCCCAGTCGGGAACAACCCAGAAGGTTTGCTCTTTTGATGCAGTAGATAATTTGCTACCTCCACCAACAGGTGAGCAAAATCGTTCTCCGCTTTCCTACCTGGCACAACAAGGTTTTACACCGAAGTTAGACGGTTCTTGGGTGTGCTACGTCAGAGATAACCAGAAACAGGATCTTTATTACACCCTTTTTAAAGTTCAGCAAGTTAACGGAAAGCTAATAGCCAGTTCTTTCTTGAATAACAGCAATTTAATTGAGGGGCAAGACACTCGCACTGTGGACTTGTTTTTGCTCCTGGTTAACAATCATACGAAGACAAATCAGGGGAACCGTCAGAGTATACAAAGGTATTTTGAATCTTTCATTTCTTTAGTGAAACAAGGGAAAATTCCACCCTCAGCACGTGGATATCTTTTTGACCAACCAAATCGAGGTTTTATCATATACAACACCGTCACAGGAGGAGACCTTAAGGGTACAGCAATCACGATTAACATCAACTCGCCTCAGAATTTAGGTTCCCCCCCAGCCTCTTAATTTTCAATAAACACGCTTAACGCTTAACACCGAAGAAGGGGATGGTGTTTCTTTCATATATTGCTAGCGGTGAGACCAGCGCTGCGGAAGGGTTTCCAACGTCGGCTGTGCCGACTTGTAGCATGTGGCGTGAGACCCCAAGACGAGCCACTGCTGCAGGAGGGGAGCCAGTCCGTTCCGGGGGTTCCCCCCGTTGTAGGACCTGGCGTTCTCCCGACCTAGGCATGTGGCGTCCGCACTGGCTCCTCCACATGCGACTGGCGTTCGCCCAAGCCGCGTGCGCTTTGCGCATACCCGGACGGTTTTATATCGCTAGTTAAAGGCTTTCCACAAAATATCTATCGTTGAAATTCTTGATTTGACAAGGATTATGACGACTGAGGTCACGACTTCTGAATTCTTACCTTTTGACTTGTTACCTTCAGTTTTGATTTCCCCCTCGTGGGGCGCTCACATCTTGCACCAAGAAAAATTGATAATGTTTAGTCAGTGAGTATTAAACCAAAAATCTTTCCTATATTGAGCTAAGAATTGCCAAGAAAAATCATGTAACTTACCCTTACATTTTTTTTACTTCTACGCTTTTCTACTGATAGGTGCAAGATATTAGTTAAGTTACATTTGTTACGGACAGGGTGGGTTCATAAAAAATTCAAAAATCAAAAAAGAAAAAAATCAAAAATTTTTGAATTTAACTGTCCTTTACAGTTTATACTCCCATGACCTCACATTTTTTTACTGGAGGTAAATCCCTTGAAGTCAACAGCCAAAAAAATTGCAATTGCAGTATCATCAATTACAGCAATACTAACCACATGTCAATCCGCTTCAGCCCAGCTCGTGCTTGGACGCTATGGTATTCAACCAGGGCTGGAGCAAAACTACCTTCAATACCAGCTATCGGGCAGAGATTTGACCCAAATGCGAGGTATTGCTGGATGTAGTGTAGGATTTGGTGCCTCTTGTAACAAAGCAGGAGCAGTCTTCCAGAAATTAGTTCAGTCAAATGGTGGGCCAAGCTACGAGCAGTTGCTAATGCGAGCTGCTGGTGGGGAACAAAACTACCGTAATTTTGCTTCCCTTTACGGAAACGATCCGGGTATTTCTCAGATACCCTACGCCTCATTCTGGCAGAACGACAACCCTAATATCGTGGACGGGTATCGCTATCTGTTTGGACAAACAGTCAGTCAAACTCCCCAAGAAGGTTTGGGACAAGTGACCAAAAACTTCTATTGGGCACCTAGTGGTGGTGGAAACTCACTCGATCCACGTAATGGGTTGCTAGATTTTAAATACGCTTATGGGCGTCTGTTGCTTGAAGAGGTGGCAAAAATTCCCAATGCACAGCAGCAGATTCAATCTTTGGGTTTAGGACCAGAACTGACCAAGTTTTACTCCCAAAAACTTTCCAATTCGATGCGTGTGTTGAACTCTGGTGATCAAGAGTCTCTCAAAGAGACAATTCTCAAAGACCTTTCGATGCCATATTCACCAGAAGCTGCAGAATTCGGACGTCCAAATCTTGGCATTCCAGGCGGTGATTCGCTGATTGGGGAAACTCTTCCTGGAGATACCTTTTTTGGGACAACTCCAGTATCATTGCAGCCAGAAGGAATAGGGATTGATGTTCCCTCCAACCTTGCAGAAGATGTCGTGTTGCAACAAGGATCATCAGGGAGCTCATTTCCCACCTGGCCTCTAGGTGGTCTTGGCTTGCTCTTACTTCTTCTCGCTTTTGGTGGTGGAGGTAGTTCTTCCGGTCGGGGATCAGGTACACCAACAGGTACACCCCTACTTAGCACTCCACCTTCCTCTGGTGGTGGATCTGTTCCTCCTTCAGGCGGTAGTTCTGGTGGTGGATCTATTCCTCCTTCAGGCGGTAGTTCTGGTGGTGGATCTATTCCTCCTTCAGGCGGTAGTTCTGGTGGTGGATCTATTCCTCCTTCAGGCGGTGGTTCTGGTGGTAACAATCAAATCATAGAAGTACCACCCACTCCCCCGGTGAATTTTCCACCGGGACAGGAAGTTAAGAAGGTACCCGAGCCAACAACAACAATAACACCGCTTGTTGCGCTGATAATTATATTGTTGTTGGTTGGTTATGGACAGCGACGTAGCCAGAGAATGATTTTTAGACGTAAAGTTACGCCATCTAACTTCCCAACCAAGTTGACCAAGACGGACACCGAGTACTGGGTTCGTTAATTTATCTGATACTATTGGCGAATTCTACGTAGGGGAGTCAGTGCTCGAAAGCGGGCTTCGACCGTCAGCTCAGCCGAACGGTTTCACAGGCTTAGACCCCCGGAGGGTTTTCCCTAGGGTACGGTAATATAAGCGTGTTGGGCACTCTCCACTCACGGCACGCGAATCACATAGAAAGCTAGACACTGCTCATCCCACAAATCAAGATTTTCAGTAATTAGCGCTCCAACATCATTGTGCATCTGTGGTTGTAAATAAGCGCGATTCTCACCTGCATAGAATATATGCAGCTCGGAAGGGGTACGGCATTGCCGTGCCCCTATACCAGCAGAATCGGTGTAGGCGACTACGCGAATCATTAGAGAAAAGTTATGTAAGTTGTCTTAAATAAATCTATCTAATGGTGATGTAGACCCAAAGAAATCACAAGTAAACTCTTGGTGCGTTCTTTTCTTAAAAAAATATTTTTTATGGTTGATAGCTATATTATTGATTTACTTGTCATTGGGTCATTGCTATTATTTGTCACCTTATTATCCGGATGGATTTCGCGTTTACCTCTTTCCTTCGCCATCATCTACCTAATAGTAGGTATTTTATTAGGTCCTTATGGTTTTGGACTGATTCAATTACGCCGTGCTGGAGTATTTAACGCTGAGGTGTTAGAACGGCTGGCAGAATTTGTCGTGATTATATCTGTCTTTAGCTGTGGTTTAAAAATTGTACGTCCGCTCAAATTTAGAGCTTGGAATATTACGACGCGACTTATTGTTTTTTTGATGCCAATTTCAATTTTTGGGTTGGCAGTTGTAGGTAAACTCTTTTTAGGGATGGATTGGGGAGAGGCTATCTTATTGGGAGCGATTCTTGCACCAACTGATCCAGTCTTAGCTTCAGAAGTTCAACTGAGTGATACGAATGATAAAGATGAATTGCGCTTTGGTTTAACGTCCGAAGGCGGTCTAAATGATGCCTTAGCTTTTCCTTTTGTTTATTTTGGAATTCATGCTTTAAAAGATAACAACTGGAATAACTGGCTGAAACAGTGGGTTGCAGTTGATATAATTTGGGCTATTGCTGCTGGTGTTGTAATGGGCTTTATCGTTGCCAAAGCAGTTGTTTGGATTGAGAAAAAAATCCAAAATAAGCATCGTGTTGATGAAATTATGGAAGATTTTATAGCCCTTGGTACAATTTTGCTAACTTACTCTCTAACAGAAATTGTTAACGGGTATGGATTCCTTGCTGTATTTATTGCAGGGCTAGTATTCCAACGGAGTTATGGAAATTCCGAAAAACCACTGGCACAGTTAGAATTTATAGAGAGATTGGAAAAACTTTTAGAAGTTGGGACAATTTTAATATTGGGGACGATTTTATTAGTCAAGCCAATGCTAAATTATGCTAGCCAATCTTTATTAGTGATAGTCTTATTATTCCTAGTCATCCGACCTGTAGGAGCCTGGATTAGCACAATTGCTGGAAATTCCCGAAAAGCGTACCGTCGTCGAACTTGGTATTCAGGAACTCGTTTGTTATTCGGTTGGTTTGGTATTCGTGGTGTTGGCTCTTTATATTATCTTTCATATGCCTTTGGCAAAGGTCTAAAAGGTGAAATAGGTGAGCAAATAAGTTGGATAACTTACACCACTATTGTTGTTTCCGTGATTGTGCACGGAATCACTTCAACTCCATTAATGAATTGGTATGAGCGTAATCTTGCCAAGCACGAAAATTCCTCTTCTCCAGCTACCATTGATGAATTTCAATGAGGCATAACCGAGAGAGGTTTTAAGTTCTCTGGTTAAGATGATGGTTACACGTGCCTGATTTTTTAGCGCTCTGGATCGGCTTTTTCTGGTTTATACGTTCAGTTTTCCCGAAATCTGAACGTATAACCTATCTTATGCTTAGGTGCGTTGTGTTATGTCTGCTTACTATCGCAACGTTTATCTATTCTCTAGTTAAAAGCATCCTTAATGCTATCAACAGTGCGTTCAATTACATTCTTTGTGTTGTCTACAGCTTCTTTAGTCCGAGCTGCATCTTCATCTGCTCTTTTCTCAATTGTCTTCGCATCTGTCTTTGCTTTGCGCTCAAGAATACTACCATTATCGGTTGCTTGATCAACTCGCTCAGCATTTTTGTTTGCAGTTTCCTTAACCTTATCTTTCGTATCTTCAATGAAACCTTTGGCTCGTCCAGCATCTTCACTGGTTTTGTCTTTAACCTGGTCTGCTGTTGCGATTAAGTTTGTAGCAGGATTAGCCATTGCTGCGGTGTTCGAGAAAAACGCACCTTGCCAAACGAAGGCGATCGCCGACACACAAAACACAGTTGTAGCCAGAAAGCGTCCTACAGTGGAAAGCCGTTTCATCACATTATTCAATTTCATTGAATACAAGCTCCATTTTTATTTAGCATCCTATTTTTACTTCATCTGGCTGCGAAGTCAAATCGTTCCATAGACAGAGGTTCTCCCGTCATAAGTTGTGGATTGAGGCATTGTCCTGTACGATTACCCTAATACCTCCAATCCTCCGGGGAAGACCGGAGGGCGTTGGAAACCCTACTAATACCGTTTCACTTTAAAGTTGATACATATGGGGAAGTAGGAGAAGTAGGGGGAAGTAGGGGAGTCAAATGTATCAGGATTTTTGTGAAAGGGTATAAGAGCGCTCCTCTCACCGTTCGGGTTATGGCAAACATTGACTTAGCGCGGTACTTGCTTGTCAACATGCTAATGGCGGTTATTTCTCAATAACCGCCACTAGCGCGAACAAAGGTTTCAGACACAATAGCTAGTAAAATCACGAATTGCTAAAAGCTTTCAGATAAACCATATCAAACTACATATTTTGAATTTGGTAACCCGGGAGTTATACCATATAACGCTGGTATTCTGATAAATTTAAGGAACTATCAGAAATACCAGACTCGCCACCAAACCATGCTTCATCTAAGTCGTGTTCAGTAAATGTATAGCCAAGAGTAGAAGCAAAATGAACAATTTTGGTTTTATCCCAATCCCAAATACCAAATAAGCCTTTAACGCAGCACTTCTGGTGATACTGCTCATAAATGACTTGATCCGACATCAAAACCTCGTAAAAAGCATTTACCTGATCCAGTGACATAATTTTTTCTGTCCAGTAATAAAAGTTACATTGATTAACAAAACAATTCCGGTTTTAATAATTTTTTCAACAGTTGTGAGTGGTCATACGGACGAATTTTGAAGACGTTGATTACAATCTATTGTTTCTTGACATCTTACTACTGACATCTATACAAATGGTAATTTAAAGTTTGAACTGAAGGCGAAAACAGGAAAAATGAAGTATAAAATATTTTATTACTTTGGACATCTATGTGTCCTATCCTTCATTTTTCATTCTTAATGGGTTATTTGTGATGCAGTACAAGGTTGTACTTCATCCCTAAAAAGCCAGCCTTGAGTTCCATCAGGCAGTTTAACTTCTACAAAATCACCGCGCACCTGAACAAATAAGACCATTACGCCTAGATTCAGTTGTTTGACAGCGCCAACCTCTGTTTGAGGTTCAGGGCGTAATTTAGCTACAAATCTGCCACCGGGGGGAGAAACAACACGACACAGTTGTGGTTGCTGTGAGATGAAATTCTGTTGTGCATGAGTTCCGATCATGTTGTTAGAGTTCAAAAAGCTAAAGCCACCAACAGCGCTGATACAAGCTGCTACACTCATCCCAAGTAATTTTGGTACTTTGATCGCTGAAGATGATAATACTGACTCTGGAGTCAACAAAACTTCTTGTGAATTTTCTTCAGCCTTCTTGACTTTTGGAATTCGCATCGTCTGGTTAATAGGTTGTTGCAGTGCGATCGGAACAATTGAGTATTCTATAGGTACGTACCCACCCGGATACTCGTTGCAAACAATGTCACTTACCTGAAAATTTTGTTGCCCCAACCGTATATTACTACCAACACAAAGAGGCATTTCGCCTGCTAAAAGTAACTGTCCATCAACAATAGGAGGATTCATCTGGCGCAGATTCCGCAAGTAAAATTTCTGCTTTTGCTGATGAAAGAAGATTTCAATATGTAAAGCAGATACTGTTGGATCTGATATAACAATGTCGCATACTTGGGGATCTCGACCGATGCGGACTCCTCGACTGGGGTTTTTACTTTGTTGTTTTTCAAGGATTTTGCGATTTTTGACTTGTCCGTTTTCCTCCCACTCTAAAGAGAGTTCATGAAGGATGTTTGTGGTAAAACAAGCTTCTTCTGTCGGCAATTTGTCAGAGTTTGTCGCTGATTCCCGTAGCGCTAGCAGCACCTCAGTCGCAGTCTGGTAACGATCTTTAAAGTGATAGCGCGTCATCTTAGTAAGAATAGCAGCTAACCCCGGACTGACAGTTGCCAGATGTTGCCACAGTATTTCTCCAGTATTGGGATCATCTTGGAGTTGGTGTGGATGCACCCCTGTCAATCCTTGAATTCCCATCATCCCCAGTGCATAAATATCACTACTAGGACGTGGTAAACGTCTGATTTGCTCAGAGGGCATATATCCCCGAGTTCCGGTGATCAGAGTGATGTGGTTTTGTCTTGTCCCAACTGCTGTTTGACTTTGCAGTTGTTTAATTGCTCCAAAGTCTATCAGAACTAATTTGTTGTCTGAAGCACGTCTAATAATATTATCTGGTTTGATATCACGATGAATGACTCCGTGGCTATGAACAAATTCTAAAATACCCAGTACCGAATTTAGCATTTCAAGAATATGGGGTTCCGTCCATATTCTTCCTGGAGGAAACTCCATACTCACAGGATGTCCACTGATAAATTCTTGTGCCAAGTAAAATTCTTGCTTCTCTTCAAAATAAGCTAAAAGTCTGGGTATTTGGTCGTGGTTGCCCAACTGTTGCAAAGTTTCAGCTTCTTTTTGAAAAAGCCTTCTGACAGTTTCTAAAATATCAGGGTCGGTACTAGAAGTTTTGAGATGTTTTAGGACGCATTTAGGGTTCCCAGGGAGGTGAACGTCCTCAGCAATGTAAGTTTGCCCAAATCCCCCCTCGCCCAATACTTCAAGGACTTTGTAACGTCCTGCTAGTAACTGACCAATCATGTTGTAATGGTGATTTTAAAAAATAACTGTAACGCTTCTACATTTAGAGACTAAAAGAAAAAATGAAGTCAAAAAATAAATAAAAAATATATTTTTTTATTTATCTACTCTCTCTTTTACTTCTCGTTTAGACTTTATACTCTTCTACCTCTTTGGTAAGATTTATAACTACAGAAAAGTTTGAGAAAGGACATCAAGACATTTTATCAAACTTTTCAGAGTTGCTGCTTTTCCTAACAATTTTTGTGAAAATGAGGTATATCATGGGTGGTTAATCCTATTCTCTTTATCACAGTAACTTGAATGAAAAGCTTTGTGATGTTCATTAGGTAGAGATAAATAAGATGAGCCTGGTACATTAATGAATAACAAATCTAAGATACTAATGTTGCCAGTTTGGCAGACTTTATAAAAGTTCATTATTGTATGGTTAGTTTAATAACTAACTTGCATCGTCAATTTCATAGCAACTTTTATCAGATACGTAAGTAAATTTTAATTTATATAAAAAAGATTTATCAAATCAAATGTAACAATCTCAACACTTAAGTAGTTGTCAGTAGTTTTTTTTAAGCTAATCGAAACTATAAAAAATACGGTTAATTACTAGTTTGATTTACTCAATTTCCATCGAGGCAATATTGATTTTTTAAGATTTGTAGGAAAATACCTTGTAATATATGCAAAAAGAGTCAGAAAATAATTTCTGTCTGAACGAGAGTCTTTCTATTATGCATAACTCTTTTCGGCTAAATTTTTGTACGATTGGTATCGTGAGCTTCTTGACAATACACGGATGGACGTTACAGCAAAATTTAGGTAATGCCAAAATTGAGTTGAAAAAAACCCAACAAAATCTTGAACAAGTACAGAGCCAGCTAAATGATAATAAACAAGAACTTCAAAGCCTCCGCCAGAGACTCAACAAAAAAAATTCAGACATTGTGATTATGAATATTTGTCTAGAAGGTGTAGGACGGGCGTTGTCAGATATGGGAAATGACAATCGTCCTGGAGCATTCTTTGAGTTATCATCTGTAGTGCTGCAATGTCGCCTAGCAGACAAAATTGCAGAAAAAACACGTATTGAACAGAGCCAATCAGCATCTGTGGAAGCTCACACTTCAGTCAAGAATGTCAGTCAATGGTATCAGGACAGACAAAACATTGCACAAAGAAATATTCAGTTGAAAGAGCGAATGTTGAAAGCTCAACAGAAGCGGGAGAAAGATAATTCCATTTGATTGTCCTACAGTTCCACAGGATTAATATTTAGATGATGAGTGACATAATAGGTATAAGTAGGCGCTCGCCCCCTTGAGACGTCTCCTTTGGAGCATCGCTCTAGTCGCATTCAATCACAGAAGACTAAACAAAAACCGATGCAAGCCTATGTACCAAATGAACCCCACGAGTTTGTTCTCCGGTAGAGCAACAGACTATGCTTTGTATCGACCAAGCTATCCAGCAGAGGCAATTAATATCATCTTAGAAGGATTTGACCAGCCGTCACAGCTCGTTGCAGCCGATATTGGAGCCGGGACAGGTATCGCTTCGCGGTTGTTAGGCGAACGCGAGATAAAAGTCATTGCCATTGAGCCAAATCCAGAAATGAGACTGGCGGCAACTGGACATCCAATGGTAGAATTTCGCTCTGGGACAGCAGAAGTGACAGGTTTCCCTGATGCATCGGTTGACTTAGTGACTTGTTTTCAATCTTTCCACTGGTTTAACCCTTCGCCAACGCTTTACGAGTTTCACCGCATCTTAAAGTCATCTGGACGTCTTGGTCTGGTTTGGGGTATCTGGGATGAAGACGACTCCTTCACTAAAGAATTTGACCGCTTAGTTTTCCAAAGCTCAAACAATATTCCTGGATTACCAAGTCGTGAGTCGATGATCAGCGCACTTCTGGAGAGTCCCTATTTCCAAAAAGTCCGCCAAACAAATGTTCCGTATCAGCAATGGTTAGATTTACAAGGATTGATTGGTCTTGCCCAAAGCCAAGGCTTTGTCCCACTTTCACCAGAGGAACGACAACCGCTTGTCGCTCAATTGCAAAAGCTACACGAGCAGGCGGCTGATACTAGTGGTAAAGTTTGTGTGGTCTACCGTATCGATATTTACCTTGCTGAACCAATGGTGTAAGAGCGGTGTTGATGAATTTTATTCGCTCATCCTAAAGCTGGACGATGCTGAATGCAAGGTTTAGCAGCACAACTGGAAGCTGCTAAACTAATGAGGGTGGCTTCCGCTCACTGTAGCTCTGAGAATTTGACCAATGATCATCCTCTACGAACACCCCCTATCTCCGTATGCACAGAAGAACAAAATCGCCTTGCGCGAAAAGGGAGTTGAGTTTGAGATCAAGACGCCTGACGTGAGTGGGGGCGCGTTTGGGGGCAGTGAGTTTCTGGAAGCCAATCCTCGCGCCCAGATGCCGGTCCTCATTGACGGCGATGCCAAGATCTTCGACTCTACAATCATCCTTGAGTACATCGAAGACAAATGGTCCGAGCCACCGCTGCTGCCTCCCAATCCAGCAGACCGAGCTCGTGTCCGCATGATTGAAGAGGTCATGGACACCTACTACGAGCCGATCAACTGGGGGGTGATGGAAATCAACTTCTTTGGTCGGGCGAAGGGTTCGCTTGCCGAAACGATCGTTGGGAATGCCAAACAACAGGCTGCGAAGTGCCGTGAATGGCTGACGAAGCAGCTAGGCGATAGCGAATGGTTCAACGGCGACCGTTTTGGTTGGAGCGATCTGTGTGTCGTTCCGTACATTAACTCGTCGTCATTCATATTCGGGATTGCACCAGAAGCAAACTCCCCACTTGCTGATTGGTTCAAGCGCGTTAGTGTGCGTCCAAGCGTCGCTCAAACGTTGCAGGAAGCAAACGACTCTGTTGCCGGATTGGAGCAATTTTCGCATTTCGTTGAGCAAGGTTTGTTCAAACGTGAGTACCGTGATCATCGTCTTGAGTGGATGATTCGTATGGGTGGACTCCAAGTTGTACTCGATGGCATTGAGAAAGACAACATCCGATTCAGTAACGATTTCTCTTGAGAAAAACTAGAATACTTTGCGACACCAAAAGCCTCAAAGGATTTTCGGCGTTGCTGAATCAAGGTATGAATTACTGCCATTATGCAACGCCGCAACTTCTTCTAGTTTTTTTGCATCCAGTATCGTTATCTTTCCACCCCGACTGTAAGCAATCACTGACTTAAGACTTTTCATTACAGGCATTTTCAGGTAAATAGACCACAGTCATAGAGGTGCAATGCCTTGCATCCTTAAAAGTGGTGTAGTTCATTTATGTGAAAACTGCTGTAAGCGTACGCACTCTTCATAAGTAATGCCAATACTACGTGCAATTCGATAGTAAGGCAATTGGATTTTCAAAACTTCTCCTTGCGGAGTTGATTCTGTACCATCATGCTCAGCAAAATATTGAATTATTCTTGCCAACCTGACAATGGCTCTTTCAGAAACTAATCCATGAACTGTTTCATGCAATTGCTGAATTCTCGAATTAAAAACCATCAGCATCCGTAGAGCAATATCAGGGTTTTCTTGAATAGCTTTGAGTAGAGCATCTCGTTGTACAGTCAGAATCTCACAATCACTCAAAGCTGTCACAGTTGCAGGCGCAATACCATTTCCCAACAGTGCAGGAGCAGCAAAAATTTCCCCAGCACAAAGGGTGCGAAGAATCGTTTCTTTCCCCGTTCCTGCTGTTTTTGTCATTTGAATTGACCCACTCACTAAAGCAAACAATACATCTGGTAGAGCATCGCCTTCATGCAGGATAATTTCTCCCTTAAGATAACGTCGCACTTGAGTGTGAGGCTGCAAACTCAATTTATCTGAAGGCTCTAAACCTACAAACACGGCAATTTGTGAAATTTGTTCAATGCTTGCCTGCATAATGATTTAAAAGAACCGTTCATCCTAAAGCTGGACGATGCTGAATCCAAGGTTTAGCAGCTTCCAGTTGTGCTGCTAAGCTAATGAGGGTGGCTTCCGCTGCGGGGCGTCCCACCAACTGCACGCTCATCGGTAAACCTAGCTCATCAAAACCTACAGGAAGAGCGATCGCCGGTTGTCCAGTTGCATTTGCTGGTGGACAAGGTGCAATCCAGCCAACAATCTTTTGAAATGTCTCTTCTGGACTCAAGTTTGCCCACTCTCCCACGCGGATAGGTGAATGTAAGTAAACTGGCAACACAAGCACATCAATCGTGTCGAAAAGTGCGACAATTTGTCGTGCTACCGCCTGCATTTGGGAAACTGCTCGCAAGTACTCACCCGCAGAACCAGTTCTAGCCAACAACCAACGATTCAATGGCTGTAAAGCCTCAGCAGGTATTCCCGACCCAGCGACGCTTGTTTGCCAAACAAATTGAAATGGTTCAACTAATCGACTAAGATCTATGCTCGTCTGCTCAACTGTGTGACCAAGTTCTTGTAATAATTGCACTGTTTGCAGAACGCCTTGCTCACAGTTAGCATCAGCTTTCCCTATAGGAGGGGTACTTGTTGCATAAGCAATTCGCAAACGACCAGGTTTTTCTTTTGTATAAGCAAGAAACGAGGGTTCTGGGTTGGGTAACCAATATGGATCGCCTGTGACATATCCAGACATGACATCTAAAAGAGCAGCCGCATCAGCAACAGTACGTGCTATTGGACCATTTGTCGCAATACCACTAAGGCTATCGCCCACCGGTGCATGAGTCACCCTTCCTCTTGATGGCTTGATTCCCACTAAACCACAACAAGCTGCAGGACCACGAATTGAACCACCACCATCAGAACCTTGAGCGATCGCACATAATCCTGCTGCTACCGCTGCGGCTGCACCACCACTGGAACCGCCTGGGGTGTAGTCTAAATTCCACGGATTTCTGGCTGGAGGAAAACCCGTAGGTTCAGTGTAAGGAGTTGAACCAATTTCTGATGTTGCTGTTTTGCCCAGAAGAATAAACCCAGCTTGCTTAATCTTGACTACTACCCCACTATCATGGTCAGCGATATTATCTAGTAACGCGGGATTTCCGTAAGTACAAGGGACACCTGCAACAGGGTTGAGGTCTTTAATAGAAATCGGCACTCCAAAAAACGGTGGTAGTTCTGAGGTATTAGAAAGTATTTCTGTTTTGGCTTTGGCATCTGCGATCGCTTGTTCTGCCATCACCGTAAAATAACTTCCCAACTGAGGATTCAACCTAGAGATGCGTTCTAAATAGACTTCCACCAACTCCAACGGCGATACCTCTCGGCGTCGGATTAACTGTGCTTGTTCTAGTGCTGGGGTAAAAGCTAAATCAGTTTTATTCATTAGAATAATGACCTCATTTTAAACAAAAATCCCCTGTTTTTGGGGATTGGATTTTGTTTTACACTCTCAAAAAGGTTACGATTTTTACGTTTTATAACCAAAAGAGAATTTTGTATATCCAGGGTTATATTACACTAGTTTTATTCTGTTAATATTTTGTAGTCATTTTAGCTTGTTTAAATATCTTCCACCCACAGGAGAGAGCTTGCAAAAGTACTATTCTTGAGTGCGTTGTAAAATTTTTGGTCGGCTGTTACCATTTGGCATCCTTGCGTGATAGCTAGAGCTAGATAAAGGCTGTCATAAACTGCCGCATCCGTCTGTATCGCAATATTTAAAGCAAAAGGCATCAATGGCTGAGATAAATACACCTCTATAGGAACCGTGTTCAAGTCTGCTAGAGTCTGTCGTGCGTTATCAGGGCTATCATCATCACGACGTACCCGTTTCCACAAAACATTTCCTACTTCTGCAAAGAAGAAATCTGGGACTAAAAAGTTGTGAGCACTTGCCAGCAACTGCCTAGCTGCATTGGAATAAATTTCAGGCACAAACCATTTGATAGCAACGCTAGCATCCAGAACATAGCGGCTCATCGTTGGCGATCCTCACGGATCAGTTCTGCACTATCGCTGAAAGTTCTGCCTGTGTACCTAGCCTGAGCTCGTGCTACTGCTTCTCTTGCCTTCGCCATATCACCGCCCGTATGATATGCCTCATTTTCCGCAGCTTGCTGTAGTATATGTTTTAATTCTTCTTGCAAAGAGCGACCATGCTGTTTCGCAAGGATTTCAATCTTTCCAAGAATCATCGGGTCTATATCTTCTACTAAAACTTGAGCCATAGTAGACTTCCAATTATTTGAACAGGTTGTTGAGATTATAGCAAGGCTTGAGCGATAGCTTCTCTACGAGACGCTGCTGCGCTCCGCGCAGATCGCTTGTTCACATCTGTTTCAACCATAGGAGATAGCTTGCAAAAGTGCTGTTGTGAATGAATAACCAGTTATTGTTGTTGCTCTATCTCTGGGTAACCAGGACGCAATTGTGCGAAAATGTTTTTGCATACTAAAGAACCATTGACACAAACGTTAAAAGATGCAAAATCTTCGATAAAATCTACCGTTAGAACTGTTCTTGGTCACGAATGATCAGATTGTCGTAAGCATTTAAGCGCTGTGGCTTTTAGCCCGGAGAGTGTCAAAAGGCATCTTCCTTTGTAAACAGGTAAACGTCATACTCATTAGCGATGACAAGTACAACTGAAAACTGATGTAATAAGAATGCTGTTGTCAATGCTGGAGCGATGACTAAGCGAGTTTTAATTCTTGGAGGGAGAGGGCGGATCGGTGGTAGCGTTGCCAAAGACCTTCTCACCCATACACAAGCAGAAGTGACAATCACAGGACGCACACCAGGTAATAGAACGGGCGACTCAAGAGTGCAACATTTGGTGTTAGACTTGGCCGATGTTGAGAAACTGAAGAAGGCGATCGCCTCTACCGATTTGGTAGTTCACTGTGCTGGTCCTTTTCACTACCGAGATGCCAATGTTCTCAAAATCTGTATTGAACATGGTGTCAATTACGTAGATGTCAGTGACCACCGTTCTTATACCAGTAAGGCTCTCATCTACAACGATGCAGCCGTATCTGCAGGTGTCACAGCGATAGTTAACACTGGTATCTTCCCTGGCATTTCTAACAGCATGGTACGTCAGGGTGTTGAGCAATTCGATACACCAGAAAAGATTCATTTGAGTTATTTAGTATCTGGTTCTGGCGGGGCTGGTGTCACCGTCATGCGAACAACCTTTTTAGGTTTACAACAACCAATTGAAGCTTGGATAGATGGAAAATGGCAGACAGTCAAACCCTACAGCCAGCGTGAAAATCTTGACTTTCCACCTCCATATGGTCGTAGCGGAGTGTACTGGTTTGATATGCCAGAAACTTTTACACTACCTCATGCTTTTCCCTCAGTGAAAACAGTCATTACAAAATTTGGTTCAGTTCCCGATTTTTATAATCACCTAACTTGGATAGCTGCCCACATTTTTCCTAAGCAACTGATGCAACAGAAAAGCGCTATTGAATTTTTGGCTCATGTTAGTCATTTTATGACCGATGTGACCAATCCTTTCAGTGGTATTGGAGTTACAGTTCGCTCAGAAATTACAGGTCAAAAAGATGATAAGATAGCAACTTTTTGCTCTACTTTAGTGCATGAAAATACCGCAGTAGCTTCGGGCTGTGGCACGGGTAGTATTGCTCAATTATTACTAGATGGTAAGTTGAAAAAACCCGGTGTTTCACCTGTTGAAGAAGCACTGCCAACAGATTTATTTGAGCAAACAATGCAAAGTCGGAGTATTGACATTAGTCACGAATGGTTGTACAAGCAAAAGTTCGATAACAGACAGATAGAAAACGAGTACCCACGTAGAAAAACTTAGTTGATAGGACGGGGAATCTTTTAAATTTGATGTTTTTTGATAGCATAAGCCCAAAGCGCTCCCGCTAGGAGTACAAAGTCGCATGCTCACAAGGCATAGCTTAGTGCGAACATGCGACACTTTGAACATAGAATTGTTAATGTACCCTCAAAGCAGGAGGCAAAGTTATACTAAACCACGTAATATTCCTGTGATTTCCATTCCTGCCAAACCTAAACAAATAAAACGAGAGAAGGAGAGTATTGCCATGCAATTCATTTTAGCTATTTTTAATAAAGCCTTGCGCCAGAGTATTGTAGTTGTAGGGTTGATGGCTTTAATTAGCTTATCAAATGTATTTTTTTTTGTTGAACCTAGCTATGCAATAGGATTTACATCAGAAAAACCAGCATTTCCAGGACAGAAACTCACACCTGAAGAAAAGATTGGCCGTGCTTACGAATATGACCCTGGTGTTGGTGTTCAGGAAGAAGATAGAGAACAGGAATATGAGCAAGCAGTAAAAGACTCTGAAAACCTAGAAACTGTTGAGAAAGCTTACGAAAGGAATGAGAAGGCTTACGAGCAGCAAAATCCGCAGCCGAATTTGATTCAAAAAGCTGAAAAAGCGATTGAGAAAGCAACAGGAAAGTAAAAGTAGACAAAATGAGGGAGATGAAGAAGTTCTCTCCCCAATACCGTTTAGCTTAACCTTGATTCATCCCAACACTCACCCAGTGGATAGAGTGTAGTGCTTTTTGCGGTTTAAGCTAATAGCAGCAAACGCTCTAATACACCAAATTTCCAGTACCGCGCAGCTGACGTAAAGAATTTATACAATACGGGCAGTCACAGGTAAATAACCGCATCGCAGCATTACTTTCCTCTTCAGTAAAGTTCAGCATGGCGACGTTGTGATCTGATTTGTTTGTAGTAATAGTTGTTGAACGCACAGGCGGGGCATTTGGATTTCTTTCAGAATCTTTAATGCATACAGGAGTTTTGTAACTAGCGTGGGGATGTGTTATGCAGGTACGACCATCGTTGGTATGCGTTAATTTCTGAGTCATACCAGCAGCGTGGGCGGGATTGATAACTCCCAGTGTAGACATCAGAGATACAAAAATGGAGGAACTAGAAAGCAAATTCAGTATAAGTTTTCTGTTCATGGGTTTCCTTGAAAAACGTGTATGAGCGCTCAGGTTATTTGATTCACTGTCAAAAGAGCAAGTGACTTTTTTCCTGAAATAATCTAGTTTGACAATGGGCACCACAACTTTGTTTCCCTTTGCACTTCATTTCGTTAAAAATTAGGGTGAGCAAACTTTGCTAACTCTGTCAATTAGCTGATGAAAAATAGATTTTGGATTGCTTAGGCTGAATCTGCTGAAGAAGGTTTAGTGTTTGCTGATATCCTTGGATATTTCCTTGCTGTTGAAACAAATTTGCAGCCTGTTTCAAATCAGCTACAGCGTTCTTGTTATCTCCCAAAGCATATTGGGCAAGTCCCCGGTTACCATAGGCATCAGCTAAATTGGGATTTCTATTCAAGGCGGAGTTAAAGTTTGCAACAGCTTGCTTATCATTTCCGTGTTTAAAATTGGCAAGTCCGAGATTGTAGTAGCCATCTGGTGAGGTTGGATCAATTTTGATTATCTGGTTAAAGTCGGCGATAGCTTTGCGGAAATCTCCCAATTCATAATGTCAGAAAATCTGACCAGGATGTCATTTCCAAAATATAGAATAAGTCACAATTGTTGTGTGTTCCTATACTCTTGCCAAAACACAAATTTGAGACAATGTATAATCTGTAAACAATCTTCACTGGTTCGCTAGGGTGTTCTCAATTGAAAGAAGTACTCAAGTCCTTACTTTACTTCATCTGGGCTGGCTTGTTTGAGATTGGTGGCGGCTATCTCGTATGGCAATGGTTAAAAGAAGGAAAACCTGTCTGGTGGGGCATTGCAGGAGCTATTGGGTTAGCTTTATACGGTATGCTCGCGACTCTCCAGCCTGCGAACTTTGGTAGAGTATATGCTGCTTACGGCGGCGTGTTTATTGTAATGGCAATGCTTTGGGGTTGGAAGGTTGATGGAGTGACTCCAGACCGCTACGATATACTGGGAGTTTGTTTAGCATTACTGAGTGTACTGATTATCATGTATACACCCAGAGGATAGAAAAAAGGAGGATATCACACAAATTATGGTAACAAATCCTACCCTAAGTCGTCTTCTGATAGGTGTTTCGCCTTCTCTTAAAGAAATATTCTCAGATCTTGCACCTTTCCGTATAAGCCCGGACTTAGTTAAAAGCAGCGCAAGAAAGTGACACGATTTTTATTGTCTTTTTTCGTAATAATAAAGGCTTGAGGCAACGCAGGTGAGTGTGAATATTCAATCAACTTTTCTTGGTGCAAGATGTGAGTATTAGGACTAAACTTGCTGTCAAGCTTGTAAATGTTCTTCTACAGACTGAACTAAACGCATAGCTTTCAATTATGCAACGCCCACTTACTGGAGCAAACGCAACAGTAAACTCTACGACGGGGAAACCGTTCTATTGCCTTAAAACGGCAAAACCATACATGTGGTGAGACCAGCGCTACAGGAGGGGAGCCAGTGCGTTGCGGTGAGACCAGTGCTGCAGGAGGGTTTCCCTCCGTAGGCATCTGGCGTATCTCCTCCGGAGACGCTGCGCGTTCGCTCTTAGCGTGCGCTTGCGCTTACGCCGTAAGGCGTGCGCTTTGCGCATACCCGAAGGGGGGTTCCCAAGGCACGTTTTCGGGGGAAGCTTCCCCCGAAAAGCTGCCGCCCCGTTGTAGCACCTGGCGTTCTCCCGACCTAGGCGACTGCGTAAGCGCAAAGCGCACGAATCGAGCGTTGCAAGAGCGTCTGTGCAGGAGATACGCGTAAGCGTGTCCCTTTGGGACTTACAAAGTAGCGTCTCCGAACGCGAGTGCGGGGAAGGCAGGGCTATAGAGATACCCGAAGGGTCATTGTGGGTTAAAGATGCGAGCGTGAAGAACGAGCACACTTACACCACATCGACGGCAATCATAACAATTGGAAAACTAAAAACCTTCTAGCGGTACATGAAAGCTGTCACGATTATATCCACATGAGCCAAGGGAAAAACCCTAGAACATCGGGAGCCGAGTGCACACAAATGCGCACGCTCGGATCTAACTTAGAGGTGCGGTGGACAATACGACCCATCGACTCAACTTAATCTCAGTACAGACTCTAACGGGCTACTGAAAGCCTACACTGTACCCTTTGACTTCGCTCAGGGTCAGTGTAGGTAGTTTACATCGCCAGTTGTACAGGAGTGCGAGAAAGTTGCACGTCATACTCGGCGTTTTGCAGTAGCGATCGCCCTGTCATTTCTATTGGTTGAGGTAGTTGTAGAATATCCAAAATTGTCGGTGCAATGTCGGATAGCTTACCATCACTCCGCAAGGCGACATCTGTACCATGTCCTGGAATTTTGGCTTTTTCACCTTCGACTAAAATCAGGGGAACTAAGTTAGTCGTGTGCGCGGTCCAGGGATTCCCGTTACTATCTAGCATATGCTCGGCGTTGCCGTGGTCAGCAGTTATAATTGTTGTCCCGCCGACTTTACCAATACCGGAGAGTAGGCGACCCAAACACTGGTCAACTGTCTCAACGGCTTTAACAGTCGCTTGGATGTTACCTGTGTGTCCTACCATGTCTGGGTTGGCATAGTTGATGACAACAAGCGAGTATACACGCTTTTCAATTGCTGCGATCGCCACGTCTGTCACTGCTTGTGCTGACATTGCAGGAGCACTATCATAAGTTGGCACCATCGGAGAGCTTATCAATAGTCGGTCTTCTCCTTCAAAAGGTTCTTCTAGACCCCCATTGAAGAAGTAAGTGACGTGAGCGTATTTTTCTGTTTCTGCTGTCCGAAGCTGCTTTAAATCATGCTTGGAAATGACTTCCCCAAGAATATTACTCAAATTTTGCGGTTCAAAAGCAACCCCAACTCGTAATTCTGGGTCATACTGTGTAAAGGTAACAAAAGACAGTGGGGTGATTTGCTGTCTTTCAAAACCGTTAAATTCTGGATTGACTAAAGCTTGGCTTAGTTGTCTTGATCTGTCGGGGCGGAAGTTAAAAAAGATGACTCCGTCTCCTGGTTCGATAGCTCCAGGTGCTATTCTGACTGGGAGCACGAATTCGTCCGTCAAACGTTCTGCATACGATGCTTGTAGGACTTCCACAGCCTTTAGACCATTTCCTGGTCCATCCTGCGTCATCACGTCGTAAGCGCGTTTAACTCGATCCCAACGGCGATCGCGATCCATCGCATAATAGCGACCGCTAACTGTGACTATGCGCCCGACGCCTATACGGTCGATATAGTCTTGAAGAAGCCCCAATGCTTTCACCCCTTCAGTGGGAGTGGTGTCACGCCCATCAGTAATGGCGTGTATGCAAACTTGGGATATTCCCTGAATCTTTGCTAAGTCAAGTAGTCCGAATAGATGAGTGATGTGCGAATGCACTCCACCCTCAGAAGTTAGCCCAACCAGATGCAACTTGCCATTTCGACGATACACTTCCTGGCAAATGTTCACAAGTGCTGGATTTCTGAGAATGGAACCGTCCTCTACTGCGTCTGAGATCCGTACTAATTCTTGGGGGACAATTCTACCAGCGCCTATGTTCAAATGACCAACTTCCGAGTTGCCCATTTGACCTTCTGGTAACCCCACCGCTTTCCCTGATGTTCGGATGAGGGTGTGGGGATAAGCCGCCCATAAGCTATCCATCACCGGAGTGTTTGCAACAGCAATAGCGTTTCCATGACTCTCCTCGCAGTAGCCCCATCCGTCTAAAATGACTAGCACCACGGGAGCAATAGGTGCCTTGGTCATAGTAAAACTGCCCTTTACTTTTTGTAATACTCGAATGATACCATTGCTATTAGCAGCCGCAAGTGAATTTCTGCTTATGACCTACTTTTTTTGCATAACTGTGGGCTTTTAGACAATTCTTAAACTTTGTTTATCTTTGGTAATTTATTGTGATGTTTGGATTGCTGGACTATCTACAGTAATCCTATTTGAATTGCGGAATTTTTAAGAGAGGGGCTTAAAGCAGGGTGTCGCTTTGCGTCTGATCGCCCTGGTCGCAAAGCGAATGAAAACTTTTTGTGCAACTAGGACGATTGCTACGCTGTTCGCCGCACGATTCGGGCAAACGCCCAGCTAATTGCAGGCGATCACAAACTACACAAATCTCAGACACAAATAGAAATTCTCATGAATGACTTTGGAGTGCTAAACATACATATCATTTCTTTTTTGTGCCACTTTTTGCTGCTTTAGCAGCTTTTTTGGCAGCTTTTTCAGCAGCAATTGCTGCTAATTTTGCTTCTTCTTTTTCCTCTGCTATTTTATCTAAGTAATAGTGGTAATCTCCTAAGTAGACGCGGAAATCTCCTTCCCTGATTTCCACAATTTTGTTTGCTACCTTGGAAATGAAATAACGGTCATGAGAAACAACAAGTACTGTGCCATCATAGTTTTGAATAGCATCTTCCAACATTTCTTTTGCTGGAATGTCTAAATGGTTAGTAGGCTCATCCAGTATTAATAAATTGGCTGGTTGTAACAGCATTTTTGCTAAGGCAAGACGTGCTTTTTCACCTCCACTTAATGCCGCCACTGCTTTGAACACAGTGTCACCGCTGAACAGAAATTTTCCTAAAAGAGTGCGAACTTCTTCATTTTTCCAATCAGGAACTTCGTCATGGATAGTTTCCATAACAGTTTTTTTCAAATCCAAAGCTTCAGCTTGGTTTTGTTCAAAGTATCCAGGGAGAACATTGTGTTCACCCAATGTCACTGCTCCTTCTGTGGGTTGTTCAACACCCATGATCAGGCGTAACAAAGTGGATTTGCCTGCACCATTAGGAGCAATAAAGGCAATGCGATCACCCTTTTCTATGAAAAGATTTCCACCCAAAAACAAAATCTTATCATCATAGATGTGAGTTAAATTCTTGATATTCACCACCTCACGTCCACTACGGGGTGCAGGAGGAAAACGAAAGTGTAGCGTTCTTAAATCATCTGTCGGTGCTTCGATGCGTTCAATTTTTTCCAGTTGTTTTTCTCGGCTTTTTGCCTGGGTACTGCGAGTCGCACTTGCGCGGAACCTATCAACAAAAGCTTGTTGCTTATCTAATTCTTTTTGCTGGCGTTCGTAAGCCGAAAGTTGCGCTGTTTGATTTTCAGCTTTTTGTTGTAGATATGCTGAGTAGTTGCCAAGATAGCTGGAGGAAACACCGCGTTCTGTTTCCACAATTTGGGTACACAATCGGTCAAGGAACTCACGGTCATGGGAAACTATCACCATTGGGGTATTCAGCCCCTTGAGATAATTTTCTAACCACTCAATGGTTTCTAAGTCTAAATGGTTTGTTGGCTCGTCTAATAGTAATAAGTCAGGTTCTTGCAACAGAATTTTGCCCAAACCCATTCGCATTTGCCAACCGCCACTAAAAGCACTCACAAGGCGATCGCCATCTTCTAGCCCAAACCCCATCTCTGGTAAAATCTTCCCAATCCGTGTGTCCAAGATGTAGCCATCTAATGCTTCAAACTGCCGTTGTAAGCGATCTAACTTATTAATCAGTTTATCCAGTTCCTCTGGAGTCGCGCTTTCCATCTCTCGCATCACCTGGGCTAAAGACAGCTGCACAGCATTAGCTTCTTTAAATACCGTCCAAAATTCTTCTCTAACAGTGCGAGTTGGTTCGACTTCAAACTCTTGATTGAGATAAGCTATGTGTAAGCTGGCAGGACGAATGATTTCGCCAGACGTGGGTTCAGTTTCCCCTGTGATAATTTTGAGTTGGGTGGATTTTCCGGCACCATTGACACCGACTAAACCAATGCGATCGCCAGCTTTGACTTCCCAGTTGACATCCTTGAGAACTTCGCCTGTGGGGTAAATTTTACTGATATGTTCCAGTCGCAGCATGAGGTGTCTCCAAGGTAGGGAATAGATAGATAAGGCAGAAGTAATTATATTGAATCCAATCTTAACAAAATTTAACTCAAAATTCTTGCTCGTCAATTCCTCAACAGACAGAAGTTTTCGATACTTGTCTCCCAAATGACAAGATTTGATTTTGCTATGAATTTCTATGATGGCTTGCAGCTAAAATAATGGAAATGGCGCACCTTGCGGCGAACGCGCAGCGTGTCGTCAGGCATAGGCAAGATGGGGTACTTCACATTCCAACTACCGAGTCAAAAATTTCAGTCCACCTCGAAAGAGATTGCGGAAACTCCGCTCTCAACCGAGGATAGGACAACAGGGTAGTTCATCATCAATTTCTGGTACCAGCGATGACAGCAAATCATTCCCGAAAGGGTGTCCTGTTGCAAACAACTCTGATTTTCCTTGGACTGTTCTTCAGCAGTGCACTAGTTACTGGGTACTTAAAATATCATTTGCTCTCTCAAAATCCACAACCACAACTCAGTTTCGTAAATAATGTAGCTGCACGCCAACAGGTACAAATTAACAAATTGCTTCAACTCATGCAGCAGAGGTTGATGATTGCTCATGATGTTGCTCGCTGGAAATGGAATCAGAAACGCCCTATTGAAGATCGTCAACGAGAACAAGAACTAATAACAAAAATACAGCAGCAGGCAATAACTTATAATCTCCAACCCGATACAGTTGCAGTTTTTTTTCGAGGACAGATAGAAGCCGGAAAGCAAATCCAGCAAGCTGATTTTCAAACTTGGCAAAAGCTTGGAGTGAAAAATTTTACTAACGTTCCAGACTTGAATCAAACTTTGAGACCATCTCTAGACAAATTGAATGTAGCATTTCTTCCTGTATTGGCAGAACTGATGCCATCCCTTGGTTGTCCAGCAGTACGAGATTTTCTTCAGTCACGTGCTTCAATTATTCTCCGTGGAAATGGCATTAGCCAAGAAGTACAACGTACTGCTCTTGCACCAATGCTCGAAGTCAAAGAGGCTTCGTGTCAAAAAGTTTCTTTATTGACTTTGCCCTATCCTCCCGTCCTCCTAGTTGGGAACATCGGTTTGGTACCAACGATTTAGGTCAAGATATATTAGCCAGAGTAAGGCTACTTACGATTCTGAACTCTTGGTTATTTTTTAGGTATCTTTTGTTGCGAAATTGATAGAGTATAGTTATACTGTCCTCTAGATAATTCTCCTACATATAAAGAGTAATTTCCCGCCTGCCAATAACCAGAGATTTCGGGCTTGCCCCCAGAGTACTTATCTGCCAACACACAAAAGTGTCCTCCTGGACCATGAATTAATAGAGTTGGTTGTCCCCCAGTTTCAACTGTTAACCGCAGATAGGGTAGTGATTCTTTGACCTGTATCACTTGATTGGGTTTAGTCGCAATGTTACCACACTTACTTGAAACTGCTCCGCCGGACGTACCATTCACAATCAGCGGATCTGGCTGCAAACTAGAAGTAATTTGCACAACTTGCGCCTCAGCCAAATGAGCATTGGTGAAAACTAAGCTCATCGTTAGTGCTGCGGGAACAATTTGAAATCGCTCAGGCATCTTCATATTTCTTGTTATGCTCCCGACTTTTGATCAAGAAAAATTTGATACATAATATTTTAAAATTAAGTGACGATAACAATCTGTCTTTGTTTCTAAGTGAACTGTATAAAGTTTTCTTTTGGGAAAAATAATTATATGGTTAAATATTAAGAAAAATGAGAATTTATAAGTAAAGCTGACGTTAAAAACTTGATTTTTGACTACCAAGAGCAGTCTTTAGAACAAAAATATTCACTAAAATCACTAAGACAACCGCCAACAAAGAGATTTGGCTGGTTCGTTGTTCATTAAGTGTTTAAGCTAAAGTAGAAACAAATGAATCCTCCAGAAGAAGACTTAAAAAGTCGCCTCCAAAAGGTAGAGGCAGAAATGAATACCTCCAGAGTGATAGTTCCACAGTCACAAAAATTAGTAAAGTCCTCTCAGTCTGGTTTTCCAAGTTTGTACTATAATTTTGTGCGATTTGTAACCTTTTTCAACAATCTCTCAGGAGTGCAAAAGCTTGTATTTTCTGGTGTAGGTTTGTTATTGGGCTTAGCCATACTACAAGCAGTACTTAAACTCGTCGCTGCTGTTATCAGTCTGGCACTGTTGGCAATCTTGGTGTACGTAGGATACAAATTCTTAGTATCCAATAACTCTGTTAATCAGCAGTAGTTTATTTTTAAACGTGCACGCCTAGTGGCGTATCAATAAAATTAAAGGGAATTATCCAATGGCAACCCCAAGTGTGAAGACAAGTGATCAATCTAGTCGAAGCAAAGAACCGACAAAAACCAATTCATTGCCCTTAGCGACTAGGCGCATTGCTGCTTGGGCTGTAGAAATTACACTGGTTGTTGCCAGTGGATTGGTGCCCTTTGGGATAGGTGCGTATGCCAATTCTAGAAGCGATTTGGATCGAGTGCCACTCAACCCTTTGTTAGTACAAACAGAACGTGCGATCGCCTCTCCATTAGCTTTGCCTATCAGCTATGGTACTAGGAACGTAGCATCACCCACAAACTTGTTATGGACAATAGCCTTGCTCGCACCCCTGACAGTTTCAGGCGCTCAGTTGTATTTACTAGCGAAAACTGGTGCCACACCGGCGAAACATCGATTTGGAATAAAAGTTGTCAACGCTGAAGGTAAGCCACCCGGTTTCAAAGCCGTTTTGGTGCGAGAAGGACTTGGTCGTTGGGGTTTGCCTATGTCCGTCGCTTATTTTCTCTGGCGCAACAGCTTTTTATTTCCCAGCTTAGGCGGTTTTGCTAGCTTGGCGGTTATCATGCTTGTGTTAGAAGCCAAAGGTTTGCCTTGGCAGCAAGACCGTCGCGCACTGCACAACACACTTGCAGGCACTTATACTGTAGATGACAGTACACCTTTGACAGTGCAGTCCCAAGGCGATGGTCAGGGAAGTCAGTCATTTGAGAGCGAAAAAGACGAGGAAGATGCGATCGCATCAATTGTGATCACACAAGAATTGCCTCGCCAGCAATCTAAGCAACGGCAGGGAATACCGCAAAATCCAAATTATACAGTGGTAGGAGTCGCATTTTTTTGCATGAGTGCGGCCTTAGCGATTTTAGTTGGTACTCAAATTTACGTTCAAATACTGCGAAATCAGCAAGTTACCGAACAGAGCAATAATCAGCAGTTTCTGGCACTAATCAAAGACTTAAATCCTAATTCTACTGCTACAAACAACCAACGCCAGAAAGCAATTCTAGCTATGGGTACTCTTAATGACGCACAATCAACCCAATACCTAGTTGATTTGCTGTCTAAGGAAACTGACCCGATTTTACTTCAAACGATTCAGCAAGCTTTGGTAAACGTTGGACCCAATGCCATCCCCAATTTAAAACGCATGAATCAGTTTCTGACTGGGGAGTTAGAGCCTGTAAAAGGTAGCAAAGCTTTACCACCAGAAGTGCTAGAAAAGCAGTTACAAGCAAACCAATATGCAATTAGTAAGATTTTAGCTGTCTACAACGGTCAAACCAATGGCTTGGATCTCAGCAATGTCTCCCTAAGTCAAAACGGTTCTGAGCAAAGCTCGTTCAACTTGGTATTAGATAAAAAAGATTTATGGGGAATTAAGTTCAAATCCGCGAACCTATCCTTTGGCAGTTTTAAGGGGAGTCGCTTCCGGGGAGTGGGCGAGGATGGTCGATGGGATACCTACGATGATTGGATTGCTGATTTAAGCCAAGCACGGATGAGGCAAGCAAATCTTACTGAAGCTAACCTCAGTCGTGTCCTGATGGTCCGGACTGATTTGAGCCGTGCCATTCTCAATAAAGCTAACTTATCCAACGCACGCTTAACTGCTGCTAACCTCAGTAGCGCTCAGCTAGAGGGAGCCGATTTGGAGGGTGCTGTTTTGGAAAATGTGAGTCTGACTGGAGCCGACTTGAGCGATGCACAACTCAAAGACGCGGATTTATATGCTGCTCGTCTAGGTCGCGTGATTGCAGTAGGAACACAATTCTCATTCGCCAACTTAACCAAAACCGATTGGCAAGGAGCTGACCTCACAGGAGCTTATTTTGATCATGCCAATCTCAAAGATGCTAACCTGAATGCCACTCGCCTGACTAAGGCAATTTTGCGCTCAGCAAATATGGAAAATGCCAACTTGCGAAATGCTGACTTGAGCTTTGCAGATTTACAAGGGGCGAATCTGGCAGGAGCTGATTTTCAAGGAGCAATTCTTACCTCTAGCAAACAAAATCAAACAGAGCAATTTGTGCAAACCCCAGCGTTAGGGGTGCAATCTGCAGTTGTGGAGGGAGTCGATTTCAGTAAAGTCAAAAATTTAGATCCCAAGCAAATAGCTTACATTTGCACTCAAGGAGGTATTCATCCTCGTTGTCCGTAAATTAATCATACTAAAGCCATAAAACTTACAATAATTTAGCTTAGGAATTTTGTTAGGAGCGAGGAAATGAAGCGTCTGATCAAGTACTTCGTATCAGTTGTTTTAGCTAGTTCACTTTTAAGTTTTGCTCAATTCACCCAACCAGCACAAGCTCAAGTGGCATATGGTAGCTATGTCGGTGTAGGTCCTGCGGTTGGTTTTGCAGATGGTGCCCGAGTTGGAGGAGTGATTGCTGCTCGCTACAAGCTTCTTAAAGTTCCTGTTTCTTTTCGCGCTCAGGCTTTCATTGGTTCAAATGTCGCTCTTGTCCCAACAGTTTCCTACGACTACCCCCTCAACTGGCAAACCGATGCTTACATAGGAGCTGGAGTTGTTCTGGCTGGCGGTGATACACCTTCCCCTGTTGGTAATAAAATCGGGTTTGCCCTGCAACCAGGAATTGATTACGTTGTCCCAAATAGCAATACTGTGATTTTTGGTAACGCTGTCATAGCTTTTGATGCTGTCCGTGATGGTGGTACAGCTTTCTCGTTACAAGGTGGAGTGGGTTTGAGGTTCTAATTTAGAAAATAGGTTTATATTCGCATCCCTGCCAATACGCTTCGGTTAAGGGGTAAAGGGTAAGGGGGAAAGGTGAATAAGCGCGCGAATGACGGCTTTCCCGACAGAGGCGACGGGCGTTCCCGATAGCCGTAAGGCGTGGCGTTAGCCATAGGGTGCTTCCCACAAAGTTTAACCCTTGCCCTTTAACGTTTTCCCAACGAGCGTTTGTAAACTCAAATTGCTTATCCGAACCGTATTGGGATATAAGGTGTATAAGAAATTGATGCTCCCCACCCTCAGGTGATAACTGAGGGTGGGGAGCATCAACATGTTGCAACGAGCATGTTTATCTTGCTTTTTTCAGCCAGCTATGAGATATTGCCTATAATGTACACTAAATGTATAGGCTTGCCGTACAATTTTTCATAAAGTTGAGTAACTCGCTTTGGCTGTTGAAGGAGTAATGAAAATGGCAATGGTTAATAGAGCAACGTCCTTAGTTGTTACCATTCATGATTCAAACAAGTTAACTCCTCCCTTGTGGGAGCCGATACGACTCAGTACAGCTATGGTGACGCGACTATGGTGGCATACTAAGGCGTATGGAACAGTTTTAATGATCGCTTTGGTGACTTTACTAAGTCTGATATTCTTGCGTATTTATTGCACTTCCCGCAAGCTGCTATTAGTTTCAACTCATCAAAATGTTGCAAGAAACAAATGCCATACGTTAACCGACAAATCACTGGATTAACTTGGCTGCGGATTATGTCTTGCCAAACTGAATGCGATCCACTATAAAATCTCGTACCTTTGAAAGACAGAGTGGATATAGCATTCATTTATTGATGATTGCTGATTCGAGATTACCGGAACTATATCTAACCTTAATGCGATGTACTTTTTGAAGATATGCTTTTAACAACTACCCTAGTTATTGTTTGGGATACGCTAGTTGAGATTGTTTCTTCTTGTAAACAGGATTCGTTGTTCCTGCTAAACCCTGTAAATTTTCCTGGCGCTTGGGAACATGTGGCGTAGTGCCATTGCCTGAATTGTTTCCATCTTGTGAATCAGTCTGACTACCAGAAGAAGTTGGTTGTTTCTTCTCTATAAAGTATGCTTCCTCACGTGGAATCGATATCACCTCAACTTTTTCCTTTGGAACTGAGTTTGCATTTGCCTGAGTATAAGTTCCAACTGGGAGCAATAGCGCTAACGAAAGCAAACCAAACTTTAGCAAGCTACGAGTGTTGAATTTAAATTGAATTGCCAGAAAGTCGTTCATAGTAGTTTTTCGGAATTTTATGAGAAATATAAATTTAGCTGAGGTTTGGTGTTCAATCAAATCCAACTGATACACAACTACAAGTTGAGTTGGAATGATTCCGGAATTGAGCCAAGAAACTTTATGATTACCAAAAAAAGTTCCGTAAACATTATTCCCTGGTTATATCCTTTGACTTTTAGGTCTCTACAATTAGACTCGATTTTGACGAGGGGGTAAGCGATTCATATCACTACTTTCGTAAAAAAATATTACTTAGGGGAGCCACTGCCGTGCGCGGTGAGACCAGTGCTTGATGAGGGTTTCCCGACAGAGGCATAGGTTCTCCCCGAAGGGGTTAAGCGCGTTGAGGCATATGGCGTGAGCCAGTGCGAAAAAATCGCTCCGCAGATAGTCCCGCATCTATCCGTAGAACTACAGTTCAGTTGAATTAAGCTTAACTTCATAAACAAATTGAATTAACTTTAACTTCATAAACAAATTGAACTTAACTTCATAAACAAATTGAATTAAGCTTAACTTTATAAAGAGATTGTGTTCAGCGATCGCACCCGTTTTATTAAAACCAAATTCTCCAGTTGAAACAGTCAACAGTCAACAGTTATCAAAGATCAATTTGTTGCCTAGATAACAATCTCTTAGCAACAGGAACTTTATGCCTTGGTAGTGAGTCACTGCCGTAGGCTTTTTGGTTGATCAAAGGACTTGCATTGAGTATTTGTTCAAAGATTTTTGCACAACTACCGGTGGATTAGCTCATTTACCAGGGATTGGTGCAGTTATAGCACCGTGGGAGCGGTTTCATTTGAATCCATTTCCTACTCTCAAAAAACACAGGGAACGCTTAACACCCGAACGCTTAACAGGGAAATCGTGTTTGTTTCATTCGTTGCGCGCGTCTAATCGCGCCCCTTGGGCACTCACAAAGAATTCACTTTAAGTTTTACTCACAAAAGCGTTTGAGGTTTTGGTGCAAAAGCTCGTGAATGCGTTAGCGTAGCCCGCCGCAGGCATCGCTCCAAAAGGGAATCACAGTTTGTCCTTAACAAAGTGCTTTTAGCGCCATCTGTATGTCAAACTCTGCCAGTTCTAAAAGCTGTTCATGCTCGCACACAGGTAATAACATTAGCTGCTTCGTTTTTTCTTCACGGACAGACTCTTCAAATAACCAAGGTTCCTGTTCGCGCAATGTTTCCAATGTTGCAACGACATCAATGTGTCTGGACTACAATTAAATAGTTGCGATGACGCTAACCTGTTACCAATGACAGATAATTAGTCACTGTACAAGATCTAATGGACGTAACTGGATTCGAACCAGTGACCTCTACGATGTCAACGTAGCGCTCTAACCAACTGAGCTATACGTCCGAAGCTTTCATAAGATAGCATAGATTTAGCAGAATGGTCAATATTAATTTCCTAAAGTTGCTAACTCGCAGGCAAGTTCTGTATTTCGTTCACTTTTTGTGTATAAAATAAATTTTTATTCTACTGGAAACGTGAACACAATAGGACTGTTGACTTGTTATCCACGGGTTCATTCGAGAATTATTCTGAGGTTTCCTTGCCACCAGATGCAAGAGCAAATTATGAAAAAAATCATCTATGCCCCAACGTAGATGAAATGAAACAGCTTGATCTATTAATTTTAAGTTAGTTGAAATCAAAAAGGGTCTATCAATAAAATTGTTACAATTTGTACAATAGTTAAAAACTTTTCATAGTACCGAGAATGTCAACTGCTTTAATTACTGGTGCCTCTGATGGTATTGGTAAAGTCTTTGCTGAGGAATTAGCTGCATATAATACAAATCTTGTTTTAGTTGCTCGTTCGGAAGGAAAATTAAACCAACTAGCCAAACAACTGCAAGAAAAATACAAAGTTAAAGTAGATATTGTTGTTAAAGATCTTACAGAAACAGGCGCTACTAATGATGTGTTTGATGCTGTAAAATCAAAGGGATTAACGATTGACTTGTTAATCAACAATGCTGGTTTTGCTGAGTATGGCGACTTTGCCGAGAAGGACGAAGAACGACAAGTTAAGATTGTACAATTGAATATCTTGGCATTAGTAGATTTAACTCATAAATTCTTGCAAGAGATGCGGCAACGTCGTTCTGGAAGCATTATTAATGTATCTTCCCTGACCGCGTTTCAACCAATGCCTTATCTTTCTGTTTATGCTGGCAGTAAAGCGTTTATTGTCAGTTTTAGTCAGGCACTTTGGGCAGAAAATCGTGACTACGGTGTCCGTGTATTAGTGACTTGCCCAGGACCAGTTGAGACAGACTTCTTGGCCAAAGCTAAGTTTCCTCCTGCACTTGCAGCTAGAACAAATAAAATATCGACTGCACAAGAAGTCGTACGCGAATCTTTGAAAGCTTTGGAAAGAGGAGATCCAACTGTTGTTATTGGTGGCTTTAGTACTCACTTTATTAGTAAATTATCCAGCCTTGTTCCACGTAAAATTTTGTTGAGTCTTTTGGCAAAACAGTTTAAGGCAAAAACTGTTTAACAGTAGAGGCGCTATAGCGCCTCTGCCTACATATATCTTGTTAACTGTACGCGGTAGCGGTCTTTTTTAGTAACAGCAATTTCCCCAACTTCTAAACGTCCTTTACTACGAATGGCGATTAAATCGCCTGTTTTTAGTTGAGAACTGGCTTGAGTTATTTCCTTCCAGTTGACGCGAACATCTCCGCTGTCAATTAACTCAACCATTTTGCTACGGGACATTCCAAAACCAGCAGAGGCGATCGCATCCAACCTTAAAGAAGCTTCCACAGTAGTTAGTTCTTTTTTCTTTGGTTCGCGCACCTTCAACTCACTCAAATCTATAGGCTGAGTTTTCACGGGAACCGATCGCACCTGCTTGAGATTCATTTCCAAAAACTCTGCTAACTCCGGTACGACAATTACCTGTGCGCCACGTTCGCCTAGTACAATAATGTCCCCCGTCTTTTCGCGGACAATCCCAGTTCCCAACATTGCGCCCAAAAAGTCGCGGTGAGTAGCGGTATCAAACAAGAAATTTCCAGCTACGTCTAAAGCGGTGAGTGCGACTTGAGATTGATCCAAAGGGATTTCGGAACGGGCGATCGCCACTCTTTTGCGTTCAGCTTGGGGATATCCACCCCAAACTACCAACTGCACTTCCACGAGACGGCTAAATACCTGTTGAATTTCTGCTAACTCTGGAGGAGACAGAAAATCAGTGAAAACCACTTCCCAAGTTTTGATGGCAAGTTCCGCCTGGTCAATCACACGAGCTATACTATCTCGATTTTCAACACCTTTTAAAAGTTCTTCCCGTGGCAACATTTTAAACAGTTATCAGTTATCAGTTATCAGTTATCAGTTATCTAGTTACAACTTAGCAGTTATTAATTACAGTTACCAGTTTTCACTGTTCACTGTTAACTGATTACTGTTCACTGATTACTATTCCCTGGGTGCGGCGTAACCTTGAATATTTTCTGGTTCAAACTGACGTAAAACACGAGTTGCTTGACGGGTAAGAATTTCAGAACCTTGAACGACAACCAAGTATTTGCCAGCATTTAAGCGATTGCGGTAAGGTAAAGCGTCACCGCTTCCAACCAATAAACCAACTCCACCACCAGCAAACGCACTACCCATAGCACCTGCAACAGCGCCCAGCAGTCCACCAATAATGTGATTGCCAATTTCACCCGCCCAAGCAAAAGTGTCCAAGCCAGTGAGGAGGCTAAAAGTAATACCTGCGAAAAATCCAAACGGTACTAGCCAAATAGCCATGAACTGAGTTTGCTTCTTTGCTTGCTCGTTGGGGTCAATCAAGCCAAATTCATCAGCAGTTTTATAACCTTTACCCAAAATTGTAGATTTTATCGCTTCTTTTTCTAAAGCCAGATAAGCAGCTTCTGCTTGGATGCGGTCAGCTAAAACGGCAATAAGATAATTCATTGATGTTAAAACTCAAGTCTAATAAGGATGAAAATATTACTGTACTAAGTCAAGAGGCTCGCAAAAATTGTTTACACTTTTCTTCAATACATATATTAAAACAGGCGTTGCTAACATCTTAGGAAACGTCGGCATTGTTTTGAGATGTTCCATCATCCCTTTAACTGAGCCGTTAACCAAATCATCCCGAAATTCTTCTTGACAAATAACGGCACGCCATTTTCGAGCTAAAGCATCTAACCATTCTGAATTTGCTATTTCTGGTTGTTGTCCGGCTCGAATCGCTAAAGTTATAGCAGCATCTTCCAAATCTCCATCACATTCTTCTATAATATCCAGTGCTTCCATAGCGATAAAGTCATCTGCAACTTGAGAGCGAAACAGTGCAATTTCTTTTGCCGTAACTTTCGTCATCAGATTGTGTTTTCAGTGTTTGAAGTTTTCCTTTATGCTAGGATATGACAATTTTGATCGCTCAAATCAACAATTCACCAAAAAATGTAAAAGGGCAGAGAAAAGGGGAAAAGTTTTTCTCTTTAACCTTTCCCCTTTACCTTCCAAAGGCTCACTGGCTCCTAATGACTATTGAGTAACCTAGCGTGCTGCTCTAGAGGTGACTGCTCGTTGTAAACCAGCTAGAGCACGATTGTAATTCAAAATTGCTGTGACTCGTTGACCTTCAGCTTGTGTCAAGGCATTTTCTGAGTCAATAACTTCAGTTTGAGTGCCGACACCTGCTTGGAATCGCAAACGTGCTAGACGTAGAGACTCTCTAGCTTGTTCAAGAGCAGTATTAGCCGTTTGAACATTCTGCAAGTTAGATTGCAGTTGAGAAAAATAACTTTCTACGTCATAGCGAATTTGGTTACGCTGGAGGGCAAATTGATTTTCAGCAATCCGAATGCCGGTCTTGTATTGAGATGCGGTTGCTTTTGCTGCTCCACCATCGTACAAAGTCAAAGTAGCGTTAACTCCTAGGGAATAATTATCGGTACCGTTTCTTTGATCGTCAAACGTATCTCCCAGATTGTACCTACCGACCAAGCTCACTTGAGGACCTAACTGACCGAGCGCTAGGCGTCGCTGTTGTTCGTTAATGTTCCGTTGCGCCAAATACTGTTGCAGTTCTGGACGGTTTTTAAAAGCTAAGACAAGAGTTTCAGCCAGCGGACGATTCCACAAACCGGCTATTTTGACTCGCTCAGCCGAACTAATATCAACTGACTGCGGCAAACTTAATGTTTGGGCTAATTTACGGCGAGCAATTTGCTGCTGTGAGATACCAGTTGTCAGCTGTTGTTGAAAATTTGCTAAATTGACCTGAGCACGTAGAACATCGAATCGAGTACTCACACCAGCGGCTTCCAAAGCTTGTGCATCTCGCAAACTAGCCTGACCATTTCTCACGGCAGACTGGGCAATGCGCACCTGTTCATCTGCTGCCTGCAGATCGTAGTATTGAGAAGTGACATTCAGGCGGATTTCCTCAGATTGACGCTCAACATCCAATTCATAAAAACGTAGCTGTTCCTCAGCTTGTCGAATGCGGGCTGTTGTTTGTCCAGAGGTGTAGAGATCGTACTGTACAGAAGCACTGCCTTGGAAATTTGTAGTAGAGGGTACATTTTCGAGTGCTGTGCCTGTGGAATTAGCTTGTTGTTGATTCAAGAAAGCAGGTCCAGTACGACTCAGACCTGCAGTCAGACCGGCAGTAGGCAACAACGCGGCTTGCGCCTGCCTTACGCTAGCTCGATTGCGCTCTACAGTTAGTAACGATATCTGTAGATCTTGATTGTTTTGCCGTGCTATCTCCAGAGCCTGTGTCAAAGTAATTGGTTGAGTTCCCTGAATCCTAACTTCTTCTGATTTTGTAGGAAACTGTAAAGGATTCGGGTTGGCTTTGAGATTATTAAGGAGCTGGACCGAATCTGCTGGCGCAGGAGTTGTTTGCGCAGGAGTGGTTTGCGCAGGAGTTGTTTGCGCAGGAGTGGTTTGCGATCGCCTGGAGGAACCCGCCTGAGTTATTCGCCCAGGAGTTGTTCCTTGTGACTTAGAAGAACTTGCCTGAGCTACCAGATTTTTTTTGGTATTTTGTTGGGAGCAGGTAGACGATTTTAGAAGCACGGAAGCAGAACGACCGACCTGACTTTTACCATTGCTGGCTTGTTGTGGGCATGAGTTCATCTGCTCCAACAGCTTTGCGACTTCTACTGTCCCACGAACTGGGGTTTGTGACTTGTTTGGTAACTGAGCAGAACTTTTCTTTTCTGTAGGGACTTGCCCCGAAGAAGGCGTTTTTTGTTCAACAGTGGAAGTAGGTGTTGAGATCTCGTTATAAGCAGAAAATGTATTTTTTGATTCCTCGGCAACAATTTTGTCGTTGTTTTGTTTTTGTATGCTTGTCCCAGACTGAGGAATTTTATTTATCAACTGGCTTTGATTTGGGGTAGGTTTAAAACTCACAAGCATACTTTGAAGCTTATGTGCTACCTTTGCTACTGGTACACCAGTTTTTCCTGTCAATATTACCTCGACACCGCTACGAGTTATAGAAGATATTAAACCACCTCCCATAACATCAACAGTTGGTACTGCTGCGGCTAGAAAACTGCTACTAGCAGTATGAGGCAGTTGCGCCTTTTTAATATCGAGAGCAGTTGGAGTTCTCTCGAAAGTAGAAGTCAAGCCATCCGAAGAAGTCATAACTTTCACTCCCCGGGCTGGTACAGGATTAGCCCAAGCAGACTGAGTCGCTAATACTGCTGCTGTTACACCAGGTAAGAAACTACTAAAAATTTGCTGTTTGTTCACCGCATCCCCTCACACGAAAATTAAGCGGCTGAAACTGTTTTGTCGCCACAGAATATATCACGATGCCAAGTTTAGGGATCGGAACTCTGTGTGTCTTGAAATCCTTTGACAATGCGAGACAGTTCCGCCTTCTCATCGATAGTAACGCGCGTAGGAGCACCGCTGACAATTCGTTCATAGTTGCGGAACGAATTTTTAATTTCCGGACCGTCAGCCGTAATATTGTACTCGCGAATACCCTTGTCATGCCACGAACCACGCATTTTAAAGACATTGATTGCCCGCGCCATTTCTCCCCGAATTTCCACATACTGTAACATCAAAATTGTGTCTGTAATCGTAGAAATATGAGAGTCTGTAATAGAGTGCGAACCCATAAATTGCTCGGTTGTGTTGGTAAAAAAGCCTGTAATTTCTTCTTGCTTGGCATAACCCGTCACACCAATCACAAATTGCCGGAACGCATTATTACTTACCCCTCGTGCTAGTGCAGAAAGAGAGTCAATGGCAATACGAGAAGGTTTAAATTCAGCAATTTCTGATTTAATAATTTGCAGGTGGTCTTCTAAACCGGTTGATTCCGGATACGTACAAATTATTTTTAACAAACCTTGACGTTCTAATTCCTCAAAATCTATTCCCCATGAGTAAGCATTGCGAGACAGTTGTGCGCGTGATTCTTCATAGGCAAATAATATCACCCGTTCACTGTGAACACAGCCATTTTGCAGAAACTTGCTCACCAAAAGAGTTTTTCCAGTACCCGTTGCTCCTGTTGCTAAAATAATCGAATCCCTAAAGAAACCACCGCCGCACATTTGGTCTAAGGCTTTAACACCAGAGGATACTCTGACGTTTGAAGACCGTTGAGTTAAGCGCATAGCTCCCAATGGGAAAATATTAATTCCTGCATTGGTAATTGTAAAAGGATATTCACCCTTCATGTGTGTTGTACCACGCAGTTTTAGTATTTCCATTGTGCGACGGCGACGTTCTCCTTCTAAAACATTACGTACAATCGCCACATTATCGGAAACAAATTCTTCTACGCCAAAACAGGCAACAGGCCCGTATTCATCTATGCGTTCTGTGGTTATAATTGTAGTTACACTTAATTGTTTCAGACGAGCAACGAGACGAAATATTTCTCGCCGCACAACTCCTACAGCTTCATATTGCTGAAAAACTGCTGTAATTGAGTCAATAGAAACGCGTTTCGCTCTATACTTACGAATCGCGTATTGTAAGCGCTCAATCAGCGCAGAAAGATCGAAATTGCCAACAACATCTTGTCCCTCAGGATCTGGAGAAGCATCCAGTATAAATAATTTTCCTTCATTGATATGATGTTGCAAGTCCCAACCAAAAATACCAGCATTTTTAATAATATCACCAGGAGATTCTTCAAATGTAACAAAGACTCCTGATTCATCAAAGTAGGTGATACCGTTATAAAGAAATTGCAGAGAAAATAAAGTTTTGCCAGTTCCAGAGGTTCCGCTAACTAAAGTCGTTCTTCCTACAGGTAAGCCACCATGACTAATATCGTCAAAGCCCTCTATCATTGTCCGGATTTTTTCTACACCTCGTGTCGGTGTTTTGGTTTGCTCTAAATTTTCTTTATGACTCATGTTGACGTTTACAAATAGGAAGGAAACCCAGTTTTTATATTAATGATTAGTAACTATTGCTGATTATTTTTGTAGTAGAACTTACTATTCCAACGGTTCTTGCTCGTCCTCGCTCAATTCTTCATAAAGTAAATCTAATCCAATCAACACTCTTTCTCTGTCTGAAAGGTCTCCAATAATTCTCCGAACTGGTGGAGGCAAAATCTTGGATAATGTTGGCGTGGCTAATATTTTATCTTCTTCCGCCAGCTGCGGGCTTTTCAGCACATCAATAACTTTTAAAGCATAAACACCTTGAAACTCTTGTTCCAAAATATTTTTGAGTGTATTTAATGCCCGTACTGAGTTCGCAGTATTCCCTGCCACATAAAGCTTGAGAACATAGGTTCTTCGTGGTTGATTCATATTAGGTACAGGCTAGAAGTACAGATAAAACCACAATATCCTTTTATTAATTGTGATGGAATTTAAAGGAGCGATTTCTACCAAGAAAAACTGTTGAACCTTTGATTAAGTTATGCTATTGAGAAATTGAACAACGGTATAGTTCACACAAATGAGCCAGTATATCAATCAATGTTATACGGTAATCAAGTAATGCTTCATCACTCCTTCCTTCTAATTTTAGCTGTTTTGAAAATTCGTCAATCAGTTCCATATGAATTTCTATGACTTGAGGCACAGGAATATTAGCATAAAAGACTGCATTTATAAATTTATCAATGTAGTGTTTCAGTGTTTTGTCTGTAGTGGTAAAGTAATTTATAAGGATATGGCGGTAGTCTGATTTGAGTTCTTGCAATAATACCTGCTCTTCGGCTCTCGTCATTGGTTAAAAAACTGGTGGAATTCACTTCTTGTGTCATTTAACAGCATCGGAACAATTAAAGCTTAATCTTTTATTTATATTTGTGGGCAGCAATTTGAGTATATACTGAACGTTCCTTTGCGTGGTAGCTCTCACAAAAAATTAAAAAAGTTGGGTAAAAATCACATTAGTGATGTCGCTGATCCGCCCAAAAAACCGTTGTTCATTAGTTGAATCAACTTGAGTCCTCCAAAATGGTTTGATATCTACCTGGAAAATCATTATGAAAATAACATTTGTGTTGATCAATCATAGTTACTGATTCTATTGTTAAAAACTTTGAAGCTTCTTATTAAAGTGAAGCCACGCTCAAGCGTGAAAATCGTCATTCTAACTTTTACACTTCAAAACTCCTTTAGCTCATAACCGAATAAAATACTTTCTTAGTAAATATCAAGGTACAAAGCAAATCTGCCAGTTGACGAAAAGGACTGACTGTGTTAAGTCACGTGCTTGCTCATGAACGGTTAGTTGCTACTACTAAGTTATAGAACTTGGCACATGGTACAGGAAGCGCTGAGTCAAATGAGGATGTGCATATCTACTACCCTCACTACGTCTTTACCCCGGTCTTAATTTTGGGGGTGCCACGCTCCCGTGTTGTTTATGTGTAGTATTTATGCACTATTGATATCTACCTAATTATAGATTTATTGACTTTGCTCATTAATAAGATACTTAAACAAAGATAAACGATTGTCGCATTCCAAATCATTATAATTCCTAAAGGTTCAATAGCGAATTTTTGGGGTGATAATTAGTGTAGCTGTAGCTATCGATGATGAGTTTCAACACCCTTGAAGATACCAGTGTGGACGCCTACAATACCCTAGGGCAACAAGACAGCAAGCAGTTCGGATGAGAATTTACCTTTCAAAAGAAGTGCGGTGCTACAGGAGGAGAGCCGCTGATCGACTAAAATTTGCACTCGTTGTTAACGCTGGCTCCTGAGTAGTCTCCTTAAAACACGCTACGTGTCCCCCAAGAGGTGCGATCAGCCCCCTTGCTTGACGTTACGCGTATCGCAGCGCGGCTCCCTTCCGCAGGATCGCACTTACTACAGGAGCAATTGCCAAAGCCTTGCTCTGGCCAACGCATACGACTTCCCCATTTATTAGGAGAGCTTTTTCCAAAAATTGGCTGTTGAGTGCAGGGTAAACTCACCTCCAAACTGTCAAGCGGCAAATAAAAATGCCATCACTGTGTTGAGCACTCTTGCTGGCAAAAAATTGTCACTTCAAAGTAGCTCATCTCTAAGCCGTTCAATTTTTGCTCACTATTGCTTTACTCAGTTTTCTTAGAAGATATAGCTTGAAACTTAAACACCCAAAGCTTCTTTGGCAATTAGCTGGTGGTGCCGGAAGCCCAACCCCTAACAAGAGCGACCTCATTGCCATATGTCAATGCTACGATACCCGCTTTCTGACTTTATAGCAACCGTGCCTAGCTGCGTAGAAACAGCTACTCTGGCAACTGTGCTGGAAATTTTTCAACAACAGCAGTGCCATCGCCTAGCAGTTTTAGATAAGCAAAAATGCTTGTTAGGCTTGGTTTACTCTGCCCGTTTGCTACCACAATTGTTGACAGCAGGTCAAGGCAAAGGTGATTCTAACTATTTAGATTTACAGCAACCCCTTTCCACACTCGGTCAAGGGTTAATTAAACCTATACAAACAATACCAGCATCTTTGCGTATAGAGCAATTGAGTTCGTTTCTTGGTTCCCAGCAGATTCAAGAAAACACGAATTTAGATTGGGCACTGGTTGACTCAAATGGCAATTTTTTGGGGCTTGTGGATAGCTTACGCTTGTTGAAACTGTTGACAACACAAAAACTCCAAATTGATACTCATAAGGGGACTAAGCGGACAAATTCAAAGAAAGCACCTCAAAAGTCATCTGTGGATACTGGAGTTAGGGCAACCACTGAGAAAACTCATACAGGCGAGCAAAAACGAGAATGTAAGCCACTTGTACAGTTATTAGAACGCCTGCCTTGGCCTTTAACGCTACAAACAAGCAACGGCGAAGTCGTGACCCAAAATCCAGCTTGGTGGCAGCAATTGGGAGCATTAAAAGATCCAGAAGGAGTCAGACGACAAGTAGAAACGATTTTGGCAAAAGTCTCCTCCAAGAAATTACAGTACGCGACTCAAACAGCAGCCAAAATTTCTTCTTTTTTGAGCAATAATCAGCATTTTTGTCAAGAAAATTCTTCGTCCTTTAGAAGCGAAGTCATCCCAGAAAAAGATGTGTTACCTCGCTCAACACTGGGGACGGCTCCTGACACTCATACTCATAACCTTCAACAGCAGCCAATAGTTGAAAATCCGGCACCAAATCGCTGCTTTCTAGATAGCCAACAAGGGACTTGTACCTGCATAGTACAAGTGCAAAATGGTCAAGAGCGGGTTTGGCAGTTTGCCAAAATCCCTCTAGATAGTCCTGAATTGAAAGTCCTGAGTACGGATTCAAAAACACCTTTGGCTACGAAAAACTCAGCACTCAATAGTGAGTTGTGGCTGATGCTAGCCACTGACGTCACAGAGCAGCAGCAGCTTTCCAAAGAACTGGCGGCGAAAAATGCCGATTTAATTCAACTCAACCGGTTAAAAGATGAGTTTTTAGCTTGTATTAGTCATGAACTCAAAACTCCTCTGACTGCCGTTTTAGGATTATCGCGGTTGCTAGTGGATCAGCAGTTGGGAGAATTAAACGAGCGTCAAGCCCGTTATGCAGGACTGATTCATCAAAGTGGACGCCACCTGATGAGTGTGGTTAATGATATTTTGGATTTAACCCGTATGGAAACGGGACAAATGGAGCTTACGCTCACCAACGCCAATATTCAAAAAATCTGTGAGCGTGCTGTATCTGAGGCAAAAGCTATTCATAGCCAAACTAACAAAGCTTCCTCAAACTCACTCGCTCAAAGTACCGCTCCACAAGAACACCAATTCACTCTCTCAATGGAACCAGGCTTAGACCAAATTGTCGCAGATGAGTTGCGCTTGCGCCAAATGCTGGTACACCTGCTTTCCAATGCCTTTAAGTTTACTGAAATAGGTGGTGAAATTGGACTTGGGGTTAGCCGTTGGGAGGGTTGGATTGCCTTTACAGTCTGGGATACGGGTATTGGTATTCCAGAACATCAGCAGCATTTAATCTTTCAAAAATTCCAACAACTCGAAAATCCTCTCATCCGTCAGCATGAAGGAACAGGTTTGGGGCTTGTCTTAACTAGAGCATTAGCTCGTCTTCACGGTGGTGATGTTAGCTTCTTGTCGCGTGAGGGTAAAGGTAGCCAGTTTACACTACTTCTTCCACCCAGTCCTCCCAAAGAGTCGGGGAGATTGGCAGATGAGGAGATGGGAACAATTTCTTTTGCGCCGCATCATCAATCTGCCCGATTAAGCGAAGAAGATGCTGTAAGGGCGTCTACGGCAAACCACCTTGGATCTTATGGGAAAACCCCTGGAGGACGTCTACAACCCATTAACCCAACCCAACCCCACTCGACGACAAGCCTTATACCTGCTGCACGAATCGCGCAAACGGGTATGACTTATGCCAAAGGCACGGCTTTTGCGCCAGGGCAGGTTCCGGGTAACTCCAACAGACAAGCTACGCCAACGCGATACGCAAAGCGTCAAGCCAATGGCTTATCGCAAAGGCAGTCGTCTACACAAGCAAAGCCGTCATTCGATTTGTCTAACCACTCCACGGGCGTCTACGGAAAGTCAGCTTGGGCTTTACGGGAAGCCGCCGTTCAGGCGTCTACAACCCATCAGTTGACTTCTTCTAAATCCCTCGTCTTAGTTGTGGAAGCAGTTGCTCGCTATATTGAGGATTTGACCGAACAACTGACAGGTTTGGGTTATCGAGTTGTGATTGCCCGATCAGGATGTGAGGCTGTAGAAAAAGCTCGACGCTTACAACCCAAAGCTATCTTCCTCAATCCGTTGCTCCCCTTGCTGTCAGGTTGGGATGTACTGACTTTACTCAAGTCCGATGTCGCAACATCTCATATTCCTACCATTGTGACAGCAACAGGAGCTGAAAAAGACCAAGCATTTGCCAACCAAGCAGATGGTTTTTTGAGTTTGCCAGTACAGCATCAAGTCTTAACACCGCTGATAGAAAGTTTATGTACTCCACCAGAACAAAAGCAGCAAAAATCAGATGATGAAGAAATCTTCGCTAACAAAACACCATTAAAAATTTTGAAGTTGGTTCATCCTGATAGTGAATCTTCGACTTCGCAATCGTTACTTGAACAGCATCGGGTTATAGAAGTAGATGATTTGGATCAGGCAGAATTGCTAACTCGGGTTTGGCAGTTTGATGTAGTTTTGCTAGATACAGAAATGCCTGCAGCCGAAGCTTTGCTGCAACAACTCTCATCACACCCCCGTTTAGCGAATCTACCGCTTGTCACCTGTAATGCGTCAACCACGCAGGCTGCTTCTGTGATACCTGGGCTTTCTGTGTTTCCTTGCTTAACGCCATTGGACACAGACAAAAATCATAACGGCAGCAAAACAGATGCTTTATTATCAGCTCTGCAAATTGCATCTGATACATGCTACTGCCCACCCAACATCTTAGTGGTGGATTTAGGGATACTGCCAGATTTACCAGATACAACTCACAAGCAGATTAAGGGTTGTCGTACACCAAAAAACTTCTCATTGAATAGCCCGATCGCTGGGGAAAATACTCCGTGTCCTTGGATTATCTCTCGTGGTTCTGAGTGGTTTCAAGCTTTGGTTCAGTACCTGCAAACAGGTGGCTTCAAAGCCTCCATGAGTCGATCTTGGGCAGAACTGCTACAGCAAATTCGCCATCAAAGTGTTGATCTACTGCTCATTTGCCTGGGAGAGTCTAGCATCAACAAAGAGGTGCACTCAGCCCTCAAAGCGTTGCAACAGTTGCCTTTCGACTTACCACCAGTTTTGCTCCTTGATCAGCGGTTAAATTCTGATCAGGTTGAAGATGAGCAAACTCACATTCCCCAATTGGAGTCAATAGAAACTTTAATAAATACTCTTGCCTCCCAAATCTTACCTCGCTCTATATCAATGGAGAACTTACTAAACGAGATTAATAAAACTTTGGAAATTCCAGAGTGAAGACAAGAACGCAGAACACAAAATTCAGTTGATTTGGTATGGTTGACAACTTCTCGAACCCTTAGTAGACACAAGGTAAGTATTATTTACGATAAATGACTATACCTGATCAGTTAATTGCGATACTTGAGCGCATCCTCGACGGTAACAGAGATGAGAGGGATATTACCTTACTGCGGCAATGGCTGAAAACGAGCAGTGGTCAGAATCTGGTGCAGTCGGGGAATTATATCGTCAATATTGCTGAGGGAAAGGAAATTCATATTGGTGATCGCACTTACTATGGTACAGATGCCAAAACCATCAAAGCAGTCCTTCGAGAAGTTTTGCCAGAAATAATTCAAAGTATCGCTATAGAAAAATCGCTTCAGGAAAATGCCCAAATCTCTCATCCATCTAATTTTTCTCCTCAAACCACAAGTGAAAATTTAGTTACAACTAATTCACAAAAGCTACTAATTCCTCCTCCTCCACCGCCAAAGATTACTACTTTCGAGTTTGAAGTCGTAACTGTAGATACTCAAGGGAGAGAAACTAAGCGTTGCGGTAAACAGGCAGAGTATTTTATAGAAAATTTGGGCGGTAGCGTTTTACTGGAAATGGTTTCAATTCCTGAGGGTAAATTTCAAATGGGCGCACCTCTAGATGAATCTGAATCACTTGAAGATGAACGTCCCCAACACATAATCACTTTACAATCCTTCTTTATGAGTAGGTATCCCATCACTCAGGCGCAGTGGAGAGCGATCGCAATTTTGCCAAAAATCAAACACCACCTCAACCCCGGTGCATCATGTTTTAAGGGAGATAATTTACCCGTAGAGCGAGTTTCTTGGCATGATGCACATGAATTTTGTGAGCGACTGTCAAGAGAAACAGGACGAAAGTATCGCTTACCTTCCGAAGCTGAATGGGAATATGCTTGTCGTGCCAGAACCTCAACTCCTTTCCATTTTGGCAAAACAATCACGACGAATTTAGCCAACTATTGTGGACAAAACGAGAATATTAACAGGGTTCATCGCCAGCAGACAACCGAAGTTGGTAGTTTTCCAGCTAATGCCTTTGGACTGTGCGATTTGCACGGGCTAGTCTGGGAGTGGTGTGCTGACTATGAACACGAGGATTATCAAAACGCACCATCAAATGGTAGTGCGTGGCTGAATGATGGAAATTCGGAATATCGAATTTTGCGCGGAGGTTCCTGGGATTCTTTTCCTCGTTTCTGCCGTTCTGCATCTCGCTTTTCTTCTGATGCAAACACCATTGACAAGGAATTTGGTTTTCGGGTTGTCTGTTGTTGAATGTAAGATGTGCGCTCTTATTGTGTAATTAGTTGAAAAATTCTTGCCTTTACGTCTACAATAGACGATGACTCTGACAGTTGTATACTCGTCTCACGGCGGATTTGAACCTTAGGATTTATTAGTGCTTTCCTACACGACTCCCTATAAGGGTGAGAAAGCCAATTCCAACTTCCTAAAACAGCAAACTTAGTATCGCAAACCAATATTTTTTCATTTGTTCCCCTGCTTTCTATATGTCTTTCTCCACCTAAGCGAATTAGATGTGAGCCAGGATATTGAGAAAATAATTCTTTCAAATTATTCTCAGCTAGAGCATCATTATTATCATTTTCCTCGCTTTCTTTGTTACCGTAAATTACTGTTACCTTTACCCCTCTTTCCAACGCTGAAACAATATCATTAACAAACCGTTTTGGTTCATTGCCCCGAATCCAAGGCGAGACAATCATCAGTTCCTGTTCAGCTTGTTCAATAGCTTCTCTAAAAACTTTCAAATGGTCACAATCATAAACTGGAGCAGAACCAGGCTGCTGCGGGGGAATTTCTGCCTCAGTTTTGTACTCGGAAATAACTCCATTTTCTCTAATATGTTCCACAAGCTGACGGGTAAGGTTTCCTTTCTCTAGCCTGTGAAGATTCCCGACCAAAATAAACAATTCTTTTGCTCTCGATACAGCCACATTAAGAAGGTTTGGTCGCTTGTTTATCCAACTGACATTATCTTGCGAACGGCAAACCTTTGTAGATAGGATAATTACCTTTTTCTCGGCACCTTGAAAAGTGTGAACCGTCCCAATAGATTTTGGATCTAATCCAGAGAAATTTTTAGCTAAATGCTCCCTCAATGCATCAGCATGAACCTTAAAGGGAGAAATAACACCTATATCTTCTAGTGAGTAACCTTTATTAAGCAAATGTTTTATTAAATCATATACAGCAGAAACTTCTTCTTGATTAACATTATTGCTGATATTCCCTTCAACATGATAAGCAATTAAGTTTGATTCCAATAATGAAGTGACTGGTTTTGTTTTTACCTGTAACCCATAGTTCGCAATAACATTGCAATATTCAATAATGCTAGGTTGACAGCGGTAATGTTCAATCAAACAAATTCCTTGACCCTTATCATTATCTTCACCACTTGCACCGGCGGCGCGATGATAGGTAGTGGCGCTGTATTCTTCCTCCGGACTGTAACGATGGTAATCAATATCAGTTAATCCTTTATCAAGAAACGCTGTTTGACGATAGTTATCGCGTCTTTGTTCACTTAGAGTGATTACAGGCTCAATTTGCTGCGGATCTCCAACAATAATAGCTTTGCGCGATCGCACCAATAACGGAAAGGTTTTGTGCAAGTCAATCATTCCCGCTTCGTCTATAATTGTGCGATCAACACATTCGGAAACCCACGGAAGCATATTTCGGATGGAAAGTAATGTAGTCGTGATGATAGGAAACATTAAACTTACATTTTTAATATGCTCATCCAGATTTTCTGCCATCTTATTTATATCTTTCTTATTTCCAGAAAGAACACTTGAATACAGTTCTAAAGAATATTTGACGCTGTCTTTATAACAAAGTGCTTGGTAAGTGAGAAAGTCTCGCGATAGCTGAAATAACTCCTTGTGCTTGTCATGAAAATTTTGATGGAAAGAAGCGTAAAAATCCTCTATTGAAGTAGCCAAGAGGTTTTTTAAGGAAGTTAATTCCTCCTGTGCATTATCTCTTTGTTGCTCTGTACTAACTATATTTCTAGAAATTTCTTGTAATTTTCCTTGTACACTTTTTAGCTCATCTGCCTTTTCTAGTCCTTCTCTAACCGACCGTGCTTCCTGAATAAATTCGCTGTGAGTATTGGGATTTCCTACTGGAAAAGGAGTATTGAACGTATTTTCAATTGCTGATTCGCAAGCTAAAACTGCCTTTGTGATAATCTGTTTTTCCGTTTTCCTAGTCACCCAGCGCCATAAACGCATCCACCAAGGTAATGTTCCTTCGGGTAACTGTCGTTCTGCATTATCAAAGCGCAATTTAATTTTTCGATAAGCTTCTATTGGAAGTTGTTCATACTCTGCCAATTCTGTTGACCGTAGCTGATACTGCCTTCTCGTCGATACTGCAGTTTCTAAATTCTGTTGAAGTGTTTGTATTGTTTCTAAAACTTGAGGTAGCCTTTCTTCAGATAAAGCTCTTTGGTGACGTTGTTCTAAATAATTAGACTCTGTAGCTAGGAACTCATCTTTAATCTGGTTTATTTGCTGTTTGAAAGCATTAAAGTCATTTTCATTCAAACTATTTTTCTCTAAAAAATCAAGTGCTTTCTGTATCTGTTCGGCAGCACCTCCCAATGATTGTATATTAGTTTTGCTTCCTCCTTTGAGATAGAGAAAATCATGCTTTAACGATTCATCTTTTAACCACTCATCTACCTTTTCAATAACGTTTTCAACTGCTTTATTGTTGGTACTGCTAATAACTATCAGATTATTGATATCCTCGCCTTTTTCAATCAATCTGAGTGCACGTTGGGCTACCTGTTGGGCAATAAGATGAAGGATGAGGGTGGTTTTTCCAGAACCAGGTGGTCCTTGTACAGCCGTTATGGGTTCAGTTTGGGCGTGTTTCAGTGCTGTCAGTTGCGAGTTAGTCGGTGGATGGGTTGGGAAAGCACCCATGTAAGTCACTTCATGTTCTGGAAGCTGAGGTACACCGAATAGATATTCATAAGCTGGATGTCCTTTTGACCAATTTTTTGAGCCTGACTTGATTTCTTTCAGGTCTTGCTTGAGATTGCCAGAAAATGTGCCTCCCTTAAACTTAAACAAGTATGCCTGCCGTTTAATCTGCTGCTTACAAGAGAGACGAGGTATTATAACCTGCTGGATCCACTCCTCATAAGTTCCAAATTCTAGCTCAAAGGTTGTTTCCAGAAATGGTCGTAAGCCATCTTGGGTAATCAATTGCTCACGCTGTTCATCATCCAGTCCAAGGAAAGTGGCTAAGTTGTCTCCCGCTTCCATGAGTTTCAGGTCATTTAGATTCCACCCTTGTTCTTGATGCTCTCCTTTAAGGATGGGTGTAATATCCAAGCTAAACAAAGGACAAAGATAAGATTTTCCCTTTTCTATATCTAAAACTTGCGGAAAGGACAAAGCCCACACTGCTTCCTGTTGACCTTTTTGCCCTTCAGTAACTATAACTTTTTTTCTTCGTAGCTCTAAAAAAGTAGCTTGCTCTATTAATACATGGTCGCCTACTATGCTGACACCGTCCTGTTTTATTGCATCACTCTTGGCTTCAATCTTGGCGTTACTGTAATCATCTAGAGCTATGTAATCGAACCATGCGTTGAGAATTGCGTCTACCTTGCTAGCTGCGTTCAAAACTATCTCCTGGTTGTTGTACTGGCTTTAGCTTCTTTATATACAACAGTTATCAGGGATAATCCGGAAATTTTGCCCTAAATTATATTTTTTTTATTTGCACAGATTATGTGCTGTATAGCAGAAATCACACCTAATCATCTTTCATGGTTACGCTTTTCGATTTCGGCGAAGCCTTCTTCAACTAGCAGGACGTACCACACGAATCAACTTACAAAGCAAAGGTTCTTCTGTAGCGTAGACGCGTAGCGGCTTGTCGTCAGACATCGCTTCGTTAATCCGAGTTGCCATTCGACTCCTATCAGTATCGTTTGTGCAAACAATAATACCTCCATGGTTAGGGTTAGCTTTGTGCAGTCGGATAAAATCTTGGCGATTTAGGGTGATAACAGCCCGATTGTCGCTAACTGCAAATGCTAACACCTCCTCATCCGGAATACCCAGATTGGCATTGCCAGCTTCCTGTACTGTTAAAACATCGTGTCCCATTGTCCGAAGCAGTTCACTTACTTTCCTGGGAAACTGTTCATCAGTATATAAACGCGCCATCGGTTAAGCAATCTCATTTGCGTGGATTACCGCTTCGATTTCTTCTGGATGAGCATCTGCATACGCCCAAGCATTTACCAAATCGGCAGCAGTGATGTGAGGATAGTCTTGTAAAAGTTGGGCTTCACTGATGCCAATACGACGCGCTTCGACTAATAACCAAACTGCAATGCGAGTTCCAGCAATACAAGCTTCTCCACCGCAGACACCAGGCGTTTTGCTTATGCCTTTGGCACCAGTGCTGATAGTTTTAGTGAGGCTTTGGATAATTTCTGCTTTTTCAGTTGGGGGTAGTGCGAGAATCTGATTTTCCAGTTCTTTGAGCGTCATACAACACCAATACTTATTGAGGCTTGGTTTGATTGTAGCCAAATGGTCAGGGTGAAAGTTGGCAAATGCGCTATGGGTAACCCACTACCTTAGCATAGCTTGAGGAGAAATTACATCCACTCATGTTTCAGGGTTACGCTTTTCGATTTCGGCGAAACCTTCTTCAACTAGCAGGACGTACCACACGAATCAACTTACAAAGCAAAGGTTCTTCTTTTGTATGTTTTTTTATCAAAAAAGTTTTATGTACTCAAATCTGAAAGCTGCGTACCTTGAGCAGCAATCAAACCCCCCTTCGGTTACAATCAAAGAACCATTTGTGTAGGCTAAAGTAATGACAACTCAACTCATGGTACAACCATCATCATTTATCCGTTCTGGAGTTAGGATGAGCCAGTTGGGTGAAGTCTACATCTTCAAATTTACTCATGAGCTGCAAGCTCGGTTTGAAGAATTACTGAACAAAAATAAGCAGGATGCTTTGTCTCAAGCCGAACGGGCAGAACTAGATGGTATCTCAGAACTATCGCGGATTTTTACTTTAATTAATGCTCAATTGGCAGCGCAAGCAAAATGGTGTCCAAGGCAACTCGAAGATTTGTCCGACAACGAGCTAGATTCCTCTGCGAGTACTGCCATTCCCCCGAATACCTAAGTCCAGATCGTTTCACACTTGACCACATTTTGCCCCAATCTTTAGGCGGTTCGGATGATGACGAGAATTTAGCGTTGGCTTGTCATCGCTGCAATGAGCGTCACTATAACTTTACAACGGCTGTTGATCCAAAAACTCAGGAAAGCGTACCACTATTCAATCCACGTCAGCAACGCTGGGCAGAGCATTTTATTTGGACAGCCGATGGTTTGAGAATCTTAGGTGTGACAACTGTTGGACGTGCAACCTGTGCAAAGTTTGACTTGAATGATGACAATCATGATGATGGAGCGATTGTGGATGCGCGTTGGTTTTGGGTGCAAGGTGGTTGGCATCCACCTGCGGATGATCTGCGTCAATCTACTTGATCACAAATCATACGCAGTCATTTTTCATGGAAAGCGCTTTTCGATTTCGGCTATGGGTAGCAATAACGTTTGTTCTATCTTCTCCCTGACGTTGTCATTTATTTCACAGCCACTATTTAAGCACTGTACCAAGGTTACACTTGCGTAGTAGTACTGTTGAAGACGTTGATTTTGCTTATCACTCAGCTGCCAGTCATGTCCAACGTTACAATACTCAACCATCATAGTTCTGAGTTGATCAGCCCATGCTTGACACTTTGCTTTCCAAATGGACTCATTGTTTTCATCATTTTCCTGACTGGAGATTGAAGCTTGACTTTCTTGTACAGGTAATTGTGCTTGAAACTGCAAAATTAGCTGATTTCTAAGTTGTAGTATTAACTGTTTTATATGAATATCTTTAGCACTCTTGAATGCTCGGTTCATCCAATTATTTAAACCTTTGTAAAGTTCATAATGAAGCCTTACATGATAAATGTAGTTGCGAGTAAAGGCAACCGAAAGGACAAGAGCATAAACCAAAGCGTAGTCTAGAGATAACTGTGGATTCCCATCTCCAGCTTTCTGAATACCATTTTTACAAGCACGAGAAAGATTGAGAGAAAAAGCACCCTCAAGAAAAAGGATAAGTCCACCATCTTCAGTGATGTCAACAAGTGTACCATCACTAGCTTTTTTAGGTGCTATCACAAGTGTAAATGTAATCTCAAAATAAAACGCTCTTATCGATACAGGTTTATACGATCCTCTAACTGATTTTGCCTTCTGTGCTACCCACTCTAAAAATTGCTGTAATTTGTTATCTCCCACGAACAATCTGTCAATTTGAGATTTGGTCAACTCCAGCAACAAATCTGCATTTGGTAATATTCCTGAAGTCAGTAAAAATACTTCGCGCCAACGTGTTTTTGTAATGTTGCTAACCAATTCTTCCCAATCAGTCTGATCGCAAAACCACTTCGCCACAAAATACTCTTGAAACGTCAGGTGCGAAAACGACCAAACCTTCTGCGCCCTTTCAATCAATAACCCATGCTGCGCCTCAATCGCCCTTAACACCACCCGACTATCTCGCCGCGAAATCTTCAAAAACTCTGCAATATACCCCTCAATCTCCTCCTGCTCAAACAACACATATTGCTGTTGCTCAAACTTTTTCACCGCCAAATAGCTCAAAAGTTCCTGCTTTCGCTCTACGGATAAGTCTCGATAAATCTCATCCCGCTCAATTTCCCGCGACTTGTCCCACTTCTCCAGTAGTAACTCTAATCCTTCCTCATACAGTTTCGATCGCTTTGAGTAAAACTTCCCCTGCACCTGAAACACCGCACAGGTTAAACTTAGCAATATAGGTGTTATCGCTAACTCACGAATGGTCTTATTTTCTTCTAAATAGAGCTTGTCTAAAAATTGCTTTGCCTTTGCTTGTCCTTCCTCTGCATTAGAACAAACTGCCTGAAACCAGTGTTCTGCAAATGCGTTTACCTGCGCCTCATTAAAGTCTGCTACTTCCACATAGTCGAAACGCTCAAATCGCGATTCTTGGCTTTGCGTTCGACAAGTCACTATCAACTGATTTTGTGGATAGGTACGGGCAAATTGTTTGATTTGTTTGGATATCACCCGTCCATCTGTCCCCGTCACCTCATCTAACCCATCCAGCAAAATCAACGCTTTGCCTTGACTCAGAACTAATTCAGTCTCAGCATTAGACAGTCGCCATTGTTGAGTTAGATAACGCTCTAGACTATATTCAAATGAGTGACCATCATCGACAAATTCCCGCAACTTAATTAACACTGGAATCCGATGTGGCTGCAATCTTCCTTCATTGCATTCGGTGACAATATGCTGTAGATAAGTTGTTTTCCCCGAACCCGGCTTTCCCAAAACCATCAAATCGGTATTTTTTGCCAGCACTGTTAACCCAGGCATTCTTTTTTGCTGCTTACCTAAGCCAATACGATCTAGGCTGAGATAACTGGAATATTTTTCAACACCATTACTAAAATCTTGCCAAAGATCATTTAGTTCTGATTTGCGACTACTGCTGACTTCTTCCAGGATGTTAACATCCACAAACAGCTCACCCAAACCTACCCAATGATCAACGCCCAAAAGTGACATGGTGCTATGTAAGCGTTGGATGTCATCGTGAAAACGTAAGCGCACCTTTTGCACCAGTTCATCAACTGAAAGCTGGTTTTGTTTTAACTTTGCGGGTTGAATTGCTTCTGTATCTGCATTTTGGGAAAGGCGATAAGCCGGAGGCTTGACGCTACGCGTATCGCCAAACTGACTATTTTGTGCTTCAGTGACATTATTGATGTACTTGGCAACTTGCACTGTTATTTTGTCGCTACCCTCACAGGCTTGGCGGATGGCTTCAATTTCTTCATCTGTTGCAGTGCCTGCTGCAAGTTTTTCAATAAAAACCTTCAATTCATCTGAGCTAGGCATCAGTCATTCCATATCACTATGCAGCAGTCATTTGTTGTAATTATCACCAATGTGAATCCCGTGAGCTTCATTAATGTTAGTAATAAATTTCCCGTATTGGTTTATAGTCTCAGCAATTTTATTAATCTTTTGCGTAGCTTGCGGCTTAACCTCATCCCATCCTTTGTCAGGTAAACCTTTCCCACCTCGAAGCTTGGCAATGACAAAATCTCCTGCATTCATGTCAAAATGAGGAGTTTGCTCTGTGTCGTACAGTTTACGTGCACTTTCTGGTACGCTTTTACCCAAATGATTCATTAAATTAGAAACCCGGACTTCTGTATCACCTGGCTTATTACCAGCACCTTGCAAAGCTTCGAGAAAATGATAAGTATAGATGCTGCTTGATTCATCTTTTATCCAAGATTTTTGCTTACCTTCGGAGGAAGTAAAAACGACTCTACCTTGACCTTGTTTCAACTTGTCAATGAAACCTTTAGATGGAGCGACTCGAATAAAATCATCAAATTCTTCTTCTAATTCAGCATCTGCCTCTTTAGACGTTGCCATTCCTGCAGCATGACAGCTATCAATGACAACTAACAAACGTTCAGCTTGAATTTGCCGCAATGCATCTGTAAAAGTTTCTGCTGCTAATGCAGAACTGGTAAGTTTAGTAGGCTTCACATCATGTTGTAATAAGTAATAACGGTTTGTATTTTCATCTAAAAATCCATGTCCTGAATAGTAAACAAACACAGTGGCATTGGAGTCAGATTCTGCCTTTTGTTTTAACCAATTCAATCCCTCCAGAATAGCTGTCTTCGTTGCATCTTGATTATTCAGCACTCGAATATGCTCTTTATCATCAGGATAAGCACACAGTTCTGGGTCAATTAAAGCAGCATATATTGCCTGAGTATCTTTGACAGTCACTGGTAGTGACAAGTCACGATAAGCAGACTCGCCAACGCCAATTAATAGTGCATAACCGTGAGTAAATTTCTCGATCATTTTCATCTCATTCCATCAAATATATTGGTTATGGCGAAGTTAATTTATTATACTTAGTAGCGAGTAACGCGGAAAATTACATAGTTGTAAGGAAGCATTTCAGAACTATCGACTTTATGCACAATTGCACCCATATCCGGTTTATAAACCTACCGCTTCCAATCAATTGCTATTTCATCATCAACCTGTACCAATACGGTTCGGTTAAAGGGGAAAGAGAAAGGGGGGAAAGGGAAGGGAAGAGGGGTAAGGGGGAAAGGGAAGGGCTTCCCCTTTAACCCAGCCCGTAGCGAAGCGGTTCCTCTTAGGAACTAGGGCTTTAACCTTTAACCCAAACCCAGTAACCTTTTCCCCAAACCCAATTCGCAAAGTGAGAAATGCTTATCACCAAGCCTATTGCCTCCACATCCCAGCAATATCCTTCATTCAACCGTCACAGACTTTGCTAAATTTCTAGGCTGATCGACATCTAAACCGCGAAGCGCCGCAATATGATAAGCCAACAATTGCAGGGGAATAACTGTAAGAATTGGAGAAAGCAATTCATCAACTTTGGAAACTGGGATAAAGTCGTTAAAGATTTCCGCTGCTTCTCCCTGACTTAAAGGAGTGACACCAATTAGGCGAGAATCACGCGCTTTGGCTTCTTGGGCGTTAGAAATGACTTTTTCGTAAACACTTCCGGGCATGGCGATCGCCACAACCGGCACTTTCGCATCCAACAAAGCAATCGGTCCATGCTTCATTTCTCCAGCCGGATATCCTTCTGCATGAATATAGCTAATTTCCTTTAATTTCAAAGCTCCTTCTAAAGCAATTGGGAAGTTAATTCCTCTTCCCAAAAAGATGAAATCTTGAGTTTCTGCAAACTCATGCGCTAATTGTCCAATAGAATCCTCTTGTTTTTCCAAAGTTGCTTCAATTTCACCTGGGATTTGCCGCAACCCGTCAATAATCTCTTGCAATTTCGTTATAGAAATGCTGTTGCGAAGATATGCCAAATCTAATGCTAATGCATAAAATGCCATCAACTGAGCAATAAAAGTTTTCGTTGCCGCGACTCCAATTTCAATTCCCGCCAGAGTATTAATAATTTGAGATACCATATGACCCAGAGTACTTTCTGGGCGATTCGTAATTCCTAATAATCGTGCTTGATATTTTGGTTCTTTATCCTGACGACGTTCTTGTTCCATCGCCAAAGCTGCTAGCGTATCAGCCGTTTCACCAGACTGCGTAACGCCAATAGTCAAGGTATTGGGTGTCAGGGGTGTTGGTGCATAACGAAATTCTGAAGCGTAATGTACTTGCGTTGGAATTCCCGCCAGTTGTTCTATTAAATATTTACCCACTAATGCTGCGTGCCAACTCGTACCGCAAGCAACAATTTGAATTTGTTCTAAGTTAGCGTAAATCTCTTCTGGTAAACCAAGCTTAACTGGAGAACTGCTTGAATCACCAACATTCCAATCAGCACTGAAGTAAGCATCCAAACAAGCCCGTACAACTCCTGGTTGCTCATAAATTTCCTTGAGCATGAAGTGCTTGAATCCCTGCTTTTCCACCATCATGGGATTCAAGTTAAGCAGGCGGGGCTGTTTTTTCACCCTTTCACCTGCAAAGTTGTAAACCTCAACGCCCAGAGGTGTCAGACGTGCCAATTCCTTATTGTCTAGAGGTAAAACCGCACGGGTATGAGAAATAATGGCTGGTGTGTCGGAAGCGCAGAAGAATTCCCCTTGCCCAAAACCAATCACCATAGGTGCTTGTTGTCGAACGACGATGAGTTCGTCGGGGTAGTCAGCACTGATGAGTGCGATCGCAAACGCCCCCCTAAGTTTATGAACAGTATCCCGAACAGCCTCAAGCAACAAAGAAGGACAGAAGGGAGAAACAGAAGGAGGATGTTTGAAAAACTCAGCAATCAGGTGTGGGATAACCTCAACATCAGTCTCTGAAAGAAACTGGTATCCTTTGTGTTTCAGTTCCTCGCGCAACTCACTGTAATTTTCAATAATCCCATTCACCACCACCGCGATTCGCATAGCCCCATCCATATGGGGATGGGCATTATACACTTCTGGCTTACCATGAGTTGCCCAGCGAGTGTGACCAATACCAATTTGAGAGGGTGTTTCTACTTGTTCTAGCTTAGAACGCAGATTATAAAGTTTACCCTTTGCCCGCACACAATTCACCTCACCTTCCCATATCGTGGCGATTCCCGCAGAATCGTATCCCCGATACTCTAGTTTTTCCAGCCCAGATAGCAAAATTTCTGTTGCCGCTTGAGTGCCAATATACCCAACGATTCCGCACATTTGATCACACCACTCTTGTATAGGACTAATACACACAGTATAGTCAATAGCACAAAGGTAGCATTTTGGCAAAAAAATGACTTTGTTGTATACAGGGAACAGTGAACAGTTACCAGTTACCAGTGAACAATTGATCACTGGTAACTGGTAACTGATAACTGATAACTGAAAATTGCAGGCTGGACATGACTCACCATTGTTGTAAATGGTACGTAATGCCCAGCCTTCACTACTAATAAGTGCTTGCTATCGAGATAATGAATTGCGTTCCAAAGGGAAAATTTAGTAAGCCAGACCCATACTGCGAGTCGTTTCAGCTCCTAAATAAACGCGGATGCTTAAAAAGTCAGTAGGACAAGCCGTTTCACAGCGCTTACAGCCCACACAATCTTCTGTGCGGGGAGAAGAAGCGACTTGAGCAGCTTTGCAGCCATCCCAGGGAACCATCTCTAGTACGTCAGTCGGGCAAGCACGAACGCATTGTGTACAGCCGATGCAGGTATCGTAGATTTTTACGGTATGAGACATTGAAATAAAGCTCCTTTGAGAGAGTTTTTCTGGTTTGAAAGAATCATAATCATGGCTTAGTTTACCGCAGTGGCTGATCGTCCGTAATTAAAAGGCTACATAACTTTAAAGAATGTAATAAGCACCTTCAAATTGCAGTTAAGCTATTGTGCATTTAAATGAGGATGTATTGCGTAGCTCTAATGACTGTCTGGCATGGATTTGGTGATGATGAGTTTTGAGTTTTGGATTGCCTAAGTTGAGTATTTAGTCTTATATCAATCTCCTTTCAAGCATCAGCTTTTTGAGATCGGCTCGGATTATATAGACATATGAATAAAAAGTCAACCACAAGGAGTGCTTGGCGGCGTTGAAGATATGACTTGTTTGTTAGTAACCTTTTCAAGAAATTGCAGTTCTGCTGTGTCATTTGTAACCAGAATAGATAGGGTTTGGGTATACTGACATAATAAGCTATATACAGTGAGACCATCCCGATGCGTGTGAACTGCATTTGGCTTCAATTTGAACATTTAGGATGGTTCCAATACAGTGACAAATTCTTGAACAGACGATGACTTCAATATTGGGAAAAACAATATGTGGACGCTACCGCATTATCCGACAGATAGGAGAAGGGGGGTTTGGTGTCACTTTTTTAGCTGAAGATACGCAACGACCGGGAAATCCTCAGTGCGTTGTCAAGCAATTGAAACCTCAGTCTAATGACCCCGACACTCTACACTACGCGAAACGTTTTTTTGACCAAGAGGCAGAAATACTGGAAATCTTAGGAAATCATCACCAAATCCCAAGACTTCTAGCACATTGTGAACAAAATCAAAAATTTTATATCGTTCAGGAATACATTAAAGGTCAAGACCTCAAGCAAGAAGTTTTTTCCAAAAGACAACTCAGTGAAGCTGAGGTGATTAAGCTTTTAAAAGAGATTTTAGAGGTCTTAGCCTTTGTTCATCAAAAACGAGTCATTCATCGAGATTTAAAACCCTCGAATATTATGCGACGTGAGTCAGATGGCAAGATTGTGCTGATTGACTTTGGTGCAGTCAAGCAAGTCACCACTCAAATAGCTAATGCTCAAGGACAAACTCAGTTTACTGTTGCTATTGGTACTCCTGGTTATGTGCCAAGCGAACAAGCCAATGGTCAACCAACATTAAGCAGTGACATCTATGCAGTTGGAGTTATTTGTATTCAAGCTTTGACAGGGATGAATCCCGATCCAAGACGCCGAGGATTCCCAACAGACTCCAAAACAGGAGAAATTATTTGGCAAAATCAAGCACAGGTTAGTCCTAAGCTAGCCAATATTATAGACAAAATGGTTCGTTATGACTACCGTCAGCGTTACCAGTCAGCAGATGAAGTTTTGGAAGCTTTAAAAACACTATTACCTGATACTTCAGTTAGCAATCAAACGCAGAAGCAGCCTGACAAGAAAGTTTTTACAACAAAACCACCAACCCAGCCACCAGGAGTACCCAAAAAACTTTTCATTGCATCGGGAATTGCAGCAGTACTTGCTATAAGTATTGTTTTCATCTATATTTTTAAACCTTCAAAGTCAGAAAAATTCCTACCATATGAAGATTCTAATTTTGGGATAAAAATAAAGTATCCTCAAAGCTGGGAAAGACAAGATATAAACAACGCTATCACAGGAGAAGTGGTTACATTCTTGTCTCCCAAACAAAGTGATGCAGATAAATTCCAAGAAAAGCTGACTATAAGCGTTGAAGCTTTTTCAGGAACATTAGAGGAATTTAATGATTCCATAATCAACGAAAATAACAAAAATATATCAAAAGCTAAGAATATCCAGTCAAATGACTCTTCTCTTGCAAATAAACCAGGAAAAAGATTAGTGTTTACTGGAAACAATGGAGAAAATAGTTTACAAAATTTACAAATTTTTACTTTAAAAGGTGGTAAGGCATATATCATTACTTACACAGCAGAAAAAGATAATTATGATGAGTTTATCGAAACGGCAGAGACAATGATGAAATCATTTGAAATTCACTAGAGCAAACCAATTATTGAGATGATTTTGGAACAGGAATAATAACGCGTAGGCGATCGCCTACTTGATTGAAGTGAATGCGATTCACACTTAGCTGAAGTTTAGGCAACTTTCAACGGTTTCTGAGGCAAAGCTATTGCTTCTGGCAGAGGCTTGCGTTGCTCTTGATACCATTCAATGAGAGACTCTATCACTTCCTGTCCGTTTTTTGCAGCTTCTTCGTAAGTTTTGCCATGAGTATGAAATTGCTGCCAAGGAAATTCGGGTAAGTGTACCAAGTAGCAATTATCCTCCTAGGACACAGACAGCAAGAATCATTTAAGCTGTTCCACATTTAATTTGCAATTTAAACCGCAGAGGCGCCAGTGCGTTGCGGTGAATCCAGCGCTGCCAAGAGTTGTGCCTTGCGGTGAATCCAGCGCTGCAGGCGGGTTTCCCGCCGTAGGCGACGGGCGTTCCCGGAGGGAGCCAGTACTTGATGAGTGTTTCCCGACAGAGGTATCTGGTGAGACCAGCGCTGCAGGAGGTGAGACCAGTGCTGCGGGAGGGTCTCCCGACAGCCAGGCATCTGGCGTTCGCCCTCCAGGCGTGCGCTTTGCGCATACCCGAAGGGGTCTCCCGACCTAGGCGACTGCGTTCGCGTAGCGTGCGCTTTGCGCTTACCCGAAGGGCGTTGGGGTTCCCAAGGCACGTTTTCGGGGGAAGCTTCCCCCGAAAAGCTGCCGCCCCGTTGTAGCACCTGGCGTGACGCAGAGCAAGAGATAAAAGAGTTTGATGCTTTTTCTCAAAACTTGACATTATGCAAGTTAGATGTGTTTTAGCTTACCCATCTCCCCACCTGCCTACTGCTGAAGCTTTCTTATCGATTCCAGTATTTTTTGGTACAACTCTGTTTTTCCTTGTTGTCGAAACAGGTCTGCAGCTTTGTGCAAATCAGCAATTGCTTGTTGCTTATCTCCCAACTCAGTGCGGGTAACACCCCGGTTGTAGTAGGCATTGGCATAGTTGGGATTAATCTGTAGGGCTTGATTATAATCAGCAATTGCTGCTTGCTTATCTCCCAAATCAGCGTGGGCATTACCCCGATTTTGGTAGATATTCGCATAGTTGGGATTAATCCGCAGGGCTTGGTTATAATCAGTAATTGCTCCTTGCTTGTCTCCCAAATCAGAGCGGACATAACCTCGACCGTAGTAAGCATCGGTATAGTTGGGATTAATGCGTAGGGCTTGGTTATAATCAGCAATTGCTCCTTGCTTGTCTCCCAACTCACGGCGGATATTACCCCGGTTGTAGTAGGCATTGGCATAGTTTGGACTGAGGCGAATTGCTTCGGTTAAATCAGCAATGGCTCCCTTATAGTCTTGCTTTTTATACTTATCCACACCCTGAATCAAGAAATTGTCGGCTAATGGTTTCGTTGCTACTTGAGTGCTAGGCGCAAAAACCCCCACATCTACCCCAGCTTTTGCTGACAGTCTCAAAAACGTATTGATAGGAACACCCAAGTTAAAGTCTGTTTTGACTCCTTTGGTATCTTTGTCTGCTCTACCATGAATTCCTACCAGTTCACCTTTGTCATTCAATACTGCACCACCACTCATTCCCTCTGACGTATTATTGCTGTAGACCAAGGCGTATCCATCACGCAGTGGTTTCGAGGCATTAGCAGTAATTCGGCCATCTGAAAAATTGTAAATTGACTGATTAATCGCAAATGTCGGTGCAACAAACCCACCGATATAAGCCATTGTGCCTTCGGTGCTAACGTCGGAGTTACCTATCTTCGCTACTGCATAATTTTGACTACTGCTAAACTGCACCACAGCTAAGTCTACTCCTGGCAGTTGTTTCACATTGCTGTAGTTTAGTGAATGGCGTTGACCATCAGCACTGACAATTTCATATGTATCTGCAACTTCTACTACATGAGCTGCTGTCAGGACGGTGTAAGTATTGCCTTCTTTCTTGATAATCACCCCGGAACCATACCTGGGCTTTTTACTTTGAATCAGCACTGTAATTTCTTTGGCAATTTTATTCACCTCTGTTGAAGAAAGTGCAACTGCAACTTGCGTCTGCACAAGGGCAATTGATACCCCAATCAGTGCTGGCGCGAGTCTATAATAATATTTCATTATTCAATTACTAATAAAGTATAGGTACGCTTCGACATCAATATTGACGGGATCATTGCTTGTATCGCCACCATTTTGATTAACAGTGTTTCCAGCTGCCAAGGCACGGCGATCAAATAACTGACGTGCAGTAGCGTTGGGATCGCTGCCACGTTTGAGAGTAAATAACAAAGTTGTATCTGTACAAGCAGCGTTTTTTTGCTCAGTAGCGCACACAACAGGTTGTCCCTTGAGCGTACCTGGCTTAATATATCTCAGCGTACCGTTGTCATAGCTCCTCTGAAATCTGTGAGACACCTGTAGACACCGTTGCTGATGCGTCAGTCCTGTACCGCTAAAATAGTCGGAAACCCAGCGAATCAGCGGCAGGTTTTTCCCGTCTTGTGTACGAACAAACGTTGTGGGTACCCCATTGCTTTTACCACAGTAGAAGGTTGTACTTTCTGCGTAGCTCGGTTGATTTAAAGTTGCAGCTGTGGTAATCGTAGTCAGCACAGCTATACTGAAAATTCTTACACTCCATGTCAATACTTGACTAGACATTTCCAATTTCATGAATGCAATTTACTACGTAACTTTCTGTTTTACAGGAATAAACTAAACTACAAACTCAAATTGCAGTACTTCGGTTTATGCTCATAGATTCTAGTAAAAATAATTACTTTTAACAAAAGAATAGTAAAAAGGGGTTATCGTACTCCAGTTATCAGCCATTACCCTTAAGAGTACAGCTACAGGAATAAAGGCTGCCTCCGCAGCCTAAATTTATATTAGCTTACGTAAGTAGGCTTTGTTTTTATAGCACCAAGCTTTAACCTATGGACTTATCCTAACTGTCTTAATTGGCACAGCCCAACTCAAGCGCACAATCATCTTGTGCAACTTTTCATCAGCTTCTTTACCATCAAAAAACACTGAAGGTGCATCCCACAATGGATAGGCGTGCATCCCATTCACACCCACAACCTCACCCCGACGATTGAGCAATGCTCCGCCACTCATACCTTTGTGGATATCATTGGTATAACCAATCTGGTAACCTCCCTCCAAAGCTTTGGGTAATACCAACGACACCTTTCCAGTGGTGAAGGTAAAGTTTTTTGCCTCTTCTTTCTCTTGATCAAACGGAAACCCCGCTGCAAACACCTCATCCCCCTCTTTGGGAAAAGAACCAACAGACGCGACAGCATAAACAGCTTTAGTGGGGCGAAACTGCAATATTGCTAAATCATTGCCTTGTAGAGATATTGCACTCAATGTCTTGGCTTGCCAAATGCGACCATCAAAAGTTTGAATACGATAAGGGGGCTTGTCTGCTCGCAGCACATGAGCATTTGTGATTACTGTATAAACTGATTTTTGTTTTTTTAGTATAATACCGGAGCCTAAGAAGTTCTTTGATATGACTTTGACTGTGATTACCCGCGCCTGCTTCTGAATTTCTTCTCCTGAAAGTTCTGTAGGCAGTTGTTTTACTGTCGTATCCTTGCTACTAACTTTACTCTGTGAGGAAGAAAAACTGATATTTGCTGCCCATATCAAAAGCGCAATTAATAAACCGCCAACACAAACACTCTGTATTGATTTACGCCAATTCATCTAAGGAGTATTACTAGCGCTTGGGCTAGATTGAGAGTTTGACTGAACTGTTGGGCTGAACTTCTGTTTTCTTGAGGTATAAATAGACATCTACAATGAATGAGTTACCTCCTTGAGCTGCAATACACAAGGCTAGAAACAAAAGTAGCAGTATTTCTGAATGATATCCAGATATCTTCTCAAATTTACAAGACTGGATATTAGATATCTCAGTCGCTTGTCTGGTTATTAGACATCTGGTGAAATTAATTGTGCGTTGTCTGCAACCCTTGTAGAGACGTTCCATGGAACGTCTCTACATTGTTTTTCACGCCTATGTCTATTGCCTACATTGAAACAACAGCCATGCTGGTCATTGACCCAGTTCAGACTTTTCAAAACGCCTAACTTCAAATCCCCGTAAATTTTCTGGTTCCTCGTATGCTATCAAAACTTTTTGAACCATCGCAGCGGGTGGTCCTTGGTAACACCAACGAATCATTTGTCCTACAACCGTTTGACTACCTTCAAACACTGCTTCCACGCGACCATCTGGAAGATTTCGTACCCAACCTGTCAATCCAAGTTGGATAGCTGTATCCACGGTGGAGTAGCGATACCCTACTCCTTGAACTCTTCCAGAAATGAATACATGAGCGCGGACTTGCTTTGGGTGCGGTGTGGTATTCTGCATTAACTGGTCAAGTCTTTACTATTTTCAGTTTACCTTGTTTATGATCCACCAAAGAATTTTAAATTCCAACTAACTTGTGTATGTCTAACTTGCCACCATTAACAACAGAAACTATTTGGGCAATCTTGAATGAGGAGATTGATGATGCGACAGTCAACCAATTGGTATGGCATTGCTTGGGGTATCGCTATGACTCCTCAACAGGAGGGTGGGACACTCAGCAAGTCGCACCAGAATGGCGGGATGAGTACCCACAACCACCAGATTTTATTGATAGTCGCCCTGCAACTGTCAAGCTGACTCGTTCTATTCCTCAACAGAACAAACAGTCATTGAAAGAAAAACTGGGTTTCAAAGGTTATAAAATTGGTGAATTTGGACCTCGGCAAACACGGAGGGCAACAGCGGCAAATTGGTTGTTAAGTTATATGCAACTCAACGGCATTCACCTGTGATTGGGCTGTTCGCGTAGCGAAGGCAAGGATTCTAACACGTGCAAAAGGCACAGAGCAATGCTCTGTGCCGTCACAGGAAGGATCTGTGTTTTACCCAATTGAAAACTGCTAATCATCAAGTGATTTACTCGGTACTTCAATTGCTGTCACATCAATTGTGCCTTCTGGAGTTAAGCGCTGAAAATGTCCCTGTTGCACCATCAACTGTTCCCCACAATTAGGACATTGCAACTGAGACTGCTTTAAACCCGTAAATTGGTATCTACAAACGGGACATTGATCGGTTACCAAGTTGTATTGCAGCCAGAAGCGAAACCCAAAAAAAATGAGAATGGGTGCCAACAACAATAGCCCAATAATAATCACCAAGGAGTTAACCAACCAGCCCAAGCCTAATGACGCCAGCAACCATGTAATTGCTAGCAAGGTGAGCCAAGGGCGTAAATTAGATAGATTAAGCTGAAACGTTTTAAGGCTCATTTTTTAAATGTCTCTTGCTCTCCCTCTAGGATAGCGATTTTATTAACACAGTCCTAGTCATGCTGTGCATACACTGACAAGTACAACGTCGGCCTCTAACTCCATTAAAGCGAAAAAGTCAATAGTAACTCATTAATTCTTAATATAAATGAGTCACAAAACTCAACAAAGATGCAATGCATGACTATGAACTCTTAACGCAAGACTTAAGCTGCTGTTGCAAGCGCAGCCCAAAAGTATCGATACCAAATAGAGCGATCGCCTGTTCTCGCAACCATCGCCCATCACAACGTTGATCATCTCCTTTGAGTATTTCTATACAAGCTTGCGCCACTGCATTTGGATCGCGGTGTGGAACGCGCCACCCCAGTTTACCATCCTGCAACGGCTCGGCTGATCCATCTGCATCACCAGACAACACGGGGATACCACAAGCCATCGCTTCTAGGTAGACAATGCCAAAACCTTCAGCAGAAGGCATTACGTAAGCATCAGCAAGACGGTAGTGTTCTACTAATTCTTCTGTGGGAACGAACCCAGCAAAGACAACGCGATTGCCAACGCCTAAATCTTGAGCAAGTTTGGCTAATCGAGGTCGATCATCGCCACGACCAATAACTAAATATTTTACCTCAGGGAAAACCTCAGCTATTTGCGGTAACGCTTGAATTGTGACATCTACACCTTTATAAATATCACCAGACCACAGTCGCGCCACGGTCATCAGTACTTTTGCTGTTGTTAAATTATAGCGTTCTAACAACACAGTCGATTTTGTTCCTGGGGTAAAGTTATTACCATTCACAGCACAAGGTAATAGTTTGACTTTGTTAGAGTCAAGCTTATTGACAGCACAGGCGATTTGACGAGTGTAACGACTGACTGTCCAAATTTGTGCTGCTTTTTGCAAACTAGACTTCATGGGGGTTGGTAACGCCTGCCAAACTTCTTTACCATGAGTCATAACCGTGTAAGGTATTCCCAAAGGTTGACACAACAAAGCAACTAAGGGGGCAAGGTTTACATGACCGCAGAAAACGTGACTTGGTCGCTGACGCAACAGATGGGAAAGTAATGCTAGAGTGATTCTGACTCGTCCCAGTTGAGGAGACTGTGATTTGAAGTAATGAAATTTTAAACGGTCTGACTCAAAAGGATTTGAGCAGTTATGACTGTCTCTGAGTAAAAATACCTCTGCATAGAAAGGTTCGTCAAGTGCTAGGTAGGCTCGAAAAATATCCTTTACATATGATTGAATTCCGCCTTCTCCCTCAAAAACTTCTAGGAACACGAAGACGTGATTTACTTTAGTGTGGGAATTTTGACTGAAATCTATAGGTTTTTCTGTGAGAATTTTATCCATAATTGACTACTTTGCTTCGAGATTAGCATTCTCAAACTACTATTTTGTAGTCAATTTTATTGAAAACTCTTACGGCTGCCCCTGTAAACCATACTTGACGATGAGCAAGCAATTTCTCCCATCTACACCACGTTCATAGACAACGTGGTCAGCCAAACGCCGCAGAAGAAACCATCCATATCCTCCTACTTGAAGTGTACCTGGCTCTGGTTCTTCAAGCGCATCAGGATTGAAAGGTTTTCCATAATCCCAGATTCTCATCTCTAAGCGATCCATCCATAAAGAAACATCAATTTCTATGGCTGTTTCCGGAGGTAAAGCATGATGAGCGTGACGTACGGCGTTGGTAAAGCCTTCTGCTAACGCTAGGTTGAGGCGATAGAGTTGACTTTCTGACCAACCAAGTTGAAACAAGTGTTGTAGACAAAATCGTTCAAACCATTGTTGCACCTGATTTAGAAGCTTCAGTTCGCTCTTCACCGTCAGATGGTCTTGCTGCACGATGCTTAGCATTGACCTTGACTTATGATAAGTGAGTGAAAAATGTTTGTACCTTTTGTATATTACAGATTTTATTTTCTGCAATATAGTGTCCATACAAAATTTAAATCCGAAATGCAACCTGGTTAATGAAAGTTAACGCCTGTTTATTTCTCAAGAAAAGCACATCTTGTACTTTTCCAGAAACAAAGAGCTTTCAAAGAACTTTGTGTGGACGTTTCTTCGTTGTCATGACCGGGGATTTTAAGAAGATTTCGCTTCATATATCCCAACTGCTTTGGTTCCCAGCACACCACATGGTGCCCAAGTAGGCTGAGTGTTATTTGCTTGTTAATTCGAGTGTTGGGTTCCTATGCTGCAATCAACAAAGTAGGTTTCCACCTTTTGAATGATGCAATCTATTTTAGCACAAAGCTGAAGCCGAGCCACTGGTTTATCTAGCCAGTGCAGGCTCAGTTAAAGAAAGTTTGAGGTTCTATGTAGAACCTCAAACTTGGTAGCTAATGCAATGCCCGTATTTCTTTAGGTAACTAATTTAGAACAGTCCAAAAGTAAAGGACTTATCAATTGGGAAAGTTGCACCAATTCCCAACCATAAGGTCACCAAGGTACCGAATAAGAATACCGTAGTTGCTACTGGACGGCGGAAGGGGTTTTGGAACTTATTCACGTTCTCAATAAAGGGAACGAGGATCAGTCCTAAGGGTACGGAACCCATGAGTACCACCCCTAACAGCTTGTTAGGAACTGAACGCAAAATCTGAAATACGGGATAGAGATACCATTCTGGTAGAATTTCCAGCGGTGTAGCGAAGGGATTCGCTGGTTCTCCACTCATGACTGGATCTAATACAGATAAAGCCACGATACAAGCAAAAGATCCCATAATCACAATTGGGAAGACGTACAGCAGGTCATTAGGCCAAGCTGGTTCGCCGTAGTAATTGTGACCCATGCCTTTTGCTAGTTTGGCTCTTAAGTTTGGATCGCTCAGGTCAGGTTTTTTCTGTGTCGCCATTTTTTAATGTGCTCTCCTGCTGAAATTAATTTCAAGCTTTTGTCAAAACCATCACAAGTGTGGGCATTAACTTTTAGCTTAAGATGCGAGTGGGGTGCTCTTTGATTTGTTATGTTTAGTGTTTAACTTTCCATAAGTTTAGAACAGAAAGACTCGATCTTGAAACTAACAGTTTATGCCCAACCGTTCACAACTTGCGATTACAATGGGCCGGAAATCCCTTGTTTACGAATCATCAAGAAGTGGAACAGCATGAAGACGGCAATTAGCCAAGGCAGCACAAAGGTGTGTGCGCTGTAGTAACGAGTCAGTGTCGCTTGACCTACGCTGGAGCCCCCACGTAGTAAGTCAGCCATCAGGGTACCGACGACGGGAATTGCTTCTGGTACACCACTTACAATTTTCACCGCCCAGTAGCCAACTTGATCCCAAGGCAATGAATAGCCAGTCACACCAAAAGAAACTGTGATCACAGCTAGAATGACACCACTCACCCAAGTCAATTCGCGGGGCTTTTTAAAGCCACCTGTCAGGTAGATCCGGAAGACGTGCAAAATCATCATCAGCACCATCATACTGGCAGACCAGCGGTGGATGGAACGAATGAGCCAGCCAAAGTTCACATCATTCATGATGTGCTGTACTGAGGTATACGCTTCAGCAACAGTTGGTCTGTAGTAGAATGTCATGGCAAATCCAGTCGCGAACTGGATAAGAAAGCACGTCAGAGTGATTCCACCCAAGCAGTAGAAGATATTGACGTGAGGAGGGACATACTTGCTGGTGACGTCCTCAGCAAGCGCTTGAATCTCTAAGCGCTCCTCAAACCAGTCGTAAACATTAGCCATACAAGCTCAGGTTCCTAAAAATCGATTCGCGGTTGATAAACTTCCCAAATTGTTTCAGCTTTGGGATTTTAGTTAAACAGGCATTTGCTCATTTATTTTTGAGCAGTCAGAATGTTAAAAGTTTAAAAAAAACTTTACACTCTGAAAAGAGGGTATGTATTGCGTTCTCTTTGGCGTCAAACACACAGTGGTGGTGGACACAATCTCGATTTTATCTTTTTGGAAGTAGAATGTGCGCTCTTTAATTTGATCTTGACTGAACAATTAGATGAGAGCAATGCACCACTTCTATAAAAAAAGTAACATAGTCGAGAGACAGATTTCATCAAAAAGTAAAGACGCTTAGGCAAACTCTGGCAATTTGGGTTGAAAGTGGAAGTAAAAATGGGATTCATGCAGAAGAAAGTTTTTCGGGCGGGATTATCCCTGTTATTGGCGTTTTGGGTAGGTTTTTGCGGTTTTTGTCAACCTGCCTTGGCTTTGAGCGACGAACAAAAGCTAGTAGCACAAGTGTGGAGAATTGTTAATCGGACATATTTGGATGAAACATTTAATCATCAAAACTGGGCGTCGGTACGGCAAAAGGCTCTGGCAAAGCCGCTCAAAGATGACCAATCTGCTTATTCAGCAATTCAAAACATGCTCCAGAGTCTTGACGACCCTTTTACCCGTTTTTTAAATCCAGAACAGTACCGCAGTCTACAGGTCAATACTTCTGGGGAACTCACAGGAGTTGGATTGCAAATCGCTCTCAATGCCGAGACGGGTTTATTAGAGGTTTTGGCTCCCATAGCAGGTTCACCAGCAGAAAAAGCTGGAATTAGACCGCGCGATCGCATCTTAAAAATTGAGGGTATCTCCACACAAAAACTTACCCTTGACGAAGCTGCAGCCAAAATGCGGGGGGCGATTGGTAGTTCTGTTACTTTGTTCATGCAACGAGACAAGGAAGAATGGCAAGTTCAACTGGTGCGCGATCGCATTGCACTCAACCCAGTCGTAGCAGAACTACGCTCTTTCCCTCAAGGAAAGTCTATCGGCTATCTTCGCCTCACACAGTTTAACGCCAATGCTCCTATGGAGTTAGCACATGCTATTTCCAGTTTAGAAAAAAAAGGCGCTGATGCCTACATTCTCGATTTGCGAAATAACCCAGGCGGACTATTACAAGCTGGAGTTGAGATTGCCCGCTTGTGGTTAGAATCTGGTACCATTGTTTACACAGTGAATCGTCAAGGCACTCAGGGGAGCTTTGAAGCATTTGGCCCAGCCATGACTCGTGATCCACTAGTGGTTTTGGTCAATCAAGGAAGCGCCAGTGCTAGCGAGATTCTTGCTGGTGCGTTGCAAGATAATGGTCGTGGGACTTTAGTAGGAGAAACCACCTTTGGCAAGGGTTTAATCCAGTCCTTATTTGAATTATCCGATGGTTCTGGCTTAGCTGTGACTATTGCTAAGTATGAAACCCCCAACCACCGCGATATCAATAAACTGGGTATAAAGCCAGACAAATTGATTTCCTCTGAACCAATCACTCGCGAACAGATTGGCACAAAAGCAGATGTTCAATATCAAGCAGCTATAGAACTTTTGGCGAAAAACTCTGTAGTAGCAGGCGCAGCATGAGAAGAGCATAGGGAGTGAGGGAGTGAGAAAGCAGGGGAACATCAACAGCAGCTACAACCCTAACACTTACTCACTTTTGCTCACTTTCTGATGACTTGCTGCGAATGTACTTTCTCAAAACATCGCTTGTGCTTGTCTTAACACAGTTAAATCAACACAAGCCAAACGCGTATAAGCATTATCGATAACGCGCTTTCCCCGGAGAAAGCCTGTGTTAGCGCCAGGGCAAATGTATTGTAGTGTTTCTGGCGTGAACCGCTCTAATAGTAACTTGACACTTTTGATTTGTCGGAACCAGTGAAAAGTTTTAGCCCTTCGTAGGGGTACAGGTTCACCTTGCTGGTTGGGGAGAATATGACGTCCGGTAAATAGTACGCCTCCTCGCTCTTGGTAGTAAAAACAAGATGAGCCAGGAGAATGACCAGGTGTCCAAATTAATTGCGCTGTTGAATTTAAGGTAAAATCTATATTAAAGGTAGTTACATCTACTCCGGGTAATAGATAAGCTTCTTGCTCCTGAATCAAAACTTCACAACTGAAAGTTTTCTGAATTTCTGCTGTTTTGCCAATAGCGTCTCGATGAGTCAGAAATAGGTGGCGCACTCCTCCATGCGATTGCAAAAAATCTTGATGAATTTGATCCCAAGCTGGACAATCTATGAGAATATTGCCTTCGTTTCTTACAATAAAATAAGCAGTCCCCCCTAATGTGTCTCTGTTTGGTGGAAATGCAAAAATTGTACTTAGGACCAAATCCGAGCGGGGGTTTTCACAAATCAGGACTTCGTTAGAGAAGACCGCTCGTGGTAGCTTTGCCGTATAATTATTGGACTCTTGAGGCAAGGAACACATGAGAAAAACTGTTAGATGAGGAGTTGTCGAAAATCAGGTGACAGTGTTGGACAATTGAAGTAGAAACGCAAAATTTACCAGGACTGTTGACTGTTGTCAGAAAAATTGAATTTTGGGGGCATATGCTTGTGGTTGGGGCTGCAAAGCGCTTGACGACAAGCAAGATTTAACATCTTAAAACAACTGAAAGTCACATGAATTTTTGGTTTCTTCTTCTACTGGGACTAATCACTTATTGGATGCTGCAGCGCAGTGTTGCTCAAATCACCAAAACGCCTGTGTGGCTGTTGTGGCTAGTACTCATGATACCAGCACTGCTATGGACAACTTGGACAATAGCATACGGGGCAAAACAACCTCCGCCAAAAGCGTTGATGATTTGGCCTTTAATTGTCTGTCCTCTGTTATACTGGGTATTGTTTCAGTGGGGGCGTCACTCGCTAAAGGGGACTCATACTGAACCACAAAAAGTACCACAATCACAACCGGATATACATAATATCGCAGAACCAGCACCAGTGCGTCCCATTGACCCAACGGAAGAAACCCAGCTAAGAAATTGTTTTCCCTGGTCTGTATACTACATTCAAAACATTGAGTATCGACCCCAGGCAATCATTTGTCGAGGTCAATTGAGGACGACACCAGGCAACGCCTACGAGCGGATTAAGGCAAATGTTGAGAAAGAATTTGGCGATCGCTTTCTCATCATCTTTCAAGAAGGTTTCAGTAGTAAACCTTTCTTCGTGCTTGTTCCTAATCCTCAATTGGCAAAACCTAATAGTCGCGCTCAACAAAAGATAACACGACCAGGATTAGCGCTCATACTCCTAGCACTGACATTGGTAACGACTACCTTGGTGGGTGTGCGATTTGCTGGTGTCAATCCTACAATGCTTACATCCAATCCAGCCGAACTTCTCAAGGGATTGCCTTATGCCTTAGCCTTGATAACAATTCTGGGTACGCACGAACTTTGTCACTACTTAACGGCACGATTCTACAAAATTCGTTCAACCCTGCCTTACTTTATCCCAATGCCTTTGTTTTTGGGAACTTTCGGTGCATTTATTCAAATGCGTAGTCCAATTCCCAACCGCAAAGCTTTATTCGACGTCAGTATCGCAGGACCTCTTGCTGGGTTTATCATGACCTTACCACTTCTGGTATGGGGTTTGGCTCATTCCGACATAGTTGCCCAGCCAGAAAAAACAGGATTGCTCAATACGAATGCGCTCAATCCCCAATATTCAATTTTACTGGCGCTACTTTCAAAGCTAGCTCTGGGAAGTCAGCTAACATCAAACTCAGCTATTCATATGCATCCAGTCGCAGTCGCTGGTTTTTTAGGACTAATTGTAACAGCACTAAATTTAATGCCAGTAGGACAACTAGATGGAGGTCACATAGTCCATGCGATGTTTGGACAAAGAACAGCAGTTGTTATTGGTCAAATTTCTCGCTTGTTACTGCTGCTACTTTCTTTGATACAGCCAGAATTTTTTCCGTGGGCACTTATCTTATTGTTCTTACCATTAATTGATGAACCTGCTTTAAATGATGTAACAGAACTTGATAATAAGCGTGATATAGCGGGATTGCTAGCAATGGCTTTGTTAATCGTAATTGTGTTGCCGCTGCCGCAAGTACTTGCTAACTTGCTACATATTTAACATTGGTTAAGAACGAACCGCCAAGGCGCCAAGAACGCAAAGGAAGAGAAAGAAGAATAAGCAAAGTTGGTGTCGTGGACTACTAGTTAGTTTGAATCCACTCTCGAAGCGCACGAATCACAGTATTTTCGTTTTGAGTTTGGCGCTGTTGCAAAAATTGATTGAGCACTTGTGCAGATACCTTGGGAAAGGCAAGGCTAAATTCTGACTCAACATAGTCTCGATGAGACGCAGCGGAAATGCGTTAAATACTTACCCTTGAAACCTCCCCTCTCCCCATTACCTAATCGCCAATTTTGCGATTACCGCAAGATGGTCAGAACCACCTCCAGAAGGGACATAAGCCTCAATAGGCTGTAACTCTTTTGTATACCAAATATAATCAATGCGTCCTACAGGGAAAAACGGACCTGTCATCGTGTGTCCAAAACCCCATCCCACATCATAAAAGCTATCGTGCATTGCTTTGCGCGTCAGCATATAAGTTTCAGATGACTCAGTAAAATTACAGTCGCATATCATAAGATTTGGTACTTTGCGCTGCTTAACAAGATTGGCAATATAAGAAGCTTGTGCTGCGCGAATATCATACCAACCTTGAGCTAATCTCACAGCATCGCTCATAGGATAGTTGGGTATTAGATGAGAGACAATTACCTGTAAATGTCGCTTACCATCCACAAGCACTGTCGCTTGAAATGCGCGTTCAAGAGGTTTTGGCAAAGCTGTAACTTCCTGAATCGGAAAACGGCTCAAAATTCCGACATTGTGAGTGTTCTCAATAGGAAGAAACGCATGATAAGGATAAGTAGAAGCAAATTTTTCTAAAAGAGATTTATCACCATTCTCCGGTACTTCCTGTAAACCGATGATATCGGGAGAATTCGCGTTGACCATTCTCGCGATTTCATCAAAATCGGTATTGGCAAAAAGCATGTTAAACGACATTACCGTAATTTGGCGCGAGTCCTGCGCTAGCGCAACTGGTAACGATGGAAAAAAAAGCGGGCCGTAAAACGCCAAAAAAACACCAAGGGGAAAACAAAGTCCCAATAAACATCTCCATCGACGATAGAAAAACGCAAGGGGTAAAAAGAGTAATAGTGGGACAAAAATATATAACGCTACAGTATTAATCAACGCTAACCACCAGAAGCGGTCAAAGAAAACCAGACGCACCAGAATCCACAAACTAAAGAGCGAAATATATCCCCATATCAATCGAGTAAAGATTGTAGATAAGCGCATGAAACCTTCTCAATATAAATTAACGGGGAATAATATGCTGCGTCCCTATTGCCAAACAATGAGAATCGCTGTAGTTTATCTTCAACAGCGCCAGTCTAAATTCCCGAATTTTCGATTCTCGAGCATTATTTTATTTCAATAATCGATGACGGCTATAATCCTTACTGTCGGCGGAACCATAATATTGCCGTTTTTGCGTGCTTATGCTTCTAATTCAATTTGGCAATATTATCCTTCCAATACCTCTAATTCTTGCAGGGTATACATTTGACGGTAAAAGGGTGCGTTACACTCCGTTAACGCACCCTACGTAAATCTTATGTTTAATTTGGTTGACTTACTTACTAGCTTGCCAAATAGGGGAATTCCCGTACTCGCAGCCGCAGTACTTTTGCATGCATTGTAATTCTTTGTTACCTTACAGACTTGAGGCTATCAACTTGCTTGGTAAACAAATCGCTGAAAATGCTCATGACAGTACGATTACGCACCTTAATATTTGCACTGATTGACATCCCTGATTGCAGAGGTAATTCCTGATTGTTAACACGCAAAAATTGTTTATCTAAGCGTATTTTAGCAGGGAAACTCTCATAAGGACGAACTTGTTCAGGTGGCAAGGCATCAGAACCAATCCAAACTAACTCACCTTTAATATCGCCAAACTCACTAAAGGGGAAAGAGTCAATTCTAATGTTGACTTTCATTCCTTTTCTCACAAAACCAATGTCTTTATTGGTGAGAAAAACTTTAGCCGTGAGAGCTTCATCAGGGACAATTTTGAGCACTGGTTGACTAGAACTAGCAACAAATCCGGGAGACTTGGCTTTGAGGTCGAAAACAATTCCATCAGATGGAGCACGCAGTTCTTGATATTGTAAAGTGACTTGAGCTTGGCTAATCTGACTGTCAATTTCAGTAATCTGCTTCCCATTTTCTATGATTGCTTTGTTCAAGTCTCTATCAACAGTCGCAATTTGTTTTTCATTGTCAGCAATTTTTGTGAGTAAATCCTTTTTTGCTCCAGACATTGTATTTAGGAGCTTTTCTTTTGATTGGGCGATCGCATATTGTAAACGCGCTTGCTCCTGCCTTAACTGTTCCATTTCAGCTTGCTGCTGACTCACTTCCTGTTTTTGCTTGAGGTATTGTACGCGAGAAATTCCTCCTTGTTTAGCAAGTGGTTCAATACCATTAAGAATGGTCTGACTAACATCCTTAACTTGTTTAGCAGAGGAGAACTGAATTTGCGCTTGAGTAAGCTGTCTTTCTAATTTTTCTGTTTCCAATTTAGCATCTGCGAGTCGAGAGTTTAATTCTGCTTTGCTAAATTCTAGACGAGCTTCTTCCTCTGGCGCTAACTGATGATTTTGAGAGTTTTCACTCAACTGAGCACGATACAGTCGATTTTCGGCTATCAGCGCTATTCGATTTTTTGTCAAAGAAGCGATCTCTGGAGGGAGATTAGTTCGCTCAATGAATTGCGGATTTGATAAAGCATTTTTGGCAACAAGTTGGGTACGGTAAAATTGAACTTCCTGCATTAATGTGTTGCGATTTTTCTGTAGAGAAAGCAGTTGCGATCGCGCTGTTGTTGGATCCAGCCTTAACAGTACATCGCCACGGTGTACCTTTTGCCCATCCTTAACATAAACAGCTTTCACAACCCCGTTCACAGGTGTTTGTATTTCCTTTACAGTACCTTGAGGTTCAAGTTTACCCTGAGCTGGAACTGCTTCGTCAATTTTGGCAAAATTTGCCCAAATCACCACCAAAGTTGTCATTCCCATCAGTCCCCAAAGAATCACCCGTGAGAATAAAGGCGACTGTTTCAGCACAACAGATGGTGTAGATTCGTTCTGTTGGACAATTTGTACAGGTACTTTAATCTCAGTGTCTAGTATTTTTCCAGAGACGACACGTTTGTGTTCAAGTTTCATTGCTTTCAATTCACTTATAGCCGTAGTTTTTATCAGTTATCAGTTATCAGTTACCAGTTATCAGTTATCAGTTATCAGGTAGGAAACGGACTCGTCCACCCCTTGTTCACTGTTCACTGCGGCTGGTACTGTTTACTGTTTACTGTTCACTGTTCACCCTATGGCTAACGCCACGCCTTACGGCTATCGGGTTCGCCCTTCGGGTATCTCCTGCGGAGACGCTACGCGAACGCAGTCGCCTAGGTCGGGAGACCCTCCTGCAGCGCTGTCTCACCAGATGCCTACGGAGGGAAACCCTCCTGTAGCACTGGACTCACTGTTCACTGATTTAAAGCTGTGCTTCTTGTTGTTGATAAAGGCAGTAGTAACGTCCTTTTTGTGCCATCAATTCATTGTGGGTTCCCTGTTCTGCAACTAACCCTTTTTCGAGTAGTAAAACGATGTCAGCGTTCTTGATTGTACTTAAACGATGGGTAATAAAAAACACTGTTCGTCCTCTAAATGCTTCTGCCAAGTTGTCACAAACTTGCCGTTCAGATTGATAATCTAGAGCACTGGTTGCTTCGTCAAGAATCAACAAGCGGGGATTTTGTAAGACTGTACGAGCAATAGCAATACGCTGTCGCTGTCCTCCAGATAAGGATGAGCCTCTCTCTCCGACTCTGGTGTTATAGCCATTGGGCAAAGACATAATAAAGTCATGAGCTGCAGCAACTTTGCTTGCTGTCATAATTTCATCAGTTGTGGCGTCAGGATTTGTCAGTGCAATATTTTCCTGTATGGTTCCGTCAAACAAAAGTGAGTCTTGAAGCACCATACCAATCTGACGGCGCAGGGAATAAAGTTCTATTTTGGAGATGTCGTAGCCATCGATGAAAATTCTGCCAGACTCTAAGTCATACAGTCGTGGTAAAAGTTTCATCAAAGTGCTTTTACCAGAACCACTCTGTCCGACAATACCGACAAATTTTCCACTAGGAAAATCCAGGTTAATATTATTCAACTGAAGTGGAGAAGTTGGTGTGAAGCGAAAGCAGACGTTTTCAAACTTGACAGTACCATCAATCGCAGGTAAAGGAATGTTTTGACTGTCTTCATCAACTTCTGAGGGAGTATCCAAGATATCTGCAAGGCGTTCTAGAGAAAGCCCCGTTTGTTGAAAGTTCTGCCACAATTGGGTTAATCGTAATAAAGGAGCGGTGACGTACCCAGAAATAATCCGAAAGGCAATCAGTTGCCCTAAGGTGAGTTGTCCTTTGAGTACTAAATATGCCCCTACCCATAACACAAGTAAGGAAGAGACTTGGTTCAGAAAATTGCTGGTGACACTAGCAGCTGTGGAAGTGACAACCGTTTGGAATCCAGCGGTGACATAATTACTGTAATATTCTTGCCAGCGCCAGCGCGATCGCAACTCAATATTTTGGGCTTTGACTGTTTGAATACCTGACAGCGCCTCGACTAAATAAGATTGTGTTTGCGAGTAACGTTCAGCCTTAAAACGCAGTTGGCGGCGCATGATTGAGGAAAAAACTATCGTCATAAAAGCAAACAAGGGTACAGTCGCCAAAGCCACAAGAGTCAACATCCAACTGTAAACCAGCATCACCACGATGTAGATTGTCGAAAAAACTGCGTCCAACACCACTGTTAAAGCAGTTCCTGTCATAAAAGAGCGAATGTTTTCCAGTTCACTGGCGCGAGTGGCTAACTCCCCCACAGGACGTCGTTCAAAATAGCGCAAGGGTAAACGAAACAAACGGTCAATAATTTCAGAGCCTAAAGTCAAGTCAATCCGGTTAGTCGTATCAACAAAAAGATAGGTGCGGACACTCGTTAAAAGTCCTTCAAAAACAGCCATGATTAAGAGCAAAACCCCCAATACATTCAGGGTTTCAAAGCCGTTCTGAATAATCACTTTGTCAATAATAATCTGGATGATTAAGGGATTAGCCAGACCAAACACTTGGACAAAAAAGGAAGCAATCAGAACTTCCAAGAGAACTTTGCGATATTTGATTAGAGAAGGGACAAACCAACTTAAACTAAATCGCTTTCTAGGAGTATACTTGGCAACTTTCAGCAGCAATACCTGACCTTCTTGACCCCAGTTTTCAACAAAATGGTCAGGATCTTGCTGGACAATCCCAACTTCTGGTACACCCAGGACTAGCTTTTTCTCGCTAATTTCATAAAGGATAGCGAAAGTATCTTGCCAGCGAATCATAGCTGGAGCTTCCAGTTTTGTGATTGCTTTTGCTGACACGTTTATCATTTGAGTATTTAACCCAATCAGTTCACAAACAGCACCGCAAAGCTGTAGTGAAAGAGTTTGAGTGCGCGAAATCTGGTTGTTGAGGATTTGATCAATCACATCTCGGCGAAAGGGTATATTTAAATGCTGGCTCAGCATTTGGAAGCAAGCTAAAGTCGCCTTTAGAGGACCTCTACCATGAACATGAGGATATTTTGGCTGTGATTGAGTATCTGATGGTTTTTCTAACCTATAAGGATGCTCTGGTGCTAATGGTACTTGTTGTAGTAAAGAGTCTATCCTTAAGGAATCTTTGGTTCTAGATATAGATGCAGAGGCAGAAAGGGTTGCCCGAGGCAAACCGACTAAGCGAACATAACCAAAAGTTTGTACCTCTAGATATGTCATGACATCGTTTAGTTGTAAGCGGGTTCCCACAGGAAAATCTTTAAGTATCCCACCACTGACAAACCACACCAATTGAGGATCTAGGTGATCCAAAGGTATTGTCTCTTCTAGGAACGTGCAGACAACTGCTTCGTCTAAAACTTTGAGGGTCAGTTCTTTGATATCTGTTGCACCATATGAAGCCAAAACAGTTTCACTATCAGCTCGCTTTGCTAACTCAGTACTCAGTAGTTCAAAAACTTCAACCGCAGTACAGCGATTTTCAAAGCAAATAGAAATAGCAGGAGAATAACTCAGCAACGCTAAAAACTCTGTGGCGCTTAGAGTCAGACAAATGGTTTCTGTAGAGGCTATGACTGTTTCGCATGGAATCCCTCTAATTAAACTAGTCCAACCCAGGATTTCTCCTTTTTGAACTAATTGCAGCGTTTCAGGCATCTGAGCATTCGGGTCATAACCCAGCAAGCGGGCTTGCCCTTGATAAATGATAAATATTTGAGAAGGCATTTGTTCCCGCACCAAAACGCTCTGACCCATGTGGTAGCGTAACATCTCAAACTTTGGAACTAATTTTGCCAGTTCTCGTGTTGGCAGTTGATTGAAGGGAAATAATTCAGAGATGAACTCTTGTATGGAAGCAGTATAAGTCATGCAATTTTGGATGAGTTACTAGTCCTTAATCATTCGTCACAAATCAATCGAAGTCATTAGTCATTTCATGTGAACTAGATCACACATTCTTTGATCCAATTGTGCAAAGATAAATTTTCCCAGTCGTATAAGCACAAACCAACCTCCCATGTGAATCGAACGTCAAAGTTGACATGGTTTACGAAATTGAAGGTATATGCACCAATACCCAACGCCCGAAAGTTCTCAGTAGTTTTCTTTCCTGCTGTGTTACTTGCTCTGTTAATTGGTGTGTGGCAGATTTAAACGACCCTGACTAATTTTTGGTAGGCACTTGTGGCGTAGACTTTATTTCTACTTTGTCAGGAATAAAAACCTTTTACAATATCTTCACTATCTTAAGTGTGATTTCAGGCAAATTGCACTGTAAAAATAATATCCAGTTCTCAAGGATATCATTACATTCTCAGTACTTTTACTGTAGACTTATATATTTATTACATTAAAAATAAAATTCATAATTCCATTAATACTTAAGTAAAAATATAGCCCCTGATCATAGGGGCTAGTTAAATCAGAACTCTGAGCACCGTAAGTTTTTTGTCACTTATAACACCTAACTTGAGGCTGAGTTAGTTGCCTGAGAAACTTTTGCTGTAGGTTGACCTCCACCCATGCGAATTTCAGAAGTGAATGAAGCTGTGCTAAAACCATCAATACGTTTCACCACACTCACCCGCATCCGCAAATTGGGACTAGCAAACCACAGGCGTTCTTCATAGCACACGGTTTCGTACTCTGTTGTAAAGGTCAATGCGTCATCAGTGCCTATCTTGTAGCGTCCAACAACTGGGGTTTTCCCAGGAGAATCCATTGCCCGCAGGAATTTGCCTTCATTGGGATTATCTTCATCTGGAATAGCAACGAATACTGTAGAACCAGTCTGTTTTTTTTCATTCCCTGCCATAGTGGCATTCCAAGTCACTTTGGCACCGTAACAATTGGGGCTATGCTCAACATTGTACTGTTGGCACAGTTTTACTACTTCTGGATGATCACTACTGAGTCTTTCTATGATTGTGTCTGATTTGCCATTTTCTGATTGCTTACAAGCCAAATCGTGACTGGTACGATGGGAAAACCATTTACCAGGGCTTAACTCAAAAAACTCTTCAATATTCATCAATGAAATTACCTTGCTTCAAAATCCTTTTCATTTTCCAAAGTAGCAGGAGGGAGTCACTCGCTTCTCAAACATTCAAAATTCAAAGGTGTAGGGGTGTAGGGGTGTGGGGGAGCCAGTACTGCAGGAGGGTTTCCCTCCGTAGGTATCTGGCGTGTGTAGGGGAATAAAAGAATAGGAAAATAAATGCATTTTCCCTATCCCCTGGTTAATGTATTTCCGTTACACCCTTATACCCCTAGTTTATTTGCTTAACCTGCTTCCTCCAAGCGTTTCAGGGAATATTTGGCTGCTTCAGCAACGTGGTTGTGACTATCTTTTTCCAGGTATTTTAAAGCTGAAATACTTTTTGGACTGGGAAGCTGACCTAAGGCTTCTGCAAGACGCTGACGCACTAACCAATCATCTGATTGGGCAAAGCGCAAAATCAGATCCACAGACTCGATATCTTTGATTTCTCCTAATGCAGCGATCGCCGCTTGTTGTAAAATCACTTCTTCACTGTCCAATGCTTTTATGAGGATTTCACGGGCACGACTGTCTTTGAGATTACCAAGTGAAACAGCTGCGCTAAACCGTACTAACCAATCAGTGTCTTCATAAAATATTCGCATTAGGGGTTCAACAGCTCTAATATCACCCAAATATCCTAAAGCACCCGCAGCATCCGCACGTATACCATAATCCGGGTCAGTTTCTAGGATTCGCACCAAAAGTGGGTAACTTTCTTCTGTTTGCTTGACTCCCAAAGCAAAGATTGCCATTGATCTCAGTTGCAGAGACTCGTCATCCAAAACTTTTTTAATCAAAGGAAGTGCGTCCTCTGCTGCAATATGCCTCAATGAGGCGAGGGCTACCATGCGATCGCGCAAATTAGAACTTTCTAACTGGGTAGAAATCTCCTGTAAGCTTGGAGCTGCCATCTTGTTTACTTAAATGAGTTTTACTATTTTTCTTCATATTAAGTATCATTACAAATTCTCAGACAGATTACCTAAACCCAGCAGTAAGTAAATCCGTACCAAATTGATTTAGAAATCTAACTACAGGAATAATAACTGTAGTATTACAAAATGTTACTCTTTTAAAAATCAAAACAACTTCGTAACAAAATATTCGCATCTAAAGTTAAAAGCCATGAATATCCAACAAAATCAACACTTTTTTGGTAAAACACTTGGTATAGCGATCGCTACAGCCAGTCTTTTGATCAGCACTCCAACTTTCGCCCAGACTCCCTCAGCTGCACCGACCAAACCAGCCACCTCAGGTGCTCCAACAACTGGAACAACTGGTGCAGGTACAATTGTCGATGTTGCCAGTTCTAATAGTTCTTTCAAAACCCTAGTAAAGGCTGTGAAGGAAGCTGGTCTTGTAGAAACCCTGTCTGGAACTGGTCCATTTACCGTGTTTGCACCCACGGATGCTGCGTTTAATAAGCTACCAAAGGCAACTTTGCAAAAACTACTCAAGCCAGAAAACAAGGCAACTTTGACCAAGATTTTGACCTATCATGTCGTATCTGGTGCACTTGATTCCAAAAGCCTCAAGTCAGGTTCGGTGAATAGCGTTGAAGGTAGCCCACTTAACGTTAAGGTTGGGAATGGTGTAACGGTGGATAAGGCAAAAGTTACCAAAGCAGATGTCAAAGCTAGTAATGGCGTGATTCATGCGATTGATACAGTGCTTATTCCTCCAGGAGTGAAGCTGTAGTGTTTGCGCTACAACCCCTAACGACATAGACATGTTGGCTTAGAGTTCAGCCTTTCCTTATGTTTCCATAAAAAGATAGGCTGGACGTAGATACATGTTGCTTTGCGTACTGAGTGCTTTGTAACCTACGCCATATTTACCTTAATGATTCTGACGTTCCTTGAGTTGCAGTAATCTTTGCGCTTGGATTTCGCGGCTAATTGGGTAGAAAGACGGTGACACTAAGCCAAAAATTAAAGCGATCAGATCTGGCTATGTCTTGAGCTTACATACTAGTGATCCAGTTTTGTCCAATGATTGGTGAGGCAGCGCGGTCTTGGGGGTCTCCCCCATGAGCGACTGCCGAACCCGAAGGGTGTATAGCATTTACATTAATCAGTGGACAAAATTCGTTGTTTTTCAAAACCTTATGGGATAAACCTTTGATCCAACAACGCCAATCAGCACGACAAGACCTAGTGCTCTGCGAAAGTAATTAACGCCTTGAAATAATTCCTCCCATGCCCAAGTAAACAAGGAGCCAAAAGCCACAGCGTCTAACACTGTATTGATTTCGCCGCTTGTAAAAATGAGTTTGAGTAAACTAGCTACAGCCCACACAATAATTGGTGGGTTTGGTGGCTCAGCCACAACAATCTGACCTTGGCTGTCGCGGAAGATTTTATCGAATAATGTATTTTCCATTGTTTGAATGCCCGCGATTGCTGCGCGGTTTATAAGACCTATAACCAAATCTACATCAGAAACTGATGTGGAATCAGAAGAATTTAACCCCACTTGGGCACGACTTGGGAAGATATTGGAATAACTATCACATAATCAGGACTTACGCAAAAATAACGTAGTTGTGTCATTGCGACGTAAGGAAGCAATCTCACAATCAAGTTCATTCGTAACTCGTGCGTAAGTCCTAATAATAATCAACTAAAAATCTCTATTCTCTACTTTATTCTGACGTTCCTGAAGCTGTAGTAAAATTTGTGCATGCATCTCGCGAGTAATTGGGTAAAAATACGTTAAAATGACGCCACAAATTAATGCGATCGCCGATATAAGACCAATAGAAAAGCGAACTAATAAGTTGTTAGCTTGCTGGGTTTTCGATGGGTGATCATGATGCTAGGTTATGAAAAATCTAGAGTTACTCGTTAGTCTATAGTTGATGGAAGCTAACAATCAATTCATCTATAAGCCATTTTTCGGTTGCAATTCTTGCTTCAAGATTTTTCCGAGGATCTTTGAATCTTCGATATACAGCTCCTTCCTTAGCTTGTAATTGTGTTGTTATTGTCGTTAAATAAATATACTGGGCGTTAGACTTAAAGGTTGTTTTTGAGATAGTCCAGAATCACTTGCTCATTCCATATTTGAGCTTCGATAAATATATCGTGTTTTCTCGTTTCTTGTGTTTTCCATTCTGACGCCGGGATTCCATATTTTTCTATTATTTGAAGAATTTCATCTAATCGGAATACTTGTCCATGATAGTCTGGCTGATAGAAAGTTTCTTGTTTTTTATATTTGAGCCAATAACTTACCATGCTGTCTGGATAAGTAAAGCTGATTTCTTTTTGTTCAAATTCAGATAAAGGAATCTGTATTTTTCTACTTTGACCGTTGTATCCTTCTTCTATCCAAATTGCATTTTCAACCACCATATATAAGGGAAATGTTATTTTTGGCTCTCCACCTTTGTTGATAAATTCATCTAGAAGCCATTTCTCGGTTGCAATTCTTGCTTCAAGATATTTCCGAGGATCTTGAAATCTTCGGTATACACTTCCTTCCCTAGCTTGCAATTGTGTTGCTATTGTCAGAGCTTCTTCTATGTTCAAAGCTGATAGACTTTTGAAAGGAGGCTCTTGTTTGTGGTGATAGTGAGTTAGTATCATCGTTATAGTGACAATTTGTCATAACCGCTACTTATTCTGACGTTCCTTAAGCTGCAGTAAAATTTGCGCGTGCATTTCACGAGTAATTGGGTAGAAATACGTTAAAATGACGCCACAAATTAATGCGATCGCTGGTATCGGACCAATAGAAAAGCGAATGACTTCTAACACCGAATCTGGTTGGATTGGTATCGGGATTTCGTTTGTGGGTTTAATATAACCAGCGGTACCCAATTGTTGTAAAACAACGTTAACTGCAATCCCCAAACAGATTTTTTGCACAAATACTATGAAACTATAAAAAATGCCTTCCCGCCGCTGTCCTGTTTTTAATTCATCCAGTTCAATAATATCAGGTAACATTGACCAGGGAACTAAGTAAGCCACGGATACGCCAAAACCTGCCATGACTGCTAAAAAGTACATCAACACAACTTGACCAGGCTGTACAAAAAACAGTCCTCCCTGGGCGGTAATCCACAAACTCATGCCCATAAAGTACACGGCTTGTTTGCCATAGCGCCGGCTGATGGCACTCCAAACAAATAGCATAGACATAGCAGTTCCTTGCACCGCCAAAAGCACTAAGCTAATATGCCATTGTGGAAGGCGCATCCAACTGGTGACAAAGTAAGGAATGATACCCGCAGTTAGTTGCACAGCTAACCAAGAACACAGATAAATCCCCACCACAAATAAGAAAGCGCGATTGGTAAAAGCAATTTTGAGTTGCTGCAATAACGGGATAGAGACAGTTTGCTCTGTTTCGGGGTGTAACTTTGCGACAGCTTGAGCACGTTTTTTGGTTCCCCAAACACACCAATACACAGGTAAAACAGAGATAACCGCACAGATCGCTCCTAGTAATAAAAACTGTTGAGTGCGGTTACCAGGAATCACCAGGGAGATGACTAAACCGATAATGAGAGCAAGAATGCTACCGCCAATAGAAAAGGTGAAGCGAAAACTGTTAAGACTCGTGCGTTCGTCGTAGTCTTGGGTTAGTTCTGCAGTCAGAGCAGTGTATGGTAAATTGACGATTGTATAAAAACTATTAAAAAAAATCGAAATGGCAGTGTAATACCAAAACAAGCTCCACTGATTCGCCTGATCGTTATTACTAAACTGAGGTACAATCCACTGCAAAAAAAAGAAGACTCCAAAGGGAATTGCTCCCCAAATCATCCAGGGATAGCGTCTTCCCTGCTGACTTTGGGTGCGATCGCTCAACACCCCCACCATTGGATCGTTAACCGCATCCCACACTTTGCCGATCAGCTGGGTTTGTCCTGCTAATGTGGGACTTAAACCAGCGACATCTGTGAGGAAGGGAGACAAATAAGAAATCCCAATCATCGCAGTGATCGCCGTACCCAAATCCCCAGCACCAAAAGCAAGTTTGGTACTCAAATCGAGTTTTTCACTTTCAGGAGTCTGTTGAGAGGAGCCATCAGAAGCAGAATCGCTCATAATATCTTGCGCTCATATTAAAATCAAAGGAATTTGTCATACATTCTTAGCAATAAATTCAGTTCCCTATGCCAGACCTTTACGTTTCTTGGTCAGATTATCACCAAAAAATTGAACAACTGGCTGCTCAAATTTATGAATCCGGCTGGAAATTCAACCAAATTGTTTGCCTCGCCAGAGGAGGACTGCGTGTAGGAGATATCCTCTCACGTATTTATAATCAGCCTTTGGCGATTTTGGCAACCTCATCTTACAGTGGCTCTGGTCAGCAACAAAGGGGTAGCTTAACATTTTCTCATCACTTGACAATGACCACTGAAAATTTAGGTTCGCGGATTCTTTTGGTAGATGATTTGGTAGACTCTGGAATCACACTCAAGGAAACAATTCCTTGGCTAAAAGAACATAGTGATTCTCCTATTGAGGATATTCGTACCGCTGTTATTTGGTACAAAGCCTGTTCAGTGGTAGCACCTAATTACTACGTTGATTATTTGCCTGACAACCCTTGGATACACCAACCTTTTGAACCTTACGAGTTGATGAATCCAGAGGATCTTGTGGCAAAGGTGAGTCATCAATTAGGGGTGTAAAGGCATAAGGGAGTAGGGGGAGCCAGTGCTCGGCTTACACCCCTACACCCCTGTGTTTTTTGAAAGTCTCCACGGATTCTCAAAAATCTTTGGAGGATTAAGATAGAAGAAATTTTCAGCAAAGTTTATATCAGAAGTAGAAAATTATAGGTAGTACACTACAAAAAACACGGCAAATGAAACATCGTGCACTACTGCTCATAAATACTCACGCCCGCCAAGGGGAAAACCGTCTAGCTGAAGCAGTTGAATGTCTTAAAGAACTGGGCTTCGATCTGATTGATGAGTTCCCAGAAGAAGCACAACAGTTACACGAAGTTATTACCCGCCACCAACATGAAGTTGATTTAGTGATCATTGGTGGTGGTGATGGCACTCTCAATGCTGCGGTAGACGCTTTGGTAGAAACGCAGTTACCTCTAGGAATTATCCCCCTAGGAACTGCCAACGATTTAGCTAGGACTTTAGAAATTCCAAATTCTCTCCCTGAAGCTTGCAAAATTATTGCCAATAATCAGGTACGACGTATTGATTTGGGGTGGGTAAATGGTAAACACTTTTTCAATGTAGCAAGCTGTGGACTAAGTGTGAAAATTACTCAGCGACTCACCAAACAAGTGAAGCGTCGTTGGGGAATACTCGCTTACGCGATCACTGCATTGCAAGTGGTTTTGAAATCTCGACCTTTTAGAGCAGAGATTAGTATCAATAACACACCTATCATAGTCAAAACTGTGCAAATAGCTGTAGGGAATGGTCGATATTATGGTGGTGGTATGGCAGTGGTTCATGATGCCACAATTGATGATCAAAAGTTAGATTTATACAGTGTGGAAATTAAACACTGGTGGCAAATTATCCCCTTATTACCTGCCATGCGAAAAGGACGACATATTTATTCGGATCATGTACGTACTATCAGCACTCAAGAAATTGAGATTCGTACACGTAAACCACGTCCCATCAATACAGATGGTGAAATAACGACCTACACTCCCGCTCAGTTTCGTGTTATTCCTCGTGCTTTAGCTGTGTTTGTACCATCAAATAAATAATCAATATTTAATTATGACCAATAATCATGCGAAGAATGAGTAAGTTAGAAGATAAGACATTTTATATCTGATAATTTATCATTACGATGCAGCTAAAATTTTCTCAAGATATTAAATTCCTGCTGCTAAGGTTAGCCGAACAGCCACTCAGTCTTGGTGATGTTTTGGCAGAAACCTCAGAACGTGGTTTTAGCGTGGTCATTACATTATTGGTTTTGCCATTTTTGTTTCCTGTTCCACCTGGATTAACTGGACCTTTTGGTGGCGCTTGCTTGATATTATCGGCACAGATGGCTTTGGGGAGGCGATCCCCTTGGTTGCCTAAAAAAATTGCGACATATAAATTTCCCCGTTCTTTTACCCAAGTAATTTTAAAAAACCTACAAAAAGTTACCAGAATTTTAGAAAAAATCACTCGTCCTCGATTGGCAAAAGTAGCAGAACATCCTTTGACTTGGCGAATCAATGGGTTTTGTATTTCTTGGTTAGCAATATTACTAATTTTGCCAATTCCTCTGACTAATCCCATTCCTCCAGTAGGAATATTGCTCTTAGCAGTAGCCACTGTAGAATCTGATGGTTTATTGATGTCCGTTGGCTACGTTTTCACAGTTTTGACGACTTTACTATTTGGATTCATCTTTTATGCTTTGTGGATGGCTCCAAGTTTATTACCACATTTTTTCCATTAATTTATTAAGACTGGTTGTAGGTTGTCATAAATAAGATTGTGAAAGAAAAAACCCTCAGTCATTAACTGAGGGCATCAATTAGGGTGCATCTACCATCTCTGTATCCGTCATGAGTTTCTCTGGATCAGGAAGAATAAAAAAGATTCCGTTGTTGTTTCCAGTTTTTTTTGGTTTAATTCTTGATGTCGCCAGCACACTTGTTCTGTTTATCGTTTTTGTCCTTATCCTTCAGACGGCTTGCTTGTTTGAGCACTGGAATATATTGGTTAATCATCCAGATAAGAACCTCTATTGTGGAGTCTCCTTGATGAATGCGGTTTTCGGCTTTTACGCAAATTAGTATTGTTTGCAGAATTAGCAACAAAGGGATCGCTTTTTGACTGAAGTTTTTACCATATTTTTTAGCTGACATTTGAATTAACCTTGTGTTTAGGTTGACAAGGTTAATTATTTTTTTGGGTATTTCGCCAGACAGATTCCCCACGCAGTGTCTATAATGCTTATAGCATCAGGGTTTGCTGCTTGGGGAAGCTTGTCTGTTTGAGGAAACAAAATTTCTTAAGATTATGTTTATATTTGACTGATGGCAAAGAATATTCGTCGGGATGAATCAGTTTTAGAGAATACGTTAAGTCTGGTAGAAGCTTTGCTGTCTCATGCTGATGAACAATTAGCGGATGTGGAATTAAAAGACGCAGTTGATGTTGAGTGGGTAAGGGATAATAAACTGCGAGTCACGGGAAAAGAAGTCAAACAGACAACTGGGAAAAGAACCCGAACAGTTGAAGTAGGCACTAGGAGGGAACATTTACTAAAGCTGCTGAAAAAAGCTGGCAAAAGTTTAAAACTTCCCAAGCTAAAAGGCGAAGCTAGCAGCAGTGAACAAAATAGGGAATTAGCAGAGATTCAAACTGCACTCGACTGCTTAAAAGAGTTGGGAGTGCGCGAAGACGAAAAATCTGCCAAGAATCAAGGTTACTGGAAATTTACACTAACGCTGAAACATCAGACGGCGACAGGTGAAGAGAATCTGGAGGTGTTAAAGCAGAAGTGGAACGAACACCCAAAGGCAAATTCAAAAGAAATATCTCAGACTGCACAAACAGCAGAGAAAAGCTTCGACTGGCAAGAAATCTGCCGCACAATGTTGGAAAAGCAGAAGCAGATGACTACCAATCGGCTCATGCGTGCAGATGAGATGCTATTTGATATCAAAGACATTTGTGTGGGCTTTTGGTGACTTCGATAGCAAACAACAGAAATGGCAGCATTTCTCTCCTCTGGACAAGAAAGCTAAGAAATTACTTAGAAAGACTCTTCGTAACAAAGTAATTTTTTCCTTAACTAAATCATTGGAAGTTCTTCACGATGAAGAAAATCATAGAAAAGTTATTGATAACAACGGTTTGCTAAATGCCCAATTCATTATTGGGAGACTAGCATTGTCTTTGTTAGAATTTTGTCCAGAGCATTTGGAAGCCATAAAAGTAGTCAAAGAACTGATCGATAGTTCTAACGAAGTTATATTACCAAACTTTTTGAAAGAGTTTGAATTCGATCATCAAGTTAATTATCTGAAAAAAATTCTCTTTTCCGATTCAGAGCACAACGAGCAATCAACTGAAAATTAGGCTCCCGAAAATTGTATTCCTAGTAGCCCAAAAGAAATTATTGACTTGATTTACTTGCTAAAAAATCCTGAAAATGCTAATAATCCTCTGCAAGCTGAAGCCATGTCTAAATTACAAAAAATAGTGACTGGTAATCCAAAGGCAATTCCTTCCCTTATTCAAGTTATAAAACAGTCACTTCGGTCTCCTCAAGAGAATAATTACTATCCCTTGTTCAAAGCTATAGAATGCATTTCTCGAATCGGTAGTGGTTCCTCAGAGGTTGCCAATGTTTTGATTGAAGTAGTTAGTAATGATTTAGATTATGGAAATTATGCTATTAAGCTCAATGCCATCGGTGCTTTGATAAGCATTGGTGCTGGCAACCAAGATGTCTTCAACTTTTTGATAAGGTTAATACGCAATGAGAATAAGAAGGATAAATGGAACTGGCAGCTTCGTATGAGCGCACTTGGAGGATTAGGGGTAATCCTTAAAGGTGATATGTTTAAGTTAACAGTTACTAATCTAAAAGAATACATACAAAATTCTGTTTCTCAGAATAATCGTGGTTTGTGTGTGGAGTCATATTGGACACTTTTCTACTGTGCCGAAAACATGAGCTACCCAGCCTTCTATCAAGCTTGGCATCAGTAAGAGGGTAAAGAAAATACAACTACTCACATCACCTAAAGCCTCAACTCAATTGAGCGATCGCTTCCTCCACGATTTAAATAAAATTACTTAAAAGTTTATGTAATAAGCTACTTTCTTTTAAAGATGACATCCCTATAAAATTCTTCGCCCCAAGCCAACCAATTCAAGATTTGGTGCAGTGGCTACGAGATATTTGATATCAAATCCTTAAGTATCTAATGGTATTTTCGCCTTTTGAAACACCTGCTCAGCAGTAAATTCCAATCCCTCAAATAGAGAATCTGTCAGTAATTCCTCTCCCATATAAGTCTGAGGTGCTGCATCCGGGTAAAAAACCGTAATGCTTCTAGCTTTACTATCTACCACCCAAACCCGCAGCACCTTAGCGTCTAAATAGTCTTTTGCTTTCGCAGCCATTTGTCCAAAGGTTTGTCCTGGCGAAATGATCTCAATGACCAAATCCGGGGGAACAGGGCAAGCTTCATCCTCATCCCAGTTGGCGGGTAAACGTTTATAACAAATGTACAATAGGTCGGGTGTTGGCACCCAATCTCGCCCGTCACGAGTTAATGTAATTGCCCATTCTGGGCAAACTTCTCCTTGTCCCTCGCACCATTGCCCAATTAAATAAAGAAGGGCGCGGGTTAGTTTGGAGTGAAAAAACTTGGGTGACATTTTAGGAATTGCCTGACCATCAATCAGTTCGTAAGTGATATCTCCGTCGCCTGGGGGAAGATTCAGGAACTGTTGTAAGGTGAGTTGATTGTTGGCTTGGAGTATCATGACGCGAATGAACTGGCGGCTAATTTCATTGTAATTGGGTCATATCTTGCAGCGATCGCCAACCACCCCTAGAGGTTATAAACCCCACAGCGAGTAGCGAAAGTTCTATCAAGAAGATTAAATCTTAGCTAGGGCATGAATTTCAGTCCACTTGAGTGGACTTAAGCTATTAGCCTTAGATTTCAATCTAAGGTGGGCGATAGCGTTTGCGTAGCGCCCCCTTCGGGGCTAGCGCTGCTGCTTTGAGCAGATCGCTTCACAATGATACAATCATCTAAGGTCATTGCATTGCCTGCAATACCTCTCGGATAGTATCCGATGGCACTTCGTCAGTAATCGTCACCACACCAATTTGCGTTGGCAAAATAAACCTGACTTTACCCGCTTTGACTTTCTTGTCTAGTTGCAAAGACTCAATAATTGCTTCAATATCTACACCATCTGGCAACTTCGTTGGTAAACTTGCTTTTTGAATTAGGGCGTCTTGACGTTCAGCTTCTTCCTTTTTCCACATCCCCAGTTTGACAGCAATCTGCCCTGCTGCAACCATACCAATGGCGACTGCTTCACCGTGATTCACAACTCGATAACCTGTTAAACTTTCTACTGCATGCGCAATGGTATGACCGTAGTTGAGAATTGCCCGGAGTCCTGCTTCTTTTTCATCCTTACCGACGACATCTGCTTTGGCTTGACAAGAACGGTTGAGAATGGCTTCAATCAATTCAGCTTTGATGTAGCGTAGTTGATCTAAGCGTTTACTCTCTTCCATTTGGGCAAATAATTCCGCATCCCAAATCACGCCGTACTTAATAACTTCTGCCATCCCAGCACGAAATTCACGAACTGGCAAACTTTTCAGGACTTCTGGATCAATCAAAACCAAGCGCGGTTGATGAAACGCCCCTATCAAGTTTTTGCCTTGGGGATGATTGACACCAGTTTTGCCACCTATCGCTGCATCTACCATTGCCAAGAGTGAAGTTGGCACTTGTACAAAGTTAATTCCTCGCAGCCAAGTGGCAGCAGCAAAGCCAGTCATATCGCCAATAACTCCTCCCCCTAAAGCTACCATAGTTGAGGAGCGTTCTATGCGGTTTTCTAGGGCGGTGTCGTAAATTTTCTGTACACAACTGAGGGTTTTGTAGCGTTCACCGGGGCTTAAATTGCAGCTAACAACTTCAAACCCCGCAGCTTCCAGAGATGCTAATACCCTTTGCCCATAATTTTTAAAAATAGTCGGGTTAGAAACCAATAGGACTTTTTTGCCCAGCTTCAGATTGCTCATCATCTCGCCCAGCTGATCTATGCCCCCTGGTGCAATCGCAATCTCATAAGACTGTTCTGGTAGATTTACGTTAATAATTGAAGTCATAACCAAATCCCAAACAAGCGCCCGACGGCTGTATTCTACAGCATTAACACTCCTTATTCCCGATCTCAGACGCTTTCTGGTTCAACTTTTTATATTATCCACTTTCTGAAAACTGGTCAAAAAGGTGGCGTAGCTGAATTTGGGAATGAATTATGGTTGTAGCACGATGTTCAATTTCCTGTAAATCTCTGTAGAGACGTTGCATGCAACGTCTCTACATCAATGGAAATGCGTGAAATTCATATCAAGATTTCAGCAACGCCAAAAAGGTAGCGGTATGGGGCACAGTTATCAATCATCAACTACTTGATAACTGATAACTGATAACTGTTCACTGCTTTAATTCGTAGTCTCCTGAACAACTTGACCTGGAGCGTTAATTTCAACTGACTTGTTACCAGAACCATCAACAGAGATACGGAATAAGCGTTCACCCTCAGACGAGGTATAACTTGTCTGTTGGTCAGAATTTTGAACTTGAACAGGAGCTGCATTCAATTGCAGCTTATTAGTTTTTTTGTCAAAGACATTCATCCGCGTTTGGCTTCCTTGACGAAAAACTCTTATACTGTAGTTTGGTGTTTGGAAGGTCGTGACCGTTGTTTGTGGTGTAATGACTCTGGTAAGGGGTTTCTTGACTGTTTGCGCAGCAACAATACTTGGTTCAAACCCCAATCCACCAATTACCACTAAAGCGGTAGCTAGAAAAGCGTATTTCGTAAGCATAAGTCGTTATTTTATTGTTATAGCCACAATAAATTTGGATTGATTCTAACTATCAAGTCTCTCTTGTTATAGGATAACTTAAGAAAGGTTCAAGAAAAATTTTTATTGAGTCCTTCATCTGTAAATGATTGAATAATATTTATAAACGATTTTGGAGAAAGTTCGATGTTTGCTATCATTGCTTACTTACTATTCTTAGGTCTGTTCTTTGGGATCGCTGTTGGGTTACTTTTCGGTCTTCGTGCTATTAAGCTGATTTAATTGCTCTGTTGAGTTTCACCTAAAGGCGAGGACAGTTGAGTGGGGCGGAAGCGTCTCCCCGCCCTTGCAAACTGTCCTTCGCAAAGTTTTTTCAGCTTCTTAGCAACTTTGCGTGAGATTTTTATCTAACAACGGCTTCTACAGGTGTTTTAGATTGACCGACAAAAGCAGAACGCGTCTCTAGACCAAGCAAATTTAGCATTTCATGGTCAGCGTTGTATCCGGGACAAGGAGTGGTAACTGTTAACATATGCCCATCGTCACTGGAGAAGATAGAATTGGCTCCTGCTAAGAAGCATAAAGCTTGTTCTACCTGCGAAAGTCTCGCTCTACCTGCACTAAGACGAACATCCGAAGCAGGCATGACAATGCGTGCTGTGGCAATCATTCGCACCACTTCCCAAATAGGAACATCAGGTTGATTTTCTAAGGGCGTGCCCTGAACTTGTGAGAGGATATTTATTGGTACTGACTCTGGATGTGGATGCAAAGTTCCCAGAGTGTGCAACATAGATACGCGGTCATCTACGCTTTCGCCTAAGCCGAGAATACCGCCGGAGCATACAGTTACATTTGTTTGCCGGACGTTGTTAATTGTGTTGAGGCGATCGCCATAAGTTCTCGTTGTAATGATAGTACTGTAGTACTCCTCGGAAGTATCCAAATTATGGTTATAGGCATAAAGCCCTGCTTCTTCCAAGCGCTTGGCTTGTGCTTGAGTGAGCATGCCTAAGGTGCAGCATACCTCTAAACCCAATGCTGTCACCTCTTTTACCATGTCCAACACTTGCTCAAATTGGGAGTTATCGCGCACCTCTCGCCAAGCAGCACCCATGCAGACACGACTTACCCCACTTTCTTTTGCTTGTTGGGCAATACCAACAACTGTTTCTTTTTCTAAGAGTGCTTGTGCCTTTACCTCTGTTTTGTAGCGGGAGGACTGGGCACAGTAGCTACAATCTTCTGGACAACCCCCTGTTTTGATAGATATCAGCTTACAAACTTGTATTTTGCTTGGATCATGAAATTGGCGATGTACGCTAGCCGCTTGATAAATCAGCTCTAGCAGTGGTGTATCATGTATTTTACGTATTTCTGATTCTTGCCAATCGTACCGTATTACTACTGACATTTCTATACTTTAGTTAGATTTGTAGATAATTTTAGCTCTTTCTCAAGTATTAACTAGCTGATGTTCCTCATACACAAAGCCTCACTGCTGTTAAATTATGAAGGGGCACCGATAGCAATGGTAAGCAAATCTTCAGTAGTATATGGAATTGGAATTGCCGAATCTGACGACACAACGCTTGTTATTAAGACTAGCAACAAATCATGATATACCTAAAATCCTCAGGTTTTACACTGAAAATAAAACATGTTTTACTCCATTTTCTGCTCTTTGGTTTGATAACTTCTTTACAGAAGAGTATTGGCTAAATCAGTTAGAAAATAACTATTTAGAATTTCTTAACGATATATCATTAAGATTATTTATTTTTTTTAAAGCTAATCAAAAAAACATTATTGGATTTATCAACTTTTCCAATTTTGTCAGAAGTTCCGCACAGTACTGTAATGTAGGATACGGTCTTGCCGAAGCTGAACAAGGAAAAGGTTATATGACAGAGGCATTGCAAGTAGCGATTGACTATGTATTTCAAGACTTAAATATGCACCGAATTATAGCAAATTATATGCCTCATAATCAGCGTAGTGGGAACGTACTGAGAAAGTTAGGATTTGTTGTAGAAGGCTATGCCAGGGACTATTTATTAATTAATGGAAAATGGCAAGACCACATCCTTACAAGTCTCACTCATCCTAACTGGCGGGCAAATCCATAAGCTTGTACACATCAAATTCAAGCATTTTAATCCCAACTGAGCTACACCCAACAACAATTTTGGATAACTTGGATAAATAGTAATGACTTTGGCTGAAACTGCAAACAACACCCATTCTACCAATCCTTTTCTCAATCTCCACTACGAAAGAGCTGTTGAATCTCTGGGTGAGGATTACTACGATGAAGTCGCCGCAGCAGAATTTCCTCAACATATCTTGCGCTGGCGTAATGATGCACTTTTACACCGCTTAGAACTAAACCCGCAATTGGTAAAAGACGACGACTTTATCTCAGCCTTTGGCAAATTTGAGGAACGAAAACCACTTTTAGCACTGTGTTATCACGGCTATCAATTTGGCGAATACAACCCTTTTTTAGGAGATGGTAGGGGCTTTCTCTACGGACAAGTACGTGGTACTGATGGCGAACTATACGACTTCGGCACCAAAGGTTCCGGTAAAACTCCTTACTCCCGTGGTGGTGATGGTATGCTGACACTCAAGGGCGGAGTACGAGAAGTTCTGGCTGCAGAAATGTTACATCACTTGGGTGTACGCACTTCACGTTGTTTGAGCATGATTGAAACAGGCTTATCCCTTTGGCGAGGTGATGAACCTTCTCCTACTCGTTCTTCGGTGATTGTGAGGATGGGGCGATCGCACATTCGGTTTGGCACTTTTGAACGACTGCATTATTTACGACGCCCAGATTTGACCAAAAAGCTACTAGACCATGTCATTGAGCAGTATTATCGAGATTTCATCACTCAAGAAGATAAGTATGTTCTATTTTATGCCGATTTAGTCAAACGGACAGCAGAACTGGTGGCGCAGTGGATGGCAGCAGGTTTTTGTCATGCAGTGCTCAACACAGATAATATGTCAATAACTGGGGAGAGTTTTGACTACGGTCCTTATGGCTTTATAACCAGTTACCAGCCCTACTTCACTGCTGCCTATTTCGATCATTATCGACGCTACTGTTACATTCATCAACCTGGGATTTGTAAGTGGAATTTAGAAACACTCCAAGACGCCTTAAAAGGTGTTATTGATTACGGTGATATGCAGGCTGGATTGGCTAAATTTGATGAGCATTATCAGAGCGAATACCGCACTTTAATGTTGAAGAAGTTGGGTTTTGAGCAATTGTCACACCCAGAAGCTGATGAACTTTTAAATCTGACTATTCAATTTTTGCAAGGTAGCGAAGTTGGTTATCATCAGTTCTTTTACGAAATGGCTCGCACCTTTTCATTGAAATGGCGAGATGAACCAGGTTTGATTATGGCAGATTCAAATTTTGTACCAGCATCAGGAGTATCAGAAGTTTTTGATAATTGGTGTCTTATTTACCATAAAATGTTAAATAATTTTGAGCCTGAGCAAATAGATAGTATTGCCCAAACTCTAACTCGTCAAAATCCCAAAACTGTGATACATAAACCAGTGATTGAATCAATTTGGCAATCCATTGTTCAGGAAGATAACTGGCAACCTTTTTATCAGTTAATTGAGTGCATTCAGTCTGGAAAATAGAGAAATGAACTGTTTGTAAGCCAATTTGCGCTTAAAAAGTGAAGTTACACATTATCGCCCTCACACTATAAGTGTGGACGCCAGGTGCTACCCTGCGGGAAGCCGCCAAGGGCGTCTACAAGCCGGGAAACCCGTCCAACGCACTGGCTTGGCTACACAAACAAAGCTCCGAAGTTCCCTACGGCGGGAAACCCGCCTGCAGGACTTCTCTGTGCCTGCGCAGGCTCATTCTATGCATCTTATAATTAAAAAGATTGTTTTCTGCTCCCAACACTGTAAAAGTAGTTTTTGCAAGAAAAATATATACTGTACAGTAAAGCGGATTTTCCTTATAGAAAACTCGCGTAACAAATATGTGTAAACAAGCGAGCTAGTTGTGAGCGAAGAAGAATTTTCTCAATGTATCCAAATTCTCCGTCAGCAGATAGAAGCGCTGCAAAGACATATTATGTTAAATCCAAGGCAGCCGCAACAAGTCGCTGAAGCGATGCAGCAAATAGATGCCTCCTTGGACAAGCTGCATGTACTTAGTGAAGAAATACATACTAGCTTAGAAACAATGCAGGTTATTCAGGAACAACTGCTAGAGCAGGATGAGTATCTAGCAGAAGAACGTCAGCGTTATTATGACCTGTTCGAGTTTGCACCCGATGCTTATTTGCTGACAGATACTCAAGCAGTGATTCTCTTAGCTAACCGCGCTGCTGGCGCATTATTCAACGTCTTGCCCAACATCCTCATTGGCAAACCATTAGCCAATTTTGTCTGTGAGGCAGAACGTCGGATCTTTCGTAACAAATTAAACGAGTTTTCCTCTCTATATTCTTCTGTGCAAGAGTGGGAAATACGTATGTGTCCGCCTATAAGTCAACCTTTTGACGCTTCACTCTTGGTGGCACCTGTGCGTGACTCTTCTAGAACCCTGGTTTCTCTACGGATAGGCGTGCGTGATATTACTAAATACAAGGCGGCGAATTTACAACACATCCAATCAGTAGCTGAGTTGCTGCCTCTGGCAGCAACTCAGCTGCTGCCTCTGGCAGCAGCTGTAGAGATCCCTCGTTCGCTCGATGGCTTGCAGGTGCTCTTTGTGGATGATGAAGCCGATGCCCGCGAGTTTATCACGGCAGTGCTGGAGCAACATGGAATTTCGGTGACAGCAGTTGCAACAGTTACTGAGGCGCTGGAGGTGCTGGAGCGATGCTCACTCGGGGAGCCGCCCAAAGGGCGAACATGCCCCGATGTGTTAATCAGTGACATCAGGATGCCGGATGAAGATGGCTACGCTTTGATTAAGAAAGTACGGGCACTAGAGGCACAGAAGGGATGGCGAATTCCTGTGGGTGCTATATCAGCTTATCTTGGAGAAGACCGAGCAAAGGCACTATCAGCAGGATTTCAATCGCACTTGCATAAATTGGCAGAGCCAACGGAGTTAATTGCAATGGTGGCACAGCTTGCTGGGCGAGGTTAAATCAGTGAACAGTGAACAGTGAACAGTGAACAGAAGAAGCGATTTCTTGACCTCCCTGATAACTGATAACTGTTACGAGTACTTTAGCAGATTTTTCCCAGGTCAAAGATGGACAGCTTAACCGAACGCAAGAAAGATGCTCTCGCAATGAATGTGTTTGCAGGCGGTGGCGAGATGGCGACCTTGATGCGATCGCACCATTGGTCAACCACCCCATTAGGTTCTGTCGAGAACTGGTCGCAGAGCCTGCGAACCCTTGTCAGCACCATGCTCCCGTCTCGCTTTGCCCAAATCATTTTCTGGGGAGAGGACTACATCCAGCTTTACAACGATGCCGTGATTCCCATATATGGCGCAACTCACCCCAAGGCGCTGGGGCAACCTGCTAGAGAGACATGGGCAGAAATTTGGCATGACCAGGTTAAACCGGTGCTTGAAAGTGTCAGGACTACGGGCGAAGCCTTTTTTGCGGCAGATCAGCTTTTTCACCCCTCGCGCTTTGGCTACCTGGAAGAGACCTATTTCACGTTCTGCTATACTCCCGTTCGGGATGAGACGGGCAAGGTTAGTGGGATGCTCTGTACCTCGACTGAGACTAGCCAGCAAGTGATTGGTCAACGTCGCTTGACGATGCTGCGAGAGCTAGCCACGGCTGGAAGTGGAGCAAAAACGCGCTTGTCCGCCTGTCTTGCCGCTGCCGATACGCTCAACCCCTACGATATTCCCTTTGCCCTGTTCTATCAGGTCAATGGGCAAGGCAACTTGGCAGAACTGGTGGCTGCCCGTGGGCTGCCCGCAGACAGTGCCGCTGCGCCAAGAGAGATTAATCTGACTGAGCGATCGGGTTGCTGGTCGCTGGTGGACGTTCTCCAGAGCCGTGAACCCCTGCTGATTAATGATGTGGTCGATCGCTTCGGATCGCTCCCCGTCGAACCGTGGGGAGAAAGTCCCCATTCTGCCTTCATTCTCCCCATTCTGTCAAGCAACAAAGAACAGGTGGAATGTCTGCTGGTTGCAGGGATCAGCCCTCGGCTTGAGTTCAATGCCGAATACCGCTCATTCCTCGAACTGGTCGCCCAGCAGGTTGAAAGTTCCATTGCAACGGCTCAAAGCTATGAGCAAGAACGCCAGCGGGCAGAAGCATTGGCAGAACTCGACCGCGCTAAGACAGCCTTTTTCAGCAATGTCAGCCATGAATTTCGCACGCCCCTAACGTTGATACTCAATCCACTTGAGCAAGTCATCGCCCAAACACACAGTTCACTCCTGCCCGAACAGCACGAACAACTTAATATTGTTCAGCGAAACGCGATGAGACTGCACAAACTAGTCAATACCTTACTTGACTTCTCCCGAATTGAAGCAGACAGGATACAAGCCGTTTATGAGCCAACTGATTTAGCCCAATTCACAGCCGAGTTAGCTTCAGTGTTCCGTTCGGCTATTGAAACAGCAGGATTGCAATTAATAGTAGATTGCCCACCCCTAAGCTCTCCGGTGTATGTAGATCGCGAAATGTGGGAGAAAATTGTTCTTAACTTAATCTCCAATGCGTTTAAGTTTACCTTCACCGGAGAAATTGCCGTTTCATTACATCCAATTGGTGACAAAGTAGAGCTAAAAATACAAGATACAGGCACAGGCATTCCCCCCGAAGAGTTACCCCGAATTTTTGAGCGCTTTCACCGCATACGAGGCGTACAGGCAAGGAGTCATGAGGGGTCGGGCATTGGGTTAGCTTTGGTGCAAGAACTCGTTCACCTACATGGGGGAGCTGTGAGCGTTGCGAGTATGGTGGGTGTGGGAACGACTTTCACAGTAACCTTGCCCACAGGTTCATCGCACTTGCCAACTGAGCAAATTAGTGCTACACGTACACTGATATCAACTTCAGTAGATGCTGGCCCCTACGTGGAGGAAATGCAGCGGTGGATACCCCAAGAGGAGGGAGGGAAAGAGGAGAGAGGGAGCGAAGGAGGGAGGGAGCCAGAGAAATTCCCTCACTCTCTCCCTCTGTCAGTCTCTGACTCCTCTGCAACTGGGCGCATTTTGTTAGTCGATGACAATGCCGATATGCGGGACTATCTGGCGCGTCTGCTCTCGAAGCACTGGCATATTCAAGCTGCGAACAACGGAGCTGCTGCACTAGCTGCTATCGCTGAGCAACCGCCAGATTTGGTGCTAACTGATGTCATGATGCCAGAAATGGACGGTTTTCAATTGCTGAGTGCATTACGTACTAACCCACAAACAAAAGGTATACCTATTATTCTGCTGTCGGCTCGTGCAGGGGAAGAAGCGGCAATCGAAGGACTGCAAGCAGGGGCTGATGACTATCTAATTAAGCCCTTCTCTGCTCGTGAACTGGTAACTCGCGTTCATTCTCACTTGCAAATGTCGCATCTGCGCCAAGAGTTATCCTCCAATCGCATGAAAAATGAATTTCTCGCAACGGTTACGCACGAGCTGCATACTCCCTTGGTTTCTATCCTTGGCTGGACTCGCTTACTACGTTCAAGCCAAATTGATCGGGCGACTGCTTTACGTGCCTTGGACACAATTGAGCGCAGCGCTAAGAACCAGGCAAAGCTTATTGAGAATTTGCTGGATATCTCAACTATTATCTCAGGTAAAGTTTGCTTGGATCACAAGCCAGTTAAAGTGACTCCTATCATTAAAGAAGTTATTCATACAATATTGCCTAATGCTAAGGCTAAGGGAATTGATATTGTTGTAGAGACGAGAGGTGGCACGTCTCTACAGTGGGATGTTTCCGTTTTAGGCGACTCAAACCGCTTGCAGCAAATTGTTACAAACTTGCTTGATAATGCCATCAAATTTACACAATTGCGAGGAAGAGTAGAAGTTCGGCTTGATACTGTTGACTCTTGGTGCTCTATCCAGGTTAAAGACACAGGTATCGGGATAAGTGCTGATTTTCTGCCCCATGTCTTTGAGCGCTTTACTCAAGCTGAAGTCCCTAGTAGGCATTTGCCTGGAGGTTTGGGGCTGGGGCTGGCGATCGCCCGTCAACTCGTAGAACTCCACGGAGGTACAATTGAGGCAGCAAGTGAGGGGGAAGGACGAGGCGCAACGTTTACCGTCAAGCTGCCGTTAGTTTGATCGGGCAATATGGCAAGAGACAATGGATTTTCAGCTATCTATCCATGCTCAAGAACAACTTGTAGAAAGAAATATACCTTTAGAGGTTGTAGAACTTGTACTTAACCAACCCGAACAAGTAGTAGAGGAGGACAACTTAAAGGTATATCAAGGAAGATTTGAAGCAGCCAACGGAAAAACCTACTTGCTCAGAGCTTATGTCAACGATCAAGTTAATCCCATCAGAGTAGTCACAGTTTACAGAACTAGCAAAATCAATAAATATCTTCGGTAAAGAATATGCAAGCCAAATACGACACAGAGCAAGATATTCTACGGATTCGTTGGTCAGATGCACCAATTGAAGAAAGCGACCAAGAGCAGTCGGGAGTCATTCTTGACTATGACCAAGAAGGCAATGTAATTGGTGTAGAAATTCTCAACGCTTCCCATAAAATTAGCCAGTGGCAACAATTGACTTCACCTATTAGGGTAGATGGCTAATGGTAACAAAGTAGCAAAATAAAAAAATAAAATCAAAATAGCTATCCAAAAACGCTCATTATGAGTAAAGAAGAACAGCTACTTGAATGTTGGCACGAACTCTCCCCCGAAGCCCAAGAGCAAGTGCTTCAACTCGCGCAATCTCTTAAACCCCAGCCGGAGTTCGTTCCACAAACTCCCCTTGGCAAAAAGCTGTGGGAAATTCGTCAACGTATCGTTGCTTAAAGGAGGAGGAACTTGAACAGGAACTCGCAGAGCGTCGCGGCGGCTGGCGGGAAAAAGACTAGATGACTCGAACATTCATTGATTCTGGTGAAGCAGCGCTGCGGGAGGGTTTCCCTCCGCAGGCGACTGCTGAACCCGAAGGGTGTGCTTATTGCGGCGGCTCGTGGCGATACAACCCGTTCACTTAGTGCGCTTCGCATTCTCAGCGCTCGCGATCGCGAATTTGCTTCAAGCGCCTTCATCCAGCTAGAGACCCTACCTAAAGCAATCTATAATAAACAATAAATAGAACGCGCTTCACATTGCTGCTGCACTTTCTGTTGATGCAGAGGAATTTGTAACTACTGAAAAAACTACAAAACCGATGTATCGTGTTATGGAAATTCAAATCGTTTCAATTGCGAGTGAGGCACTCCGTTGGGCGGGTTCCCCGACTTGAAGGAAGTGCCGAACCCGTAAGGGTGAATAAAATTCTTGCCGAATTGCCCAAGCCATAAGCGCCATGCAACGACCTCAACCAGAAACAGTCACATTAGACGATGTTGTCATTACCGAGGAGTTATCCCGCCGAACCCCTCGTCCCCCAAACTTGCTCTCAGAAAATCAGGGATTGCATGCGTTGGCGCGGCAGTTGGTAAATCAGCCGGAAATAATGCTCCAAAATCTGGTTGACATGGCACTGGACTTATGCACTGCCCAAAGCGTAGGAGTCAGCTTGCTACAGACAACTCCGAGTGGGGAAGAAGTCTTTGGCTGGATTGTTTTAGCAGGAACATTAAAACAGTACGTAGGCAACACCGCACCCCGCAACTTTAGTCCTTGTGGAACGTGCCTTGATAGGGGTACTCCTCAGCTTTATTCCTATCCCGGTCGATATTTCACCTATTTGCAGGAGGCGGAAGCACAGATTATTGAGTGCCTGGTGTTACCACTGACCGCTGATAACCATGCCCTTGGTACCATCTGGATTGTATCTCACGATGAGCAGCGACATTTTGATAGTGAAGATGTCCGGGTGATGACGAGTTTGGCAGACTTTACAGCAGCAGCGTTGCTTCTGAATCAGCGACAAACGAGGGAATTGCTTGCTGCCAATGCTGCCCTAGAAGCTGAAATTATTGAACGCAAGCGATCGCAAGAAGCATTACGCGAGAATGATGCATACTTAAAGTCTCTTGTCAACCTGGTGCCCGATATGCTCTGGCGCAATGACGTAACTGGCAACACCAGTTGGTACAACCAGCGCTGGCTGGACTACACCGGACAGACGATGGAGGAGGCACAAGGCTATGGCTGGCTTGAGGTGATCGATCCCGAGGATCGCGCCCAATCCCTCGCCAATTTTCAGAACGCGGTGAATGAGCGTCGTCTCCTGCGACAAGAACACCGCATTCGGGGTACAGACGGAAACTATCGCTGGTTTCTGATTCGGGCAGAGCCGGTCTTTGACGCCCGAGGATGCATTATTCAATGGTTCGGAACCGCCACCGATATTCATGAGCAGCGGACTGTGCTTGAGACGTTACGCGAATCGGAAGAACGGCTACAGCTGGCTGCCGATGCTGCCACTTTTGGTACCTATGAGTATATTCCGCAAACCGATCAAATCAACTGGTCAACAACGTTGAAAGCGATTCATGGCTTGCCAGAAGACGCAGAAATTACCTTTGCTCGGTTATCAGAGTTTATTCATCCCGACGATCAAGAGCAGACTTTGGGCAAATTCCATCAATTCCTCAGTCCAGACGCCCCCGGACCTTACCAGCATGAGTTTCGCATTGTGCGGACGGATGGAGCCGTGCGCTGGGTACTCGATAAAGGGCAGGTATTCTTCACGGGTGAGGGAGAACACCGTAGAGTTGATCGCGCTATCGGTGTAACGCTTGACATCACTGATCGCAAGCTCTCAGAAGCAGCCTTGCACGAATCGGAACAACGTTTGCGGACGTTGATTGAGAATCTGCCAGGTGGGGCAGCGTTTGTCGTTGACCGCAATCTGCGCTATCTGCTTGCCGAAGGCGAAGCACTCTATGCCGCCGGTTTCAAAAGAGAAGATTTAGTCGGCAAAACCATTTTCGAGGCGATGCCGCCCGAATTAACCGCCAAGTATGAGGAGCTATACCGCATGGCTCTCTTGGGTGAGTCGTTTGAGCATGAGCACAATGCACACGATCACTCGTATATATCGCGCGGAACTCCGCTTCGCACGAAAAGCGGCGAAGTTTATGCTGTGCTTGCCGTCTCTTACGACATATCCGATCGCAAAAAAGCAGAAGTTGCTTTGCGCGAGAGCGAAGAACGATTCCGCTTATTCGTCACCGCTAGCTCGGACATAATATACAGAATGAGCGCAGATTGGAGTCAGATGCGTAACCTCGAAGGTAAGAACATCCTCGCCAGCACTGAGAACCCCAGCCACACATGGCTTGAAACGTATATTCCCAAGGAGGAGCAGCCGCAGGTATGGGCTGTCATCCAAGAAGCCATCCGAACCAAGAGCACGTTTGAGTTGGAACATCGGGTTATTGAACAGGACGGCACAATCGGCTGGACGTTCTCGCGCGCCATCCCAATGCTGAATGAGCAGGGTGAAATCATTGAATGGTTCGGAGCAGCAAGTGATGTGAGCGATCGCAAACAAACCGAAGCAGCGATCGCTCAAGACCTTAAAGATACACAACTGTTGCGTGACCTGAGCGCACGGCTCGTCACCGAAGGCAACATTCAAGCGCTTTATCAAGAGATTATGGCAACGGCGATCGCCCTCACGAGGGCAGATGCCGGAACGGTGCAAATTCTGGATGAAGCGACGCAAGATCTGGTGCTGCTTGCTACCCAGGGCTTTGAGCGAAATATGATCGAGCATTTCTACCGCGTCAACGCCAGTTCAAACACGCCTTGTGGCATTGCACTGGTAACGGGCGAGCGCACCTTCGTTGATTTCGATGTGCCAGAAAATGAAGACCCCGACGGTTCATGCCGAGTGCACGTGGAGGCAGGTTATCTCTGTGCCCAGTCCACGCCGCTGATTGCTCGTTCGGGTAAAGCGATCGGCATGTTTTCAACGCATTGGCGCAAACACTATCGACCGAGCGATCGCGAACTGCGCTTTCTCGATTTACTCGCCCGCCAAGCGGCTGATCTAATTGAGCAGCGGCAAGTCCAAGTCGCCCTGCGCGAATCGGAAGAAAAATACCGCACTTTATTTAATTCGATTGATGAAGGCTTTTGCATTTTTGAATTAATCGAGGACGACGAGGGCAACGCGGTTGATTGGATTTATCTAGAAGCGAATCCGGCGTTCGAGCAGCAGACCGGCTTCATCAATCCAATCGGTAAGCGCATCAGCGAGTTTCAGCCCGACCTCGAACGCCTCTGGTTCGAGCGGTTCGCGGGCGTCGCCCGAACGGGTCAGCCGATGCGCTTCGTACAATACACCGAAGCGATGGGCATTTGGTATGACGTTTACGCGCTGCGCGTCGGCGTGGCGGGCGACAACCGCGTGTCGCTTCTGTTCACTGACATCACCGATCGCAAACGCCGCGAAGCAAATCTCGCTTTCCTCGCCGGTTTGATGAACGATTTTGCGCCGCTTGCCACTGCCAAAGAAATTATGGAAATGGCGGGCAAACGCATCGCCGAACATCTCGATCTGTCGCGCTACATGTTTGTTGAGATTTACCCAGAGGCAGGCACATGCACATATCTGCTCCCCAGCCGTCCCGCCGGGCAGCTTGAGATCAGCGGGAGCTACATACTCGCCGATTACCACACCGAAGAGGAACACCGCCTGCTCTCCACCGGGCATTCGATGGTCATGAACGACGTGCGCGACGGAACGCGTTCGCCCGAACAGATCGCGGCATTTGAGGCGTTCGACATCGCTTCGATCGTCAACACGCCTTATTTAAGCAACGGACGCTGGGTTTTCGATCTGGGCGTCGCGCGCAGCAAGCCTTCGGTTTGGCGCGAGGATGAAATCGAGCTTTTGCGGGAAATCTCCGCGCGCGTTTGGCTCCGAATCGAACGCGCCCGGATCGAAGTAGACCTGCGCCAGTCGGAAGAGAAATATCGATCGCTGTTCGAGTCGATCGACGAAGGCTACGCGCTCTGCGAAGTGATGTATGACGAGACTGGAAAGGCGATCGATTGGCAACTGCTGGAAGTCAATCCAGCGTTTGAGCGGCTAACTGGATTTGCAGACGCGGCAGGTAAAACCGCAGCCGAACTCAATCCCAACCTTGGATCTGCGTGGATTGAAACATTCAACAACGTTGCCCAGACGGGCGAACCTGCACGCTTTGAACACTACATTGAGAGCGTAGACTACTGGTTTGACCTGCACGCTTCGCGGCTTGACGGAGACACCCGCCACCTCATCATCGTTTTTAACAACATCACCGATCGCAAACGGGTCGAGGCGAACGGCACCCTGCTGACAGGGATCGCCGACGATTTGACCCGTCTGGTGACGCCCGACGAGATCATCAACGCCGCTGGCGGGCGGCTGGGGGAAGCGCTGAACCTGAACTTGTGCCTTTTCGTCGATGTGGATGAGGAGCGCGACGAGGTGACGGTGCATCACGCTTGGCAACTCCAAGGACTGCCGAGCCTCAAGCAGACGTTCCGTATCGCCGACTTCCTGACCGATGAGTTCGCGCGGTCGCAGCGGAACCGCGAGACCTTCATCGTGCGTGACACGGCCAACGACGAGCGGACCGACGCCGAAGCCTACGCCCGCCTGTCGGTCGGCTCAATTCTGGCGGTGCCGTTTCACCGCAGGGGGCGGTGGGTGGCTTACCTCACCGTGACCGATTCCTCGCCCCGCGACTGGCGGGCGGACGAGATTGAGGTCGTGCGGGAGGTCGCCGAGCGGATGTTCCCACGCATCGAACGTGCCCGTGCCGAAGCAGACTTACGCGAATCGGAAGCGAAGTATCGATCGCTGTTTGAGTCGATGAACGAGGGGCTGGCGATCAGCGAGCTTGTCCGTGACGAGAGTGGTCGCGCTGTGGATGCCCGTTATCTTGAACTCAACCCAGCCTATGAGAGACAGACAGGATTTGACCGGAGCAGCGCCCTTGATCGGTTAGTGAGTGAAGTCTTTCCAACCTACTACCGCACCTGGTTGGAGATTGTTGAGCGCGTCCTTAGAACTGGACAGCCGGAACGCCTTGAACAGTTCGTTCCAGACAATCAGAAGTGGTTTGCGTTTCACGTCACTCCTTTTGGCGGAGCAGATGGTTTCACGGTGCTCTACGACGACATTACTGAGCGCAAACGCCAAGAACAAGAGCAGGCGTTCCTGCTTAGGCTCAGCGACGCGCTGCGACCGCTGGCGGATCCCATCGACATCATGGCGGCGGCCAGCGAAGCGCTGGGGCGGCATCTCGACGTCGGACGCTGCGGGTATTGCGAGGTGGACGAGACTTGCGAGTACTACACCGTCTTCCGCGACTGGACCGACGGCGTCATGCCCAGCATGGTGGGCCGGCATCAATTCGGCTACGGGGATCAGTTCCGCGAGCAATATCGCGCCGGCAAGAGCGTGGTGATCGACGATGCACTCGCGGATGCGCGCGCCGCCGGCAACGAAGCGGGGTTCGAGGCGGCGGGCGGCATACGCGCGGCAATCGGGCTGCCCCTCATCAAGGAGGGCCGCTTCGTCGCCGGCTTGTTCGTGATGCAGCTCGAGCCGCGCCGCTGGACGGCCGAGGACGAGGCGCTGATGTTGGACGTCGCCGAGCGCACCTGGGCAGCGGTCGAACGCGCCCGCGCCGAAGAATCTTTGCGCGAATCAGAAATTCAGCGGGTGCGAGAACAATCTGCCCGCGAACAAGAACGGCAACGGGCAGAGGCACTGGCAGAACTCGATCGCGCCAAAACAACTTTCTTCAGCAACGTCTCTCACGAATTCCGCACCCCGCTAACGCTGCTGCTGGCTCCCCTGCAAGATGCCTTGAACGATCGCACCGCACCCCTCGCCCCCCCTCACCGGGAACGACTGGAACTGGCGCATCGAAACACGAATCGACTCCTGAAACTGGTCAATACCCTACTCGACTTCTCCCGCATCGAAGCTGCTCGGATGGAAGCGGTATACGAGGCGACAGACTTGGCACTGTTGACAACTGAGCTAGCAAGTGTATTTCGTTCTGCGATTGAGCGGGCAGGGCTACGGCTGATAGTCGATTGTCCACCGTTGCCAGAACTAGTGTATGTAGACCGGGAAATGTGGGAAAAAATTGTCCTCAACCTGCTCTCCAACGCTTTTAAGTTCACCTTTGAGGGTGAAATTGGCGTCAGCCTGCATTCTGCTGATGACCATCATGTGACGCTACAAGTGCAAGATACGGGCACAGGGATTTTGCCTGAAGAACTGCCCCATCTTATGAAGCGATTTTACCAGATACGAGGAGCAAAAGCAAGGACGCATGAAGCGTCTGGTATTGGTCTTGCGCTGGTGCATGAACTGATTCGACTGCATGGTGGCACCGTAGATGTGAGTAGCACTGTGGGACAGGGAAGTTGCTTCACCGTCACTATTCTTTTAGGCACAGCTCACCTGCCAAATGACCGTATCTCAGCAACACGTACTCAAGCATCAACAGGAATCGGTGCAGATCCTTATGTTCAGGAGGCTGAGCGTTGGCTACCGGAAGAAGGGAACAGGGAACGCTTAACAGGGAACAGGGAGCAAGGAGCAGAGGAAGGTGGGGAAAGTGCGGAAGAAATTACTCCCTCATCTCCCTCATCTCCCCTATCTCCCTCACCCCGCATTCTCCTAGTCGATGACAACGCCGACATGCGAGATTACCTGACGCGGATACTGAGCGAACACGTGCAAGTCCAAGCTGTTGGGGATGGAGCAGCGGCGCTGGCGGCGGCACAAGAGCAAGTGCCGGATCTGGTACTGAGTGATGTGATGATGCCAGGGCTAGACGGTTTTGAGTTGCTCAAAGCATTGCGGGCTGAGGCATGCACAAGAGAAGTTCCCATCATCCTGCTTTCTGCCCGTGCAGGCGTTGAGTCGGTGGTAGAAGGACTCGAAGCTGGGGCGGACGACTACCTAATCAAGCCCTTCTCTGCCACCGAACTGGTATCCCGTGTAAATGCTCATCTCCAGATGGCACACCTGCGTCTTGAAGCACTCCGCCAGGAAAGAACCACCAGCCGCAGAAAGGACGAGATGCTGTCAATAGTGTCCCACGAACTGAATACCCCCCTGGTTGCCATTCTCGGTTGGACGCGATTACTCCGTGCAAATCCGCCCAGTCACTCTATGCTGATGAAATCGCTGGAGACAATTGAGCGCAATGCCACCCTGCAAGCTAAACTGATATCAGACTTGCTGGATATTTCACGGATTACCGCAGGCAAACTGCATCTTAACCTTGAGCCTGTTGAACTGCAATCGGTGATTGAAACGGCGATTGCCACAGTGCATCAAACCCAAAAAACCAAAGACATTGAGCTGACGTGTCTGCTTGACCCTTTACCAATAATAGTTCAAGGCGATCTAGACCGTTTGCAGCAGATTGTCTTAAATCTACTGACCAACGCCATCAAATTTACGCCTAAAGGAGGAAGAATTGAGATACGTCTTAATGTTATAGAAAATCAAGCCCAGATCAAGGTAAGTGACAGTGGCTGCGGAATAAGTGCCGAGTTTCTGCCTCATGTTTTTGACAGTTTTCGTCAAGCAGAAAGTTCAAAGAGTCAATCTATTAAAGGGCTAGGGCTGGGACTGGCGATCGCCCGTCACTTGGTAGAACTCCACGGTGGCACCATCTACGCCGAAAGTCCTGGATTTGGGCAAGGTGCAACTTTTACTGTCAACTTAGCGCTTATTAGTGTTAGTTTTTAACAGTTATCAATTATCACTTACCAGTTATCGCACCAGCCGGCGAGGCTTTATGAGAACCGCCTTAAAAAAATTTAATGTTGTTTAATTTTAACGAAGCTGTATTAGCATAAATAATAGTTTAGTGTCAAGAAGAGGCTAATAACAAACGCTTAGCACTCAAATCCAACACCAGATATCTGTCTACAAACGCTAACCCCTAAGTAGTTCTTGAGTACTAGGACTAAATATTTAGATGAGTAAATCAGACAGCGAACTAGAGTTTGAAACTTTGCTGGACTACCTCAAGCAAAACTGTAGTTACGATCTGAGTGGTTATAAGGAAGGAACTTTGGTGCGTCGGGTGCAATACCGTATGCAGCAGTTAGAAATCGAGAACTACGGGAACTACTTGCAATATCTACAAAATAATTCAGACGAATGTGGTGCTCTGTTTAACACGATCTTAATTAATTACTCTAGCTTTTTTCGTGATAGCGATTCCTGGGATTATTTAGCGAACCAAATCATTGCCCAAATTATCACACGTAAGCAGTCGGATGAAAGAATCCGAGTTTGGAGTGCTGGCTGTGCTTCTGGACAGGAAGTTTATACACTGCTTATGTTGCTAGCTGAGGCTGTTGGTATCGAGCAATGTTTGCAGCGAGTGCAAGTTTTTGCCACAGATATAGATGAAGATGCAGTTTCTGAGGCGCGGCAAGCAAGTTATAGCGACAAAGAGGTAGCAAACATTCCGAGTGACCTACTGTCCAAATACTTTGAGCAAACCCAGCAACGCTACGTTTTTGACTCCAAACTGCGTCGCACAATCATTTTTGGTGTCCATGACTTGGCGAAGAATGCGCCCATGTCCAAAATTGACCTAGTTGTGTGCCGCAACGTGCTGATATACTTCAAACCCGAAACCCAGGAAAAAACTCTGGTTCGCTTTCATTTTGGCTTGTGTGATAATGGCTTTCTTTTCCTAGGTAACTCAGAAGGCTTGACCAACAACAAATATATCTTCACACCTGTCAGTTTGAAGCATCGTATTTTTGCGAAAGGACAAAATCTCACTTTACAGGATCACCTGCTGCTGCGACCCCGGACTGACACCAAAAAAGCAGTTAACCCTCTAACTACCCAAATCCACATGTGGAAAGCAGCCTTCCTTGCTAGTCCATTAGCCCAGCTAGCAGTGGATCGCAGTGGTCGCCTGCTTCTGGCTAATGAACAGGCTAACACCTTGTTTAATTTGAACATCAGTCATATTGGTGCGCAAGTGGAAGATCTAGAGATAGCGCGACTTATCAATCCATCCACTTTTATCAATCAGCTTGATCGCGATCGGGCGAAGCCCAGTGCCGTTCGGCGCAGCCGTACCGCAGATTCAGACAATAGCCACTCGTCGCTGGGCCCCAAACATATAGAGTGGGTTACTGATAATCACACAACTTATCTAAACATCTACACCACACTAATATCAGATGAGAGTGGTAAGGCCCTAGGCACAAACCTCACTTTTATTGATGTCACCCGCAATATATTGTTAGAGGATGAAATTGAACGCTTAAACTCAGCCCTGACAAAGGTGACTCAGGAACTAAAGGAGACAAAAGAAGTATTACATACTACAACACAACAATTCGATAGTACTCAAAAGGAGCTGGAAAGCGTACACCAGGAGATGCAATTTAGAAATTATTTGTGAGGATTTTGCCATCGAATCTAAACATCATTTGGTTGATAGACTGCACCAAATGAGTGGTCACTATTAACCTCAATAACTAAATCAACAAATGTGGGAGATTTAACTAACGGATTGATGAACAATTCTGGGTGCAAAGAACACCAAAAGTAATTCACAAATTGCTCTACTTCTTTTTCACTCATTCCTGACTTACCAGCAGCAATCATTTGCCGTTCCGCTTGTTTGCGCCACTCTAAGGAAAGACGATAATCTCTGGGATACAGCAAAATTAGGTTATCTAACTGCTCCCACAGTGGTAGGTAATCGCTGAGTTTGCTATTCATCTGACAGGCAAACGCTTTATCCTCATCTGTTATGATAGGGGGCGGTGCGGTGTCAAACGCAGTAGGCTCAATTGGTCGTACACCCACAAACCAACCTTCAAACAAGACAATATCTACATTCTCTACAATTTCTGGAGTCGTTCTATCGCCAGCACCTGCATGGAGAGATTTGTCGAAACGGGGAACTGCAACAGGACTTTTGCGCTGGCGGACTTGCTGCAGTATTGTTAAACCCAATTCTACATCGTGTGTTCCTGGAGGACCACGCCAAACTAAGCGCGGCTGTTTCTGTTTTAATGCCAAGCGCTCGTCATGTGTTTTGTACAAGTCATCTAAAGATAAACTCAGCGTACGGTATCCCAACTGTTTGAGAATCGCGCACAGAGTATTACACATCGTCGTTTTGCCTGTTCCCTGTCCTCCTAAAATACCTTGTATCAACGGACGCCCCAATTGTTGGTGATTAGATACTAGTTGTTTTGCTAAAGATAGCCAAAAATTATTGTCGTTAGTCATTAGTCATTAGTCATAGTCAAAAATAATTTTTCCTCTTCCCCTTACCCCTTCTCCCTGCCCCCTTCTCCCTTCTCCCTTCTCCGTTCAAGAACCAAGCTTGAAAGCTTCCAGAAACAAGCTGTACATAAAACCGATTTTAAGGATATTGAGAGATTCTACCCAAAGCGCCTGTCGCTCTCGTATGCTACGACCGTAGTATATCCGGCTGCCGACTTCTGTTAATGTCAATAACACTCCAGCAACAACAATGTCCCATTCAGCAGTTTGTCCAGATGTAGTGGCAACTGCGCTTCCCAGAAAAAAACCGAACAAACAACTAATTATCAAAACCGAAAACCGTCGCCAAGGATTGAAAAACCATAGCCGCAAGCGTAATGCAATGGTATTGAATAAGTTGTTTAAGCGTGTGTTTTGCATGAATGGGACTTCCGCAATGACTAAGAGTGTAGGAGAGTAGGGGGCACCCGAGCACCCGAGCACAAGCAGCAAGGAGGCAGGGAGAAATATTTTCATATATTCTGCTGTAAGCACTTTATCAGGGCTAGTTTTAAGGTAAAGTCAAGAAATCATGACATATTTATATAGGGGGATTCAAAAAATAAAATGTCCTAAAGTTATTGGTTAATGTGTAGAAAACGGTTATTAGTGTTGATGCCTAGCCCACAGGCTGGGTAATTGATTGTGGATTTCTTGCTGGCAAATGCCGTATGGAGGATCTCTGGCAAGTGCATATGCTTGCTTAAATAGTATTGTGGCTATTTGTTAGGTTTTGAATAATCATACAAAATATATACTTTTCTTCATTGTGAGCAATAACCTTGTTGTTTTGCTTTAAGAAGCATACATGATATATTTCACGCACTAGTTACCAGACAGCCTTGGGTGGGCAATTTTTTTAGATTGCTTTTACCGCTATTGGGCTGTTACTTGCTCAAGCCGACACTATAAATACTTATCAGTAAAATATATTACCATGAACCCGCCAGTGTGTTGTCACGCTATTCTGGTAGGTTTTTCGTTGGGAGTGCTGTTTCTACCAATGGGATGCCGTCAGAAGAGTGTATCCTTCGAGTCCACAAAATTAGAAGCTTCTTCTCTACCGTCTGCTCAAACACATCAGGAACAGAGCGCAGGATCATCATCTGGTTCCTCAGTATCTACAAAAAGTTATCAAGTCGAAAGTAGCAGTGGTGGGATCAAGCATACCGTTATGACATATCAACAGGGATCAAGTGGGCAAGCAGCTAATCAAGGAACTTTACGAATGAGCAACCAAACCAATCAGCCTGTGCGCCTTGCTCTACTGTCGCGACGTTCTCTAAAGAAAGGCTCTTCTTCTGGACAAACTAAAGATGCTGTCCCTGCACACTGGGATTTTGCTCCACAAGAAGGTAGTGAGAAGGGGATGATTCTAGCTTTACCTAACGGTAAGTTAGAACTGGAGAAGGGAGATATTTTAGTTGCCTTTGCGCAGGATGGTTCCCGTCGCTACTGGGGCCCATATGTTGTTGGAGAAACTTTCTTACCAAGCTGGAATTCTCAAAACAAAGAATGGCAACTTATTCTTAGTCCTTAGTCCTGAGTCCTGAGTCATTAATCATTAGTCGTTAAGCTTGAACACCTGGAACCGAAAAACTGAGCCAAAGTCATGTTGATTAATTTAGCATTTAGACTGTTGACTGGTTACTTATAACTAATGATTAATGACTATATGGGCAAACGTCGAGTCTTCGCTGTGACTCTGTCGATTTTATGGTTAGTTTTAATTGCTGGGGTGGCATTCTTTTGGCATTTGGGCAGTATTGGCTTGATTGATGAGACAGAGCCACTGTTTGCTGAAGCCTCCCGCCAGATGTTTGTTACAGGTGATTGGATTACTCCATTTTTCAATGGTGAAACTCGTTTTGATAAACCGGCTTTAATTTATTGGTGTCAGGCGATCGCCTACTGGATTTTTGGAGTCAATGAATGGGCAGTCCGTTTGCCTTCAGCGCTTGCTGCTACAGGACTAATTAGTTTGGCATTTTACACTATACAGTGGCATTTAGCAAGACAAGACTACCTTGAGCGAACAACTCGCCCAACTCGACGCTGGTTAACGGCTGCTTTGGGAGCTGCTGTCATGGCATTGAGTTCACAAATGATTGTCTGGGGCAGAACGGGTGTTTCTGATATGTTGCTGGTTGGCTGCATGGACTCGGCGTTGTTGTGCTTTTTTCTCGCTTATGCCCAACCTTCACAATCAGAAATGAAAGCACGGTGGTATTTGGCTTTTTATGTCCTGACTGCGGGTGCAATTTTAACCAAAGGACCAGTAGGAATTGTCTTACCTGTGCTGATTATCGGCATATTTTTACTTTATTTGGGAAATGCTAAAGCCGTTTTGCGGGAAATGCGTCCTCTTACAGGTTTACTTATTACTTTATGTTTATCAGTACCTTGGTATCTGCTAGTTATTTGGCGTAATGGTGAAAATTATATTAATTCATTTTTTGGTTATCACAATCTTGAACGTTTTACAAGTGTAGTAAACCGTCATTCAGCGCCTTGGTATTTTTACTTTTTCGTTGTCTTAGTAGGTTTTGCTCCATACTCAGTGTACTTGCCTTTGGCAATGGCAAGGCTGAAATTTTGGCAACCAAAGTACTGGCGTTCTCAAAAACGCTCTAGTCAACTCGGTTTATTTGCTTTTGTCTGGTTTATTGGTGTTTTTGGCTTCTTCACCACTGCTGTCACCAAACTCCCCAGCTATGTGTTGCCCTTAATGCCAGCAGCAGCTATTTTGGTAGCTTTGTTATGGAGCGACTTGCTTAAGGATGAGAAGATCACACAGCAATATTCTCCTGATTCTCTTAATCGTCCCTTCTTGTGGACAGGTTGGGTGAATGTTGTATTTTTATCAGTCCTAGCAGTCGCAATGTTTTACGTTCCTCAGTTAATACGTGATCCCGCCGCACCTAAATTCTCTGAGTCGTTTCAACAGTCAGGCTTATCAGTACTAGGAGGTGTGATTTGGCTAGTTTGCGCTCTTATAGTGGCGGCTTTACTGGTGCGTCGTTATTATCAACCAGTATTAATGGTGAATGTATTGGCGTTTGCGGCGTTTTTAGTTTTTGTTCTCACGCCTTGTTTGTTTTTGATAGATCAAGAACGTCAGCTACCTTTACGGGAATTGTCTGCGATCGCAGTCCAAGCACAACAACCCAATGAAGAACTTATGATGGTGGGTTTCAAAAAACCAAGCGTAGTTTTCTATACTCAAAAACCAGTAAATTACGTCAAAATATCTACAAAAGCTGCACAATATATTCAAGACAAAGCTGCCAAGAAAACACAACCTCCCTCAGTGTTGGTTCTTGCTCAGTTCAAAAAGTTTCCTGAAATGAACTTAAAGCCAACTGATTACGAAAAGTTGGGTACAAGCGGGGCTTATCAACTGATTCGAGTTCCTTTGAATAAGAAAGAACTAGGAAACTCTTAACGCGACTTTTGGAGAAGCAGCGGGGGATAGTCGAAAGTAAACCAAAGGAAGCAAATTTGGGCGATCGCGCCTTGCGCGGCTCCCCCGAGTGAGCATCGCCTCACGGTTAACATCTTGAAATATAAGTTGTTTCGTCCATTTAGCAGTACCTTTTTTGACAATGTGGCAACGGATTCTACGACGACAGCGTTGCCCTCTACTATGTTCTATAGCAAGTTTTTGAGGAGCATTGGGAATGACAGCAGCAACAGACCCCGTAAAGTTGAGCAAGCAGGAAGTTGGCAAAGCCGCTGCCGCTTTGGTAGAATCAGGTTCTATTGTTGGGTTGGGTACGGGATCAACGACAGCATATGCGATTGAGTTTATAGGCGATCGCCTCAAATCCGGCGAACTCAAAGATATCGTTGGTGTCCCCACTTCGTTTCAAGCAGAAGTGCTGGCGAAGCAGTATGGTATTCCACTCACCACCCTAGACGCTATTGACCACATTGATATTGCAATTGATGGTGCAGATGAAGTTGATCCACAAAAAAATTTGATTAAAGGTGGCGGTGCTGCACATACCCGCGAAAAGGTAGTAGATTATTTCGCCAGCCGATTTATTGTCGTTGTCGATGGTGCCAAATTAGTTGAGCGACTAGGTTCTGTTTTTCCAGTTCCTGTAGAAGTAATACCAATGGCAGTTGGCCCCGTCACCCTGGCACTTGAAAAACTTGGTGGCAAACCAGAACTGCGTATGGGTGTGAAAAAAGCTGGTCCAGTGATTACCGACCAAGGCAACATGGTTCTAGATGTAAAATTTGACACTATTGACAATCCAGATGAACTAGAAAAAATACTGAATAATATTCCTGGCGTGTTGGAAAACGGTATCTTCGTTAACTGTGCTGATGTGGTGTTAATAGGCGAAGTCAAAGATGGTCAGCCTGTTGTCAGGCAATTGTAGCAGTTTGAAATGAGTATAGGGGCGCACAGGCGCTGCGGCCTTGCGCCCACATGGCAGAAATTCAAAATGTACCTAACAGACACCCTGCGCAAAATGTGCAAGTGCTGTCTGTGAGGCACAAAAATTTCTTTACTTTATTATTTTTGTATTTAATCTTGTCTATAAGTATTGTTTTTAACATCCATCAACCAAATTTTTTCTAGAATGGCAATTCTTCTACGGTAAACAGTAGTACGATATTTTTTATAAGTAATTATACTCATCAAAAGAAATAAAGGAAAAGAAATGATAGACAAGCCTATAAGATTATTAGTATGGGCATCAGCAGTACCCTGAGAGTGAGTGTTTAAGGCTTCAGTTGGCTGAGTAGTAGAGTAATGTGGCATTAATACCTCCAAAGATATATAGTTCTACTAATAAAGCTTCAAGGGGAACGTTTTATTTTTCGCACAAGTTGAGGATTTTCCGGATGTATCCGGACTGTGGTTACTAAAACAATGAGTATTTCTAGTTCCCATAGTCATAAAAGCTTTTATCTTTAGGAATACTTTTGTCAAAATACCCTCATTATAAAAGAGTAGGGGTGTAAGGGTGTAGGGGGGAAGAGAGGATTTTCCTTGTGGTACACCCCTGCCCCGGAATCAAAAGGGTACAAGCCCCCACCAAATCTATGATTTGGTGGTCTCCAATCAGTGGTGGGTACAAGCTCCCACTGATTGTATCCCCTACACCCTTACACCCTTACCCCCTTACACCCCTAGTTTTTGACACCCTTACACCCTTACAAGAAAGTCCGTAAGCGCAAGGTCTTGTGCAGCAGAGATCGAAAGGGTTCTCGCGTTGTGTTCTGTTGGGCTGTTTTACCCGACCTAATTCATTCTAAATTCTGACTTGTGACCTCTATGCCCAGAGGGCACGCACTCGCGTTGGGGGTTCGCCCTATGGCCCTCCGCCACGCCTTACGGCTATCGCCGTATGCGCAAAGCGCACGCCTTACGGCGAACGCGCAGCGTCTCCGTTCGCGTTTGCGTAGCGCCAAAGTCTGCCGGGGGGAGTATCCCCCCGGCGAGCTTTGCCCCTTCGGGGCTAGCGTGTCCGTTCGGCACGGGGCCGTGCCCGTATGCGCAAAGCGCACGCCCAGAGGGCGAACGCGCAGCGTGTCCCTTTGGGACTCAGGGCTCAGGACATAGGAGATACGGCACGTCTGAGCGCAGAGCGCACGCGGCTTGGGCGAACGACGAACGCAGTCGCTCATGGGGGAAACCACGCCACATGCTACAAGTCGGTAGAGCCGCCCAACGCAGTGGCTCCCCAAGACCGCGCTGGCTCACTTGTGAGTTCTGTTCTATAGTTTCTTCTCCAATATTTAAGTTTGTCCATAGAAATTGACTTAGTGACAACATTCACTCCAGTTCCTCGCCAAGCAACTTCTGAATCTGTTGTAAAAACAGCACATTCTAATTGTTCTAGCTTAATATTCCAATACTCACTAAATCTGCTTTTCAAAGTTATGACTTGCTCAAAAACTTTATTTCTATGCTTATTTCTTCTTTTCCTTTCTGTTGCTCCTGTTGCTTCTGTATCAATAAATTTTGTTTCTATTAAGAAGATATTACCTAAGGAACTTAGATAAACGAAATCACACTTACCCAAATCTGTATAGTCAGCGATTGGCGACTTTTCAAATAACAGTAATTCACAGCAGAAAGGAAATATCCGTTCAATATTCAAGAACAAATAAGCCTGCAATAGGAGTTCGTTATCGTAAGGAAAACTCACAACACCCTCAAAAAATCTTTTAATCTCTTCCTGAGATTGGGGTTGAATTCTTTTACAATGTACAACAAAATTCTTTACCTCATCTGCGATCATGCAGTTTTCGTTTCCTCCTCCTTATTAACACACATTCACCATGCATCAAAATATACACTGTATTGAAAAAACAAAACATCCGCATAAGTAATGAAAAAACGAGCCTATTTTCATTTACTTACGGTAAATTATTGAGAGACTAATTGTATTTATTCAAGCATTTGTATACGTAATAATACTGTGTTTAGGTGACATCCTGACCCTCTGGTAGTAATGCCATTTCACCAAAGGCTTGATACAAATGATTTTTCTCCAATTATTTCCCCCCCACTCTCTACTAGAATTTACAGCAATTTTCAGCTAAATAGACCACATTGTAAGGGCGCAACAGCCTTAGTATCCATGCTTGATTTGCGCAAAACCTTATGGAAGCTTGTAATTCAAATAGATGAAAAATGCTGTAATATTTTTACACGTATGCAGGACTCATCACTAATTAACGGGACTTGATATTACAGATAATCAGATTCCCGACTTATGCAACAAGTCGGGAATCTTGCAACCTCTGGCAATTAATGACATGAACCACAATCGCTCTTTGATTAAACATCAGCAAGCGATTGTGGATAAGCAGAGAATCTAGCATTTAGAAGAGCCTGAACAGTTGTTCTAGAATCTTGCACCCAAAATTGTCGTCCAAAACGGACAAGTTGACGGGAAGTTCCGGCTTGTACAATTCCTATAACTGGAACTTTTGCTTTTTCTTTGTCTCCTGAGTATTCTTGCAAAATTGTTCTGAGGCGATGTTGTTCTTCAATTGTGGCTGCTTGTTGAGGATTCAATTGCACCATAACCAACTGTACTGTTTCTACTAGCTCTACATCTTCAACAATCAATTGATTTTGGTCGTCGCGTCGGTCTACTTTTCCCCAAATTATTAACCGAGAGTCAATTTGGAGCAAAGAGTGAATCCGCTCATAAATTTTAGGAAAGACGATGGCTTCTAATTGTGTGGTTAAATCTTCGATTTGTAAAATAGCCATTGGCTCGCCTTTTTTTGTCATGACTTTCTTAACCCCATTGAGCATGACAACCGCACAAATCGTACTTTCTTCTTTCTGTGCGCCAAGCTGCGAAAGGTTTATCGGAGCTAGAACACGTGCTGAATTACTAATAGCTTTGAGTGGATGATCTGATACATAAAATCCTAAAAGCTCCTTTTCCATTTGCAACTTTTTCTGTGGGGGAAAATCAGGAACTTTTTGAGCTTTGGGAGCTGTATCAAAGTTATTTTGGTTTTTATTAGTGGTAGCGGCAGTAGAAAATGCGCCGCCGAACAAATCAAAGAGATTTCCCTGTCCGCTCGCTCTGTCTCTGGCACGAGATTGTGCCCAGTCGTATACTAGTTCTAAGTCGCGAAGTAACTGGTAGCGATTGGAGTCAATTGTGTCAAACGCTCCACAAGAAATCAGCGCTTCTAAACTACGGCGGTTGACAGCACGCAAATCCATGCGATCGCAAAAATCAGCTAGAGACTTAAACTCGCCTCCTTCCTTTCTCGCTTCCAAAATACAGGCTATTGCGTTCTGTCCCACGTTACGAACAGCAGATAATCCAAACAAAATGTTGTTACCTGACGGTGTAAAATCTACACCAGAGCGATTGATATCTGGCGGCTCTATATGAATTTTCATATTTGCGCAGCTCGAAATATATTTCTGCACCTTGTCTGTGTCATCGCTGTTAGCCGTCAACAGCGCCGCCATGTATTCCAACCGATAGTTCGCTTTTAAATACGCAGTTTGATATGTAACATAAGCATATGCCGTTGAATGGGATTTATTAAAACAATTAGAAGCAACTAAGCCATCTTTAATAACAAAATTATGGTCGCGCTCTACCCCAATGTCATAGACATTTTGCGTCCCTAAACTTTTTCGAGTGACAATTTGAACCATTTTCTTAGCCCCTAAAAGCGATAAAATCAATTAATTTCTAAAATTGTCAAAAGCGTGTAACGCTCATTTTGACAGCAATAAATATTAATTTAGTCCAATTAAAGCTTCGACAACGCTAGCGCTTCAACATTTAAGTAGAATATCTGCACAGCCCAATCTAGTGGGCAGAAGTCGTCAAAGTGTACTAAAATCAAGGACTTGAGTCGTAATATAAAGTAATCATGGCGTCCATCCGCGAGTTGCACACACAGCTAATTAATAAAGAACGCTCTGCAGTTGAAATTACGCGAGTTGCATTAGAGCGCATTCAAGCATTAGAACCAAAATTGCACAGTTTTTTATGCGTGACTGCCGAGAGGGCACTAGAGCAAGCGCAGCAAGTGGATGCTAAAATTGCCGCTGGGGAAGAAATCAGCATACTCACAGGGATACCGATTGGAATCAAAGATAATCTGTGTACCAAAGGAATTCCCACCACCTGCGCCTCTCGAATTCTAGAAAATTTTGTACCACCTTATGAATCAACTGTCACCCAAAAACTGGCAGATGCTGGTGCGGTGATGGTAGGTAAAACAAATTTGGATGAGTTTGCGATGGGAGGTTCCACAGAAAACTCTGCCTTTAAACTCACGGCTAATCCTTGGGATTTGTCGCGGGTTCCAGGTGGTTCTTCTGGTGGTTCAGCAGCAGCAGTCGCAGCAGGAGAATGTGTTGTTTCTCTGGGTTCTGATACTGGTGGTTCGATTAGACAACCAGCCTCTTTCTGTGGTGTTGTGGGAATGAAGCCAACTTATGGACTCGTTTCTCGCTATGGTTTGGTGGCTTTTGCTTCCTCTTTGGATCAAATTGGACCATTTGCACGCACAGTAGAAGATGCAGCGATATTATTGAAGGCGATCGCCGGTTACGATTCCAAAGACTCCACTAGTCTGAAAGTCGAAATACCTGATTACACCGCCAACTTAAAACCAGAACTTCCTAAAGGAAAGCTCAGAATTGGTGTGATCAAAGAAACTTTTGGTGAAGGTTTGGACTCACAAGTCGAAGAAGCTGTCAACAAGGCGATTAAACAATTAAAAGAGTTGGGAGCAGAAATTCAAGAAATTTCTTGTCCTCGGTTTAGGTATGGCTTACCCAGCTATTACATTATTGCTCCATCTGAAGCATCGGCAAACCTAGCTCGCTACGATGGCGTCAAGTATGGCTACCGCGCTCCTGATGCAGATAACTTGATATCAATGTATGCTCGCACCCGCGCCACTGGTTTTGGTACAGAAGTCAAACGCCGGATTATGATTGGAACTTACACCCTTTCGGCTGGTTATTACGATGCTTATTATCTCAAAGCTCAAAAAATTCGCACCCTGATTAAGGAAGACTTTGAAAAAGCTTTTGAGAAAGTTGATGTTTTAGTTTGTCCGACAGCTCCCACCACTGCATTTAAAGCAGGGGAAAAAACTTCAGATCCATTAAGTATGTACTTAATTGACTTGATGACTATTCCCGCTAATCTTGCTGGTTTACCGGGTATAAGCATCCCATGCGGTTTTGATAACAATGGGTTACCAATTGGTTTACAGCTTATCAGTAATGTACTACGAGAAGACCAACTGTTTCAAGTCGCTTATGCTTATGAGCAAGCAACGAGTTGGAAAGAGCGATCGCCACAACTATAGTCCTCTATATATTAGTAGTAATCACTAGTGACTCATTACTATTGACTATTCACTGTTTCTGGGGTGAATGTCACTTGCTTGATACTACCCATACTTCCTAATGGTGCTGGTTGCTTCTTATTCGTAGAAATCAATACCGCACCAGCATTACCAGAACGAACCATCACCTCTTTTTTTGCCGTCCAGGTTTTCTTATCTCCCTTCTTTAATTCACCTTCAAACTCAGTTTTGCCATCTACTTTAACTCGTAGCCATGATTTGTCCTGAAGCTCAAGAGTCACTTCCACTGGAGTTGTTGTCGCCTCTTGGGGTGATGGAGTTGGAGTTATAGTAGTTAGTGCAGATGATGGAGTTGGGGTTATATTAGTTAGTGCAGGTGATAAAGGCTTGGTTTTTGATGAAGTGACACGTGGACTAGCTGGTTTGGAGGATGTTAATGATGAAGTCACAGTTGCAGATTTCGCTTTTTGTTCAGCAGCAAGCGGCGACAAGTTTTTTTGACTAGAAGATTGAACTGAGCGTTGTGGATTGAGAAGAAAAAACAGTCCCAAGGAAGCGACACCTAATAACAGGACGTAGGGTACAAAAAGAGGTATATATATGGTTGGTTTCTCATCTACCACTTGATTATCATTATTTGATTCCTCAGGAGTCAAACAAATATTTGCAACACTTTTTGCTAAAGCAGCACCGTCAAGTCCGATAGCATCTCCATAGTGACGGATAAACCCTTGGACATAAATTGGCTCGGGCAATTCTTCAAATCGCCCTTCTTCCATGGCTTGTAAGATGGCGGGTCGAATACGTGTGTAAGCTGCGAGTTCTTCTAGACGTACTGATCTTTCCTCTCGTGCTTGCCGTAGATGTCCAACTATTTCCGCTAGTTGCTCCTTTTGATCTTTATTTAAGAGCTTCACTTTCTTCTCCTTTATGTTTTAATTTTCATTCAATCACAAGATACTTAATTTTATGTACACTTTTTAACTCATCTTATTTTAAATCATTTTTGATAACAGATTCCTCACTCTCTTTTGATAGAGTTCTTTTGTTAGGCTAAAAATATTGTATTTATAAATACTGACATGATAGCAAAAAAGCTGCAATATTCAGTGCAACTCATATTTTCATTCTTATTTTATGTAGCAGTCGTTGTAGTAATTATCTATTTGGCTGTATGTATATTTCTTTTTCTCAGACAAACGCGATTTCTTTTTTTTCCCTCTGGTCTTATTGAGACAACACCAGAGTTTTATAATTTACGTTCTGAAGAAGTTTGGTTGCCTGTGTCAGCTAAATCAGGTAAGGTAGAACAGATTCATGGTTGGTGGATAGGAGCAGACCAACCAAATGCCAAAGTTTTGCTCTACTTGCACGGTAATAGTGTTAACATTGGTGCAAATGTTACTCGTGCACATTGGTTTCATCAACTAGGGTTTTCAGTATTATTGATTGATTACCGTGGTTTTGGTCGTAGTGAGGGTCGCTTTCCCAATGAATCGCGGGTTTATCAAGATGCAGCAACAGCTTGGAATTACCTAGTGTACCAACAAAAGATTCCACCCAGCAACATTTTGATTTACGGACATTCGCTGGGAGGTGCGATCGCTATTGATTTGGCTGTTAAATCTCCAAACGCTGCTGGCTTGGTTGTAGAAAGCTCTTTTACCTCGATCCGCAAAGTTCTCGCTTACAGGAACAATTTTTGGATGTTTCCAGTCGATCTTATCCTGAGACAGCATTTTGATTCGATCACGAAGGTGCCAAATTTAAAAATGCCAGTTTTGTTTATTCATGGTACTGATGATGTCATTGTACCTGCTTTCATGAGCCAAGACTTATATGCTGCTGCTCCTGAACCAAAAAAATTGATTCTCGTTCCTGGTGCAGCACATAATAACGTGGCACAAGTCGCTCCTTCTGTATATTTAGAAGCTATTCGGTCTTTTGTTATTCTCGTTGAGTCCTGAATTTTTAGCTCTTGAGTACAAACTTTACCAAAAAGAAGAAGAACTCACCTACTCAGAATTTGTTAGTAGGAGATAAAGATTCATACTAATAGAAGACTATACCCATTTTCAATTTTGCTATTCTTAAGTTGACTCATTCTACGTTCTACGTTATTTTTTGTTAAAATATAATTCGTATAATTTTTAGCATGACCTCTACAATTTTCATCCAAGAGGCATTTGTTTCATGCCAAAATTCAACTGTCAAAATTTATTGAATTCTTAGTATGAAACTCTTATAGATGAACACGACATTATTGAGTTAGCAGAATTTTTTGATTTTTCTTATATTCAGAAAAAATAACTCAGTAACAATCCGGAAACATCAGGACACAGTAGAAGAGATTATACAGATAGAACTTCCCTTTGTTTAATTGCCGCAAGAGGCCCCCTACAATGGCTACTACATCATATTTGTTAAAAATTCTTGACAATCCAACTATTGAAATATCTCAAGATGAATTGCGGACGCTTTTAGGTGAAATAGAAGCTGAACTGCATCAGAGCAAAGTCTATCGCCGTGCTGTAGTCATCTTGCAAAAGTTGCTAGGTTCTTCAACTGAGCAAGCCAATGTTTTGTTTAAAGCAGTAGGCAGAGAAGCGATTGGTTTAGCATTTCGGCAATTTGTACAGCAATACCAGAAAGTTCAAGAGAACCCGCACTCAGACAGCACGAGTGAAATATCAACTATAGAAAAGACAAATTCTACTAATGAATCATTAGATGATTCATCACAACCCTTAACAAGTGTTGTTGAGCAAAAAACTATTATAAAAACTGATGACAAAGCTCAATTACCATCAGAATCTCCGGTAGAAAGTCACAAAGCAAATGATTCCGCAAAAGCCAAACCAAACCGCCCGAAAACGAAAATTGGCTGGCAAACTCCTGGTAAAAAACGTAAACAAGCTGAATTAGCCAAGCAAATGGCAGCTGATCAGCGAGTGGAAACTATGCGTCAAATCGGTCAACAACTACGGCAAGCTCGCCAATCCCAAAGTCTTTCTCTGAACCAACTTCACGTTTATACTCACGTACCCCTCCATCATATGGAGGCACTGGAAAGGGGTGATTTGGAGTTGTTACCAGAGGATGTGTATCTTCGTGGTTTTATCCGGGTTATGGCTAATGCTCTTGGATTGAATGGCACAGATTTAGCTGCTTCCTTGCCTGCACCAGAGCCAGTAAAAGCAATTTTACCTGCGAAGTATGAGCATAAAAGTAATCCTGGATTAGGAATAGCACTGCATCCAGTACATTTTTACCTAGGCTATGCAGCTCTTGTGGCTGGCTCAGTCGGAGGATTATCAATCATGGCGTCCCAACAAGCAAGTGCAGACAAAACGATCGATAAAGATGCAGCAACTTCACCTTCTTCATCATTCACTAAGTCATCCCAGCAAACAAAACCAATTTCTAAGCCAGGGCTGTCTAATCGTGTTAGTGTCACCGTTGGACCTGATATTGCCCCACCCGAAGCTCTTTAAGAGTCATGAGTGATGAGTGAACAATACTGTAGAGACTGTACAGTACAGTCTCTACTATGTGATTAAAATAAGAACTACTACAACATTAAGATTCCTATCTGAGTTTATATTAAGCGTTAAGAGTTCCCTTTTTCGGTAAGGGAACCTAGATTGTCTGAAATCAGACTCTTAGATTATAAGAGTCATGAGGTGCAAGATTTGAGATTTATTACATTCGCGGATCACAAATCCGGAAAGTTCAGAAAACTTGATGTATATTGATTACGATTAATAAAAGACAGTAAAAACACGAACTAAGACAGCAACAATATTATGATTTGCTGCCTAAATCCCGAATGCTCTTATCCCCTAAATTCACAAGGAAGAAATTTCTGTGAAAATTGCGGGGCAGAGTTGATTGAGTTACTCAGGGGTCGTTACCGCATTATCAAACCATTAGGAGGCGGCGGATTTGCTCGCACCTACCTTGCTGAGGATGCAGATAAGCTTGATGAGCAATGTGTTGTCAAGCAACTGGCACCACAAGTTCAAGGAAGCTGGTCACGCCAAAAGGCGATGGAGTTGTTTCAGCAAGAAGCAAAACGTTTACAACATTTGGGGGAACATCGCCAAATTCCTACCCTCTATGCCTATTTTAAGGAACGTAACTACCTTTATCTGGTGCAGCAGTTTATCGAAGGGGACGATCTGTTGCAGGAGTTAAAACACAAGGGTGTGTTTGATGAAGCAAAGATTCAAGAATTCTTGCAAGATTTATTACCTGTTGTGGTAGCAGTACATGAGCAGCAGGTGATTCACCGAGATATTAAGCCAGAAAACATCCTTCGCCGTGAAAGTGATGGTAAGTTGGTGCTGCTTGATTTTGGGGTATCGAAGCGAAAGACTGGAACAGTCCATGCGAAACCAGGAACGAGTATTGGTTCATTTGGTTATGCACCTTATGAGCAAATGTACTCGGGTGAAGCTTATCCTGCGAGTGACCTCTATAGCTTGGGAGCAACGACTTTTCATTTGTTGACTGGTGTTTCACCGTGGGAGATATGGATGAAACAGGGCTATAGCTGGACTACTACCTGGCGGCAGTATTTAAAACACCCAATCACTGAGGAGTTAGGGTTAATTATTGATAAATTATTGCAAGAGGATTATAAGCAACGTTATCAGACAGCAGAAGCTGTTTTACAAGATTCGTTTTTTGTGTTGTCTCCACAGCCTAGCCTACAGCATACAATACTCTCGCCTGTTCAACCAGAAACACTGACGCAACAAATTCAACAGCAACCACCACAATATCAAGGGCAGTTCTCCATAGAGAAATTATTGCCTTGGGCAATTATGACTGGTTCAGGGAGTTCGTTTCTTTTGATCGCCCTCCTGAGTTCTGTCGGAACTATTTGGATCAGCTCTAGTTTATGGCTGTTCATTTTCCTAGGATTCATCTTTGTCCAGTCTTATTCAGTTTTTGAAAAAACTTATTTATTTATCGTTACCGGAATCACAACATTATTTATTGTATTTATCTACAAGAATTTTTACATTGTTAATCTTCTTAAAACAGGCACAGATGGATTCTTGGTTTTAATCTTGCTAGCCATTCTTGCTGGATTACTAACTTTTACTCTCTTGACTGTTTCTCAAATATTGAACAGCTTTATCTCGAAATACTTCTAATTTTAGAGATAAAATTTGGTTGGCTGAGGTTGTGTATATGAAAAATCAAGAAAATATTCGCCTCTTTATTTCTTTGGGGCTGGCTGGATTATTAATAGCAGCCATTTTATGGTTATTGGGTAGAGTCGTTCGTCCAGAAAAAGAGTATTCTGGGCAATTTCAACCAAATAGTGCTTCAATTTCTCCATCTTATATCAATTCACCTTTAAAAAACCGAATGAGCTTGGGTGAAAAAGTTTTTGTCAGGGAAGGAAGACCTTCTGAAAAAGATGCTGGAAGCAAGGCATTTGAAGCGGGTGACTTTAGCACTGCTGTCAGTAAATTCCAAGTATCCTTGCAAGCTAAACGTAATGATCCGGAAACATTAGTTTATTTGAATAATGCCAAAATTGGGAAATCTAAATCCCTAAAGGTTGCTGTCGTTGTACCAATTGGTATTTCTTTAAATGAAGCAGAAGAAACTTTACGCGGAGTGGCTCAAGCTCAAGATGAAGTGAATAGCAGCGGAGGAATTAATGGGCTACCGTTACAACTTCAAGTTATTAGTATTGATAACTTTGATGTGATGAAAGAACTCAGCACGGAATTGGTAAAAGATACCAGTATTGTCGCTGTTGTAGGCTTTAGCCGTGATTCATCAATTTATAATAAAGGTGGTTTGGTAATAGTTTCAACAATCAATCCCAAAAGACCATCTCAACCTACACAGTATGTTTTTTATGCGACTCCAAAATTTGATGTTTTTAGTGATGCGATCGCCAGCTATATCACTAAAAAAACTCGCCTCACCAACATCGCTATTTGTAGCGACTCTACATTTTTAGTGAATCAGGAAAAAATCAGTCAGGAAATTGTAGAACAATATACTGATTCCATCAAAAAATATGGAGGTAAAGTTACCAGTACCGCTTGCGATTTAAGCGCTCCAGATTTTCAACCCAGTGCTTTTCTTAGCCAAGCCATCAGCGATGGAGCAGAAGGTTTGATACTCATTCCTAGACCGGATAAACTGAACTTAGCTATTGATGTGGCACGAGAAAATAAAGGTAGACTGCCACTTTTCAGTTACCAAGGAGTGTATACTGAAAGAACTTTAAAGTATGGACAAGCAGATGTCAAAGGAATGGTGTTTGGTGTCTCTTGGCATAATGATGTTGTTGGAAACAAATCTTTTGCTCAAAAAGCCATTGGGCTGTGGGGTGGAGAAGTTAGTCCACGAACTGCCATAGCATATGATGCACTTCAAACAATTATCACTGGCTTGAAACAAGGCAACACCCGCCAAGAGTTACAAAAAGCTTTGTCTAATCCAAAATTTTCGGCTTTAGGAGCAACGGGAAAAATTCAGTTTTCGCAAACAGGCGATCGCAAGGGCGGAGTTTTTCTAGTAAAAGTCGAGCCTTGCAATCCAACTCAGTCTTGCAATTCTAGTACTGGCTATCGTTTTAAACTTCTGGAATGAGTGTCACTTCGCGCTACAGCAGTTTTTAGCAGCGAAGCGGCTAAGAGTTAGATTCCTACTTCCCAATTCTTATTCAATTTTTAACAATTTGAGACTGCCCAATCTTCCATGAATAGCTAGAAATCAAATTGGTCAGAATATGAGCAACAATTGGTACCAACAAGTTACCACTAACAAGAGCACTAAAACCTAGCAACATTCCCACAATGCTTGCCCAAATAACATAAGGCCATTGTTGGGAACCACTCAGGTGTAAGACACCAAAGCAAAGACTTGAGATGATCACAGCCCCATAGCTATATCCAAAGGCTGGTAACATCACACCCCGAAATAACAATTCTTCACTTAATCCAGGTAGTAACCCCAGCCATATCAAGTCTGGCAAAGCCAAGGGCTTTAGCACCATTTCTAAGTAAAAATCAGCGCTTTTACGATAGGGAACCCATAGGCGATAAATAATCGTACTTAAGGCGGTGATGCCTAAACCTAACAACACGCCCCAAAGCAACTCTGTTTTATCCCAGCGCCAAGGCATGAGGGCAAAGTTACCAAATTGTAGCCATAGCTTGGCGACTATCCATAAAAGTATTGCAGTCACTCCCATCGCCACCAGCACTTGAGTGCGTGTCAAATAAGGGATTTCTGGCTCTTGCTTGTGCTGTTGTGCCACGATAATCTATGAGGGGAGAAGGGGACAAACCAATTCAAAGTTCAAAAAAAGAATTCTTAATATTGAATGTCGAATTTCTAATTTTAAATTAGAGCGTAATGGAAAAGCGCACACTTCGTGTTTGTATAAGCCTACGCAGGACTTCGCAGCGTGCGCCAGAGGCGCTTAGCGAGTGGGGACGAGGGAAATTAATAACTTCTTAACTATTTATTAGAGATTGCAAAGGGGATATATTTGGACTCAGAACTGATGGATTAATGCCTGCCTTGAGGGCGGCTAATACACCGACTGCCTCTAAATATGTGTTTACCTGTATTGATTTTATCCCTAAAGGTTGAGGTCGAACATCTACCTGAGTATGATTTTCCTCCACAGTAATAATTTGGCATCGCCTGTTCTGACTTAAACTCAGTAAAGCGCTGTTGCCACAAGCAGTTGCTGGTACAATTGCTGCATCAACTTGGTTTGCCCAAATATCTCCAAATTCGGACAATTGGTATGACCTCCCAGTTATAAACTGGGGAGCGCGGCTCAAACCAACAAGCACGCATGGTAAAAAAGTATAACCTAATTCTTCTGCAGCGGAACGGGGAGATAAATTGGAATCTACAGGTGAAGGTAAGAAAGCGGGTGAATGGGCACAAGGAACTTGAAAAGTTCGGACAATCAAATGACTGATCACAGCTTCTGCACCAGCAATCGGATCAACCCCTTTTCCTTGGCGGTAGTTTTGGTCTGCTTGTTCATCCAGAGTATCAGGAAAACGAGCAACAACTGCGATCGCCTGTGCCCCCGCTTTTTTAATTAAAACTTCCGCCGCCCGTAATAAACTATCTGGATTGCCTATCGTTCCCCAACTTATCCCTGATGCAGATTGTCGTAATTCTACGTTTAATGGTGCATCAGTTATGACGTAATCTGTCATGGATAATCCCAGGGTGGCTCTGGCTGCATCCGCTGCCTGTAAGTGTCGTAGCCGTAATTCTGGTTCTATTCCTTGGTCAAGAAGCAAACCTATGCGATTTTGATGAACTGGGCGTAAACCCCAGCATCCAGCAGCAAATTTGTCAAGTCCGTAACCTTCAACGTAGAAAGTGTTGGGCAGGTTCCAGTAGAGACTGGCACCATTGAGGACATTGGGGTGGGTGATCAGGCGATCGCAAACCTGTGAAGCAGCTTTGGCAACTGGCAATGCATCTCCCGCATAACCTCCTATTGCTGCCCCAATGCCTGTAGGAATAATTAAGATAGCAGTGTATTGACGCACGTAATCAAGTTAAAAAGAAGAATTCAGGATTCAGAAGTCAGAAGTTAGAAGTCAAAAATAAATTGCTATTTACTTGTGAATTGTTATTAGTTATTTCTAAGTAGGTCGGTATTATTTCATCTTAATATTAGACCTCACCCTCAATCCCTCTCCTTCATAAGGAGAGGGAAGCCGGAGGCAGGGTGAGGTTTACCACCTTACTTGAAATAAGGAGTGAGGGAGTGTTGCTATTAGTTATTATCCATTAGCCTTCTGTAGTCACAACAGCTTCAACGGTACATGATTGTTGTTTCACGTCTACAGATGTCACTGCCCAACGCAAAGGTTCTCCCTGTTTTTTCAACTCTACTTCAATTGCTTTTTGGAGTTCTGTCGGAGTTTCCTGTAGATCTATTTCTGCGGTAATAAAATGAGTTGTCATTGTTTCATTCCTTACTTAATTATATACACACTAAGACGGATATACAGACAAGCTGTTTAAAGCATCTCTACTTACCAAATTGCAACTGATAAACAACTTCTTCCTTTTCGGCTTCAATTTTTAAATCAGAACGAGGGTAAGCAACGCAAAGCAATACATAACCTTTTTTTTGCAGTTCTGGGCTTACACCCATGCCTTCACTTTGATCTACGCTTCCAGATAGAATTTGGGCAGCACAAGTCGTACAAACACCAGCATGACAGGAACTTGGCAAATCTAATTGGGCTGCATCAGCAACTGATAAAATGGTTTGATTTTCGGGGACTTCCAAAGTCTGAGTTTTGCCTTGGTGGGTAATTTCAACGGTGTATGTTTTGGGCATATAGAATAGCAATGCTGTGCAACGGACAAGTTAAATATCTTATCTTAGAAAAAGATGGACAACTCAAGAAAGAATCGCCAGCAATAAACTTAACTGGAAAGAGCTTGACTCGCTAGGGCATGATCCAGTGATAATTATAAGTCCTTGCTAGACGAAAAAATTCACCTAGGAAAATTTATCACTTGTTCATCTGGCTTGTTACCGACAATCAGGGAAAACTACCCATAATGAATGGGCAATGATTGTAAACATTAAATCGAATTCTGGATCGAATATTTGGAGAGCAGAATGCTGGAATCATACCGCAGTCACGTTGCCGAAAGAGCAGCACTAGGAATTTCCCCCTTACCTTTAGATGCAAATCAAACATCAGAACTATGTGAATTATTAAAAAATCCGCCTGCGGGTGAAGAGGAGACATTAGTGGAGTTGTTGCGCGAACGCATTCCACCTGGAGTCGATCCAGCCGCATATGTCAAAGCTGGTTTCCTCACCGCTATTGCTAAAGAAGAAATCACTAGCCCCCTGATTTCACCTATTGAAGCTGTGCAATTGCTGGGGACAATGATAGGTGGCTACAACGTGCAATCATTAATTGAACTCTTGCAGAGTCCTAGTATATCCTTATCATCATCTTCCGACACTCCTTTGGTGATGGGTGGGCAAGGAAAAGAACCCATAGCAGCATACGCCGCCACCGCCTTAAGCAAAACTTTGCTGGTGTATGACGCCTTCCACGATATTGTAGAATTATCTAAAACCAATCCTTTCGCCAAACGAGTGATAGACTCTTGGGCAGAAGCTGAGTGGTTTACCATTCGTCCAGTTTTACCAGAATTTATCAACGTTACTGTTTTCAAAGTTCCAGGTGAGACAAACACCGACGACTTATCCCCTGCGCCCCAAGCCATGACTCGCCCAGATATTCCCTTACACGCTTTGGCAATGCTGGAAAGTAAAATGCCTGGGGCGTTGGAAACCATTGCTGAGTTAAAGAAAAAAGGTTATCCTGTGGCTTACGTAGGAGATGTGGTTGGTACAGGTTCCTCCCGTAAGTCAGCAATTAACTCTGTACTATGGCACATTGGGGATGATATTCCTTTTGTACCCAATAAACGAGCAGGCGGATATATTTTAGGCTCAAGTATAGCGCCAATTTTCTTCAACACTGCTGAAGATGCTGGTGCTTTGCCCATCCAGTGCGATGTTAGCAACATGGAAACCGGGATGGTGATAACTATATATCCTTACAAAGGAAACATCACCAATGAAGCAGGCGAAGTCATTTCCACTTTCACCCTCAAACCAGATACTATCCTTGATGAAGTTCGCGCCGGTGGACGGATTCCCTTACTGATTGGACGTACCCTCACCGATAAAACAAGACTCGCACTTGGTTTAGAACCCAGCACAGTGTTTACCCGTCCCCAGCAACCTGCTGACACAGGTAAAGGCTACAGCCTAGCACAGAAAATGGTGGGTAAAGCCTCCGGTTTACCAGGTGTCCGTCCCGGTACCTACTGTGAACCCATGATGACAACTGTTGGTTCTCAGGATACCACAGGACCAATGACTCGCGACGAGTTAAAAGAACTCGCTTGTTTGGGTTTCTCTGCTGAGTTGGTGATGCAAAGTTTTTGCCATACAGCAGCATATCCCAAACCCGTTGACATCAAAACTCATCAAGAACTACCTGACTTCTTCTTCTCTCGTGGCGGAGTCGCATTGCGCCCCGGCGATGGAATCATCCACTCCTGGTTAAACCGGATGTTACTTCCCGACACTGTGGGAACTGGTGGCGACTCCCACACCCGTTTTCCCTTGGGAATTTCTTTTCCCGCTGGTTCTGGGTTAGTGGCGTTTGCTGGGGCGTTGGGTGTAATGCCTTTGGATATGCCAGAATCTGTTTTAGTAAGATTTAAAGGTGAATTACAACCTGGCGTCACTTTGCGGGATGTTGTGAATGCTATTCCCTACGTCGCAATTCAAAAAGGTTTACTGACGGTAGAGAAGAAGAACAAGAAAAATGTCTTTGGTGGGCGAATTTTAGAAATAGAAGGTTTGCCAGATTTAAAAGTTGAGCAAGCTTTTGAACTCACCGACGCTAGCGCCGAACGTTCTTGTGCAGGTTGTACTATCAAGCTCAGTATTGAGACAGTTTCTGAATATCTGCGTTCTAACATAACGTTGTTGAGAAATATGGTAGCACGGGGCTATCACGATGAGCGCACTATCATGCGTCGCGTTGCCAAAATGGAAGAGTGGTTAGCAAATCCAGTGCTATTGGAAGCGGATGCAGATGCAGAATACGCAGAAGTTCTTGAAATTGATTTAAACGAAATCAAAGAACCTATTGTCGCTGCTCCTAATGACCCCGATAATGTCAAATTATTATCGGAAGTTGCCAATGATCCAGTGCAAGAAGTTTTTGTTGGTTCTTGCATGACAAATATCGGTCATTATCGCGCGACTGGTAAAGTGTTAGAAGGTGCAGGTTCTGTCAAGACTCGGTTGTGGATTTGTCCGCCAACTCGCATGGATGAACACCAACTTAAAGAAGAAGGTGTGTATGACGTTTTTGATGCTGCAGGTGCGCGGACAGAAATGCCGGGATGCAGTTTATGCATGGGAAATCAGGCGCGAGTTGCTGATGGTGTGACGGTGTTTTCTACCTCTACTCGCAACTTCAACAACCGCATGGGTAAAGACGCGCAAGTTTATCTCGGTTCAGCAGAGTTAGCAGCTGTTTGTGCGCTGTTAGGACGCCTTCCCACAGTGCAGGAATATCTTGATATTGTGGCGAATAAGATTCATCCTTTTGCTGATAATTTGTATCGCTATTTGAACTTTGATCAAATTGCTGATTTTGAGGATGAAGGTAGGGTGATTCCGTTGGAGGAAATGCCGAAGATTGAGGATATTTTGGGTATGCCGACGGGGGCTGGTAGCAAGTAGAAAATGATCTATAAGCCTGTAGGCTAAAGCCTAGAGTGATATGAGCAAAGCCCGCCTGTGCGGGCTTTTTGCAAAACATAGTAGTATTTTTTCTTTTTGTCATGGACTTTAGTTTTTATGAGAATCTACTCCTTTTAGTGGAGTGAAGAATACCTAGGGGGAAGCTTCCCCCGACAGACTTTGGGGGAACCCCAACGCCAGGTCCCTCTGTCGGGAAACCCTCATCAAGGACTGGCTCCCTCCGGGAACGCCCGTCGCCTACGGCGGGAAACCCGCCTGCAGCGCTGGATTCACCGCAAGGCGCTGCTCTGGGCACAGAAGTGGCACATGAGGGAAACCCTACCAAGAGCGCGCTTACTCACCAGATGCCTAGGTCGGGAAACCCTCATCAAGCACTGGTCTGACCAAATCAAACCGGATTCGTATAACTCTTGAAGAAAAAGCCATCCATATCAAGAAGCTGTCCGGTATTTACATCGCTAAAGACTGGGAGTATATGATAAAGTTCAAATTTGTTTTCTTTCATAAACGCAATGGAATCATTATATAGTCTTTGATTTTTATACAAAGCTTTCAATGACAGTTCCATTTGAACCCCAACAACTTTTTGGAGAGATTCATTTGATCCTTGTAGAATCTGCTCTTCAAAACCTTGACAGTCTAATTTTAAAAAAACTTTGGAATTATCTAACTTATTTTCGTTCCAAAAGGTATCTAAGGTCTTTAATTGAATTTGGATTTTCTCTTTAACTTCAAAAGCAGGTGCGACACTTTTGGCATATTCTGTGGGTTCTAAAATAGAACTTAAATCGGAGAAATTGGTTAAGTTTATTTGAGTGGTTCCATTTTCCGCTCCCAAAGCAAAATTAAAACCTGACCACTTTGAGTCTTTGGTTTTAGTTTTTTGAAGAGAGTTAAAAACTTCTGGTACTGGTTCTATGGATAAAATACGCCCATCAAAACCCTCGCTTCTAATTTCTGTGGCATATTGACCGAGATTAGCCCCTACATCTATAACCGTGTCTACATTATGGTTCTTTAATAACGTGATTAAAAAATTATATTTGCGAGGGGGAAATCTCACGACATCAAACCCTGTCTTGTGAATCAAAGGGCGGAGATTCTTCATCGAAAATTGCCGGATTTGATCAACAAAAATCATTTTTTTAAATTAAGTGATGATAAAGTACGATGGCGATACGCCTCTGGCGTCTGCCCTTTGGGCAATCGCTCTACCTTGATCTTATCAATTTCCTTGCAAGGTAATAAAAACGTAGACGAATAACACAACACGCAACAGCTAAGATTCGGGTGGAATGAAGCTGGCATTTTTTGTGGAACTATCCCAAACTATCCAGGCAAATTCATTCTCTAAGTCACTTCCATTCTTGGCGACTTTGAAATAAATCTTTTCACCATTTCTGGCTTCAACGGCGAAGTCAGCTTTGTCAGCATATATTACCTTAAAACCATTGTCTCGTAGACAATACATTGCCCAAGCTTTCAACGACTGCTTGTGTGGCTCATGCGGAATTGGAGGTTTTGTAATCACCTCTTCAATAACTTGATATGTCTGTTGTAAATTAGCCATTAGTCATTGAGTCATTTTGTCAAGATTTTTTTATCGTCGATTAAAGAGTTCGGTGACTTTTACGTCTATACGCAGTTTAGGTGAACTATTGGGGTTCAAATCCCCATCTCCAACTGAAAATGTCTTGATTTTGAATGAGCGAATTTTGAATTGTTATTTTCTTGTGTTGTCAGCTATTGTGGATCACAGCGAATCTCTATCATAAAGCCATCGGGGTCATAAAAGTACACACCTCTACCAGTAGGACGTGTAACTGGTCCGTGGGCAATTTGTATTTGATTTTGTCTTAAAACTTCAACTGCTTGCTCAAACAATTCAGGAGCAATGTCAAACGCCAAGTGGTATGCTCTGGTAAAAGCACGTTCTGGATTTGGATCTGGCGGTGGTAAGTCTGGTTCCCAAAATAAATCGAGAATAGTACCATCTGGAGTGACAAAATTAGCGACTTTTCCTTGTGCGACTAAGTCTACCAGAGTTGCAGGAACTTCATCACCAGTCAGTTCGTGCAAACCAAGAATATGATTGTAGAAGTGTCGAGAGCCTTGCATATCATGGACGTTAAGGGCTATGTGATGTACTCGTCGCAAGTCACCGGAAGTCAGGACACTTTTGAGGGATTGAGGACTTTGTAGCATGGCGGTACTCAATTGACTGATTAAGGCAGAAGGTACACTTAATGACTTTTCCCTCTACCAAACGCTTCACTATTGATGAGTATCATCATCTCATAAAACTGCGATTCTTTCATGCAGATGACGACATTGAATTAATTCACGCAGAAATCATCGAAATGGCAAACAAAACAGTTACATTGCCCTTTTTCCCTGATTTATCGCTCTATTCTCTAGTGTTTTTCCTAATTTTTATCAAGTAGAGCAAGGATTATCAGTAATACTTGATTGTCAGGTATTTTAGTAAAAAATAAAACATACATAACACAAAATAAATATTTACAAAAGCTGAGATGAAAGCTCAGAAATAAGTAATAAATTATATCATACAAAATCGAGTGTATACGGTAATTTTGTATAGTCCTCCACAAAAGCAAACTATAGCTTTAGAGAGACTATACCATTTAGTATGTCTGTCTTTGGAGCAATTCAATTATTATTTGTAATCGTTAAATTTTCTAGTGAAGACAACATACAACTGAGCGCTAACCTTTTTAATTTCTTCATTAAGGAAACGATTGACATGGTTGAGAGCAGGCAGGCTTCGGAACGGACGAATGTAAATACTGCAAACAGCATAACTACAAGTCAACCTTATGCTGGTACAGTAGGCACAAACGTAGGGGTTGGGGTATCCAGAACAGATGATGCGAACCGCGTGAGCATCGGTCAACCCAGTGTGGGTTCATCAGGGACAAACATAGGTGCAGGGTTATCTACAGACGCCTATACGAATTCAGGGACAAACATAGGTGCAGGGTTATCTACAGACGCCTATACGAATTCAATTAGCAGTAATGGTCAATCCGGTGCTCAAGCAGCAAACGGAGGCAAAAATCCTATGCTAACTAGAGCACTGATAGGCGGACTCATTGGTGGTACATTGGGCTCAGTAGCAGCGGCTTTTGCGGGTAAAAGAATAGCTCAGGGCGTTAGCGTTGCTGCAAAAGGTTTAGGAGAAGCTGCAAAGACTATCGGTGGGGGTCTTAGCCAAACAGGAAAAGGTGTCGGGGAAGCGGTAAAGAGTCTCGCTGATGGTGCGACACAAGCTGTTGTCGGTGGCGCAGTGGATACGGCTAAGGGTGTTGCTGAGGGAACTAAGCAAGTTGTAGAGGGTACATTGGACGCAGTACAGAATACAGCACAGGGAGTTAACCAAGCTGTACAAGCTGGAGCGGAGATAGTCCAGGATACAGCAAATAGTGTTGCCGAGGGTACTAGGCAAACCGTAACAGGTGCATTGGACGTAGTACAAAATACGGCACAGGATGTTAACCAAGCTGTACAAGGTGCTGCAGACACTGCAAAGGATACTGCAAATCGTGCTGCACAAGGAACTAGGCAAGCCGCACAAGGTGCTGCAGACACTGTTAAGGATACGGCACAGGGTGTGAACCAAGCTGTACAAAGTGGCGCACAAAATATTAAGCCTTCTGAAAATCAGAGCAATCAATATCAAGAGCGGACGGTTGCAGGCAACCAGCCAATCAATAAAGGTGAAGTTGAAATGGATCGTACACCAGTGGTCTATATTTCAAGGCCAGAGAACAAAGAGCTACTTGTTGATCCAATTGTGCCTGTAGATGCTGAAACCTCATTGGGTTCTGGTAAAGGGGACTCGCTTGAGGAAGAAATAGCTCGGATTGACGATTACAAATAGCCATTTAACATTGCGAGGGTCATCAATCAAACCTAGACGTAACAATGATGCCCCTTTTTAAATAAAGGTAGTCCTATTGGACTACCTGTCAACATAGGAACCTCGCAAGTTATAAGAGATAGTTTTTTCGGCTTAGACCTTGTCAAATCAAAGACAAAGGTCTAAGCGTAGATTTTTTGTCGTCTAAGCAGAAGAGAAATTAACCAGTTTTGGTACAAAGGAAACGATTTTTATGAATGGGAACCAGGAGCTTTTGGATCAGCTGAACGGCAATACTGATGTAGCTACAGAGCAACCTGAGGCTTATGAAGTAGCTCAAGATACGAGTAATGGGTTATCTAAAATAGCGATTGGAGCACTGATTGGTGCTGCCTTGGGCGCAATAGCCGGAGCTTTAACTATTAAAGGTACAGCCGAAAAGGTTAACCAAACTGTAAAAAATGTAGGCGATAAGGTCAAGGATGCAGCCCAAAATTTGAACCAAACAGTACAAAGTGTAGGGGGCGCAGTAAATACAATAGCTGACGGTGTTAACGACACTGTAAAAGATGTAGGAGAGAGCGTTAAGGGTTCAGCTTTGGGCGTTAACGACACTGTAAACACAACAGTGGGTACTGTTAAGACGACAGCGATAGGTGTTAACGACACCGTAAACAATACAATGGACATCATTAAGGGTGCCGCTGAAGGAGTTACCCACTCTGTGACAAATACAATGGACGTAGCCAAGAGTTCGGTTGAAGATGCCAAGCCTTCAGGTACTGAAAGCGTCAACGTAGCCAACGTACCTAATAACCAGACAACCTATATTTTAGTCCCAGTGGAAAACCAGAAGTAGACAGTAGGGTGGGCAATACCCACCCTACTGATTTTAAGTTTTACCAAAAATTGTTTGGTTGGTCATAGATAACGAGCTGCTTCAGCTAGTGGTTATGCCTGTTTGGTGTCATTTAAGGAGACGGTTAGTATGAGTTATAATAAGCATCAGTATGGCAAAAATGCTGACCGGATCAAGGAGCAACGCACGGCTCCTCAAGCAGGTATAGGTCTAGGCGGTGGATTAGTTGGAGCAGCCATTGGTGGTTTACTCGGTCGCCGAGTTGGAGGAGTTTCTGGTGCTGTAGTTGGCGCAGTTGCTGGAGCTTTGGTTGGCAAGGGTACAGCTGAGCGTGTTAACCGTACGGTAGATAGTTTAGTAGACGCAGCCAAGAGTGTAGCTGAGACTATTAACCATAGTGTCAACGGTGTAGGAAATGCCGTAAAAGATACAGTTGAGGAAGCCAAGACATCTGTAGTAGGCGTAGTACAGGTGGTCAAGGATACAGTTGAGGAGGCTAAGCCATCGTTAGTAAGTACACTAGACTCAATCAAGGATACAATTGAGGAAGCTAAGCCATCTGTAGTAGGTGCGGTACAGGCAGTCAAGGATACTGTTGAGGAAGCTAAGCCATCCGTTGTAGGTGTAGTACAGGCGGTCAAGGATACTGTTGAGGAAGCTAAGCCATCCGTTGTAGGTGTAGTACAGGCGGTCAAGGATACTGTTGAGGAAGCTAAACCATCTGTAGTAAGTGCAGCTAAGAATGTTGCTGAGGCTGTTAATGAGAGTATAAATGATGTTGGAACTACATCAAAAAATACAGTTAACGAAGTCAAGCAATCTGTTGAGGAAGTCAAGCCATCTGGTAATAACAACAATGAGATACACCAAGAGCCATTGGTGACGGAGCAACTGTCGAAGTCAAGCAAGCAGTGTCCTCAAGTTGTTGAGGATGTTATGTCAAGTTCATCTAATTGTCCTCAATACGAAGAGTTCATCCCGCCTACAGTAATTTTTCCCGCATCACCTCCTTCCACTCTTGGGTTAACGCCAGAGAGAAGAGGAGATTTTTTTATGCAGGAGTTGAGGGTGGAGTCTCAAGAGAATAGTAACTTGTCAGATGAGATTAATATTACAGAAGAGGTTGCTCAAGGATTAAATGATTCACAACAGCCGAAGAGTTTTGAAGAAATAGATATAAAAGATATCAAAGAGATTAAATATAACAATATTCAACAGGAAGAAAAAGAATTTCAGCACAGTAAACAAGAAACTACTCAACAGCTTAAGCAACCAACTATTCAACCACAAACTGAAAAAAACCAAAATTTTCCTGGAATTATTGTAGGAGTAACTATCATAAGTTTGATAGGTGTAACTTTGGGCTTTCTCCCAAAACAAAATCAGTTAGTCATCAAATCATCAGCATCTTCTCAAAGTCTATCTCCAATATCAGAAACAACATCGAAAAGAACACCGCCAACAATGACAGATGGTTGGATTTTTTTAGGTAATATCAACCAAGCCTCAGATTCAGCATTGGTTGGAAAGACTCTCATCAAAAGTTCACTGTCTACTGATTCACCGATTGTTCCATCTGTAGGATCGATAGTAGCTGTCGCAGTTGAACCAGGTATTACGTTGAGGGACAATAGAGCACAACCGCCAAACTTTAGTCATCAACAACAAAAAGCTTTAGCTATTCTTAAGCCTCAAGAGAAGTTAAAAATTCTGAAAGTAGAGTTTGTAAAATCTTCGAGTACCACTGAATCACCAATAAAAGTTTGGGCAAAAGTCCGTAAATGTGGTAGTGCTTGCTTACAGCAGAATTCAGAAATCAGAAGTCAGAAGTAAAAAGGCTTTCTGCCTGACTTTTAGACAAGAGCATTGTACCTCAATTACTTGCAATGCGCTGTATAATATAATGTATGTTTGATTATTCTTTAGATTTTAAAAATATTAACTTTCGAGAACATCCTGAACTGTATCGCGTGGGTAAGGGTGAACAGGGAGTGCTTTTGGTAGAACCATACAAATCTGAAATTCTTCCTTACTGGCGGTTTAAAACTCCAGATATTGCAAAAGAGTCTAGCGAAAAAATCTACCAGATGTTTTTTGAATATTTAGAGCAAGATGATTTTGTCGGTGCTGATATGGCGCGGAAGTTTTTACAGATGGGGTATACACGCTCGCGCCGCTACGCTAACCATAAAAGTGGTAGAAAGTACAAAACTAACCCCCAAAAAGAAACTTCTAAAGAAGCTCACACTCAAGCCAGACTAGATATTCTACCAAATGAAGTAGATCCTATTAAAGCTGAATCAGCAGCAATCTTTAAAGAAAAGTGGATGCAAGCCAAGATGAATGAAAAGTATCTCCAGCTTTTAGCAAGGCATAAGCAGAAATACGCAGATTAATCCTTTGAGTAAATACAGGGTACGCTTAACAGCCAACGCCAAGGTGAGCGTCAGCGGCTCGACTGACTTGTGCTGAGCCGGTCGTTGTAGCGGAAGCTGAGGGGCGTCGTTCGCGTAGCGTCTCCGTTCGGCCTCAAGCCGTGCCCGTTCGCGCAGCGTGTCCCTTTGGGACTCAGGGCTCAGGAGATAGCTTAGCCGAACGTCCGAACGGGCAAAAGGTGTTTGCTTCATTCATAGCGGGTGATACGCCGCTTGTGGGGCTGGTTTGAACAAACAGTTTTGAGCAAACAACTGAGGGAGTCAGCTTAGTAGATCATATGCTGATAATTACGTATTAGTTCAACCTCATAATCATCAGGTTTAACAACCTCGTAATTCTCAGGTTTAGAAACAACCTGTTCCTGCTTATCAGTGGGTAATGGTTCTTGTTTTACTTCCTCACTAGAAATGACTTGATACTCATTTTTTCCTAAGAGTTTTTTCGGAACTGTAAGGGTCAAAATCAGTACCAAAAGCAATATCTGCCAAGGTGCAAAAATTAAACCTAGGACTATACAGATAGCTGCAAATACCCCCACCAAGTACCCGATTTCATCGGTACTTTTCTTGAAGATATAGCCACCAACTAAACCAGTAAAAAGCGGAAGTAGAAAAAACAGAGCCATAGTTTCTCACATCTGAACAAAAGCAGAGGCGTTAATGTGTGCATATGAGAGATGCTGTTGGGAAGAAATATGTTTCGTTTGACAATCTACGTTGTTGAGCCACAACACGCTATCTATAACAACAGCGCATAAAAACAAAATTCCGGAATCATTTGTTAAACTAGCTTAACACTTTCTGATTGGACTATTTCATCTATCTAACGTATTACTTTAAAAGTAGCGTTTTCAACTGAGGCACCAATGCTGAATATTCCTCAATTACTAGCAACAGAACTCAACCTTAAACCCTATCAGGTGCAAAACGCCCTAGAACTTTTGACAGAGGGTGCAACAATTCCCTTTATTGCACGATATCGCAAAGAGCGGACGAGCGAGATGAATGAAGTTCAGTTGCGCGAACTGAGCGATAAGTACAATTACTTAACAGAATTAGAAGAAAGGAAATCGGTGATTTTGAATTCCATAGCCGAACAAGGGAAACTCACCGACGAACTCAAACAAAAAATCGAATCCTGTTTACTCAAAACTGAACTTGAGGATTTATATCTCCCCTATCGTCCCAAACGCCGTACTCGCGCCACTATCGCCAGAGAGAAAGGACTCGAAGCGCTGGCGGAGTTCATCAAATCGCTGAACAACAAAAATGCTGTTTCGGCGTCGCTGGATACGGAAGCGGCAAAGTATATTTCTGAGGTAAAAGGAGTTAAGACAGCAGAAGATGCACTGAAGGGTGCTTCTGACATCTTAGCGGAAGAAGTCGCGGAAAAAGCAGAGTTGCGAGCATACCTCCGGGGCTACTTGCTGGAAGAAGGAGTGTTTGTCTCCCGTATCAAAAAAGATCATCCGGAAGGTACAACCAAGTTTGAGATGTACCGTAATTATCAAATGAGGGTGAGAAATATTGCGCCTCACAATATGCTGGCGTTGTGTCGCGGTGAAGCAGAGGAGGTGTTGTCTTTTGAAATTTCCTTTGATGAAGATGTGGTGCTTTCTTATTTGGAGTCAAAGGAAATTAAGACGAAAGTCCGCGCCATCCGCGACTTTTATCAAGGGATGCTTAAAGACGCATTCAACCGCTTGATGAAAACTTCCTTGATAAGTGAAGTCGTTGCGGAAAAGAAAACCTACGCTGATGTTGAGTCTATCAAAACTTTTGAAACGAATTTGCGGGAGTTGCTGCTGTCTGCGCCAGCAGGGATGAAACCAACGCTGGCGATTGATCCTGGTTTTCGGACTGGATGCAAAGTTGCTATACTCGACCAAACGGGAAAATTTTTGGAATATCAAGCGATATTTCCACATCAAGCAGCTGAACAACGTTTGAAAGCTGCACAAACTCTCAAAAATTTGATTTCAAAATATAAAGTTGAGTTAATTGCCATTGGTAATGGTACAGCTTCCCGGGAGACAGACGAATTTGTTTTGGAAGTGCTGCAAACGATGGAACAAAAACCAGTCAAGGTGATGGTGAATGAGTCGGGTGCTTCCATATATTCTGCCAGTAAAGTGGCTTTGGAAGAGTTTCCCGATTTAGATATTACCGTTCGCGGTGCTATTAGTATTGGTCGTCGGTTACAAGATCCACTCGCGGAACTGGTGAAAATTGATCCTAAGTCCATCGGCGTGGGACAATACCAGCATGATGTGGACCAAAAGTTGTTGAAAAAGAAGTTGGATGAAACTGTTGAAAGCTGTGTTAACTACGTTGGTGTGGACTTAAATACTGCTTCCAAAGAACTTTTGACTTCTGTCTCTGGGATTACGTCCAGCGTTGCCAATAATATTGTTGCTTATCGTAACCAGCATGGTGTGTTTAAAAATCGCCGACAGTTGCTCAAAGTCGCCAAGTTAGGACCAAAAGCTTTTGAACAGGCGGCGGGATTCTTGCGGATTAGGGGAAGTGAAAACCCATTGGATAATACTGCTGTTCACCCAGAAAGTTACTCAGTTGTGGAGGCGATCGCCTCCGATTTGAACCTACCACTAACTCAAATCACCCAAATTGCCGAAAAGCTAAAAAAAGCCAATCTTAAGAAATACGTCACCGACACCGTTGGCGAACCAACACTGCGCGACATCCTCAGCGAATTGGAAAAGCCAGGAAGAGATCCACGCGCTGAGTTTAAGTATGCAACATTCAAGGAAGGAATCAAGGAAATTTCTGATCTCAAAGAAGGGATGGAACTAGAAGGTATCGTTACCAATGTTGCGAACTTCGGTGCTTTCGTTGATATCGGTGTACATCAAGATGGTTTGGTGCACATCTCCCAATTGGCTGATAGATTCGTTGATGATCCAAAGAAAATTGTCAAGGTGGGACAAGTTGTGAAAGTGCGAGTGCTGGAAATTAATCAGAAATTGAAGCGGATTAGTTTATCCATGAAGTCAATCAAGCAATAAACCATAATCGGGAGACGAAAGTGGTTGACCTAACTTTGGTAGGATGAGCGATCGCGCCGACGAGGATTACAATCAAAGCTGAGAATAAATAAAAATTCCCTAAAAGAGGCAGATTATGGCGTTAAAATTAACTGTACCGAATATTGCCTGTGAAGACTGTGCAACAAAAATTACCGAAGCCATCCATGTAATGGAACCCGATACCAAAGTGGATGTAGATGTGGAAGCGAAAACTGTGACTGTAGAATCTAAGGCTTCTGAAGAGTCAATCAAACAGGCAATTGTTGCAGCTGGTTACCATATCGAAGGTTATCAATAACTGCTTTGACAAAGTAATGCCACAGATGCATAGTAGCGTAATCTGACATGAAAAAGGCTCAAGCATTCTTGCCTGAGCCAGTGCTAAATCAAATTAATTTCTGAAATTAAGGGGCTGGTTCTTCATCCCCCAATTTATAAAGCTTAGTAGCGGTTACGGAAACTGTTGTTTCCTCCGCGACCACCACCACCAAACGAGCCTCTTTCCTCTCTAGGCTTAGCCTTATTAACTTTAAGGTCACGCCCCATCCACTCAGCACCATCAAGAGCATCAATTGCTGCTGTTTCTTCAGCATCTGTACCCATTTCCACAAAACCAAAGCCGCGCAAACGACCTGTTTCACGGTCAGTTGGTAGCTGAACCCGCTTTACAGTACCATATTCTGCAAAAACAGCTTTCAGAGTTTCCTCTGTAACGTCGTAAGAAAGATTACCTACATAAACTGACATAAAATGTCTCCGAAATCATAAGTGTGTAGAGATTTAGGTTTCGGAGAAAAGTTTGTAGATACCAAAAACAAAAAACCTGTCAATACTAAAAACAAACGCTATTAACCGAATTAACTCTCGCCTTCCATAATGACATACCAGACAACTTTTAGCGAGCAAATTGGAAAAATTGTTATATAAAGTTATAGAAGCAATTTATACCTAAGTATAATATGATTTCTACACCTTGGCTTTGATATGGACACATCATAAGACGGGAAGCCCCAAAAACGAATAAGACCGTTCCTATTGTTTGTTTTGGTTGGAAGCTTGACTCTCAAACGAAGTAAGTCCAAAGGTAGTTCATCACGTCATAATTTATAGTTAGTCTTGTGTTAGATTAGCATTACTTGCACTCACCAAGTATTGAACAATTAAGAGGAGATCTATTATCGTAATTCAAAAGCAGCTCATTAACTCGCAAATCAAGTCACCTCAAGTCTTCTTGATTGATCATGAGAATAATAACCGTGGTCTGATCGATACAAATGAAGCTCTACAACTAGCACAGAGCGTACAGCTTGACCTAGTTGTAGTCTCGGAGGGCAAAGACGCTCCAGTTGCGAAGATTCTTAACTATGGTAAACTTCAGTATCAAAAGAAAAAGCGTCAGGGACACAGTGCTAGACCTACAGTAAAGGAAGTCCGGCTTCGTCCCAACGTGGGTATGGCTGATTACAACTTACGTATTGAGCAAGCAATTGAGTGGTTGAATAAAGGCGATTCAGTAAAGTTTGTTATTCGTTTACGAGGCAGAGAAAATCAATATCGTGAACAGGCTGGAGAAATGTTAGACCGGATTGTAGCTGCTTTGAGCCAAGTGGGTAAAGTCCAGTCGCTTGATAAACGCTCACTGATTGCTCAAGTCGTTCCTGCGTAAATTAGTTTTTTGGGAATATTTAGTGATCCCAAGTAGCCAGAGTAATTGCGTATATGCTCTGGCTACTGTAATGTAGGGGCTGTAAGTGGATGCACCAAACGCAATGGGCGTGGGAGAAGCGATGTTACAAAATACGAAGATTTTGCTCTGAATAATTGATAAAAATTATAATAAATCCATCATATTCGTCCCCCTTATACCGTTTCACTTTAAAGTGGATACATGTGGGTAAGTGGGGAAGTTGGGGAAGTTGGGGAAGTTGGGGAAGTTGGGGAAGTTGGGGAAGTCAAATGTATCAGGATTTTTGTGATCGGGTATTACACCGCACACCCCTAGTTTTGCTTACTTAGATTAAGCTGATTCGATACTGATAAAATTACTGAGCCAGTAGCTGTAAAGCAGAGGATATATTCAGTCAGTATCACCCCTTTTTACTATGGCTCATGAATCCTTCTGCAACAGCATCTTGGAACGAAGTCCGCGCTGCATTTCAAAAAATCTGGGGTTATGAAGATTTCCGTCCACCGCAGGGAGAAATTATCCAGAGTTTGTTGGCAAAAAAAGATGCGCTGATTATCATGCCCACAGGTGGGGGAAAGTCAATTTGTTTTCAACTTCCCGCACTGCTACAACAGGGATTAACCCTCGTTGTTTCGCCTTTGGTGGCGCTGATGGAAAACCAAGTGCAGGAACTTCGGGAACGCAATTTACCAGCTGCACTTTTGCACAGTGAATTACCATCTGACAAGCGGCGTATCACTTTACAAGCTTTGGAACGACAACAACTCAGATTACTTTATTTGTCGCCAGAAACTTTACTCAGCAAGCCAGTGTGGGAAAGGTTGTGTCAACAGCAACTTGTGATTAATGGATTGATACTAGATGAAGCGCACTGTTTGACACAGTGGGGAGACACTTTTAGACCAGCTTACCGAAGATTGGGGGCAGTACGACCAGCGCTACTCAAATCAAAACCATTGGGAACAAATATAGCGCTAGCCGCTTTCACCGCCACCGCTGACCCTTTAGCCCAAACTCAAATTCGAGAAATTCTTCAGTTACAGGAAGCTGCAGTTTTTCGTATTAATCCTTATCGTTCTAATATTAATCCTTCTATTCGTATAGTTTGGACTCCAAGAGGAAGAAAGCAACAATTCTTAAAATTTCTTTCCGATAAACCACAACAAACTGGGCTTGTTTACGTTCGGACAAGGCGAGATAGCGAAGAGTTGGCTGCATGGTTGCTACAGTTGGGTTACGTTACAGCAGGTTATCATGCAGGATTAGGCGCAGAGGAACGCCGCGATATAGAAGCACAATGGCTGAGTGGAAAAATGCCGTTTGTCATCTGCACGTGTGCTTTTGGTATGGGGATAAATAAGTCAGATGTCCGTTGGGTGGTTCATTTTCACCCACCGTTGTTGATATCAGAGTACGTACAGGAAATTGGACGCGCTGGACGAGATGGAAAACCAGCCCAAGCACTGATGTTGATCAGTGAACCTACGGGGTGGTTAGATCCACAAGATAAGCAAAGACAAAAGTTTTTTGAGGAGAACTTGCAGCAGCAACAGCTAGACGCGCAACAAGTCCTGAAAAAATTGCCAAGAACGGGGGAAGTGGATGCTGTAGGGCGAGAATTTCGTAATGGTGGGATCGCCCTTTCTCTACTACACAGCAGCGGACAACTCAAGTGGCTTGACCCTTTCCACTACAGTATCGTTCCAGGAGCGAAAACCAAATCAGTCACACAATCACGCGCCACCAAGCAGATGAATCAATATCTTACGACTAGGGATTGTCGCTGGCTTTTTTTGTTAACTGCTTTTGGTTTTGAGGAAGAAATTAAGAACTGGCGTTGTGGTCACTGTGATAATTGCTGCCGAAAATAACTTTTTATGGAGTTTATGAGCAAACAATATAAAATTTAACAGTAATGCTTGTTGTTTAAATCGTCCGTTTGATGACCAGACGCAATCCCGTATTTACTTAGAAACACAGGCAATTATGACAATTCTGAGTCAATGTCAATCAGCGACTTGGAAACTAATCAACAGTACTGCTTTAATCGCCGAATTAAACCAAACACCTGATTTAGAAAGACTACAAAACGTCAAAACAATACTTTCCATTGCTAAAATCAAAGTCATTAATAGCGCCTTCATTGAAAACAGAGCCGCTGAACTTCAAAAATTAGGATTTTCCAGCTATGATGCCACTCACATCGCCAGTGCCGAAAGAAGTCAGGCTGATGTATTTCTCACAACAGATGACAGACTATTCAAAAAAGCTCAAAAAAACTCTCAATTAATTAACATTAAAATTAATAATCCTGTTCAATGGCTGGCTGAAGTCATACAAACCGAGGAAAGCAATGATGAAAACGCAAAATGAAATTATCAAACAGGGTTACTATGCCTTAATCAATTCTCTGGGAGTTACCGATACTATTCGGTTTATTCAATATTTCAGTCCCGGTAAAGGAGACTATACCAAAGAACGTCATCAATGGCTAGATGAAAAAACTTTGGCGGATGTATTGGTGGAAATTAAAAAATTACAGTCAGACGACACCAATCAATATGACGAAATTATTGAGTAGCGACAAGCGAGAATATTTGAATTTAAATTCCCTGACTCCGGTTAGCTTCAGCGTTAGGCGTTTCTACCAGTCTGCTATGAATAAAAATCAAACCAGCGAGCCTCAACACAGCATTGTTTCGATCAGCGTACGAGTGCTTTCTCCCGCTGATGCTGAATCATATCGTTTTGTGCGTCTGCTTGCGCTTCATGAACAGCCCCCAGCATTCGGCTCGTTGCCAGAGGATGAACCAAATCTTTCTGAGATAGCTGCAAGACTCGCAGAGAGCGACGAGCGTTGCTTTTTCGGAGCGTTTCAAAACAATCAACTCATTGGCACCGTCCGGATTTCTCGCTATTGCGCACCCAACGAGAAGCACCGCGCTTATCTTGGGGGGCTATATGTTTTGCCCGCATTCCGTCACAACGGTTGTGGTAGATCGCTTGTCAGGCAAGCTTTGAATTGGGCAGCGAACGCGCGAAGCATTAGAAGAGTCAATCTAACTGTCGTCACCCAACAAAAAGCGGCGATCTGTCTTTACCAATCGCTTGGCTTCCGCATCTACGGTACTGAGCAAGAGACATTCTCGAAAGCTGGACGTTTCTACGACGAACACCTGATGACGTTGGAACTCGCTTCGGATAATGACCGCAACCCCTAACAACAGTATGAACCGGAAGCTTAAGTGATGTTATTGAGCGTATCCCAAGAGAAAAGCTACCCAAAAATGGGTAGTAATGGGTAGCTTTGTCCATAGATTAATTTACAGTTCCTAACCCCTAACTTTTTTAAAACTGCCGTAAAAAGCGAAGGTCGCTTGCATACAAACGGCGAATATCATCAATTTGGTGTAAAACCATCGCAAAGCGTTCTACACCAAAACCAGCAGCAAACCCAGTATACACTTCCGGATCATACCCCACGGCTTTCAGCACATTTGGATCCACCATCCCGCACCCCATAACTTCCAGCCAACGACCATTCCACTGCAAGTCAACTTCAGCAGAAGGTTCTGTAAACGGGAAATAACTGGCGCGGAAGCGAATAGGTAACTCACCAAACATCGCTTCCAAAAATATCTTAATGGTGCCTTTAAGATCAGTAAACGTCAGTCCTTCGTCAATGGCTAAAAGTTCTATTTGGTGGAAAACTGCTGAGTGAGTCGCATCTACGTTATCTCTCCGGTAAACTCGCCCTGGCGCAACCACCCGGATGGGGGGTTCCTCAGTTTCCATGTAACGAATTTGTACTGACGAGGTATGAGTCCGCAGGAGATTCCCGTCTGGCAGGTAAAAAGTATCCTGCATATCACGGGCGGGGTGGTCGGGTGGGGTGTTCAGAGCTTCAAAATTGTAGTAATCTGTTTCCATCTCTGGTCCAGTAGCTACGGTGTAGCCCAACCCGACAAAGATATCCAAAGCTTTGTCGATGATGTTATTGAGGGGATGAACACGACCTTGAGGACGGTAAATTCCTGGCATTGTTACATCTAATGTTTCAGCATCTAGCTGTGCCTGAATTTTCGCCCCTTCCAAGGTTGCGCGTTGCTGATCTAAGCTGTTTTGCAAAGCTTCTTTGACTGTGTTGGCGATCGCCCCAATTTTTGGTCGTTCCTCCGCACTCAGTTGTCCCATAGTCCGCAACAGCGCCCCAAGTTGACCTTTTTTCCCGAGGTAGCTGACTCTAAGTTCCTCCAGACGTTCTAGCGTATCAGCAGCGGCGATCGCTTTTTCTCCTTCCTCTCGCAGTTCTAAAAGTTGAGCCTCTAAACTGTTAGTCATTAGTTTTTAGTCGAAAATCCTAATCTCGTTAATTCGTAGCTTTTCGTGGTCAAGCGTAGTTATACCCGTCGCTGCAATGGATTCTGGACACACCCTTCATTGTTGAAAACCCAACTCTAAACCCATTGATAACGACTTCACACCCTTTGTTTGTCGGTGTTTTGACGCGTCCAGTGTATGTTCCAGACTGTAGATTTTTGCGTTCTTTGACTATCTGAACTCTTACAAAATCGCCTGTCGATACATGAGTAAAAGTTTGCTTGGGGGCTGTACAGGGAAAACCATATTTATTGATTCGGCACATCCTTCTTATGCCGTGTCCTGTCGATTTTGCGGTGAAAATCTTAGTTATTAAGATTTTTAACGTGCCAGTAATCCCAACGCAAGCTGCGTCAATCCAGTGTGCTTTTGGGAGCAATAAACGAGTCCGGTTAAACTTCGTTAAACCACCCGAACCCGTCTTAACAGGCAGCCCTAAACTTTTCCAGACATTAAATAACGACCAGCGCGTAGAATTTACTGCCGCTGCATCTTTTAAAGGTCGTTTAGCCTCAGACAAGATTTTCTTCAAAAGGTCGGGTTTTTGAGCAAGGAAGGTTTCAATGTCTTGCGTACCTTTGTTCTGATTGCACTTTTGGCAAGCTAAACACAAATTAGAGATTCGATTAGTTCCTCCATTGGCTTTAGGGCAAATATGTTCAACTTGCAGAGGGATATTTTCCGCCCCACAGTAAGTGCATTTCCTGTCCCATTTGTTGAGAAGATACTCTTTAATTTCATATCCTTGCAAGGCACCTTGCTGATATTCCATTCCAGAGATTTCCGGATTTTCCATCTGCTGCAAGTCAAACCTGACAAGCTCTTGGACAATTGCACTTATCGGCGCAAACTTACATAAACGCTTCACCCACGTCTCGGTAGTTAATACGCGGTGCCGCAACGACGGTGCTAACCACCCTTTTTCTCTAGTGCGATTCACAAACCTGGGTTGACGGTATCTGGTATGTCGAGAACGCCTACCACGTCTTACAGCAGATCGGGTTTGTAGCCCATCACTAATAGCTAATCCTCGGTGCTGTAATTCCATTCCCCAAATAACTTCATCGCGGTTATTAACTAAAGCGAACCCAGTCAATTTAGAACCAGGGTCTAACTTCAATGTCAACGGGTAAGCAACAATATTTTCTACTACTCGTTTCATGATTAATGTGAACGGGTAACGACGGAATATTGCTGCTTTGTTTGTTTCTAGAAGTTTCTTGGCGTGACTTGGATGAATTGGATTCATCGGTGTTTTGTTGGCATCAATCAAAAATACGTAGTTTGACATGATTTGTTCGGTCGGTTTGACCAGTCCTTATTTCTAAGTAATGTTTGCTTCAACCTTGTTACTAGAGCTTGTTAGGCTAAAAGCACTTCTGTTGCCAGATGTTTAACTCTTAGCGACAGGGAGCAGCGCCTTGCGGGGGTTCCCCCCGTTGTGGCGACTGCGGTGCAGGGAACTAGCGAATTCCAGGGTGTCATGACTTAAGTAACGCTTACCCCTCTAAGGGTGGTCTGGTTCACATAGACTACGGATTACTCCTATTGCCTATGCTCTCATTACACTATTCATTACTCATAGATCCAAAGCTTTGGACTACTGGAGATATAACATATCGTTGACACCGTTATTCTGCCGTATGAAGAACTTGAATCGTCACAAGACAATTGATTTGTCAAAGACAATATTATATCAAAGTTCTTTTTACCTGTTTTGCCGCTCTGTAAGGAAGCCAGAATCAGATTTACAATCAGCGTTATGCTGCTAGTTACCACTGGGGGCAGTGGTTTAGAGTTAGGTTAAAGATAATCACTTTGACTAGTGTACGCAGAGGAGGTTTTGGCAGCATGAAGACGCTGGAAGAAATTCGGCGATGGTTGATTCAGCACAAACCAGTGTTGCAGGAACGGTACAAAGTAAGCGAATTGGGTATTTTCGGTTCCTATGCAAGACAACAACAGACTGAAACGAGTGATGTCGATGTGTTGGTAGAGTTCTCTGAAATACCTAGTTTGTTGAAGTTTGTCAATTTAGAAAACTATCTGAGTGATAACCTTGGAGTGAAGGTTGATCTGGTACATAAAGGGGGACTAAAGCCACGTATAGGAGAGCGGATTTTGACAGAAGTGGTCTATCTATGACCAGACGACAATTGGAGGATTATTTACAAGATATATTAGATGCGATCCGCCTTTGGCGGCAGCGCTTCGCTATCGCCGCTCTTGAGCAATTTACGTATGTCGTTGTCTGTAGAACAAGTCGAGAAGAGAATAAAAGAAATTGAGTGTCTCGTGAACTCCTCAAGTGAGCGATACGGGCGTTTACTCAACTGGCAAAACCCATCTGACCCATTTTGGCATTATGGGATTGGTCTATCAGATACACATATTTTTGATACAGGTCGTGGGTTATGTCCATTTGAGAGAAAAGAGGCAAAATTTGTTGCCGGTATTGACCACATTGCTTTTGAGCCTGAGCGAATAATTGAGCGACTCAAACAAGCCCTTCATGTTTTTGCTGATTGGGAGTACACAATTCCTGGTTGGAATTGTGAACACCTTGGTAGGTTAATTGCGACAGATAAACCCAGATGTTATCAAAGTAGAGCTTTATGGTTTTTGTTTGATCTTACCCCAGAAGGCGACCACAAAACCGCACATCAAATCTTTCGAGCTTACCTAGAGAAGGTTGCTCCTAGTCTCAATCAGTAGTATTTTTATCAAAATTGTCTTAATTGTTATCAGTGTACATGTCAATTCTGACTGCCAGCTTGGGAATACTCTAATTAGAGTTTCCGTGACTAATTGCTCATATATGGCTCAGTCGTTACCACAAAGGCGTACTACTGCTGTTACTACAAGATCTCAGTTCTCGCCCTTTGGCAACAAACTAGTGCAATCTGGCTTTGTCAATAGCGAACAGATGAGACAAGCACTGATTGAAAGTCGTAAGTCTGGCAGATCTCTGACACAAGTGCTGGAATCTATTTCCGGACGACAGTTGTCACCAGAACTGTATAGGTTACATAAAAAGCAGCAGCTATTTGAACTAAAAATATTATACGGTGTTGAATCTCTTGATTTAGAGGTGAGTCAGGTTGGCACAACAAGAATGAGTCAACTGATTGATACCCTCATTCCAGTAGATATCTGTCGTCGTCATCACTTAATACCACTAGCAAAGAATGCTGAGGAAAACCCACCCTCGGTTATGGTGGCGATGGTAGATCCGGATAATTTAGAAGCTTCGGATGATTTGAACCGCATCTTACGTCCGCAGGGATGGACTTTGCAGCGGATGGTGATTACTCAAGAGGATTATCAGCAACTTATTAACCAATATTTGGATGAGGTGACTGTTCGACAAAAGCACCTCGAACAGGAAAAGTTTACAGACATTAATCAGGACTTAGAAAATCTAGACAATCTCAATTTAGAGGATGTACCTGAAGATAAGGAAGCTGACTTAGGCGCAGCGATGAAGAGTGCTGAAGATGCCCCGATTATCAATTTAGTTAACAGAATCCTCGCGAAAGCACTACATGAGATGGTTTCTGATATTCACGTAGAACCGCAGGAAGAAAATTTACTCATTCGTTTTCGTAAGGATGGTGTGCTGCGTCAGGTTTTCGATCCTCTGCCCAAAAAAATCATTCCTGCTGTCACAACTCGTTTCAAAATTATTGCCAACCTCGATATTGCTGAACGGCGTTTACCTCAAGATGGACGCATCACAAGAGTGTTTGAGGGACGAAAGCTGGACTTCCGCGTTAGTACCTTGCCCAGTCGCTATGGGGAAAAAATCGTACTACGAATTTTGGATAACTCTGCAACCCAATTGGGATTGGATCAGCTGATTGCTGATGCAGAAACTTTGCAAATTGTCAAGGATATGGTCAGTCGTCCCTTTGGCTTGATTTTGGTGACAGGACCGACTGGTTCTGGTAAAACAACAACCTTGTATTCGGCACTTTCGGAACTGAACTCTTCAGGCATCAATATTTGTACGGTGGAAGACCCAATTGAGTACAGTTTACCTGGAATCACTCAAGTGCAGGTGATTCGGGAAAAAGGTCTGGATTTTGCGACAACTTTACGGGCTTTTTTGCGACAAGATCCCGATGTGCTTCTGGTGGGTGAGACGCGAGACAAGGAAACGGCAAAAACGGCAATTGAGGCAGCATTGACCGGTCATTTGGTCTTGACAACTTTGCATACTAATGACGCGCCGGGGGCGATCGCTCGTTTGGCAGAAATGGGCATTGAGTCTTTCATGGTTTCCGGTTCTCTCATTGGTGTATTAGCACAGCGCTTAGTACGGCGCGTGTGTCCCAGTTGTTGCATTCCCTACACTCCCACCACAGCAGAACTATCTCGCTATGGTTTATCAGCAAGTCAACAAGTGGGTGTTACCTTTTATAAGGCAAATACCTTAACTTTAGAGCAAATTCACCAAGCCAAGGCAAATGATCAGCTTTGCCCAGAGTGTCATGGCGTTGGCTACAAGGGACGTTGTGGTGTTTATGAAGTTATGCGAATCACAGAACGCCTGCAAGCCTTGATTACCGAAGACGCACCAACGGAACGCATCAAAGAAGTGGCGGTGGAAGAAGGGATGAAAACTTTACTGGCTTACAGTTTGGATTTAGTGTGTCAAGGTTACACCACTTTAGAAGAAGTCGAACGAGTCACGTTTACTGATACAGGTTTGGAAGCAGAGTTGAAAGCTAAACGTAAGATCAGTCTGACTTGTCGGAGTTGTCACGCTGGACTGGAAGCCGAATGGTTACATTGTCCATACTGTATGACACCACGGTTTCAAGAGTAGTTAGTCTTTTCTGCCCCAAAAAAATACTTAAACGAACCGCAAAGACGCGAAGGACGCAAAGGAAGAAGAAAAAGAAGAAGATAGGTAATTTGAGACTACTTAAGGAAGTCATTCTTAGTTATTAGTTTTGAAGAAAGGAAGTTAGAAAAATGGAAATGATGATTGAAGATTTGATGCAGAAGTTGATAGAAATGGGTGGTTCTGATATACATTTATCTGCAGGTTTGCCTCCCTACTTTCGCCTCAGTGGTAAACTGACTCCTATTGGCAATCAGCCATTGTCAGTAGATGAGTGTCAATGGTTGATTTTTAGTATGCTCAATAATTCCCAGCGTAGAATTTTAGAGGAAAACTGGGAGTTAGATTGCTCTTATGGTGTTAGGGGATTGGCTCGTTTTCGGGTTAATGTTTACAAAGAACGTGGTGCTTATGCCGCTTGTTTGCGGGCGTTAAGTTCCAAAACTCCAAACTTTGAAAAGTTAGGTTTGCCAGATGTTGTACGAGAAATGTCAGAAAAACCAAGGGGATTAATTTTGGTAACAGGTCCCACAGGTTCTGGTAAAACAACTACCCTGGCTGCAGTCATTGACTTGATTAATCGCACTCGCTCAGAGCATATTTTGACAGTAGAAGACCCGATTGAATTTGTGTATGAACCGATTAAAAGTGTAATTCATCAAAGGCAACTTGGTGAGGATACGAAAAGCTTTGCTAATGCTTTAAGATCAGCTTTGCGGGAAGATCCAGATATCATTTTGGTGGGTGAGATGCGCGATTTGGAAACAATTTCTTTGGCGATTTCTGCTGCGGAAACGGGACACTTGGTTTTTGGAACTTTGCACACGAGTTCAGCCGCACAAACTGTAGATAGAATTATTGATGTTTTCCCCTCCGAAAAACAAACTCAAGTGCGAGTGCAGTTATCAAATTCACTGGTGGCGGTATTTAGTCAAACTTTGGTTCCTCGAAAAAATCCGAAACCAGGCGAGTTTGGTCAAGTGATGGCTCAAGAAATTATGGTTGTGACTCCTGCGATTTCTAATTTAATTCGTGAAGGAAAAACATCTCAAATCTATTCTGCTATTCAAATTGGTGGAAAAATGGGGATGCAGACTTTAGAAAAGGTTTTAGCAGATTTATATAAGGCAGGAGTTATCTCTTTGGAAGATGCAATCTCTAAAACTTCTAAGCCGGATGAGATTAAGCGTCTTATCGGTAGTGCAGCACTACTCGCTGGAACAAGAGCAGGAGTAGCAGTCAAAGCACATTAAAACACAGGGTTCTCTTAACAGTGAACAGTGAACAGTAAACAGTAAAAGACTGATAACTGATAACTGATAACTGGTTACAAGGGGCACTTTCAATCAACAAGCAGTCCTGGTTGGGGGCTGTGAGTTTGTTATTTTTGAATTTTAAATCTTAAGTTTTAAATTTTGAATATTGAATTGCTTTATATGCCAACATTCGTTGCTCGTTTTAAGGACTCGCGAGGAAAATCGAAAAGAGAAAAAGTTGTGGCTAATTCTTTGGCTCAAGCTCGTATTTCTCTTAGGCAACAGGGTTATATTGTACAAGATATCAAAAAAGAATCTCAAGGCTTTGACTTCAAACAACTTCAAACCAAATTTATGTATGTTTCCGTGAAGGATCAAGCCGTATTTTCTCGTCAATTTGCTGCTTTGGTGAATGCAGGAGTGGCAATTGTGAGAAGTCTGAGTGTGTTAGCCCAGCAGTGTAGCAATCCTAAACTGAAACAAGCGATTTTGGGTATTAATATTGATGTACAAAGTGGTATGAATCTTTCTGAGGCGATGCGGAAATATCCTGATTGCTTTGATGGTTTATATGTCAGTATGGTTGAGGCTGGGGAAGTTGGTGGTGTTTTGGATGAAGTGCTAAATCGTTTAGCCAAGTTGTTGGAGGATATTGCTCGATTACAAAACCAAATTAAGTCAGCATTGGCTTATCCTGTTGTTGTGGGATTTTTGGCGATCGCCATCTTTCTTGCTATGACGATTTTTATCATCCCTATTTTTGCCAATATTTATAAAGAATTGGGTACTGAGTTACCTGCTTTGACGCAATTTATGCTACAGCTAAGTGAAGTGTTAAGAAGTAGTTACCTTTTGGTGATTATCGGCGTTATCACAGCAGGTATCGCCTATCGACTGTACTACAAAAGTCAGGTTGGACGTGAAACCATAGACCGTCTTTTGCTGAAGATACCGTTGTTTGGTGAGTTAGTCCAAAAATCATCAGTTGCCCGTTTTAGCCGTACCTTTGGTTCTTTGACTCGTTCAGGAGTACCAATTCTGACTTCGTTGGAAATTGTGCGGGATACCTCAGGAAACCAGGTAGTTGCTAAGGCTATTGATACTGCGCGTGTAGAAATTCAACAAGGAGGTATGATTAGCATTGCCTTGCAAAAAGAGAAAGTTTTTCCTCCAATGGCAATTCAGATGATTAGTATCGGAGAAGAAACTGGTGAGTTAGATGTTATGTTGATGAAAATTGCTGATTTCTACGAAGATGAAGTCGAACAAACAGTCAAAGCACTAACCAGCATTTTGGAACCGATTATGATTGTTGTTTTGGGGGGGATGATTGGTACAATTTTACTCTCTATGTATCTGCCTATGTTTAAGGTGTTTGATAAGCTTGGGTAATTATCAGTTATCAGTTACCAGTTATCAGTTATCAGTACTTGTTGTCGTCTGAAACCTTGATAATTGTTCACTGTTTACTGTTTACTGTTCACTGATAACTGTTGATATCATGTCACAACTGCAACGAATCGCAATAGCACCATCCCAACTTCAACAAGAACAAATATTGCTGACGAAAGAGCAACAACATTATCTGGAACGTGTTTTGCGGTTACGTGGGGGCGATCGCTTTATTGCAATAAATGGCAAGGGTAAATGGTGGTTGGCGCAGTTGGAAGGAGAAAAAGCACAAATTTTAGAGTCGCTAACGGTGGAAACGGAGTTACCCGTATCCATAACGTTGATGGTAGCTTTACCCAAAGGAAATGGATTTGATGATGTGGTGCGGTGTTGTACTGAGTTGGGAGTCGCGGTTATTGTTCCGGTTGTGAGCGATCGCACTTTACTTGATCCTAGTCCTCAAAAACTCCAACGCTGGCTGCGCATTGCACAAGAAGCTGCTGAGCAATCAGAGCGTTCTTTTGTGCCTACAATATTAGAACCCGTTTCTTTTATGACTAGTCTTGCCACACAGACAGCAAATTTCCCTTCGGGGAGAACCTCCGGTTCCGCTGCGCTAACGCAGTCGCCTACGGAGAAGCCAGTACTGCGGGAGGGGAGCCAGTCCGTTGCGGGGGTTCCCCCCGTTGTAGGACCTGGCGTTTTCCCTCCGCAGGTATCTGGCGTTGGAAAGCCGTCATTCGCGCTGTCTCACCGTTACATTTGTGAGGCTCGTGGCAGTTATCCTCATTTAACAGAGGCAATCAATCAAGTTTCTACAACATCTGATATTATCATTGCTACTGGACCAGAGGGAGGATGGACAGATAAAGAATTGAAGCACGCTATTGAGGCTGGATTTCAACCTGTTTCCCTCGGGCGTCGCATCTTGCGAGCAGTCACAGCCCCAATTGTTGCCTTATCTGTTGTGGCAGCACAGTTAGAATAGGTGGCATTCAATGGCGCAAGCTAAAAACAGTATACATGATTGCGGGGACAGCTTTAGATATAATACTAAATACTTTTATATATAAGTAGTTACTTTTTTATAAATCTTATCAATTAACAGTAGGGTGAGCAACGCCCACCCTAAACAAAATCCAAAGGCTACTTAGAGGTTTTGACTTGATTTGCCATGTCTAAGAAAGAACTCATGTTCGCACCGGGACGACGACGACCATTGCTAGTATTAGGTACAGCGAGATATTTTGGTGCAAAAGTCGTTTCAGTTGGCTCCTTTTGAATTATTGCTTTGGCTTTTTGTGAGTTCACAGGCTCAGGCTTAGCACCAACTGCACCCTGTGTTAACTGAACATTAGGTTTTCCCTCAGCAGCAGCATCTTTTGTTCCATTGTTTGTGTCTGCTTGTTTTGGGGCAGACTTAGCCGTTTTCTTAGCCTTGGATGCGGCTGGTTTTGCGGCTTCTTGAGCTTTGGATGCGGCTGGTTTTGCGGCTTCTTGAGCTTTAGATGTGACTGAGCCAACGGCTTCTTGAGCTTTGGATGTGACTGGTTCAACCGCTTCTTGAGCCTTAGCTACTACTGAGCCAACGGCTTCTTGAGCTTTGGATGTGACTGGTTCAACTGCTTCTTGAGCTTTCGAGACTACTGAGCCAACGGCTTCTTGAGCTTTGGATACTGCTTGCTTGGCTGCTTCTTTGGTTGCTTCAGCGGCTTCATCGAGCTCTAGGTAGTAGCCGTTCTTCTTTTTACCCAAAAGCCCAGTAAAGAAATTCGGAACCCCAGTGATTAAATTTTTGAAACCGTTCATTAGAAATTCTCCTGCCTCTTATACCTGGAATGTGACCGTAATCCTTAGAAAATCACGGAATATGTTTAATTTTTATCAAGATATTCTTGACCCACCCATTTGCGTATACAACCAGTTACGGTGACAGCTTTCATAAAGTGGCTATGACTAAACAGGGCTAGTGCTTTTTACTCTTTACTTTCAGGCACTTGCCACCTTTAAACAGTTAGGTTTTATTATTAAATTTTACTGTAACTTGAAGCAATATTTCGAGAGTCTACTTAAAAAAAGTTAACTTATACTTTCAGATATGCGTATCGACTCTTGAAAGCACCCATTAAGCGTTAAGCGTTCCCACTCGCTGCTCAAACATTCAAAATTATCAATTCAAAATTCGCTCATTAAGAATTTTTTTTGATAGCCTAGCGTGCCTGCAGGGCATACTTTGAATTTTGTTAGCGCAGCGGGGCGTAGCCCTCCTTTGAATTGTTTTGTTCCCTGTTCGCTTCAAACCAATACGGAGACTGTCATAGCTTTTTGGCAAACGGTGATTATACTCGACTAAATTAGAAAAAGATAGAACTTAATATTATTTAGTAAATGAAGAACGTCAAAAAACAGCGAAACCCAGTCCTATTGGTACACGGTATTTTTGATACAGGTCGAGTTTTCGATAATATGATTCCGTACTTGAACCAGAGAGGTTGGACGGTGTATGACCTAGATTTAGTGCCAAATAATGGCAACATTGGTCTTGACACCTTAGCTCAGCAAGTGGCTGATTATATTGATGCGACTTTTGAACCAGAACAACCCTTGGATTTAGTCGGCTTTAGCATGGGAGGTATCGTTAGCCGCTATTACGTCCAACGACTGGGAGGAATCAACCGTGTGCAGCGGTTTGTTACCATCTCATCACCTCATCATGGCACTTGGATTGCCTACTGTCGTCAAGGTGTTGGTTGCATTCAAATGCGTCCTGATAGTGTTCTGTTGCAAGATTTAAATCAGGATGTTGAGATGTTAAGACAGATCGATTTTACCTCTATCTGGACACCTTATGATTTGATGATTGTCCCTGCGAGTAGTTCGCAAATGCCTGTGGGACGTGAAGTGATAGTACCAGTTTTAAATCACTCCTGGATGCTGAGCGATTCCGGAAGTCTGGCGGCGGTGGCGGAGGCGTTGACAATTCAAAATTCAACATGGACTGCCTCCCAGTGCGCTAACAACATTCAAAAGACACAACCCAATACTGAAAAGTCTTCTGTCTATTGACAAGATGGAATAAAAATGGATTACAGTTTAAAGGCGTTAAGCGTAGCTCTGCCGTAGGCAATCGCCCACCAGAAGGCTCCCTGCTGGAGCATCGCCAATTTCCGTATACTCAGCACTCCCAAAAATTGCTTCAGGATAACGGTAATACTTCAACTCCATTAAGTTATAAAAAGGGTCTTCTAAAAAGAAAGTGCGATGTTCTAGGGCAGAACCAACAAAGCGATGTTTAGCTTCTTCTTTAAAAAGGAGTTGTCGCTGTTGCGCCCTTGCGAGTAAATCCTCCCAATCATGTTCTAAAGTAAAAATTAGCCCAAAGTGTCTTGGGTATATCCCGCGTTGGGGTGTGAGTGGTTCTTTTGTGACATGAGCTACCAGTTGATGACCGTAGAGATTGAGAATTAGGGCGTTGCGGTTTTCCCGTCCAGGAGTACAGCCTAAACCATGGACATAGTATGCTTTTGTCTGGGCAATGTCTGTGACGGGAAAGGCTAGATGAAATAATGTTTGGTTCATTGCTTGTATGGGTAAGACTGCTCCATAAAACTTATACATTGCTGAACAATGCGGTTTATTTCTCGCTTCAGCCAAGGTAGTCGGCTACTTCTTGTCTACGAGCGTCACTTCCGGTTGAGCCAACCGTACAAAATCCAATGGTG